>Ga0308159_1000046_pt1 | contig 566240 bp, 516 predicted proteins | sample PhyCR1_FD_201040 | JGI IMG/M metagenome (GOLD analysis project Ga0308159, IMG submission 201040) | Phyllosphere microbial communities from UC Gill Tract Community Farm, Albany, California, United States - DLSLC.R1 | ecosystem: Host-associated > Plants > Phyllosphere > Unclassified | place...
AGGCCGAGAAAAAGGATCTGGCGGGCCAGATCTACCAGGAACTTCAGCAGTTGACTGGCAGTTTCAAGAATGAATTCGATGTCACCCAGTCACGTGTACAGTCGCTGCGCGATAACATCGACCGCGTTGCCGGCCGCAACTCCCAGACCAATATGACGATGGTCAAACTTCGGGAACTGGAACAGCAGGCAACCGCGCTGAAGACGCTTTACGAGTCCTATCTCGGTCGCTTCGAAGAGGCTTCGCAGAAACAATCCTTCCCGATTGCGAAGGCACGCGTCATTTCGGAAGCCGGCCTGCCGACATCGCCCTCCAGCCCGAAGAAGACCATGACGATGGCGCTTTCGATCGTGCTGGGCCTGATGCTGGGTGGCGGTCTGGCAGCGGTGCTGGAATTCCGGGATCGCTATTTCCACACCGGCGCCGACGTGCGTGACAATCTGCGGATGCGCTTCCTGGGCTACCTACCGTTCATTGGTGAGAAGGGGGTCGAGACCGGAAAGTCGGAAACTGGCGCCGCCACACCGGATGTGCCTGATACCAATATCGAAGACAACGGGCAGGTCTCTTTCCAAAAGATGCTGCGGCTTGCAGTCGACAGCCCGCGCTCCAGCTTCACCGAGACGCTACGCAACGTGAAACTGACAGCCGATGTGGTGATCCAGGAGCGACAGTGCCGTGTGATCGGCGTGATCTCCTGCCTGCCGAATGAAGGCAAGTCGGTCGTCGCACTCAATCTCGCTGGTCTCATTGCCACCACCGGCAAGCGCACGCTGGTGGTGGATGCCGATATTCGCAATCCTGGTCTGAGCCGTATGCTGACCACGCGCCAGTCGGCCGGTCTTGTCGAAGTGGTTCTCGATGATGTTCCTTGGACCAAAGCCGTCAAGGTCGATAGCCGCACCAAGATGGGCATTCTGCCGGTCTCCGTCAGCAACCAGTTCGCCCATTCGAGCGAGCTGCTGGCATCTGCGGGCATGCGCAAATTCATGGAGTCTGCGCGTGAAGCCTGCGACTACATCATCGTCGACTTGGCGCCTGTCGTTCCGGTGATCGATGCCAAGGCCTTCGCCTCGCAGGTGGATGGCTTCGTCTTCGTCACCGAATGGGGCAAGACGCCCATCCAGATGGTTCAGAACCTGATGAACCACGAGCCGGAAATCGCCAGCAAGACGCTCGGCATCGTTCTGAACAAGACGGATATGACAGAGCTTCAGCGCTATGCGGACCCGGGCGGCTCGGAACATTACCACGAGCAGTTCGGCGCCTATTATGGCGATGCGAAGAAGCCGGTGCCGGAAACGGTCTGATCAAGCAACAAGATGCCCGCCCTCAAGCGGGCATTTTCTTGTTCCCAAGCGCTACCGCGGGGTGGATTTCGAATTCTTTTTCCGACTTTATGTGGGCTCAGCCGATCTCACGCAGGATGATGACCCATGACCTCGCCTATCGCTTACGTTTCTCGCGCAGCCGATGACGAGGAGGCGACTTGGATCGACACGCTGGCGAAGGCAATGCCGAACGAAAAGATCGTCTCCATTCGACAGATGACGGACGCCGAACGTCACGCCGCCGAGCTCGCCATCGTCGCCAATCCTGATCCAGCTGACATCGACAGGCTCCCTAGATTGACATGGATCCACAGCCTGTGGGCGGGCGTGGAGCGGATTGTTTCGGAACTCGGACCGACAGCGCCGCCCATTGTGCGTCTGACCGATCCGGAACTGGCACGCGTCATGGGAGAGGCGGTGCTTGCCTGGACCTACTACCTGCATCGCGACATGCCTGCCTACCGAAAGCAGCAGGAAAAGAAGGTTTGGAAAGATCTCGAATACCGCCATCCGAAAGACGTGACGGTTGGTCTTGTCGGGCTAGGCCTGCTCGGCACCGAATCTGCAAAACGCCTGCGGGGCGCCGGCTTCAATGTCATGGGCTGGAGCCGCTCGCTCAAAGAGCTGGAGGGCGTGACAACACGGTCAGGTGACGATGGGCTGAACGAGCTTCTCGAAAAAAGCGATATCGTCGTCTGCCTCGTCCCGTTGACCTCCGAGACCCGCGGCCTCATCAATGCCGACCGTTTGAAGCGTATGAAGGCAGGCGCATCGATCGTCAATTTCGCCAGGGGCGCTGTTATCGTGGCCGATGACCTCTTGGCATCGCTGGAGAGCGGTCATCTCGCTCATGCCGTGCTCGATGTCTTCGAGAAAGAACCGCTCGACGAAGGTTCACCGTTCTGGAGCCATCCGAGCGTTACGGTCCTCCCCCATATCTCGGCCCCGACCGACCGCAGTTCCTCTGCCGCAATCGTCGCGCAGAATATTCGCAACTGGCGGAGGACGGGAGAATTGCCGACGACGGTTGATATGCAAAAAGGCTACTGATGCAGGCAAGGCATCGGCTTGAAGCGTATCGCGATCTGAAAGACCGCGACACGCGCTCATGACGGATCAGGAGTTACTCATCGCCTGACCGATGGCATAGCGCACATCATTTTCATTGTAAGGCTTGCAAAGCAGGACGGCACCCGCTGGCGCATTCTTCGGCAGGAAATTGTCCCCCGTGGCGAAGACCACAGCAATGTCCGGCTTGCGCTGCTTCACCAGCACGGCAAGCTCCGCACCGCCCATATCCGGCAGCCCGAGATCGGTAACCAGAATGTCGATCTCCTCCCGATCCAGCAGATCGAGCGCCTGCGTTGCATTCGCGGCTTCGACCACCGCATGGCCGACTTCGGTCAGAATGTCCGTGGTGTTCATGCGGATCAGGTCGTCATCCTCGACCAGCAGGACACGCAACGCGTCCTTCGCCTCGACTTTCGCAGTCGGCTCGCTGGCCACCGCCTGATCAGGGGCGCGGTCACGGGTGGATTCGGCTCTCTGCTTCTGGTTGGCAATCACGTGGCGCAGTCGGCGTGCCAGTGCTTCGCGCGTATAGGGCTTTGAAAGGAGTTCGACACCCGGATCCAGCTTGCCGCCATGGACAATGGAGTTTTCCGTGTAGCCGGAGGTAAAGAGGATGGCGAGATGCGGCATGCGCTCCTTGACGCGGCGCGCCATCTCGCTGCTCTTCAACGGACCCGGCATGACGACATCGGTAAAGATGACATCGATCGGCACGCCGCTTTCGGCAACCGTCAGGCCGGCCTGCGCGTCGCGCGCCGTCAGAACCCGGTAACCGAGATCGGTCAGCATCTCGACGACAGTGCCGCGGACTTCGTCATCATCCTCCACGACAAGCACCGTTTCCGAGCCGCCGACGACAGGCCCGTTGTGAACGACAATCTCTCTGTCTTCATCCGCCATGGAGCGCGGCAGATAGATGCGCACCGTCGTGCCCTGCCCCAGCTCCGAATAGATTTTCACATGGCCGCCCGACTGCTTGACGAACCCATAGACCATCGAGAGGCCAAGGCCAGTGCCCTTGCCTTCTGGCTTGGTGGAGAAGAAAGGTTCGAAGACGCGGTCGAGGATTTCCGGTTTCATGCCCGAGCCGGTATCGGTCACCGCGAGCATGACATACTGGCCAGGCTCCACCTCCGCATGGTTGCGCGCATAGTCCATATCGAGCGAGGCATTGCCAACTTCGATCGTCAGCTTGCCTGTTCCTTCCATGGCGTCGCGCGCGTTGATCGCGAGGTTGAGAAGTGCGTTTTCGACCTGAGTCGGATCGGCATAGGTATTCCACAGGCCGCCAGCGGTGATGACCTCGACCTCGACGGCCTCGCCGAGCGAGCGTCTCAAAAGATCGTCCATGCCGGCGACAAAGCGACCGACATTGATGACGCGCGGCTCAAGTGCCTGACGGCGACCGAAGGCCAGAAGCTGGCTTGCCAGCTTCGCACCGCGGCTGACGCCAGCAAGCGCATTGCCGACGCGGCGTTCTGCCCTTTCATTGCCGGCCACATCCTTGGCGAGAAGCTGCAGATTTCCGGCGATGACCTGGAGCAGGTTGTTGAAGTCATGGGCGACGCCACCGGTCAGCTGGCCGATCGCTTCCATCTTCTGCGCCTGCTGCAACGCCAGTTCCGTCTGACGACGCTCGGCAATTTCCTTCTCGACCCGTGCTTCAAGCCCTTCGTTCAGCTGACGAAGCTGATCTTCGGCGCGAATACGGTGACGGATTTCGCGCTCGAGACTGGCGGCATGCTCCTTCAGCGCCACCTCGGCGCTGCGCTGCTCGGTAATATCGGTATGAACGCCGACCCACTCGGTGATCTCGCCTTGCGCGTCGATGATCGGCACGCCGCGAATGGCAAAGGTGCGATAGACGCCATCACGCCGGCGGACGCGATGTTCCCAGACATACGTTGCCTTGGCCGCGACGGCGCGGTTCCAGCTGTCGATCGATCCTTCACGATCTCCAGGATGAACCGCTTCTGCCCAGCCGAAGCCTTGATATTCGTCATAGCTTTGACCGGTCAGTTGCGACCAGGCTGGCTGTTCACCACTCATCCGGCCTTCGGGGCTGTTCGTCCAGAGAACACCGTGGACGGCTTCGACAGCAGCCTTGAACCGACTGTTGCTGAGGAGGATTTCGCGCTCGGCCTGCTTCCTCGTCTCGATATCGATGATCAGGATGTAACAGCCATCCACCTCGCCCCTGTGGTCGTGTCTCGGCACGTATCGGATTTCAGCCGCATGCTGCTTGCCGTCAGGACGCTGGATGCTGGTGTCGGAGACGATATGCTCGCCTGCCATGGAGCGCTGAATGAATGGCTTGCGCTCGTTGAAGAATGCCTCACCCACGACGTCCACGACGCGCTTGCCAAGCACGTCTTCTGGTGCCCAGCCGAACCAGTCGAGATAGCCCTGATTGGCAAAGCGATAGGTGTAGTTGAGGTCGATGAAACCAACGAGGATCGGCAAGGCAGAGGTGAGACGGCTGAGTTCTTCGCGACTAGCGGCCAGTGCCTGGACAGTCTTCACCTTCTCGGTGTTTTCCAGAACAGTGCACAGGACGCCTTCGACGATGCCTACGTCATTGTAGATCGGCGTGTAGAAGAGATCGAAAACGACCTCCTCCGGCGTGCCATTGCGGTTAAGGACCATCTTCTGATCGCGAAAGGACTGCACCTCTCCGCGAAAACCCGCCTCCAGGATCTTTTCGTTCCAGTCCCAGATTTCCGGCCATATGCCGTTGACCGTGCCGCCGAGTGCGTGCGGATGATAGTTTCCGGCAATTTCAGTGTAGCCGTCATTATAGATCATCACATGATCCGGCCCCCACATCAAAACCTGGGGGATGGGTGAATTGACCACCGAGTTCACCTTCAGGCGAAGGATCTGCGGCCATTCGGCAATCGGCCCGAGCGACGTCTTCGACCAGTCAAAAGCGCGTACCAAGGCACCCGCCTCTCCGCCACCGACAGGCCAACTCGCAAACGCACCCATATCAGTCATGCAAATTCACCAACAAGAACTTCGACTTGCCACGCCAAGTCTTGAACACAGGAGATGGAAGCAGGCTTTCGCTTATCCATTTGAATGGACTTATCAAGCGCTTTTTCATGTGCGATGCAAGAGGTATGACGATCATGTGACTAACAGATGTTTGTCAACCGGTTCAGCAGACCTCTAGCGGCCGCTTTTCCTGTGGCAAAACAGGCTGTTAGGAGGTATCCACCGGTGGTTGCCTCCCAGTCCAGCATCTCGCCTGCGACGAAGAATCCCGGCAAACATTTCAGCATATAGTTCTGATCGATACCTTCCCAGCGAATCCCACCAGCACTCGATATCGCCTCGGCAATTGGACGAGGTGCGGAAACAGCAAGTGGAACCGCCTTGATCAACCGAGCAAGCTCGCTGGCGGACATCTCCTGTGGTGATGCGCATTCGCGCAACAGGGCGACCTTGACGGGAGACAGCCCGACGCTTTTACGAAGCCGGTTCGAGAAACTGTCCTTGCTGGATGCCCGCGCCAGATCCCGCGCGATGCGCTCCTCGGAGCGGCCAGGAGCCAGATCGATCGTGAGGACAGTCCGACGGGCGTCGCGAAGACTGTCTCGCAAAGCGGCAGCGTGCGCGTAGATCAGAGCACCCTCCACACCATGCCGGGTGATGACGAACTCCCCTTCGAAGCGCCCCGCATCGGACGAGGTGACAACGGATTTGAGCGGCTCGCCGGCAAAGCGCTCGCGAAAATGCTCGCTCCAGGCGACGTCGAACCCGCAATTGGCCGGCTGGAAATCCGCAATATCCACGCCTGCCTCCCGCAAACCCTGCACCCACTCACCCGTAGAGCCAAGCCTCGGCCAGCTTGCGCCACCGAGCGCAAGCAAAACGGCATCCGGCTTGATTTCGATTTGCCCATCCAGCGTATCGAAGAGAAGCGCGCCGTTGCGCAGCCCAACCCAGCGATGGCGCACCTTGATCGCAACGCCCCGTTCTGTGAGGCGGCTGAGCCACGCCCGCAACAAAGGCGAGCCTTTCATCGCCTTCGGAAAGACACGGCCAGAGGTTCCAACGAAAGTCTCTTGCCCCAGCCCCTCCGCCCAATCGCGCAGCATCTGTGGTGTAAACGCGTCCAGCGCGCTTTTAAGGCAGGCTTCTGAAGCGCCGAAGCGCGTGGTGAAGCGGGCGTAATCCTCGCCATGGGTGATGTTGAGGCCGGACTTTCCGGCCATCAGAAATTTGCGCGCGACGGTCGGCATCGCCTCGTAAACAGTCACGTCCATATCCGACGTGGATAGTTCCTCGGCAGCCATCAGACCTGCCGGGCCTCCACCGATGATCGCAATCTGTTTTCTTTGCATTGCCAACGACTATCCTTCGCTCACTCGGCCTTCTTAAAGCATGTCGCGCAACACTGTGCAGCGGTTTTGCGAGAACGACATGCGACAAGACAAAGAACGAAGGCGTGAGGGGCGAATCTCAAAGATCGCCACGTGCTTTCGAACGTTTGCCGAAACGCGTATATGCGCTATTGAGGCGTCATGTTCACGCTTATCCGAACGGAAACTTTCGAACAGGACATCAAGAAGAGTCGCTTTATCGCGACGGCAGGTTCTGTTGCCAATGAGGAAGCCGCAAGACGCTTCATCGCCGACCATTCGGACCCGGCGGCCAACCACAATTGCTGGGCATGGCGCATCGGCCAAAGTTATCGCTTCAACGATGATGGCGAACCGTCAGGAACAGCGGGCAAGCCAATCCTCCAGGCGATCGACGGGAACGAACTCGACAGCATCGCAGTGGTCGTCACACGCTGGTTCGGCGGAATCCTCCTGGGCAGTGGCGGCCTTGTGCGGGCCTATGGCGGAACGGCGGCGTCTTGTCTGAAGAATGCCGAGAAGACCGCCATCATTCCTGCCTATCAACTGACTTTGACCTGCGGCTTTTCCGACCTCGCGCTGGTCAAGTCCCGCCTTCTATCCGTTGAGCATCTGGTCATCGAGGCCGAGACATTCACGGGCTCGGGGGCAGACCTCAGCGTCAGTGTGCCTTCAAGCGAGGCGCAACGCGTTGCGCGCATGATTCAGGACATCACCAGTGGGCGTGTCCTTCTTCCGCTGCCGGAATAGGCCATCTCGCACCGCGCTGGCGTGTGGCGCAAATCATGCTATGAGGCTTCGCATGTCTGGCCAATTGCAAAACCCGATCTATAATCCACCGCTGGAGCCCTATATCTCGATCCTTCACCGGGATGAGAGCTTGCTGGTGCTGGACAAGCCAAGCGGGCTGCTGTCGGTACCAGGGCGAGATCCCGCACTTGCCGACAGCCTCGCAACTCGCGTTCAAAAACAGTTCCCCTCTGCCTTGATGATCAACCGGCTCGACAAGGATACCTCCGGCATTGTCTTGATGTCGTTGAACAAAAAAGCTCATGCTGCCATCGCGAGCCAGTTCGAAAGCCGGACGACGAAAAAAATCTACCAGGCAATCGTCTGGGGCGAAGTGACGGGCGAAAGTGGTGAGATCGATCTTCCGCTGGCGATCGACCCGGATAATAAGCCGCGGCACCGGGTGGACCAGGATAATGGACGTCCGTCACAGACACAGTGGCGCGTTCTGGAACGTCTGCCGCTGCCCGCGACGCGTCTCGAACTGCGTCCTCTAACCGGCCGAACGCATCAGCTGCGAGTGCATCTGAAGGCGCTTGATCATCCTATTCTTGGCGATGAATTCTACGCCAGCGGCGAGGCCCTTGCCGCATCGGAGCGGCTTCTTCTGCACGCCGAAGAACTGAGCTTCCAACATCCGGACGGTCACGATGTGACCTTTCACGTCCCCGCGCCCTTCTGAGACGAGCCATGGCAAGGAAAGATGAAAGTCAAGAATTTGTCGTTGATTTCGTCGGCGGAGCAGTCGGTCACCGATTGCGCTCGGGTGAAGGGCGGGGACAGGCTTTGCCGAAGGCCGCCGGTTTCAGCAAAGGCCGCACGCCCACAATTGTCGACGCGACAGCGGGTCTCGGCCGCGACGCGTTTCTGCTTGCCTCGCTTGGCGCGCATGTCACTCTGATCGAGAGGTCGCCGGAGATGCATGCCCATCTGCAAGATGGGATTGCCAGAGCGCTCGCCGCAGGCGGCATATATGAAGAGATTGCCTGCAGAATGAAGCTTCTTCACGGGGACTCCCGGGAGTTGCTGAAGACCTTATCGCCCGACGTGGTGGTGGTCGATCCGATGCACCCGCCCCGCCACAACAGCGCGCTGGTGAAAAAAGAAATGCGGATGCTGCGCGATGTGGTGGGTTCAGACCCGGACCAGCTGGAAGTGATGGAAGCGGCTTTGCGGTCCGCGAAAAAAAGAGTGGTCCTGAAATGGCCGCTTCGGGCGGCGCCTATGGAGGGGCTTCAAAAGCCCTCCCATCAGATTTGCGGAAAGAACACGCGCTATGACGTGTTCATGGTGTTCAGAGCTGAGGTTTCCGACGATTAACGGAACACCGGCTTGCGCTGCGCGTTCATCAAAAGCTCGTGACGCGAGGCAAAGTCACCGAAAAGTTTGCGAAGACGCTTCTCTTCGGTCTCATCCAGTCGATAGCGACGGCAAAACTCCATCACGCTCAAAATTGGCTTGACCTCGGTAGTGTCAAGCTCGTCCTTGTCCAATCTTTGCATAATGCCCTCCTAACCGACGCAGCTAAACGCCGCTCATAGAAGAACGTTCCAAGGTAAATCGTGTGGACGAGAAATTACATATGACTGTACACGCGCCGATCAAGTTTTCTTGACGGACGTTGATGCAACTTAAAAAGTACCGAAATGTTCCCGGTCGGCTCAATTAAACCGGAAGGGAGTTCCATGCCGCGCGTTCGAAACCTGCTGACCACCACAATTCTGTCTGCCATCCTTGCCGTTCCCAGCTACGCCTTGGCGCAATCTGCGAGCCCTGTAGAAACGAACCCACCGCATGGGACGAACCAGAAGCCCGCTTTTGAAGGACAGACACGCGCACCACAGCCCGACAAAATGCCGTCGCTGCAAAAGACCGTTGTTGCCGATGACCTTCCCCATCTCTGGTCGATGGCTCTCCTGCCAGATGGCCGCATGCTGGTCCTGGCGAAGGAAGGGGCCATGCACATCGTGAAGGACGGCAAGGCAGGACCTGCGATCGAAGGTGTGCCTGAAGTCGCTTCCGACGGACAGGGTGGCCTTCTCGACATTGCGTTGGCGCCTGATTTCGAAACGTCCGGGATGATCTACTTCTCCTTCTCCGAACCGCGCGATGGCGGCAACGGCACGTCGGTGGCTTCGGCAAAGCTGGTGGAGAAGGATGGCACGGCAGCGCTTGAGAACACCAGCGTCATCTTCCGTCAAACGCCCACATACGACGGAGACAAGCACTTCGGCTCTCGTCTCGTCTTCGGCAATAATGGCGAGCTTTATGTCACCGTTGGCGAGCGTTCCGACAAGGAGCCACGCGTCCAGGCGCAGGATCTCTCCAGCGGACTGGGCAAGGTGTTCCGCATCGACACCAGCGGCAAGGCGCTCCAGGATAATCCCTTTGTCGGCCGCGAAAACGCCCTGCCCGAAATCTGGAGCTACGGCCACCGCAACATTCAATCCGCCGCCCTCGACAGCGAAGGGCGCCTTTGGACCGTCGAACACGGTCCAAAGGGCGGTGATGAGTTGAACCTTCCAAAGGCTGGACTGAATTATGGCTGGCCGGTCATCACCTACGGCATCGAATATAGCGGCGACAAGGTGGGTGAAGGCGCGACCGCCAAGGAAGGCATGGAGCAGCCCACCTACTACTGGGATCCGGTCGTCGGCCCCTCCGGCATGGTCTACTATAATGGCGATGCCATTCCGGAGTGGAAGGGCTCGTTCCTGATCGGCGGCCTGGTCACCCAGGGTCTCGTGGTGCTGAAGATGGACGGCGACAAGGTGGTTTCGGAAGGCCGTCTGCCGCTGGAAGCGCGCATCCGCGATGTCGAGCTCGGCAAGGACGGCGCAATCTACGCCGTGACCGAAGAGCGCGGCGGCGGCAAGTCACAGATCATCCGTCTGGCGCCGGACGCCTGATCCTCCGGAGTCTGATCAAATTCAAAGGAGCGGGCATGTCCCGCTCCTTTTTCTGGAACGGACACCTGTTCAGCGCAGTTATTTGGGAAAACTCGAAGGCAGCGCCAAAATCATGAACCAGCATCCCGCCCGGCTCCTCAAGAAAATCGGCCTAACCTATGTCAGCGACCAGGAACCCGGCATCGCCCGTGAGCGGCGCGGTAAGGGATTCTCCTACAGGCTTCCAGACGGAACGCTGCTTTCCGACAAGATCGAAATTACACGCATACGGTCACTCGCCATCCCGCCCGCCTATCAACGCGTCTGGATCTGCATCGAGCCATCGGGCCATCTCCAGGCGACCGGCTTCGATGCGAGAGGGCGAAAGCAGTATCGCTATCACGTCGACTGGCACGCATTTCGCGGTGAAACCAAGTTCTTCCAGCTGAAGTCGTTCGGCGAGGCATTGCCCGCCATTCGCCGCCGGGCGCTTTCCGATATCGAGAAGGACATCAACAGCCAGAACAGAACGCTCGCAGCATTGGTTCTTCTTCTTGACGCCGCCTATCTACGCGTCGGCAACAAGACCTATCTTGAAAGCAACGGCACCTATGGTGCAACGACACTTCTGAAGCGCCATGTGTCGCTCGGCGAGACGATTGAACTCCGTTTTATCGCCAAGGGTGGACAGAAGGTGCGCCGCAGCCTTCGGCACCCAAAGCTGCAAAAGATTCTGGAAGAGATCGCCGATCTGCCCGGCAAGCAGCTTTTCGTTTGGCAGGATGAAAACCACATGGTCCATCCCATCGATTCCAGCGCGCTCAACAGCTACCTGTCTGAAACAGCGGGAGAAGGCATTTCAGCCAAGACCTTCCGCACCTGGGGTGGCACGCTGGCTGGCTTTTGCCATGCTGCCGAGCGCCTCGCGAGCGGTAGCACGCCGACCATCAAGAGCATCTGCGAGGCAGCGGCAGAAGAGCTTTCCAACACGCCAGCCATCTGCCGCAAAAGCTATGTCCACCCATCTGTACTGGATCTTGCCACCGAGCCTAAAGCAATCAAACGGCTTGAGACCGTTTTGGAAACGCCGACAAAAGCCATATCGGGGCTAAGGGCAGACGAGCGTCGGCTTATCTCCTATCTCACCTAATTAAGAACTATCTTGATAACCAGATTGATCCGTTCAGTCTCGTGTCAGCAAATCTCTCCAGAAGGCCTTCATTAGCCGGAAAAGTAAAAAGCGCGCATGCGCATCCGGTACATTGATTGGCACGAGGAGAATGGGCGCGTGGCACCATTGACGGATCACCTGGACAGCAGCAGACTTCGCCGTCCTGAAATTGGCAGCATTACATTGAGCATTATCACCGCTCTGTATTTGCTGTTCTTCATGAACCAGACATTCTGGTCGAAGGTGAACACCCATCTGTCTGCCTATCCTGCCGCGATCTACGCGCTCTATGTGGCCATAGGAGCGCTTTTTGCTGCCCTCCTCATCACCTTCTCGGCCAAGTACGTCATGAAGCCGGTTCTGATGGTGGTGATCGTCATTTCCGCGCTCTGCTCCTGGTTCATGGATCGCTTCGGTGCGGTGATCGACCGCGACATGGTGCGCAATGCCTTCGAGACCACCACCGGCGAAGCGAACAATCTGATCACCTCCGCCTTCCTTCTGCACATGGCGATCTACGCACTACTCCCCATCGTGCTTCTTGCTTTCGTGCGCATCCGCCACCGCCCGATCCTTGGAAAGCTGTTCTGGAATACGCTGAGCGTGATCGCCTGCCTCGTCATCATTGGCGGCATGGCCGCGATGAATTCCAAGACGTTCACCACAGCGATCCGTCAGCACCGGGATATCGTCAAAAGCCTCAATCCAATTTCGCCGATGTTCGCCACGGCGCATTACTTCCAGATCGCCAACAAGGAAGCGCAGTTGACGGTGACGCAGAGCGGTCTCGATGCGAAGGTACAGCCTCCTGTCGTTGCGGTCGGTAAGCCGCGTGTGACCGTGGTCGTGGCAGGGGAAACCGCGCGTGCTGCCAATTTCTCGCTGAATGGCTATGGCCGCGAAACCAACCCCGAACTCAAAAAGAGAGACGTGTTCTATTTTCCGAGCACGGTCAGTTGCGGCACCTCCACGGCAATCTCACTTCCCTGCATGTTCTCGAAGTTCACCCGCTCGGAATATACCCACAGCAAGGCCCTCTCCAATGAGAACCTCATGGATGTTCTGGTGCATGCCGGGGTCGATGCGCAGTGGCTGGACAACGATACCGGAAGCAAGGGCGTAGCGGATCGCATTCCCTATTTCGATCTGAGCGCCACCCGTGACGCCACCTTCTGCAAGACCGGCGAATGCAGCGACGACATCTTCCTCGACAGGCTCGACAGTTGGCTCGACCGCGTCACCAAGGACAGCGTCATCGTGATCCACCAGCTTGGCAGCCACGGTCCGTCCTACTACCTCCGTTATGGCGATCAGTTCAGGACATTCACGCCGGATTGCCGCACCTCGGAGCTCGGCAATTGCAAGGACGAAGAGATCGTCAACGCCTACGACAATACGATCCTCTATACCGACCATTTCCTCTCTGCCATCATCGACAAGCTGAAGGCCCGCTCCGACAAGCTTGCGACCGGCATGCTCTATGCCTCCGACCATGGCGAGTCGCTTGGCGAAAACGGTCTCTATCTCCATGGTGCGCCTTACATGCTGGCACCGGCAGAGCAGACCCATGTGCCCTTCCTGGTATGGATGGACAATGACTTCGCACGTTCCATGGGTGTCGACCGGGCCTGCCTTGCCGATGAGGCAAAGGCCGGTGGCAAATCCCACGACAATTTCTTCCATAGCATTCTCGGGATGATGAACGTCTCCACCTCGGTCTATGACCCGTCGCTCGACGTGTTCCACACCTGCCAGTCGAAGCCCGCGACATGATGCGCCTGTGCCTTGACGACGAACCGCACGAAGCGATACGCATTGGCAGTTCGGGAGTGAGGTCGGTGTGCGCGTTCTGCTGGTTGAAGACGATCATGTGCTGGGAGAAGCACTAAGGGATCACGTGGCGGCAGCAGGGCATGCCGTGGATTGGTTCAAGACATTGGGCGAAGCCATGGCCGCGACCGAGACCGTGAGCTATGGTCTCATCCTGCTGGACTTGCGTCTTCCCGATGGCGAGGGGCTCGGCCTCTTGCGGGCATTGCGAAAAGCGAACAATGCCGTCCCCGTGATCATCCTGACTGCCCATGATCAGGTCTCAGACCGGATCGAAGGCCTGAATGCCGGGGCGGACGACTATCTGGTCAAACCGTTCAATCTTGGCGAACTGACAGCCCGGATGCTTGCCGTGTCCCGCCGTTACGAGGGACGCTCGACGCCGATCGTCAGATTGCCCGGTATTGAAATCGATCAGGCGGCGAAAAGTATTACGGTCAACGACCGCTCACTGACGCTGAGTGCGCGGGAATGGGCGGTGCTGGAAAAGCTCGTCGAGAGACCGGGCGCGCTGATCTCGAAAGCGCAGCTGCAGGAAACCTTGTATGAGTTCGGCGCTGAAATCGAAAGCAACACTGTCGAGGTCTATATCAGTCGGCTGCGCAAGAAGATCGGTTCGGATCGCGTGGAAACCGTAAGAGGGCTTGGTTATACAATTCGCTGATCTCATACCGTTTAAAACGGGGCCTCGGAAAACGAGCATGACGCGCCGGATGGTGCTCGCGCTGGTCAGCGTGCTGGCTATTTCCTGGATGGTCGCATCTGCCCTTGGCGTGATGGTCATGGAGGAAGAGTTTGCTGAAATCTTCGACAGCGGCGTCCAGGAAACAGCCGACCGGCTGCTACCGCTCGTGGCAGAAGATCTTCGCGAACGCAGCCCCGAAGCGCAACGGCGTCTCGGCCAGCCAACGACCGGCTCGGAATATCTGACCTATCAGGTGCGCGATCGCGACGGTGCTGTGCTGCTGCACTCTCATGAGAGCGCCAGAGAAGGCTTCGACGTGCCGCTGAGGCCGGGTTTTGCCGATACGGATACCCACCGAATCTATACCGTCGTCACGCCAGAGGGGGATCTCTATCTTCAGGTGGCCGACGCTTTCGCCAATCGCCGCGAAGCGATTGAGGAAGCGTCAACGGCGCTCATCCTTCCCGTTCTCGTCCTCATCCCGGCCAGCATCATTGCCGTCATTCTCGTCATCCGTCGCACGTTGGTGCCGATCCAGACGCTGAGAGACGACATTGCCCGCAAGGATGGCGGCAATCTCGCTCCGGTCGATTCCGGTTGCCTTCCGACAGAACTGGATCCGATCGCCCGCTCGGTCAATCTGCTGCTGGAGAGGTTGCGTTCAGCGCTAGAGGCAGAGCGTTCCTTCGCCTCCAACAGCGCGCATGAATTGCGAACGCCGATTGCGGGAGCGCTTGCCCAGGCGCAGCGCCTGAAGGCAGATATTCCACCGCATCTTGCCCCGCGCGTCGATCAGATCGAATTGTCGCTCTCCAATCTCGCGCAATTGTCCGAGAAGCTTTTGCAGATGTCGCGCGCGGAGGCCGGCATCGGCATTTCCGATACGATCATCGATCTTCTCCCGGTGCTGGAACTTGTGGCGGAGGATATGAGCCGCTCAGAACTTGGCGCCGGACGCATTCACCTGCACCTTCCAGAGGACGGGCCGCTGAAAGCCAAGGTCGATCCGGACGCTTTCGGTATCGTTATTCGAAATCTCCTGGAAAACGCTCTGACGCATAGTCCCGAGGATTCGCCGGTCGATATCTATGTCGATAAGAACAGGTCCATTCGGATCGTCAATGACGGGACGCCGATCGATCCAGCACTTCTGCCGAGACTAACAAACCGCTTCATGCGCGGCCAAACCCAGGCGTCTGGGTCTGGCCTTGGCCTTGCGATCGTCGACAATCTAGCGAAGCGCATGAATGCGTCGCTTACTCTATCCTCGCCCGCCCCAGGTCGGGAACAGGGCTTCGAAGCGAAGATCGATCTGCCGAAGCAGGCGTGAGGCCTTGGAGACAGCTCCAAGCCTCTTAGACTTTAATCTTCTTGGATGTGAACATCGGTTGAAAGTGAACAGCCAGGATTGCTTTCATTCCGGTCTGTCCTTTAAGTGATTCCAATGACCTATGAGTTCTCCTTATTGAAAGCCACAAGGCTCCTGCAGTCCGTGACGCGGGCTGGCGAGGCTTTGGCGCGTCTCGATGAAAGGGTCAGCCGATCTCCGATCAGGGACGGATTTCTGCAGCGACAGAATTTCCACGATGCCGTTTCCTCGCTTTGGGTCGATGGAGAACTGGTCCATGTCGAGGATCTCGTCTTGCACGATGCACGTATGGACATTCGAGCCCCGACGAACGAGATCGTCAATGCCCACCGTATTCTGCGGGCAAGGCGGCTGGTGGAAAGTCATCCACCGCAATGGGCGCTGAGCGATCAGGGCATCGATCTCCTTCGCGGGAAGAACGTCCAGCCGCAGGCCGCCCCATCAAACTTGGTTTCGGATGGCGAGGAGGCGGACTTCGAAGAGCCGGACGATGCGGACAAAGCTCTTGCCGATGAGTTGGCTGAAATGGACGCCGTGCTGTCACGCAGCACCGCCCTTGTCGCAGATGCCTTGAGCTATCGCGGTCAGTCGGAGACGTCGATCCACAGCCCTGCCGACGAACAGTCCGATGAAGATAGCGAAGAAGAAAGACTTCATCGGTGGCGGAAACTTGTCGATCGCTATTCGGACTATCCGGCGGCGCTGCAGGCTGCCATTCTCCTCGATGCCTGGCGCGATATCCAGGTGTCGGACCGAAGCCCGTGGCTGGGTCGGCAACTCGCAGCCGCATCGCTGCGTGCCAGTGGTTTGACGATCCTGCCGGCGCTCAATAGCGGACTTCGCGCCATTCACAGAGAACGGCGCCATTCGCGCGATCAGGAAGAACGACTGGTCGCGATCCTCGATGGAATGATCGAAGCGGCCGAACTCGGCATGAAGGAACACGACCGTCTTATGAACGGCAAAAACCGGATGGAAAGACGGTTGGCGGGAAAGCGGTCAAATTCGCGACTGCCGGATCTGGTCGAACTGGTTCTGGCAAACCCAGTCGTCTCCACATCCATGATCGTCAAGGAACTTGGTACCACGCCACAGGGCGCGATGGTCCTTGCCAACCAGCTGGAGCTGCGCGAAATGACGGGTCGCGGACGTTTCAGGGCCTGGGGGATTTTGTAAGCCCCTCGCCCCCACGGCATCGGCCCGAAAATCGGAACCGATTTCTGGAAAGCACGATGGGTCGGATCAAAAATATAGAGCCCCGTGCCTCCCAAAGGACGCACGGGGGCTCTCGTTTTTAAATCGCAGATCAGCTTGCCATGGCGTAGCGTGCGTGGGACGAGTTCGAGGCGAGCCTCGTATCTCCGCTGACGCGGAAGCGTCCCACCATGCTCGCAAGGTTTTCGGTTTCCTGCGACAGGCTTTGAGCAGCAGCGGTGGTTTCTTCCACCATCGCTGCGTTCTGCTGCGTAACCTTATCCATCTGATCGGCCGCCGAAGAGACTTCCTTCAAGCTGACGGCCTGCTCACGGGCACCGGCTGCAATCTGGTTGATGGTCTGGCTCATGCCGAGAACCTGTTTGACGATCTTGCCAAGCGAATCGCCCGTTTCTTCAACCAGATGAACGCCGGTTTCGACCTGGCTGGACGAGGTGGAAATCAAGCCCTTGATCTCCTTCGCCGCATTGGCGGAGCGCTGCGCCAGTTCACGCACTTCCTGCGCGACCACCGCAAAGCCCTTGCCTGCTTCGCCAGCGCGTGCGGCTTCGACACCCGCATTCAGCGCCAAAAGGTTGGTCTGGAATGCGATTTCATCGATGACGCTGATGATATTGCCGATCTTGCTGGACGATCCCTGGATTTCGGTCATCGCGGCGACGGCGCGGGCAACGACGTCGCCACCCTTTTCAGCATCCGCCCTGGCACCGTTAACGGTCTTTTGCGCATCCGTTGCACCATCGGCCGTATCGTTCACACCACGAGTAACTTCGCTGAGGGCTGCAACGGTCTCTTCCAGAGCGGCAGCTTGCTGTTCGGTACGGCGAGCCAGATCGTTCGACGCGGTGGAGATTTCGCTCAGACCGGAGCGGATCGTGTAGACTGCGCTCACGACATTGCTGATCGTCTCTTCCAGCGCAGAAACCGAGATGTTGAAATTCTGGCGGATCGTGTCGAATTCAGGAGCGACCTTCTCGTTCATGCGAACCGTCAGGTCGCCGCTTGCCAGAGAATTCAAGCGGCTCTGAACCAGCTCGACGAAGTGTCGAAGATCTTCAGCCTTGGCATTGTCGATGTCGCTCTGACGCTTGCGATCGGTTTCGACCTGGCGCTGGAGTTCTTCCTGCTCGGCCTGGACGTCTTCGCCGCGGGCAAGCGCAAAACGGAACTTTTCAAGTGATGCGGCCAGATTGCCAAGTTCATCCTGCTTGCCCGTCTGGGCAACCTGATCCTTGTAATTGCCATTGGCCATCTTGCCGACGGAACCCAGAACGGATGTCAGAGGCTTCTTGATCAGGATCTGTGTGGCAACGAGGATCACGCCAAGCGTCACTGCGAGAATGATCAGGCCACCGATCAGCATGCTGTAGATTTGCTGCCAGACTGGCCCGGAGAAGACGGCCGAAGGCACATCCAGGACCGTCGCCCAGGTGGTGTTCATGCCGGGTGCCGTGAAGGGGTAGACGAGGCGGACAGAACCGTCCGGGAGACCCTCGATCACACGCATCTTGCCGTCGGCCAAGGCCTGCTTGACGAGATCGGCGCCGACATCGGAATAATCCTTCATCAGATTGTCGGCGTTGTCGTGGGCGAGCCACTTACCGTTGTTCGCGACCAGCATGACGTCGCCACCTTCGAACGGCTTGATCTGCGCCAAGCTCTTCGTCAGATCGCCGAGCTTGATATCAACGCCTGCGATGCCAACCATCGTTCCAGCGGCTTTGACTGGCACGGAGACGGAGGTGACGAGTTGCTTCGTGTTGGTCAGATAGGGCGACGTGATGAGCGGTTTACCGGTCTTCACCACACCGCCGTAATATTCGTCCTCTGGCTTGATCTTCCAGGTTGAGAGACCGATCTTGCCACTGTCATCCTTTGTCCAGTAGGGCGTGAAGATGCCCTCCTCGTTCAGAGCTTCCTTGCCGACCGTCGGCTTCGGGCTCTTGCCGTCGATCAGTTCACACATCCACGCGCCAAAGACGTTCGGATATTGCGGCGCGACGGTCTCGATCATTGAAACGATGTCGGCGCGGCTGCGCGAACCGTTTTCGATGAAGCCACCGATCGTGGCAGCAAGCGTTGCGCCTGCGGATGTTGCGACGGAAATGTCTCCAGCGATCTTCTCGCTGACTGAAGCAGCCTTCTCGGTTGCGAGCGCCATCACGTCACGCTCGGTCGCTGATTTCACGTTAATCACGTTGACAGCAGTGTAAGCAATCATGATGCCGGCAATAGCTGTTCCCGTAGCTAAGATAAGCTTTCCGGAAACGGAATTGAGAATCTTCTTCATGCGACGAGCCCCTCTAAATTTGGGGCGACGTTAATGTAAGATTTTAAACAATTCGCAAACAAACCGCAAAAAGAATAGTGCCGTCTGGCATTTAGGAATTTTGCACGACCGCCTCTGAGCTTAAGCGAAACGCGCTATTTTCTGCTTGAACTCTATTCCATTGCGATCGGCAAATCAGTTTCCGCGTGCGGGTCTGAAATAGAAAAGAGACGGCCGTCGCCCGGCCGCCTGCCTAATCTTTATTGCTTAATGTATAGTACGAAAAATGAGACCTGATGCACAGCACAATTCTTAGCAATCGCGTCCTGCATCCAAGTCGGTAATCGTCACGCCGAATAACGAGATGCGTACCAGTTTTGGAACAAGGTGTACTGGCTTTCCAGATGACGGCGCTGCGATGCGCTCAATTCATCCGTCTCGTTGAAATGCAGCGTGTATTCGGTATCGCCGTTCAGAACCATCAGATACTTGTAGTGCAGAACGAGGTCAGGACCTTCATCATAGGTCGAGAGCACCGTCAGCGCCTCTTCCAGCTCGCGCGCTTCAACCCGTGCCGCTGCATCGCCCTTCGCGGCCTTTTCGCACAGAGCGACCAGATGCAGCACTTCCTTTGGCAGCGCGTTACCGATGCCGGTGATGGCACCGCCTGCACCGCAATTGACGAAGCCGTGGTAGACGCCCGTATCGACGCCGACCATCAGCGTCAGATCATCGTCACCGGCGGTAATGTTTTCCGCAGCGTAGGTCATGTCCTGCTTGCCGCCGAATTCCTTGAAGCCGATGAGGTTCGAATAGCGCGAGCGCAGATCGAAAAACAGATCAGCGCGGGTCGCAAAGCCATAATAGGGGCTGTTGTAGATCACCGCCGGAAGACCGTTTGCCGCTTCGAGAATGGCGGAAAAGTGCGCCTTCTGCGCAGAAACGGAAGACCCGCGGGAGAGAACGCGCGGAATGACCATCAAGCCCTTGGCGCCCACCTTTGCAGCGTGAGCAGCGTGGCTGACGGCCGACTTGGTGTTGATGGCGCCGGTGCCGACGATGACCGGAACACCCGCTTCAGCAAGACGCTGCACGCCTTCCTGGCGCTGCTCGTCTGTCAACAGCGGCCAATCGCCCATGGAGCCGCAATAGACGACTGCCGACATGCCGGCCGCGATGAGTTCCTTGCCCTTCTTCACCAGCAGGTCGAAGTCAGGCGTTCTGTCCGCCTTGCAAGGCGTCATGAGGGCGGGGATGCATCCGGTGAAGATCGTGCTGGCCATGGTTTCCAATCCTTTTGCGGCACCATAGCCGCCTGATATGCAGCCCTTGTAGCATTGGATTTCGATCTTGTCGACAAATAAAATACATGAAATCTGGGCGCAAATGCTGGGCGTTCCGCCAAGGCGCTCTTTTTGAATTTAAAGGCTGAGATTGGCGCTTTGGCGAGTATCGGCCGTGATGTAGGAGCGGATCTGTGTGACGATCTGATCGGCATGCGCCCTGGCAAGCGCATCCGCCTTTTCGACGTCCCGGTCGATGATCGCCTGAATCATGTCCTCATGCTCGCTGACGTATTGGTTGGGCAGGACATCGTTGAAGGAGGAGTAGTACAGGCGAAGGATGCGCCGTCCTTCATCGAGCAGCCGAGTGAAGAGCTCCACATAATGACGGTTGCCGCCAGCCTGCGCGATCGCGACATGAAAATCGCGATTGGTGGAGATCATCGAAAGTGCGTCGCGTTGCTCGACAGCCAAGGCAAAGGCGCTTTGCAGGGTGCGGATCTGCGCGATATCAGCCTCTGTATGATTGGCCGCAGCAAGCCGAGTCGTAACGCGATACATCAGGGTCAATGCGTCGAAGAATTCCGGCAATCCGAGAAAATCGATCTGCGAGACGATGGTGGCGCGGTTGGTCAGCGTCGTGATCAGCCCTTCGGCGGAAAGACGGACCAGCGCCTCACGAATGGGCGTGCGCGACAGCGAAAAACGTTCGGAGAGTTGCAGTTCATCGATCGGACTGCCGGGCGCAAGCCGCAATTCGATGATCTCGTTGCGCAGCGTCTCGTAGACGGTGGAAACGCCAAAGCCTCTTCGGTGGGTCTGTTTTTCCCGCTCGTCCGCCTTCTCCACCTCTGCCATCAAACCATCCTTCAGTCTCGATCAAGACAGGCTTAGTCCAGAATCGCGCCTGAGGGAAAGATCAAACCGCGCAATGAAAACGCCGGGACAGTGCCCGGCGTTATCTTGATCGAGTTAGGCAGCGCGAAGCGACGCGCTCAATGGAATTTCGACATCGATTTCCAGTAGCGACATATGCTCGTCGCTGTCCATTTTTACATGGACCTTATCGCTATCGATCTGCACATGCTTGGCGATCGCCGCCAGAATTTCCTCACGCAGAATGACGACCAGATCCGAACCCTGATTGGTGCGCTCATGCGCAAGAAGGACTTGCAACCGTTCGCGTGCGACGGGTGCGGACTTCTGTTTGCGGAAAAGGTTGAAGATGCTCATGCGGCCCTCCCGAAAATCTTGGCAAAGATGCCGCGCTTTTCGCCAGGAATGGAAACCGGAATGTCTTCGCCCGACAGACGCCGTGCCGCATCGAAATAGGCCATGGCTGGCGCCGACTTGGCATCGGCAAGAGTGACCGGTGCACCAACGTTGGAAGCGCGCAGCACGTCCATGCTTTCGGGAATGATGCCGATCAGCGGAATGGAAAGGATTTCCAGAACGTCATCGACCTTGAGCATGTCGCCGCGCTCGGCGCGGGCGGCATCGTAACGCGTCAGAAGCAGGTGCTTTTCCATCCGCTCGCCCCGTTCAGCCTTGATCGTCTTGGAATCAAGAAGGCCGATGATGCGGTCGGAGTCACGCACAGACGAGACTTCCGGATTGGTCACGACGACGGCGATATCCGCGTGTCGCATGGCAAGTGTTGCGCCGCGTTCGATACCCGCCGGACTATCGCAGATCACCCAATCGAAATGCTTCTTAAGCTCGGAGATGACCCACTCGACACCTTCCGGCGTCAGATTGTCCTTGTCGCGCGTTTGCGAAGCCGGCAGCAGGAACAGCGTATCGAGACGCTTGTCGCGGATGAGCGCCTGCGTCAGCTTGGCGTCGCCCTGAATGACATTGACCAGATCATAGACCACACGACGTTCCGCACCCATGACCAGATCGAGGTTACGAAGACCGACGTCAAAATCCACGACGACGACCTTTTCCTTGTTCTGTGCCAGCGCTGCACCGAGGGCTGCGGTCGACGTCGTCTTTCCGACGCCTCCCTTTCCGGAGGTAACGACTACTACCTTCCCCATCCTGATCTCCTGTTTCCTGCCACTTACGGCTTAATTGAGTTTGTCCGCCTTGATCGTATCGTTTTCCAGCCAGAGCTGGACGGCCTGTCCCCGAAGCTTCGGGTCGATATCTTCCGCAACCTTGTAAACACCGTCGATGGCAAGAAGCTCGGCTTCCAGCTTCTTGCAGAAAATGCGTGCCGAAGCGTTGCCAAGTGAACCCGCCATGGCGCGTCCGCGCAGCGCGCCATAGATATGGATCGAACCGCCGGCAATCACTTCTGCGCCGGAGGCGACAGAACCGACGATCGTCACATCCCCTTCGGGAAAGATGATCGACTGGCCCGAGCGCACCGGCTCGCTGATCATCAGCGACTGCACGACGCTGCGGATTTCGGTCACGGGTGCTCTTTGCTCCGCCGGCGCTTCCACCTCGGCAAGTGCCACCGGTTCAACCTCGACATCGGAGGCCGGCTTTCCGCCCTTGAGTGCAGGCGGCATGCCGGTTTCGATCATCGAAGGGCGTGCGCCCTCGATGCCCATGATGGCGACGTTGCGATTGTAAAGCTCGGCAAGCAAGGACTTCAGGCCTGCCTTGTCGAGCTTCAGATCCGCCACATCCAGCACCACCGGACGTGACAGAAAGAACCCGGCAGAGCGCGCTGCCAGATCGTCCAGCCGCTCCAGCCAGACATCCAGCGGCGACTCGGGAGAAAGAACGACCGCCAGAAATGAGCGGCCCTTGATACGGATCGAACGCGAGTCTGTTAGCACTTTGGTCATCTTGGTAAATAAATCGTTGATAGAGAGGTAGCGGTGATTTGGTTAACAAATGGTTAACGCGCGCCCTTAGCGACGGCTAAAATTAACTTCGAGACCCCCTTGACCGAGCACCGGACTGAGTCGGTCGATCCGTGTGAAAAAGCCTGCTTATGTAGCTGCGGGAACCGGCCTCAATCCAGAAGGTTATAGGTCTATTCCGGGGGGATAAGATGGCCGAGAGTGCGACACAGGATTCATCGAAGGAACGGGAGTTTCTGATCGGCCTCGCGCGTGGCGTGGGCGGTGCGCTTCTCTTTGCGCTTCCCATGTTGATGACGATGGAGCTGTGGTTTCTCGGCTTCTACATGTCGCGGGAAAAACTGCTGCTCCTCTGCGTTCTCAACATCCCGCTTCTGGTGATCCTGGCAAAGCGTGTCGGCTTTGAGAAAACCTCCTCTTGGATCGAAGCGATCCGGGATGCGGTGACGGCCTATGGCCTTGCAATCATCGTCAGCGCTGCGATTCTTGCGCTCTTCGGGTTGATCAACGACCAGGCGACGACGAGCACGACGGTGGCAAAGATCGCGCTTCAGGCCGTTCCCGCCAGTATTGGCGCGCTTCTTGGCCGCAGCCAGCTTGGCATGCATTCCGAAGACGATGACGAAGGCGACGATGCCGAGACGGAGACCAGCTACTTTATTGAGCTGTTCATGATGCTCGTTGGCGCTCTCTTCCTCGCGCTCAATGTCGCCCCGACTGAGGAGATGATCCTGATCGCCTACAAGATCACGCCCTATCAGACGCTGCTCACCGTACTCCTGTCGCTCACTCTGATGCATGGGTTTGTCTATGCCCTCCATTTCAAGGGCGGGCACGGCCACGCAGAAGACAGCGCCTGGTGGCACACCTTCATCCGCTTTACCATGCCGGGCTATGTCATCGCGCTTGGCATCAGCCTCTACTGCCTGTGGAGCTTCGAACGACTGACGGGAACATCCCTGTCGCAGATCGTCGGAGCCGTCGTCATCTTGGGTTTCCCCGCAGCCATCGGCGCTGCTTCGGCCCGCCTCGTGCTATGAGAACGCCATGACCAAATCCTCCGCAGACGGCCATATGGAAACATCCTCGCCCCACTGGATCGAGTGGGTCACCGGCATCATCTCATCCTTGCTCGTGATAGCACTGCTCGGCTGGATATCATGGGACATCTATCGCTATGACGACGCGAAAGCGGATTTCGAACTTTCCGTTGTCTCCGTAGAGCCCGCCAGCAACGGCTTCAGGGTGAACTTCGATATCCACAATGTCAGCCAGACGACCGCCGCAACGGTGCATGTGGTCGGCACGCTTCGCAGCGCAGACGGAACGACGGATACGGCGGATGTGACCTTCGATTATGTTGCAGCCGAATCCCATGACAACGGGACGCTCTTCTTCAAGAGCGATCCGCAATCGGGCACGCTGGATCTGCGCGTTGGAGGCTTTACCGATCCTTGACGATCAAAGCCGCTGTTCGGTTTCATGGTCGAACAGGTGCAATGATGCCGGATCGATATTGAAACCGACGCTGTCCCCCGCTTTCACATTGCTTCTTCCCTGAAGCGCCACCGTCATTTCCGGTTGCGTCGCCGCGGTCACCGAGGTCGCGGAGCCCGTGGTTTCCACAATGCCGACCGGCAGGGTGATCGTCGACGATCCGGGCGGTGCGAGCGTGATGTGCTCCGGCCTGATACCTACGGTCACACGTGCGCCCGGCGTGAAGGCGACGGGGGACATGATCGTCTGAGGTTCAGACTTTCCGCCAAAATTCAAAACCAGCGTTCGTCCGTCTTCCGCAGCGATCGCCGCTACAAAATTCATGGCCGGAGAGCCGATGAAACCCGCGACGAAGCGGTTGACGGGTCGATCGTAAAGCTCAAGTGGCGCGCCCTGCTGCTCGATCACGCCGGCGCGCATGACGACGACATGATCGGCCATGGTCATGGCTTCGATCTGGTCATGCGTGACATAGACGGACGTTGCTCCGAGGCTGTTGTGCAATTTGCGGATTTCAGCGCGCATGTGAACGCGAAGCGCTGCATCGAGATTGGACAGCGGCTCATCAAATAGAAACGCCTTGGGATTGCGGATGATGGCCCGCCCCATCGCGACGCGCTGGCGCTGGCCACCGGAAAGCTCGCGCGGATAGCGGTTGAGGAGCGTGGTGAGGCCGGTGATCTGCGCGATCTCCTCCGCCTTGCGGCGTGCCTCAGTCTTGGAAACACCCTTCAGCCGCAGCGAATAGGTGAGGTTCTTTTCTACTGTCATATGCGGATAGAGCGCATAGGACTGAAACACCATGGCGATATCGCGCATGCGCGGCGGCTGGCGGGTGATATCTTCGCCTTCGATGCGGATCGTGCCGCTCGAGATCGTCTCCAGCCCCGCGAGCGTGCGCAGCAAGGTCGACTTGCCACAGCCGGACGGCCCGACAAGCGCAACGAATTGGCCTTTCGGGATGGCGATATCGATGCCGCGCAGCGCGTGGTAGGCGCCGTAGTGTTTCTGGATACCAGACAGTTCGATCTGCAATGTCATTTGAGCGCTCCGGATGTCAGACCGCTGACGATGCGGCGCTGAAGCAGGACGAAGATGATGAGAATGGGCGTTACATAGATCGCCGCGAAGGTCATGATGCCGGTCCAGTCGGAGGCATTCGGCCCGACGAAGAACTGCAGGCCGACCGTCGCAGGCTGGAAGGCCCTGTCGGTGATGAGCGAGCGCGAATAGACATATTCGCCCAAGGACTGAAGAAAGATGAGAATCGCCGAAACCAGTATGCCATTGCGGGCAAGCGGTACCGAGATGCGAAGGAACGCGCCAATGCGGCTGTTGCCATCCACCAACGCTGCCTCTTCAAGCTCGCGCGGCACCTGGGTGAAGGCTGCCCGCACCAGAACGATATAGAGCGGCAGCTTGTTGGCAGCCGTTGCCAGGATCACGCCCGTGCGCGGCCATGACAGCAGGCCAAGCTGACTGAAAGCGACGAAGATCGGCGTCACCATCAGGGATGGTGGCAGGACCTGCAGCATCAGGACGAGGAAGAGCGCCAGATCCATCCAGACCGAGCGGACACGCGCCAGAGCGTAGGCACAACCCGTGCCGAAGAGCACGACAAGCGAGACCGTACCGAAGGCGATGATCAGCGAGTTCTGGATGAAGGTATCCATGCCCATGTCATTCCAGACACGGGTAACCTTCAACTCGGGATGATGCGGCCAGAGTGTCGGCGGGTTGGCGAAGGTCTCGGTATTGGTCTTCAGCGCCGTGACATACATCCAGTAGAGCGGGAAGAGGTAGATCGCGACGATAGCGACGGCGATGGCCAGCAGGAGCCAGCGTTTCCAGGGGGTGCTAGACAACATGTTCGTGCCTCGTCGAGCGGACATAAGCGGTGGCGACGACGATGACCAGAAGGGTCATCACGACGGAAACGACCGAGCCATGGCCGATGCGGTATTCGCGGAAGGCAAGCTCCCAGGACCAGTATTGCAGCACGTTGGAGGCATTCGACGGACCGCCCTGTGTAAGCGCCGCGAAAAGGTCGAACTGCTGCAGGGTAAAAATGATGCCAAGCGAAATGACGGCACCGAGCTGCGCCCGCATCATCGGCAGGGTGATGGTGAAAAAGCGCTGCAGCCGCGTCGCTCCATCCAGTTCCGCCGCCTCGTAGACGTCATCGGGGATCGAGGCGAGACCGACCGACAACAGGATCATGTTGAAGGGAACGCCGAGCCAGATATTGGCGATGATGACGGAGTAGATCGAGATCGATGGGTCGGAGAGCCAGAAGATTTTCTGCTGGGTGATACCGAGTGATTGCAGGAGCCAGTTCACCACGCCGAAGTCACCGGCCAGAATCCAGCCCCAGATGGCACCGACCACCAGTCCCGGCATGATCCAGCCCGCAAGAAACAGGCCACGCAGCCAGGAGGCGCCCGGAAAATCGAGCCGGAAGAACAAAGCAAGCGCCAGGCCGATCCCCAGTTGGAAGATGACGGACAGGAAAACAAACAGGAAGGTGTTGCGCACGATCGGCATGAACAGCGGATCGTCGATGATTTCGCGGTAGTTATCGAGACCGACAAACGGACGGTCGAAGGTGGCAATGGTGAAGAGATCGACGCTCTGGAACGAGATGACCAGATTGTAGATCAACGGGAAAGCGGAAAAGGTAACGAGATAGGCGAGCGCGAACAGAACGAGCGCGCTGTCAAACCCGCCGCCATCGCGGAAAACTCGATTGAAACGGAGCATTTCGCCTCCCGACATCTCATATGCGCGTTCCACCAAGTCGGACCGCGCGCTTCATCAGTTTGGAAACTGGCTGCGGACGTGGACGCGCCCGCAGCCTCTCGATCAAAGGACCGGACGTCCAGCCTATTTAAGGATCTTGTCGATCGACTTCTGCGCTGTCGTCAGCGCATTTTCCGCCGTGGCCTGGCCGGTCAGCGTCGTCTGGATCGCGGTCTGGATCGCCTTTGAAATCTTCGACCAATCGGGGCTGGGGCCGCGATTGCGCGCAAACTTCATTGACTCCTCGAAGACCTTGTACGCCTGTGGATATTTCGGATCCTCGACCTTCACCGGATAGGCGGGCACATAGCCGAAGTCGTTCCAGACGCGCGGCATCTGCTCATACATATATTCGATGAACTTGAACGCTTCCTTCGGGTGCTTGGAGTTGGCAACAATGACATTGTCGCCTTCACCCAAAGCCGAAGCATGCGGTGCTCCTTGCTTGGGAACAGGCAGGATCGCGACACGATAATCGAATTTCGCGTCCTTGCTCATGCGCGGTAGTTCCCATGGGCCGGAAATGCTCATGGCGGCGTTGCCGGCATTGAAGGTACCGGTCGAGTCCCACTGGCCGCGGATCAGCGTGTCCTTGGAGGCAAGCCCCTCATCGATGAACTTCTTCCAGAGTGTGAGCGCTTCCACACCGCCCGGAACATTGACCTTGTTGTAATCGCCACCGGCCATCTGCAGCCATGGCAGAAACTGGAAGGTACCTTCTTCGGTCGCTGCGGCGGAGAATGCCAAGCCATAAACACCCTTATCAGGCTGCGTCAGCTTCTTGGCGGCATCATAAAGCTCGTTCCATGTCTGCGGCGGCTTGTCCGGGTCGAGCCCTGCGGCCTTGTACATGTCGGCATTGTAGTAGAGCGCGATGGTGTTTGCCCCGCGCGGAATGCCGTAGACGCCGTCCTTGTAGGTGACGGAGGCAAGCGGGCCAGGCAGGATCTGATCGAGCTTGATGACCGAGCTTTTGTCGATCATCGGCTTCATGTCGAGCAGCAGCTTGCGCGATGCAAAGAGCGCGACATCCGGGTTGTCGATATAGGTGACGTCCGGCGCTTCTCCTGTCGCCATGGCCTTGGCCAACTCGTTGACCATGTCCGGAAACTGAACCGAACGGACATTGACCTTGATGTCCGGGTTCTTGGCGGAAAATTCCTCCGCCATCTTGTAATGATATTCGCCCGGCCGATCGACGGTCCAGAGATTGATCTGAACCTGCTCGGCCCATGCGGGCGTCGACAATGCGGCAAGTGCAGCTGCACCCATTAGCTTTGCAATAGTCATGATACTCCTCCTTTGATCATGATTGCGATGCCGGTTCCCCCCGGCTTGAGTCTTACAAAAGAGACGGGTCGCCGCCTCCATATTCTGCGGCGAGATCGACGAAGGACCCTCCCCGGCTGTGCTTCAGATAGTTGAGCGCATGAACCTGGCCCGTCATTTCCAGCTGATCGCGATAGACCGGATCGTGCCAGCCTTCGATATCGATGGAGCCGGACCAGCCGGCCAGCCGAAGCTCGGAAATGATGTCGGTCCAGTTGCTGTCGCCGAAGCCCGGTGTGCGCATGAAGACGAAGGGATGCTTGCCAAAGATGCCGTGCTCCTTGATCACATCCCAGCGGATGGTCGCGTCCTTGCCGTGGACGTGGAAAATCTTGTGCGCCCATTTGCGGATCTGCGGCAGCGGGTCAATCAGGTAGACCATCTGGTGGCAGGGCTCCCACTCCAGACCGATATTATCATCCGGCGTCTCGTTGAACATCAGTTCCCAGGCATCCGGATTGTGAGCAATGTTCCAGTCACCCGTTTGCCAGTTGCCGTCCATGGCGCAGTTTTCAAAGGCGATCTTCACGCCCTTGTCGGCAGCGCGCTTCGCCAGCTCGCTCCAGACTTCCCTGTAGCGTGGAAGGCTCTCCGGCAAAGGCTTGCCGCGGACGCGGCCGGTAAAACCTGCCACGCAGGTGGCGCCAAAATGATGGGCGTTGTCGATGCAGTCCTTCCAGCCTTGAAGGGTCTGTAGGTCCATCTCCGTCTCTTCCAGCGGATTGCCGAACATGCCGAGCGTCGAAATGGTGATGTCGCGGTCGCCGATGGCTTCGACGCAGCGCTTGCCGAGCTCCGCAAGATCCTGGCCATTGGTCGTCTGCCAGAAAAACGGTTCGAAGCTTTCGAATCCAAGGTCGCCGATTTCCGAGATTCGCTCGGCGGCGTCCCCTTTTGTGGCACTGACCATGGTGCCGATGCGGACGGATTTTGCTGGATCGCTCATATTAGACCTCAAATCTCGATAGGAACACGCTGACCGGTGCGGGCGCTTTCAATCGCGCCCATGACCATGGCAAGGCTTTTGATATTGTCGGAGGAGACGGTCTCTGGAACCGTCCCATTTTCGATGGCACGCAGGAATGACAAGAGCACGCTCGCATGCCCTTCCGTCTGTTCTTCATTCACGTTTTCAGAAACGTTTACGGCAGAAGTGCCACGCAGAAGCCCTTCGTCGTCTCCCGCTACGTTTGCCGAGAAACCATCCTCACCATCCCAAAGGATCATGCCCTGCGATCCGACCAGCCGCCATGTGCTTTCCCAGCTTGTCCGCTCGCCTTCGGCGCACCACGAGCCGCGATAGGTGAAGATTACATCATTTGAAAGTTCGAAGATGGCGTTGGCCGATGCGCCATGGGCATACCAGGAGCCGGCTGGGTTTCTCTCCACGCAATAGACCGCCAACGGGTTTTGATCGGCGACGAAACGCGCGGCATCGAAGGTGTGGATCGCCATATCCAGCAGCAGCACATTTTGCATTTCCTCACGGAAGCCGCCAAAGTGCGGCGCCAGAAAGAAGTCGCAATGAATGGCAGTCAACTCACCGATAACACCATCCTGAACGGCGCGATGCAGGCGGCGTATCCCTCTGATATAGCGTCTGTTTTGAACAACGGCATGGATTTTTCCGGCACTTTTGGCAAGCTCCAGCAACGTCTTCGCCTCTTCCAGGGACGGCGCCATCGGCTTTTCGCTCAACACATGGCAGCCAGCCTTAAGGCCAGTAGCAACCACGCCGAAACGGGCATCGGGAATGACGACATCGAAAACCACGTCAGCTTTGGTCTTGGTGAGGACGTCTTCGAGATCGCTGCCGATAACGACGTCCTGGAGCGCGAACTCGTCGGCCAGCGCCTGGGCGACGTTCTCGTTCAGATCGACAAGACCGCATATGCGGATCGACGATTGCAAATCTGGATGTGAGGCGATCGCGCGCAGCCAGCCTTTGGCCATAGCTCCGCACCCGCACAAAACGGCATTCAATGTCACATTGTCCTCCCTGCCGCCCGCAAACTCCTCTTTGCGGAACCAGCTTTCGTAAACGTTTACGAGACTATGCTTAAGGTGCTAGATGTGTCAAGACCGTAGTGAAGGGCTTCTCTGTTTGGAGCCGGGAGGACATGCATGAAGGGTATCCGCCAGCTCGCAGACTATCTGGACATCTCCATCGGCACCGTATCCCGCGCCTTGAATGGCAAGCCGGATGTGAACGACGATACCCGTCGCAGAGTGTTGGAGGCGGCAGAAAAGCTGGGCTACGTCGCAAACCAGTCCGGGCGCAGCCTGCGACAGGGTGCCACGAACGTCATCGGCCTGATGACCGGGTCCGACACGCAAGCGGTCGAAAACGCAGACAACTTTTTCCTGGGCGTGACAGATGGCTTGCAGAGTGTCTTCTCGACCCACAATCTCGACCTCATCGTCCTGCCTTGTCCTGCAGAAGAGGATCCCGACGAATATTTGAAGCGTATGGTGGCAAGGCGCATGGTCGATGCGATGGTTATCTCGTCCACCAGCCGGATCGACAAGCGCGTCGATTTCCTCAAGCAGACGCGCCTGCCCTTCGTCACCCTGGGGCGAACAGGCTCCAGCACCGATCACGCCTGGATCGATCTCGACTTTGAAGGTGTGGCAAGAACTGCCGTGGCTCGCCTTGCGGCCGCCGGCCACCGGTCGATTGCCGTTGCAGCCCCCGACACCGACATCAATCTTGGCTATATCTTCCTGGAAGGCTATCGCAAGGGTCTGGAGGACGCGTCTCTTCCCTATGACGAAAAACTCATCATTCGCGCCAGGTCCAGCGAACAGGGTGGCTATCACGCGGCAAGCGAGTGGTTGCAGATGCGGCCACGCCCCACAGCCCTGATCCTGATTTACGAATTGATGGCGATCGGTCTTTACCGGCGCCTTGCAGAGGTGAAACTTCGCGCCGGACAAGATCTCGCTGTCATCGGCTTTCGCGAGGGCCCGAGCGGCCAGTTTCTCGAGCCCAGGTTGACGAGTTTCCGCATGTCGCTGCGCGATCTCGGCGTCTCTGTCGGCAAGACCCTGCTATCGACCATGCCGGCCTATAGCAGCTTCTATCCGCAACAGCCCAAACACATCGTCTGGCCGATGCAGCTCATTCCGGGCGACAGCGATATCACCAACCTGCAATCCAAGTAACATCCGGCCGCGTATTTTCCGCGGCCGGATATCTATGGTCAATCAAGCTTCCAGCCAGCGCACCTGCTCAGGCGTGAGCTTGATATCGAGCGCCGACAGGCTGTCTTCCAGCTCGGCAATGGTGCGCGGGCCGATCAGCGGAATGACGGGGAAAGGCTGGGCGATCACATAGGCAAGCGCGATGTGGATCGGGTGTCGGCCAAGCTCCTTGGCAAGCTCGATTGCCCGGTCGCGGCGCTCGAAATTGCGCTCGGAGTACCAGACGCGCACGATCTCCTCATCGTCCCGCTTGTCGCGGCCGGCCCTGTCGGTGAAGAAGCCTCGGCCCTGGCTTGACCAGGCAAAGTTGGGGATCTGGCGTTCTTTCGCCCATTCTTTCCAAGGCTCGTCGGAGGCTGCGACACATCCGGCCCAGATCGGGTCCAGCATTTCGGCCAGCGAGAAGTTGTTGGAAAGCGCGCCCGGCGCGGTCTTGCCGGTCTTCTCAGCATAGGCGATTGCCTCGTCCATGCGCTGGCGCGTCCAGTTCGAACCGCCGAAAATGCCGCGAATGCGCCCGCGTTGTACTTCGGCATCCATCGCATCGACGAACTCACCGACAGGCACATCGGTATTGTCGCGGTGCATGAAGTAGATATCGACATAATCCGTTTTCAGCCGGTTCAAAGACTGGTCGAGCTGCTTGGCAATCACATCGGGATAGCAAAGCGGCGAATGCGCGCCTTTGCCGATCAGCACGATCTCTTCGCGCGGGACGTTGCGGCTGGTATGCCAGTCGCCAAAAATCGCTTCCGTCTTGCCGCCGCCATAGACGAAGGCGGTGTCGAAGAGGTTGCCGCCTGCCTCATAGAAGCTGTCGAGGGTTAGCGATGCGGAAGCAAAGTTCGGGAAGAACTCGAAACCGAGCGCCACGACGGATGCGGGCTTGGCAACGCCTGGAATTTGACGCTTCGGTACGGAATTGCCCGGCGCAACCTTGCCGCCTGCAATGTTGAAAACGCGCTTGGATGCGTTCTCAACGCCATATTCCAATCCGACCGAGGCGCGCCACTGATCCATGACCCGCAGATTTCCGAGCGTGTCGGCCCAGCTCATGCCGGGGTAGGCGAATTCCTGGGACTGGTTGCGAATGGCCTCGCCTGCCGCATCCACCTCGAAGGAGTAGAGATAACGATCTTCGGCAACCTCAATGGTCTGGCGGTCCTTGCCCTTGATCACGTCGATCTTGCCGACCCCACCCTTATGGCCGGAAGCAAACCAGAAGTCCTGCACTTCAATGCGGCCTTCCGATCCAATGATGCGCAAAACGTTGTCCTGGTTCGCCATGATCGAGCAGGACACTTCGGCGATGATCTCGTTCGGGAACTTCAGCACGGCCGAGGCCCATTCATCGACACCCGATTGACCGAGATGCGCTACGCCGGAAACCTTTGTCGGCTCCAGGAAAGGCTGACCTGAAACGGCACCGGCAATCAACCTTGCCATAGAAACCGGATAGCCACCGACATCGAGAATGCCGCCGCCAGCACTCTCATTGGCAAACAGGCGGTGATCGGCGCGGAAGCTGCCCATGCTGAAGCCGAAGCTGGAGCGGATGATCCTCACCTCGCCAATCGCGCCGCTCTTCACCAGCTCGACGATCTTTGCGGTCTGCGGATGCAGACGGTACATATAGGCTTCACCGGCAAAAACGCCTGCCTTCTTCGCCTCGTGGAAAATAGCGTCGGCATCATAGGCGGAAAGCGCAATCGGCTTTTCCACCAACACGTGCTTGCCGGCACGGATCGCCTTGATCGCCCATTCGGCGTGGCCTGTGTGGGGGGTTGCGATATAGACCGCATCGATCTCTGCATCGGACAGCAACGCATCATAGCCATTGACGATACGGGCACCGGGGAAGCCATCGCTCAGGCCCGGCCGATCCGGATTGCGCGTTGCGATCGCCACGAGCTTGCCGGTCGTCGAATGGGCAACGCCCTCGGCAAAGGTCTTTGCGATGGTGCCGGGTCCGATAATGCCCCAGCGGATAGGTTGAAGGTCGGGCATGATATTCCTCGTCTGCTTTGGATGTGACATTGGGTTTAGCGCAGGCGCGTGCCGTCGCTATCGAACAGGAAGGCCTTGTTGGCCGGAACGGAAATGGTGAGCCGGTCGAGCTTGCCGACGTGGCGGGACTCGGGGCGCTCGATGATCACCGGCAACTCTTCCGCCAGATGCGCATAGACGTAGCTGGTATTGCCAAGATGTTCGGCGACATCGACGGCAACCGTCAAATCGGCGGCCTTGCCGGCATCCTCGAAATGCTCCGGGCGAATACCGAGCGTGATTGGCGCGCCGATCCCAGGCCGCGCCGCAACCGGCAGGGTCAATGAGAAGGTCGGTGCGTGATTAAGGGTGATCGTCACGCCCTCTGCGGTCTCGTGAGCGACCTTGCCCGGCAGAAAGTTCATTTTTGGCGATCCGACGAAGCCTGCCACGAAGCGGTTTTCGGGATCGTCATAGAGATCGAGCGGCGCGCCGACCTGCTCGATCTTGCCGCCGCGCAGCACCACGATCTTGTCGGCAAGCGTCATGGCTTCCGTCTGGTCGTGGGTCACGTAGATCATCGTCGTGCCGAGCTGCTTGTGCAGCTTGGAGATTTCGACGCGCATCTGGACGCGCAATTCCGCATCGAGATTGGAGAGCGGTTCGTCGAAGAGAAACACCTGCGGTTCGCGCACGATGGCACGTCCAATGGCAACACGCTGCCGCTGACCACCGGAGAGCTGCTTTGGCCTACGCTGCATCAACTCGTTGATCTGCAGGATTTCGGCGGCACGCTGAACGCGCGCTTCCGTATCCGCCTTGGGATTCCCATTCATGCGAAGACCGAAGGACAGATTTTCTTCGACCGTCATATGCGGATAGAGCGCATAGGACTGGAAGACCATGGCAATGCCGCGATCGGCAGGCTCCGCATCGTTGACGACTTTGCCGCCGATCTCGATCTTGCCATCGGAGATGTCCTCAAGACCAGCGATCATGCGAAGCAGGGTCGATTTCCCGCAGCCTGAGGGGCCGACGAAAACGACAAATTCGCCATCTTGGATTTCCAGGTTCGCGCCGTGGATAACCTCCAGCGAACCATAGCGTTTGACGACGTTTTTAAGTGAAAGTCCCGCCATGCGGCTCCTCCCGGATTACTTGACGGCGCCGGCTGAAATGCCGGCGATGAAGTGGCGTTGCAACACCACGAAGATGACGAGGATGGGCGCGGTCAGCAGCACCGCTCCGGCCATGATCCCGCCCCACGAGACCTTGGTGAGACCGATCAGCGTGCCGAGTGCCACAGGTGCCGTCATCATCCCTGGACGGGAGTTGATGAGCAGCGGCCAGAGATAGTTGTTCCACGAGGCGAGAAACAGGATGATCGAAAGAGCGGCCATGGTGGGGCGCGCCAACGGCAGCGCTATGCGCAGAAAGATTTGCCACTCTTTCACCCCTTCCACACGCGCGGCGTCGAACAGCTCACCCGGCATCATGGAAAAGGACTGGCGCATGAAGAGCACGCCGAGCGAGTTGAAGAGAGGCGGGACGATCAGCGCCACCCATGTATTCCCGAGCTTGAACTCTCGGGCCACCATGATGAATTGCGGAATGACGACGACCGCATAGGGCAAGGTGATGGTGCCGATGATAATCGCAACCACCACCGAGCGTCCGGCGAAGCGATAGCGTGCCAAGGCCCATCCTGCCATCGACGTCAGCATGACGGAGAGGACCGTGTAGATCACTGCCACCGTGATCGAGATGAACATCGCGCGCAGAAAATCGGTGTCTGCCTGCAGGTTCTGGAAGTTCTCGATGAAATGCGTCGACGGGATCAGCTCGATATTCGGACTGAAGATGCCGTAATCCGGCATGGTCGAGAAGACGAACATCATCCACAGCGGGAAAAGCCAGATCAGAGCAAGTGGCGTGAGCGCCGCATGTAGCGCGATTTTCTGCGAGAGAAGCGATCTCGATTTCGATCTCATTTCTGCTCCCTCCCGACCCAGAGATTGAAGAGCGATATGACGATGGCAAGGGCTGCAATCGTGTAGGCAATCGCCGAGGCATAGCCGAAGTTGAGCGAGGTGAAGCCCTGGCGGTAAAGGAAGATGCCGAGCGTCTCGGTGCCACCACCTGGACCGCCGCGATTGGTGATGAGGAACGGTTCGGTAAAGAGCTGCATCGTGCCGATGACCGAAAGCACCATGCAGAAGATGATGATGGGTTTCAGAAGCGGCAGCGTGATGTGGAAAAACTGCTGGCGTTTGCTGACCCGGTCCAGCCGCGCCGCCTCATAGACGTCGCCGGGGATGGATTGCAGTCCGGCCAGAATGATGATGGCGTTGTAGCCTGCCCAGCGCCACGTCACGGCAATGATGATCAGCGCCATGGCAGCCGTTGCATTGTCGAACCAGGAGATGGGCGAGAGACCGACATTTACGAGCATCTTGTTGATGATGCCGAAATCGGCACTGAACATCAGACGGAAGACTGCGGCGTAAGCGACCTCACCCACGACGACCGGAGCGAAGAAGGCAAAGCGATAAAGCGGCCTTGCTTTCAGAAGCGGCGAATTCAGCAGCACGGCCATGATGGTGGCGAGTGCGATCATGATCGGCACCTGGATGACGAGAATGATCAGCGTGTTGTAGAGCGCATTGTAAAAGGCCGGATCGCCGATCAGGCGTCCCCAATTCATCGACGGCGCGAAACGCCATGGATTGACGCGCGTGTTTTGGAACGACAGCAGAAACGAGTTGATGATCGGCCAGAGCCAGAATGTCGTGAAGATCAAGAGATAGGGCGCAAGAAACGCATAGGCGACCCTGGTTCTGATGGGCATCTTCACCTCCCGAACGATAATTTACATGAGGGCTGACCCTATCCGGGCGCCCCGTGCAAGGGGCGCCCGGCTCTGGTTCAGCTTGGGAGATCACTGTGCAGCGGGAAGACCCGTTGCGGATTCGATCTGCTTGGCGGCATCATCGAGTGCCGTCTTGGCGTCCGGGTAGCCGCCTGCCAGATATTTCGTCTGGACGGCGCGGTAGATCCCTTCCGCATCCGACTGGTAGGCCGTGCCTCTGCTTGGCTTGATCTTCGGCAGGGTCGCCAGAATATCCGTCCACACGGCCTGGCCGCCCCAATAGGGCTGCGGCTCCTTGACGAAGGGATCGTTGACGGCAGACAGAAGCGACGGAACGAGACCGAACGACTTCAGCATCATGACCTGGCCTTCATTCGTCGTCAGCGCGTAATCGACGAACTTCCAGGCCGCTTCCTTGTTCTGGGAGACCGAGCTGATGGCGAGCGACGAGCCGCCAAGGTTTGCCGCACGTGGACCATCTGCCGTCAGGCTTGGCATCGGATAGACGCCCCACTTGCCGGAAAGGTCCGGAGAGCCGGAGCGGATCGAGCCTTCATACCAACCGCCATACATCTGGCTTGCGACCTTGCCGGCGGTGTTCGCCTGGATCTTTTCATCCCAGATCGCGGCGGTGATGATGCCCGCATCCTTCATCTGTTTCAGCTTTTCGAGCGTCGCAACGCAGGCCGGCTGATTGATGGTGATGGACTGGCCATCTGTCGAAAAGTAACCGCAGCCCTGTTCGTTGGAGATCATGCGAAACCATTCGCTGTCGCCGTTGAAGTCGGCCTGCGTCATGACCACGCCGGGATTGGCGTCCATGACCTTCTTGCCGGCGGCAATGAAATCGTCCCAGGTCTTGATGGTAGCCGGATCGACACCGGCCTTTTCATAGAAGTCACGACGGTAGAAAACGGCAACCGGACCGGAGTCCCACGGAACGGCGTAGGCAACGCCATCGACTTCCAGTTCAGTGCGCTTGAATTCGGGGAAAAGCGCCTGCTTTTCAAGCGTGTAGCCGAGTGCCTTTACATCGGTGAAACAATCCGGGAAACGGCTCCAGAAGACTTCCGCCTCAAAGTTTTCAACGGTTACGATATCCGGCAAGCCTTCGCCACCGGCGGCGCAGGCGGCAAGCGCCTTGTCATAAACCTGGTTGTTGCCAAGATCCTGGACATCCACCTTGATGTCCGGATTGGCTTTGTTGAAGCCTTCCAAAGTGGATTTCAACGCCGATGCGGCGACGTTCCAGCTCCAGATCGTGATGGTGGTTTGGGCAGACGCGGGTGCAGCCGCAAGCAGGGCAAGCGATACCGCCACGCCCGTGATTTTAAAGCACATTGAAAACCTCCCTTTTTCAATTGCCGTTCTTAAGCGAACATGTGCAGAGTAGCGGGGTGGCGAAATCTGTCTCGTAAAATGGGAACGTGAATTTGTCGAAAAGTAAGATCGAGGAAAAAGCCGTCTATCAGCCGGGTGCGAGCAGCATCGAGGGTTGGCCCACGACGCTCCAGTTTTTCTACGCCCACCCACCCGTCATGCTGATGCCCCACTGGCACGCGCAGGTGGAAGTGAATTACGTCATGTCCGGCAGCGTTCACTATCGCATGGGCGACCACACGTTCCGTATGAGCGCGGGACAGATGTGCCTGTTTTGGGGCGGACAGCCGCATCAGATGGACGAATCCTCTGACGATTCCTTTTACGCCGGCGCACATCTGCCGCTCTTCCACTTCTTCCGCATGCGTCTTCCACCCGCCGTCTCTGCCATGCTGATGGGCGGTGCCACCATGCTGACGGAGGTGACGGGAAAGGCAGATGATGAGAACTTCGCCCGATGGCGGGATTATGCGAAATCCGGTGACATCGCCAAGGCCGAGAATGCTGTCCAGGAGCTGATCCTGCGCGTCGAGCGCATGTTCATGGAGCCTTACGATGTCATCTCCCCAGCCTCCTCGGCCTCCAAGACGACAAGTCAGGACAATGCCGCATCCGTTGCCGTGGCACGGATGTGCGATTTCATCGCTGCCAATTTTCTGGAAGATATCGATGCGACGGATATCGCCCGGGTGGCAAACCTGCACCCAAAATACGCGATGAACGTCTTTCGCAAGTCGACCGGCATGACGCTGATGAAGTATCTGACACTTCTCCGGCTCTCCCGCGCCCAGGCCATGCTGGTCAGCGGTAAGGACAATATTCTCAGCATCGCGATGGAAAGTGGCTTCGGTTCGGTGAGTGCCTTTAACAAGGCCTTCCGCCAGATTGCCGGCATTCCGCCATCGGGGTTTCGCCGCGGCTCCAGTGCCTACTTCCAATGAGTTGCGAGACATCGCCATTGCAGGCCTGCGACAATCTGACAAAGGCATATTCGTTAATCGCAATTTAACTATTGCAAGCGCGGCAAAGATCACTATTTTCCCTGCTGCGCTGCAACATTCATCTCTCCTTTGCAGCGCAGTCGCATGCAATTCAACGCGACGGCATTCGCCGCCGGCACATTCAGTGTCCATTCTTCTAGGGAGATTTATTAATGACGATTTCCGTCTCGACACCTTTTACAGGACATGAAACCAGCGCCCCTTTTGCAGGCAAAATCGCCTCGGCGCGTAACGCTGCAGGTTATACGGTCGATCAGTTGGCCCTGACCTGCGGGCTGACCTCGCAGGAAATTCTGGCTCTCGAAACGGGCGCAGACAGTGATCCCTCGCGACTGAGACGCGTTGCGAACGCTCTTCAGCTTCCGTTGACCGCCGTTCTCTAAAACGATCCTTAAAGATCGAAAAAGGGCGCCTGCCGGCGGATGCCGCATGCAGGCGCCCTTTTTTATATCCAATATTTCTTATCCTCCCCGCTCTTCCATTTTCCGTTATGATGCACCAAATGCCCTGCATTGAAGTGGGAGCGCTGCCGCCTCTTCAATCACGCAAAGGCGGAGAGGCGAGCACATGGCTCTTGTGGAAACCGTAGATATTCCAAACCCTGTCGAAGAGAACGCGCTGTGGCCACATCAGCGAAGCGATGTACTCGACTGGCTGGTGACTGGGACGAGCGATAATCGCTACATCGACAATATTTTCGTCGAGATGTGCGGACGACTGAGAAGCCAGGGCATCTCGATTGCGCGGGCATCGATGAATTTTCTCGTGCAACACCCGCAATGGCGCGGCGCGCGCATCTTGTGGAACCGGGGCGAGAAGGAAGCGGAGTTTGCGACCTATGCCTATGGTAGCGAAACCACGGCAGAATATCTGAACAGCCCGCTCTATGACATTCACAAGGGGGCGGACGAGGTCCGGCAGGCGCTTTATCTGCCAGGCCCGATCGATCCAGACCACCAGATCTATCGCGATTTGCGCGAAGAAGGCCTGACAGAATATGTCGCCTGGCCGCTTGAGCACACATTCGGCAAACGCCACGTGGTCACCTTTGCCAGCGATCGTGCGAACGGATTTCTCGAATCAGAAATCGAGCAGTTGAAAAGCCTGGTGCCGGCCATCTCTCTCGTCTCGGAAATACGGCTGAAGAACCGCATGGCCCGCACTTTGCTGGAAACCTATGTCGGCCCGCATGCCAGCCAGGAAATTCTCGAGGGCGCGACGCGAAGGGGCAGCGGCAATACGGTGAGCGCGGTGATCATGATCTGCGACCTGCGCGACTTTACCCGTATCTCAGACCTTTGGCCGCGCGACGATGTCATCGAGTTGCTGAACGGCTATTTCGATGCTCTGGCGGAGCCGATCGAAAAGCACGGCGGCGAAATTTTGAAGTTCATGGGTGACGGTCTGCTGGCCATCTTTCCGTTGAACAATGCCGATGCAGGACCAAACCTCATCGCCGCCATTCGCGAGGCGCAGACAGCGCTTGAGGAATTGAACACCAGCAATATCGACAAGGGCCACGAGCCGTTCGGCTATGGTATCGGCGTTCATGTCGGCGATGTCATGTATGGCAATATCGGCTCCAAGAGCCGGCTCGATTTCACGGTGATCGGCCCGGCGGTCAATATTGCCTCGCGCCTGGAAACCCTGACCAAAACGGTTCGCAGGCAGGTTCTGCTCTCCGAAGATTTCGTCGCGATGATCGACAACAAGAGCGAATTCGACAGTATCGGGCCGCAACTGCTGCGCGGCCTTGAGCATCCGGTGGGGGTCTACGCCTTAAAGAACCTGTCGCACGAGGCGCCGCAGACCTGAGATGAGCGACGAGCCGACCGAGACCGCTCCCACAAGCCGCATGCTGACATGGGCCAGGAACTCCACGATCTACCGGCTGGAAAGACGGATGATGACGGAGCGGCAGCTTTTCGATGCCATTTCCCGCAAAGCCAAAGAAAAATTCGACGACATCTCCGCAGAACAGATCCGCGCGTTGGCCGACTCCGCGGTGCGGTTTGCCTATGAGATCAAGGCGCTGGACGATAATGCCTTTGCCGAAATCACCACCCGCTCCGCGGTGCGCAGCGGAAAATCCAAGCGGGCGATCGCCCAGAAGCTCAATCAGAAAGGCGTCAGCAAGGACATTGCGGAACACGCTCTTGAAGCGAGCGACGATCTCTACGCGGCCGTCGTGCTGGCACGGAAGAGACGGTTTGGTCCGTTCCGCCGTGAAGACGAGGTGGACGAGAAGCGTATGAACAAGGAAATCTCGGCTTTTGCCAGAGGGGGTTACAGCTTCGAGTTGGCGAGCCGCGTTTATTCCATGGCTCTCGACGAGGCAGAAGACATTCTCGCCTCGCGTTGATGGCTGGCTCAGGGAGCCGGTTTTGTCTTGAGATAGGCGATGATGTTGTCGATCTCCGTTTCACTCCAGAGGCCGAAGAAACGCATCGCGGTGCCCGGCACCTTCTTCTTCGGGCTTGAGAGAAACTCCCGTAACGCCTCTTCATTCCAGACAAGACCGCCCGCCCCAGCATCCTTCATGGCCTGCGAATAATGCGGATAGTCGGCAACGGAACCCGCCTGCCTTCCCACAACGCCCATCAGGTGTGGCCCGAGACGCGTCCGAGGCGTATCGATATTGTGACAATTTGAGCATTTGCCAAAAGCGCGTTCACCCGCCACCGGATCGCCATCGGCATAAGCCCCCGTCGTAAAAAGCAACACGAGCGAAACGGCAAGCGACAAGATTGGCTTCATGGGATTTCTCTGGTCCGGTAACGAAAACGCCCTCCCCGCTATATAGCGAAGAGGGCGATTGTTGCTCATGCGGCATTTTGACGTTGCAGAGATGATGCCGATCAGCCGTTGGCCGGCGTCAGGGTCACGGATGTGCCGGTCGCGGCAAGGTTCAGACCAACCTGGCCGGTGACGCTGACGGTCTGCAGCTGGATCGAGCCAGCAGTACCGCCGACCAGGATGTTTGCACCGACGCCGAGGCCAACGGTGGCTTCAGCCGTTGCGCCCTGGTAGAGGCCGGACAGCGAACCGCGGTGATAACCAGCCGTCGGAGCGAACACTGCCCAGACCAGCTTGCCCTTCGTGGTGAAGCCGAGGTCTACCCCCATCTTGCGGATGACGCCCGTGTAGCTGTCGGTGCGGCGCGCGCCAACGGTGGACTTGAACGTGCATTCCAGTTCCTTGGCCGAACCGATCACGTAACCAACACCTCCGCCAACGTCGCAGGTCAGATAGCCGATCTTAACGCCATTACGGTCGTCGCTGTCCTGGTAGGTTTCGCGGTACGGCGCCAGATCGGCTGCGACTGCGCTAATCGGACCGCTCAGTCCAAGTGTCATGGCAGCAAAAGTAATGGCAAAAGTCTTTTTCATCTGTTTTCTCCTGTTTTATTCTGTGACCCAACAGCCCTGAAGTCTTTGTCGGACATTCAATTGCGCACACCGAAAATGGTTCCAACGATTTGATCCAAAGCCTTCAAGCAGGTGGAGAATCTCGTTCATCGCCCGAGCACCGATGATGGACTAGAAGTCCAATTAGGCGGGATGATGGCACCCAGATACCGCGTCTAAAGGCAAGCTTCAGTGGTCTCCATCGTGTCGACTGGGGAGCTGGACGTGGCGTTCGAAAAGAATCGCACCCAGCGTCACGGAGCGGGCGCATCCTTGCGCGTTCGAAGGAGTGCAGCGATCTAGCCAGCAGCCGACATCTTGAGACGGTCCGTATTGATCGTCGCTTTCAGTGGCAGGTGATCGGAGGCAACACGCGCCAGCGCGCTGTCATGGGCTTCAACCTTCTCGATCATGCCTTCGCGATTGGAGATGATGCGATCAAGCGCGAGAACGGGAAGTCCGGAGGGAAAACTCGGCACCGCGGGCGGCAAGGTCCCGAAGGCCTCGCGGAAGGTATTTAGCGATGAGCCATTGCCCAGCCGCCACTCGTTCAAATCGCCCATCAACACCGTTGGCTGCGCTTCGCGCTTGTTGAGTAATTCCACCAGAGCTTTGGCCTGCTGAGCGCGTGAATGCCGCAGCAGGCCGAAATGCGCGGCGATGATGCGGAGCGTCCCCGCAAGCTTCAGGTCCAACTCCACCACGAGTGCGCCGCGCGGCTCTAACCCAGGCAGTTTGACCGTGTGAACATCGCGGACCGCGCCTTCGCGGAACAGTACGACATTGCCGTGCCAGCCATGCGCCTTGCTGGTACCCGCCACCTGCACCGGCGTCAGCCCGCACTCACGTTCGAGCCGCCCGAGATCGAGCAGACCCGTCCGCTCGCCAAATCGACTATCGGCCTCCTGGAGCGCAACGACGTCGGCTCGCAACTCGTGAATGACCCTGCATATGCGATCGGGGTCAAACTTGCCGTCGCGACCGATGCATTTGTGCACATTGTAGGAGGCCACGACCGGAGAGGTCTCCTCGATCGAGACCTCGTCTACACAGCGCCGGTTCTTGCGGTTGCGCAGCGACGAGATGAAAACTGCAGGGAGACTATCGTTTTTCGGTCGCATCGTTTTCCTGTCGTAAGCGCTGTGCGTCTTTGGGACGCACAAGGGACGCTCTAGTTCCTTCAATCGACGCATGGTCGCGTCATGGGTTCAACCCGATGCCGATGTCAAAGGTAAGGCGAGGCCAACCACAATATTCGTTCCGTCAAGCGAACGAGGAACGGTCTTGCCCTCAACTCTTCCAGCTTCACCGGCGTTGCATTCTCGAGTGCCAGACCTATTCGCTCCGACACTGTGTTCGCAAAGCCTTCATCCAGAACTTCCATATCCACCTCAAAGTTCAATCGAAGCGAACGCGGATCGAGATTTGAGGAACCGACATAGGACCAGCGATCATCGATCACCAGAAGCTTGGAGTGATTGAATTGGCCGGTGGCGCGCCATATGCGGCAGTAACTCCTGAGCAACTGATCGAACTGTGCCGTCATGGCTCGATCGACCAGCATCAGGTTGTTGGTCGCCGGAACGATGATATCCACCGCAACACCACGCCGGGCGGCCGTCGTCAGGGCAGAGATCAGTTCGCGATCCGGCAGGAAGTAAGGCGACATGATGCGGATCGAGGATCGGGCGATGGAGAACGCACCCATCAGCATCTTGTGGCTCGTCTCGATGCTGTTGTCCGGTCCGGAGGCGACGGCGCGCATCAGGATCGGCTGACCGGGAACGCCCTCGGGAATAGTGATATCCCACACAGGTCCGTCCAGACGCTCGCCGCTGGCAAAGCGCCAGTCCTCGGCTGCGACCGTGAAAAGATCGGCGACGATCGGCCCCTGGACCTTGAAATGCGTGTCGTGCGACTGCTTGTCTCCATGGAACTCGCGGGTGAAGCCTTCGCGAATATTCATGCCGCCGGTAAAGGCGATCTTGCCATCGACGATCAGGATCTTGCGGTGCGTACGCAGATTGGCATAGGGCAGCCGCAGCCCCATGATCACGTTGCCATTGAAGACCGCGGATTTGATCTCTTCCAGCCGCAGTTTGGAGAGGATGCTTGGTACTGAGTATCGCGCGCCGACAGCGTCGACCAGCACACGAACCTCGACACCCCGTTCTTTGGCGCGGGCGAGTGCGGCGACCACGCGAAGCCCGATCCGGTCGTGATCAAGAATATAGGTTTCCAGGATGATCGACCGGCGCGCATGACCGATGGCGTCAAGCATGGCCGCATAGGCCTCGTCTCCATCGGACAGGGTCTCGATGGTGTTGCCTGTGGTCAGCGCTGCACGCGTCACCCGGTCACCCACGGTCTTCATCGCCACAAAGCGTCGGCCGAAACGCTCGACGACAAGGGCGTTGTCCGCGTCGAACCGCGCCACCCGGTCCATGATCGTGCCATGCATCAAGGACCGCTGTTGCCCAAGGTTGCTGCGCCTGATCCGGTTAATGCCGGCAATGGCATAGAGCAACGCGCCGATGATGGGAGACAGCACGATCACGCCGACCCAACCTAGCGCTGAGCGTACTTCCTGTTTGGTCATTGTGGCATGGACCGCAGCCACGGTCCCCATGACAAGCGAGAGCAGTGCGAGAACGTGGGGCCAGTAGGCTTCGAACAATGCGATCATGACCTGAATATAGCGATCAAGAGCAAAGCCGCAACGACCTGAATCACGAGAGAAAACAACTGACTTGTAATCAAATTCAATTTACCTTACGAGCATTAGACATCATGCAAATCGGTATGACGCCCATGCGTTTGAGACACATCGCTCTTCTTGCCTGCGCCGGTCTAATGCTTGCGGGCTGTAACGAAACGCTCGAAACCGTCGAGCGTGACGTGTCTCATGTCAAGAACAAGGTCGATTATCCCCTCGCCCCCACCATGCTTGCCGAGATGGACAAGAAGAACATGGATCGCAATGCGCCGATCATGATTCGCATCTTGAAGGAAGAAGGCAAGCTGGAAGTCTGGAAGGCGCGACGCGACAACCGGTTCGAGGTGATTGCGTCCTACGATATCTGCGCCTGGTCCGGCAAACTCGGACCGAAGGTCAAAGAGGGGGACAGGCAGGCGCCAGAAGGGTTCTACAACCTTTCTCCCGGCCACATGAATCCCTATTCGAACTACTATCTTTCGATCAATACCGGCTTCCCGAACCGCTACGATCAGGCGAACGGCCGCAACGGCACGAACCTGATGATCCATGGTGCTTGCTCGTCATCGGGCTGCTATTCCATGACCGACGCGCAGATGCTGGAGATCTACGCTTTCGCGCGCGACGCCTTCAAGGGTGGCCAGAAGACGATCCAGCTACAGGCGCTGCCATTCCGCATGACTGCGGAAAACATGGCGCGCCACCACAAAAGCGAGAATTATGAATTCTGGAAGATGCTGAAGGTCGGCTACGATCATTTCGAAGTCACCAAGCGTCCGCCCGAGGTGAACGTCTGCGAGAAGAAATACGTCTTCAATCAGCAGACACAGGGTGGGCAGTTCAACGCTGCTGCAACCTGCCCCGCCATGAGCACGCCGCTGGCACTCGCCAGCACAATGGTCAGCTACAACAAGACCTACGACCTTGCCTATGACAAGGCGATGAAGAAGTTCGACGGTATGGTCTGGTATGATCCGACCGAGGCCGAGCGCAAGGTTCTGGTGGCAGAAAAGCGCAAAGGTCGCGAACCGGCTTACGCACCCACCGGCTCGGCGCTCAAGGCCGGTAAGCTGATGAAGGAAACTGAATTCGCCGCACTGATGGAAAAGAAGGCGGCGAAGGGGATTTCCGCAACCGGGGCTACCGCCATCGCCTCGGCCTCTGGTTCGGCACCGCGCACGACCGCTCCGGCCTCTCAGCCAACGCCATCCCAGCCTGCGGTCGCTGCTCGCCCGACATCCGTCATGCTCGCAGCCGCGGCACAGGTTCAGACGCAGCCAGCACCAGCGGCAGCAGCGCAGGCCATCCCCGTTCCCGCCGTCAACCCGCTCGCATTTAGCGCAACGGCACAGGAAGAACCGGCAAAGAAACCGTTCTGGAAATTCTGGGCCAAGGAGTGACCTTGGCAACCGACGCCGTCTTCGATCTGAGGGGGCTGAAATGCCCTCTTCCGGTTTTGCGAAGTCGCAAGAAGCTTTCCGCCATGCTTCCTGATGAAGACCTGGTTGTCGAGACGACCGACCCTCTGGCGGTCATCGATATTACTCATATGTGCTGGGAAGATGGTCATATTCTTCTCGAGACGATCAAGACTGAGGACGGCCACCGGTTTCGCATTCGCCGAGGTGAGCAAGTAAGCCGCTTTTAAAAGGATGGTCCACGCAAAACGTGCAGCGGTTTGCAATACCGACATGCGACAAAACAAAAGCTCAAAGGATCAGGAGCGAATCTGAAGGATCGCGTCACGTTTTAGGCTGTTCCACGACCCAATAGAGGTATCCTGGAACCAACATTCGCGCTTTCGTGTTTCCCACCCGAGTTCATGAGGGGAAAATGACGGAAAACGGCGCAAGTCCCATCACATCAAAAAGACAAATCTGGTCGGCGTCATTTGGCAGGTCACCGATCATTGGCACCGCTATCCACGACGGTCATCTCCTGCGCGATGATCTCCTCGATACGATGGCACTCTCCGATGAAGAACGGCTTTATGAGGAAGATCCTTATACCGGTGAGATGATCGGCGGCCTGACAAACAGGATCATCGGGCAGCGATCGCGCTTCGAGATCGATCTTAATCGCGCAAGGGACGCCGCGGTCTATCTCACCCCGGACCAGTCCTGGGGACTGGAGGTCTGGCGCGCGCGTCCATCCGACGCCGCCATTGCCGCGTCACTCTCCGTTCACGACGACTATTACGCGATGCTGTCGGCCTTTCTCGATCGGATCGAAAGGTCACATGGTCGCTTTATCCTTTTGGACGTTCACAGCTACAATCACCGCCGCCAAGGCGCCGATGGACCTGTCACTGCGCAGGAAAAAGCGCCCGACATCAATATCGGCACCATCTCCATGGATCGCGGCCGCTGGGCCTTTGCGGTGGACGCCGTGATGGAGCACTTCGCCTCGGCTGAGATCGGTGGCCGCAAGCTGGACGTTCGTGAAAATGTTGCATTTCAGGGACGCGGCGAACAAACGCGCTTCGTTCATGAGACCCATCCGGACACCGGATGTGCCATTGCCATCGAGTTCAAGAAGATCTTCATGGACGAGTGGACCGGAGAACCGGACACACGGGTTATCGCCGATATTCGCCGCACGATGATCGCGTTGGAAGCGCTGCTCGAACGGTTGCTGCGAGAGCGCCAATGAGCAATGTCTCCCTGATCAAGCAGGCAAAAGAAGAGCCGCTGCTGTCGCAAATCTCAACTGCTTTGTCTGAGGGACAGGCGATCCGCAAGGATGTCGGCAAGGATGGTCGTCTTCATATCGACAGGCCGCTTCCGTTCCTGTGCCTGCATTTGACCTACGGAACGAAGAACCTTGCAGCGCGCGACATTGCTTCTGCCAATGCATCCTACCTCATCGCCTCGAGCTTGAGCGAAGCCGCACCGATCATCCAGGCGATCGGCAATGAGATGGTCAAGCGCTTCGGCGCCTTCGTCGTTCTCGATATCGGTGAACTGGAGCACGATATCCTGCTGGCTGACGACTCCCCCTTCCTCCCGCATTACGAAGTCGCCGTCTCCGCGACCACGGAACCCGAGACGCAGAATGCCCGAAAAGCCTTCATCAAGGCGATTTGCGATGCCGAGGTACGGTTCCGCACCCCGCGCATCACGCGGCCGGAACCCGCACAGGATCCGATCTTGCGGCTGAGAGAGGCTGGTATTTCTTTCCCCTGCATCAGCGTTCGCTTCGCCCCCATCTATCGTCAGCCGGAATCAGGTGCCGACTATCCCGGTCTTCGTGAAACGATGATTGCCGACCTTTTCGATGCAGGGCTTCGTGCTTTCTCAGCCTTCGCGACAGAAACGAACACACTGAACATCACCACCCATCGGGCGCTCGGGCGAAAAGCGTTTGTCGATGCGGTGCGTCGTGCCGATCGCTCGGTTGATGAAATCGCTCAGTCCTTCGATTTCCTCCTGTCTGTCACGCCGATAAACGCGCGTCAGGCCTTCGAGGAATTCAAGCAAAGCGATTTTGAATATGCGCCGCATTTCCTCTATCGCCCGCTGGGGGTCGATGTTGAAGAGCAGAAGCGCAAGCTCTATTCGGTCGCCTTCGACCATCTGGAAGACCCGGTCCTCTATCATCTTTACCGCGAAAAGCAGCAGGAGATCGACCTGCAGCTGACGATGCTCGCCCACTTGCACAAGCGGCAGTATACCGATTTTGGCCGCGCGCTTTACAGTTCGGTCGAGCCGGAACTGCTGACGCTCGCGCTCGATGTTCTTGCGCGGTGTAAGATGCCTGCCCATGAAGACGATATCCCGATGGTCGGCTGCTACGAAGTTGCGCAAAAGGCCCGCGAGATGGTCGACGCCTATCATCAGGAGGAGGCGAGCTTCAAGGCGCGCGTCGAAATCCGTGATGACCTTCCGCCGGGCCTGATGGTGACTGGCGAAAAGCTGCTGATTTCCCGCCATACAGTCATGGAACAGCGCCGCCTCGACGCCTTGCTGCATCACGAGATCGGCGTTCACCTGCTCACCTACTTCAACGGTTCGGCTCAGGGCCTACGCCTCTTTCGCAGCGGTCTTTCCGGCTATGAGGGTGTGCAGGAAGGCTTAGCCGTGCTGGCCGAACATCTTTCGGGCGGCATGACACGCCAGCGCCTTCGCCTCGTCGCCGGACGTGTCGTCGCCTGTGCCGCGATGCTCGATGGGGCAAGTTTCGTTGAGACCTATCGACTGGTCACGGATGAGCATCATTTTGATCAGGCGAATGCCTTCAACATGGTGCTGCGCGTCTATCGTGGCGGCGGGCTGCCGAAGGACGCCATCTATCTTCGTGGGCTGAGCGAAATCCTCCAGCATCTTCGTAAAGGCGGCGCTCTTGATCCCTTCTGGATGGGCAAGATTTCGGCGGCCCATTTCCCCATCATGCAGGAGCTTTCGCTCCGCGGCCTGCTGCGGCCGCCCGGCATCCGGCCGGCCTTTCTCTCACTGACACGCGCCAATGAACGGCTCGAAAAAATACGATCAGGACTTTCCATCGCCGAAATGGCCACGCTTTAAGGAGGGGACCATGCGCCTAGCGTTTTTTGTCAATTCAATCGAAGGCGAACATCCAAGCTACGCCACAGGACTTCTGGCCATGGCCGCGCTCAATCGCGGCCACGAGGTCATCTATCTGACGCCTGGGGACTTTACCTTGCGCCCGGATGACACGCTCGTCGTCCATGCGCTCGTCATGCCGAAGCAAAAATACAAGAAGGTGGAGGCTTTCCACGCGGCCCTGCAGGAACGGCAATTGCAGCGCGAGACGATCGACATCGAAGAGATCGACGCGTTGATGCTGCGCAACGACCCATCGCTCGATCAGACCGCGCGGCCGTGGGCCGTCCACTCCGGCATTCTCTTCGGACGACTGGCGGAGCAGCGAGGTGTGATCGTCCTCAATGACCCGGAAGGTCTGGCGCTGGCTCAGAACAAACTCTACTTCCAAAGCTTCCCTGAGATCGTTCGTCCGACAACGCTGATTTCGCGCAACGTTGAGGAAATTCGCGCTTTCGCCGATGCCCACCCCAAGGGCGTCATCGTCAAACCCTTGCAGGGTTCCGGCGGCAAGAACGTTTTCAAGATCGGCTCTTCCAAGGAAACCAACCTGAATCAGATATTCGAGGCGGTCAGTATCGAAGGCTATCTCATCGCCCAAGCTTATCTGCCCGCGGCAAAGAGCGGCGATATCCGCTTCTTCATGATGAACGGCAAGCCTTTGATGCGTGACGGGGCCTATGCCGCACTTCGTCGTGTTCCGGCCAAGGGCGATCTTCGTTCGAACATCCACGCCTCCGGCACGGCGGAAGCGGTCGAGGTCAATGACGATGTGCTCGCGCTTGCGGAAATGATGCGGCCGAAACTCGTTGAGGACGGCATGTTCCTCGTCGGTCTCGATATCGTCGGCGACAAGATCCTGGAGGTGAATGTCTTTTCCCCTGGCGGCCTCGGCCATATCCGCGAACTCACCAATGTGGATTTCACCGATACCGTCATCGAGGCCGTGGAGAAGAAAGTCTCCATGCAGGCAGCCTCAGCGGGCATGTTGAGCAACCGGCTGCTGGCAACGCTGTAATGCGAGTTGCGGCACCATCATTCGGGAAAATCCATTTGACCGAATCCAGGGCCTTGCCTAACTGTTCCGGCATCATCCCTCTTGCCGGAACGATCCTTGCCATGAAACCGGGCCAACTCGCCGCCTATCTCTTTCTTGCCGTGGCGTGGGGCTTCTCCTTCATGCTCGTGCTTCATACGGTCGGCGCTTTTGGCTGGGTGGGGGCCGTCTCGCTCAGATGCTTTATCGCCAGCATCACGCTCTATCTCGTCGCCAAGGCAATCGGCCGTCACCTGGATTTCTCCGCAGGATGGCGCGCCTTCGCGATGGTGGGAGCAACGACCGTTGCCGGCCAGCTGATTGGCCTCTCTTACGCCACACCACTGATCGGTACGGCAATGGCGGCCATTCTCGTCGCCAGCATCCCGCTGTTTTCCATGCTGATCGGCCAGTTCTGGGGCCTGGAGAAGATATCCGCGCAGTCGCTTCTCGGTATTGCTTTCGGTATCCTCGGCATCGTTATCCTAGTGGGCTTTCCTGCGGTTCCGGTCACTCAAGCATTCGCGCTCGGCTGCATTTCCTGCATGCTCGGCTGCCTCTGCGCCGCCTTCGGCAGCAATTATGCCAGCCGCTACCTGAAAGGTACCGGCTCTTGGGAAATCACCATCGGCTCGTTCTTCGCCGGTGGCGTCGTTACTTTGCCCCTGTTTGCCGTGGTGCCGATAACCGCCATGCCGTCTCTGCTCGATATCGGCTACCTCTTCGCCCTCGCCATCCTGATGAGTGCGCTGACCTACATCACCTATTTTCGCCTGGTCGCCACGATCGGCGCGACCAAGACGATCAGCGTGGAATTCGTGGTGACCGTCATTGCCGTGTTCATCGGCGCATTTTTGCTGGATGAGCCGCTATCGGCAGCGCAATTCGTCGGGGCCGGTATCATCATCATCGGTTGCGCTCTGGTGCTCGGTGTTCTTCCTCCCCGCAAACGCGCGCCCGTCGTTCCAGATTTATGATCATATGCGAATATTTCGTTTTAGACGGCCCTCAACATCCGTATGATTTCGATATATGATGAGGACGTTGTGATAAATGTGTGCGCCCGAGGATTTGTAGCCGGTCCCATTTGCCTGAAACCAATTAAAGTACTGAAGCTGCTTTGGCTTTTATGGTAATCCTACATCCAGCAATGGTATAGAAAAGCATGGCAAGCGACCCAAACAATCCGGATTTCAGCGAAAATCGATTCGCCATGGTGAAGACCTCCGCTGAATTGGAGCGACCTGAAGCCGATAGCAGTATCCGCGTCGGTCGCGAGGGTCGTGAGTTTTGCATCTATCCCGGCCAGCTCGGTTACGACCTTCAGGAAGAACTCGATTTCCTGTCCAATCGCGTCATGGAGCCGAACGTCTTTTTTACCGGGCGACTGCTCGCACCAGCCATGCCACGCATCGATGACCGCTCCGTTCGCTTCGCTCTGATGCGGGATGAAAATGGCACGCGCAGCCGCATGCGGTTTCTCATGCCTTTTACCGTCGAGAAGCCCGGCTTCTCCGTCGGCCCATCCATCTTGCGGGCCTGGGCGAATCCGTTCGGTCCGCTCGGAACGCCGCTTGTCGACATCGAAGGCGCGGGCGAAACGATCGACAATCTCATCGATGCCCTGATGCAGGCGGAACTGAGACTGCCCAAGGTGCTCGTCCTTCCGCTGGTGCGGCTGAATGGCCCCTTCGTGCGGATGATCCGAACGATCGCCATGACCCGCAACCTTCCGGTTGCGACCGCCGAACGTGACAGACGTCCGCTTCTGGAAAACGGTCCGGATGCCGACAGCTTTCTCCACAGCCGGCTTTCGTCCGATGAGCGGGCGCTTCTGAAGGCGAAATGGTCTGATCTGGAAGCAATGGGAGAGGTCACCTATGACGTCGCCCGTCAGGCGCGTGACGTGCGCATGCGGATGGAAGAATTTCTGGCGCTCGAGGCGCATGGCGCGAGTAACCGCAAGCGCAACGCGCTCGTTACCGATCGCTACCGTACCGCCTTCGCCCGCGAAGCCATCAACAACCTGGCAGAAATCGACTCCGCGCGTATTCATACGCTGAACCTGAACGGTGAAGCGATCGCTTCCGTCGTCATCCTCATGGCCATGGGCGAGGCCTATATCTGGAAGGCGGCGTTCAACGCGCGCTACGCCAACTATATGCCGGAGCGGCTTCTTGCCCATCGGCTGACCGAATGGCAGCTTGACGATGCCAACATCATTCGCACCGATAGCTGCGTTCCAGACGACGAGCTGCCCGTGAACCAATTGTGGGGCACCGATGCGGAGATGGGAACGCTGGTCATCGGCCTTTCGGAAAATAGCGACCGTGACGTGCGTCAGGTTGCAGCCCAGGTGCACATGTACCGAAATACCCGCAATCTGGCCAAGGCACTGCGCGAGCGCATCATGTCGCTTGGACGCAAGGCATAGACTTGTTCGATCGTAGCGGTTGTTAATTCATCGATTGCTTTCTAACCTGTACATTCCGCCGCATTCAAATGCGACCGGATGGAGAGATGAACGTTTGGCCTTTGCAGAAGTGGCGCCCGGAAGGGCGCAGCCACCGGCGCAGGACATAACGCAACAGGGAGACAGGCATGACGGAGGAAAAGTCGGCGATGGATTGGGACAAACTGGCAGAGAAAGAACTCAAGCGGTCCCCCGACACATTGACCTGGCAGACCCCCGAGGGCATTGCCGTCAAGCCGCTCTACACCGCGCAAGACCTGGAGAAGGTCTCCCACCTCGATAGCCTGCCGGGTTTCAAGCCCTTCGTCCGTGGCCCACGGGCGACGATGTATGCGGGTCGCCCCTGGACGATCCGCCAATATGCCGGCTTTTCGACCGCTGAAGAATCGAACGCGTTCTACAAGCGCAATCTGGCCGCCGGTCAAAAAGGCCTTTCCGTCGCCTTCGATCTTGCCACCCATCGCGGCTATGACAGCGACCACGAGCGCGTTGTCGGCGATGTCGGCAAGGCGGGTGTCGCGATCGATTCCGTCGAGGACATGAAAATCCTGTTTAACGGCATTCCCTTGAAGGAGATGTCGGTCTCCATGACGATGAATGGTGCAGTGATCCCGATCCTCGCTTCCTTCATCGTCGCCGGTGAGGAACAGGGATGCGCGCGCGCCGAGCTTTCCGGCACGATACAGAACGACATTCTCAAAGAATTCATGGTGCGTAACACCTATATCTACCCGCCGGAACCCTCGATGCGGATCATTGCCGACATCATCGAATATACGGCGCGTGAAATGCCGCGCTTCAATTCCATCTCCATTTCCGGCTATCACATGCAGGAGGCCGGTGCGACGCTGGTACAGGAACTGGCCTTCACGCTGGCCGACGGTCGCGAATATGTGCGGGCCGCTCTGAAGAAGGGGCTGAACGTCGACGATTTCGCTGGCCGCCTCTCCTTCTTCTTCGCCATCGGCATGAATTTCTTCATGGAAGCAGCAAAGCTTCGCGCTGCCCGCCTGCTCTGGTCGCGGATCATGGACGAGTTCAAACCGCAAAAGGCATCCTCGATGATGCTGCGCACCCACTGCCAGACCTCCGGCGTGTCGCTTCAGGAGCAGGACCCGTTCAACAACGTCATCCGCACGGCCTATGAGGCGCTCTCCGCCGTTCTTGGCGGCACGCAATCGCTTCACACCAATGCGCTCGATGAGGCGATGGCACTGCCGACCGATTTTTCCGCGCGCATTGCCCGCAACACCCAGCTCATTCTCCAGCACGAAACGGGTGTCACCAAGGTGGTCGATCCGCTCGCGGGCTCCTACTATGTCGAGAGCCTGACGAACGAGCTTGCGGAAAAAGCCTGGGCTCTCATCGAAGAGGTGGAGCAGCTGGGTGGCATGACCAAGGCCGTCGATGACGGCTTGCCGAAGCGGCTGATCGAAGAGGCTGCGACAAAGCGCCAGGCCGCCGTCGACCGCGGCGAAGAGATCATCGTCGGCGTCAACAAGTTCCGTCTGGAAAATGAAGAACCGCTCGACATTCTGGATATCGACAACTCCGCGGTTCGGGCATCACAGATCAAGCGGTTGGAAAGTGTGCGACGCCAGCGCAACCCGAATCACGTCGAAAAGACCTTGGCGACGCTTTCGGACGTCGCACGCACGGGACAAGGCAATCTGCTTGAAGCGGCTGTAGAAGCAGCGCGTGCAAGGGCGACCGTCGGCGAGATTTCCGACGCCATGCGGGCAATCTTCGGAGATCATTTGGCCGTCCCGGAAGTCGTCCACGATGTTTATGGCGCTGCCTATGAGGACGATCCGGAATTTGCCACCTTGTGCAACCGGATCGGCGAACTATCGAACAGCGTAGGTGGCAAGCCGCGGATGATGGTAGCCAAGCTCGGCCAGGACGGGCACGACCGCGGCGCAAAAATCATCGCATCCGCCTTCGGCGACATCGGCTTTGATGTGCTCGCCGGGCCGCTCTTCCAGACGCCAGAGGAAGCGGCCGATCTCGCGGTCAAGAACAAGGTGCATGTGGTTGGCATGTCGTCGCTCGCTGCGGGCCACAAAACGCTTGCGCCGCAGCTTGTCGAAGCTTTGAAGGCCAAGGGCGCAGAGAACATCATCGTCATCGTCGGCGGCGTCATTCCGCGTCAGGACTACGAGTTCCTGCTGGACCACGGTGTGGCTGCGGTCTTCGGCCCTGGCACCAACGTATTGGAAGCCGCCCGCGCTGTTATCGACCTGATGCAGGGGCGTTTGCGTAACGCGTGACTGCGACACATCAACCCTAATATCAAACCAAGTGTTGGGCCGATGCGTGGCGCTTTACCTTTTTGAATCGACACATCGTGCTTCCCGAAAATCGAATTCGATTTTTGGGCCTGTAGGATGCTCTCGGCATTTCAACAAAAAAGCGATGGACTTTCATCCATCGCTTTTTCTTTTTCTCAATGTGAAAGGGCAGCCTTACTCGGCAGCCTTCTCCAATTCGGAAGGCTGTTCGCCTTCTGCATCTTCGGCGCCTGCCGTACGGCGTGGGCGGCGAGGACGCGGGCTGGTGCTGCGCGTGCGGCGCGGTGCGCGCTCGCCTGCACCGGCTTCAGCCTGGGCTTCCTCTTCAACAGCCACTTCCTTCGGCGTGCCTTCGATCACGGGCTGCGGTGCAGAGCTTGCATCGTAAACCGGCGCGATGACAACGGGTGCTGCGGCAACGGCTTCTGCGCCCTCTTCGGCCTGCGCTTCGCGCGGCTGACGTTCAGGGCGATTGGGACGCTCGCGGCGATCGCGACGCTCACCACGGTCCGGACGATCTTGCCGTTCCTGACGCTCTGGCCGCTCTTGGCGCTCCTGACGTTCGGGCTGGTCCTGACGCTGCGCGCGCTGTTCGTTCTGCTCATGCGCGACGGGCAGCACAACGACGACGTCGTCATTGTCATTGCCGTCCATATCGTCGCCGTCACGGTCATTGCCGTATTCGCCGCGATCGTCGCGCTGGAAGCGTTCCTGCATCTGCGCCTGGGCGGATGCGATGATACGGTTATAATGTTCGGCGTGCTGCAGGTAGTTTTCCGCCATCACGCGGTCGCCGGAGCTTTGAGCATCACGTGCGAGCGCGGCGTACTTTTCCGCAATATGCTGGGCAGTGCCGCGAATCTTCACATCGGGGCCGGAACTATCATAGGTTCTGGTCAGCGGATTTCCACCTTTACGGTTGAAATTGTTATTGTTTCCGCCGCCATTATTATTGTTGTTGTTATTATTACGCCCCCGGCCGCGCTTGTTTTGCTGTCCTGGCCTCATCAATTGCTCACCTGAATTCTGTTGTGCTGACAATTATCGTTTTTCGATGCGATCCGGCAAGGAATTAGCCCTCTCCTGAACCGCGACCATTACGCGTCCTGCTCTCACAAGAGACAAGACTTCGCGTTTGCCGACCTGATGCGCATATGCTGCATCTAGCCGCTTGCGAACAAAGTTTCCTGAATCACATGCCGGAAATGCCCAGCCTTTCAGAGTTCTCCAAGAGAACCCGCTTCGGGACTGATCCAAACCCTGACGAATCTTATTTCGCCCTCAGCCACCCGGCATGTGGCCGCAAACTAGCCCGCTTCCTGCGGAAATCCAAGCCTTTTCTTTTGCTTTGCAAAATATCCCTGAACAAAACACCCGCAGCTGTTTTTTGACCTATCTGCGAAATATCAATACGCGATCGTTGCCGCCATAGTCTTTGACGCGGTCCACGCAATCATATCCCTGCGATGCAAATATGGTCATTACATCTGTCATTTGATCGTAGCCTATTTCGACCCCAACCACTCCACCACTTTCGAGAAAATCCACTGCTTTTTCAGCTATAACTCTGTAGGGGAGAAGGCCATCCGCACCGCCATTCAGGGCGATCAAGGGATCAAACTCGCGAACCTCGCGATCCAATGTATCGATGACATCTGTTCTAATATAAGGCGGGTTTGACAAGATTATGTCGAAGCGCCCGGAAATACGGTCGAACCAGTCGCTTTCCACCGTCTCGAACCGCGTCTCAAGCCCAAATCTTTCCGCGTTGCGAAATGCAGTTGCCAGGGCATCCGTCGACACATCGCTGCCAACCCCCGTGGCTTCAGGAATAGAATGCAACAGCGACAGGCATATGGCACCCGTGCCAATGCCCATGTCGAGAATGCGTGCCTCGCCCTTTTGCGCAACAACGGCCCGCAGATGCGGCAACACCGCCTCGACCAGCACTTCGGTATCCGGCCTCGGCTCCAGCGTCCCGGCTGACATGAGAAAGTCCAGACCGTAGAACTCGCGGTGTCCCAGGATGCGGTGGACGGGCTCTCCCCTTTCCCGCCGCGCGATCAGGTCTTCGATCCGGTGCGCTTCATCAGGATGAACGGGCCGAGACCCATTCAGAACGAAGTCGGTGAGCGAAAAGCCAATGACGTCACCGATCAATATCCGCGCATCCGTCGAAGGATCGGCAATATCCGCAACGGCCAAGCGCCGCTTCGCATCGGCCACCAGAGCTTGAACGGTCGCCTCGACGCTCACTGCTGCTCGCCAAGCTGAGCCAACTGGCCCGCCTGATAATCGGCAATCAACGCATCGACCAACTCATCGATATCGCCTTCGATCATGCGATCGAGCTTGTAGAGTGTCAGGTTGATGCGGTGGTCGGTGACCCGACCCTGCGGGAAATTGTAGGTGCGGATGCGCTCTGAGCGATCGCCGGAACCGACCTGGCTCTTACGGTCGGCTGAGCGCTCGCTGTCGGCCTTCCGCCGCTCGATATCGTAAAGCCTGGAGCGCAGAACCTGCATGGCCTTGGCGCGGTTCTGGTGTTGCGACTTTTCCGATGACGTGACGATGAGACCGGTCGGCAGATGGGTGATGCGCACGGCAGAGTCGGTCGTGTTGACGTGCTGACCACCGGCACCGGATGCCCGCATCGTATCGATGCGGATATCTTCCGGGCGGATTTCGATGTCGATATCTTCGGCTTCCGGCAACACGGCGACGGTTGCCGCAGACGTGTGAATGCGCCCGCCCGCTTCCGTTTCGGGCACACGCTGAACACGGTGAACACCGGATTCGAATTTCAGCTTTGAGAACACGCCGCGGCCAGTAATCGTCGCGATGATTTCCTTGAAGCCGCCCGCTTCCCCTTCGCTTGAGGACAGCACTTCCACCTTCCAGCCCTTGCCGCTGGCGAAACGCTCATACATGCGGAAGAGATCGCCGGCAAAGAGCGCGGCTTCGGACCCACCGGTTCCTGCGCGGATTTCTAGGATCGCGCTTCTTTCGTCCGCCGCGTCCTTCGGCAGCAGAAGAATCTGCATCTCCTTCTCCAACGCTTCGATGCGTTCGGAGAGATCGGGCAGTTCGGCTTCGGCCAGATCGCGCATGTCGCGATCCATCGTCTTGTCGGACAGGATCGCTTCCAGATCGGCAGCCTCAGCCTTGGCCTTCTCATATTCGCGGATGGTCTTTACCACGGGCTGCAATTCCGAATACTCGGACGCAAGCTTGACATAGACATCCGCGGCCGGGCCTGCAGACATTCGGGCTTCGATCTCGCCGAAGCGGCGTTCAAGCTCACGCATTTTCTCGACGGGAAGCTTCGCCACCTGTCACATACTCCACTTTTTATAATCGTGCTTAGATAGGGATCGAATGGGTCGAAGCAAACCGCACCAGCAAATCACGCGTACTTTCCAATGATTTGCTGTCATCGAGCGCCGCATTCAACTCTTCCGCCAGCAGCCCGGCATCGACCCCAAGCAGCATCGCCTTCACCGGGCCGATCGCCGTTGGCGACATGGAAATCGACCGGAAACCGAGCCCGATCAGCGCCATGGCCGACAATGGCTTGCTTGCCATTTCGCCGCAGAGCGTCACCGGGGTGTTGTTGCGTTCGCCAGCCCGAATGATGTCGCGCAGAATGCGAAGGAACGGCTTGCCCAGATTGTCAAAGCGATCCGAGACACGGGCATTGCCGCGATCCACCGCCATAGCAAATTGGAACAGATCGTTCGATCCGACCGAGACAAAATCCACTTCCGACATCAGCTCGTCGAGCTGCCACATCAGCGACGGCACTTCCAGCATCACACCGAATTGCAGCTTGCGCGGCAGCGCGTGACTGAACTTCGAAAGATGCTGAACTTCCTTCTGCATCAACTCTCGAACGGCATGAATTTCCGAGACTTCCGTTACCATGGGCAACATCATCTTCAATTCCGCGCCGGAGGCCGCACGCAGGAGCGCCCGCATCTGGGTGCGAAGCAAGCCCGGGCGGTCGAGCGACAGACGAATGGCGCGCCATCCGAGGGCCGGATTTTCTTCCTCCTGGCCTCGCATATAGGAGACGACCTTGTCGCCGCCGATATCGAGTGTGCGGAAGGTTACCGGCTTGCCCTTGGCCTGGCGCAGAACACTTCGATAGAAGGCCTCCTGCTCCTCGCCCTTCGGCATGTTCGATGCGATCATGAACTGAAGTTCGGTGCGGAAGAGACCGATACCGTCCGCGCCGGACTCTTCCAACTGCGGAAGATCGACCAGCAGGCCGGCATTCATCTTCAGGCTGACCTTCTGGCCATCCTTCGTGATCGGCTCCACGTCGCGCAGCGCACGGAACTGTTCCTGGCGGCGAGCCCGCAGGCGAACCTTCTCTTCATAGGCGCGCTGCAGGTCTGTGACAGGCCGCAAATGCACCTTGCCGTCGTCGCCGTCGATGATGATCGGGTCGTTGTTTTCGGCGAGCGCAACGATGCCGGTTGCCTGGCCGATGACGGGAATGCCCATGGCACGGGCAACGATCACCACATGGCTCGTGACCGCACCGTCTTCCAGCACCAGACCACGCAGCTTTTCACGCGGATAATCCAGAAGCTCGGCAGCACCCATGGCGCGCGCCAGTACGATGGCGTCTAGAGGAAATTCGTGGTCTGGGGCCCTGCCACCAAAACCCATCAACTGACGCAGCAGGCGGTTGGCCAGGTCGTCGAAATCATGCATCCGCTCGCGCAGATACGGATCGGTCAGGCGCATCATGCGCGCCTTGGTGTCGCTCTGCACCTTCTCGACCGCAGCCTCGGCCGTCAGGCCGTTGCGGATCGCCTCTTCCATACGGCGCACCCAGCCCTGGTCATGGGCAAACATGCGGTAGGTTTCCAGCACCTCGCGATGCTCGCCTTCGGTGGCGACATCACGGCGCTGCAACATGTCGTCGATCGAAATGCGCAGCGAGCCGATGGCTTCGGCAAGGCGACGGATTTCGGTATCGGCGTCTTCGTTCAGAAGGTTGGTAACGACGATGCGGGGATCGTGGAGAACCACATGACCAAGGCCGATGCCTTCACCATAGGCGTCGCCATCGATGGAGACCGCTCTGGTCAGGTCCAATTCCACGCCGGGGCGGGTGATTTTCTTCAATTCGCCGCTCGCCACGATTTCCGCAATAAGCATTGCGGTTGTCTCAAGCGCTTCAACTTCATCCTCCCGGTATGTTCGGCTGGTCTTGTTCTGAACGACAAGAACGCCAAGAGTGCGACCGGATCTCAAAATCGGCACACCGAGGAAGGAATGATAAATTTCTTCACCCGTTTCAGGGAGATAGCGGAAAGCAGGATGCGCCTGCGCATCGGAAAGATTGAGCGGCTGAGCGGAAGCGGCAATGGTACCGACAAGGCCTTGCCCCATTTTCAACTGGGCAAGATGGACCGCATCCTTGTTCAGGCCTTCGGTGGCATAAAGCTCGAGAATGCTGTCGGAGCGAAGCACGTAAACGGAACACACTTCGGCAACCATGTTGCTGGCGATCTGCCGGACAATCTGGTCGAGGCGCTCCTGCGGCTCAAGATGCTCCGCCATCATTTCGCGAAGCCGCCTGAGAAGGACACGCGGACCTGCGGAAAGGTCTCTCATCGCGCATGCTCCCGAATGCCGATCGTGCAAACCATTGCGGCTGGCACGAAAGGCTCAATCAAATTTAAGGCGTACCACCCCCGGCTCTCAAGCCGAAAGCGACACTTGCATCAGAATACCGCTCTTCGGAAAGAATCGAATAACGTGTACTGACGTTCAAGAATCAACTTTTATCCAGACCGTAAGCAGAATGCAAAGTGCGAACTGCAAGTTCGGCATAGGCGCCGTCGATCAGGATCGAAATCTTGATTTCCGAGGTGGTGATGGCCTTGATGTTGATGTTCTTTTCAGCCAGCGCCTTGAACGCGCTTGCGGCAACGCCCGCGTGGCTGCGCATACCGATACCGATGACCGACACCTTGGCAAGGCCGGTTTCGTTCTGCACGACGTCGAAGCCGATCTGCGCCTTGTTATCCTCCAGAACCTTCAGCGCCTTGGGAGCGTCGTCGGAGGGAACCGTAAAGGTCATGTCCGTGCGCGAACCGTCTTCGGAGATGTTCTGCACGATCATATCGACATTGATATGCGCTTCAGCAAGCGGGCCGAAGATGGCGGCTGAAACGCCGGGGCGATCCGAGAGGCGACGCAGCGAGATTTGCGCTTCATCCTTGGCATAGGCGATGCCGGTTACGACTTCCTGTTCCACGATTTCATCCTCGTCACAAATCAAAGTACCGGGCGGGTTGATAAGGTCACCCATGCCCGGCGCATCGGGATCTTCAAAACTGGAGCGCACGAAGGTACGAACCTTGTGCACCATGGCAAGCTCGACCGAACGGACCTGCAAAACCTTGGCGCCAAGCGACGCCATTTCGAGCATTTCCTCAAACGCCACCTTTTTCAGGCGCCGCGCCTTCGGCTCGATGCGGGGGTCGGTGGTGTATACGCCATCCACATCGGTATAGATGTCGCAGCGATCGGCCTTGACGCCAGCGGCAATGGCAACGGCGGAGGTATCGGAACCGCCACGGCCGAGTGTCGCAATGCGATTGTCCGGGCCGAGACCCTGGAAGCCGGCGATGACCGCCACCTGACCCTCGCCCATGCGGCGAATGATATCGGAACCGTCAATGTCGAGAATGCGGGCAGCGCCATGGGCGTTGTCGGTGCGGATTGGGATCTGCCAGCCCTGCCAGGAGCGGGCATTCACACCCATCGACTGAAGCGCGATCGCCAGAAGACCGGATGTGACCTGCTCGCCAGATGCAACGACGGCATCATATTCGCGGGCATCGTAAAAGGACGCGGAACCGCTGGCACCGGCGACTTTCGGCGTGTTCTGCACCCAGTCGACCAGTTCATTGGTTTTTCCGGACATGGCCGAAACCACCACGGCCACTTCGTGGCCGGCATCCACTTCACGTTTCACATGCCGCGCGACATTGTGAATACGTTCGAGGTTTGCGACGGACGTACCGCCGAATTTCATGACAATGCGAGCCATAGCCTAGACCAGTACCATCCCACTGCGCCGCGCGAGCGGCAGATAAGCACACACCCCGTTTCCCCCGGAAAGACCGGGCTGTCAGGTTGCGGGTCTCTTAGCGAAAAGGATAAGGCCATGCAATGCCGTTTGTGAACCATGCGGTACGGTTGTGGACGCGTGCCCGCGCCGCGCTCCAGACAAGCCTTTGCGCCAAAATCGGCAAGCGTACCGTCCCGCACTGTACAAATGCGGGCAATCGCAGTAAAAGCGCGCCACATGAATTGGCCATAGTGGCCCTCAACGGCCTGTGTGGCGTCGTCCGTTTGGGACAAATGCAGGCATCCATATTCCGAAAGACGGTAGATGACAGACACTCAGGGTATCGCCCCTGCGATTGCGCAGGCGTTGGAAAAGCGCGGCTATAAAGACTTGACCCCGGTTCAGCAGGCCATGCTGGACCCGGAACTTGCCGACAAGGATGCGCTGGTTTCGGCGCAGACCGGCTCTGGCAAGACGGTCGCTTTCGGCATTGCGCTGGCGCGGACCCTGCTCACGAAGGGCGACCGGTTCGGTCCGGCCGCGGCCCCGCTGGCTCTCGCCATTGCCCCAACCCGCGAACTCGCCATGCAGGTGAAGCGCGAGCTTGAGTGGCTCTACGAATTTGCCGGCGTTTCGATCGCCTCCTGTGTCGGTGGTATGGATATCCGTAACGAGCGCCGGGCGCTGGAACGCGGCTCCCATATCGTCGTCGGTACGCCTGGTCGTATCTGCGACCACATCAAGCGCGGCGCACTCGACCTGTCGTCGCTGCGTGCCGTGGTGCTCGACGAAGCGGACGAGATGCTCGATCTCGGCTTTCGCGAGGATCTCGAATTCATTCTGGAGGAATCTCCGGAAGATCGCCGGACGCTGATGTTCTCCGCCACCGTTCCGCGCAGCATTGCCAAGCTTGCCGAAAGCTACCAGAAGAACGCGGTGCGCATCGCCTCTGCGTCCGAACAGAAGCAGCACGTCGATATCGAATATCGCGCGATGATGGTCGCCCCTTCGGATCGCGAGCACGCCATCATCAACGCGCTGCGTTTCTACGAGGCGCGCAACGCCATTGTCTTCTGCTCGACACGTGCTGCCGTCAACCACCTGACAGCGCGCCTCAACAATCGTGGTTTCTCTGTCGTCGCCCTTTCCGGCGAGCTATCGCAGAACGAGCGCACGCACGCGCTTCAGGCCATGCGTGACGGCCGCGCCCGCGTTTGCGTGGCCACCGACGTGGCGGCTCGCGGTATCGACCTCCCCGGCCTCGAACTCGTGATCCATGCCGACCTGCCGACGAATTCCGAAACGCTTCTTCACCGCTCTGGCCGTACCGGTCGTGCTGGACAGAAGGGTGTCAGCGCCATCGTCGTTCCCATCAACCAGCGCCGCAAGGCCGAGCGTCTCCTTGAAGGCGCGAAGGTCAGCCCCGCCTGGGTTCATCCGCCTTCTGCCGACGAGATCGTCGAACGCGATGGTGCCCGCCTTCTGGCAGATCCGTCGCTGAACGAAGCGGTTACCGATGACGAGCGCGATTTCGTCACCAAGCTTCTGGAGCAGCATGGCGCTGAAAAGGTCGCTGCGGCCTTCGTGCGCATGTACCATTCCGGTCGCTCTGCCCCTGAAGACATTGCAGAAGTTGCGCTGGATGGCCGCAAACCGCGTCGCGACAGCTTCGAAACTGTCGAGAACAACGCGCCGCGTCGTGAACGCTCCGACTTTGCCGATAGCGCCTGGTTCACCCTGTCGGTCGGGCGCAAGCAGAATGCCGAGCCGCGTTGGCTGATTCCCATGCTCTGCCGTTTCGGCAAGCTGACGCGTCAGGATATCGGCGCGATCCGCATGCAGCAGACGGAAACCTATGTGGAATTGGCAGCTGACGCCGTCGACCGCTTCGAGTCCGCTCTCGGCAAAGACATGACGCTCGAAAAGGGTATCCGGGTCAAGGCCATGGAAGGCAAGCCGGAAATGACCGGCAAGCCCCGCGAGGACACCCGTCCGCCAAAGGCTCAAAAGAAATTTGCAGGCAAGAGTGATTTCGTTGGCGAGCGCCGGGGCGAAGACAAGCCCTGGAAGAAAAAAGCCAATGCCACCGGCGACAAACCCGCCAAGTTCGAAGGCAAGAAAGACAAGCCCTTCGAAAAGCGCGGCCCCAAGAAAAAAGATCCCGCATAAAGAAAGCCCGGCGCGAAGCCGGGCTTTTTAGTTTTAACGGTTTTCGCAGTTACGATCTCCGGGGCGGCACCACATTCCGCCGCCCTGATTGGACGGCTCCAGTTGCTGCTCCTGCCAGCGACGTTGGCGCTCGCCATCATTCCAGTTGCGATCACGCTCGCCATCTCGGTTCCGGTCGCGCTCCCAACGGGGGCGATCGCCGTCACGGTCACGCTGACGCTCCCTGTCTCGCTCCATCCGCTCACGACGGTCCCGGTCGCCCTGATTCCAGTTGCCGTAACGCTCTTCCCAGCGTCCGTCATTGGGGCCAGGGCCGCGCCGGTCGCGCCATTCTTCCCGCGGCGGACGCGGACGATCGCGATCAGCCCATGGCGGCGGTGCATTCCAGTAGCCACCGGCAGGCGGCGGGCGACGCCAGCGATCACGCTCGCGGTAGAAGTCACGGTCGCGATAGTAGCGATCCCAATAACGGCCTACTTCGAAGGTGATGACCGGAACACCCAGATCGCGATAGTAGCGTGGCTCGACATAGACACGGTTCTGGCGATAGAGCGCCTGGATATAGCGCCCGGCAACCCAGCCGCGTCCATAGCTGAAGGACACGTCACACCAGGGCGTATCAGACAAGCAGCCGTGGATGGTGAGCGGCGCGCCATCTGGAATGACCACGACGGCAGGATAGGCGGTGCTCGGGCCGGAGCGCATGTTGACGTTTGCGGTCGCAAATCCGCGCGTTGCCGCTTCAGCGAGCGCAGGCACGGCCATGAGCGCCAGGAGCGCAATCGCCCCAAATAGTTTCTTCTTCACTTTTTTCTCCTCAAGCAAAGGCCTGGCCACCGATGTCGGCAATCAGTATGGGAAAAATACGCTCCCCTTGCTGAACGCAGCATGAAACGAAAAGCCCGCTAAAACAGTTCCTTGCGTCGATGGATCGCGGTGAATGATCACGGCTGTGGAAGCCCGACCCTTGACTTCACCACCCAATCATCCGACTTCAGGCTAGAAGACATTCAGGAGATGACCATGAGCGAGACCGCGAAAACGACGATCGACCAGAGCGAAGTGGATCGCTTTTCCGCCATGGCCGCAGAGTGGTGGAGCCCGACAGGGAAATTCCGTCCGCTGCACAAATTCAATCCCGTCAGGCTCGAATTTATCCGCAACCGGGTATGTGAAAATTTTGGCCGCGACCCGAAGGCCCATTGTCCGCTGGAAGGTTTGCGCTTCCTCGACATCGGCTGTGGTGGCGGGCTGCTGTCCGAGCCGATGGCCCGCATGGGCGCCGAGGTCGTTGGCGCCGATCCATCTGAAAAAAATATCGGCATTGCGTCTACCCATGCGCGCGAAAGCGGCGTTCCCGTCGATTATCGCGCAGTCACCGCAGAACAGTTGCAGGCGGCGGGTGAGACGTTTGACGTGATCCTCAACATGGAGGTGGTCGAGCACGTGGCCGATGTTAACCTCTTTCTAAGCACCTGCGCGCAGATGGTTCGCCCCGGCGGGCTGATGTTCGTCGCAACAATCAACAGAACACTGAAGGCACGCGCACTCGCTATCTTTGCCGCCGAAAATGTCTTGAAGTGGTTGCCGCGCGGAACGCATCAATATGAAAAGCTCGTGCGACCCGAGGAAGTGGAACGTCCTTTGACCGCCAACGGCCTGGAGATCGTTCATCGCACCGGCGTTTTCTACAACGTTCTGCAGGACCGGTGGAACCTGTCTCCCGATATGGATGTCAACTACATGATGCTGGCCAAACGCCCGGCCTGAGAGCGTGTTTGAAGCCGAGGCTTCAATTCACATCGTCGGGGATAAGGGGAAGAGGTGCTACCTCGATCCCTTCGTCCACAAGCGCTTTCACATCCTCTATGGAGGCCTGACCGATGATGCCGCGCTCTTGCGCCTCGCCATAGTGAATTTTGCGGGCCTCTTCCGGAAATTTGTCTCCGACATCTTCGGCGCTGGCCCGGATGCTCGCGACCGTCTCCCTGATTTTCGCCAGGACTTCCTTTTTCCCCGCATCCATCGCCAGCGTGTGCATGGCCTCTTTCTTCCGTCCGGTCGAGACTGAAGGCGCCATCAGTGTCTTGTCGATGGCCTGTGAATTGCACACAGGGCAGCTAACGAGCCCGCGCTCGCGCTGGCTATCGAAATCCGCGCTGCCCGAGAACCATCCATCGAAGGCATGCGCATGGTCACAGGTCAGCGAGTAGCGGATCAAGCAAGCGCACTCCGGGAAGCCGCCCTGGACGCTACCGTATCAAGTTGAAAGTCGCGCGCGTTCTTCAGGTTGGGGATTTTGCCACGAACGGCGGAAACCTGTTCAGGATCGATATCGGCAACGATGATCTCTTCGCCAGCACCGCCGGCAGCGGCCAGAACCTTGCCCCAGGGATCGATGATCATCGAATGGCCAAAGGTTTCACGGCCATCCTCATGCTGTCCACCCTGAGCCGCGGCGATGACAAAGGCACCGTTTTCGATGGCGCGCGCGCGCAAAAGAATTTCCCAATGTGCTTCGCCGGTCTGCTTGGTAAAGGCTGCAGGAACCGTCAGAACCTGAGCGCCAGCGACAGCTTCGGCGCGGAAGAGCGACGGGAAGCGGACGTCGTAGCAGATGGCGAAACCAAATGTCGCCAGAGGCAGTTCCGCAATGCGTGCCGCTTCGCCCGGCTGATAGGTAGCGCTTTCACGCCAACTCTCGCCATTGTCGAGATCGACGTCGAACATGTGGATCTTGTCATAGGTGCAGATGCGGTCTCCATCCGGTGCAAAGAGAAAACCACGATTGGCGATCTTGCCGTCGGGACGCGCAATCGCCGTGGAGCCGACATGAACATAGACCCCGAGTTCCCGCGCAAGCTTGGCTGCGGTGGAAACGATGATGTCGCAGGTCTCGTCTTTCAGAACGGCCTGGAGTGCGGCACGGTCGCGCTGCAAAGCGCCGGTCATCTCAGGCGTCTGCACATAGACGGCGCCCTGCGCCACAGCGTCGCGCACCAGCCTCTCCATAGCCTCGGCGTTTCGCTTCGGGTCCGTTCCGGAGCACATCTGGATTGCGGCGGCCTTGAAGCTCATGTCTCTCTTCCCAATGTCCATGTCAGTTTATCGGCTATTATGCTGCCAGAAGCGGATCGAGTTTTCCGTCCCGATCGAGCGCGTGAAGATCGTCGCAGCCACCGACATGCTGCTTGCCGATGAAGATCTGCGGGAAGGTGTTACGGCCGGACTTGTCCATCATTTCCTGCCGATATTGCGGATTTTCCGTCGCATTATACTCGGTGAAATTCACGTTCTTGCTCTGCAGCAGGGCCTTGGCGCGGGCGCAATAGCCGCAGAAATCGCGCGTATAGATCGTAACGGATGCCATGTATCTCAACCTCTAAAGCTGCGTGGAGCATGAATTTTGCATGTCATATAGGCCCGGATATGGCCATTGCAAAGGTCAAAACCGTGACTTGCGCCGCACCTGATTTTTTAAGCCGCTTCGCCGCCGCCGAGACGGTGGCTCCAGTGGTGTAGACATCGTCGACGAGCACCACACGCTTGCCGAAAATCTCGGCCTCCTGCCCCGGCGAAAGCACAAAGGCGCCTTGGACGTTCTTCTTTCGCGCAACAGCCGAAAGCCCGACCTGACGGCTGGTCGACTTCACCCTGATCAGGGTCGCCGGCAGAAAAGGCTTTCCGGCAATCGCCGCCAAATGCCGCGCAAGTTCGGCGGATTGATTGAAACGGCGCGAGAAAAACCGCCAGCGATGAAGCGGAACGGGAATGATGCAATCGCATTGAGTAAGCGCTTCGCCGCCTGCCCTTGCCATCCACAACGCCATCAGGCCCGCGAGGTCCGTGCGGTCCTGATATTTCAACTGGTGGACCAATTTGCGGGCCGGACCGTCGTAAATCGTCGCGGACCTGAGGCGATCAAAGCTCGGCGGATTGGATATGGCGTCCGCGCTGACCATTCCTTCGCCGTGATCGTAGACGAAGGGGATGCCGAGAATCTCGCAATAGGGCCGCTCGATGAATTTTATCTCTGGCCAGCATTCAACACAGAAGGCCCCTGCGCCACCTGTGGCGCGACCGCAGCCGGCACAGGCCGGCGGGTAGATGACATCACTGACATAGCGAAGCAGCCGATGCAGGGGCGTTACGACAATCTGCCTCGAAACCATCGCCTTCCCCTTATGCTCCCGCGCTTGACAATAGGGGGAAAGGGGTGCCTTTGCGACAGCAAAGTTATCACAGGTTCGCCAATGGACATTCTTTTCGACCCTCAACTTATTGAACGCCACCGTGAGCGCGCATTGCAGATTGGAGATCAACAGGCTCACTTTCTGCTGAACATCGCTGCAGATGAAATTGCCGACCGCATTGCGATCGTCGAGCGCCATTTCGATACCGCAATCGAGCTTCACGGCGCGACGGGTGTTACCGCCCAGCGGGTCATGGAAACCGGTAAAGTGGGCTCGATGACCCGGATCGAGACCAGCAACGAATTTCTTGTCCGTGAGCCGAACTCGAAAATCTCATCCTTCGAAGACCTCGGGCTTGAGCCTGCTTCCGCCAACCTCGTGATCTCACCGCTCTCGCTGCATTTGACCAATGACACGCCGGGAACGCTGATCCAAATTCGCAAGGCGCTGAAGCCGGATGGCCTGTTTCTCGCCGCCCTTCCTGGCAGCGGCACGCTGCAGGAGCTTCGTGACGTTCTTCTGGCAACGGAGGTGGAACTGCTTGGCGGCGCAAGCCCACGCGTCATTCCCTTTGCTGATGTGCGCGATATTGGCGCGCTCTTGCAGCGCGCGGGATTTGCCTTGCCGGTCACGGATACGGAAACCTATACGGTACGCTACGATTCCATCTTCCCGCTGATGCGCGACCTGCGCGCCATGGGCATGGCAAACCCGCTTATGGGCCGCAGCCGGACACCGCTTACCCGACGCTTCTTCATGCGCGCAGCAGAGCTTTACGCGGAACGATACAGCGATCCAGATGGACGGATCAGGGCCACCTTCTCCATCATCTACATGTCAGGCTGGGCACCGCATGAGAGCCAGCAGAAGCCGCTGAAACCCGGTTCTGCCAACGTCAGGCTTGCGGATGCATTAAAGGGAAAAAGCTCCTGAAAGTGACACTCGTGCGCTTAAAACAGATACTTTCAGGAGGGCAAGGCGTTGGTGAGGGCTTCGACAATGGTCGTTAACACGCCCAGGAGACTGTCACGCACGCCCCCCAGTCCAAGGATCAAGGCGCCGCCAATAATGCCAATCAGAAGGCCATATTCCACGGCGGTCGCGCCGCGCGTATCGGTGACGAAATTCCAAAAGTAACGCGAGATACAATTTTTTCCGTGCAAATCACAAACCCCTGCCGGACAGACGCAATAGAAACGTCCTCAATCAACATGCTTGCGATAATGGATCAACAACATATCTATTTCGTTACCGTACCTTCGACTTTTCTCCGATAGGTAGTGAAACAGTGGCATTGGTTGTTGCTGTACTGAAGAGACGTTTAAACCACGTCCCATATCTTGCAATACTGACCTATTGCGAGACGGGTCAGCAGTCGCGCCCGCTGTTATAGCCATCGACGATGCAGACGGACCCGGGCATGGGCTGCGTGATGCTGCGACGAATGCTGTAGGTCGTTGGCTGATCGCCGCGTTTGATCGAACCGGTGCTGATCATGTCGATATTGTCCGGCACCTGCGCAAAGCGTGCCGGCGAGGTCTTGCCGGCCAGCATGGGCGTTACGATCAATGAGAGCGCGATTGCCACCATCCCAAACAAAAGCGCAACGTTTAGAACGCCGATCCGGCGTGACTTGGCGGAATAAGACTGGCGGTCTTCAACGGTTTTCCAGAAATCCTCATTCATCACTCGGCCTCACTACGCGCCATTTACCAAATCTTCAGCACTGCAATGTGCCAGAGCTTGCTAAACGATCGGTTAACGGCGTGCCGTTTCGGGACGCGTAGGCGGGTTGAAAAGCGCTGCTTTTCGGCCTTTTCACAGAAATTTCAGAGAAGATCCTGAAGATAGGGGATGAGAGGCTCATCAGCGGGCGGCATGGGGTAATCGCGCAGAGCCTGCGGCTTGACCCATTTTACAATCTGGCCTTCCCGCCCATGGGGTATGCCTTCATAGCGGCGACAGACATAAAGCGGCATCAACAGGTGGAATGTCTCATAGGTGTGGCTGGCAAAGGTGAGTGGCGCAAGGCAGGCGACCTTGGTAGTAATGCCGAGTTCCTCGTTCAGTTCACGCACCAGCGTCTCTTCAGGCGTTTCGCCCTGCTCGACCTTGCCACCGGGAAATTCCCAGAGTCCGGCAAGCGACTTGCCCTCCGGTCGCTGAGCGAGAAGTATCCGGCCATCGTGATCCACAAGGGCGCAAGCCGCGACAAGCAGGATCTTCTTGTACGGCTCATCCATCACGAATTGTCCTTGCCCCAATAGCGATAGGTATAAGCCTCTTCGAAACCGAACTTCTCATAAAGAGCGAGCGCCGGCACATTGGTTGAGACGACCTGCAGCCACGCCGTCTTTGCGCCGCTGATCCGAGCCCAACGCAATGCCGAGGTGAGGATTTCACTGCCTACACCCATGCGCCGCGCAGCACTCGCGACTTCGAGGGAAAGAACACCTGCGAGATCATTGTCCTGCACACAGATGACGGTGGCGTGCGGATCACCTTCTACCTCTTCCTTGATGAAGAGGCCGAGATTGGGCTTGATCGAACTGACGATCTCAGCGATCGGAGAGCGGAGGGATAGGTCTTCATTGCCCACCTTGAGACTTGCTTCCACGAACCTGCCGATATCGTGGGTCGGGAGATGAGCCATGGTCTCCGGCAATTCGGCGTTGACCAGATCGGCCGTCATCACCTTTACCTCTTCGAAAACGGTCCAGCCATTATCGTAGAGGTGCGCCCTGAGTTCAGGCGGCATCAGCGTCGTCTCGCGAATGATCAGCGGTCTGCCGAAATCCTCGAAGCGACGGCGCGCCTTTTCCAGTCGCACATCGCAATTGCCGTAATCGGACGGATCCAGAGGCACGACACAATTGATGCGCTTGGAGGGATGCGAGCCCGTCAACCGGATTTGCCAACTGCCATCATAGATGACCGACGAAGCCGGCCAGGCACGAAAGCTCACCGCCTCCAGGCGGCGAACGAGTGGCAAATTGACGGCACTGCTATGCATGGGTTTGGCCTCCACCGTTTAGCTCCGGTAGTCGCCGTTGATTTCGACATATTCCTTGGTGAGATCGCAAGTCCAAACTGTTGCCGTGCCGTTACCAAGCCCGATATCCACCTTTACCGGAATATCCTGCTGCTTCATCACGGCAGTGGCTTCCGCTTCGGAATAGGAGGGGTCGCGTTCGCCATTGACGGCAACACGCACATGTCCGAACGAGATGGCCAGCCGGTCACGATCGGCAAGCTCGCCGGACTTGCCGACGGCCATGACGATGCGGCCCCAATTGGCGTCTTCTCCGGCAACTGCGGTTTTCACCAGCGGAGAGTTGGCGATGGAAAGCGCAATCTTCTTGGCAGCAGCATCGCTTTCAGCGCCGGTGACCGTCACTTCCACCATCTTGCGCGCGCCTTCGCCGTCCCGCACGACCTGAAGAGCGAGGTCTTTAAGGAGGTCGTTAAGTGCGGCACGGAATTCTTCGAGCTGCGCATCATCGGCGTTTTCGATACGCCCCTGACCATCGGCAGCAGCAGCCCCGGTGGCAAACAGCATCAAGGTATCGGAGGTCGATGTATCGCTGTCGACCGTCACGGAGTTGAACGTCGGGCCGACGCCTGCGGACAAAAGCGCCTGCAAGGCAGGCGACGCAATGTCGGCGTCAGTCACGACGTAGGAAAGCATGGTCGCCATGTCGGGTGCGATCATGCCCGCACCCTTTGCGATACCATTGATCGTGACCTGAACGCCGCCGATCTTGGCGGTGCGCGTTGCGACCTTTGGATAGGTATCCGTGGTCATGATGGCCTTTGCGGCTTCGAGCCAGAAATCGCCCTTGGCATCGGCATTCATCTGATCGAGAACGCCGGCAAATTTCGAAGCGTCGAGCGGCTCGCCGATCACACCGGTGGATGCCAGAAACACTTCTCTTTCGCTGCATCCGACGGCGGCGGCGGCGGATTTACCTGTCAGGTCGGTCGCTGCCCTGCCCTTCTGACCGGTAAATGCGTTGGCGTTTCCGGAATTGACCACGACCGCCCGCGCGATGCCGCCCGCAAGGTTGGCACGGCAATAATCCACCGGCGCGGATGGACAACGGGACTTGGTGAACACACCCGCAACGGCGGCCGGTTCGTCAAACACCATCAAGAGAACGTCGGTTCGGTTCTTGTACTTGATGCCAGCAGCAGCCGTCGCCATGCGCACACCGCGGATGACGGGCATCTCAGGATAGGATTTTGGAGCAAGTGGGGAGACGGCAGCGGACATGGAATCGACCTGCGTTAGGGAAGACAATGCTGGAAGCGAGAAAAGGGCGGCTGAACGCCGCCCTCATGCGTGAGGCACTTACTGCTGCGGCTGAGCGTCTTGCGCCTTATTGACCTCGTCATATTCCTTACGGAGCGTTTCGTCCTTGATATCGACCTTCTGCTCGGCCTTGGCCTTCTTGATGAGGTCCATATACTTGTCACGCATGACGAGCTGACGAACCTGCGGCTCGACCTGCTCGAAGGCTGGCGGAGGCGAAATGCGCTTGTCTTCGACCTTGATGACGTGGAAGCCGAACTGCGACTTGACCGGCTCCTTGGTGTAGGCGCCCTTCTCCAGCTTGAATGCGGCTTCTTCGAATTCAGGAACCATGCGGCCCTTGCCGAACCAGCCGAGATCGCCGCCGTCATCCTTGTTGGAGTCGGTCGACTTTTCCTTCGCCAGTTCCGCGAAATCCTTGCCGGCATCGAGCTGCTTGATCACGTCCTTGGCTTCTTCTTCCGTCGCAACCAGAATGTGGGCAGCCTTGACTTCTTCTTCCTTCGGAAGTGCGGCGACTTCCTTGTCGTAACGTGCCTTCACCTCGGCATCGGTGATCGCGTCGGCCACATGCTTGCGGAAATAGGCATTGTGCAATTCGCGGTCGGAGATGAAATTCAGGCGCTTCTTGAAGTCGTCGGTCTTGTCCAGACCTTCGGCAGTCGCACCCTCGACCAGCAGCTTCACTTCGATCGCGCTGGAAAGAGCGGCAACCTTCTTCTGCTCATCCGGGAGCTGAGCCAGCTGGGAGTCGAGATTGCTCATGGCCAGATCGAGTTCCGACTGACGAATCTCGAGATCGCCGACCGTGGCCACCACGGCATCTTCCTGGGCGAAGGCAGGGAAGTGAAGACCAAGCCCGGCCACGATCACGGCAGCGGCGATTCTATTGTAGCGCAACATATTGAACCTTTCGGAGACAAAGCCGGCTCCAGACGTGGTTTTCCGGCTGAAAAAACTTCCAAACACCGGAATGTGGCCATTCTGTAACGGGCAGAACCGTTGACATCATTTGCCCCCCCTCTTATCTGTCACGCAATCTCGCGTCCAGATGCGTTTCGGGGTGTCGTTCGTCATTTGTGCGTTATTGCCGATGACGCTGAAAGCGCCCGACGAAACGAAATTTCAGAAAGGGCCAGTTGGATGGTCAGTCTCGGCGGCATCGCCCGCAAATTGTTTGGCTCGTCAAACGATCGCCGCGTTCGTTCCTATCGCACCAATATTGCAGCCATCGGCGCGCTCGAAGATGAGTTGAAGGCGCTTTCGGATGAAGCGCTTGCTGCAAAGACGGTGGAATTTCGCCAGCAGCTGGCCGAAGGCAAGACGCTCGACAGCCTGCTGATCCCAGCCTTTGCCGTTGCGCGCGAGGCTTCGCGCCGCGTTCTCGGCATGCGTCCCTTCGACGTTCAGTTGACCGGCGGTATGATCCTGCATCAAGGTGCCATCGCCGAAATGAAAACCGGTGAAGGCAAGACGCTGGTGGCGACGCTTGCCGTCTACCTCAATGCACTTGCCGGCAACGGCGTGCATGTGGTGACGGTCAACGACTACCTCGCCAAGCGCGATGCCAGCATCATGGGCCGCCTCTACGGCTTCCTCGGCCTGACCACCGGCGTAATCGTGCATGGCCTGGACGACGACGAGCGCCGCGATGCTTATGCCTGCGACATCACCTATGCGACGAACAACGAACTCGGCTTCGATTATCTTCGCGACAACATGAAATACGACAAGGCGCAGATGGTCCAGCGCGGCCACAACTACGCCATCGTCGACGAAGTCGACTCCATTCTGGTCGATGAAGCGCGCACGCCGCTGATCATTTCCGGTCCGCTGGATGACCGCTCCGATCTCTACAACACGATCGACGCCTTCATTCCGATGCTGACGCCGGAGGATTATGAAATCGACGAGAAGCAGCGCTCGGCGAACTTCTCCGAGCAGGGCACCGAAAAGCTCGAAAATCTTCTGCGCGACGCAGGCCTTCTCAAGGGTGAATCGCTCTATGACGTGGAGAACGTGGCCATCGTTCACCACATCAACAACGCTCTGAAGGCACACAAGCTCTTCCAGCGCGACAAGGACTACATCGTCCGCAACGGCGAGATCGTCATCATCGACGAATTCACCGGCCGCATGATGCCGGGTCGCCGTTACTCCGAAGGTCAGCACCAGGCGCTTGAGGCCAAGGAAAAGGTGCAGATCCAGCCGGAAAACCAGACGCTGTCGTCCGTCACTTTCCAGAACTATTTCCGCATGTACACCAAGCTTGCCGGCATGACCGGTACGGCCTCGACGGAAGCGGAAGAATTCAACAACATCTACGGCCTCGACGTCGTGGAAGTCCCGACAAACCTGCCGATCCAGCGTATCGACGAAGACGACGAGGTTTACCGGACCGGCGAAGAGAAATTCAAGGCGATCATCGAAGAGATCCGTGCGGCGCATGAGCGCAACCAGCCGGTTCTCGTCGGCACGACCTCGATCGAAAAATCCGAACTGCTCGCCACCATGCTGCGCCAGACGGGCTTTGAGAACTTCCAGGTTCTGAACGCCCGCTATCATGAGCAGGAAGCCTATATCGTCTCGCAGGCAGGCGTGCCCGGCGCTGTGACCATCGCCACCAACATGGCGGGCCGCGGTACGGACATCCAGCTTGGCGGCAACGTCGACATGCGCCTTGAGCGTGAACTGGAAGGCATGGAGCCTGGTCCGGAGCGCGACGCCAAGGAACAGGCGATCCGCGACGAGATCAAGGTTCTGAAGGAAAAGGCGCTTGCGGGCGGCGGCCTCTACGTCATCGCCACCGAGCGTCACGAAAGCCGCCGTATCGACAACCAGCTGCGCGGCCGTTCCGGTCGTCAGGGCGACCCAGGACGCTCGAAGTTCTATCTGTCGCTCCAGGACGACCTGATGCGCATCTTCGGATCCGACCGTATGGACTCGATGCTGCAAAAGCTGGGCCTCAAGGAAGGCGAAGCGATCGTCCATCCGTGGATCAACAAGGCTCTCGAACGCGCGCAGAAGAAGGTGGAAGCCCGCAACTTCGAAACGCGTAAGAACCTGCTGAAGTACGACGACGTTCTCAACGACCAGCGTAAGGTCATCTTCGAACAGCGCCTCGAGCTGATGGAAGCCGACAATATCGGCGAGACCGCAGCGGACATGCGAAACGAAGTGATCGAAGCCCTTGTCGGCAAGCACATCCCGGAAAACGCCTATGCGGAACAGTGGGATATCGAAGGCCTGAAAGCTGGCGTTCAGCAATCTCTCAACCTCGACCTGCCGCTCGACGATTGGGCCAAGGAAGAGGGTATTGCCGAAGACGATATTCTTCAGCGTATCACCGAAGCTGCAGACAAGGTCATGACAGACAAGGCCGAGCGCTTCGGTCCGGAAGTGATGACCTATGTTGAGCGCTCCGTCATTCTACAGACGATCGACCATCTGTGGCGCGAACACATCGTCAACCTTGACCACCTGCGCTCTGTCGTTGGCTTCCGCGGTTACGCACAGCGCGATCCGCTTCAGGAATACAAGGCGGAAGCCTTCGAACTCTTCCAGGCCTTGCTCGCCAATCTGCGTGAAGCGGTCACCGCCCAGCTGATGCGTGTCGAACTGATGCGCGATCCGCCACAGCCAGCCGAGCTTCCGGAAATGACGGCGCATCATCTCGACCCGATCACCGGTGAGGATGAATTTGCCGTGGCCTCCGCCGGCAATGGGGACGTCTATGTTCCACCGGAACAGCGCAATCCAAACGATCCGTCCACATGGGGCAAGGTCGGCCGCAACGAGGCCTGCCCATGCGGATCCGGCAAGAAGTACAAGCACTGCCACGGTGTTTTCGAGCAGGCTTGACCCTTACCGTTGAAAACAATGAGCGCGTCATCTGAGTTTAAATCAGATGGCGCGCTTTTCTTTTGAGGCTACGCCAGGGATGGCCTTACGCCTTTTCTCACCGACTTTGAAAATCAGATCTTAATGCTTGGGCTGAAGTTGAAAGGCTAGTGTCTTCAACTCCAGCGTCCAGGCCTCGCGAGCCTCGGCGGTGGTGAGGTTGTGATCGGCCTTAGGGATCGTGACGACCTTAGGCGTGCCGTATGGACCTCTCAAAAGGCGCCCGCGCCGGCAGAAGTTGCGCTCAAGCATGCCAAAGCCAGCGTCTCCCTCGGAGTAGATTAAGGTGACCCTTGTATCGTTTTCGGCCAGCTTGCCGAAGTCGCGCGAGAGCGAACGGGCGCGCTCGGAAAAATAAGGGTACTTCACCGAAAGCGGAGTAAGAAAGGAAAGCGCCTTCCCCACCAACGCCTTGAACAGATTGGAGAGGCCGCTTACCACGCGCACTTCACCCCGCAGCACACGCTTCCAGAGCGCTCCGCTCATAAACTTCGAGCCATATCCAGACAGCGACTGACGGGTTGAGCGGAGAAACAGGTTCACGTCCACGTCGGCTGGAATGTAGAGATCATAGAGGTTGACCGGAACGCAGCCATTGATCCGCGGGTCTTTTACGGCGCTCTTGAAGGCGACCCACGCGCCGCTGCAACGTCCGGTGACGATCACGGGAAGCTGGTTTTCCGCTTCGAGAAAATCGACGGCAGCCATGACGTCGGTCAACTGGCTCGCATGATAGAGAATCTGCTCCGGCGCGCCCTCGGCAGCCGGGCTGTCGGCAACATTTGCTCCATCGAAGCGAAGCGAGGCAATGCCTTGGCGGGCAAGGTCTCTGCACATTTGAACCGATATACGCCCCCATCCCGACATGCGTTCATAGCCTGTTGGAGACACGATGACGGTGGCACCTTGTCGCTGACCAAGGGGTTCGCAGACGATGCCGTAGAGCCGTTTGTGATCGCCAAAGCGGACCGGGCGCTCTTGAAACCCGTCGCCCGTCAGTTGTTGCGAAGAGAGACCTTGCAACAATGCTTCCTGCTGCGGCATTGCAGTCTTGCCGCTCTGCTTTGCCGCGACGTCGGCAGCCCAGCCAGAGAGCATCTCGATGGCCTTCAGGGACGGAACCGAGAAAAGCACGTCGCGTACGAAGTTGTTGTAGCCGGGAAACACCACCGACCGCAGTTCGGTATCGAGAGCGGCAAGATGGGTTGCGAACTGCTCGTCGGCCGGACGGTTCTCCTGCTTCAAGAGAAAAATATTGCGTGCAGGTACGCTTGTGGAAGACGATATGGCGATGGTGCGAAGACTGGCGGCGAGACTATCAGGGAAAACCTGTTCGCCCATGGCGGGGCCTGATGCCTGCGCCCTATGCTGCAGGGCATCAGGATTGGCGACACGACTCAAGGCCACGAACTCTCGAAGCCAGTGACGCCCGGACAAAGCGGGTGCGGCAAGCGCAAGACCAACCACATTGTCCATGGTTTCCGCAGCCTTCCAGGCCAGCAGCGCGCCAAGACCATGGCCGATGAGGATCAATTGGCGGGTCTGAGACAGTTCCCGCAGCTTCGCTGCTGCCGCACGAATGCTGTCGAACCATAGATCGAGACCCTTGTCGTAGTCGACTGGATCGATTGCGTCACCCGTTCCAGGATAGTCGAAGCGCATGCTCGAGAGGCCGCGCGTCGCAAGATCGCCAGCAAGCAATCGCCAGAATTTACGTGCGCATAATTCTTCAAAGCCCCAGGAACTGACGAACAGGACCGCCGTGTCGGCACCCTCACCGCTCAAGGAAACATCCGCCGGTTTATAAAGACCGACCGTGTTTGCAAATGTAACCGGATGGTCGACAGATGTCTGCTGCGTAGACAGAGACATCTGACTGGAAGCGAAACCGGCGTTCATGTTCAATTCCCCTGCTTGCACCTATGGAGCGAAAGAAAAAATCGGACAATCGGCTAAATAAAATCTAAAGATACTGTGCTTTTCCAAAGTTATTACTTTAGAGAGCCTGCAGATGTAGATGATCCGGCCTCTGCGCCTCAACCAGAAGTGCGTTCAACCGTTCGTAGTAGCGCGATGCTTCAGCCGTCCCTGTAAAGCCCCGGATACCTGGAAAAAGTTTATCGCGCTCAGCCCACCAATTTCCATGACCGATCTTAAGCGCCTTTTCCATCACCCCGGCGAGCGATCCGGCCACACTCGGATCATAGCACCAGCCCGTTTTCATATCTTCCACGATCTCGGGTGTACCGCCGAGATTGGTGGCGATGATCGGCACACCATAGGCCGCGGCTTCGATCAGGATGAGGCTTTGAGGCTCGCGCCAGCGAGAGGGTAGAATGACAGCATCCGCCACTCCGTAAACCTCCTCCGGCGGCGTAAAGCCCATGAAGGTGACTGGCGCGCCGTTGGCGATGGACTGCAGGTGACGGACATAATCTTCGCGGCCTCGACCCGCAATGATGAGCTTGGCAGAGCGGCGGTTCGGCATGTCGACAAAGGCGCGGATGAGATCTTCGATACCCTTTTCTTCCGACAGAGCCCCGAGATAGCCAAAAGTGAAGATATCACTACGGGCGCTATCGCGTCCGACGAAGGGCCGATGAAGCTTATCCTCGCGGAGGTTCTCGTTCCTCAGCACGTGCCAGTCCGCTTTGGTGAGAACGCCTGCCCGAAGATAGGTCTGCTTAAGCGCCTCGCTTACCGCGATCGCGGTCATTCCATCGCCATCCGATTTCAGTCTCGACGTCAGAACACGACATTTGAGGCACGGGGTGTCGCAATTTCCGCCAGCGTTGAACATGCTCGATTTTGGACAAAGCAGAGCGTAGTCATGCAGATGCACGCATAAGGGGATATTCAATTGCCGGCTGGCCTCGAAGAGCGCCGGCTGCATGCGTGCCGAGTTATGCGCGTAGACGAGGTCCACCTGCTCACGCGCAAATATCTCCCTGATTTCTTTGGCTGAAACGGCGCCCACTGACGCCTTGAGATGCCAGCGCGCTTTCTCGATGCGCCCGACCAACGGCTTCTTATGTCCGGGGAGGTAGCTGTTGTGCCAATTCACCCGGACGACCCTGATACCGTCTTCACCCGTCGCTTCGCCCGTCGGCGCCAACCTGTCGCCGCTCATACCGAGCGAGAGAACGAAAACCTCGTGATGGCGCGCCAACTCCCGAGCGCACATACGCGCCACGATCTCCGCACCGCCCTCTTCCTGGGGCGCGAATGTTTGCGCTACGATACAAATCCGCATCGACTGGATTCACTTTCTTTCAACTGGCGCTCTGCCAGTCAACTATTACATTTAAGTATCTTCAATTTTACTTAAAGCTGCTCGACAATATCAAGAAGGCGACCTGCGCTCCTGTCCCAAGAAAATTCCTGAGCGCGCAGATATCCACGCTCTATCATCTTTGCACGATGTTCTGGGTTGTGCAAAATCTCGCTGATCGCGCGCGCCATGTCGTCAGGTCGAAGGGGATCGAAGAACAGTGCCGCATCGCCGCAGACTTCCCGGGTGGGCGGAATGTCCGATGCCAGCACAGGGCAACCCAGCAACATGGCCTCCAGCGGCGGAATGCCGAACCCTTCGTAAAGGCTGGGAAAAAGAAGCGCAGTCGCTCCGGCATAAAGTCCAGCAATTTCCTCATCGGACAGGCGGCCTGTGAAGACGATCTTATCGGTGACAGAATTTGCTTCCGGTTCGGACGTCTCATAGGATTGAAAAACGCTGGATGCGGGCGCGCCTGCGATGACGAACTTGGGCGCCGCTGAACCCATCATCCAGATAGCGTCCATGGCGCGCTTAATATTCTTGTTCGGCGTACGCGAGCCGACGAACAGGAGATAGGGTTCATCCGCAAGCCCCAATCGCGACACAACGGTCTCATCCCTGGCAATTGCAGCCATGTGCTCGCAGCTGTTAGAAACGACAGCGACATCCTTGGTGCCGAAGGCACTTTCGAGCTCTCGCTTTGAAAACTCCGATACTGTGGCGATTTTTCCGCGGCGCGCGAGAAGACGGCCCAACAACCCGTGAACCAGCCGGTACTTGCGCGAAAAATTCTCCGGCGTGCGGAAAATCATCGCGTCGTGAACGACTGTGACCGCGCGCGAATGAAGAACGGGGCCGCTATTTCCAAGGTTGATCAGCCTGCCGTGCCGTGCGGCTTTGTAGAGGTTCGTCTGTTCCCAGACATGCCCGGAAGACCGGCCTGCAGCACGCTGTGTGATCGCGCGCAGAGGCAGTCTTTCCGTGGCTCCCTCCGGCGTCAGCAGCACCCACTCGTCCGCGGTGGGGTTTTCGGCCAGCCGTTTGTCGAGAGCAATAACGACCTCCCGGGCAAAACGCTGAACCCCACTCGTCGTTTGAGTGAGGAAGCGTCCATTGATGAAAGTGGTCATGCCAGCACACGCACCTCGGCGGTTTGCTTGCCCGTTATCTGGTCATAGAGATCGACAATATCGCCGTTCATCCTGTCGCTCTGATAACGGGACAGGAAACGCATATATCCCGCAAGGCCCATCTCGCGCCAACCCGCTCTATCGCGCGCTACGATCGTTTGCGCCAGAGCGTCACTATCACCAGCGGGAACCAGAAAGCCCGTCTGACCATGGCGTACGATCGAGCGAAGGCCACCAACTGCAGACGCAATCACCGGCTTCCTGGCACGCATTGCTTCCACAGCAACAAGGCCAAAACCCTCCCAACGCGACGGCATGACCACCACGTCGCAGGCATTCATATAGCCTGCAATCTCCTCGGGCGATTTCCATCCCAAAAGCTCGACATTGTCCGGAACCGAGATGGGCTTGTTTTGCTCTTCCTTCGTCGTGACATGAGCCCCGATGACTTTGACTGCGACCTCGCGACCTAGCGACTGGACGGCTTTCAAAAGCACATCGACACCCTTTTGCCGATCAAGGCGTCCAACAAACAGCACCTTGAGACGCGGATCGCTCCATTCCACCGGAACGGCGACGGGCCGATTGCTCGACAGGCCGTTTTCGATCACGACCATCCGGTCGGGAGAAATACCGGCTTCGATCCCTCTGTCATATTCGTGCTGTGAGATGGCGACGATCTTCTGGCACAAGGGCGCAAGCAGACGCTCACCCAGCTTTGCAACAGGACGCAGAGGGCCAAGCGTCTCCATGTCGAAAGACCATCCATGCGGACAGTAGACGACAGGGGGGAAATTTCGATTGAGCGCGCCGACTAAGCGCACCGCCAGACCTGCAAAGGTCGAATGGGCATGCACGACGTCCGGACGAAACGATTGCACCTCTTCCGTGACCGCACGTGCCAGCGCCGCAAGGGATTTGTACCGGCCATTCCTTCGGAACGTGGCGATACAGGACAATGGAATATTTTGCACATGAGACAAGTGTCGGTCTGGGACGATCACCCTGACATTCGCCGCGCCGTATTTTGCCACCTGATGGGGCGCCACCTCACTGAGATATGTCGCAGGCCCACCCGGCAGTGTTTCAAAAACGTGCAGAACCCTCATTGTCTGTTCCCTTGGGCCACCCATTGACGTGGGTATACGCGGCGTTGTTGTTTTTGTTGCCCAGCGATTTTGTAAAACAGAATTCATGCGCTCGCCACCGATTTGCTCAACTGCGCTCTTTCTCCCGACTTCGAAGTGAAGAGCTCTTGATTGATGCAATGACTTTAGACATGCTTTCTCAAGGAAGGTTTATTCAACATATTTAAAGAGTTGTTTGCGATTTAGGAACAATTGTAACGAACCACTCCCGATGAACGAGGGGAAGACGCGTGAAAATCTGCATCGTCTCGCAGACTTTTGCTCCCCAGGCAGAGGGAGGCGCTGAGATATCGGCACGCGCGGGAGCGATCGAGCTCGCCAAGACGCATGATGTGACCGTACTGGCGCTCGGAAAAGTCGGCGACCCTCTAGTGCCGCCAGGGGAAACCAGACTTGCCTGCAATGTGCGCGTGGTTCGACTGCCCTGGAGGAACAGCTACCTGCCCGGCCACCTCAAGCCCTCGGTCAACTTTGCTCGTCGTGCCGCATGGCATCTGCGCACGGCCTTTGGCGCGCTTTGCGTGGAAGGACTTGCAGAATTTTTCAGGCGCGAGAATTTCAATCTCATCTACGCGCAAAACTCCTCCTACATGCAGCCTGCGATTTTTCAGGCAGCCGAGGATGCAGGGATCCCGATCTGTCTGCACCTGCGCGACTACGCCCTGCTCTGTCCCAAGACCAGCATGTTCCGCAGGGAGAACAATTGCATAACGCCCTGCTTCGACTGTAGCCTGATCAATCGTCGCTTGAGACTACGCGGAAACGGCATGACGGTGATTGCCGTCAGCAACTTCGTGAAGCAGCGTTTCATCGAAAACGGTGTTTTGGTCGAAGCTGACTGGCATGTCATGCACAACAAGAACACGCCGCTGCAATCCTTCGACACAAGCGCTATTGGACGCACAACACCGGTGGAGCCCATATTTACCTTCGGTTACCTCGGTGCGCTGGCAAAGGAAAAGGGCGTCCCCGACTTGATCAAGGCCTTCAAGGCTTTGCCTGCAGGGAGGAATGCCCGTCTGGTCCTCGCGGGACGCGGTCGCCCGGGTGAGGAAGACCGTATCAAACGTCTCGGCTCAGTGGCCAATGTCGAGTTTCGCGGCTTCGTCACACCTCAGGAAATATATCGCATCGCTGATGCTGTCGTCGTTCCCTCTCTCTGGCACGAGCCGCAAAGCCGTATCCTCGTTGAGGCTGGCGTCTATGGTGTTCCCGTCATTGGCAGCACGAGAGGCGGAACGCCGGAGATCATCGAAGCAGAAAAAATCGGCTGGTGCTACGATCCGGAGCAACCCGGAGCGCTTGCCGGAATGCTGGCGAAAGCTGCCTCAATCGGCCCGGAGCGTTGGTGGCAGAGACGCGACGAGCTGTTCCCAGGGATCTCCTCATTTGATGGCACGGCGGAGCAGTCCGGATATTATGACCGCCTGGAAAAGATCCTGACCGAAGCCGCTCTTGGCACGGCGGCGTAAATGTCCGTCACCGATCAATAAACATGGTCAACAATATCTTAAGAGATTTTGGGCATGGTGATGGCAACGAAACGTAGCCTGAACCGAAGCGGGTTCAGCTGGCCGATTTTTGCAGCCCGACACGTGAACAAGGCTTGGAAATGTCCAATCTCGCTTGGCTCATCCTCATTCTCGGCTGGTTGATCTTCGTCCTCTATTATATCAGCTCCTTCTTGCGATGGGGTGTGCTGACACTCTCCTCCTATTTCTGGCTTCGTTACACCGTCCTGCCAGTCCTCATCATGCCCATCTTCGCCGGCTCGGAAAAGAACATGGAGGCGGTTGGTGGTGCAATCTTTGCTATCCGGCAGCACCTCGACCAAGCCTTCTTTCTCTCAGTGCTTGGCGTCGTCTCTCTCATCGTCGGCATGGGCCTTGCGACATTCAGCTCAGGCCGAAGCTACCTCTTCGACTTCATTGAAAGCGGTTACTCTTTCTGGCAGACGCGTACCGGCGCTTGGCTGTCCTTCCTCATCATTCTTCTGGCAACGGCGGGGCTGTTCGCTCTCGGAGTGAGGCCCTTCGAGGGTCGCGAATTCGCGTTCGAAAACCCCTCGATCCGCCCGGTCATCAACCTCTACGCCGTCATTCTTCCGACCACCGCGATCAGCCTGCTGGTCTATGGTTTTGCCGGGGGCCGGAAATTCATTGCCATGGGCCTCTTCTGCAGTGTCCTTGGCTTGATGATCGGTACGCGCGGCGCCAGTATCGAAGCGCTCTTCGCCTTCGTCATTTGCATCATCATCGCCTACCGATACCGCAACCTCCTCGTCTTCGGTGCTTCCGCCTTCGCGTTTATCCTTGTCGCCGTAGGCCTCGGCATATTGCGCTCGTCTGCGGACGGCCAAGCGGCACCCGACTTGATCGACAGCCTGAGCGCCCAGATCTTCTACGGCAACAACTTCTCGGATTTTCGCGACTACGCGTGGATCCTGAGCGGCTTCAAAGGCCAATTCTACCACGGTATGACCTATCTGGCCGGCTACACCGCACTGATCCCGGCCTTCATCAGCGAGTTTCGAAACGACTACCGCACCGGCGTCATCACCACGACGCTCGCAGGGCTTGATCCCGAATTCCATGCAGGCCTGCGCCCCACCCTCTTCGGCGAGGCCTACCTCAATTTCGGCATCCCCGGCATTATCTTTGCCGCCACACTTTTCGGCTTCTACTTCGGCAAGCTGCATCTTTGGGTCCACACGGACCTGCCACGCAATGGCCTAGGGGTGCGGCGCGTGGCCTGCGGTTACATCGCGTTCCTGTTCCTGTTCAACGCGGTCTTCACCCCGAGCTTCTACTACGTCTATGTTGTGTCGGCATGGCTTCTGGGCGGCATCATCCTGTCGTGTCTTCTCACTGTCCCAGATCGCACGGATACCAACGACCTCCCCTCGGCAGGCTGATCACCTCTCCGCCGATGTGCGAAACCGCCCTTTGGGATTATCGCGCCAGAAGGTGCCCAGCCAGGTATCCGTCGATGGTGGACGGAAGGCGCCAAATCCCGACGTCGGAGAGAAGGTCATTTCGCCGAAAACCGGTCTCGACGGCTTGTCGTAAAAGTCGATGCGGACGAATTCGAAGCCCTGCGCCAGCGTACGGGCCGCGGCGAGAATGGCATCGAGATGCGGAGGACGCGGCAATTCCTTATCTTCCATCGGGTAGTAATGGCCGAAGGACAGCTTATTCCAGTGCTCGTCGTAGAAGCAGCGGCGATGATCGCTGAAGCGCGCCGTATCGATCTGGATGCAGGGAATATCGTCCTCGAAGCAGAACAGCTTGTAGTCCACCGGCGCTTCGCCGTTCTCGCCGATAAAGGGCTCGATGAAGAGCTCCGGTTCGATATGGTTGTACCATTCTTCCGCAAGACGCCAGGCGGTACGTCCCTGAAGCCAGAGGTCGCATTTCTCCTTGGCACCGACGAGATCGTCAGGCCCATAGACGAAGATGTTCCGATCCGAACCGTGATTGACCTTGATGACATAGGGAAACGGCAAGGGCGGGCAATCGTCGAGGTTCTTGCCCCGCCAAAGCGTCGGCGTCACCCACTCGTCACCCAGAACCTTGGCGACATGCGCTTTGACAGCGATCTTGTCGCTCAGCATGATCAATCGCGGATCGTCGGCAGGTTCACGCCACGCGATCTTGCGCGCAACCAGGTGTTCGTTGAGCGTCTTGGGGTCACTGATGTTGGGCCAAAGCCGGTGATAGCGGTAATACTGAAGTTGGGTCGCCTGTTTGATCGGCAAGCTGTGTATGGTGGCGTGATAGAGCGCCTTTAGAAGCTTCCCCAACACGGTTTTCTGCGGTTGACCGACTGCCATGCCCATCCCCTTTAGCCTGCCCCCAGCAGGCATCAATTGCTTTAAATATTCCTTGAAGCTCGCCACAGCATGAGCGCCGAAACACTCGCTGTTATCAGAGCCGTCACAAGCGCTGCGAGCCCCGCTCCCATGAAGCCCAAGGTGCTGATGAGAAGAAAACTCATGCCGATCGAGATAATAACGCTGGAAAGATTGACGACGGCGTAATGGCCGTCCTTTCTGAGGCTGCTCATGCCAAAACCCATGAGATCGGTGCAGGCGCGGACCGCAGCCGTTACCAGCAGCAGCGCAAAAACGCCCTCGTGCTCAATAAGCGCAGGCATGTTCATGACCTCCACCACCACGCTTCCCGCAACGAAAATCGCCACGCCGAGAATGAGGCCAGCCACGGCCGTCTTGGTGAACTGGCTGACCATCATCCGCCGCCATTCCGCAGCCGAGCCGTCGTTGTAAGCCTTGAATAATTTTGGGATGGCGATCTGCAGGACAGCCGTCGAGATCAGCGTCTGCAACGCATTCGCCAGCGACCAGTAGAAAGTATAGACCCCCGTCAACGACAAGGTCAGCAACAGCGAAATGATATAGCGGTCGGCATAGACAAGCCCGACATTGCAAATCTCGCTGATATGGATCATCCAGGAGCGGCGCATGCGGCTCTTGATCCAGTCATAGCGCACCGGCGCTTTGGCGATGCGCGCAAGCGGCCAGTGTCGCAGGGCGTAAAACAGGCCGACAAACATGCCGATATACCCAAGCGACCAGCCGACGAACACTGTTTCAACGTTGCGGAATGCTGGGAAGGCAAGACCCAGAGCAATCACGGGCAAGACCCACGACGTCGTTCGCAGGAAGAAAAGGATATTGGCGGCGCTTGCCATCTCCTTGGAGATCAAGGGCATGTGGATGTCGCAAGAGATCGTCTCCAGCCAGACGATAATCAGGATGACGACATACAGAGGTTTGATCGGATAATGGAAGATGAACGCTGCGGCGACCGCCAGCAGCGTCATCAGGGACAGGGACGCAATCGTCACCGCAAGCCGCGTCTTCATATAGGCGCCGGTCACGCCGTTCGATTTACCGCTGACATCACGGGCAATGAAGTAATTGAGACCCCATCCGAGGATCGCCGGCGCGGTGGTGACGACGCCGAGCGCCAGACCATAGATACCCGCCGCCTCTAGCCCCATGAACTTAACGATATAGAAGGAAAGTGCGAAGCGCAGAACGAGCGTCGATCCGCGAAGTCCGGTATTGAAGAGAATGCTGAGGCCTGTCGCTCCAAGGCCCTTCTGCCAGAATGGGATGCGCTTCATGGCGAGATGCCTACTGTCTGCCAAGACCGGGCCTCAATAATGCAGGCCGCTACGGTCTTGGCGAACCACCCGTGCCTGCTTGAGCCCACTTTCTTCGAGAGCCACGAGCGAGAGAACAGTGCTTCCGGCATCGTCCTCATTTTGCATGAGAACGACCTCGTCGATCATCTTGGCGATCGGTGCGGAGACGGGAGGCGCACTGGCAATCCCGCCATCGACAACGATCAGATCGAAAGCCTCGTTTTCCTCGCTCACCATTTTGCCCGACAGATGAGCCTGAAGATCAGCACCAGCGGGCAGGAATTTCATCAGCGCCGTGTCTTCGAAATCCACAATTCCCCCACGCTCATCACGATCTGTGACAGCGTTGTCTGTAGCGGCGGAGGATGCATCCAGCAACATACGCGTCAATGCCGGATCACGGCTTGCGCCGTCCGCCAACAGCACGCGCCGTCCCAGGCGCGCGGCAGCATGTGCCAGGTTGAATGCCGTATGCGAGGCGCGATTTTGCGGGCCGACGGCAGCCACGAGCACCGCATATCCCTGTGCCAAAGGAACGGAAGAGCACAGTTCCTTCACAAGCCCCGCATAGTCATCCTTCTCATTGGCCAGAAGCGCGCGGCTGCGCTTGGCAGGTATGATGCCTGAAGCAAGAGACATGGGTTCGGGAACAGGCTCTGGCGAAGCAACAGGTGCAACCGTCGAAACCGGTGTTGGTGGAACAGTCTGAAGCTTTTCTTCAGGCGGCGTGACCGCAGTCTTTTCCGGCTTCGCCCTTTTGAAGCGATTGACAAGGGAGGGGGTAGCAGCAGCGACCGCTGGGCTTCGTCCACCGAACTGGTCGCGCAGCACCAGAATACCGGCTGCCAGGATCATGCCGAAGAGTCCGGCACCGGTGGCGAGCAAGGCTCTCGGCGGTCCAGCCTTTTTCAACGGCGCCTCGGCAACGGAGATGATCCGCGAATTTTCCGTCGGCGTTCCCTGCTGCTCGGAAAGCTGGCGCGTCCGCAGCAGGAAGGATTCGTAGACGGCACGATCGCTGTCGAGCTTGCGCTGAAGCTCGCGCAGTTGCACCATCGTGCTTTCTTCGCCGTTTTGATTGCGCGTCAGCCGGTCAAGATTGGCCTGAAGAAGGGCCAACTGGTTTTTCAGCCGGTCGAGATTGCGAGACGTGGTGGTGGAGAAATTGCGAAGCTGGTCGTCCAAAATAGTGGCAAGCGACTGGGTTCTCGCTCTTGCTGCTTGAAGCGCTGGATGCTGCGCGCCGAGCGAGGTTGCGAGAACGGCCTGTTCCTCCTGGCTTTGCTGGTACCGGGCCCTGAGCGAAATGATCGATGGAGTCAGTGAAGAATCCGGAATCGATCGCAGATATTGCCGATCGTTACGCGCCTGCCGCAGCTCGGAAACCAGCGCCTCGTTCTCTGCAATCGTGCCGGAAAGACGCGCAATCTCCCCATTGGTGTCGGAAATCTGCTGCTCGATATCGGGACGCCCGGCGACATTGGCGAGGTTGTGGGTTGCCCTGTAGGCCTGAACGGCACGGTCGCCATCTTCCACGGCCGTTCGCAGTTGCTCTAACTGTGCGGACAGGCCACCGCCCGTGCGCTTCAGCGTGTCGGCATTCATCTCCGAACGAAGTTCCAGATAGGTATCGGCAATCGTATTGGCGAGCTTTGCTGCCTGCTCCGGGCTGCTGGATCTCACAGTAACATTGACGATGAAGCTCTTGCCGACGATCGCAACAGACTCGGCCTTGCGCAGTCTATCGACCGCAAGCTGTGTGCGGCTTTTGCTGTCGGTATATTCGGAATTGTAGGCGCCGAAGTCTGGATCGTTCTGCAGATTTTCTTTTTCGACGACGCGGGTCAGAAGCTCATTCGAAGTCAGCAGATATTGCTGGTTCAGCACGTGCGAATCGACCGCGCGCGGCTGAGCGGTCAGATCGCTTTCCAAAATCCTGGAGCCTTCCGGATCAAGCAGGATTTGGGTTGTCGCAGAATAGTAATTTGGGATGAGCAGCGACACGCCGAAGGCGGCAGCGGCCAGAAGCAGTCCGCTCAAAAGGATGATGAGGATATTGCGCCATAGAAGAGCGAAGAGCCGCAGCAGGTTTTCCGGTCCATGCGTGGGTTCGCGATAGTTCGCCCCGTCCATCACGCCCTGATTCATCGCCATCTCAGTTCACCGGCCCATAACGCAAACACATAAAAGCAGACGAGGAACTGGTGAGGACAACATCACCATGACCCGCGCGACAGAGATGTCCAAGCTTTAAAGATGGCCGCTTCAGTATATCGGCGCTCCAGCACAGACACTCTCTGGATCACCCTAGAACAGCACCTGTTAACATACCGTTTGTCGGGTGTTGGCGAGCCATCATGCAAGAAGGCCGCGGAGCCGGCGGCTCCCCGGCCTTCAATGTCTGTGCTGACTGTCGAAACCTCAGACGGCGATTTCGCGCCGCTCGCGATCGGTGATGATCGAGAGGTCGAGGATCTTCTGCAGGTTTGCCGCGTGACGGAAATCAGGATCGGCGACCCCACCTTCCATCACGGCCTTGGCGAATTTCTCGTAATTGGTCGGCACGGGTTCCGGCTCGATATCCCGCCAGACCGCCTTTTCGATATCCTCGCCAAGGCAACCGCGCAGCGTCGAATATTCCGGCGTATGGACGACCTCAAGCGCGCCCTTGTCGCCATGCAGGCGCAAACGAAGCTCGTTGAGGTGGCCGGTCGCCCAACGGGTGGCGTGAATGACGCCCATGGCGCCGTTCTGCAATTCCGCCGTCATGGTGAAGCTGTCATTGGCGTCGAGATCATAGACGTCGATCCGGTTGCCTTCATACTTGTCGAAGGTCTTCAGACGCGTGAAGATGCGCTCCACATCGCTTCCCGCACCGTAGGACGCAAAGTCGAGAATGTGGATGCCGACATCGCCCAGCACGCCGTTTGAGCCGTGCTTGGTCGACAGGCGCCAGAGCCATTTGCTCTCCGTCATCCAGTCGCCCCAGGCTTTCGACACCAGCCAGCTCTGGAGATAGGATGCCTCCAGGTGGCGAAGCTTGCCGATGCGACCGTCCAGCACCATCTTGCGCGCTTCCTGTAGCGGCGCCACATTGCGATAGGTGAGGTTGACCATGGCAACGAGACCGGCCTGTTCGGCGGCATCCGCCATTTCGGCAGCCTTGCCATAGGTTTCCGCCAGCGGCTTTTCGCAGAAGACGTGTTTACCGGCAGCCAGCAGCTTGAGGCTGGTTGGATGGTGGATTGCATCCGGCGTGACGTTCGCCACCGCATCGAACTCGCCCCAGGCAAGGGCATCGTCCAGCGAGGTGAAGGTCAGCGGAATGTTGTGGCGTGCGGCAAAGGCGCGGACGATCACCTCGTCCACGTCGACAGCCGCAACGGTCTCCACGCCGGAAATTTGAGAGAAATGGGTGGCGTGCGTGTTCGCCATGCCACCGGTACCGAGAATAAGAAGCTTCATGATGGATTACCTGTAACCTGCTTCACCAGCCTGGTGGAGTTTGGGGCCGCGCTCTTCGATAGGCTCAAGCGCCTTTTCGACGGGCACGTTCGGGGCATCGTGGATGCTCTTCAGCGCGCCTGCCGGATTGTAGGCCCATTTGACCGAGTTGCTGATGACGGTCTGAATATTGGCGTCGTGGTAGGTGGGATATGTTTCATGTCCCGGACGGAAATAGAAGATGTTGCCCGCACCGCGGCGCCATGTGAGACCGGAGCGGAAAACCTCGCCGCCCTGGAACCAGGAAATAAATACGGTTTCAAGGGGTTCCGGCACGGAGAACTGCTCCCCGTACATTTCCTCGTTTTCCAGTTCGAAATGCTCCGGCAGGCCGGCGGCGATCGGGTGACGGGGATTGATGGTCCAGATGCGTTCACGCTCGCCGGCCTCGCGCCACTTCAAGGCACAAGGTGTGCCCATCAGCCGCTTGAACGGCTTGGAGAAGTGGCCGGAGTGGAGAACGATGAGACCCATGCCCTCCCAGACGCGCTTGGCCACGCGCTCAACGATTTCATCCTGAACGGCGCCATGGTCCTTGTGGCCCCACCAGACCAGCACATCGGTCTCGTCCAATCTCGCCTGCGAAAGCCCGTGCTCGGGCTCCTGCAGGGTGGCGGTCGTCGCATTGATCTCCGGGTCTTTGTTCAGGGCATCGGCAATCGTGTTGTGCATGCCGTTGGGATACACAGCACGAACCGTCTCATTGATATGCTCGTGGATGTTCTCGCCCCAGACGACGGTATTGATAGTCATAGATATGCTCCTTGATGAACCAGCGCGGGTTGTTAACGCCGGTGAACTGAAATTGATCAGGCGGCTCCGCGTGTTTCTGCATGTTTGAGAGAAACACTTGCCTGATCGAAACGGTGAATGTGCTCCGGCAAGGGTGAGAGCTTTAGTTTTTCGCCGGGCGCTCGGTGCGAAACGCCCTCCTCGCGCACGACAAGGGGCTCGTCCGCGCCGATATCGACATAGATGTAGCTGTCGGAGCCGAGCATTTCAGAGTGAACGATTTCGCCCGTCCAGCCACCCGCTCCATCGGAAACCACGATATGCTCCGGCCGAATACCGATCGAATGGGCGCCGTGGCTTTCGGCGAGACGACCACTGATGAAATTCATCTTCGGCGAGCCGATGAAGCCGGCGACGAAGGTGTTGACCGGGGTCTCGTAAAGCTCGAGTGGCGTGCCGACCTGCTCGACACGGCCGTCCCGCAACACGCAAATTCTGTCTGCAAGCGTCATCGCCTCCACCTGATCGTGGGTAACGTAGATCATGGTCGTGTCATGCATGCTACGGTGGAGCTTGGCAATTTCAAGACGGGTCGCGACACGAAGAGCCGCATCGAGATTGGAAAGCGGCTCGTCGAAGAGAAAGACCTTGGGATCGCGAACGATAGCGCGTCCGATCGCCACGCGCTGGCGCTGGCCGCCGGAAAGCTGTTTGGGCAGACGCTCAAGATAGGGCGTCAGCTGCAGCATCTCGGCGGCCGCTTCCACGCGCTTGCGCCGCTCTTGCTTGCTGGAGCCGGCGAGCTTCATGCCGAAGGCCATGTTCTCGAAAACGGTCATGTGCGGATAAAGCGCATAGGACTGAAAGACCATGGCGACACCGCGCTTGGCAGGCGTGAGGCGATTGACCACCTCGCCCTCGAAGGAGAGTTCACCGCCGGTAATTTCCTCCAGGCCGCAGATGAGACGCAACAGCGTTGATTTCCCGCAGCCGGATGGGCCGACGAAGACCATGAATTCGCCGGAGCGGATATCCATGTCGATGCCCTTGATGACATCGAAAGCGCCGAAGGATTTGCGCAAGTTGCGCAGTTGAATGCTGGTCATGAGATTTCTCCTAGCCTTTGACGCCGCCGGCGGTGAGGCCGGAGATGATGCGTCGCTGGAAGATCAGAACGAGGATGACGAGTGGAACAGTGACGATGACGGAGGCCGCCATGATCGTTCCCCAGGGAATTTCAAACTGCGAGCTTCCCGAAAGCAGGGCAATCGCCACCGGAACCGTGCGTTGATCGTTCGATGAGGTGAAGGTGAGCGCGAAGAGGAACTCGTTCCAGGCCGCGATGAAGGCGAGAAGCCCAGTCGTGACCAGCGCCGGCCACATCAGCGGCAGGAAAACCTGCGTGATGATGACCCATGGCGAGGCACCATCGACGATCGCCGCCTCTTCGATTTCCACCGGCAGATCCCGCATGAAGGTCGTCAGAACCCAGACGGTAAAGGGCAGCGTGAAGATCATGTAGGAGAAGATTAGTGCCAGCGGCGTGTTGAAAAGACCCGCCCAGCGGATCAATTCGAAGAGGCCGGCCAGCACCGCGATCTGCGGGAACATCGAGACCGAGAGGATGGTCAGCAGCAGCAGCGCGCGGCCCCGAAAGCGAACACGGGCAAGCGCATAAGCCGCCGTTACCGCCAGAAGCAGCGAGAGAGCCACGACGCAGGTTGCCACCATCAGCGAGTTGCCGAGATTGCGCAGGAAGCTGTCATTGGCCAGTACGTCGGCGTAATTGCCGAATGAGAAGCTCTTCGGCAGATAGTTGATTTCGAAGAGAGCCGTACCGGATTTGAAGCTGGTTAGGATGGCATAGTAGAAGGGAAAGACCGCCACCACGATGATGATAGCGACGAGCGCATAAAAGGCGGTGTTTTTTACAACCGTCGAAGCTGTCATTTTGCGCCTCCATCGGTGTTGACGCGGCCAAGCCACATATAGACGATGGTGATCGAGGCGATGATGAGAAACAGCATCGTCGAGACCGCCGCACCATAGGCGAATTTGTCGAAGTCGAAGAGGTTTTCGCGTGCCAGCACCGACAAGGTCCGCGTCTGGGCGTTGTTGGGCGTCAGTATGTAGATGAGGTCGAAGACGCGCATCGCATCCAGCATGCGGAAGATAACCGCAACCATCAGCGCCGGGCGGATCATCGGCAGTGTGACGCGCCAAAACACCTTGATCGGGTGGATGCCATCGACCTTGGCTGCCTCATACATATCCTTCGGCACCATCTGCAGACCGGCAAGGATGAGGAGCGCCATGAAGGGCGTCGTCTTCCACACGTCGACGATCAGCACCGCGGTCATCGCCGTTTCCGGATTGGCGGTCCATGCGATCTTCTGGCCGATGAGGCCAAGGCTCAGCATCATGTCGTTCAAGATGCCGAACTGGTCGTTCAGCATCCAGGACCACATGCGGGCCGAAACGATGGTCGGAATGGCCCAGGGGATAAGGATCGCGGCACGCACGAAGCCTCGGCCCTTGAACTCGGCGTTCAACACCAGCGCAACGATGAGACCGAGGACCGTTTCAAGCGACACGGAGACGATGGTGAATTTCACCGTGTTCCACGCAGCGCCCCAGAAGACCGGATCTGCCAGGAGTCCACGATAGACGGTGCGACCACTGCTGAGCGTAATCCACGAAATGTAGTTCTTGAGGCCGACGAATTGGGCGCCGGAGAGATTGGTCAGAGAGGCGTCCGTCAGGCTGAACCAGACGGTTCTGACGAGAGGCCAGCCCGCGACAAGCGCGAGCACGAGAAAGGTCGGGGCGAGGAACAGCCAGGCTGAGCGCAGCCGCTCCGACTGCAGGTCGGAGCCGACCATCGCCGCCTGTCGATCAGGGACAGTTGTTTTCATGAGAGCTTCCACCGATTGGACGGGAGGCGAAGCGGCGAGAGATGCCGCTTCGCGTTGACAGTGTTACCAGCCACTGCCCTTGAGATCGGTCAGCTCGACTTCGAGAAGCTCGAGGTTTTCGGCAGCCGTGCCGGAGCCGGATAGCGTGTTGTGCACAGCGCCCCAGAACTTCGACGAGACCTCGTTGTACTTCACCTTGGTTGCCGCGGACGGACGCGGAACCGCCGTTTCGAAGATCGGCTTCCACTGCGGCATGAAAGGCTGCGCAGCAGCCACATCCTTGTCGTCGTAAAGCGCTGCGATTGTGGGCATGTTGGAAAGCTCCACCGCCCGCTTCTTCTGCGTTTCGGCAGAGGTCAGGAACTTGACCAGCTCGATGGCTGCATCCTGGCTCTTCGAATATTTCGAGACAGCGACGTTCCAGCCACCGAGGGTCGAAGCAGGTGCCTCGCCGTCTGCGCCCGCTGGCAGCGGCGCGACGCTGAACTTGCCTTTGATGGCGCTGTCTGCACCATTGCCCAGAGCATACGCATAGGGCCAGTTGCGCATGAAGACGGAGTTGCCCGTCTGCCAGACGCCGCGGGCCTCCTCTTCCTTGTAGGCCAATGCGCCCTGGGGCGAAATCGTGCCGATCCAGCTTTTCGCCATATCGAGAGCGGCAGCGGCCTTCTCGTTATTGATGGTGATGTCGCCATTGGTCTCGACGATATGCCCGCCACCGGCGGACGCCACCCATTCGAGCGCGTTGCAGGTCAGGCCTTCATAAGCGCTGCCCTGGAACACGAAGCCCCACATGTCCTTCTGGCCGGCTGCACGTTCCTTGTCCTGAATTTCCTTGGCAGTCTCTGCCATCTCTTTCCAGGTCTTCGGCGGCTGCTTGCCGTATTTGTCGAGCAGATCCTTGCGATAGAACATCGCCGGCGCATCGGTGTACATCGGCATGGCCACAAGCTTGCCGTCCACGGTTTGCGAAGCGACCACGGATGGGAAATGCTGACCGATGACGTCCTTGGCCGCAGCCGTCAGATCGACGAACTGATCGGCTAGTTGTGGCGCCCAGACGATATCGGTCTGGTAGACATCCACATCCGTGTTCCCGGCTGCAAGCCAAAGGCGATACTGGCTGAACTGTTCGCTGGACGATGGCGGCATCGTCACCAGTTTGACCTTATGGCCGCTCTGCTTTTCAAACTCGGCCAAACGCTCGCGAATGAAGTTTAGGTTTTTGCCGGTGGAATTGGCCGCCATGGCGATCTCGGCAGCTTGCGCTGATGCCGCGAAGGCCAAAAGGCTACCGCACAGCAACAAGGCCCTCTTAGAAAAGTTCGTCATCATTCTCCTCCCTATGAAACTTTGACGATATGTAAATTGAAAACGCTTTCAATTTTTTGAAGCTTACAATTCCTCTTCCGCCTGTCAATAGCGGATGAAATGGTATTTTTCCGCGTTTACACGCCCTTGAAGGTACGATCGCAGAGAAGCCTCTGAATCTAAATGCTTCATCCTCCTTCTCTAATTTTAAATCGCTTTCGATTTTTGTTGCTTGAAAAATTCGCTTTGAGCTAGCATGCAGATGAAAACGGCGGACATAATGAAGCTCAAGGAATTCGCAGAACAGGTCGGCCTTTCTCCGACGACGGTCAGCCGCGCCCTTGGGGGTTATCCGGAGGTTCGCCAGGAAACCCGCGAGCGGGTGATGGAGGCTGCGCGCAGGCTCGGCTATCGTCCCAATGCCAATGCGGTCAGGCTTGTGACCGGGCGCGCTGGCGCCATCGGCGTCGTCATGGGTCGTAGCGGCGGCGGGCACTTCTTCTCGGAATTCATGGGCGGCATGGCCGCGCGTCTCGAAGGCCAGGAAACCGACATTCTTGTCAGCGTCGCCATCGACAACAATCTCGATGAGGAACTGGCGATCTTCAACCGTCTGGCGGCAAGCGGCAAGGTGGATGGCATCGTCGTCCACTCGCCCCGCCCAGCGGATGAGCGTGTGGCCCTGCTGAACCGGCTGGGCGTGCCCTTTATCGTGCATGGCCGGTCTAAGACGTCGTTTCCGCATGCCTGGCTGGATATCGACAATCGCGACGTCACATACCGCCCCACCATGCATTTTCTCGAGCGCGGACACCGCCGCATAGCCCTCATCAATGGACCGAAAGGCCGAACATTCGTCAACGACCGCGAACAGGGATTTACAGACGCGCTTTCGGAATACGGGCTTTCACCCGACCCGAAGCTGATGATGAACGAGCATTTCAGCGAGGAGACGGCCTTTCGATTCGCCCGCGCACTTCTGGAGCAGCCGTCGCGCCCGACCGCCTTCGTTGCGGGAGCGATGATGACGGCTCAAGGCGTCTATCGTGCCGCGACACAACTGGGTCTTGCGATCGGCAAAGACGTCTCCGTCATCGCTCATGACGATGTGTTTCCCTACCTGACGCCTGAAAGCATGCTGCCACCGCTATCCACCACCCGCTCGTCCATGCGCATGGCCGGCATGCGCGTGACCGAACTTCTCCTCCAGATCATCTCCGGCAGACCGATTCAGGAATGTCAGGAACTGTGGCCGGTGGAGTTGATCCTGCGTCAGTCCACCGGCTCAGCGTCCTGAAAGACAATAGCAAAGCGCCTCAAGCTTTCCTGGGATCAGCCATCTGCCGATGCTGTTTCGCCAACGTCCAACCACTGACAATATCCCCCTCATCATCGCATGGAGCGCAAGCCCGTTCTCCGATTGTGGTCCAGACTCGTCGCATTCCTTACGGCTTGATGACGACTTTGATGCAGCCATCGTCCTTGTTCTTGAAGGTTTCGTAAAGGCCGGGCCCTTCCTCCAGTGTCGCGCGATGGGTGATGACGAAGGACGGATCGATCTCGCCTTTCAGCACACGGTCCATCAACATCGGCAGGTAGCGCTGGACCGGTGTCTGCGCCATGCGAAGGGTCAAGCCGCGATTGATGGCAGAGCCCATCGGAATCTTATCGAGAAACCCGCCATAGACACCGACGATGGAAACAGTGCCGAAGTTGCGGCAGCAGTGAATGGCCTGACGCAGCACATGCGGCCGATCGGTCCCCATAAAGGTTGCGACCTTGATCCGGTCGATGCGCGAGTCCCAGCTCGCCGCAGGGTCTGCCTCTGTCCCGACAGCATCGATGCAGGCATCCGCGCCACGTCCGCCGGTCAGTTGCATGATCTCGTCATAGATATCGGTTTCGAGATAGTTCAGCGTCAGCGCACCGGAAGCCGCCGCAAGCGCGAGGCGCTCGGCCACACTGTCGACGGCAATCACGCGGGCAGCACCCAGCATGTAAGCCGAGCGGATCGCCATCTGACCGACCGGTCCACAGCCCCATATGGCAACCGTCTCGCCGGGTTGGATATTGCAGAATTCCGCCGCCATGTATCCTGTCGGAAAGATGTCGGACAGAAAGAGAGCCTGCTCATCGGTCAAGCCGTCGGGCACCTTGATTGGCCCCACATCTGCATAGGGGACCCGGAGATATTCCGCCTGACCGCCGCTATAGCCGCCAAGCATATGCGTATAGCCGAAAAGACCGGCGGGGGAATTGCCCCACATTTTCTTCGCTTTCTCCTTGTCGGGATTACTGTTCTCGCAACCGGAAAAGAAGCCGCGCTGACAAAAGAAGCAATGCCCGCAGGAAATGGTAAACGGCACAACGACGCGGTCACCAACCTGCAGCTTGCTGTTTCCTTTGCCGACTTCAACGACCTCACCCATGGCCTCATGGCCCATAACATCGCCGGAATGCATGTCAGGTACGGAGCCTTGATACAGATGAAGATCGGAGCCGCAGATCGCGCAAGCGGTTACTTTGATGATGGCATCCCGATCATCTTCGATGACGGGATCGGGCACGGTTTCGCATCGAATATCGTGTTTGCCGTGCCAGGTCAGTGCCTTCATAACATTCTCCTCTGGTTCGCTTGGTGTAGCGCTTCCTCGAACCAGAGCTTTTTGAGATTGTTCCTGACATTACGTCAGCCGGCAGCAATCAAGCCACTCGGAAAGACCAAGGCGCAACGACATATCGCGGCCTTGCTGTGGGAGATAACCCGTCTGTAGCGGTTACTGGATATCCAGCAGACGTTCCAGATAGCGGCGTTCCACATCCGCAGGCGGGTTGTTACCCAGCTTCTCACGGATTGCTTCGAGAATCTCACGCGCCCGCTGCACGTCGATTTCATCCGGCACCCGAACCTGTGAATCACCGAAATCCGGGCCGGAATTGGCGCGAGGACGGCCAAGCGGATCGCGGCCGTTCTGGTCGCCCTGCCCCATCATGCCCTGCTGACCCTGGCCAGGCTGTTGGCCCTGCTGACGCATGGCCTGCATGATCTGGCCCATCATATCCTGCGCGCCCTGGCGCAGCGCATTCAGCGCATTGCCCTGACCTTCGACAGCCCGTTCGCCACGGCCCTGCCCCAGTGCTTCACCAGCGCCCTTCATTTCCTGCTCAGCCTTGCCGAAATTCTGACCGGGCTCCATGCCGAGATCGCGAAGGCCCTTTTGAAGGTCACCGAGCTGCTTGCCCAGTCCCTCCTGCTGCTGGCGCAGGTTCTTCAACGCCTCGCGAAGTTGCTGGGCGGTCATCTGATCGGGGTTTTGCCCCTGTCCATTCTGTGGCTGGCCATTCTGCTGCTCGCCGTTCTGGCCTTGCTGATCTTGCGGCTGCTGGCCATTCTCGCCCATCTGCTGCTCGCCGCCCTCTTCGCCCTGCTGAGGATCGCCGCGCTGCATACGGTCGCGCAGCGCCTGGTCGAGCTTGAAGGTCTCATCCATCAGCTTCTGTTGCTGCTGCATGATCTCGCCCAGCTTGTCGATTTGCTGGCGCAACTGGCTATTTTCCTGCTGCTGTTGGCCCTGCTGGCCGCGCTGCGGGCGACCGGCCTGCAGGTTGTTCATCATCCGCTGCATCTGCGACAGCATTTCCTGCGCGGCATCGCGGTTGCCGGAACGGGCCAGGTTCTCGATCTGGTTCATCATGTTTTCCAGATCGCGCTGACGAAGCACGTTTTGCGCCTGCTGGTTCATATTGCCCTGGGGTGCATTCTGCATGCGCTGCGCGAGTTCCTTCATGAACTCGTTCATCGCCTCGCGAAGCTCCTGCATCAGCTTGGCTATCTCCTCATCCGGCGCCTTGCGTTCCAGTGCCTGCGACAGGGCATCCTGCGCATCGCGCAAGCGCTTTTCCGCCTGTGACAAATCACCGTCTTCGATACCCAAAGCGATTTCCCACAGATAATCCGCCGTATTCTTCAGCATCTCCTCATTATAGGCGAGCTTCATGCGCGCCTGCGCCGATTGCAGCAGGAGGTAGTGCGTCTTGTTGGGGATGGTCTCTTCCGGACGCAGACTGACCGCTTCATTATAGGCGATCGCCTTCGGCATCTGGCGGGTGTCGAGCGAGAAAATCTGCCGCTGTTCTGCGACCGAAGCCGCTAGTGGCTCGGAGAAATTGCGCCCTGGAAGGATCATTTCCTGCGGAGGGCTCTTGCCCGTCTGACCTGCGCCATCAGTTGCGACCAGCGTAATGCGGACGCGTTTTCCCGCCATCGGATGTTCGGTGAGGTTGCGGCTCGTCACGCCCTTCATGTCACGCGGGTTTTGGCGCGGAAGATCAAGCTTGTATTCCGGCGGCGGATAAAGCGGCGTGGCGTCAGCCTGAACATCAAGAGGCTCGATGACGGCATGGGCTTCACGCACGCCATAATCGTCCTTGGCGGTAAAGCCGATCTCCAGCGCACCATTGGCCGCACGGCGCGGCAGATTGTCAAAAGCGATGACCGGCGGCTTGTCCGGAATGATGTTGAAGAACCAGGACTGGCCGTTCGCCTCGATCGTGCCGCTCTCCTTGAACTCCATCGTAAAGGTGCGCGGCGCCACTGCGGTCTGGCCCTCGGGGCTTGGCTGGGCAGGCGCAACAGCGACGGTCGCCTTTTCCTGCGCACCTTCCGGCGCAAGCTTTTGCAACTCGCCGGCCGCGTCAGGCTCGAAGGTGACCTCCTCCTGGCCCGCACCACCGGTCATTCGGATCGTCAGCTTGGAGGATTGCGGAACGGAGACTGCGTCGGCGCGATCGGCATTCTGGCTGGTGAGAAAAATGGGCGCCCGACCCGTATAAGATGGCGGCGTCACCCAGGCATCGAGACGGATATCCGGGTTCAGCGGCCCGGAGGCCGGACGGCTGCGAAATGCATCGGCAATGCTGCCTGCACCATTCGAATAGGAAAAGCCGAACGCAGCAACAAGGAGCAGCGCCGGGATCGCACGAAGCGCCATCCGGTCGTGGCGGGCGATATCCGGCCGCGGCAAACCCGCATCGAGCGCGGCGATCCGCTCGGCCATGCGCGTCTGGTGCTCTTTCCACAGCGCGCGCGCAATGGGGGTATCGAAAGCGGGCTCGTCTTCCTGCACGCCGACCGGCTGGTGCGGAAGACCGTTGCGCTCTTCAAGCAGGCGCGAGGCTTCTTCCTTCGAAGGCCAGCGCAGACGCGCAATCGGCAGAAGCGCGCTGAGGAACGTAAAGACCACAATAAAAACGACGGCCCAGCGCAAGAGGTCGGGCATCTGCCGGAACAGGCCGAACCAACCAAGCGAGAGAAACACCGCGGCGACCGAGAGCGGCAGAAGCGTTTTCGGTGCAAGACGCTCGGCAAACAGAACGAGTTTCGCAAAGAACCGTTTGGCTGCCACGCGCCGTGCCAGCTCAGGTCTCTTGTCGAAAGCGCCTTTTCCGCCTTGCCTGGTGGTCATCAATCCGTTCTCCCGGTCTGGCCACACGATCTCGCCGCCAATCCCGCCAATGACGCAGCCGCGAAATCTTTCAGTGCAACAGCGTGCAGGATAGCATTGTTTGTGGCGAAGACGAGGGCAAGCTAGCGCTTGCCCTGCTTTTTTCGTCCAGTTCGCCTAATCGTGATAGACGCTCTCAGTCCAGCCAGGCCGGCACGGAGTCGAGCGCGATCAGTTCTTCATAGGTGCCGCGCGGGCGAATGATGTGGAACTGGTCTTCACTGACCAGCACTTCCGGCACCAGAAGCCGCGAGTTGTAAGTGCCTGCCTGCACCGCGCCATAGGCACCGGCAGAGCTGACGGCAATGAGATCGCCGGGCTCAGGTTCTGCCATCTCACGATCAAGCGCCAGATAATCGCCCGTCTCGCAGACCGGTCCCACCACATCCGCCTTGATGCGCGGCGCATCGGCGGACGGCTGCACGACGGGGCGAATGCCGTGATAGGCTTCATAGAGCGTCGGACGGATGAGGTCGTTCATAGCCGCATCGACGATGACGAATGACTTCTCGCCGCCATCCTTCACGTAGAGGACTTCGGTGACAAGGATGCCAGCATTGCCGACGATGAGGCGGCCTGGCTCGGTGACGATCTTGCAGTTGAGGCTCTTCAGCTCGTTCTTGACGATATGCGCATAGGCATCCGGCAGAGGCGGCGGATTGTTGTCGTCCTTGTAGGGAATGCCTAAGCCCCCACCGATATCCACATGGCTGATCGTGTGACCATCGCCGCGCAACGACTCCACCAACTCGCGCAGCAGTCGGAACGCATCTTCGAAAGGCTGCAGCTCAGTGATCTGGCTGCCGATATGCATGTCGATGCCGCTGACATCAATGCCGGGAAGTGTCGCGGCATGGGCATAGACGGCCCGCGCCCGCTGATAGGAAATGCCGAATTTGTTTTCCTTCTTGCCGGTCGAAATCTTGGCGTGCGTCTTGGCATCCACATCCGGGTTGATGCGGAAGGAGACATGCGCCTTCTTGCCGGCCTTCACCGCGCGCAGATTGAGAACCTCGAGTTCCGGCTCCGACTCCACGTTGAAGCAATAGATGCCGGCCTCCAGCGCCAGATCCATTTCGGCCGGCGTCTTGCCGACGCCGGAAAACATGATGCGGCTTGCCGGAACGCCGGCCGCCAGCGCACGACGAAGCTCACCGCCTGATACGACGTCGATCCCCGCGCCAAGCTTTGCCAGCGTCTTCAGCACAGCTTGGTTGGAGTTGGCCTTCATGGCGTAGCAGACCATCGCATCCACATCGCTGAAGGCCTCGGAGAAGACCTTGTAGTGACGCTCGAGCGTCGCCGTCGAATAGATGTAGAAGGGCGTTCCAACAGCCTTGGCGATTTCGGGCACAGGAACGTTTTCGGCGTGCAGCACGCCGTCGATGTAATGAAAATGGTTCACGGCTGTAATCCGTTACAGAAGCTTGTCGAGGATGAAGGGGCGTTCCGGCGTCGTTTCCACCTTGCCGTTTGTGCGCTGGTTGCGCTGCTCGAAAGGCGTGCTCGGCGCATCGAGATCGCCCTTGCGGCCACAGCTGGAGAGAGCAAGACCTGCAGCGAGCGCCACGCTGACCGGAATGATGATACTGCGAGAGTTTTTAAGGAGCATGGACCCGTCCAAAGGAAATCTTTGCATCTCTGATAACGAAAAACAGGGAGCTTGTGCACCCTGTTTCTTGTGATGGTGGCGTAACGCCAGATTGATCGGTTGCTCGATCAGTTGCGACCGCGCCACCAGGCGATCTGCTTGCGCACCTCAGACGGCGCCGTACCGCCGAAGCTGGTGCGGCTTGCCACCGACGCCTCGACCGACAGCACGTCGAAGACGCTGGCGGTAATCGCCGAATTGATCGCCTGCAGTTCCTCAAGCGAAAGATCGGCCAGATCGCAGCCCTTCTTTTCCGCAAGCGCCACCGCATGCCCGGTCGCGTGATGCGCATCGCGGAATGGCAGACCCGCCTCGCGCACCAGCCAGTCGGCAAGATCCGTCGCGGTCGAGTAACCGGAACCGGCAGCGGCACGCATGCGATCAGCGCGCACTTCCAGATCGCGGATCATGCCAGTCATGGCGGCAATCGCAAGCTCCAAGCTCTCCGCCGCATCGAAGACCTGTTCCTTGTCTTCCTGCATATCCTTGGAATAGGCGAGCGGCAGACCCTTCATCACGGTAAGAAGCGCGACCAGCGAGCCGTTGATGCGGCCGGTCTTCGCTCGCACCAGTTCCGCGGCATCCGGGTTCTTCTTCTGCGGCATGATGGAGGAGCCGGTGGAGAAAGCATCCGACAGGCGAATGAAGCCGAATTGCGGTGTCGACCAGATGACGATTTCTTCCGCCAGGCGCGAAAGATGCGTGGCGCAGATGGAGGCGATCGAAAGAAACTCCAGCGCGAAGTCACGATCCGACACCGTATCGATGGAATTGCGCGTCGGCTCGCGGAATCCGAGCGCATTCGCCGTCATATGGCGGTCGATCGGGTAGCCGGTTCCGGCGAGTGCTGCAGCGCCGATCGGGCTTTCATCCAGATGCTCGATAGCATGGCGAACGCGGGCGCGGTCGCGCCCAAACATTTCGACATAGGCCATGCAGTGATGACCAAAGGTGACGGGCTGGGCCGTCTGCAGGTGTGTGAAGCCCGGCATCACCGTATCGGCATGCTGCTCAGCGCGGTCGAGGAAGGCTGCGATCAAAGCGCTCAACATGGCTTCGGTCTTCTGCAACTCTTCCTTGACCCAGAGGCGGAAATCGAGTGCCACCTGGTCGTTGCGCGAGCGCGCCGTGTGCAAGCGTCCAGCGGCGGGTCCGATAAGAGTTGCGAGACGCGCCTCGATGTTCATGTGAATGTCTTCGAGCTTGCGCGAAAACTCGAAGGTCCCTGCCTGGATTTCTGACAGGATCGTGTTCAGTCCCTCGATGATCTTGTCTTTATCTTCGGCCGAAATAATGCCTTTTGCAGCAAGCATGGTGGCGTGGGCGATGGAGCCTCGGATATCCTGGGCGTAAAGCTTCTTGTCGAAGCCGATGGAGGCATTTATCTCTTCCATGATGGCTGAGGGACCGGAAGCAAAGCGTCCGCCCCACATCTGGTTGGAGGATTTTTGTTCTGCGCCGTCAGCCATTGTGCATGCCCTGGAGTATTCGATGACAGAAAAAAGACCTTTCAGACTTCCTTCCGTCAGACTTGTTGCAATTGCCGCCATCGCCGGCATTGTCTGCGGCGGGGGAGTGGTGTTGTTCAGGCATATTGGGTCTGAAGGACAGGTTCAAGGGGCAGCGGTGGCGGATGCGGCTTTATGTGAGGGCGCGGCCAAGCGCATCGCCAGCATCGAACCCCTGCTGAAAGGCCAGATCGCGGCGATGTCGCCAACCGATAAGCCCCGTGTCATTCCGCTCTCCTTCAAGTCGGCCGACGGCACGGCGATGACGCAAGCAGATCTCAAAGGCAAAACCGTTCTGCTGAACCTCTGGGCCACGTGGTGCGTGCCCTGCCGCGAGGAGATGCCTGCTCTCAACGCTTTGGAGAAGGAAAAAGGCAGCGACGCATTCGAAGTCGTGACCATCAATATCGACAATGGCGAGGACGAGAAGCCGAAAGCCTTCATGAGCGAATACAAGATCGATTCGCTGAAGCTTTACCGCGATAGCTCCATGGGCGTCTTCAATGCCTTGAAAAAAGAAGGCCTTGCCTTCGGCCTGCCGGCAACGCTGCTTCTGGATGACAAGGGCTGCCTGCTCGCTTCCATGAACGGCCCGGCCGCCTGGGACAGCCCCGACGCCAAGGCGCTGGTAACGGCAGCGACCTCCCCTTGATCAGCGTGTCGGGACCGGAATCTCGCCACGGTAATCGTAAAAGCCGCGGCCGGATTTGCGGCCAAGCCAGCCGGCTTCGACATATTTGACCAGCAACGGGCATGGGCGATATTTGCTGTCGGCCAAGCCATCATGCAGCACCTGCATGATTGAAAGACAAGTGTCGAGACCGATGAAGTCGGCAAGCTGCAGTGGACCCATGGGGTGGTTTGCACCAAGTTTCATGGCGGTATCGATGGCTTCCACCGTGCCAACGCCTTCATAAAGCGTATAGATTGCCTCGTTGATCATCGGCAGAAGAATGCGGTTGACGATGAAGGCCGGGAAATCTTCCGCAACGGTAATCGCCTTATCCAGCGAGCGGACATAATCCTTGGCCGTCTCGAAGGTCTTTTCGCCGGTGGCAATGCCGCGCACCAGTTCGACGAGCTTCATCACCGGTACCGGGTTCATGAAGTGAATGCCCATGAACTGTTCGGGGCGGTCGGTTGCCGACGCCAGGCGGGTAATGGATAGGGACGAGGTGTTGGTGGCAAGAAGGGCTTCAGGTTTCAGCACCGGGCAGACCTGAGCGTAGATCTTGCGCTTGACCTCTTCGTTTTCGGTGGCGGCCTCGATGACGAGATCCATTGCCGCCAGATCGTTCAGATCGGAAGACCCGCCGATCAGGCCAAGCGCGGACTTGCGCGCATCGTCTTCAAGCTTGCCGTTGGAGACTTGTCTCGCCAGATTGCCGTTGATAGTGGCCAGCCCCGCCTCGATCCGGTCCTTCGACACGTCGTAGATGTGCACCTTATATCCGGCCAGAGCCGAGACATGTGCAATGCCGCAGCCCATCTGACCGGCTCCGATAACACCGATGTTCTTGATTGGGGCTGTCATGCGTCTATCTCCTGTCGGGTTGGTCTCAGCGCTCATGGCGTCGAAGCGCGTCTTGGTCTTTCAGACTGACCCGGCCGCGCTTCAGATCTTCGTTGTTGCGCATATTGCCACAAAACGAAAGCGGCGCGTCGGTAAAAACGCGCCGCTTCCCATCATTGCGGTTATCAGATTGCTTTTTCAAGCTCAGGAAGGGCTTCGAAGAGGTCTGCGACGAGACCGTAATCGGCAACCTGGAAGATTGGTGCCTCTTCGTCCTTGTTGATGGCGACGATGACCTTGGAGTCTTTCATACCCGCCAGATGCTGGATGGCACCGGAGATACCGCAGGCGATGTAAAGCTGCGGAGCGACCACCTTGCCTGTCTGGCCAACCTGCCAGTCGTTCGGCGCGTAACCGGCATCGACGGCAGCGCGCGATGCGCCGACGGCGGCACCAAGCTTGTCGGCAACCGGCAGGATGACTTCCTTGAACTTCTCCGAAGAACCGAGCGCGCGACCGCCCGAGATGATGATCTTGGCAGACGTCAATTCCGGACGGTCGGACGAAGCAAGCGCGTCCGAAACGAAGGAGGAAACGCCAGGGTTCTCGGCAGCCGAGACGGATTCGACGGAGGCAGAACCGCCAGCCTGAGCCGGAGCAAAGGACGCGGTCCGGACGGTGATGACCTTCTTGGCGTCAGTCGACTGGACCGTCTGGATAGCGTTGCCGGCATAGATCGGACGCTTGAAGGTATCGGAGGACACGACGTCCGTGATTTCGGAAATCTGCGCCACATCGAGAAGCGCTGCAACGCGTGGCAGCACATTCTTGGCCGAGGCCGTCGCGGGGGCGATGATCACATCATAGGACGCGGCCAGCGAAACGATCAGAGCAGCCAGCGGCTCGGCCAACTGGTTGGCGTAAGATGCGTCGTCGGCAAGCAGCACCTTGGAAACGCCGGAAAGCTTCGCAGCTTCCTCGGCTGCCGCCTTGGCACCCGAACCGGCGACCAACACATGCACGTCACCGCCAATTTGCGTTGCCGCCGTCAGCGTCTTTGCCGTCTGGTCGGAAAGGGTTGCATTGTCGTGTTCTGCCAGAAGAAGAATGGCCATGGTTTATCTCCCTTTCACTTTCCTTAAAGGACGCCGTCGGCTTTAAGCTTGGACACCAGCTCAGAGACGGATCCAACCTTGACGCCTGCCTTGCGGCCAGCGGGCTCTTCGGTCTTCAAAACCTTGAGGCGCGGAGCGATATCGACGCCGAAATCGGCGGGCGACTTCTTGTCGAGCGGCTTCTTCTTGGCCTTCATGATGTTCGGCAGCGACGCATAACGCGGCTCGTTAAGGCGAAGGTCTGTGGTGACGACGGCCGGCAGCTTCAACTCGACAGTCTGCAGACCACCATCCACTTCGCGGGTCACAGCAACCTTGCCATCGGACGGCTCAACCTTGGAAGCAAACGTGCCCTGGCCCCAGCCCAGGAGCGCTGCCAGCATCTGGCCGGTCTGGTTGGAATCGTCGTCGATCGCCTGCTTGCCGACAATGACGAGACCTGGATTTTCCGCCTCGACGACGCCCTTCAAGAGCTTGGCAACAGCGAGTGGCTCAACGGTTTCATCAGTTTCGATGAGGATGGCGCGGTCGGCACCCATGGCGAGTGCGGTACGCAGCGTCTCTTCAGCCTTTGCAGGTCCGATGGACACGACGATCACTTCCTCGGCCTTGCCAGCCTCTTTCAGGCGCAGGGCTTCCTCGACGGAGATTTCGTCGAAAGGGTTCATCGACATCTTGACGTTGGCAAGCTCTACACCGGAGCCATCCGCCTTGACGCGGATCTTCACGTTGTAGTCCACCACACGCTTCACTGGGACAAGAATCTTCATCGGCAGCCTTCTTTCAACTCCTGACCGTAAAGCGCGTACGCAAACGGTCCTCCTGACAATCAAGTTGAGCCATGGATACGCATTTTTCCAATGAGATCAACGGAACAATGCTCATGACGCGATGCACTCACGAAATATCTTACGTTGACGTGAACGTAAATACTCGCTCTCAGAATAATTTTCACGGAATACTATCGGATGGCCGTTCCGTTTGCGACACGCCAGCGTCTTGCAGCCCCTGATTTTTGTGCTGAACCGCCCGCGGCGTGACCAGCGTCCGGTCAAACAGTGGAACGCCGCTTCGACGAAAGAAAACGACAAGGATCGCCCCCGTCAGGATGCCTCCGACATGTGCCGCCCAGGAGACGCTTTCTTCCGGGCTCAGGAGCAGCATGACGAACTGCTGGCCGACCCATAACGCCAAGGGAATAAACGCTGGAAGCGGCACCGGAATGCGCATGAAGACCAGCACCCAGACCCGCACGCGCGGATGCAGCAGAAGGTAGGCGGCAACCACACCAGAGACAGCTCCGGATGCCCCGATCAGAGGACCTTGGGACTGTGGCGCGATAAAGCCGTGGAGCAGCGCGCCAGCGGCGGCGCAGGCAAGATAGAAGATCAGGAAGCCGAGATGGCCGAACGCATCTTCCACATTGTCGCCGAACACCCAGAGAAACACCATGTTCGAGGCGAGATGCCAAAAGCTCAGATGCAGAAACGCATAGGTAAAGATCGTCGCATCTTTCGGCACCAGCACCAGCGCAGGGTCGAGCGAAGCATAGTCGAACAGAACGGCGGGAATGAAACCTAGGCCCAGCACCGCAGCGCTCGCCTGCTGATCGCTCGAAAATGCGCCAACGACCAGCCAGACGAGAATGTTGATGCCGATCAGCGAAACCGTCACATATTGCAGCTTGATGTGCTTCAGCGAGTTCGCATCATGCAGCGGGATGAACATGGAATGCGACCTCTGCTTTTGCGCTCAACTCAGCGGTTCTTTCCCGGTACCCAAAGGACATCCGCCTTGATCGCGTCCGCATTATGATTGGCGAAACGCGCGGCAACGAAGAGGAAATCGGACAGGCGGTTGATGTATTTCAATGCCGCGGGGCTGATGATCTCGTCTTCCATCTTCGCAAGCTCCACCATACGGCGCTCCGCCCGTCTCGACACCGTGCGGGCCAGATGCAGATGCGCCGCGGCGGTCGAGCCGCCGGGCAGCACGAAGGAGGTAAGAGCCGACAGCGTGTCGTTCAAAGCATCGATCTCCTTTTCGATGCGGGTGACCTGCGATTCGACGATCCTCAGCGGCTCGTAAGACAAGGGCTTACCATCATCGGGTGTTGCCAAATCTGCCCCCAGATCGAAAAGATCGTTCTGAATGCGAAACAGCATCGCGTCGAGTTCGGTCAAATCGGCGGTATGTAGCCGCGCCATTCCGATGACCGAATTGGTCTCGTCCACGTCACCATAGCTTTCGACGCGCAGATCATATTTCGCCCGGCGCGGGCCGGAGACCAACGCCGTGGTGCCGTCATCGCCCGTCCGAGTGTAAATCTTGTTGAGTTTCACCATATCACCGCCCGCCTCCCGTCAGCCACAAGGTCAGCATGATCAAAACGATTGCCACGGCCTGCAGAATAAGCCGCAACTGCATCAGCTGGTTGGAACGGTTGGCATCCGTCCCCTTCAACATGTTGAACAGACCACGGATGAGAACCAGCACGACCAGCCCCATGACAATGACCGCAAGCACGGTGGTATAGCTGGACATCCTATTGCCTCCCTCAGCATGTCGCGCAAAATGGTTAGCGTTCTTTGCGATAACGACAACCGCAAGCGTTCTAACGGATGAGATGGCGATTTAGCTAGTCGAACTTGCGAAGAAGTCGGTAAAATAGAGAAGCTGGTAGAAGTCGCTTCAACAACACCCCCTGCTTTGCCGGCGTGGTGATGACATAATGCGGTTTGGGACGGCGCGCAGTCAAAGCATGTTGCAGGTCCTTGTAAACCGCTTCGGGACCGAGCTTATGCTTGTTGACCGGTCCGCTGCCTTCCAGCCGGGCAAGCTGGCGTCTGTATTCCTGCGCATGCGCCGAATTCTCGATATCGATATTGGCCTTGATATGCTTCAAGGCCGTCGCCGTAAAATTCGAGGCAATCGGGCCGGGTTCGATGAGGCTGACATGAATGCCGCTGCCCTCCAACTCCATGCGCAAGGTGATACCGAGCCCTTCCAAAGCAAATTTCGACGCGTTGTAAGCACCGCGATATCGATAGGGCACGAGGCCGAGAATGGAAGAGCAATGAACGATTCGCCCCTGCCCTCGTCTGCGCATGAACGGAATGACACGGCAGGTCAGGTCGTGCCAGCCGAAGACATTGGTCTCGAATTGCTGGCGCAGCACCGCGACAGAAATATCCTCCACCGCGCCCGCCTGTCCATAAGCGCCATTGTTGAAGAGCGCATCGATACGACCGCCGGTGCGGGCTGCGACCTCATCTACCAAGGCGGCAATGCTCTCCGGCCGGGTATAGTCCATGATCAGCGCTTCGATGCCCTGGCCTTCCAATGCCGCCATATCTTCCGTTCGGCGCACCGTGGCGAAGACCCGCCAGCCATCACGGTGAAGCGCGCCGGCGCAATAAGCACCAATCCCGGTGGAGCATCCGGTGATGATGATGACGGGCTTTTCAGACATGGTATCCTCGACACTTCAACAAGCAGGCAAAGAAGCTTGCGTCCCGTTGAATAGCGCACAATTCTTATCGGTAAAATGGAACCGATGCATGGTTTCGGGCGCTATACAATTCGAAACCCATTTCCCATATTTCATTGCTCGTTACGAATGAAATTCTGATCAAGGAGGTGACATGGCTGCCGCTTTAAGCCTCGCCCGCAAAGTTGCCTACGACGCCTATATCCACTTTGCCGAGGATGACGGCTGGGCCATGGCAAGCCATGTCGCATTGTCTGGCCTTTTGGCGCTTTTTCCCTTCCTGATTTTCGGAACCGCACTGGCGAGTTTCCTAGGTGCGGATCAGTTTTCGGAAACGGCGGTTCATCTCATCTTCGATACGTGGCCGGAGGCCATTGCCGGCCCGCTTGCGGCGCAGGTTCAGCAGGTTCTGACGATACCGCGTGGCGGGCTTTTGACCATCTCGGTTCTGGCGGCAGCTTACTTCGCCTCCAACGGCGTGGAAGCCATCCGCATTTCACTGAACCGCGCATACCGCGTCACCGAAACCCGCTGGTGGTACATCACCCGTCTTCTCAGCCTCTTCTATGTCGTGCTCGCCGTCATCATCTTTGCTGGCATCAGCATCGTCCTGGTTGCCGTTCCTGTCGCTTTAAAATTCGTCGAAACCCGCTCTTCCCTTCTGACAGAGGTGTTGCAACTGGTTTCCAATCTCGGCCTTTACGGGACTATCGTGGTCTTGACCGCAGGCCTGGTCGCCGCGCATTTGTGGCTGCCAGCAGGGCGCCGCAAACTGTGGGATGTGCTGCCCGGTATTCTGCTGACGATGATTTTCTGGATCATCGGCGCTGCGATCTTTGCCTACTACCTGGCCACCTTCGCCAACTATGCCGCCACCTATGCGGGTCTCGCCTCGGTGATGATCGTCCTCGTCTTCCTCTACATGGTCGGCGTTATCTTCATGCTGGGTGCTGAGGTCAATGCGGCGCTGATGAAGTACCGCGTTCGCCGGGTGGTGAAGGCTGGCATCCGCACCGGCAGTCTGAGACGGGCGTTAGAGGCTGACGAGGCGGCGGACATCTGACGGCGTATAACCCGCGTCACGCAGGACCGCGAGCCCTGTGCTGCCTTCGCTCTTCGACAGCTTGCGCCCATCTGGCCCTAGAATCAGGCGGTGATGATGATACTCCGGCACCGGCAGATCGAGCAGCGCCTGGAGCAGCCGATGCACGGATGTGGCATGGAATAAATCGAGCCCACGCACAACCTTCGTCACGCCCTGCAGCGCATCATCGATGACGACGGACAGGTGATAGCTGGACGGGGCATCAGACCGGGACAGAACCACATCGCCCCAGGCGGCCGGATCGGCCTTGATCGCCGTCTCACTGCCCTGCCCCAACTCCAACCAGACCAAAGGATCGCAAAGCTGTGCCAGCGCGCGCTCCATATTCAGGCGCCAGGCATGTTTGGCGCCGGACGCCAGCAGAGCTTCGACCCCTTGGGGGCCACGCTCCTTGTCCCGCGGCGGATAGAGCGGTGCACCATCCGGATCGCGCGGCCAGCTTCGACCGGCTGATTCGTACTCCGAAACAAAAGCCTTGATCTCGCCGCGGCTCATGAAGGCCGGATAGACCAGCCCCATGTCGATAAGACGATCAAGCGCCGCACGATATTCGAAAAAATGCTCCGATTGCCGCCGAACAGGCTCTTCCCACGTCAAGCCGAGCCAGTGCAAATCCTGATAGATACCCTGCTCGAAGGCAGGGGTGCAGCGCGTCAAATCGATATTTTCGATACGCAGCAGAAAGCGCCCACCTTGCGCGACAGCCATATCATGGTTCAGGAAAGCCGACAGCGCATGCCCCAGATGCAGCGGGCCGTTGGGACTGGGCGCAAAGCGAAAGACTGGATTTTGACGAAGGGGTGAAGTCATGATGTCTTCTGCCACGTTTTGCGGCGAACTGTCATTATGGGTTCTAAGATGAAGATCATCCAATCCATGACCGACATCGAAGAGGGTGTGTCCGCACTTCGCCTGATCGATCCACGGCTGAAGCCGGTGATCGAGCGGGTGGGTGAAATCCCGCTCAGGCTGAACGAGGCAGGATTTGCCGGATTGGCGCATATCATCGTCTCGCAGATGATCTCCCGGGCGAGCGCCGATGCCATCTGGCGCCGCATGGTGGCGGGCACAGAAACCATGACGGCCGAGCATTTTCTCGCCGTGGATGAGGCGACCCTCTCAAGCTTCGGCTTGTCGAATGCCAAACGGACGACACTCTTGTCACTCGCCGAGGTAGTTGCCGCAGGAGAACTGGATCTCGTCGAACTCAGCCACCTGGAGCCAACCGTCGCGATGCAACGATTGACTGCCCTGAAAGGCATCGGTCCTTGGACGGCGGAAGTCTATCTGATGTTCTGCGGCGGGCACGCCGATATCTTCCCCGCTGGAGATGTGGCACTTCAGGCCGCCGTGATGCACGCCTTCGCGCTGGATGTCCGTCCGAGCCGAAACGAACTTGCCGAAAGGGCGCTTTTCTGGTCGCCGTGGCAATCAGTCGCCGCGCGCGTTTTCTGGGCCTATTACGCCGCGATCACCCGGCGCGATGCGCTACCGATTGCCTGAAATCCGCCTTTCTTTCCGCGCTTCATTTAGAGGCTTCACAATCCTGTAACAACAGACCTAATATACAGATGTAGATGCAGAATCGCTCAGGAGACGCCCTTGACGATTGCAGTTTCACCACAGGCCCTGCCGGCGCTCGTCCTGAACGCAGACTATAGGCCACTGAGTTATTATCCCTTGTCGCTCTGGTCCTGGCAGGACGCGATCAAGGCAGTCTTCCTCGACCGTGTGAACATCATCGCGGAATACGACCACGCGGTGTGCTCTCCCAGTTTTTCGATGCGATTGCCGAGTGTCGTCAGCCTCAAGACCTATGTTCAGCCAACGCGAAACCCCGCCTTTACCCGCTTCAACGTGTTCCTTCGCGACAAGTTCGAGTGCCAGTATTGCGGATCTCGCGACGACCTGACCTTCGATCACGTCATCCCCCGCGCCCATGGCGGAGAGACGACATGGCACAATGTTGTCGCGGCCTGCTCTCCCTGCAACCTGAAAAAGGGCAGCAAGCTACCGAAACAGGCTGGCATGTTCCCGCATCAGCATCCCTACCAGCCAACGGTTCAGGACCTGCACAACAACGGACGGTCTTTCCCGCCGAACTACCTGCACGAAAGCTGGATGGACTATCTCTACTGGGATACCGAACTGCAGCCATGATTCTCTGCAGGACTGCTTCAAACGGCAAAGGTAGACGCGAATTCTGTGGCCTTCGAGCGGACGAGGCGCCGTGCAATGGCATCGGCATCGGCATGAAAATCGAAACTGATTTTCGGAAAGCAAGATGCGTCCAGTCTCAGAGATAGAGCGCACTGCGCGCGTCCAGTAGGACGCACGGTGCCCTAAAGCTTGTGCGCTAACGGGATCCTCACCGACAGCTTAAAGCGAACCGTGAGCTTCAAACATCGCGGTGCGCTGTAAGTCCGTATCTCGCCTTGATCAAACGCTTTTACGGCTTGCACCCCAGAATGCGATGCCGGCAAGCACTGCGCTTGCGATCACGTTCCAGCCCGCGAATGAGAGCCCTAGAACACGCAACGCTGCCTCGTTGCAGGACGGGGCCTTGATGGCGTTGAGATCATTCAAGAGATTGCCGGCATTGGTGGTGATCGAGGGCGCGCCGGTCGCACAGGTCGTCGGACCCGGCCAAAAACCCCATTCAACACCCGAATGATAGACGCCAAGCCCGAGCCCAATGAGCATGGCGATGCCGATCACGACGAGCAACACGCGCGTGAGGACAGTTGGCAGCTTGAAGATGCTGGCGAGGACGGCAAGAACGCCGATCGGGATCGCATAATAGTACGGCTCACGCTGCAACAGGCAAAGCGCGCAGGGCGTATAGCCGCCAATATGCTGAAACCCCAACGCCGACCCAACGGTGAAGATCATGCCCGCCGTGACGAGCAACGCCGAAACCATGCGGCTTTTTTCTGCTGAAACACCTACGCTCATCATCGTCCTCATAACGCCAAAATCCTGCAAACCACCTGAACAGGTAGAAACCAAGGCACCCGCGTCGCAGAAAGTTCAGCGTCTCCACGAACGAGGTCTTGCAAAAAAACGCCTCAAAGCAAGCCAAGCAAAACTGAACGATCGCGACGCGCTTTAGGACGGAAAGCACCATCGCTCTAATCCAGTCCCAGCCGAACTGCAATCCTTAGAACCGCCGCTCCCGCGGCAGACAAGCAAAGTTTCATCAAACGAAATTTTCAGCAAAAACAGGTTGACCAAAGACACGCGGTTCGTATAGTCCGCCGCATACCAACCGACACGCTTCGGAATTGCCCCTTTGGCGGAATTGGTAGACGCGCCTGACTCAAAATCAGGTTCCGAAAGGAGTGCTGGTTCGATTCCGGCAAGGGGCACCATTATCTTTTTCAAGCCACTGAGAAAGCTGCGGTTTTAGGCGCTTCTTGTGTCACTTTTTAACAACCTCGGAGCGTGGGGCGATAATCGCGCGCTTTGGCCGAATCCGCTTTGAGATGGACCCGTCCAAATCCGATCTCCCTTTCGCGCATTCGTGCCTTCTGGGTTTTACACATGGCATGAACTGCGAACCGTAGCGGATGGCAGGGCAAGAATACTTGCTGCGTCGTCCTTTACCTATCGAGGTCAAAAATTACATTCTATTTCACGGAGAGGACCTCTCGCACGCGATGTATGTTGAGAGCGCGCAGCGGACAGTCGCTCGCCTTGGCACCGTTGAGAATTCCAACGTTGTCCGATGCAAAGCGATCAATGCCCTAGAGACAAGTACAACAATCGAGCGGTATGTTCCGATCAACAGAATGACCGCCAACAAAATGCCGCCGGTCGATTCTTCTATCGTCGATGAGTCGCTAGAGGTGTGATACCTTACATCGAAATCACGTTGTTCACTTCGCCGCCTTTTTGCTTCCCGGTTTTGTCACCGCCGGAATGTTGCAGCCTTTGCTTCTCAGATTGGCTTCGATCGCGTTGACTTTGCCTTTCGTGACAGCTACCTGACCTTCCTTATCACCACCAAAGGTGCTCGACATCGGAACGCCTATTAGAAAGACGCCGAAAGCATCGCCTGTTGCGGCATCGTTCTGTTGCTTGGAGACGGCCAATAGAGCGGTTTGCTCCTTCAGGTACTCCTGAGCCAATGATTGGCAGTCCATGTTGCCATAAGCGGCCATCGGCACATCGACTGGAACGATGGCATCTGGTCTTTTTGCGCAGGCGGTCACGGCCAGTCCTGCGACCAGCAGCGTCAAAATCTTTTTCATGATGTCCCTTTACCCCTTGGAGACGCCCCTACGTCCCTCCATCAACGATACAACGTAAGATCGAGATCGAGTCAATAGACTACTGGGGTAGGGTTTCAGGTGTCCACGCGCTAATTGGAAACTATGAAGATTCACCCATCGATCAACTGGCCATCGGAGATATCGATACCCAATATCGTACCTGCGAATACGAAGAGCAGAAGAACAGTCCGATTGCTCAACGCTGATTTCATAAAGCGGTGCGCCACTTCTGCATAGATCGACTGGGCCAGTCGCTTCTTATAGCTCCTGTTCAGCCAGGAAAACCATGACCGGACGGGGAGGAAGGTCTTGTCTCCGATGCCGTCGATCAGGACGAGTGCACCGTTCTTCTCGTCCACGACGATATTCTTCAGGTGCACGTCCACGGCAACGATATCGCTCTTGATCAGCCAGTCCAGGAATTCCGAAAGCGCCTTATCCGTCTGCTGGCTATATTGCCCACTCTCAATCGCGTCCTGAAGGGTCATCGCAAGGGCACCGTTCCTCCGGCGCACAGCCTTCACGAGAATTCCCGTGCCCCTGTCGGTGGAAACGACGCCTGCAAAATGCTGCAGATGGCGCGCTGTTCTTGGGCCTTCATGGGCGACCCGCTCATACTCTCTCAGTTCACGCCGCAGTGGCACGATGGCCTTATAAAAACGCCGCACCAGATACAGCAGCCGGATGTTCTGGAAGTAGCGGCGTGGCGGTATCTTTGTCTGCACCTTCACGAGCATGTTGGTATCAGGAAGAGCGTAGACCTCACGCGACATGCCGGATGCCAACGGCTTTTCCAGAAGTCTTAACGGGGATCGAGACTTATCGCTTACAGACGCCGATATCGACATCACTGTCTCCTGTTGTCATAAATATGATATATTCCTCATATTGCATATTATTGCGAGACAAAAGTGTCGTTTGCGAGAAGGCAGGCCTATCGCGTGGCAGTGTGAACCACAGATAAGCAAAAGGCGCACCGCGAGCGGCGCGCCTTTGCAAACAGAAAACAGGGTTGAGCGAATTACAGGCTGCGGCCGATATCCAGGAACTTCTGACGACGTTCGGCGCGAAGCTGGATGCCGGTTTGCGCCGTCAGTTCTTTCAACGCAGATTCGATTGTTTTCCCCGTTGCGGCGATCACGCCTGAAGGGTCGCGGTGGGCGCCGCCGATGGGTTCCGGGATGATACCGTCGATGACGCCGAGCGCCTTCAGGTCATCCGAAGTGATCTTCATGTTGGTGGCGGCTTCCTTGGCGCGGGTCGAATCGCGCCAGAGGATGGAGGCTGCACCTTCGGGCGAGATCACCGAATAGATTGCGTGTTCGAGCATGTACACACGGTTGCCGGTGGCGATCGCGATGGCGCCGCCGGAGCCGCCTTCGCCGATGACGACGGAAACGATCGGCACCTTGACGTTCAGGCACATTTCCGTCGACCGGGCAATGGCTTCCGCCTGGCCGCGTTCTTCCGCACCGACCCCCGGGTAGGCGCCGGCGGTGTCGATGAGCGTCACGACGGGCAGAGAGAAGCGGTCGGCCAGTTCCAGAACGCGGATCGCCTTTCGGTATCCTTCCGGACGCGGGCTACCAAAATTGTGCTTGAGGCGCGACTTCGTGTCGTTGCCCTTTTCCTGGCCGATGATGGCGACTGGCTGGCCGTTGAAACGGCCAAGACCTGCCTGTATTGCGGCATCTTCGGCAAATTTGCGGTCGCCGGCCAGCGGCGTGAAGTCGGTGAAGAGCGCGCTCGCATAGTCGATGAAGTGCGGGCGCTGCGGGTGGCGGGCAACCTGCGTCTTCTGCCAGGCATTCAGCTTGGAATAGATGTCCTGCATCGCGTCGTTGACGCGCGATTCCAGACGCGAAATTTCCTCGGACGTATCTATGCTCTCGTCTTCTGCGGCCAGTTTCTTCAGTTCAAGAATCTTGCCTTCCAGGTCCGAAATGGGTTTTTCGAAGTCGAGATAGCTGAGCATGAGATCCGTTTCCGATCGTTTTGCGCAAGGTTTGACCGGGCTCTCCCGGCGGTTCCGGTCGCTCTAATCAAGGTTTTTGCCCTGTTTGGCAAGAGGGTGGTGCGTTTGTACCAACTCTTGGAGGCGTTCTTCCAACACATGTGTGTATATTTGTGTCGTTGAAATGTCCGAATGGCCGAGCAGTTCCTGCACTGCGCGCAGATCAGCGCCGTTCTGCAGAAGATGGCTGGCAAAGGCGTGCCTCAGCACATGCGGCGAGACGGCCGAGGGGGTGAGGCCGGCGCGGATGGCGATATCCTTCAGGTCGCGGGCAAACACCTGACGCGGCAGATGCCCCTCCTTGCTGGCAGAGGGAAAGAGCCACGGGCTTTCTTCGTCTGACTTGCCCTTTGGCGCAAGCGCCTTGCGGGCTTCATCATATCTTTCCATCGCCTCGATCGCCGTTCGTGACAGCAAGACGACGCGATCCTTATTGCCCTTGCCGCGGATCATCAGGAAACGGCCTTCGTGTCGCAGGACCTTGGCCGGCAAGGAGACGAGTTCGCTGACACGCATGCCCGTTGCATAGAGCAGCTCCAGCAGAAGATGCATGCGGATGCGCCCCAGTTGCCCCGGCCCTTCCAGGCTCGCTTCTTCCGCGGCTTTGGCGAGAAGTGCTGTGACGCTGGCAACGCTCATGGTTTTCGGAAGAGATCGACCTTTGCGTGGCGCGTCCAATATTCCGGTCGGATCGTCGGTGCGAACACCCTCCGAATAGAGAAACTTGTAAAACTGCCGGAGCGCAGAAAGGCGCCGTGCCTGCGAGGATGCAGCAAAGCCTTGGGCGGAGAGATGAGCGAGATAGGCGGAGAGATCGGCTGTCGTTGCCTCGGTCAATGACGCCTGGCGCGATGAGAGAAACGCCATCAGGTCGGTGAGATCGCGCTCATAGGAGGCAAGCGTGTTCATAGCCGCACCGCGCTCGGCGCTCATCATTTCCAGAAAGCCTTCCAGTCGTGCATGATCCTGGCGAGACATGGCTTGCCTGCTCTTCAAGGTGTGGGCGGGTTGAGGCGCTCGGAAGGAATGCGCACCGTGACTTCCCGCTCGCGCGGTTTGACCAGCGAAACAAGCGATACCATGCTCCCATAGATGATGCCGGCGATGGCCGCGAGGATGAAGATAAAACGGAAAAGGGTGGGCATGATCACTCCGCAGCACTTGGTCGCCTTGCCTGTGAGAACATCTTGGCAAGGGCATGGCGTGGCTGGCCTTCCGCATGACAATCGGTGTCATCCGGCCAGGCTATTTCTATGGCTTAAAGCGCGCCGCGATCCTTCAGATTCGCACTTTAGGCTTTAGGTTCTTGTTTCATCGCATGTCGTCATCGCAAAACCGCTGCACACTTTTGCGCGACATGCTTATAAGGCGCGATTTGGCTTGACGCTTGGTAAACATTTGAAGATACCGAAGCCAAATGGGCCATCATTCATGAGCGAAACCAACTTATCTCTTCCCCAGAGCCTGGGAGAAAAAGCGCGTGCCGCCCTTGGCAGGCGCAACATCGTCTTCGTCGGGCTCATGGGTGCGGGAAAATCCGCAATCGGCAGGTCGGTCGCGCAGCAGTTGAGGATCCCCTTCGTCGATACGGATGACGAGATCGAGCGTGTCTCGCGCATGACGATCTCGGAGCTCTTCGCTAGCTATGGCGAAGAGGAATTTCGGGCGCTGGAAACGCGCGTGATCAAGCGCCTGTTGCGTGGTGGACCCAAGGTCGTCTCCACCGGTGGTGGGGCCTTCATCAATGAGAATACCCGTAGACACATCAAGCGTGGCGGCGTTTCGCTCTGGCTGAAAGCCGATCTCGAAGTGCTATGGGAACGTGTCAATAAGCGGGATCATCGCCCCTTGCTGAAGACCGAGAACCCCAAGGCAACGTTGGCTGCACTGATGGAAAAGCGTTACCCCATCTATTGCGACGCCGACATCACCATCGAATCCCGCGATGTTCGCAAGGACATCATCGCCACGGAAGTTCTAGAAGCCATCGCCAGCCTCACCAAGAAAGCCTGATGCCATGCCCTCTGCCATCCAGACCGACGAGCGCCTTGTTCATGTTCCGCTGGGTGAACGTGCCTATGATATCCTCATCGGACCTGGCCTGATCGGCCGCGCCGGTGGAGAAATTTCCTCACGGCTGAAAGGCAAGCGCGCCGCCATCATCACCGATGAGCATGTCGCGCCGCTCTATCTCGAAACCCTGATGGATGGTCTGCAGACCGACGGCATCGAGGCCGTATCGCTGACGCTACCGGCAGGCGAAAAGACCAAGAGCTTCGATCACCTCGTTACCGTTTGCGATGCCATCCTTGCCGCGCGGATTGAGCGGAACGATGCGGTCATCGCGCTCGGCGGCGGCGTCATCGGTGATCTGGCGGGCTTCGCAGCCGGCATCGTTCGCCGTGGCGTCCGTTTTGTCCAAATTCCAACATCACTTCTGGCGCAGGTGGATTCTTCCGTCGGCGGCAAGACCGGCATCAACAGCCGTCACGGCAAAAACCTCGTCGGCGTCTTTCATCAGCCGGATCTGGTGCTGGCCGATACCGCCGTTCTCGATACGCTGAGCCCGCGCGAGTTTCGTGCAGGCTACGCCGAAGTGGTCAAATACGGCCTGATAGACAAACCGGGTTTCTTCTCCTGGCTTGAGAAGAACTGGGCGGAGATCGAGAAGGGCGGCCCGGCTCGCATCGAGGCGATCGCCACGAGCTGCCAGGCGAAGTCGGACGTCGTTGTCGCGGATGAGAAGGAAAACGGTGTTCGCGCGCTTTTGAATCTCGGTCATACCTTCGGCCACGCTCTGGAAGCGGCAACCGAATATAACAGTGAACGGCTGGTTCACGGAGAAGGCGTTGCCATCGGCATGGTGCTGGCGCACCAGTTCTCCGCCCGCATGAATCTTGCAAGCCCGGACGACGCAACCCGCGTCGAAGCGCATCTGAAAGCGGTGGGCCTGCCCACCTCGATGAAGGATATCCCCGGTGAGCTTCCGCCGGTCGAAACGTTGATGGCGGCCATCGCCCAGGACAAGAAAGTCAAGGGCGGCAAGCTGACCTTCATCCTGACCCACGGCATCGGCCAGTCTTTCGTGGCGGACGATGTTGCAGCATCGGAAGTGCAGAGCTTCCTGTCGGAAAAGCATCCAGGCTAAAGCTGCAACGGCTTACGGTCGCTGTAGGCAATCAAAACCGCGTCGGTTCGCCGGGCGCCGCTGCTTCGATGGCCAGCGCATGCAGACCGGCATCCAGTTCGGGCTTCAGCAGCCCATTAATGGCACGGTGGCGGTCCACGCGAGACTTGCCTGAGAACTGGTCAGACACTATCTGAACACGCATATGCGTCTCGCCTGTGCCGGTCATATCCGGCTGGTGTCCGGCATGCATGTGGCTTTCATCAATGACATTCAGGCGATCCGGCGAAAATGCTTCCTGCAGCTTGTTTTCCATGCGTTGGCGCAGGGACATGGCATCGATCTCCTGAATCTCACGTTGGTTAGAGCCTGTCTGGCAATGCGGCGACGGAGAGCCGATGGGTTACCAAACAGGCCTAAAGGGGCTACCTAAAAGCCTGCAACATTCCGCTTTGTCAATTCTTGTTGTGCACCCTTTTGCGCACCATAATTGGGATATCATGAAACTGGATTCGAAATACTTCGACCGCATCCGCACGCGTCGCAAGAGAGACCAACCGCCGGAGGCTCAAGCCCCCGTGTGTCAGTGGGATGGATGCGACAAGCCTGGTAATCACCGCGCACCCGTCGGCCGCAATGCCGAGGGGCAATTCTTCATGTTCTGTTTCGAGCATGTGAAGGAATACAACAAGGGCTACAATTATTTTTCGGGCCTTTCCGACAGCGAGATTGCCCGCTACCAGAAGGAAGCGATCACCGGCCACCGGCCCACATGGACGGTGGGGGTGAACAAGACAGCGCGCGACAGCCCGCTTCATTCGACCTTGCGTTCGGGTGCTGCAAATGCGCGCATCCGGGATCCTTTTGGCTTCACGAATGGTTTTGGCGACGGAAGGGCGGGCGGCCAGCGCATACAGCCGGACCGCAAACTGAAAACACTAGAAGCGAAGGCCTTCGACACGCTGGGTCTGGAGGCTGGCGCCAAGCAGGAAGACATCAAACGACGCTATAAGGAGCTTGTCAAAAAGCACCATCCTGATGCTAATGGTGGCGATCGCGGTTCGGAAGAGCGTTTTCGGGCTGTCATTCAAGCCTACCAATTGTTAAAGCAATCGGGTTTCTGCTAAGCCCTTTTGGTAATTGCCTTATGAAGATGTGGCCGGGTGGTTGCTACCCGCCTTGGAGACGTGATGAGCAAAATTGACCTTGATATTACCAACCTGCCGGATACGACTGTTTCTGTCCGTGAGGTCTTCGGTATCGATACGGATCTGCGTGTTCCGGCTTACAGCCAGGGCGACGCCTATGTGCCCGATCTGGATCCGGACTATCTTTTCGACCGCGATACGACACTGGCGATCCTTGCAGGCTTTGCTCATAACCGACGTGTCATGGTGTCCGGCTTCCACGGCACCGGTAAGTCCACCCACATCGAACAGGTCGCAGCACGCCTCAACTGGCCGTGCGTGCGCGTCAACCTCGACAGCCATGTCTCTCGTATCGACCTCGTCGGCAAGGACGCCATCGTTCTGAAGGACGGCAAGCAGGTCACCGAGTTCAAGGACGGCATCTTGCCCTGGGCTTACCAGCATAATGTCGCGCTCGTCTTCGACGAGTACGATGCGGGCCGCCCGGACGTGATGTTCGTTATCCAACGTGTCCTGGAATCGTCCGGTCGCCTGACGCTGCTCGATCAGAGCCGCGTGATCCGCCCTCACCCGGCCTTCCGTATCTTCGCAACCGCCAACACCGTTGGCCTCGGCGATACGACCGGTCTTTACCACGGCACGCAGCAGATCAACCAGGCGCAGATGGACCGCTGGTCGGTCGTTACGACGCTGAACTATCTGCCGCACGAGCAGGAAGTGAACATCATCGTTGCCAAGGTGAAGAGCCTCGACACCGAGAAGGGGCGCGAAACCGCATCGAAGATGGTTCGCGTTGCCGATCTTACCCGCTCGGCCTTCATCAATGGCGACCTCTCGACCGTGATGAGCCCGCGTACCGTCATCACCTGGGCAGAGAACGCAGAAATCTTTGGCGATCTCGCCTTTGCCTTCCGCGTGACCTTCCTTAACAAGTGCGATGAGCTGGAGCGGACGCTCGTGGCAGAGCAGTACCAGCGCGCTTTCGGCGTCGAGCTCAAGGAAAGCGCGGCAAACATCGTTCTCAGCGCCTGATCCTTCCGGCGAAAGCCGGGAGATCACTAGAGCATTTCCAGCAAAAGTGGCATCGGTTTTGCGTCCGGAAATGCGCAGATTAAAGCGTGAAGACGAAGACGCTCCAGCGTGATTTTCGAAGTCTGCGTGGAGCGTCCAGAATCGACAGGAAAGACCATGGCAGCGCGCGGCGACAATGTGAGACCCAAATCCAGCACGGTGATCGATACCGAACCGCTGCGTCAGGCGATCACCGGCTGCGTGCGGTCTGTCGCGGGTAGCTCTGAAGTCGAAGTGGTTTTCGCCAATGAGCGCCCGGGCCTTGCCGGCGAGCGCATGCGGCTACCGGAAATCTCCAAGAAGCCGACGGCACAGGAAGTGGCGATCACCCGCGGACTTGGCGATTCCATGGCGCTTCGCCTTGCCTGCCACGATAGCGATGTGCATGCCACGATGTCGCCGCAGGGTGCCGATGCACGGCAGATCTTCGATGCTGTCGAACAGGCACGTGTCGAATCCATCGGCGCGCTTCGCATGCCGGGCATGGCGAACAACATTCGTGCGATGAACACGGAGAAGTACGCCAAGGCGAACTTTGGCGCGATCAACACTCAGGAAGATGCACCGATTGCCGAGGCCGTCGCGCTGCTGGTCCGCGAGAAGCTGACCGGTGAAAAGCCGCCGGAAAGTGCAGGCAAAATCCTCGATGTCTGGCGTCCGTTCATCGAAGACAAGGCATCGGGCGATCTCAAGGATCTTTCTTCCGTCATCGAAGACCAGAAGGCGTTTTCCAAGCTTGTTCGTAAAATGCTGACCTCCATGCAGATGGCGGAGGATTTCGGCGACGAGAATGACGAGCCGGAATCCCAGGAAGCCGAATCCGACGAAGACCAGCCGCGCAGCAACGAGCAGCAGGAAGAACAGGTCGAGGAAGACGCGGGCTCCGATGCCGCCCCTGCGGAGGAGAGCGAAGCCTCTCAGGAGCAGATGGAAGATGGCGAGATGGATGGCGCCGAGATGTCGGAGGACGAAATGTCCGACGATCTCGATGAGGATTCCGAGACGCCCGGCGAAACCCGCCGCCCGAACAGCCCCTTCGACGATTTCAACGAGAAGGTCGACTACCGCATCTTCACCCAGGAATTCGACGAGGAAATTCATGCTGAGGAACTCTGCGACGAAGCGGAGCTCGATCGCCTGCGCGCCTTCCTCGACAAGCAGTTGGCGCATCTTCAAGGCGCCGTTGGACGCTTAGCAAACCGTCTGCAGCGCCGTCTGATGGCGCAGCAGAACCGCTCCTGGGATTTCGATCTGGAAGAGGGCTACCTCGATCCGGCACGTCTCGTGCGACTCATCATCGATCCAATGCAGCCGCTTTCCTTCAAGAAGGAACGCGATACGAAATTCCGCGACACGGTCGTTTCGCTGGTCATCGACAATTCGGGCTCCATGCGCGGTCGACCGATCACGGTTGCCGCCACATGCGCCGATATTCTGGCCCGCACGCTGGAACGCTCCGGCGTGAAGGTGGAAATCCTCGGCTTCACCACCAAGGCGTGGAAGGGTGGACAATCACGCGAGCAATGGCTTGCCAGCGGCAAGCCGCCGTCGCCCGGCCGTCTGAACGATCTGCGCCACATCATCTACAAGAGCGCGGATGCGCCGTGGCGCCGTGCGCGGCGCAATCTCGGCCTGATGATGCGCGAAGGCCTGCTGAAAGAAAACATCGACGGCGAAGCACTGATGTGGGCGCATAACCGCTTGATCAACCGTCCGGAGCAGCGCAAGATCATGATGATGATCTCCGACGGCGCGCCGGTGGACGACTCGACGCTGTCGGTCAATCCGGGCAACTATCTCGAACGGCATCTGCGTGCCGTCATCGAGCAGATCGAGACGCGTTCGCCTGTCGAACTTTTGGCGATTGGTATCGGCCACGACGTGACACGCTACTATCGCCGTGCTGTGACCATTGTGGACGCGGACGAACTGGCGGGCGCCATGACCGAGCAACTTGCCGCTCTCTTCGAGGATACCAGCACAAGCTCCGGCAAGCCGTCCCGCAGGATGCGCCGTGCGGGATAAGACACGTCGCAGCGGGGGCGTTTTTCCCCGCCGATCGTTCGCACGCCCTGTCGCTACGCTGGCTTTTGTTCTTGCCATTCTCAGCCCGGCGGCAATCGGCGCCTCCTCTCCTGAAGTTGCTGTGACCTCTTCACCAATCCGGGATTTTCTGACCGGATCGGGTGAAAGGCACTTCGGCAAGCTGGAATTTATCGGCGGACTGTCCATGCGCTCGTCCGACCCTGATTTCGGGGCAATTTCGAGCGTTCGCTTTCGAGCGGACGGACGCAGCTTCGTTGCGGTTCTCGATACCGGCCACTGGATGACCGGCGAGATTGAGCGCGATAGCAACACCGGGGCTCTTTCCGGCGTGTCGATGTTGCATATCGATCCGATGCTGAACGAGAATGGAACTGCCGCGCGCAGAAAGGTGGACATGGACGCCGAGGGCTTGGCAGTACGCGGCGATCGTCTCTATGTCAGCTATGAACAGTTCCACCGCATCGGCATTTATCCCGATAAGAATCTCGCCGGTGCCAAGCCACGCGGCAGGCTTCCCCATCTCATTCCCAACAACGCCCTGAAACGCAATGCCGGGCTGGAGACACTTGTTGCCTCGCCGGAGAACTCGCCGCTGAAAGGCGCACTGGTTGCGGTGGCGGAAGACAGCGTCGACAGAAACGGCAATCTTTACGCCGCTATACTGGACGGGCCGCTCAAGGGGCTGTTTGCCGTCAAGAAACACGGTGATTTTGCCGCGACGGACGGCGCTTTCCTGCCCGATGGTGACCTGCTGTTGCTGGAGCGCCGCTTCAATTTCAGCGAAGGAGCAGGCACGCGCATCCGCCGTATTGAGGGCCAGGATATTCGTCCAGGCGCTATCGTTGATGGCGAAACGCTGATCGAGGCCGGCCCGTCCTATCAGATCGACAATATGGAAGGCATTGACGTCGTGCCTCAGCCGGATGGGTCCACCCATCTCATCCTTGTCTCGGACGACAACCACTCGTTCCTGCAACGAAACCTGATGCTGGAATTCAAGCTGAATCAATCAGACTCTTGAGAAACCCAACTCGGCCAGCCGCTTCTGCGCGGTCGGCGGCATGGGCAGGTCGGGATTGTTGCGCGCTGTCTCGATGAGCAGTTCGTCGCTCGCCTTTTCCGTCACCTCGATCAACGTCTTGAAGAAGGTATCCGGATCGAGACCGGGCTGGATCGGCGGCAGAATGCGCACCTTGAAGTGCCCCGGATAGCGCATGGTGGACCGGCGTGGCCAGAAAAGGCCGGGATGCATGGCAACGGGGACCACCGGCACTTTCAGATCGCGGTAAAGACGCGCAATGCCGTAGCGATATTCCGGCTCTGCCCCCGGTGGACGGCGCGTGCCTTCCGGATAGATGATCAACTCGCGACCCTTCGCCATCTCCTCCTTGGCGCGGTCCATGACCTTCAGCATTGCCTTGCCGCGCGCAGCACGATTGACCGGGATCATGCGCTGCTTGGCGACGTACCAGCCAAAAAGCGGTATCCACATCAGTTCACGCTTCAGGATATAGACGGGGTCTTTCAGGTCCGGCAGTAGCGCGTAGGTGTCCCAGAAGGACTGGTGCTTGGGCGCGAAGATGCAGCCGGTTTGCGGAATATTTTCCAGACCCTCGACCTCGAAAGTGGTTCCGACAATCGTCTTCATCAGCCAATGGTTGGAACGTGCCCAGTTCTTCGGGATCTCATAGGCAAGCTTGCGCGGCACGATGAAGTAGATCGGCGTCAGCACGATCATGCGCAGGATGAGATTGAGATAGAAGAAGGTGTTGAACAGAACCGAACGTAGTCTGAGCATGTGTCTGGCGTCTCCGGGCGCTTAAGCCGAAGACGGGTGCCTCTTCACGCCAGCGCAGATGGGCAACGCCTACACGAAACCGGGGCCATGCAGCAAGAGCTATCCAGCGAGAAGGTCGCGGCCGAGACGGCACAACGTTTTCCGGATCGACCGTTCAGTCTCTCAGGCCATTGCCCTTGCCGATGCCCGTCAGGTCGCGAAGTGCGGCGACGACGAATTTCGCGTATTCAGAGATCATGGTGCGCAACACGTCGGGATTGGCGAACCAGTTGGTGCGGCTCAAATCCGAGTTGATGACGGGATAGGCGATGAATTCCGTATTGGGGCTTGCGCTTCTAAGCTCATGCAGGCTTCGATGCATATGGTAATTGTTGGTAACGACGACGATCGAGGTGTAGCCCTTGTCGCGTATCCACCCTGCGGCCTCATTGGCATTGCCAATCGTGTCGATCGCCTTGTAGCCCATGTCGACGCAGCAGGCGAAGAGATCGGGAGAACTCTGCGTCATCCTTCTAATCTGTGCGCGTGTCGTCGATGGGTTGACGCCTGAAATAAGCAGGCGCTTTCCGACATTATCGCGCAACAACCCGACCGCCTGGTCAATCCGCTGGTAACCGCCGGTCAGGACAATGATGGCATCGGCTCTTGCACCTTCCGGCGGTCGCATGGTCGCAACGGAATCTGCAAACCACAAAAATCCGCCGAAAACGGCACCGGCAGTGACGACGAAAACAAGGATGGCGATACGGATGAAGCGGCGCAACGGCCCGCGTCGCGAGAACATTCGGTTCCGCGGCGAATCAGCCATATGATCATGCCGGTCTATGCGACTCATTGCCATGAGTTACCATAAGCAGGGACTATGGCAAGGAACAGGCGGTTGTGCCCGGTCCTCGACCACTAACGCCCCTATAAGCCATCGCTCTTCGACGGGTCGGAACGGATGCGGTCGATCTCATCGATCGTGCGAATGACCGTCATGCGCGCCGTGACCGTCGTCAGCAGCGAGATGATGATCATCGTCATAAGGATACCGAGATAACCGTCGATGCCGACCGAGAATGAGCCGAACAAGGCGGTCGCCTGATCACTTTGCGGCGTTGCAAGCGATCGCGACTGCCAGAAGCCCGCCGCAAGGAAGACGAACGCCGCGACAGCACTGCCGGCACCTGACCCCTTGAGACTGATCTTCAGAAAGTGCTTTTGGAATTCGCGCGCGACGAAGCCGCTTTCGGCGCCGACGAAATGCAGCACCTCGACAATGTGCCGGTTGCCGGAGAGTGCACCGCGCGTGGCAAAGATCACCGTCAGCACCATGGCGGTAAAGACCAGCACCAGCACGCCAACACCGATCATCACCGTCGTATGGGCCATGGACACCAGACGATCCACCCAGGTGCGGTGATCATCCAGAAAGGCCTGCGGGATTTCGGTCTTCAGCATTGCCCGCATGGCTTCGAAATCCGGCGGGTTGTTTTCATCGATGGTAATGATGACAAGACGCGGCACCGGCAGTTCGGAGAGATCAAGCCCCGAGCCCAGCCAAGGCTCCAGGAGGCGGCTCGTCGCGGCGTCGTCCATGATGGTGCCTTCGCGCGTGCCGACGAAACCCAGCGCCAGATTGCGAGCCTTGTTGAGCGCCGCATTCATATCGAGCCCGTCTTCGGGCTTGATCTGAATGGTGATCTCCCGCGAAATCTGGCTCTGCCAGCTGGCGGCGGTGGCGCGTACCATGCTGACGGCACCGAGCGTCAGACAGGCGAGAAAGGCCATGATGGCGATGACAACGATAAGCGCGTTGCCCTGAATGTTGGATGGCGGCAGGATCGGCGCCATCGGGCGGATGCGCATCTGCGGTGCGCCCTGCTGCGGCGCTCTCGGTTTCAGCGTCTTGCGGTTCACCTCATTCATAGATGTCGAGCCGCCCTTCGGTCAGAATCATTCGGCGCGCATCAACCTGATCCATCAAGCCAAAATCGTGCGTGGCAATGACGACGGCGGTGCCCAGCCGGTTGAGTTCCAGAAAGAGATTGAGCAGCCGCTTGGCCATGGGCGGATCGACGTTACCGGTCGGCTCATCGGCCAACAGGATCTCCGGCTGGTCCATCAGCGCGCGGGCGATTGCGGCGCGCTGCTTTTCGCCGCCCGAAAGAATGGCGGGAAGAACGTTGACCCGCTCTCCCAGACCGACCCACTTCAACAGCTCGATGACATCGTTGCGATAGGCGCTTTCTTCCTTGCCGCGAACGCGCAAAGGCAAGGCGACATTCTCATAGGTCGTCAGATGATCAAGGAGGCGAAAATCCTGAAAGACGATGCCGACGCGTCGACGCAGCATCGGAAGCTCGCTCCTCGGGATGCGCGAGATATCGCGGTTGAACATGCGAATATGACCGCGGGTCGGCTGCAGCGACATGAGCAGCAGGCGCAGAAGCGTCGTCTTGCCCGCACCGGACGGCCCGGTCAGGAACTGAAAGGAACCCTTGGGAATATCGAAGGTCATGTCCCTGAGAATTTCCGGGCCCATGCCGTAACGCAGCCCGACATTTTCGAAATGGATCAACGCTTTTCCAGTCTCTTTCTTTTCCGATCCGCTTGAGCGTCTTTAAATCTCCGCCCTGCCGCTTTTTGCCCGCAAACGGCGGGAAACGCGGCTCGACGCAGTCGATCTTTGCGAAGCGTTAACCAATTAAATTTACGACTGGTCAAGATTCCTTTCAATGCCCGGGGTGAACTCGGGCTGAAAAACTGACCAAGGGAACTTCATGGCTATGTTCCGTCCATTTCGCAAACAATCGGCACATGATTACGACCTTTTGATGCCAGATGCGCCTGCTGCCCGGCCAAAGACAAGGGCCGTGACGCGACAGGAAACGATCGACGCCGACTTCGTGACCGTAAAGGAAACGGTCTTTCGTGACTACGGAAACGACAATCGACGCACGGCTTATCAACAAGGCAAGCGCAGGACCGTCGGTGCGCTCGAGACATTTCAGGCGATGATCGCATGGATCGATCGCAAGCTTTCCTCGCTTTCGGTCGACGGCTATTCGGCCGTCGTTGCAGCTGCAGCCGTCGGCATGTTCTTCATGTCCGGTGGATTTTCCGTGCTTCCGACGGAAAGACAGGCCGTTGAGGCCCCGCCTGAACCTCTTGCCATCTCGCATATCAGCATCACCCCGCAGGATGCAGGCGGGATGGAAGTCCTGGTCATCAATGGCATTGTCGATAACAGAACCGACAACATTCAGGAGATTCCGTCCATCCGTGCCGACCTCTTTGCGGCGAAAGGTGAAAAGGTCGCCAGCATGCTGATCGAACCGCCCATTACCGAAATCGGTCCCGGCCAGAGCCATGGCTTCTCGGCAAAACTGCGCCATCCCGGTGGAAAAACGCCAGAAATCAAGCTTTCCTTTATCGAAACGGATGCTTCCGCTCGCTGACTATGCTACCGCAGCCCCTTCATTTCATCCGCCGGCAGCTTCTGTCTGGCTGCGAAGCAATGCAGGAGACACAATGCCCGTCGTTCGTGGAAAAAACATCGAGCCGCTTTACACCGCCGACCAGATCGCCGAGCGCAACCGCGACATGGCAAAGCACATCGCCCAGGGCCCGACAAAGGACCTGCTGGTCATTGCGGTGTTGAAGGGCTCCTTCATTTTTGCTGCCGACCTCATCCGCGCGCTGCACGATAGCGGCCTTGCCCCGGAAGTCGAATTCATCACGCTTTCCAGCTACGGCACCGGCACCGTTTCGCAAGGCGTCAAGATCGTCAAGGATATCGATAGCGACGTGAAGGACCGCGATGTTCTTCTGATCGACGATATTCTCGAATCCGGTCGCACGCTACGTTTTGCCAAGGAACTGCTTTTCGAGCGTGGTGCCCGCAACGTCTCTATCGCCGTGCTGCTGGACAAGAAGGTCAAGCGCAAGGAAGATCTGGAGGCTGATTTCGTCGGCTTCGAATGCCCAGACTACTTCGTTGTCGGCTACGGCATGGATGTGGCCTATGCCTTCCGCGAATTGCCTTTCGTCGGCGTCGTCACTGGTGACGCAGAGTAAGTCTGTCTCTTCTCGATAAAACCGCAACAACGAAAAAAGGGCTCCCGAAGGAGCCCTTAATCACATCAGGCGGCGTCTGCCACGCCGTCATGCGCAGATGGCTGCTTGACCTTGAACAGCAGCCTGTCGGTACCGGAGGTCACCTTGACGGTAGAACCATCCGGAACCTCGCCGCCCAGGATCATCTCAGCCAGCCTGTCTTGAACGGACTTCTGGATGACACGCTTCAGCGGGCGTGCACCATAGGCCGGGTCGTAACCCTTGTTAGCCAGCCAGATCCGGGCATCCTCGTCCAGGTCGAGCGTCACCTTGCGATCGCTGAGCAGCGAAACGAGGCGGCGAAGCTGGATATCGACAATCGCACCCATCTCATCGCGATGCAGGCGATGGAAGAGGATGATGTCGTCGATACGGTTGAGGAATTCGGGGCGGAAGTGACCGCGCACGCGCTCCATCACCATTTCGCGGACCGACTCCACCGTGTCGCTGTCGCCCATCTGCGTCAGGAACTCCGAACCGAGGTTCGAGGTCATGATGATGATGGTGTTTTTGAAATCGACGGTGCGGCCCTGGCCATCGGTCAGACGGCCGTCATCCAGCACCTGCAACAGGACGTTGAAGACGTCCGGATGCGCCTTTTCGATCTCATCGAACAGCACGACCTGGTACGGACGGCGGCGAACCGCTTCCGTCAGAGCACCGCCTTCTTCATAGCCGACATAGCCGGGAGGCGCACCGATCAGCCGGGCAACGGAGTGCTTCTCCATATATTCCGACATGTCGAGGCGAACCATGGCGGTTTCGTCGTCGAAGAGGAAGCGCGCCAAGGCCTTGGTCAGCTCCGTCTTACCTACGCCCGTCGGGCCGAGGAAGATAAAGGAGCCGATCGGACGGTTCGGGTCCTGAAGACCGGCACGCGCGCGGCGCACCGCCTTCGACACGGCCTGAACCGCTTCCCCCTGGCCGACCACGGACTTGCCGAGTTCGTCTTCCATGCGCAGCAGCTTCTCGCGCTGACCTTCCAGCATCCTGTCGACAGGAATGCCCGTCCAGCGGGAGACGACATGGGCAATATTGTCCGCCGTCACCACTTCCTGCACCATGGAGGCGGCACCGTTGCTGTCGCGCTCTTCCGCCGTCGCCAGTTCCTTTTCCAGGCCTGGAATGATGCCATAGGTCAACTCACCGGCGCGCTGGAACTGACCGTTGCGCTGGGCAATCGCCAATTCGTTGCGTGCTTCGTCGAGCTGCTTCTTCAGATCCGCAGCATGTCCGAGCTTCTGCTTTTCCGCCTGCCAACGGGCCGTCAGGGCATCCGCCTTTTCTTCCGTATCGGTCAGTTCATCCTCAAGCTTCTTCAGCCGGTCGGCCGAAGACGCATCCGTCTCCTGCTTCAAGGCTTCGCGCTCGATCTTGAGCTGGATGATGCGACGATCCAGTTCGTCCAACTCTTCCGGCTTGGAGTCCACCTGCATGCGAAGACGCGATGCGGCTTCGTCCATCAGGTCGATGGCCTTGTCCGGCAGGAAGCGATCGGTGATGTAGCGGTTCGAAAGCGTCGCAGCCGCAACCAGGGCCGAATCCGAGATACGGACCTTGTGATGCTGCTCGTACTTTTCCTTCAAACCACGCAGGATCGAGATCGTGTCCTCGACCGTCGGCTCGTCAACCAGAACCGGCTGGAAGCGACGGGCAAGTGCCGGATCCTTTTCTACATGCTTGCGATATTCATCGAGCGTGGTTGCACCGACGCAGTGAAGCTCGCCACGGGCAAGAGCAGGCTTCAGGAGGTTGGACGCATCCATCGCGCCATCCGCCTTACCGGCACCAACCAGCGTGTGCATCTCATCGATGAAAAGGATGATGCCGCCTGCTTCTGCTTGAACCTCGTTCAGCACAGCCTTCAGACGTTCCTCAAACTCACCGCGATACTTCGCACCGGCAATCAGCGCGCCCATGTCGAGCGCCATGAGCTTCTTGTCTTTCAAGCTTTCCGGCACGTCGCCATTGATAATGCGCAACGCCAGACCTTCGGCGATAGCCGTCTTACCGACGCCCGGTTCACCGATCAGCACCGGGTTGTTCTTGGTGCGGCGCGACAGAACCTGGATCGTGCGGCGAATTTCGTCATCACGACCGATCACCGGATCGAGCTTGCCTTCGCGCGCTTCCTCCGTCAGATCACGGGCGAATTTTTTCAGCGCATCGAAGCCCTGTTCGGCATTGGCGCTATCGGCCGTGCGGCCCTTGCGGATATCATTGATCGCCTGATTGAGCGCCTGCGCCGTCACCCCCGCCTTTTTGAGTGACGAGGAGGTGGACGCGGAGGTCTCGATCGCGAGCGCTTGAAGCAAACGCTCGACGGTCACGAAGCTGTCGCCTGCCTTTTTCGACACGTCTTCAGCGGTCGTAAAGACCTTCGCAAGCGGCGCTGTCAGCGAGAGGCCGCCATTGCCGCCGGAAACCTTGGGCAGTTTGGCCAGCGCCGCATCATTGGCAAGCCGCGCTTCCTTTGCATCGCCACCTGCGCGCTCGATCAGCGAGGACGCCATACCCTGGTCGTCATCGAGCAGCGCCTTGAGCACATGCTCGGCTGCGAACTGCTGGTGGTTTTGCGCCAGCGCATAGGTCTGGGCGGATTGAAGAAATCCGCGGACCCGCTCTGAGTATTTTTCAATGTTCATATTCATAGCCTCCTTTGCCGGCCTGCCCGCTTTCGGCACAGATCGGAACGTTGGGATTGGAGCCCCCGTAAGCGGCAGACCCCTTTTCGGCATCTCACATCTTGGATTTGCAAGTGCCGCGAAGCCTTGGCGCATTTGATCGCCGCGGCTTGCTTAGCCAGAATATGGTGGGTGTTTTCATGCCTTTAAAGAGCATGCGGCAGTTGCGCATGCAAAATACTGCATCCTGCTTCAGGCAGACGGCGAAAGCCGCAGAAGCGACAGGTTCGCAAACCCATCGCGCAGTGTGTCCGCTGTCGGGTCAGGCCGCGAGAGCGCGGGCCACGGCAAGCCGGATATCCGGCAGTGCGAAGGGCTTGGGAACGACGTCGATGATCTTGGTAACGAGATCGTCCGCACGCTCACGCTGTTCGGCATATCCCGTCATCAGCAGGATTTTGAGGTTGGGATATTGCGTCGAGGCACGATGCGCCAGTTCGATCCCGTCCATCACCGGCATGCGGATATCGGACAGGAGAAGATCGAAATCCTGTTCGCTCAGTTTTTCGAACCCCTGCTCGCCATCGGCGGCCTCATGGGTTTCGTGTCCATCCAGGCGAAGTGCCCGGGCGACAAACGTACGCAGAGCGTCTTCGTCTTCGGTAATGAGAATTCTGGCCATCTTCCATTGCTCCTGGTATTCATTCCAGCGAGCCCAAACTCGGTCATTTCCCTTTGCAATAAGTAAATGACGGCGAGGCCACCGGTGGCATGGTTAACAACCCATGCCACAATGCGTTCCACCCATCCAAGGCAGACCCGATAACTGATGAGTGAAGACATGGCAGCAAGAGCTGCGCACAGCGCGGCAATGCAGGAACGCGCCGAAAGGGATATGGCCCGCATGGGTGTCGATGCGGCATTTATTTCCAGACTGGTTGAGACCTTTTACGAGCGTGTCCGTGCGCATGACACGCTCGGACCTGTCTTCGACAACCGGCTTTCGGGCCGCTGGCCGGAGCACATGGAAAAGATGAAGAGCTTCTGGTCTTCCGTCGCATTCAAGACCGGGGCCTATGGCGGAAAGCCGGTCCAGGCGCATATGGGTGTCGGCGGCATGAGCGCCGATCTTTTTCCCCAATGGCTGACATTGTTTTCGCAGACGCTGGATGAGATCGCGCCCACCGGGCAAGCGCATGAATGGTTCATGCAGACCGCCGACCGCATCGCCAGAAGTCTGACACTCTCGCTCTTCTACAACCCCGCCTTCGACGATCCGGCACGCGGCACCTGACGAATTTGCCGATCTCAACTTGAGGTTACCCAAGGCTGGCCGAAATATCACCACTATTGTCTTGAAGGCTGCAATCGGACGTGGTTATTACATCGGCGGGAGGCGTACCAAGCGGTTCGCCGAAGCTTCAGTCAAGGCAATCATTGATGGATCGCAGATCGTTTATCAGAAACGCGGGCGCCGCCGGCGCAGGCGTTACAGCAGCAGCCCTCGCAGCACCCGCTATCGCGCAGGAAAACCCGCAGATCACATGGCGCATGACATCCTCTTTCACCAAGGGGCTGGATATTCTCTTTGGCGCGGGTCAGCTGGTTGCCGATCATGTAAAAGAAGCCTCGGGCGGCAACTTCGTCATCCAACATTTTGCCGGCGGTGAAATCGTCCCGGCTCTCCAGGCGGCAGATGCAGTCAGCGCCGGAACGGTCGAGATGGCGCATACCTGCTCCTATTATTATGTCGGCAAAGACCCGACTTTCGCGCTCGGCACCGCCATTCCCTTCGGCCTCAATGCTCGCCAGACCAATGCCTGGTTCAATCAGGCAGGCGGCAACGATCTGCTGAACGCGTTCTTTGCCAAGCACAACATTTATTCCATCCTGCTCGGCAACACCGGCGCACAGATGGGCGGCTGGTTTCGCAAGGAAATCAACACCATCGATGACCTGAAGGGTCTGAAGATGCGTATCGCCGGACTTGCCGGCCAGGTCATGCAGAAGGTTGGCGTCACGCCGCAGCAGATTGCCGGCGGTGATGTTTATGCCGCCCTTGAAAAGGGCACGATCGACGCCACCGAATTTGTCGGCCCTTATGACGACCAGAAGCTCGGCTTCTACAAGGTCGCCAAATATTACTACTATCCCGCCTGGTGGGAGGGTGGCCCCGCGGTTCACGCCTTCATCAATCTGGAGAAGTACAACAGCCTGCCGGAAAACTACAAGCGCATCCTGAAAGACGCCTGCGCCGCGGGTAACGCCTACATGCTGGAGCGCTACGACGCGCAGAACCCGAAGGCGCTCAAGGAACTCGTGGCTCAAGGCGCGATCCTTCGCCCGTTCAGCCAGGAAATCCTCGATGTCTGCCACAAGGCAGCGGTCGAGACCTATGCCGGCATTTCCTCGGTGAACCCGGACTTCAAGACCATCTACGAAAGCCAGCAGGCCTTCAAGAAGGATGCCTATCTCTGGGCGCAGATCGCCGAATACACATATGACACCTACATGATGATCCAGCAGCGCAACGGCACGCTTTAGCTTCATCTGTGCAATGTCTATGAAGGCCATCCGTCGAGTGCGGGTGGCCTTTCTGTTTTCAGGCTACAGCATCGGCGCGAAAATCGGACTCGATTTTCGGAAACCACGATGCGTCGATTCAAAAAGGCAAAGCGTCCTTTATGCCTCCAATAGGACGCACGGCGCTTTAAACGAAAAGGGGCGCGACTTTCATCGCGCCCCTTTCATTGTGTGCCAGCTTCAGAAATCAGACGAGATCGAAGCGGTCGGCGTTCATCACCTTGTTCCAGGCAGCAACGAAGTCCTTGGTGAACTTGCGGCCGGCATCGGCAGACGCATAGACCTCGGCGAAGGCGCGCAGCTGCGAGTGCGAACCGAAGATCAGGTCGACGCGCGTACCGGTCCACTTCACCTCGTTGGTGTTGCGGTCACGGGCCTCGTAGATGCCTTTCTCGCCAGCGACTGGAGCCCACTGGGTGCTCATGTCAAGAAGGTTGACGAAGAAGTCGTTCGTCAGAACTTCGGGACGATCGGTGAAAACGCCATGCTCTGGCTTGCCGACGTTGAGAACACGAAGACCACCCAACAGCGCCGTCATTTCAGGACCGGTCAGGGTCAGCAGGTGCGCACGGTCGATCAGTGCTTCCTCAGCCTTCATGAACTGATGGCGCTTCTCGTTGACATAGTTGCGGAAGCCATCGATGCGTGGCTCGAGTGCGGCGAAGGAGGCAACATCGGTCTGCTCCTGCGAGGCATCGGCGCGGCCAGGGGTGAACGGTACGGTTACATCCTGTCCGCCAGCCTTCGCGGCCTTCTCGATTCCGGCAGCACCTGCCAGCACGATGAGATCGGCCAGCGAGATCTGCTTGCCGCCCATCTGAGCCGCGTTGAAGTCACGCTGGACGCCTTCCAGAACCGAGAGAACCTTTGCCAGTTGCTCAGGCTGGTTGGCTTCCCAGTTCTTCTGCGGCTCCAGGCGAATGCGTGCGCCATTGGCACCGCCACGCTTGTCCGAACCACGGAAGGACGAGGCAGACGCCCAGGCAGTGGAAACCAGTTCCTGCACCGAAAGACCGGTCGCCAGAACCTTTGCCTTCAACTCGGCAATGTCCTGATCGTCGATCAGCGGATGGTCGACGGCTGGAACGACGTCCTGCCAGATGAGGTCTTCGGCCGGAACTTCCGGACCGAGGTAGCGAACCTTCGGACCCATGTCGCGATGGGTCAGCTTGAACCATGCGCGGGCAAAAGCATCGGCAAACTGTTCCGGATGCTCCAGGAAGCGACGCGAAATCTTCTCATATTCCGGGTCGAAGCGCAGCGACAGGTCCGTCGTCAGCATGGTTGGCAGCTTCTTCTTCGACGGATCGAAGGCATCGGGAATGGACGGCTCTGCATTCTTCGCCACCCACTGCTTTGCACCAGCCGGGCTCGTGGTCAGCTCCCACTCAAAACCGAATAGGTTTTCGAAGAAGAAGTTGCTCCACTGGGTCGGCGTCTGCGTCCAGGTGACTTCCGGTCCACCGGTAATGGCATCCTTGCCGAGGCCCGTGCCGAACTTGCTCTTCCAGCCGAGACCCTGGTCTTCAAGCGCGCCACCTTCCGGCTCTGCACCGATCAGCGACGGGTCGCCGGCACCATGCGTCTTGCCGAAGGTGTGGCCGCCTGCAATGAGAGCAACCGTTTCCTCGTCGTTCATCGCCATGCGGGCGAAGGTCTCGCGGATATCGCGGGCTGCGGCAACCGGATCCGGATTGCCGTTCGGGCCTTCCGGGTTGACGTAGATGAGACCCATCTGCACCGCACCGAGCGGTTCGGAGAGTTGGCGCTCGCCGCTGTAACGCTCGTCGCCAAGCCATGTGCCTTCCGGGCCCCAGTAGAGCTCTTCCGGTTCCCACACGTCTGCACGACCGCCGGCAAAACCGAAGGTCTTGAAGCCCATGGATTCGAGCGCGACATTGCCCGTCAGGATCATCAGGTCGGCCCAGGAAATCTTGTTGCCATACTTCTGCTTGATCGGCCACAGGAGACGACGCGCCTTGTCGAGGTTGGCATTGTCCGGCCAGCTGTTGAGGGGCGCGAAGCGCTGCTGGCCCATGCCGGCACCGCCGCGGCCATCGGTGATGCGATAGGTACCGGCGCTGTGCCAGGCCATACGAATGAAGAGACCGCCGTAATGGCCGAAGTCGGCTGGCCACCAGTCCTGGGAGTCCGTCATCAGCGCATGCAGATCGTTCTTGACGGCATCAAGGTCTAGCGACTTGAACGCTTCGGCATAATCGAAGTCCTTGCCCATCGGGTCGGACAGGCTGGAATGCTGGTGAAGCTTCTGGATATCCAGCTGATCGGGCCACCAGTCACGATTGCCTCTTCCACGCGGGGAAGAATGGGCGACGGGACACTTGCCCGCGGCTGCGTTGGGATTGTCCATGATGTTCTCCTGCTTTGCTCAATCAAGTCATCAAATTTAATGAAGCGCGGTTGCGGAAATAATATGAGCCGCTCGCTCGTCGCGCTATGATCCCATCTTCGAAGACGGAAGCAGCGCGGCGCTCCTCGCGGTTCATGTCTTAGCCAATAGATGTGATAGTTTTAAGTTGGATTTACCGATTGCATCGATAGGAAATGATTATCGACATCATGTTCCAGCGTGCTTAGGCGGCAATTCCGAGGGAGACCAGCAACAGTGTTAAAAAGCAGCAAAAATATTCTCCATCACCGCATCTTTTTGAACGTTTCTGCCGTTTAAGGCGTCACGCTTTGTGGGATGACACATCAACCGGAGCGATGTTATCCGGACATAGGGAAAAGGAAATACCAATGGGCTTGCTCAAGACAATCGTAACGACGGCCGCAACCACGATTGCGCTCCACGCCGTGCTGATCTCTCCTTCTGCCGCGGGAGAAAACCTCGATCAGATCAAGTCCGCCGGTGTCATCAAGATCGGCACCGAGGGTACGTACGCTCCTTTCACCTTCCATGATGCCAGCGGCAAGCTTGTCGGCTTCGATGTCGAAATCGGCCAGGCCGTTGCCGAGAAGCTTGGCGTGAAGCCGGAATTCATCGAGGGCAAGTGGGATGGCCTGATCGCTGGCCTTGATTCCAAGCGCTATGACGCCGTCATCAACCAGGTTGGCATTACAGAAGCGCGCAAGCAGAAATACGCTTTCTCAGAGCCTTACATTGCTTCGAAAGCCGTGCTTATCGTCAGCGACAAGAACACCGATATCAAGGGCTTTGAAGACCTGAAGGGCAAGAAGTCGGCGCAATCGCTGACCAGCAACTTCGGCAAGCTTGCGACCGAAGCGGGCGCCGAACTCGTCGGCACCGATGGTTTCGACCAGTCGATCCAGCTCGTCCTAACCGGCCGCGCCGATGCGACCGTCAATGACAGCCTGTCCTTCCTGGACTTCAAGAAGAAGCAGCCGCAGGCACCGGTAAAGATCGTCGCCGAAAAGCCGGATGCGGACTATTCGGGCATCATCGTTCGCAAGGGCGATGACGCACTGGTCGCCGCCATCAACAAGGCGCTGGAAGAGATAAAGGCCGACGGTACTTACAAGAAGATTTCCGACACCTATTTCGGTCAGGACGTTTCCAAGTAAGCTCTTTCTAAATAGCGGATGCGCCGCATCTGCTATATCCTCTCTTATAGATCATTCGCAGACGAAGTCCGGCAACAGCCGGGCTTCCTTTTTGTTTTGAGGGTTTCTTCGTGCCGCATTGGCTGCAATTGATGATGGATTCGCTCCCCACGCTTCTGTGGGCCGGGGTGAAGTTCACAATACCGCTGACCCTGCTCTCCTTCGTCCTTGGCCTGGCACTCGGGCTGGCGACAGCGGTCGCACGGCTGTTCGGTCCGGCGCCCGTTGTTCTCCTCGCCCGCTTCTATGTCTGGGTGATCCGGGGAACGCCGCTTCTCGTCCAACTCTTCGTCATTTTCTACGGACTGCCGAGTATCGGCATCCTTCTCGATGCTTTTCCCGCAGCCCTCATCGGCTTCACGCTGAATGTCGGCGCCTATACATCCGAGATCATTCGCGCCGCCATTTCGTCCGTGCCCAAGGGACAGTGGGAAGCTGCCTTCTCGACGGGAATGAACTGGCGTCAGGCCATGCAGCGCACGATCTTGCCGCAGGCAGGGCGCGTTGCCGTCCCGCCTCTGTCGAACACCTTCATCTCGCTGGTGAAAGACACCTCGCTGGCAGCGGCTATCACCGTGCCGGAACTCTTCCAGTCGGCCCAGCGCATCGTTGCCACGACATACGAACCGTTGATCCTCTATATCGAAGCAGCTCTCATCTACCTTGCCCTGAGTTCCGTTCTATCGACCTTGCAGGCGCGACTTGAAACCCGCTTTGCCCGATATGGCGGCATGATGGAGAGCAACCGATGATCGAACTCAACGCCATCGAAAAGCGCTTCGGCGATGCCGTAATCCTCAAGGACATCACGCTCGGCTTTCCCGAAGGAAGCGTGACGGCTCTCGTCGGGCCTTCAGGCGGCGGCAAGAGCACGCTTCTGCGCTGCATCAACCTTCTTGAACTGCCAAGCGAAGGCACCGTACGGATCGGCACCGATAGCGTCTCCTTCCATAACGGTCGAAGGGTCGCGTGGCAGGAGATTCAAAAAATTCGCCGCCAGACGGGTATGGTGTTCCAGAACTTCCAGCTCTTCCCGCACAAAACCGCGATCGAAAATGTCATGGAAGGCCTGCTCGTCGTGCAAAAATGGCCGATGGAAAAGGCCCGTGCGAGAGCGATGGAGCTTTTGACAAAGGTCGGCATGGCGCACAAGGCGGATGCCTGGCCTGCAAACCTGTCGGGCGGCCAGCAGCAGCGCGTCGCCATTGCCCGCGCGCTTGCGCCCTCGCCCAAGGTGCTGCTCTGCGACGAACCCACATCGGCGCTCGATCCTGAACTGTCGGCGGAAGTGGTCGAGGTCCTGGGCCAACTGGCGCGAGAAGGCACGACCATGGTCATGGCGACACATGATCTGCGCCTAGCGTCAACGATTGCCGGTCTCGTCGTGTTTCTGGAAGCCGGCAAAGTGGTTGAGACGGGCAGTTCCGACGCCATCTTCCGCAACCCGCAGCAGGAGCGGACACGACGTTTCGTCTCGTCCATCAATGCGGCACAGACGTTGTCATAAGCCTCTTCGAGCTTCAGCTTCGCTCGACACGTGCCAGGTAGCCGTTAGGCGCTCGAGATAACGCGCGCCCAGCGACCGCTTTGCGCGTCCTCTCGTGTGTCAAATCTGCGTGACCAGGACGGGAAGACGGGTGCACGGGCTTCGGTCATATTGCGCGGCAGCATTTTATAAGCATTTATAAAGAAACGCCTATTAGCCATCATTCAAATAATAAGGATCAAATCTGCGCGGGCGCGAGAAACCGCTTGATTTTAAAAACGAACGTTCGTACTTAAATTCCCACAAAGGACGTTTCATGGCTAGAACCCGCAAGATCAGCACAGACGATATTCTCGACGCCGCCGAGCGCGTTGTCATGCGCGACGGCGCGGCGGGGCTTTCCATCGATGCGGTGGCGCAGGAAGCAGGCGTCAGCAAATCGCGGGTCGTCTATGACCACAAGTCGAAAAGTGCGCTTCTCGAAGCTCTGATCGATCGGCACATGTCTGCCGAGGAGGCCCGTATTCGCGACGCCGTCGGCTCGCACAGCGAGGCTCCTCACCCCGAGCTTTTCGGCCGGATCAGTCTTGCGGAAGAGGCACCGGACGATATCGACCGCGCCGTTTGCTTCGCCATTTCAGCCGCCATGTCCAGCGAGGAAAATGTTCATGAGCGCATGCGGTCATGGACGAAGGCCGACCTCGAGGCGATGAAAGCCGGGCCGCGCCCGAAAGCAGCCCTTCTCACCTATCTTGCCCTCACGGGTCTTTGTTGCATGGAGCTCTTCGATTTCCACCGCTGGGAGACCAGCGAGCGACACGAGATTCTGGATGGCATCAAAGACATCTACGCTTCCTTACCCGATAAAAAATGACGATCGCTCGATAGCGATGAAGACAAGGATTGAAAAAATGCTGAGCAGAAAAGCTTTGCCCCGCCTTGCGAGCCTGTTCCTTGGTGGCATGATCGTGCTGTCGGGACCGTCGCTGCATGCGCAGGAAGGCGGCATGCAAATGCCTCCGCCCGCCGTTGGCGTTCTCGAATTGAAGGCACGCGCCGTTCCTGTCGTCAACGAATTGCCAGGCCGCGTCGCCGCCACGCGCGTAGCGGAAGTGCGCGCCCGCGTTTCCGGCATTCTTCTGGAACGTGTCTTTCAGCAGGGCACCTTGGTGCAGAAGGACGACGTTCTCTACCGGATCGATCCGAAGCTCTTCAAGGTGCGGGTCGAAAGTGCTCAGGCAGCGCTGCAGCGCGCGCAGGCAACGCAGGCCAACGCCCGCCAGCAGTTGGAACGCCAGAAGAATCTGCGCGAACGCAATGTCGCGACCGGCATCGAATACGACACGGCCGCTGTGAACCTTGCACAGGCGGATGCCGATGTCGCGCTTCAGCAGGCAGCACTCGATGAAGCCAAGATCAACCTCGATTATACGGAAGTCCGCGCTCCCATTACCGGCATCATCGGTGCGGCACTGGTGACCGAAGGCGCGCTCGTGACAGCGGACGGCACTCAGAACCTCGCGCTGATCCAGCAGATCGACCCCATCTATGCGGATTTCACCCAATCGGCGCAGGACATGCTGGCGTTAAAGCGTGCGGTGGAAGACGGCAAGCTGGCAAGCCCCGCCCCGGACCAGGCAAGTGTCCGTCTCGTCTTCGATGACGGCACTGTCTATGCCGACGCCGGCCGCCTGCTCTTTGCCAGCGCCAGCGTCGATGCCACCACCGGTCAGGTGACGCTCCGTGCAGAATTCCCCAATCCGAAGCGCAACCTGTTGCCCGGCATGTATGTGCGCGTGCGCATCGAACAGGCCGTGCGCCAAGACGCCATCACCATTCCCCAACGCGCCGTCCTTCGCAACGCCGAGGGCAAGCCGATGGTCTATATCGCCAAGGATGACGGCACGGCCGAAGCCCGCCCGATCGAACTCGGACAGGCTGTCGATACCGAATGGGTTGTCGATAAGGGTCTGTCGGCGGGTGAGAAGATCATCGTCGACGGTGCACAGAAAGTTCAGCCCGGCGGCAAGATCTCAGCAGAACCCTGGCAGCCGCAACAGCCTGCCGATGCCGCAGCGCAACCGCCGAAGCAGTAAGGTCACCTCATGGCACAGCTATTCATCAGACGGCCGATCCTTGCCTGGGTCTTCGCGCTGTTCATCTCGATTGCCGGCATCATCGCCATCCCCTTCCTGCCCATCGCGCAGTATCCGAAGGTGGCACCGCCGCAGTTGACGATCTCCACCAGCTATCCCGGCGCCTCGCCGCAGGAAATCTATCAGGGCGTGACCCGTCTCATCGAAGACGAGTTGAATGGCGTCGAAGGCCTGATGTATTTCGAATCCACTTCGGATACGGCAGGTCAGGTTTCGATCAACGCCACCTTCCAGGCCGGAACCAACATCAACCAGGCGTCGGTGGATGTGCAAAACGCCATCCGCCGCGTGGAAGCGCGTCTTCCCTCTGCCGTCGCCTCGCAGGGCGTGACCGTCGAAGAAGCCTCCTCCGGCTTCCTGATGTTCATTACGCTGACCTCCACCGATGGAACGATGGACGAGGTGGCACTTGGCGACTATCTCAACCGAAACGTTCTCGGCGAATTGCGCCGCATCGAAGGTGTTGGCCGCGCCCAGCTCTTCTCTGCCCAGCGCGCCATGCGTGTCTGGATCGATGCCGACAAGCTCGTCGGCCTCAATCTGACAGCTGCTGATATCAACAGCGCCATTACCTCCCAGAATGCGCAGGTGGCTGCCGGTCAGATCGGTGCAGCGCCCAATCCCGTCTCGCAGGATTTGACTGCCACTGTTCTGGTCAAAGGCCAGCTCACTGATACGAAAGAGTTCGGCAACATCGTTCTGCGCGCCAATTCAGACGGCAGCTCCGTTCGCCTGAAGGACGTGGCCCGCATCGAACTCGGTGCAGAGACCTATAATTTCTCAAGCCGCCTGAATGGCCAACCGAGTGCTGCCGTCGGTATCCAGCTTTCCTCCACCGGCAACGCGGTGGCAACCTCGAAAGCGGTGACGGCAAAGCTCGAGGAATTGTCGCGCTTCTTCCCATCGGGCGTCGCATACAGCGTTCCCTACGATACGAGCCCCTTCGTCTCCGCCTCGATCGAGAAGGTGATGCACACGCTGGTGGAAGCGATCATCCTCGTCTTCGTGGTGATGTTCGTCTTCCTGCAGAATTTCCGCTACACGGTCATTCCGACGCTCGTCGTACCGGTGGCGCTGCTCGGCACCTGCGCCGTCATGTATGCGACAGGCTTCTCCATCAACGTGCTGACGATGTTTGCCATGGTGCTTGCCATCGGCATTCTGGTCGACGACGCCATCGTTGTGGTTGAGAACGTCGAGCGCATCATGGCCGAAGAAGGTCTTTCTCCCAAGGCCGCCACGCAAAAGGCAATGCGGCAAATCACCGGCGCCATCCTCGGCATTACGCTGGTTCTCTCCTGCGTGTTCATTCCGATGGCCTTCTTCCCCGGATCGACCGGCATCATCTACCGCCAGTTCAGCTTGACCATGGTGGTATCGATTCTGTTCTCGGCCTTCCTGGCGCTGTCGTTGACGCCAGCACTGTGCGCGACTTTCTTGAAGCCGATCCCCAAGGGTCATCATGAGAAGCGTGGCATCGGCGGCTGGTTCAACCGGAAGTTCGACAGCCTGACGAACGGCTACACCAAAACCGCAACCGGCACCGCCAAGCGAGCAGGCCGGATGATGGTGATCTATCTGGCGCTGGTCGCGGGTCTCGGCTACCTCTTCATCAACCTGCCAAGCGCCTTCGTGCCGAATGAAGACCAGGGCTTCCTGATCGTCGATATCCAGGGTCCACCAGAGGCCAGTGCCAACCGTACGCTTGCCTCCATCAAGCAGATCGAGACGATCTTCAAGGCAGATCCTGCCGTGAAGGACATCGTCGCGATCCAGGGCTTCAGCTTCTCCGGTAACGGCGCCAATGCCGCACTTGCCTTTGTGACGCTGAAGGACTGGAGCGAACGCGGCGCCGGGAATTCCGCGCAGGATATCGCCAACCGCGCCAATATGAAGCTCTTCGGCCTGAAAGACGCCACGACATTCGCGCTTTCGCCGCCGCCGATCGAAGGCTTCGGCACCTCCGGGGGCTTCTCCTTCCGTCTGCAGGATCGTAACGGCATCGGCCAGGCGGCACTTTCCGCTGCCGCCGCAGAACTGATGCAAAAGGCGAGCCAAAGCCCGATCCTGACCGGCATGCGTATCGAAGGTCTGCCGGACGCGGCCCAGGTGCTGCTGGTCATCGACCGCGAAAAGGCCAACACCTTTGGCGTGACCTTCGCAGATATCAACAACACCATCACCGCCAATCTCGGATCGTCCTATATCAACGACTTCCCGAATGCTGGCCGGATGCAGCGCGTCATCGTGCAGGCGCAGGATCGTGACCGTCTTCAGGTGGAAGACCTGCTGAAGCTCAATGTCCGCAACTCCAGCGGCGGCATGGTACCTTTGAGCTCCTTCGCCATTGCGCAGTGGCAGAAGGGGTCGCCGCAGGTGGTTGGCTATAACGGCTATCCCACGATCCGTATCGCCGGCGCTCCGGCTCCCGGAAACTCCACGGGCGCCGCGATCACCGAGATGGAGCGTCTCGCATCTGAGCTCCCTGCCGGTATCGGTTATGAATGGACCGGGCAGGCGCTTGAGGAAATCAAGTCTGGCTCACAGGCACCGTTCCTTTTCGGTCTTAGCATTCTCTTCGTCTTCCTGCTTCTCGCAGGTCTTTACGAAAGCTGGTCCATTCCGCTTGCGGTCATGCTAGTCGTGCCGCTGGGCATCATCGGCTCGGTGCTGGCCGTCATGGTCCGGGACATGCCGAACGACATCTACTTCAAGGTGGGGTTGATCGCCATTATCGGCCTCTCGGCCAAGAACGCGATCCTGATCGTCGAATTCGCCAAGGATTATTACGCCGAAGGCAGATCCTTGCTGGATTCGGCGGTGCAAGCCGCACGCGTTCGCTTCCGCCCGATCATCATGACCTCGCTTGCCTTCACGCTCGGTGTCGTCCCATTGGCGATCGCAACCGGTCCCAGCGCGGCGAGCCAGAACGCCATCGGTACCGGCGTTCTCGGCGGCATGATCTCGGCCACCATCCTGGCCGTCTTCTTCGTGCCCGCCTTCTTCGTCTTCGTCCTGACGCTGATGCGCACCAAGCGGCCAATCACGGAGCATGAGGAACACCGGGAGGCACCGCCACCGGCGTCCGAAGCTCATTCGTCCTGACGAAGATTGAAACACAAACGCCGCGGATCGAAACATCCGCGGCGTTTTCATTTGTCCGACCGTACAAATCTCGATTGGAACTACGTCGCGTCTGCCCCATCCCCGACATGAGCCGCGATCTTTTCCAGAAGTGCATCGCGAATGCCGATGGCCTTCAGGTGCTCTACCGTGTTGAAGACGTAATCGGCGTTGGGGCCGGAGCTGCCCTCCGCATTCCGGATGATCGAGGCGGCATCATCCACCTCCAGACCACCGACATATTGCGGGTGGCAAGGATCGGCCACATAGGTCAGCGCGTTCAGCCGCCGACCGTCTTCAAGGCTCACCATGATCTGGCGTTCCTTGTAGACATTCGTCACCAGTTCCCGCTCCCGCAGATAATCGAGCACTGGCTTGCGGCCCGACGCCTTGACCCGGAAAGCAACGCCAAGGCAGGAGCCGCCGCGCTCGAGACCCAGCACCAGCCCCGGCCTTTCCTCCGTCCCCCGGTAGTGGTTGGAGCGGATGCAAAGCGCTCGCCTATAGCCGAATAAACGCGCTCGCTGGCGCTCCTCAAAAGGGAAGCCAGGGTTCCACATTAGCGAACCGTAGCCAAAGACCCAAAAATCGTCCATATCGCACGCCAAATCACTATCATACGCCGCGCAGCATTGGAGATCATCATGGCAACGTCAAGCCAATCCCGTACAGGCAGAAAATTCCTTTTTCTCGGGCTCGGCATCGTGCTTGTCATCGCCATCTATACGGCTGGCTGGTTTTATGCCGCCAAGCGACTGGAAGAAACGGTGATCAAGGCCATCGCCCCGGGCGGCACGTCCAGTGTGCAGGGCGAATGCACCGATATGGCGTTTCGCGGCTACCCCTTCCGCATCGGCCTCTTCTGCTCCAAGGTGAATGTCGAAGACACCAAAACCGGCGTGACGACATCCTTCGGCGCCCTGCGCTCGGCAGCACAGGTTTACGCTCCCGGTCATATCGTCTGGGAGCTGGATTCGCCGGCTGAAATTCGCACCTCTCATGGGCTGACCGTCTCGGCGCAATGGGCCGATCTTAAGTCCAGCCTTGTCACCAAGCTTAAAGGTATCGACCGTACGTCGCTCGTCATCGACGGGCTGAAGGCGCAAGCCGTCTCCTCCGTCACCAACCAGACCATCGATTTCGACGCCGCCAAGACAGAGGTCCATCTGCGTCAGAATGGTGCCGATCTCGACGGCGCGGTAACACTCAACGATGCCGCGACAGTCGTTCAGGGCTGGCCACAGATTCTGCCGCGCCTCAACGCCATCGCCGACGTGACGCTGGCGGGTAAGGCCGGCATGATCGACGGCAGCGATACGACAGGGCTTTACGGTGCAAGCGGCGAATTGCGCCGGGTGATGCTCGATATTGGCGATGGTCGCATCATGCGCATCAGCGGCCCGTTTGCTTTCGACGATCAGGGCTATCTGTCGGGCAAGTTCAAGCTGGAGATCGAAAAGCTGGGTGACTGGGCCGACAATGCCAAACAGGCCTTCCCGCAGCTTCAGTCCACCATCGACACCGCCCGCAAGCTTCTTGGCGCGCTTGCAGGTGGCGGTGATCATACGTCCGTCGATCTGGTGGTCGATCGCGGCCGCGCTACCGTCAGCGGCTTCATTCCGCTCGGCAAAATTCCGCCGATCTGACAAACCAGCTGAGCACTACCGGTCCCGTCATGCCGATTGATGGGCGCCGGTCAAAGTGTCCCGTTTTGAACCACACGCTGATAGGCAGATGCAGCAATCTCTGGAGTCGATAAAGCCGTCTGAAACCAACCCGCTGCGTGACTGCGCGGCGGCTCTGCATCTGACGCTCGTGCTCTTCGCACGATTTTGGCCGCAACTCATGGCGCTGTGGTTAATCGGCTTGTCGGGAAGCCTCGCGCTGACTGATCTCGCCGCTTTTGCTGGTCGATGGAATGCACTGGCGGGCCTGTCTCTGTTATCGCTGGTCGTCCTCTTAAAGTTGGTCATCATCGTCGCGCTGTTCGAGACCGTCCGGCGCGGCCTTCCAACGCTCCACGCCGCATCCGCTCAGAATGATCGGGGAGCGACAGAGCCGCGCGCGGCGACGAAAACGAACTTCGTCACCGCGCTGGCACTTACGCTCGTTCCCTTCTTCGCCTTCTATGCCGCCTGGGGTTTCCTCGCCGACACGCTGCGAGATTATGCGCGACTATCCTTTGACCTCTTGCTTTCAGGCGAAACCGCCAAGCTGCTGGAGGTCACGGGGGGTGCCTGGCTCGTCGTTTCCGTCGCAATTGCCTGGGCCATTCGCCGCTTTGCCAAACTCATGAGCAAGCGATCGATGTCGCCCTTATGGCCGATTGTCATCGTTATCTGCGAAGCGAACTGGGCATTCATCGGTATCTTTATCATTTCCACTTGGCAGGACGATATTCGCAACTGGTTCACGCATCTGCCGGACGTCATCGGCAACCTCTTGACGACGCTAGACCCAGTGCCCAGCGCCATCGCGCAGGATCTCCCTGCGCCCACTGAGTTTGCCGACGCCTCCTTCAGCCAGCGTCTACAATCCGTCTTGCTCTATGCGCTCTATCCGGCTGTCTGGCTGACGCTCGCAGCACTGATCTATGGCTACGATATCAATGGCGAACATCCTCTGCCGGCACGCGGTCTTTCTGCCGCCATCTCCAGATGGCAGGCGCTCCCGAAGTTCTTGCAGGACTTCATCGCTCACTTCATCGCGGGCACGTTGAAGCGTTACCGAACCCTGGCGGAGGGCGTTGGGCTGGCGCTCAGCTCCGGTTTCGCTTTGACCCTTTGTGCCATTCTCTTCTATCGCCTGCTTGATTTCGGTTCGGCATGGGCATGGTTCGGGATCTCACGATGGATCGGTCCGCAGGAAACGGCACTCTGGCAGGTCATCGCACAAGGGATCTCCTTGCTTTTCGGCACGCCCAGCGATCCCGGAGAGGGATTGCTGGTATCACCGTTGAAAATCTGCCTGCTTGCCGCCACACTCGAAATCGGCTTTGCGCGGGGCCGCGAATGGCGGGCACGCACAATGGACGTCTAGGCCTGCTTTCGTCTGAGCCTCCCTATTGCGCACCAAGACGAAGCGGAATGGAAAGTGCGGTGGGGCGGGACGGGGCGAAACTGATGCGCGCCGACAGCCGACCTGCAACGGGCGCGGGCACGAGGAATTTCTCCTCGATCAAGGTGTTTTCGCCTTTTGAAAGCGGTGTCAGCGAGGCGATGCCGCAGCCATTGATCGGTGTTGCCTTCGGATTGAGTTCGCGACTGACATTGTTAGAGAGTGTCACATCCAGCGGCAACCACCGGCGTCCTTCACCATCGACCAGACTGATCTGACACTGGGACCAATCTTCCCCGATGTCTTTCACCGCCGTTGCGCTCAGCCGAAGGATGACCAGCCGTCGTTCCCCAGGAAGCCGAAGCGGCGTATCGTTGCCATCGCCCAGCAGACGGGCCGCCTCAACCTGCCATAGCGCTCCGGCGTAGATGCGATCGCCGGCATTGCCGACGATCTCGATTTCAGTACGGCGTTGATATTCCTGAAAGCTGCGCCAGGCGTTCAGCGAGAAAGCCAACACCACCAGGGCAGGCAGGCTGATAAACGAAATCCACCACAATGTGCGTTCGCGATCAGCGCCCATCATTGCCGATCTCCAGTACCGCTTGGGAGACAAGCTCGTCTGCATCGATCGAGATATCGAGCTGGTCGCTAAGTTGCGGAGAGTATTGCCTGGCCAAGAGTAGCGACATTCGTGAGGTCTCCGCCTCCGGCAACTCGAAAACGAATATCCCCGACGTCGGCAAGCCGGGTTGTATGGTCTTGGTCGACAGGGCGCCCGGCACGCTGTCCACCCGCGTAGACTGTCTGTATGAGCGGCCGGATGCGCCGACGATCGTCGCTGCCTGTAGGGGCAAGGTCTCGGTCGATGCAGCAGCGTCCACTGTGACGACAAGCCAGACACCCGAGGTGCTGCGTTCCACCTTTCGTCCGAAGCTCTCATAGGAGAGCACCTTGGCCTTGCGAACCTGCGAAACTTTGCCGCTGAACGCGCGCCCGGAGACAGTCTCCCCCGCATGTCCGCGTGTGACGATCGGACCTGTCAGCATGGCGTAGGACGGCGTCGTTTCCTTCAGCGCTATCAGGGCGACCACCGAAAGCGCGACGAGAGCGGCGTAGACGACCGCGCGGATCATGGTGCTCCCCCAGCGGATGCGCCAACGGACAGGGGTAGAACGACTTTCGCGACGGGGCCCTTAGGGAACCAACCCGGTGCCGCATAGAGGTTATCCCGCGGACGAAAAGCCTCACCCTGAACCGATAGGTCGAGTGAGGATGGCACCGGAGCATCGGCGGGAAGTTCCCACACGGCTGTAATCGTCTCCGGCATCACCGGCTGCAAGTCGCCCAGCAGATCACGATCGCGGTCGAGAAAGAATGTCGGTCGCGGCGCATCCTTTATGTTGTCGACTTTGATAAGGTCGCCATAGATGTTGGAGCTTTCTGCAGACGCGTTCTCAAGGCGCATTTCGAGAGCAACAGCCCTTTTTCCAGGTGTGACTTTCAGCCCGTTCGGCATGAGCGCGATGATGCTGGCAGATTCCAGCGACACCTGCCAACGCCCGGCATTGATAGTCTCCCTAGCTTCCACCACCGGGACAAGCTCGCTCTCGCGCCGCTCATACATGGAATAGCCAAGCGACAGGCCGGCGGCAACAAGACCGCCCGCCCCCGCAATCAGTTTCCGCAGACGCCCTCTTCGAGACCGTGTTTCAGTGTTCGCTACCATTGCCGATCGGCGATAGCCGCCCTTATGAAGTCTACTCCAACGACCGCTGAAGACGCGGTACCCAAAGTCTTCAGCGCAATTTCTGACCAAGAATGACGCCTAATATCCAGATCCTATTTCTTCTGGTCCAGCGAATGGCGACCAAAGTCCGGCGCGTCGACATCCTGACCAGCCTGAATAATGGAGCGTCGAACAGCACGGGTGCGGGTGAAAAGCTCGAACAGCTTGTCGCCCTCGCCCCAGCGAATTGCCCGCTGCAGATAGGCCAGGTCTTCCGAAAACCGCGCCAGCATTTCCAGGATCGCATCCTTGTTGTGCAGGCAGATGTCGCGCCACATGGTCGGGTCGGACGCCGCCAGGCGGGTGAAATCGCGAAAGCCGGAGGCGGAGTATTTGATGACTTCCGATTCCGTGACCGTCGAAAGATCGTCCGCGGTGCCGACGATGTTGTAGGCGATGATATGCGGAAGATGCGAGACGATCGCCAGCACCTTGTCGTGGTGCTCGGGGTCCATCTCGTCAACGCGCGAACCGAGCGCCAGCCAAAAACCTTTCAGGCGATCGAGAGCGGCAGCATCCGTGCCGGGCAGCGGCGTGAAGATGCACCAGCGGTCGCGGAAGAGACCTGCAAACCCGGCATCCGGACCGGATTTTTCCGTACCCGCCAAGGGGTGGCCTGGAATGAAATGCACATGCTGCGGCATATGCGGCGCCATCTGGGCAATCACGGATGCCTTGGTGGAACCGACATCGGTGACGATCGCGCCCGCCTTCAGGTGCGGCGCGATCTGCTTTGCCACGTCCTCCGATGCGCCGACGGGAACCGAGACGATGACGAGATCGGCCTCCCTCACGGCATCGGCCACCGAAGTGGTGTAAGATGTCCCAAGCTCAAGTTCCTCGGCGCGCTTCAGCGTCTCTTCGCTGCGCGTCGAGACGACCACGTCGCGCGCAAGGCCAAGCTCCTTGATATCGCGGGCAATGGACGAGCCGATCAGGCCGATGCCGATCAGCGCGATGCGTTCAAACAGAATGTCTGCCATCACGCCTGACCCATGAACTCTTTGAGCGCGGCGATGACGCCGAGATTGGCCTCTTCCGAGCCGACTGTCATGCGCAGCGCATTGGCAAAGCCGTAACCCCGTACGGCACGTAAGATATAGCCACGACGGCTCAGGAATTCGTCGGCATCGGCTGCACGCTTGCCATCCTGATCCGGGAAATGGATGAGAACGAAGTTGGTGACGGACGGCGTGACCTTGAGGCCAAGCTCGGTGAAGACCGAGGTCAGCCGGTCGAGCCAGTGCAGATTATGTGCCACGGCCTGCTGCATGAAGGCCTGATCGCGGATGGCGGCGGCACCCGCAGCAATGGCCGGCGCATTCATGTTGAACGGTCCACGCACGCGGTTCAGCGCATCGATGATGGCAGCCGGTGCATACATCCAGCCGACGCGCAGCGCTGCCAGTCCATAGACCTTGGAGAAGGTACGGGTCATGACGACGTTGCCGTTGCCGGAAACGAGCTCAAGCCCCGCCTCGTAATCGTTCTTGCGCACATATTCGGCGTAGGCCGCGTCGAGAACCAGGATGACATTTTTCGGCAAAGTCGCCTGGAGGCGACGAATTTCGGATACGGGAATGTAGGTGCCCGTGGGATTGCCGGGATTGGCAATGAACACCATCTTCGTCCTCGGCGTAACCGCGTCGATGATCGCGTCGACATTGACCGTGCAATCCGTTTCCTTGACGGTGACCGGCGTGGCGCCTGCGCCCATGATCTGGATCTTGTAGACGAGAAAGCCGTGTTCGGTGATGATCGCCTCGTCGCCTGCGCCAAGATAGACGTGGCAGAGCAGGCCGAGCAATTCATCCGAACCGTTGCCGCAGATGATATTGGCCGGGTTCAGGCCGTGAACATCGGCAATCGCCTGACGCAGCGCCACGGCCTGACCGTCCGGATAGATCTCCAGATTGGACGCAGCCGCCTTGAAGGCTTCGATGGCTTTGGGGCTTGGGCCGAGCGGCGTTTCATTGGAGGAGAGCTTATAGACCTTCGCCACACCGTCCACATGCTCCTTACCCGGAACATAAGCGGCGATATCCAGGATGCCTGGACGTGGAACAGGTTGGTTAAGCTCTGCACTCATTTCATCGACCTTCGGAAAAGCACCGGGAAATCCGGCCTGACAATGCCGAAGGCATTAGACTGGAAGCAGCCCTTTGTCGAGTATCAGCGCGTCTTTTGCTGCTCAAGTTCATGCGTCAATCTCGCCCGGGTGCTTGGCACGCCCTGCGGCGCCAGCACCGGCACGAAGACACGGCGGGACGCGCGCTGCGTCACGGGTAGCCCCTGATAAAGACGCTTTTGGGCTTCCACGATGATCACACCGGAAAAGACCGGCCAGAGCCTTCGCCCCATCGTTTCCAAATAGCGACGGAACTTCAGCACGGAGCGGACCTTGGACGGAGGGAAGAACAGCGCTTCGGACGAGGCGCCGGGGGTGAAGTTCGTCTCGCGCAAAAGTGCCGTCAACTGGCTGCGGGAATAGGGTCGGCCTGAACCAAAGGGCGTATGCTCTACGCGTGCCCAGACACCGCGCCGGTTCGGCACCACGATGACCAGCCGCCCGCCAGGCGCCAACACTCTCCAGAGTTCCTTCAGCGCCTCACGCGGATTTTCGACGAATTCCAGCGAGTGGATCATCAGCACGCGGTCGATCGAGGAATCAGGCAGCGGCAGCTCCTCATCGAACACCAGCGCGGTGGAGGAAAGCTCACCCGCCGGCCAGTTCACCGCGCCCTGCCCTGCGGGCATGAAGGCAAAGGTGCGCTCGGTATCGTGGCGAAACCGGTCGAGAAACGGCACGGCATAGCCGAGCCCCACCAGCCGCTCATCCGGCAGCGAAGGCCAGAGCGTCGAAAGCGCCATGGTGATCGCCTGTTCGGCAGAACGGCCAAGGGGGGAATGATAGAATTCGCGCAGATCGACGATATCGGTGTTCATGGCTGGAATGTAGCGGCTCGCGAAAGGACTTCAAGCTTGGACTTCAAGCACGCTTCACCTAAATAGAGGAGACTGGTTTTTTGATACGAATAAAGGGAGCGAACCATGAAGCCGCTGGATATAGAGGTCTTTCCGTGCCGAAGCGACAATTTCGGCGTGCTGTTGCATGACAGCGAAAGCGGCACGACGATTTCCATCGACGCTCCCGAGGAAGCGCCGATTCTCGACGCGCTTAACCGCCGCGGCTGGCAGTTGACCCACATCTTCACCACCCACCACCACCAGGATCATGTGGATGCCAATCTCGCTTTGAAAGAGCGTTTCCACTGCGAAATCCGTGGACCGCATGACGAGGCTATCGCCATTCCCGGTCTCGACAAGACCGCAGCCGACGGCGACGAATTCGAGATTGCCGGACGCCGCGTACAGATCATCTCAACGCCCGGTCATACGGCAGGGCATATCTGCTACTATCTTCCCGATGACGGCCTGCTTTTTGCCGCCGATACGCTGTTTGCCATGGGCTGCGGCCGCCTGTTCGAGCGCCCCGCCGCGGACATGTGGCACTCCTTCCAGAAGCTGATGGCGCTGCCGGACGAGACGCAGGTCTATTTCGGCCATGAGTACACGCTTTCGAATGCGCGCTTCGCGGTCACCGTCGACCCGGAGAATGAGGCATTGACGCGCCGCCTGAGCGAAGTTGAAGCGCTGCGCAACGAGGGTCGCTTCACCATTCCGACGACCATTGCACTCGAGAAACAGACCAACCCCTATATGCGCGTGGCTGATGCCAGCATTCGCACCCATCTTGGTCTGGAAGGCGCGACGGACGAGGATGTCTTTGCCGAGATCAGAGCGCGCAAGGACAAGTTCTGATGGCAGCAGAACCGTCCGCCGCCGCCATTATCGCCGCGCTCAACCTCGAACCGCATCCCGAAGGCGGCTTTTATCGCCAGACCTTTCGCGATCCCGATGGAGAAGAGCGAGGCCACTCAACGGCGATCTATTATCTGCTTGAAAAAGGCCAACGCTCGCACTGGCACAAGGTGATCGATGCGGTGGAAATCTGGCACTACTATGCTGGCGCGGCGCTATCGCTTCATTTGTCAGAGGACGGCAAGCGTGTCACGACCGTGCGGCTTGGCCCTGGGGTGCTCGACGGTGAGCAGCCGCAGGCGATCGTTCCCGCGAACTGGTGGCAGGCCGCGGAAAGCCTTGGCGATTTCACGCTCGTCGGCTGCACGGTGGCGCCTGGCTTCGTGTTCGACAGTTTCGTCATGGCCGAACCCGGCTGGGAGCCGGGCTAATCCTTTCGACATCAGCCGCCATATTTCGTGGCGGTGATGTAGACTTGGCCGACCTTGGTTGGAATGCGGGCATAGACAGGTGCGTAGAGGTCCATATTGTTGGCCTTGGCAAACCACACTTCCATAGAGATCGACTTCAGATATTCGATGTCCTTGCGGCCCTTGCGGAAGCCGGATTTCGGCACATAACGCATATTGCAGACAACGGCGTCGCCTGAATACCCGTTGGTCTTGAACGGCTTCGTTCCACTGGAACTCAACACCAGATCAAGACGCGACTCGCCGTCATAGATCGGCAGGCGGCTCGGGCAGATGCGCCCACCGACCGGGAAGATCAGGCCGGAAATCGGATCGAGCACGGAACGCAGGTCACGATCCTTCACATCCACCCAATTGTCTGGCCGGGATTTCGGCGCTGGATCGATGGTCGTGGAAGTCACGTTGCCGTTGCGATACTGCACATCATAGGCGCGGGTGCGCTTGCCGTCTTTGTAGACCAATGAATATTCATTGGCCTGCATGCGATTGCCGCGCTTTGCCCCGGAGACGGTGGTCTTGCCGGAGATATCCTTCAGCACGCTGGCGATACCTGCGGAACTGAATGAGCCGGAAATCGAATAGGTCGAGCCATTCATCTTCGTCGAGAAATTGGCGCGCGCGATCGGTAACACCCCAAGCGCGATGGAATATTCGCTGTCATGGCGCGCTTCGGCAGCGAAGGATGGCGTGAGGCCGCAAAGCACCAGCGCTGCAGCGGCAAAAAGTCTTTGTGCATTGACGATCATGAAGATAAACCTCGGCGGCACCAAAAGCCGCGCATTTCCGGCGATCATATACGCGCACTTGTGGCAATAAAAAAGCGGAAGCCACAGCAAAACCGGTGAAATCGCGCACAAAACGGCGCGAGCGGCTTGACTGCACGGGCAGGCCTGACTATAGAACCGCAACTTTCCAATCATCGGCTGTTGGATTGCAAACCGGATTTTGCCGGAGAGCAGACTGATAGCCATACAGTGACAACGAATAGGTGTACCCATGTCCCGTGTATGCGAATTGACCGGCAAGGGCGTCCAGACGGGCAATAACGTCAGCCACGCCAATAACAGAACCAAGCGCCGGTTCCTCCCGAACCTTTGCCAGGTTACTCTGATTTCCGATTCTCTCGGCCAGCGTTTCCGTCTGCGCGTTTCCGCAGCGGCTCTGCGTTCCGTTGAACATCGTGGCGGCCTTGATGCCTTCCTTCTGAAGTCTGACGAAAACGATCTCTCGATGCGCGCCCGTCTGCTGCGTCGCCAGATCGCAAAGAAGACCGCTGAAGCCGCTTAATCGCAGCTCAGACGTCTATCCTTTTCAAAAGGCTTGAATGGCTCTGCCGCTCAAGCCTTTTGTCTGTTTTGGGGTTGGCTGTTGCCTCGGCATTCGCCGTCCCCACTTCTCACGCAATGCTGCAGGGTCTCAGAGACGCTTGCCGCTTGCATATGTTCGCTCCAACTGGTGGCATCACCCAGGATAAAAAAATGCCTTACCTGCGCCAAACGCTTATCTATGTGATCCTGATGACCCTCGTCGTCGTCGCATCGAATATCCTCGTTCAGTATCCGCTGTCCGGCACGCTCGTCGGCATCAATCTTGGCGATCTGCTGACGTGGGGTGCTTTCACCTATCCTATCGCCTTTCTGGTGACCGATCTGACCAACCGACAGTTCGGCCCCTCCATTGCGCGCCGTGTCGTGCTGGCAGGCTTTGTTGTCGGCGTCACGTTGTCCTTCTGGACCTCGCTGCCGCGGATCGCGATTGCGTCCGGCACCGCCTATCTGATCGGCCAGCTGCTGGATATTGCCGTCTTCAATCGCCTGCGTCGCCAAAGCTGGTGGCGTGCGCCTCTGGCGGGCTCCATGTTCGGCTCCGTGCTGGATACCGCCCTGTTCTTCTCGATTGCTTTTGCGGCGAGCTTCGCCTTCATCGGCCCGAACGATGCCTTCGCCATAGAGAACGCGCCGATCCTCGGCATCTTCTCACTCGAGGCCCCACGCTGGATATCCTGGGCGCTTGGCGACCTGACGGTCAAGGTTGTGGTGGGTCTCGTTCTGCTGCTGCCCTATGGCGCTCTGATGAACACGCTTAAGCCCATGCCGCCGGCACGCTCTGTCTAAGCGAAGGCAGTCAAAATCGACGATAACAACGTGAAGCAGCGGAGGTTGATCGCCCCGCTGCTTTTGCGTTTTAAGGCCATGTGTGTGACCTAGAATTTCAGCCGTTCACGAAAGAAAACAAGGGCTACGATCAGCCCTGTCGAAGCGCCGATCAGCACGTCGAGAAACCGCGCAAGTCCCGCGACCTGTGGCCCCATCAACAGCACCAGCATCGCGGATGCGCCAGCCTGGATTGGCACCACCGGAGGCATGCCGAACGCAACGGCGATCATCATAGCGATGAAGGTGGCTGACGCCATTCTAAGCTCTGCAAGGTCCGCCGGGATGACGAGCGCGAGTTCGCCAACAACAATGCCGACGGTGACGCCGACGATCAAACCCATGCCTTGGCGGATCTGACTTGGGATGCCCGGTGCCAAGCATATCAGAGCGCTGATGGCAGCAAAAACTGGCTGCTGATGGCCAAGAAGATGGCGGGAGGCCCAGAACGCAAAAGCGGCAGCCAGGGCTGCCGCAAATGCACGGGTGAAAGCTGATCTGAGACGCTCGGCGATCTGCCTGAGCATCGATCAGTCCTTCTTTGACGGAACGACGCGCAGAGCCAGTTCGCGAAGCTGTGTCGGCGTTGCCGGAGACGGCGCGTTCATCAGAAGGTCCTGTGCCTGCTGGTTCATCGGGAACAACGTGATTTCGCGCAGGTTCTTTGCACCGACCAGCAGCATGACCACACGGTCGATACCAAAGGCGCAACCGCCATGCGGAGGAGCGCCGTACTGGAAGGCACGGTAGAGGCCGCCGAAGCGCTCTTCCACGTCTGCTTGGCTGAGACCAACCTTTTCGAACGCCTTGACCATCAGCTCAGGCGACTGGTTACGGATGGAGCCCGACGCAATTTCGAAGCCATTGCAAACGGCGTCATACTGGTAGGCCTTGATCGACAGCGGGTCCTGACCTTCAAGCGCTTCCATTCCGCCCTGCGGCATGGAGAAGGGGTTGTGGGCAAAGTCGATCTTCTTGTCTTCTTCGTTGTATTCGAAGAAGGGGAAGTCGACGATCCAGCAGAGCTCGAAGCGGTCGCGATCAACGAGGTTCAGTTCCTCGCCAGCGCGGGTGCGGGCCTCACCGGCAAACTTGTAGAACTTGGCAGGATCGCCAGCCACGAAGAAGCAGGCATCACCGGCTTCCAGACCAAGCTGCGTGCGCAGCGCCTCGGTGCGCTCCTCGCCGATGTTCTTGGCGAGCGGACCGGAGCCTGCGATCTTGCCGTCTTCTTCCTTCCAGAAGATGTAGCCGAGACCTGGCTGGCCCTGGCCCTGCGCCCAGGCATTCATGCGGTCGCAGAACGCGCGGCTGCCGCCGGTCTTTGCAGGAACGGCCCAGACTTCGACCTTCGGGTTCGACGCGATCATATTGGCGAAGACCTTGAAGCCGGAACCGGCGAAATGCTCGGTCACCGCCTGCATGACGATCGGGTTGCGCAGGTCCGGCTTGTCGGAACCATATTTGCGGATCGCCTCATCGTAAGGAATGCGCGGCCATTCTTTCGTCACCGGCTTGCCTTCGGCAAACTGCTCCAGAACCGACGTCATCATCGGCTCCATGGTTGCCCAGACGTCTTCCTGCGTCACGAAACTCATTTCCACGTCGAGCTGGTAGAATTCGCCTGGCAGACGGTCAGCACGCGGGTCTTCATCGCGGAAGCACGGCGCGATCTGGAAGTAGCGGTCGAATCCAGCAACCATCAGAAGCTGCTTGTACTGCTGCGGGGCCTGCGGCAGGGCGAAGAACTTGCCCTCGTGGATACGGCTCGGAACGAGGAAGTCGCGCGCGCCTTCCGGAGAAGAGGCCGTCAGGATCGGCGTCGTATATTCGGCAAAGCCAGCCTCGGCCATACCGTTGCGCATGGCGGAGATGATCTGCGTGCGCTTGACGATATTCTTGTGCAGCGTCTCGCGGCGAAGATCGAGGAAGCGATATTTCAGGCGAACGTCTTCCGGATAGTCCGGCTCGCCGAAGACTGGCAGCGGCAATTCCTTGGCAACGCCCAGCACTTCGATCTCTTGGGCGTAAAGCTCGATCTCACCGGTTGCCATCGCCTTGTTGACGGTGTCTTCCGAACGCGCCTTGACCTTGCCGTCGATGCGGATCACCCATTCGCCGCGCACGGTTTCAGCCGCCTTGAAAGCCGGGCTGTCCGGATCGGCAACCACCTGGGTAATGCCGTAATGATCGCGAAGGTCGATGAAGAGAACGCCGCCATGGTCTCGAACGCGATGCACCCAACCGGAAAGACGAACGGTCTCGCCGACATGAGACTTGCGAAGAGCGGCACAGGTGTGGCTGCGGTAGCGATGCATGATTGTATCCTGAAGAAGCGTGTCATGGCCTCTGGGGCCGACTTTCGAAATTTGGCGGAAAAGCGCATGGCTGAACCGATTTGTCAAGGAAAAGCGCCATGCGCGAGGCTTTGCCGTCTAGCCTGGAAATTCTCGCGAAACTCGAAAGGGAGCCGGATCAAGGAGAAAATGCAGAAGAAGATCGACAATTGAAGGGGCAAAGCGCTCAGTGAAGCGGCCTCTCATATTGACATGTGGCCCCCAAAGAGAAAGTAAGACGGAGTGTTTTCCAGGACTGGCCGAACGTAATGATTGAAACGACTGCAGCACTCGCCGACGCCTGCAAGGAGCTGGCGAAATCGGAATTCGTCACCATCGATACGGAGTTTCTCCGTGAAACAACCTTCTGGCCGCAGCTCTGTCTCGTCCAGATGGCAAGCCCCACGCTCGAAGTGCTGGTGGACCCGATGGCGAAGGGTATCGATCTGACGCCGCTCTTCGAACTGATGGCCGATGCGAATGTCGTAAAAGTCTTCCACGCTGCCCGTCAGGATATCGAAATCATCCATCACCTCGGCGGGCTCATCCCCCACCCAATCTTCGACACGCAGGTTGCAGCCATGGTCTGCGGCTTTGGCGATTCGATCTCCTACGATCAGCTGGTGCAGAAGACCAAGAACGTCCAGATCGACAAGTCATCCCGCTTTACCGATTGGAGCCACCGTCCGCTCTCGGAGAAGCAGCTGGATTATGCGCTGGCAGATGTCACCCATCTTCGCGATGTCTATCTGGCGTTGAAGGCGCAGCTGGAGCGTGAAGGCCGTTCGTCTTGGCTCAAGGAAGAGATGGATATCCTTGAGGCGCGTGAGACCTATGACATGCATCCCGACGATGCATGGCTGCGATTGAAGTCGCGCCTTCGCAAACCGACCGAGCTCGCCATCCTGAAATTCGTCGCGGCCTGGAGAGAGCGCGAGGCACGCTCGCGCAACGTTCCGCGTTCGCGCGTGCTGAAGGACGACGCGATTTTCGAAATCGCTCAGCAGCAGCCGAAGGACGCGGAAGCGCTCTCGCGCCTGCGCACCATCCCAAAAGGTTGGGAACGCTCCACCTCCGGCACGGCGATCATCGAGACGGTCAATGCAGCGCTCGCCCTTCCCAAGGCCGACATGCCACAGGCGCCCCGCCACAGCCACTCTCCCGAAGGCTCTGGTGCCGCGGTAGAGTTGTTGAAGGTGCTTTTGAAGTTGACGGCCGATAAGCACGGCGTCGCTGCCAAGGTGATCGCCAATAGCGACGACCTCGACAAGATCGCCTCTGAAGGCGAGAAGGCCGAGGTTCAGGCGCTTTCCGGCTGGCGGCGCGAACTTTTCGGTGAGCCTGCTTTGAAGCTCATCCGTGGTGAAGTCGCGCTTCGCTTTGCAGGCAAGAAGGTCGAGGCCGTCGAAATGCCCGCCCAGGATCAGGGCACCGAATAAGTCATCGGTGAAAAGCCGGGGTCGTGCAAAACTGCCACAACCGCGCCTCTTCCTGAGTGATCGCTTAAACATCCCTTTTGGCGGCACCTGATCCGCATTATCATCCCGCACCGGGAGGAATCGACCTGCTCACTTGGGAGGAAGTGGCACCCCTATCCCCTCAATTAAGGGCAGACGATGAGAAAAATTCTGGCGATGCTGGACTATGTCGTGCTGTTTCTGGCGGTTGCCGGAAGCGGCGTGGTCTATGCATTCCTCGAATATGGCGGCGGTGCATTCATCGGGGCAACCTACGCCCTGTTTGCTTGCGCGCCGATTCTTGCGTTCGAGCGTGGCCATATCCTGCCCGGCCTGTCGAAGAAGATCAGCATGCTGCCAACGCCCGCCTATATCGCGGTCGGCATGGTCGTTTATGTCATTCTCGTCTTTTGTGGCTTCGGTCTCGGCGGTACCATCCTCTGGGCCACCGGCGTTCTTCCCACGAGCTGGGCGCGCGCGGTGCATGCGGAACTGCAGACCATGGTGTTTACGCTCGGCGTGTGCGCCATCATCGTCTTCATCATGCGCGTGCGTGAGCTTTTGGGACGCGATATTTTCATCGATCTTATCCTGGGGCGCTATCGCAGGCCGGTCAGCGAAGAGCGTGTGTTCCTCTTCATCGATCTTGTCGGCTCCACATCCTTTGCCGAAACCCACGGCGATCTCAAAGCCCAGGAATTTCTGGGCGCGCTCTTTTCCGCCTATGCCGCTCCGGTCAGGAAGCATGGCGGGATCATCGACGACTATATCGGCGATGCTGCCATCATCACCTGGCCCTATCATCTGGCGATCCGGCGTGCCGCCTGCATCAACTGCGTCTTCGACATTCTTTCGGAAATCGAAAGCAGCCGTGCCACCTGGATCACCAGTTTCGGCACTGTCCCGAAGCTCCGCTTTGCCATTCACGGTGGCCCGGTGATCACGGCAGAAATCGGCGTCGATCATCACAAGATCACCTATTTCGGCGATACGGTGAACACGACGGCGCGGCTGGAATCGCTGAGCAAGATGCTCGGCCATCCCATTCTGATCTCGTCCGACCTCGCCCATCAACTTCTCCTGCCCAAGGGCATCAGGAGCCAATATCTCGGCGAACACGCCGTTAAGGGTCGCGGCCAGACGCTCGGCGTCTGCGCGCTCAGCCGCCAGCCGGCTTTGTAAAAGAACACCGTCATCAAAGCTTCAAAGCGGTTTTGCGCGCCTGTCACAAAGCCCGCCTATCGGTCCGTTGCTCCTCTACAGCATCGGCCCGAAAATCGGAATCGATTTTCGGAAAGCACGATGCGTAGATTCAAAAAGTTAGAGCGTCCTTTGTGCGTCCTAAAGGACGCAAGGCGCTCTATACAACAGACAGGTATGTTCCATGAAAAAAATCCTGCTTTCTTCCGCTGTTTTCCTCACGCTCGGCACCCTTCACGCGCTTGCCGCTGAGAAGGAGTTTCCGGCAAAGCTCGTCTCTCAAGCTGTTCTGCCGGCTAACACCATCATCCCCGCACCGGCCGATGCTCCAGACTTTTTGAAAAGCGCAGGTAAGTTCACTACAGCCGACCGCAAGCGTGCCGAAGGCATCGGCACCGTGCCCGGCAAAGATGGCGTCCGCCCCACCGGCCTCTCCATGCCGTTTAACGGCCAGGCAATGCAGGGCTTCTCCGGCATCAAGGCCATGGAAGACGGGACCTTCTGGAGCCTGTCCGACAACGGCTTCGGCTCGAAGCTGAACTCCAGCGACGCCATGTTGATGCTGCACCATTTGAAGTTCGACTGGGATGCAGGTAAGGTCGACGCGGTTGAGACGGTCTTCCTGTCCGATCCCGACAAAAAGGCGCCCTTCCCGATCGTCATGGAAGGCTCGGACAAGCGCTATCTGACCGGCGCGGACTTTGACGTGGAATCGATCCAGCCGGTCGCAGACGGCTTCTGGGTCGGCGAAGAATTCGGCCCCTACATTCTGAAGTTCAGCCGCGACGGCAAGCTGACGGATGTGATTGCGACCAAGGCTGGCGAGACCGAGGTCAAGTCTCCAGACAATCCCACGCTGACCCTTCCCGGCAATCCCACCCAGAAACTGCCCGCCTTCAACCTGAAGCGCTCCGGTGGTTTCGAGGGCATGGCGCTGTCCAAGGATGGCACAAAGCTCTACGGCCTGCTGGAAGGTCCGCTCTACACGGCAGATGGTCAGGTCGAAAAGACGGAAGACGGCGCGACGGGCCTGCGTATCATCGAACTCGACGTTGCCTCCAAGGCGTGGACGGGCCGGACGTGGCTATACCCGCTGGCCGAAGGCGGCGAGGCGATCGGCGACTTCAACATGCTGGACGACAGCACTGCGCTGGTGATCGAACGCGACAACGGTGCCGGCACGGCAGACAAGGCCTGCGCCGACCCGAAGAAGCCGGAGGTCAACTGCTTTGCAGTTCCTGCCAAGGTAAAGCGCATCTACAAGATCGAGTTCAATGACGCGAATGTCGGCAAGGCTGCCCGCAAGATCGGCTATATCGACCTGATGAAGATTGCTGATCCCGACAAGAAGGCCCGTCAGGGTTCTGAAAACGGCATCTACACGATGCCGTTCGTCACGATCGAAAATGTCGACCGTGTCGATGCCAGCCACATCATCGTCGGCAACGACAACAACCTGCCCTTCTCGGCCGGCCGTGCGCTGGACAAGGCAGACGACAACGAGTTCGTCATCCTCGATGTGAAAGATCTGCTGGACGCAAAGTGATGCAAAGGAGCGTCGCCGTCTCGGCGGCGCTCTTTCCACCACGGCTGGATGACGATCAGAAACTCAACCCGGTGACCCAGCCGGCGGTCTCAGACTTATTCGAAAATGAAGGCCAGCCGCTTGCCCGTGAGCTTCGCCAGTTGCTGCAGACGTCCCTCGAGACGTTCGCCGGCAAAATCGCAGTACTCATGCGGCACCACGAATTCCAGATCGAGATCGGGATTCTCCGACACTCGGAAGCGCAAGTGGTCAACGACGCCCGGCATGGAAGCCGAGAAAAGGTAGACGACGCGCAGCAGTCCGCCCAGCAGCTTGGCAAGCTCGAGCAGACGGGGCCCGGCCATGTCGGCCAGCGACTGGGTGGTGCCGTTATCGTTCAGGCCTTCGAAGCGGTAGTAATTGGCAAGCGCGATGAAGGCGCGGCCTGGATGGGTGATCGAAACAAAGGATGAATGGGCAATGACGTTCAGCGCCTGGAGGCCGCGGTAATCCGGATGGGCACGCCAGCTGATATCTGCCAGGAGACAGGCCGCCTGTCGGTACCGCCGCTCTTCTTCCGTTTCATCGATACCGAAAACTGGCACGGTTCTGCCCGTCCAATCCGCCAGCTCGCGCGCATGCTCGGGAGACCGGGCGCGCAGGACCGCCAGTTCATCGGCAGCGACCAGCAGCGGATCGGCAGCTTTGTCCGTCTCTGATAGCAGCGAATAGAGATAGCCCTCACGCACACCTTGGGCCGAAAAAGCAATCTTTGCCGGCTTCATCACCTCAAGCACCTCACGCATGGCAATCGCGCCGAAAGGAAGAAGCGAGCGGCGGTTCTTGGAGACAGCCTGCCACGCCGGGTCCTTGCTGTCCTTCGAGGCGATGACCTCGTTCAGGAAGTTCAGCATCTCCTGCAGAGGAAGCTCATAGCCCTGCATCATATGCAGTGGATAATGGGTGATCTCCATATGGAGCTTGGCGATGTTGCGCCATGTGCCGCCGACGGCATAGAAGGTCCGGCCTTCCCCTGCTGACAGCAAAGCGGCGCTCTTCTTGACCTGCTTTTTGGCAAAAGCCGTAGCCTTTTCGAGCGAACCGCCCGCCTGTTCTGACAGTCGAAGACCGCCGAGCGGAAGCGTGATGCCCTTGCCGCAGGCATTACCCTTGATATCGATCAGTTCAAGAGATCCGCCGCCCAAGTCGCCGGCAATGCCATCGGGGTCGTGGAAACCGCCAATGACGCCGTAAGCCGAGTAGAGTGCCTCGCGCTCGCCGGAAAGAACCTCGATCTCGCAACCGAGGATCGCCTCCGCGTCGCGAATGAAGTCAGGACCATTTTCGGCTTCGCGTGCTGCTGCGGTGGCCAGCACATGCACCTGGGTAGCCTGTGCCTGATCGGACAGCGCGCGGAAACGGCGCAACGTCATCAGCGCTCGCCGCACCCCTTCTTCGTCCATCCGCCCGGTCAGGGCCAGCCCTTTGCCAAGGCCGCAAAGAACCTTTTCGTTGAACAGCACCACAGGCGCGCGCGAGAGACCTTCATAGACGACAAGGCGAACCGAGTTCGAACCGATGTCGATGACGGAAACGGGGGCATGGCCGACGAGCCGCCCCTGTGCTTCTGATCGTGTCATTCAGCCTGTTTCTTGCGGGAAGAAATCAACCCGGCAATCAGTTTGGGCGCACTGGATTTCAAAGCTTCACCACGTCCGGACAGGCTGGGATTGGTCATGAAATAGTGCTGCGCGTTGAACGGTTCCTCGCCCTTGCGCACTTCGATACGCCTGGACGTTCCGTCGGGAAGTATCTCGTAGCTTTGCTGGTTGTCAATGAGATTGCCGAGCATGATCTGTGAAAGAACCTGCTCATGCACAGTCGGATTGACGAGCGGCACAAGGGTTTCGACGCGACGATCAAGGTTTCGCGGCATCATGTCGGCAGAGCCGATATAGACCAGCGCCTTGTCCGATGGCAGGCCGTGACCGTTGCCGAAACAGAAGATGCGGCTGTGTTCCAGGAAGCGACCGACGATCGATTTGACGCGGATATTATCCGAAAGTCCAGGCACCTGCGGGCGAAGGCAGCAGATGCCGCGCACCACGAGATCGATTTCCACGCCTGCGGCACTGGCGCGATAAAGCGCGTCGATGATCTCCGGATCGACCAGAGAATTCATCTTCATCCAGATCGCAGCCGGCGCGCCATTCTTGGCGTGCTCGATTTCATCATTGATGTGCTTGAGGATGCGCGGACGCAGCGTATAGGGCGAGACCGCCAGCTTCATCCCTTCTTCCGGCTCGCCATAGCCGGTGATGAAGTTGAAGATATTGGCCATGTCGTGGGCAATCTTCGGATTGCAGGTGAAGAACGATAGGTCGGTATAGATCTTCGCCGTGACGGGGTGATAGTTGCCGGTGCCGAGGTGGCAGTAGGTGCGCAGCTTGCCATCTTCACGGCGCACGACCATCGACATCTTCGCATGGGTCTTGAGTTCAATGAAGCCGAACACGACCTGCACGCCAGCACGCTCAAGGTCGCGCGCCCAGCGGATGTTGGCTTCTTCATCGAAGCGGGCCTTGAGTTCGACCAGTGCAGTCACCGACTTTCCAAGCTCGGCTGCATCGATCAGGGCGCGGACGATCGGGCTGTCATTGGAGGTGCGATAAAGCGTCTGCTTGATCGCCAGAACATCCGGATCGCGGGCGGCCTGAATCAGGAACTGCACGACGACGTCGAAGCTTTCGTAAGGATGGTGAACCACCATATCCTTTTCGCGAATGGCGGCGAGGCAGTCGCCCATATGTTCGCGCACGCGCTCCGGGAAGCGGGCATTATAGGCTTCGAACTTGAGGTCTTCTCTCGGCGCCTTGGCGAGTTCCGAAATGGTGTTGAGCGCCAGAAGACCAGGCAGAACCGCCACACGATTTTCCGGCACGTCGAGTTCGTGAACCACGAACTGGCGCAAGGAATGCGGCATTTCACTGTCGGTCTCGATGCGGATCACCGAGCCGCGACGACGGCGTTTCAGAGCGCTTTCAAAGTAGCGCACCAGATCTTCCGCCTCTTCTTCCAGCTCGATATCGCTGTCACGGATGATGCGGAAGGTGCCGAAGCCCCGAACGGTGTATCCCGGATAGAGCCTGTGGATGAAGAGGCCGACCGAATCTTCCAGCGTGATATAGCGGATCGCGGTCTTGTCGTCGGGCAGGCGGATAAAGCGGTCGAGTGCCGTCGGAAGACGCAGCAGCGCCGTCATCGGCTCGCGTCCATTGACGCTGTCCAATTGCAGACCCATCGAGAAACCGAGATTGGGAATGAACGGGAAAGGGTGCGCCGGATCGATGGACAGCGGCGTCAGAACAGGGAAAATCCGTTCCTCGAACTCGTTCTCGAGCCAGGTGCGGTCTTCGTCCGAAAGCGCGCCCGGACGAACAATATAGATATCTTCCTTGGCGAGATACTGCTGCAGAACGGCAAGCGAAGCCTGCTGCTCCATCTGGAGATTGTCGATTTCCTTGAGAATATCTTCAAGCTGCTCGGCGGGCGTCCTGCCATCCGGTGTCTTGATGGTGACGGACTGGCGTACCTGGCCCTCCAGGCCGGCAACGCGCACCATGAAGAATTCATCCAGGTTGGCGGCGGAGATGGACAGGAAGCGCAGTCGTTCCAGAAGCGGATGCGCCGGGTTCAGCGTCTCTTCCAGCACGCGGCGGTTGAACTGCAGCCAGGAGAATTCGCGGTTCACAAATCGAGTGGGGCTGTCCCAGAGATTTTCAACCTCCGCTGCCTGTGCCGATTGACCGCCTGCCAATTCTTCCTGTACCGCCGAATCCATCAAGTCGCCCACCCTTTGTCAGTTTCCATGCCCGTATAACAGTTTGACGACGGAACTATGACAGTCAATCGTCCTGCGAAGCGGCACCCAATTCGTTCAGCACCTCGGCCGCGAGCGCCCGACTGATGCGCGTCCCACGCGAAAGTGCCAGACGATCCAGCCGTTCCACGATGATCTGCGCCGTGTCCAGCGAACGCTCCATTCTGGCCACGATATAGCTGACAAGTTTGTCATCCATGTAAAGCTGCCGGTCGGCGAAGAGCTTCATCAGCACCTGCGCCAGAAGGTCCTCGTCCGGCTCGCCGATCTCCACCACCGTTGCCGCTTTCAAGCGCGAACGCAGATCCGGAAGCGTGACAGGCCACGCCGCCGGCCATTGCCGTGTCGTAATCAAAAGCGAAGTCCCATTTTCGCGCACGCTGTTGATAACATGGAAAAGCTCGGTGTCGTCGAATCCAACGCGATCGGCATCTTCGAAAAGGACCGAACCTTGCTCGGCAGCGCGTGCGGCATCAGATCCCTTTTCAGGTTTGATCTCGACGGCACCGCTGGTGTTCCGCCAGATCGCAGCGAGATGCGACTTTCCCGACCCTGGCGGACCAGCCAGAATGACGACCGGAGACGGCCATTTCGGCCATTCGTCCACAATGCTGACCGCTGCGTCCAGGGGCGCAGCCACAAGCAAATCGTCACGGCCCGTCGCGCTGCTATGAGAGAAGGCAAGCGGCAACTGTTCGGCCTTTGGCCGGAGCGGACCGGGCTTATCATTCTCGTTCATCAATCAGCTCTGGAGTCGATCTGCGCATCGATCTTCTGCGATGGCACGATGTCGGGTTGCCACGGCAGATTGGCGGCGCGACCATGATAGAGATCGCTTTCCAGATATCGCGACAATGCGAAGCGAACCAGGACGCCAACCGCAGCCGCGGCCGGCACAGCAACCAACAGGCCGACAAAGCCGAATAGCGCACCGAAGGCAAACAGCGCGAACATCAGCCAGACAGGGTGCAGGCCGACGCTGCTGCCGACGAGCTTCGGCTGAAGGATATTGCCCTCGATGAACTGACCGGAGAAGAACACCGCCAGCGTCAGGATCACGTAGATATAGTCCGGCCAGAACTGGACGAGCGCAATCCCGATGGCAAGGACCAGACCTACCATCGAGCCGATATAGGGGATGAAGCTGATGGCGCCAGCGAACATGCCGATGAGAAGGCCGAAGTTGAGGCCGACGAGCGACAGGCCGACTGCGTAATAGACGCCGAGAATGATGCAAAGCGAGCCCTGGCCGCGGATGAAGCCGGCAATGGTCGCATCCATGTCACGCGCGATCTGGCGAACCGTCGCGACATGATCGCGCGGCACCCAGCTGTCGACCTTGTCGATCATCCGATCCCAGTCCAGCAGCAGATAGAAGGCGACAACCGGGGTGACGACCAGAAGCGAAATCACATCGATCAGCGACTTGCCGGAATTCCAGATCTGCGTCAGCAAGGTGCCGATAAAGCCTGCCCCTTCGGCGAGAAGCTTGGAGAAGTTCTCCTTCACCGTGTCGATCTGGGCGCTGACCCAGGCGGGCAGCAGGTTGGTATCCGCTCCGGCAATCAGATTCTGCAGCGACGAGATGTAGGACGGAATACGGGTGATGAAGTCCGACGCCTGCGCCGCGATCAACGGAATGATGATGATCAACGACAGCGCGAACAGGAGCACGAAGGAAATCAGGATAAAGATGCTCGCCATCATGCGGCTCAAGCCCCGGCGCTCCAGCCAGTCGGCCACCGGATCGAGGAAATAGGCAAGCGCCATGCCCGCAACGAAGGGCAGCAAAATCGAGCTGAACACCATCAGGAAGACGACGAAGACGACAAGCGCGCCCAGCCAGAAGAATATCTGGCGTCTTAGATTGATGCCTCTGATGTGTGGCTGCATCTCATTTCCCTTCGCGGCACGTGACGCCTCATAACGCACTGCAACGAGATAGGATGCGCTGCTAGGAGAGGTCAAGGGTTGCGGCAGGTGGTCAGACACCTCAACAGCGCATTGCTCAATGCTCTGCCGCGGGTAAAATGGTACGAAAATCGGGGGCCGCAACGCTCTTACCCTTGCATCAGCACCCATCTCATGCGAATGGCGAGCCCAAGAAAACCAGCGGAGACGAGAGCCATGAGCCAGTCGGGCAAGAACGGTCTTACCTACAGCGATGCAGGCGTGGATATCGATGCCGGAAACCTGATGGTCGAGAAGATCAAGCCAGCCGTTCGCTCCACCCGCCGCCCCGGCGCGGATGGCGAAATCGGTGGCTTTGGCGGCCTGTTCGACCTTAAGGCCGCAGGCTTCACCGATCCTGTTCTGGTTGCCGCCAACGATGGCGTCGGCACCAAGCTGAAGATCGCGATCGACGCCAACTTCCACGACACCGTCGGTATCGACCTTGTCGCCATGTGCGTCAACGATCTGGTCGTCCAGGGCGCAGAACCTCTCTTCTTCCTCGACTATTTTGCCACTGGAAAGCTCGATCCGGATCAGGGTGCAGCCATCGTCAACGGCATTGCCGCGGGTTGCCTGGAATCCGGTTGCGCGCTGATCGGTGGCGAGACGGCTGAAATGCCGGGCATGTATTCCGACGGCGACTATGATCTGGCGGGCTTTGCCGTTGGCGCTGCCGAACGAGGCCAGCTTCTGCCGGCAGGCGACATTGCCGAGGGCGACGTGATCCTCGGTCTTTCTTCGTCGGGCGTTCACTCCAACGGCTTCTCGCTGGTGCGCAAGATCGTGTCGCTCTCCGGCCTTGGCTGGGATGCGCCAGCGCCCTTCGCAGACGGCAAGAAGCTCGGCGAAGCCCTGCTGACGCCAACACGCATCTATGTAAAGCCGCTCTTGAAGGCGATCCGCGAGACGGGTGCGTTGAAGGCGCTCGCCCACATCACCGGCGGCGGTTTTCCCGAGAATATTCCGCGCGTGCTGCCCAAGCATCTAGCTGCAGAAATTGATCTCGAATCCATCGAAGTGCCTGCCGTATTCTCCTGGCTTGCAAAGACCGGCGGCGTTGCGGCAAACGAGATGCTCCGCACCTTCAACTGCGGCGTCGGCATGATCGTCGTCGTCTCGGCAGAGAATGCAAAGGTCGTGACAGACGCCTTGACGGCGCAAGGCGAGACCGTGTTCCCACTGGGGCGCATGGTTGCCCGTGAAGAGGGCGCGCATGGCACCATCTACAAGGGCACGCTGGCACTATGAGCCACAGCGCTCCCCGCAAGCGCGTCGTCGTCTTCATCTCAGGCGGCGGCTCCAACATGGTGGCGCTGGCGCAAGCCTGCCGTGATCCGGCTTTTCCCGCAGAGGTCGCTTGCGTCATTTCCGACAAGCCGACGGCTGGCGGGCTTGCCAAGGCGCAAGGCTTTGGCATTCCGACGCTGGTCTTCGAACGCAAGAATTATGCGAGCAAGGGTGAGCATGAAGCTGCGATCCTCGCAGCACTTGGAGAACTCGCGCCCGATATCATCTGCCTCGCGGGCTATATGCGTCTGATCTCTGGCGAGTTCATCGCACCCTATGAGGGCAGGATCATCAACATCCATCCCTCGCTTCTGCCGCTCTTCCCCGGCCTCCACACCCACCAGCGTGCCATTGATAGCGGCATGAAGATCACCGGCTGTACCGTGCATTTCGTCACCGAAGGCATGGATGAAGGCCCGATCATCAGCCAGGCCGCCGTGCCTGTTGTCGCTGGCGACACGGCCGACAGCCTCGCCGCCCGTGTGCTTACCGTCGAGCACAAGCTCTATCCGCTTGCCCTCCGTTTGCTGGCGGAAGGCAAGGTGCGGATGGACGGCGGGAAGGTCGTCCGGGACTCAGACGTCAGTTCCGAACTCCAATCGCTTGTTTCGATCTGATCCAAGACGCCAGTCTACAATCCTGATGATCGGGTCGCCATCCCGTATGACGACGACGCTGCATCATCATCACCAGCGTTTCAGCCCGAGAAGCTTCTCGCCAAGGGGATTGAGTTCTGCCGTCTCCGCATTGTGCTTTTCCCACTCGCGAGGATCGCCGGGAAAAGCATCGCGGCGCGGATGATCACGGTCTTTCCATAGCCGAATGCGCTCCTGGCGCTCAGCATCGTTGTCGAACTCAGCGGGGTGCATCGAGATATATTGCGCCATGCGCACACGATCATCGGAATGGTTTGGTCTGACGCCGTGCGCCAGCAGCGAGTTGAAGATCATCAAGTCACCCGGCTCCATATCGATATTGACGATGGAAAGGCCGGCCATATCCGGATGCATCGGATCACGATCGTCGGGCTGCGTTTTCACCCATTCGTCAAAGTGCTCGAAAAGATAAGGCACGCATTGGAAGCCGCCAACGTCGCCATCTTGCTTCTGCAGGCTCAACACGCCCTGCACGCCAATTGGCAATGGCCGAATGGAGGTATCGACATCCCAATGGATGAAGCCGTTCGGATTGCCCTTCACCTTCTTCGGCGGATTGAGATTGGCGCGATCGATAGTGACCCAAAGGTCCTCCCGATCCCAGATATCGACGAAGATATCGTAGACCCGCCGCTCCATCCGATTGTCCCAGAGGTATTGGTGATTATAAATCTCCAGCATGCCTGTGTTGTTGAGCTCCTTCATCTTGTGTTCGCGTCGCTGCGGCGCGTACCATGTGGAAGGGTCCTTCGGGTCTTTCTCGTCAAAGCGCCAAAGGAGATCCACAAGCCGCTCTACATTGGCCGCAGGCACCGCCTGACGGACAATGATGTAGCCCTTCGTGATCCAATGCTCCCAATCGGCCCTGGACAGAACCCGCAGCGGCAATGTCTTGCTGATCTCCTTGAGCTGCGTCGTGGCATTCGTCGTCGGGTGGCTGTCCCGTTTCATTGCGGCGGTGGATTGCATGTTCGTCTCCCATCGAAATCTCCCTGAACACCAAGGCGATGTGAAAAGAGTAGTCGACGCGACGCCTTCATGTTGTCGAAGGCTGGCAATTTCTGATACTATTCTGGCGTCCACAACTCTAGGGATGCGCGATGCGATCTTATCTCGAACATCTTATCGTGTCCCCTGGGTCTTCTTGGAGCCGGCTGAACAGGCGCCTTGAAGATGAAATTCCATTCGAATGGCATCATCATCCCGAATTCGAACTGACACTGACGCTCAACTCGCGCGGCCAGCGCTTCGTCGGCGACAATGTCGGTCGCTATGACGATGGCGATCTGGTTCTCATTGGGCCGAACCTGCCGCACACCTGGGCATCGAGAGAAAAGGTGCGTGAAGGCGAACCGCATACCGCGCTCGTCTTCTGGTTCAGCCGCGAATGGATCGAACAACTAACGACCGAAACCGCGGAATTGCGTCCTATTCACCGCCTGATCGACCGCGCCGCCAGTGGCCTTGCTTTCGACCGATCCATTGGATTATCGCTCGCGGCGGATTTCGAAGCGATCTTTTCCAGAGCGCCAGCCCAGAGCCTGTTCGGCCTGCTCGACCTTCTGCTGCGCATAGCCGAATTTGAGGCGCAACCACTGTCAGCAACCGCGCCAGCTCAGGCGGAGGCCGGTCGTGAGCGGATCGACCGGGTGTTGCAACACCTGCACCAATCCTATCAAGAGCCGCTGCGGATGGAAGACCTAGCTGAGATCGCCGCACTCAGCGTTTCCGGCCTGCACCGACTGTTCCGTAAACACACGCAGTCCAACATCTCGGACTATCTGATCGGCCTACGGATTGGCGAAGCCTGCTCGCGCCTGTCGGCAACCCGGCAGCCTATCCAACACATCGCGGCTGAGGTTGGCTACGCCTCGCTTGCCAACTTCAACCGGCAATTCAGGCGGCTGCGTGGGATGTCACCGCGCGCCTACCGCGCTTCGTTTCAACGGTAACGCAGACGGGCGCGAAAGGCGAACAGAGCCCGCTCGCCACGACCTTCCGGTTACAGGCTCGCCCGGTTGAGCATAGCCCATTGCAGCATGATGATCGTCTTGGAATCGGTGATCTCGCCGGATGCAATCATGCCATAGGCGGCGTCGAGTGGGACGGTCAGAACTTCGATGTCCTCCCCCTCGTTTTCAAGGCCGCCACCCTCTCCCGCCTTCACATCAAGATCGACACGGGCGTAGAAGAGGCTGACCTTCTCGGTCAATGTGCCGGGGCTGGCATAGGTGTCGAAGAGATAGCGCGGCGCGCTGACGGCATAGCCGGTTTCTTCCATGGATTCACGGCGAATGGCCTCGTCGGGATGATCGCCATCGGTCAGACCAGCGGGGATTTCCAGTATGAAGCTTGGGTCGCCATTCACATAGGCGCCGGGGCGAAACTGGCGAACCAGAACGACTTCCCCCCGCTTCGGATCGAAAAGCAGGATGGCAGCAGCGACGCCATGATCATGCACCTCGCGATGGATGCGGAACGTGCGCCCGTCACGAGCCTGCTGTTCGAAAATCATCGTCTGCAGGTGGATGAAGTTCTTCCAAACCGTCTGCTTTTCGATGAGCTTGACGCGCGACTCGTCATCGACCTGCGATACTGAACCAGCAGTGGACCGCATCATGAAACTCCCATCAGGCTTTCTTCAGCCACACCTTGTTATCGTGGAACGCCGCGCCGCCATAGGGAGCAACAGCATCGGCTCCCGTCAAGACGTTGATACCCTCACCGTCAAGATGTGCCTTGTTGGGCCAGAGTCCTTCGGCGATCAACACGCCGGGGCGAGCGCCCTCGACGATTTTCGCATGAATGCGCACATCGCCGCGCGCATTGCCGATCTGGACCACATCCCCTTCTGCGATGTCGAGGCGCACTGCATCGACGGGGGAAATCATCAGTTCCGGGCGACCTTCCTTCTGAATCGAGGTCTTGGTTTCGGCGAAGGTGGAATTCAAGAAGTTGCGGGCTGGAGACGTGGCAAGCCGGAAAGGATGCTCGGCGTCGACCGTTTCGATCACATCGACCTGATCCGGGAATTTCGGAAACGCGTCGGCAGGCCCCATGACGCCGACATTTTTAGGCGGCTTGTTGGGTGACGGGCCGTTCTGCCAGTCCGGACTGAAACGGAACTTGCCGTCACCATAGCCGAAACCCTGCAGATAATGCGCGACCTCGAATTCCGGCTGCGCATCGATCCACTTCTCCTCAGCCAGATTGTCGAAGCTGCCCCAGCCGCTTGCTTGAAGAATCGTCTCCACATGCTCGCGCTCGCTGAGGCCAAAGCCCGGCATGTGATCGACACCAAGGCGCTTTGCAAGCTCCTCGATGACGAAGAGGTTTGTCCGCACTGTCTCCGGTGGCTCGACCAGCTTGGGACCGAGCAGAATATGGTTCTGTCCGCCGGCGCGGTAGAGATCGTCATGCTCCAGAAACATGGTGGCCGGCAGGACGATATCGGCAATCTCTGCCGTCTCCGTCATGAACTGCTCATGCACGGCGACGAACAGATCCTCGCGGTGGAAGCCTTGGCTGACCAGCCTCTGCTCCGGGCAGACATTGACCGGATTGGTGTTCTGGATCAGCATGGCCGTCACCGGTCCGCCGCCGCGCAATGCTTCGGCATCGCCCGTCAGGATGCGGCCGACCTGCGACTGATCGAGCTGGCGAACATTCGGATCGGCATAGGCCGTTCCCATCAACTCCGCCTTGTTGAGCCGGAAGATATCGCCGTTGTTATGAAACGCGCCGCCGCCCTCATATTGCCAGGAGCCGAGAACGGTGGCGATCGACAATGCAGCATGCATGGCGACTGCGCCGTTGCGTTGGCGGGCAAAGCCATATCCCAGGCGGAAGAAGCTTTTTTTCGTCGTTCCGACGAGCCTTGCGAACGCCTCGATCTCTTCCACTGAAAGCCCGGTAATGTCGGCAGCCCATTGCGGGGTCCTGGACGCAAGATGCGCTTCGAGCCCAGCCGGATCGTCGGCAAATTTTGCCATATAGGCGCGGTCGGCATAACCATCGCGAAACGCGATGTGCATGACGGCGCAGGCAAGCGCCGCATCCGTACCCGGCCGCACCACAAGCTTCATATCCGCCTGCTTCATCGTCGGGTTGTCATAGATATCGACGACAACGATCTTCGCACCGCGTTCCTTGCGGGCCTTGACCGCATGGGTCATGACATTGACCTGGGTGGCAACCGCATTGGTCCCCCAGATGACCAGGACATCGGCCTTTGCCATCTCGCGCGGGTCCGGTCCGCGCAAGGCACCTGTCCCCATCACATAGCCGGTCCAGGCCATATTGGTGCAGATGGAGCCGAAGAAGCCGGAATATTTCCTGGCGTGGCGCAGCCGCTCGATACTGTCGCGCTGCACCTGCCCCATCGTTCCGGCATAAAAATAAGGCCACACGGCCTCGGCACCATGTGCCGCTTCCGCCTTGATGAAGGCGTTGGCGATCTCGTCCAGCGCATCGTCCCAGCCGATCTCCTGCCAGTCGCCAGCACCCTTCGCGCCCTTACGGCGCTTCGGCGTCAGCAATCGACCTGGATGATAGATCCGCTCCGAATATCGAGCCACCTTGGCGCAGATCACGCCCGCGGTGTAGGTGTTGGCGTTCGCACCACGCACCCGGCCAATGCGGCCATCGGCGTTGATATCGACCTCCAGCGCGCAGGCGCTCGGACAGTCATGCGGACAGACGGTATGGCCGACGCGGGTGGCATCGGTCACGGCTTTGGCGGAAATCGGGGTCGCAACGTTCATAGATTTTCTATATTGCATGTGCGAGATCGCCAAAAGGGCGAAGTGACGCACATCAAGATAATTCATAAAAGGCATCGCCCCCGATGAACTACCGGCACATCTACCACGCAGGCAACTTTGCCGATGTTCTCAAGCACGCGGTCCTGGCCCGGCTCGTTCGCTATCTGCAGATTAAGGACAAGGCGTTTCGCGTGCTGGATACGCATGCCGGCATCGGCCTCTATGATCTCTCGTCAGAAGAGGCGCAGAAGACGGGCGAATGGCAGACTGGTATCGGCAAGCTTCTGGAAGCCGATCTTCCGGCAGAGGTCGCTGAACTGATGGAGCCTTATCTCTCAGCCGTTCGGGAATTGAACCCGGAGGGCGGGCTCAAATACTATCCGGGCTCGCCAAAGCTTGCCCGGATGCTGTTTCGCCCCCAGGATCGGCTTTCAGCCATGGAACTGCACCCGGATGATTTTCGCGCGCTCTCACGCCTCTTCGAAGGCGATTATCAGGCGCGCGTCACCGAACTCGATGGCTGGCTTTCGCTTGGCGCGCATCTGCCGCCGAAGGAAAAGCGCGGCCTCGTTCTGGTCGATCCCCCCTTCGAGAAAGAAAACGAATATGAGCGCCTGGCGGACGGTCTGCACAAGGCCTATCGCCGCTTTGCCACCGGAACCTATTGCCTATGGTACCCGCTGAAAAAGAATGCACCGATCAAGGACTTCCACGAGCGCCTGCAATCCTATGAAATTCCCAAAATGCTCTGCACCGAGCTATCGGTCAGAAGTGACCGGCTGGAGGGTTTGAGCGGATCCGGCCTCATCATAGTCAACCCGCCCTATACGCTGAAGGACGAGTTGCACGCCATGCTGCCGGTACTGAAGGCGATCATGGCGCAGGACCGATACGCGTCGCATCGCGCCTTCTGGCTGCGCGGCGAAGAGTAAGAACGGCTACTTCTGCTGTAGCCGCCTCTCCTCCTGTTCGGCGGCTGCAAGCTGGGAGCGCTCGAAAAACAGGATGATGAACAGGCCGATGACGAACGGGATGATCAGGTAGAACAGGCGGAAGACGAGAAGTGCGGCGATGACGTCTGCGGGGTTCATATCCGGCAGACCCATGACGAAGACGAGCTCGAGCACCCCGAGACCGCCTGGCGCATGCGAAATCAGTGCGGCGGAAAATGAAATCAGGAAAATTCCCAGGATCACCATGAAGCCTGGATTGCCAAGCTCGGGCAGTGCAAAATAGATGATACCGGCCGCGCCGATCAATTCGATCGGGCCTATGACCAGCTGCTGCACGACCAGTTTCGGCACCGGGTAGAACAGCGTGAAGGAGCCGATCTTGAGCGGCCGCAGCTTCATCAGACTTCCGAGAACGTAAAGCGCGACAATGGCAAGCAACAGGATGCCTGTGGTGCGCGACGCTTCCACCGGCAAAACATCGACAAAACGCTCGGTAATATCCGGCTCATAAACCAGGATGAAGCCGATCAGCATGAGCGTGCCGATGACGAAGGTGAAGGAGCAAAGCGCAACGAGAACGCCGACTTCCGCAGCACTCAACCCTTTGGACGTATAGGCGCGGTAACGCACCACGGCACCGGAAAACACGGACGCGCCGACATTGTGGGATAGGGCGTAGGTGGTAAACGAGGTCAAGGTGATGAACCACCAGCCGACCTTGCGCTTCAGATGCTGCAATGCGATTCGGTCGTATCCGGCAAGTGCGGCATAGGCGACCAGCGTGCAGAGCCCCGACATCATCCAGTGATGCATGCTGATGGCGCTGAGGCTGTCCCAGACGTCGTCGAGCGAGAGATGGCGCAATTCCTTATAGAGCAGCCACACCGAAAAGCAGATCGTCGCAATCCCGATGACGGGCCAGAGATACTTTTTCATTTTCATGCGGACATGCCCAGGCTCGATCCTCCCTCCGGCAAGGCGTCATGCCGGATTCGACAAGCTTATTCGTTATACTAACTCCGGTTCAACACGAAGGATGCCGGAGACATGATTTTTCGGTGGTCTGTTTGCCATAGGCAGAAGATGGTATAAAACCCGAAGCCTGTTCAACAAATCGTCATCCTTGCCAGAAAGACAGCGCCCTCGATGAAACAGTATTTCGGTTTTATCGCACTCGGCGCACTGTCATTGGCAGCGGCTGGCTGGGTGTTCCTGGGCCAACCCCAGCCGGCGTCCGGTCCTACGGCGCCGCGAACCGGAACCCCTTCAGCGCCAAGCGCACAAGACACTGCTGAAACCTCGGAAACAGGCTTCGATTTCTACGTCCTGTCGCTCTCCTGGTCTCCCGCATTCTGTGCCAGTGACGCCGGACGCAACAGCCGGCAGCAATGCGGCTCGGATCGAAAGTTCGGTTTCGTGGTTCATGGTCTCTGGCCTCAGAATGACCAAGGCTATCCGGAATTCTGCGGCGCGGACAAAAACGAGCGCGTGCCTGACAACCTTGGACGAAGCATGTTCGACATCATGCCGTCCATGGGGCTGATCGGCCACCAGTGGCGCAAGCATGGCAGTTGCAGCGGCCTGACCCAGAAACAATATTTCGACAAGACACGTGATGCCTATGACCGCATCAAGATACCTGCCGACCTCTCAGTCGGCGATCAGAGCAAGAAGCTTTCCGCCGACGCTATCGAAGCCGCCTTTGTGAGTGCCAATCCCGGCATGACGAAGAATGGCATCGCTATCAGTTGCGAAGGTCCGCGACTGGAGGAGGTGCGGATCTGCCTGTCCAAGACCTTGTCCTTCCGCGATTGCCCTGAGGTCGATCGCCAGGGTTGCCTGTCGAATGCCGCAGAGATCATTCCCATCCGATAGTGAAACAGGAAAAACCAATGGAACTGCTTTACGCTCCCTCCTCACCCTATTCCGCCAAGGTGCGCATGGCAGCGCGTTATCTGGATATCGGCATCACCGATGTCCGCGTTGACACCAATGCCGAACCCGCCACGCTGATCGACAACAATCCGCTCGGCAAGATTCCAGTGCTGCTGCATAAGGATGGCTCGGTCTACGACAGCGTCGCGATCATGCATTATCTCGATCGCGTGTCCGGCGGAAAGCTCTACCCAAAAAAGCATGCCAAGCGCACCGAGGCCGAAATCCTCGAAGCACTTTGCGACGGTGTGACGGATTGCCTGCTGGCGATCGTTTACGAAAAGCGCTTCCGGCCGGGGGAAAAGGTTCACCAGGAGTGGATCGACAAGCAATGGCGCAAAGTGGTGAAGGCGCTCGATTACCTGAACGACAATCTGCCGAAGACCGGCAAGAAGCTGCATGGCGGCCACTTCGCCCTGGCTGCGATGATCGGCTATCTCGATTTGCGCTTCAGCGGACAATGGGCGGACGGCCGCAAGCGGCTCGCGGACTGGCCGGAGAAATTCGGCAAGAAGTTCAAGCAGTACACGGAACTGAAATCCGCCGCCTGATCACCGAATTTTACTCGATGTAGAAACAGAAAAGCCGGGGAGAACCCCGGCTTTTCCGCATATTGTCTGGCAGATTAGAACTTGACGCCGATACCAGCCTTTACGCTGTGGTCGTCGAAGCCGCGCGAGACGTTGCCACCGTTGATGGCGAAGTCCTTGTCCTGGTAATCGGTGTAACGATACTCAAGACGTGCCGTGATGTTGTCGGTGACGAGAGCTTCGACACCGGCACCAACCGTGTAGCCGAGAGCCGTCTTGTCGTCCTTGCTGCCGGTTGCAGTGTCACGAATTTCGTTGTTCGAAACTGCAAGACCACCCGTACCGTAGATCAGGAAGGGGTTCATGTCGTAACCGACGCGAGCGCGCAGCGAGCCGTTCAGCTTCTGCTTGCCTTCGAGCGTGCCGCCAGCGGAGCCCTTCTCATCGCCGTAAGCGAGGTCGGCTTCACCACCGTAAACGATCTGGCCGTTCTGCCAGTTGTAACCACCATAGAGGCCGCCGCCAAAACCGTCAGCGTCGCGACCGTTGTTGCTGCCGCTGAAACGACCCCAGTCGTAGTTCACGGTACCACCGAGATATGCGCCAGACCAATCCTTGATCGGTGCGGGCTGCTCAACTGCGACCGGCGCCTGCGGAACTTCATTTACCGCATCGGCTGCCTGTGCTGCCGAGAAAGCTGCCGCGGCCATGGTAGAAGCCAAAAGTGTTGCAACGATAGTACGCATGCCATTCTCCTTTTCAAACCCGCGGGGGCACTCAAACACTCGGTCCCAACGCGGTACAAAACAGTTAGTTCCCTGCCCGTCTGGAAATGCAAAATGATGGGGGAATGAGGAAATCACAGAGCCAAAATGTGAATTGATTGAGGCACAGCCGTGACGGAAATTGGACGTTGCCAAAAGGACACAGAAATCCATTAAGGATAATGGATCGTTAATTTAAGCAAAGCGCGTTTTTACTTGTGTTTACATCAAATTAAGCTGGCAAAACTTGTGCCTGATAAATCTGTATAACGCCATTCGGATGTGGGCAAACCTCACGGTTTCGATTTATATCTACAGGTAAATGTGGAATAAGCAGAGCACGGGTCCGCTTTGACAGAGACTATACCGAAGACCGTCTTGATCACGGGCGCAGCGCGCCGCATCGGCAAAGCCATCGCCGATTACCTTGCTTGCGAAGGGTTTGCGGTGGCGATCCACGCACGCTCTTCTTTGGCCGAAGCCGAAGAGTTCGCTAACGATTTACGGCGAAAAGGTGGCAAGGCGGTCGTCTTACAGGCCGACCTCATGGATTGCGCCTCCACCGCCGAATTGATGGAAAAGGCAACAAAAGCCCTTGGACCCGTGGGTGTTCTCGTCAACAACGCCTCTGTTTTTCATAAGGACGAGGCCGAAACCTTCGACGCCGAGACCTTCGATGCGCATTTCGCCGTGCATGTGCGCGCGCCGTCCATCCTCTCAGCCGCATTTGCAAAGCAACTGCCGCAAGAGCATTCCGGCCTGATCGTCAACATTATCGACCAACGCGTGTTGGCGCTCAATCCGCGCTTCTATTCCTACACATTGTCCAAGGCAGCGCTTTGGGCCGCAACGCAGACACTCGCGCAAAGTTTTGCGCCACGCATCCGGGTCAATGCCATCGGCCCTGGTCCGACGTTTAAAAACGAGAGACAGAGCCCCGAGGACTTTCAGGCGCAGGTCGACGCCCTTATATTAAAGAGAGGTCCGAAGCCCGATGAGTTTGGGCGGACGATTCGCTTTCTTTACGATACCCCCTCGATGACCGGCCAGATGATCGCACTCGACGGGGGCCAGCATCTTGGCTGGGAAACCCCGGACGTGGCGGAGATTAATGAATGAACGGAAAGAAGCTGCCAGATGGCGGTGTTCTCTTCGATGAAACCGACGACGATGAAGACGATGTTGCACTTTCCACCGCCGATGTCGCCGTGGAGCGGGACAGCGCCGGCATCGACTGGAACGCCGGCTGGAAGAACGAGTCCGGCCTGAAGGGCATGGATCTGATTGGCGAATTCGTCAAACATCTGCCCAACAATCCAGGCGTCTATCGCATGTTCAACGAGGCTGGCGACGTTCTTTATGTCGGCAAGGCACGCTCGCTGAAGAAGCGTGTCAGCAACTATGCTCAGGGACGTGTGCATTCCAACCGCATCGGGCAGATGGTGCGGCTGACGACTCATATGGAGTTCGTCACCACCCGCACCGAAACGGAAGCGCTGCTGCTGGAAGCCAACCTCATCAAGCGCTTCCGCCCACGCTTCAACGTGCTGTTGCGCGATGACAAGTCGTTTCCTTATATTCTGATCACGGCCGACAACCGAGCGCCAGCGATCTTCAAGCATCGCGGTGCAAGAGCGCGCAAGGGCGCCTATTTTGGTCCCTTCGCCTCTGCCGGTGCGGTCGGTCGAACCATCAATTCGCTGCAGCGCGCCTTCCTGATCCGTACCTGCACCGACAGCGTGTTCGAGAGCCGCACACGGCCCTGCCTGCTCTATCAAATCAAGCGCTGTTCAGGCCCTTGCACCCATGAGGTCAGCGACGAGGCCTATGCAGAGCTCGTGCAGGAAGCCAAGGACTTCCTTTCCGGCAAAAGCCAGAGCGTGAAGTCGACGATTGCCCGGCAGATGAACGAGGCCTCAGAAGATCTCGATTTCGAGCGCGCCGCGATCTATCGCGATCGTCTTGCCGCGCTCTCGCACGTTCAGAGTCACCAGGGCATCAACCCTGCCGGGATTGATGAGGCTGACGTCTTCGCCATCCATCACGAAGGTGGCGTGTCGTGCATTCAGGTCTTCTTCTTCCGCACCGGCCAGAACTGGGGCAACCGCGCTTACTTCCCCAAGGCCGACCCGTCGCTTCCTGGCTCGGAAATTCTCAACGCTTTCCTGGCACAGTTCTACGATGACAAGCCGGTGCCGAGGCAGATTCTTTTGTCTGAAACTGTGGACGAACAGGAATTGCTGGCTGCAGCCTTTAGCGAAAAGGCCGGTCACAAGGTTGTCCTTTCGGTGCCGCAGCGCGGCGAAAAGAAGGACATTGTCGACCATGTGCTGGGCAATGCTCGCGAAGCCCATGGCCGCAAGCTCGCCGAAACCTCGTCTCAAGCGCGGCTGCTGAAAGGCTTCGCCGAGACCTTCGGTATGCCTTACATCCCGCGCCGCATCGAGATTTACGATAACTCCCACATTATGGGCACCAATGCGGTGGGCGGCATGGTGGTGGCAGGGCCGGATGGCTTCGTCAAAAACCAGTACCGCAAGTTCAACATCAAATCGACGGACATCACCCCCGGCGACGACTTCGGCATGATGCGCGAGGTGATGACGCGTCGGTTTTCCCGCCTGCTGAAAGAAGAAGGCAGGCCTGACCGGAGCCAGTCGGTGTCGCCGGAAGATGCCGCAGATATGCCCTTTCCGGCCTGGCCCGATGTGATCCTGATCGACGGCGGTCAAGGCCAGATGTCAGCGGTACGTGCCATTCTCGATGAACTTGGCATTCGTGATTGCGTCACCGCGATCGGCGTTGCCAAGGGCGTCGACCGCGATGCTGGACGTGAACGGTTCTTCACCGATACGCGCAGCGACTTTTCGCTGCCGCCGCGCGATCCCGTTCTTTACTTCGTCCAGCGACTGCGTGACGAAGCGCACCGGTTTGCCATCGGCTCGCATCGCGCGCGGCGCAAGAAGGAGATGATCAAGAATCCTCTCGATGAAGTGAGCGGCATCGGACCAGGGAGAAAGCGCGCCCTTCTGCAGCATTTCGGCACGGCGAAAGCCGTGTCGCGTGCAGCGCTCAGCGATCTGATGGCTGTGGGCGGAATTTCAGAAACTGTCGCAAAACAGATATACAATCACTTCCATGAGAGCGGCCGCGAGTGACGCGGCGGCTTTTACCGCCGCCCGCTAAAAAAACACAAAGAGGTGTTGACGCTTCAACCGCAGGGCGTCATCAACGCTCTGATATCGATAGACAGGTTTTCCATGGCTTCGCGCGCATACAACATCCCGAATCTCCTGACCTATGGCCGCATTCTGGCCGTACCGGTCATCGTTTTGTGTTTCTTCGTCGAAGGAAAACTCGAAAGTTCGGATTTCGCGCGATGGACCGCGCTCTGGCTGTTCATCATCGCCTCCATTACCGATTTCCTCGACGGCTATCTGGCCCGCATCTGGAACCAGACCTCCAATATCGGCCGGATGCTCGACCCCATCGCCGACAAGCTCTTAATCGCCTCGATCCTGCTGCTTCTGGCAGCTGACGGCACGATTGCAGGCTGGTCGCTCTGGGCAGCGATCACGATCCTTTGCCGTGAAATTCTCGTCTCAGGCCTGCGCGAATATCTCGCAGCGCTGAAGGTGTCGGTGCCTGTGACGCGCATTGCCAAGTGGAAGACGACGATCCAGATGGTGGCCATCGCTTTCCTTCTGGCCGGACCGGCGGGCGACACGATCCTGCCCTACACCACCGAGATCGGCATCGGCCTTTTGTGGATCGCCGCAGCGCTGACGATCTATACCGGCTATGACTACTTCAAGGCTGGCCTGCGCCACATCGTGGATGAAGAGTGATGACCCATATCGTTTACTTCGCCTGGGTGCGCGAAAAGATTGGCAAGTCCGAGGAGGATATCGACCTTCCCGCGAATGTGAAAACGGCGCGCGAACTGATCCTTTATCTGAAAGGTCTTGGCGAAGAATACGAGGCGGCCTTCGAATATCCGAATGTCATTCGCGTCGCGGTCAATCAAGAGCATATCGAGCATCACGAAAGCATCGCCGGCGCGCGGGAGATCGGCATTTTCCCGCCCATGACCGGTGGCTGACCGATGGGCGTGACCCCAACCATCCGCGTTCAGGCGGAAGACTTCGACCCTGCCGCAGAAGCCAGGCTCTTAACGCGAGATGACGCGGGGATTGGTGCTGTCGTCACCTTCACCGGTCTCTGCCGTGATGAAGGCGGCGCGCTTTCTGCGCTGGAGCTCGAGCATTACCCCGGCATGGCAGAAGCGGAGATGATGCGGATCGCCAGGCTTGCCATCGAGCGCTTCGACCTTCGTGGCCTGACTGCGATCCATCGCTATGGCAAGATCGCCACCGGCGACAACATCGTCCTCGTCATCGCCGCCTCATCCCACCGCCAGGCCGCCTTCGATGGCGCGAACTTCGTCATGGACTATTTGAAGACCGCCGCCCCCTTCTGGAAGAAGGAGCACGGGACGGATGGGACTGCGGGCGGTTGGGTATCGGCTAAAGATGCCGATGAGAGCGCCAAGGAAAAGTGGCGCTGAGGCTCTCGATCGTCTCCATGTAACCGCATGAACGGTCTCAGACTTCACCGGAGTGAATCCTGGGAACCCCGTCGCTGGTCGGTTTTGAGCTGTTCCTCACTTCGCGACCCTCAGCAGGCGCAGCGCGTTCATCGTTACAAGTACCGTAGCGCCGGTATCGGCAAGGATTGCGGGCCACAGACCGGTGACGCCGATAATGGTGGTGACGAGGAAGATGGCCTTCAGACCAAGCGAGATCGCAATGTTCTGATAAATATTGCGCATCGTCCGCTTGGAAAGATCGATCATCCTGGCGACATCGCCGACGCGCCCATGCAGGATGGCGGCATCGGCCGTTTCCAGCGCCACATCCGTTCCGCCACCCATGGCAATGCCGACATCGGCAGCGGCAAGTGCCGGTGCATCGTTGATGCCGTCGCCCACCTTGCCGACGAGGAGACCCTGCTGCTTGAGTTCACCGACGATGCGCTGCTTGTCCTCCGGCAGAAGGTCTGCGCGCACCTCGATGCCCAACGTCTTGCCGATAGCGCTTGCCGTGCGGGCATTATCCCCCGTCAGCATCACCACCCTGACGCCGGCGTCCTTCAGCGCCTTCAAACCGTCTGCGGCATCCGCACGCGGCTCGTCGCGCATGGCAATCGCACCGGCCAGTTTTCCGTCCACCACGAGGACAGAAACCGTCTTGCCTTCATCATTCAGCGCACTGATGGCGGTCTGATCCGCAGCGGGAATATCCACCAACCCCGAGGCGGCTTTCGCCGAGCCAAGAAAAACCGACTGCCCTTCCACGGTGGCCGACACGCCCTTGCCGCCAAGCGCCTTGGCCTCGCTGACCGCTGGAAGGGCGATCTGGTTCTCCGTGGCCCTTTCCAAGATCGCGATAGCAAGCGGATGGCTGGAGCCCGTCTCAAGCGCTGCTGCCAGACGCAGGGTTTCCGGTTCCGACAGCCCGAAAGATACAATATCCGTGACCTTCGGCTTGCCTTCCGTCAGCGTGCCCGTCTTGTCGAGGGCCACCGCCGTTAAACGACCGAGCCCTTCCAATACAGCGCCGCCTTTCAACAACAAGCCTCTGCGTGCGCCTGCCGAAAGCGAGGCGGCGATGGCGGCTGGGGTGGAGATGACCAGCGCGCAGGGGCAGCCGATCAGCAGAATGGCAAGCCCCTTGTAGATCCACTCATCCCAGTTCGCGCCCCAGAGAAGCGGCGGTACAAGCGCCACCAGTGCGGCGACGACCACGACGCCTGGTGTGTAATATTTCGAGAAGCGATCAATAAAGCGCTCGGTCGGCGCCTTGCTTTCCTGCGCCTCCTCAACCAGCTTCACCACGCGCGCAATCGTGTTGTCGGCTGCGGCCGCCGTAACGCGGACCCGCAATGCAGCGTCACCGTTGACAGTGCCGGCAAATACGCTGTCGCCAGCGCTCTTTTGAGTAGGTACGCTCTCCCCTGTCACCGGCGCTTCGTTGATCGCGCTTTCGCCGGACACGATGACGCCGTCTGCCGATATACGATCACCCGGGCGAACAAGAATGATGGAGCCAATCTCAAGGCTTTCTGCCGGCACCTCGCTGGTTTTGCCTGCCTCTTCCAACAGCGCGGTCTTCGGAACAAGCGCGGCGAGCGACTTGATGCTGTCACGCGCCTTGCCAGCGGCCACGCCCTCCAGCAACTCGCCCACCAAAAACAGGAAGACGACGGCAGCGGCTTCCTCCGTCGCGTTGATGGCGAGGGCGCCAACGGCTGCAATGGTCATCAGCATTTCGATAGAGAAAGGCGTGCCGGCGAGCGCTGCCATGATGGCCCGACGCGCAATCGGCACCAGACCCACCAGCATGGCGATGGCGAAGGCATAAAGCTGGATGGACGGCACAAGGTGGCCGATCACATAGGCCACCACCAGGGCTGCGCCCGCAAACAGCGTTGCACGCCCCTTCTTGCTTTTCCACCAGGGGCCGTCACTCGACCCATGGTCATGGCCATGCAATCCCTCGACAGCGGCGGCACGGTCGCGTCGGTCCTGTTTGCCATGTTCGTGGCTATCGTGGTGGTGGGCATAGTGATCGTGGGCCGGGCCGGAATGCGTGTGGCTGTCGCCATCCGCATGATCATGCGCATGACCGCCACAGCAGGCCGCACCATGGTTCGCCGACGTCTGGTTATCGACTTGGCGCCCAGCCAATCGCTCGACCGAATAGCCAAGGCCCCGAACCTTCTTTCCTATGGCATCGAGATCGCTCGTCTGATCGTGACGGATGCTCATCGTTCCCGCAGTGACGGAGACCGACACGTCTTCCACGCCCGGCATGCGCCGAACGGCAGTGTCGATCTTGCTGGCGCAAGAGGCGCAATCCATGCCGCCAACCCGAAATCTGGTCTGTAAATCCGTGCTCATCTCGTCGGTCCTCATTTTGCTGAACACGTCCTACGACCTCTAGCCACTAGAGCTACAAGACCAAAATGAGATTTCTCGCAAAATTCAACGCGGCATTTGACGCATATAAATTGGTGAAGGGAACGGAAGAGATTTGATCCGGCCTTTCGCTTCCCCCATTTTTCGCTAGATTGTTTGGTGATCAGACTATCGGCATATCCTCCCTCCCGCCGATATGCCGAGAGAGAGCGATGCCCCGCCAGTCAACCGGACTTCTTTACGCCCTTGGGGCGTTCTCGATATTTGCCGTGCAGGATGGCATTTCCAAGCATCTCGGCCAGTACTACCCGCCCGTCTTTGTCGTGATGCTGCGCTACTGGGCCTTTGCGGTCTTCGCCGTGATTCTGGCCGCACGCTCTCACGATGGCCTGAAGGCCACGATGCGCTCCAAACGGCTATTGCTGCAGATCAGCCGTGGCGTGCTGCTTGCCGCGCAGATCGTTCTTTCGATTTTCTCGTTCAAGCTCGTGGGCCTGGCGCACACGCATTCCATCTTCGCCTGCATCCCGTTGATCGTCGCAGCACTTTCCGTGCCGATGCTGGGCGAAAAGGTCGGCTGGCGGCGCTGGTGCGCCATTCTGGTCGGCTTCATCGGCGTGCTGATCATCATCAACCCCGGCGAAACGGGCTTCGATCTGACCTTCCTGTTGACCTTCGTCGCCGCCTTCATGCTGGCGCTCTATGGCGTGATGACCAGGCTTGCCAGCCGCACGGATACGGCCATGACCAGCTTCTTTTACACCGGCGTTGCTGGCGCCGCAGCGCTGACGCTGGTCGGTCCCTTTTACTGGGTCAACATGGCTGCGCATGATTGGCTGTGGATGCTGGCGCTTTGCATCACCGGCATGAGCGGCCATTACCTTTTGATCCGCGCTTTCGAACTGGCGGATGCGGCCTCGGTGCAGCCCTTCTCCTACTATCAGCTCGTGCTGGTCTCGATCGTTGGCGTCACGATCTACGGGGAAGTGCTCACCGCCCATATGGTTTTTGGCGCGGCGATCGTCATTGCAGCCGGCCTCTTCACCATTTGGCGCGAGCAACTCACAGCCAGAAAACGCCGACTTCAAGGATTATGAAAGCGCAGGCTGCCTCTGTGTGTCGGCAGCAGTCATCGCCGCCTCGCAACGAAGCAACATGCCATAAAGATCGCGCGGCTCGTCGGGATCGGCGAGAAGATCGAGTTCTTCGAACAGCCCCGTTTCCATCAGCTTGGAACGCACATAGCGCAGCGCTGAAAAATCCTCGATGGCAAAGCCGACACTGTCGAACAGCGTGATCTGTCGCTCGCTCGTGCGACCCACCGTCTTGCCCGCCATGACCTGCCAAAGCTCGATGACCGGATGATCGGCATCCAGCTGCTGGATCTCCCCTTCGATCCGCGTCTGCGGCGGGTATTCCACGAAGATATCCGAGCGCAGCAGGATATCGCGGTGAAGTTCCGTCTTGCCGGGGCAATCGCCACCAATCGCATTGATGTGGACGCCTGGGCCAACCATGTTGTCGGTCAGGATCGTGGCATATTGCTTGTCTGCGGTGACGGTGGTGATAATGTCGGCACCTTCGACAGCCTGCTCGGCGCTGTCGCAGATCGTGATCGAAAAACCGAGCCCGCGTAGGTTTGCCTCGCATTTGCGGCTCGCCAGCGGATCGATATCGTAAAGCCGCAAGTGATCGACGCCGAGAATTGCCTTGAACGCGCGGGCTTGGAACTCGCTCTGCGCACCATTGCCGATGATCGCCATGGAGCGTGCATCCGCCCGCGCCAGATGTTTTGCCGCAACGGCAGAGGTGGCAGCGGTTCTAAGTGCTGTCAGGATCGTCATTTCGGACAGCAGCATCGGGTAGCCATTGCCGACATCGGATAGGACGCCGAATGCCGTCACCGTCTGCCGACCGTCGCGCGTATTTTTGGGATGCCCGTTGACATATTTGAAGCCGTAAAGCGTGCCGTCACTCGTCGGCATCAACTCGATCACCCCTTCCTGCGAGTGGGAGGCCACCCGCGGCGTCTTGTCGAAGGACTCCCAGCGCAGAAAGTCCTCTTCGATCAAGTCGGCCAGTTCACGCAGGAAAGTGTCGATGCCAACCTTCAGCACCAGCTTCATCATATGACCGACGCTGACGAAGGGGACGATATTCAGTTTCGCAATGGCTGTCATGGTGAGTTCCTCCTCAACCTGCTCGTGTCGGACGGTCGAGAACGCGCTTGCCCATCAGGCTTGCGGTCAGATCTACCATCAGGGTCGCGGTGCGCCCACGTTCATCCAGAAACGGGTTCAACTCCACCAGATCGAGGCTGCTGACGAGACCGCTGTCATGCAGCATCTCCATCACCAGATGCGCCTCACGGAAAGAGGCGCCGCCCGGCACCGTCGTGCCGACAGCTGGCGCGATCGACGGATCGAGAAAATCGACGTCGAAGCTGACATGCAACAACCCATTGGCCGCCTCGACTTTAGCCAGGAACTCCCTCAGCAGCGCGGCCACGCCATGCTCATCGATCATGCGCATGTCATGCACGGTGATCCCGGAATCCTTTAGCGCCGCACGCTCTGCCGGATCGACGCTTCGAATGCCGATCATGCAGACATTGTTCGGATCGACAGGATGCGCGAGCGGCGGGAAGTAACCTGCAAAGCCACTTCTCCCCGTATAATAGGCGACCGGGGTGCCATGCAAATTGCCGCTCTTCGTCGTCTCAAGCGTGTGAAAATCAGTGTGCGCGTCCAGCCAAAGCACGAAAAGTGGTCGCCCCTGCTCGGCAGCTCGGCGCGACAGCCCGGCAACCGTGCCGGCGGAGAGAGCGTGGTCTCCGCCAAGGAAAATCGGCATGGCATTCGCACTTTCGAGATACGCTGTCTCGACCAAGGCCTCAGTCCAGGCGACCGTTTCGGGAAGGTGATGCACCGCCGCGTTCGGATGCTGGAGATCGCGAAAAGGCGCCGGCGACACATTGCCGAGATCGCTGACATGATGCCCCAACTCTTCAAGCGCTACCTTCAGCCCCGCGACCCGAAGAGCGCTGGGCCCCATCTCGCATCCGAGCTGCCCTGCTCCGATCTGCAGCGGAATACCGATCAACTTGCACTCCATCATGTCATCTCCAGTTCCCGATTTTTGATCATGACACCACATTCAGATGGCAGATTGAATAGTAAGGATTGGCAAGTTTTCTGATTAGGCCTATCATTCTGATCAATAGCCCTGCCAGAATGGTTTACCATGGATCAACTTGACGAAAAGCTCATCACGCTTCTGCGCCATAATGGACGAAGAAGCATATCGGACCTGGCGATCGAAACCGGCGCCTCCCGCGCCACGATCCGCGCGCGCATGGAAAAACTGGAGCAAACCGGCACGATCATCGGCTACACCGTCATCCTGCGCGCCGACGCGGTGGAAAACGCAATACGCGGCATCATGATGATCGAGATCGAAGGCCACGTCACCGACCGCGTCATCCGCGCCCTCGGCGGCATTTCGGAGGTCTCCGAAATCCACTCCACCAACGGCCGCTGGGACCTGATCGTTGAACTGAGCGCCGCAACGCTCACCGATTTCGACGCAGTACTCCGCCGCATCCGCCTCGTCCCCGGCATCACCGGCAGCGAAACCAGCCTGATCCTCTCGACACAGAGATCCACCAAAGCAAGGCTTTGACCTGAACCGAAACACAAGCTTTGAAAAAATGCATTTTTCAGCTTGCATAGCCAACCAAATCATCTATATGACGACCCACCAAACGAAAGCGCCCGGCGCTTCTCGGATTGGGGAATAGTTCAATGGTAGAACAGCGGACTCTGACTCCGTCGATCTTGGTTCGAATCCAGGTTCCCCAGCCAATTCTCCCTAAATGCCCTTAATTCCTTGATTTTCCAGTCGTGCCGGATATCGTTTTGGCATCATTGGCGACCTGATGCGCAGAACTGTAGCCCACTGGTGATGCCCACGCGCAATGCGCGCTGGCATTTCAGGTGGCAGGCAAGAGCAAAAACCTCATGGCGATCCGCCACGACGTCGAGAATCTCACCCGCCGCGGCAATATCTTCTATTGGCGTGCGCGCGTCCCAAGCGCTGTTGGGCGATGCCCACCAGGCAGCCGGCTCGTTGCGCCTTCACCGTTCTGACCGACAGAAATTCAAACTGTTGCTATCAAGCTTCACGTGCTGGTGGGTAAACGTGTTGCGAACTTTCAGCTGTGCAGCCCGCTGGAATGATGAAACTCATCGTCTGCGACTTTATTTTCCGGGCGATCGGCGGTCACCGCCGCGCCAATACTAGCTCAGCACGTATCATGGAATTGCAGCAGTCCAATGCACGCATCTTTGCAAAGTCGCCGTGTCAGGAAAGTACGCCTTCGGTGATCAGACCGAGGTAGCTATGCTTCTTGCATCAAAGGTAATCACCAAAGCCACGAGAAGCGCCGCCAGAGTGGCAAACAGAAATGCCGCGAGGAATATGGCGGTCGCTCTTTGTACTCCGATCCTAAGGTCGTGCATGAACCATCGAACCTGTGCCTGAGCATACCAGATCATTGCAAAAGCCACGGTAAACGAACCCACCAGCACCCCATGCTCTTCAGGCATGCTGATGAAATCAAACCCCAGCACAAGGAAAAAGGCGAAAGGCGCAGCGACATAGCATTGGCTGAAGAACGGCGGACGCAGCGAATTGCGAGTGATTTTTGATGCCTTCGATCGCAGCAACGTTACCGCCATACAAAGCGGGTAAATTCCGAAGATCACTCCGCGCGCAATCAGGAGGTTAGACCCAGACCCAAGTTCGCGCGCTGCCTGCGTGGTATCGTACACCGACGGCAGAGCATTGGAGAGCCCTTGGGAAAGAAGCAGGGTGATCAAGAGAAACAAGGGCGGGCTAAGGGTGTCGTCGTACTGGTCGTCGAGCCTGTCGGAGAGCTCGATGTCCGCATACCGCATCATCCTGAGAGGCGTGATCACCGATCTCCACATAGTGAGAGGATAAAACACCAGCCATGCCACGAGCTCGTAGAGAAGTTCTTCGAGCGACTTCAGCAGTTTCATGAAGTCCACTTGTCGGTCCTTTCCGCTCGATGCCTGAGACTGAATGTACCTGTTACCAGCCTGAATGCCTGATGTAACCGAAACTTTCCGCGTCCCGTCTCTGCGAAATGTGACATTGATGACCAAGCGGGGAAGCCATCACGACGATACGATCAAAGCAGTGTTTGGCGCTTAAATTTCAATCCAATTTGACATGACACTCGAGCAAGACACCTTGCTCACGCTGGGAAGTGAACCTTCGCCGCCGAAATAGCTTGGCTCGATGCGCGTGAAAAGACGCAAGCTGAATCCCTTTCCGGTGAGCGGTCCCCCGATGTCCGCTATGGGATGACCGCTCCGCTCATTCCCAAAAAGTATCATTTCTTTACGAGGCACGAGGTCGTGCGAGGAATATATCTGCCCCCGGTCGGCGCAGGGCTGAGAGCGGCTTCTTCGACGATCGACTTGCCGCGCAGCAGCACGCGGATGGGCCATCCCTGCACCTCAAGACCTTCGTAAGGCGTATAATCCGAACCGTGCGCCAAGAGATCATTGGCAATTGTCACTCGCTTTTCCGGGTCCCATAGAGCGAGATCGGCATCGGAGCCAACTGCGATTGTGCCCTTCTGCGGATAGAGCCCGTAGAGCTTGGCGTGGTTGGTCGATGTCTGGGCAACGAACTGGTTGAGCGATACACGCCCCTTCATCACACCTTCGGAAAACAGGATCGGTAATCGCGTGGCAACGCCTGGGATGCCATTTGGTATCCAGCGGAAATGCCGCTTTCCCTTTTCGTTCAGCTTCCCCTCGGCGTCTTCATAGCGAAATGGGCAGTGATCGGACGAGAAGAGATCGAAGACATTCTGCTCCAAACCTTCCCAGCATGCATCCTGGCTTTGCTGGTCACGTGGTGGGGGAGAACAGACGTATTTTGCGCCTTCCAGCGCATCCTGATCGAGATCAGCAGCTGTCAGCATCAGATATTGCGGACAGGTTTCACCGGCGATTTTCTGGCCGCGCATGCGGGCTCTGCGAATTTCCTCCATCGCCTCGCGATTGGACACGTGAACGATCACGATTGGGACATCCACGATCTCCGCAAGCGACAATGCCCGATGGGTTGCCTCACGCTCGGCCGCAATCGGCCGCGTCGTCGCATGATATTTGGGAGCAAGCTTTCCTTCGTCTTCGTGGCGTCCAATCAGATAGCGGATCGCATCTTCATTCTCGCAATGGACCATCACGAGCGCTCCGGTACGGCGCGCCGCATCGAGCGTATCCAGTATCTGATCATCGCGCAGCCGAAGCCCCTCATAGGTCATGAAGACCTTCAGCGACGTATAGCCAGCTTCCACCAGCGCCGGCAGTTCCTGCCCCAAAACCTCGGGGGTCGGATCAGTGATGACGAGATGGAAAGCAACGTCGGTATAACATTTGTCCTCAGCCTTGGCGTGATAGGTCTTGAGGGCCTCGCGCAATGTCTGCCCCTTCTCCTGCATGCAGAAGGTCAGCACCATGCTATTGCCGCCGATGGCTGCCGACCGTGTTCCACTTTCAAAATCGTCCGCCATGACGATGCCTTCGGCGGACGGCTGGTCAAGGTGAACATGGCTGTCTATCCCACCCGGCAACACGAAAAGGCCTGTGGCGTCGATGATCTCCGCTGCATCGTCGAGTCCGCTTGAAAGGGTCGCGATTTTTCCGTCAAGGATACCGATGTCGCAGACAAAGGTATCGCTAGCGGTCGCCACGGTCCCATTACGGATGATTGTATCGAAGCGCATCGACGCCGTCCTTTCTTCAGCTTGCTTTCGCAAAACCCGTTTCGCCGGAAAGAATTTTGTCGAGAGCCTGCGTGAAGCGATCGACTTCTTCCAAGGTATTATAATGCACCATGGACACTCTCAGCATGCCACCATGATCGGTGAGGCCAAGATATTCGGCCAAACGGCGCGAGTGGAAATCGCCGAACCGCATTGCGATATGATGCTCATCCATCGCGCGGCATATCTCGGCTGCGTCGCGGCCATCGAAACGGAAAGCAATCGTGGGAACGCGGGAACTGTCTCCATTATGGCTCTGCCCAACGATCTGGCAGTCGTTTCGCGATCGCAAGTACGATAACAGCCTCTCGGTCAGCGCGTCCTCCTGGGCGGTGATTGCCTTGAACGCGGCCGCGATCCGGTTACGAACACTGCCTGTCTCTCCAGCGTGTTCCCCGAGTTTCGTCAGGTAGTCGACGATGCCACAGGTGGAATAGGCAAGCTCGTAATTGGGGTTACCGGGCTCTAGCTTTCCTGGAACTTTGTCCTTGCCGTAAAAGTAGTGGTAAAGCGTATCGAGCTCGAGGAGATAATCATATTTCCCATACATGAGCGCGTAATGAGGCCCGTAGGTTTTGTAGAGGCTGAAGACGTAGTAATCCGCATCGAAAGCCTGAACGTCGACAAGACGGTGGGGAGCGTAGGCCACCGCATCCACGCATAGCCGGGCGCCTTGCGCATGAACGAAGTCGGCAATCTGTCGTACCGGGTTGATCGACCCAAGAATGTTGGAGACATGCGTCACACAGACCAGCCGCGTGCGCTTCGACATCAAGGGCTGAAGATCTGCCAGATCAAGGCTCAAAGTGTTCTTGTTGAGCGGCCAGAACTTTATGATCACGCCCGCCGACTGCAGTCGATCCCAGGGACCGATATTGGATTCATGGTCACTCACGGTCACGATAATTTCGTCGCCGGGCTCAAGCTGGCTTTCCATGGCGCGCGCCAGGTTTTGCAGAAGCGCAGTTGTCGAATTTCCGAAGACGATTTCTTCAGGCCGCGTCGCGTTGACGAGGTGCATGGCGGCCGTGCGCGCGTCGTAGAGGGCCTCCGCAGCCTTCTGCGACACCTCATACGAGCCGCCGATCTGGACATTGCGTTCGATCAGGAAGCTGTTGATACGGTCAATCGCCCCTTGGAGTATCTGTGAGCCGCCGGCGTTGTCAAAAAACGTCCAGCCTCGTTCCAGACCGGGAAATTGGCTTCGCACGAATTCCAGATCGAGCGATGGCTTATCGTTCATGGTGTGTCCTCCACAGACATAATTCAATGGTTGAGTACCGCGCGCAGGAAACTGCGCGTTCTTTCTTCCTGGGGATTGTCGAATATCTGCTGAGGGGTACCCATCTCGACCAGCTTCCCGCTATCCATGAAGATGACGCGGTCGGCCACCTGCTTGGCGAAGCCCATTTCGTGCGTCACGACGATCATGGTGACACCGGTCCCGGCCAGACGCCGCATGACATCCAGCACTTCCCCCACCATTTCCGGATCGAGAGCTGATGTCGGCTCGTCGAATAGAAGAACCCTCGGCTCCATGGCGAGAGCACGCGCAATCGCCACGCGCTGCTGCTGCCCGCCGGATAGCTGCCCAGGATACTTCTCCGCCTGTTCGGAAATGCCGACACGGGCCAAAAGGTCTTTCGCCTTCGCAGCCGCCTGCGCTTCGCCAAGCCTGCGCACACGCATCGGCGCCAGCATGACGTTTTTAAGAACCGTCATATGCGGAAAAAGATTGAAGGACTGAAATACCATGCCGACTTCGGCACGAACTTTGGCGAGATCCTTGCCGGGACGCACCTTGACGCCATCGACGGTGATGGAGCTCTCAGGCGAGAAAGCCTCCAGGTGATTGATGCATCGGATCAAGGTCGACTTGCCGGACCCGGACGGACCGATAATGCAAACGACCTCACCTTCGGTGATATTCAGGTCAATACCGTGTAGCACGGTATATGTACCATAAGCCTTGAATAGCCTTTCGACGCGGATCAAATTCTTGGATTGATCAGTCATCTACGTCTCCCTGCACCAAACCGCACTTCGAGTCGGGAAACGACAGCCACCATGGGCCAGAGCAGCAGGACATAGATCAGAGCCGCACCAATCAAGGGCGTGGGATTGGCGCTCAGGGCCTGCGCTTGCGTCGCCTGCTTTAACAGATCAGGCATGGCGACCACCGACGCCAGGGCCGTATCCTTAAGGACATTGATGGAATTGTTGGTCAGTGGCGGAATAACGATCCGAATGGCTTGAGGGAGAATAATGTCCGCCATTGTGTGCCGGTTCGATAGACCGAGAGCCGCCGAGGCCTCGAACTGGCCGACCGGTATGGCGTCGATGCCTGCACGGAAAATCTCTGCCGTATAGGCCGCCGAGACGAGCGAGAGCGCTGTGACCGCCGAAAAGAACGGCGAGAGCCTAATCCCGACGAATGGCAACGCGTAATAAATGACGATGAGAAGAACGAGCAAGGGAATGGATCGGAAGACGTCCACATAGACACGAATGAGCAGCACGATTGCCCGTGGCGCGTAAAGCCGAGTAACCGCAAGCACAAGGCCACCAACGAGACCGGCGACGATGCTGACGATGCCAATCTGAAGCGTGACGACAAGTCCCCACATCAGTTGCGGAAGGCTTTGAAGCAGGACATCGTAATTGAAGAATGTGTTGATGAGATTCATGCCGAAAAGGCTCCCTCAAGCCAGCGGATCGAAGACCCGCTGGCGGCTGTGGTGCTGTTAAAGTTTTGGCATGTCCATGACCGTCACGGTCGATGTTTTCTCTTCCGCAGGCGCACCAAACCAGGTCTGATGAAGCTTGGCGAGATAACCGTCCTTCTTCATCTCGGTGATGACACCATTCACCTGCTCTGCAAGCGGGTCGCCCTTGTTGAACATGACGGAGTATTTCTCGCCGGTCTCGATGCGGGCGACCACCTTCAGTTCTGGCTTGTCCTTCACATAGTACAAGAGAGCGGGAATGTCGCTGATGTAGCCATCGATGCGGCCGGCAACAAGATCGAGCATAGCGGGAGAAAGTCCTTCGAACCGCCGGATGTCGGAGAACTTGTATTCGGCCTTGTTCTTCTCAGCCCACATGTCGCCGGTCGAGCCAGTGTCAACGCCGACCACTTTGTCATTCATGTCTTTCAAGCCGGTGATTCCGGACTTCGCTGTCACTGTGAGCGACTGGTCGCTGTCGTAATATGGCTGCGCGAAGGATACCGATTCAAGACGCTTTGGCGTAATGGTAATCGAAGAGATCGCCATATTGATGCGCCCCGACTGAACCGCCGAGAACAGTCCATTGAATGGAGTGTTTACAAACTCGACCGACTTGCCGAGGCGCTTTGCGACCTCGTTGACGAGGTCGACTTCGAACCCGACAACCTTGCCGGAGGCGTCCTGGAATTCCCACGGCACGTTGCCGATGTTTGCGCCCACAGTCAAATCAGCGGCGCGCGCTGCTTGCATGCTCATAAGAGCGATACCGGCAGCCAATGAAGCGGTTAAAAATCTCGCTGTCATGCGTTTCATCAGTGTTCCCCTTGTTATTTGATACACGATCACACATTTTGGTCTAACTGGTCGGACCAGTTAGACCAAACAAGCATGGACTTTCGGTCTTGGCAAGCTGTTGTGTTGAAAATAGACGTTGATTAAGAAAAAGAGGGATGCGCGCAGGATGCTGAACAAAACGCTTTTGCCACAGACAGTGGCGCGCGAAATCCAGACTATGATTCAGAGCGGCGTGCTCAAGCCCGGCGAAAAAATCCAGTCCCAGCGCGAGCTATCGGAAAAGTTCGGCGTCAGTCGCGCGTCGCTGCGCGAAGCCTTGCTGACCCTTGAGACACTTGGCATGGTAAAGACGGAAGCAGGACGCGGAACCTTCGTCACCGCTCCAGCAGAGCGCGCTGCGGGACCTGCTGCCAATATGGCGCCGTGGCGGTACTCGCAAAGCTATTCAGCTTTCGATGTGTTCCAAACACGCGCACTTCTCGAAGGCGAGATCGCGAAACTGGCCGCCGGTCGCTTGACTCAGCGCCAACTGGACGAAATGGAGCAGGCAACCGAGACGATGGAGCGTTCCTGGGAGAAGCAGGATGTCATCTCCAATGTCGAAGCCGACCTGCAGTTTCATTCGACGATCGTATCCGCGTGCTCGAATGTGATGTTGCAGGCGTTGTACCAGACTGTCCGTGAACTTATCACGGAGACCCAGCGGCAACCCATTCCCATCACGGATCCAGCCAGGATGCGCAAATCAATTGCCGAGCATCGCCGCGTCATTGAGGCTCTACGTCTCAACGACGGAAACTTGGCGAAAGCGGAGATGGAAATGCATATTCGCAACACAGCCCGCTGCGCTGGGCTGGATCCTTAGATTGCCGACCGCAGTTATCGTCGCCGCGCATAAGCGTGTGAAGCTACGAGCGCCGCGTTTTAGTTGAGACAGAGCGGTGCACGTTGATTTCGTGATACACCTGCTCACACAAATTTTCTCGGAACAGGAGCGGAATCCACGAGTTATCCTGGTGCCAACAACAGGAGAAACATCATGGATCATAGCAATCACATCCGCCTCACCGTTGATGAACTGAGACCCTCCGTGCTCGCAGGAGCCACGGTCTACGGAGCAGACGATCACAAGGTCGGAAAGGTTGACCACGTCCATGGTATCGGCGAGAGCAGCAGCGTGATTATCGATGTGGGTGGCTTTCTCGGGATCGGCGCGAAGCCAGTTGCGGTTTCCATCTCCGATCTGGACTTCATGCGTGACGAGGACGGCGATGTGCATGCCGTGACCTCCTGGACCAAGGATCAGCTTAAGGAGATGCCAGAGCATCGCGACTGATTTTTTGAAAAAGCGGAGGCGGCCTCTAGGGGCCGCCTTTCGCTTCGATGACGTGGCCCGTTCATTGCCTGCGGACTACGGCAAACTTTATGCGACAGAAAAGCTATGACGACCGTCTCACTGGTGGCGGTGTTTTCATCTCTCACTATGCGCTATCCCATGCACAGAACGTATCTCGAAAGGCTCGTCTCACTTCAACTGGTTGAGGAGAGCCGAAATCTTGTCCGATTCTGGCAGGTGCGGCGCGTGCTCCAATTTGGATTTGTGCCGGTAGCTCGGGCTGGTCGAATACCATTCGATAAGCGCCGAGGCGACTTCCTGTGCTCTTCCGTCAGTCTTGTCGACACCGTTTTCCTCGCACCAGGCGTTAAGGAAACGGTTGACCTCTTCCAGGTCATCTGACGAAAGGGGGACGGTTGAATAAGATGGAGACTGTGTGTTCATGGTGGCACCACGCATTAATTATATATGTTACAACTTCCGAATAAATTGTTTTGTTCCCATAAGTATTTGGGGCAGCTCATGATATTGCAAAAGCGGCCTCACTTTCAATATCTGCAGTAGAGGGTCGCGCCATTGCGTGACACGGAGCGATCGGAAATATATGTGCTCCTCCTCGTCCCGCACTCACTGGAATTCTCAGGACAATCCTCCCGCACGTGGTCGTCGAAAAGGCTTGTCTGATGTGGCTGCTCCCCCTATTCAATCCCCCATCTTGAGCGCGAAAGCGTCGACCCGAGGACGTGATGATGCACAGTAGCAAGCCGACGATCGAGAGCGTGAAGGCCGAAGAAGCGGCCCTGCAGGTTCCAACATTTCACTACGACTTTGCCTGGATGCTCGGAAGCTTGATCCGGCAGAAGGCGGCAGAGGGAAAGCACCCTGTGGCCGTCGAGGTCAGGCACGGAAACGACGTGGTGTTTGCAACGCTTTTGCCCGGCGCAACTATCGATAATTTCGGTTGGACCCGACGTAAATGCGCCGTCGTGCACCGCTTCCAGCGAAGCTCTCTTCGCGTGCGGCTCGAGGCTGAGGCCAAGGACTATGACTTCAATGCGAAATTCGGCTTGCCCGTGACTGATTATGTGGCAAGCGGCGGTGGTTTTCCGCTGATCCTGCAGGGCGGCACGCTCGTCGGGTCCGTTGCCGTCAGTGGACTCCCCGATATAGAGGATCACGCCCTGATTGTGGAGAGCCTTCGCGAACTGCTGAACATCTGACGGCAGCCGCTTGATTGGGGGCAGCGTTGCCAAAGGCGCCGCTCGAAGAAAGAACGCTTTTCTGCATTCTTGCTAAAATGAAGAATGGCGTTCCTCGTGAGGCCTTAGCCGTTCGATTATGTTTCGCGGCGAAATAGGAGCCTCCCATGTCCGTCAAAGCCTTCACCAAAGCTGTCTTCGCCCTTTCCATCTCACTTGCGACGCTTGCAGCGACTGAGGCTTCCGCGGATGCCACGCTTGATCGCATCAAGGGCCGCGGCAAGCTGACCGTTGGCGTCATCTTGTCCGGCGCGCCATTTGGTTACATTGATCCGGCCTCGCAGGAGCAGAAGGGCTACAATGTCGATCTCGCCAAGGCCCTGGCGGCCGATCTAGGCGTCGAGCTCGAAACCGTGACGGTGACACCCCCGAACCGCGTTCAGTTCCTGCAGCAGGGCAAGGTCGATATCCTAGTTGCGAACATGCAATACACCGAAGATCGGGCGAAGATCCTCGATTACGTTCCGACCCCCTATGATCGCGCTGGCGGCGCGGCGGTGGTGCGTAAGGATAGCGGACTGAAGGATTGGGCCGATTTGAAGGGCAAGCCGGTTTGCATTTCGCAGGGATCCAACTACGCACAGCCATTGGCCGAAGACTATGGCGCAATCGTAAAGGGCCTGCCAAGCCAGCCGGAATCGCTTCTGGCACTTCAAGGCGGTAACTGCGTTGCCGCCGTGCATGTGGGCGCAACCGTCGGCCTTCTTCTCGTGGACCGCGCCGATGAATGGAAGGATTACGCCATCCCCTTCCCAACCGAACTCATCCCTTCCGACTCCGTTATCTGGCTGCGCAAGGGCGAAAGCGACACGCAGGCAGCGCTCGACAATAGCATCAAGAAGCTTCACGCGTCCGGCAAGCTGCTTGAAATGGCCAAGGCGAACCGCCTGCTGAACACCAAGTATCTCGAGGAAGAAAAGACGAAGCTTTCTGCCGCGCAGTAAGCGGAAGGCAGCGGTAGCGCTCCATGCAAGACATGAATCCGACCAGCCTGTTCGTCGATCTGACGGGCAGGCTGGGTCTCAATTACGAGTTTCTCCTGACCGGCTATGAAGCGCAGATCTGGCGCGACGGCTTTCTGACGACCCTTTATCTCGTCGCCATCACTATTCCGGTCAGCCTGTGCTTCGGTGTCATCTTCGCGGCTTGCCTCACCTCTGGCAGGTCCTGGCTGTCGACGCCTGTGCGCGCCTTCGTGGAGCTTACCCGCAACACGCCGACGCTGGTGCAGTTGATGTTCAGCTTCCTCGTGCTGAACACCGTCGTGTCCAACATGGTCGGGGGTGCGGTCAACAATCCGCTGTCACCATTCTTCTGGGTGGTCGCCGTGGTGGGACTGCATGTCGCCGCCCTGCATGCGGAAGCGATCCGAGGCGGTATCGAGGCGGTTCCCGCATCGATGATCGAAGCCGCGCGCGGCATGGGTTTCAGCCAGTTCGAAATTCTCCGCTATGTGCAGATCCCGCTTGCACTCCGCTCCTCGCTGCCAGCGATCGTCAATGGGCTGATCAGCCTCGTCAAATCGACGACTGTCGGCAACGCGATCGCGGTCAGCGAAATCACCTACGCTTCCATCATGGTGTGGACGCAGCGCGACAATGTGGTCGAACTGATGATCGTGCTGCTCGCATTCTTCAGCCTGATAAATTTCCTCATCGCCCGCCTCGGCACATGGGTAGAACGCAAGCTGGCAGTTCCGGGGTATGGGCTATGAGTGCAATCACCTCACAACCAACAAGCTCCAGCGGCGGCGGCATTCTGCGCTATATCGGCTTTGTTGCCATGCCGCTTCTGGTGGTCATCTGGTCGCTGCTCGATCCCACACTTGGTGCCGAGTTGGTGAAGTGGGTGCCCTATCTCGCTTCCGGCTTCTGGATGAACATCGTCACCACGTTCTCTGCTGTGACGCTGGGGACCGTGGCGGGTGTGCTTCTTGGCCTCATGCGACTGGCGCCGCTTTGGCTCATCCGCTGGCCGGCGGCGATCTATGTGCAGATTTTCCGCAATGCGCCGGCACTCGTGCTGATCTTCGCTACCACCTACATCTTTCCCTTCGAGATCGTCGCCTTCGGCCACTACCTGCCCTTTCCAGATTGGATCAAGGCTGTCATTGGCCTCGGCATCCTGGCTAGCGCCTACATTGCCGAGATCACGCGCGGGGCAGTGCTTTCCATTCCGACAACGCAGTGGGAGGCAACCAAGGGGCTCGGCTTCTCAAGGTTACAGGCGCTGCGCTTCGTCATCCTGCCCCAATGCATCAGACGGTCCCTGCCGCCCTGGATGAATGTCGCCTCTTCGATTGCCATGGGGACATCACTTGCGTCGCTCGTCGGTGTCCACGAACTCATGCACGCCGCGACCGATGCCAGCACCGCCGTGCGCCGGCTGGACTTTACCGTCATCGCCTATGTCGTGGTCATGGCCGCCTTTTTCACGCTTTGCTACCCGCTTTCTCGACTGACGCGCCGCCTCGAGCAGCGCTTCAACGCGGGTTGAAGGATTTCGATCATGACCACATCCACCGACACCGCGATCGTAAAACTGGAGGACGTTCATCTCGCCTTCGGACAGACCGAGGTTCTTAAGGGCATCGATCTCACCGTCAACAAGGGCGATGCCGTCTCGATCATCGGCCCCTCGGGCTCGGGAAAGTCGACGCTTCTTCGCTGCATCAACGCGCTCGTCACGCCGCAGAAGGGCCGCATCACCGTGGCTGGCACGCGCGTGGATGAGCTGACAAAGGAAAGCGAACGCATCGCGCTACGCAAGCGCGTCGGCATTGTCTTCCAGCAGTACAATCTCTTCCCGCATCTGACGGTGCTCGACAACATCGTGCTGGCACCGACCCGCATTTTAGGCGCGGACCGCGGAGCGACCGTCAAGCTCGCACGCGAGTTGCTGGAAAAGGTGCGGCTTTCGGAAAAGGCCGATGCCTATCCAGGCCAGCTGTCGGGCGGCCAGCAGCAGCGCGTAGCGATCGCCCGAGCCTTGGCAATGAAGCCGGAGCTTGTGCTCTTCGACGAGGTAACATCGGCGCTCGATCCGGAAACGGTGGGCGAAGTTCTCTGGGTCATCCGCGACCTGATCCGCGATGGCATGACCAGCATTCTGGTCACGCATGAGATGCGTTTTGCCGAAGAAATCAGCGATACCGTCATCTTCACTGAAAATGGCCGCGTGGTGGAGCAAGGCTCGCCGAAGCATATCTTCCACCAGTCGCAAAATCCACGCATCCGTCAATTTGTCGGCGGTCTTTCCGGCGGGCGATCCGTTCGCGATGGTGAGGGCATTTGACCATGTCCAAGGCCCTTGTCACCACAGCCTTTGCCACGGCAATCAGCAACGCCGATCCCCGCCAGGATAGTGCGGCCATGGAAGCCGCGCGGGTAGCGATTATCGATTTTCTGGCATGTGCCATCGCCGGCGCCAATGACCGTACAACGGATATCCTCGCCAAGGCCGTGGGCGTCGATCTTCCAGGCAACGCGATCCTCATCGGCAGAGCCGCAAAGACGGACCCTCTCACGGCTGCGGTCATCAATGGCTATTCCGGCCATGTGCTGGATTATGACGATGTCCATTCCAGTGTGCGCGGCCATCCGACCACCGTCATTCTACCAGCTCTGCTGGCATTCGCCGCCGATGAGAGCGTAAGGGCAGACGCCCTTGTTGCGTCTTACATCGTCGGGCTGGAAGCAATGGCGCGGCTCGGCCTGTCTCTCGGTTCCAGGCACTACGAAAATGGCTTCCACGCGACCGCTACGCTTGGACCGATCGGTGTTGCCGCCGCCATCAGCCATCTCACCGGCGCTACCGCCGAAAAGACCGCGATTGCGCTTGGGCTTGCCGCAACCCAGGCCTCCGGCCTGCGCCTGCAATTCGGCTTCGATGCCAAGCCCTACCATGCCGGCATGGCGGCGCGCTCCGGCTTGCTTGCTTCCCGGCTGGCGGCGGCTGGCTTCAGCGGCGCGCCCGATTTTCTCGACAACCCAACCGGCTTCTACTCGGCTTACGGCTTCGGTGCCTCTCGGCCGGAACTGGCGAGCGAAAACTGGGGCGCTCCGTGGCAGATCGCATCGCCCGGGCTGACGCTGAAAGCCTATCCCTGCTGCACCGCAAGCCACCCGGTGGCATCCCTCGGCATCGAGCTTCACCGCGAAGGTCTGGTTGCGGATCAGGTGGAAGCCGTCACCTTCACCTATCCGCCAGGCGCGGACGCCGCTCTCGTGGTCACAAAGCCGGAAAACGGTATCGAAGCCCGTTTCAGTCCGGAATATGTGTTTGCTGCCGCCCTGCTGGATGGGGCGCTGAGACTTGATCATTTCGACGAAAGACCAGTCGAAGACCGCGTTATGGCGCTTGCTGCCAAGGCCAGCCGCCGTCACGACGATGCCGCTCCACGTATGTCGAGCGATCCGAGCACGCGCTTCGTGCTTCTGGATATCGCGCTCAAGGATGGCACGAAGATCCACCGTCGTTTCGACGGCTTGCCGAGCCTCACCGACCCCGAACAAAAATTCAAGAATGCGACCTTAGGGCGCTCGGCTTTCGCCGATATTCCCGAACTCGTTCGCTGCATGGAAAGCGAAGCCGATCTCGCCCGCCTTCTGTCCCTGCTCAACCAGACCTCCCTCTGACGAAAGACGTATGCCATGACTGCCAAGCGACAAATCCACCTCGGCCTGTTTCTCCAGGGCGCAGGCCATCACGTCTCCGGCTGGCGGCACCCGAAGGCGGAAGCGGGAAGCGAGAATTTCGACCTGCTTCGCCGCGTCACGCAAGCCGCCGAACAGGCGAAGTTCGACATGGTGTTTCTAGCGGATGGATTGACCAGTGGCGTCGATGCCCATCCGTCCACGATCGCCCGTTTCGAACCTCTGACGCTGCTTGCAGCACTTGCCCTCGTCACCGACAAGATCGGTCTTGCCGCAACATCCTCCACCACCTACGGCGAACCCTACCATACAGCTCGGGCCTTCTCCTCAATCGATCATCTCAGCCACGGTCGCGCCGCATGGAATATCGTCACGACCTCCTATGCCCGCACGGCCAACAACTTTTCGAAATCGCATCCCGAGCATGATGAGCGTTATGCGGTGGCGGAAGAGTTCGTCGATGTGGTTCGCGGTCTCTGGGACAGCTGGGATGATGACGCCTTCATCAAGGACAAGCAGAGCGGCATCTATGCCGATCCGAACAAAGTACATATGCTGGACCACCAGGGTAAATATTACTCGGTTAAAGGCCCGCTCAACATTCCCCGATCGCCCCAGGGCCACCCTATCCTGATCCAGGCCGGCTCCTCCGGTCCGGGCCAGGATCTTGCGGCCCGTACGGCCGATGTCGTGTTTACCGCGCAGCAAAGCCTTGCGGAGGCCCAAGGGTTTTACAAGAGCCTGAAATCGCGCGTCGAGAAATTCGGCCGTCCTGCAGATGCCGTTGCCGTCATGCCGGGCTTTCTGCCGGTGATTGGGCGCACGTCGAAAGAAGCGGCGGAAAAACTGGCAGAGCTCGACCAGTGGACGGAGCTGAAAAGCGCCATGCCGCTTCTCGAAGAGCGCATCGGTCACAGCCTCGCGGAGTATGATCCAGATGGCCCCTTGCCGGATCTGCCCATCTCGGATCAGCTGCGCAGTCGGGCTGAGCTTTTGACCGCACTGGCCAGACGCGAGAACCTGACGATCCGCCAGTTGGCCCTTCGCGTGGCTGCCGGACGTGGGCACCATATCGTGCTCGGCACGCCGGTCGATGTCGCAGACCGGATGCAGGAATGGTTCGAAACCCGGGCCGCCGACGGCTTTAACGTCATGCCGCCCTTCTTCCCGGAGGGCCTGGAAGACTTCACGCAATTGGTTGTGCCCATTCTGCAGGAGCGCGGGCTGTTCCGAACCGACTATACAGGCTCGACGCTGCGCGATCATCTTGGTCTGGCGCGTCCGGCCCTCACCTCGGTCTGATCTCGTTTCAGACTGCTATACGCACTGGCTCGAAGCCTCCGGTTCTGACCGCCAGCCTTGCATACTGATGGCCGCAATGCCAGACAGGGAGGACAGCTGGTAGGCATAGGGCAAGCATAGGCAGGATCATGGACAGAACGGTTTATCTCAATGGCGCATGGGTTGCGGAAGGCGACGCAAAAGTTTCGGTCTTCGATCGTGGCTTCCTTTTTGCCGACGCGATTTATGAGGTGACGGCGATTATTCACGGCAAGCTCGTCGATTATCCCGGCCACCTCGCCCGTCTCAAAAGATCGCTTGATGCGCTCGGCATTGCCATGCCGGTGGCAGAAGCCGAATTGCTGGACCTGCACAAGGAAATCGCAAGACGCAACGGCATCCAGGACGGTCTGATTTACTTGCAGGTTTCCCGCGGCGTTCAGGATCGCGACTTCGTCTTTCCTGAAGCCATGGAGCCGACCTTCGTGATGTTCACCCAGACCAAGAAGGTGCTGGACAATCCGAAGTGGAAGACCGGTCTTTCCGTCAAGACGGTGCCCGAGGGCCGCTGGTCGGACCGCCAGATCAAGACAGTCCAGCTTCTCTATTCATCGCTTCGCAAGACGGAAGCCAATCGCCAAGGTTACGACGACGTTCTGTTTGTCGAAAACGGCCATATCACCGAAGCAAGCTCTGCGAATTTCCACATCGTGACGCAAGAGGGCGTTCTGGTCACCCGCGATCTGTCGAACGCGCTGCTGCACGGCATCACCCGCGGCTCCATTCTTCATCTTGCAAGGCAGGCGGATCTCAAGGTGGAAGAGCGCGCTTTCACCCCGGAAGAAGCCAAAGCCGCTTCAGAGGCTTTCGTGACATCTGCAACGAGCTTCGTCACGCCCGTGGTCAAGATGGATGGTGTCACAATCGGCAATGGTGAAGTTGGCCCGATCAGCCGCCGTCTGCTGGATATCTATATTCGCGAGCATCTCTCAGCCGGTATTCCGATCGCTGGCTAAAGACGTCTTCTCTTGATCAGGCGCTTGCGAGGCTGATCCGCCGGTTACTGGATTTACGATGCTCACTGAAGGCTGCGGTAATCGCCCGCAGCGTTTCCCGCGTCTTGGCATCCGTGAGTGAGGAGTGCAGCGTGATCGATAGCGAGGGAATGCGCGGCAGGCCGAGCGCATGCCCGACGTCGATCATGTCCGACGTTGCCAAGCGGCAGGGAAATGCCGCCACGGCAAGTCCAGCAGAAAGCGCGGCAGTGACGGCCGAGGTTCCTCCGATAAAAACTTCCGTCCAGGGAATCGATGCGCCGTCCAACAAGCGGGTCGCCACTTCGCGCACCGTGCAGCAGGTCGGATGGCTGGCAAGCGGCAATGGCTCGCCGGCCCGATGCTCGAAATCAGCGGACGCGAACCATCCGAAATGCTCTGGCCCCAGCACCTCGCCGCCTCTCCGGTCATCATCGCTGCGCACGATGATTGCATCAAGCGCGCCCTCCTCGTAGGAGTCGAGAAGCGCACGCGAATTGTCGATCATGACTTCAACCTTGAGGCAGGGATCGAGCGTCTTCAGCTTGGCGAGGAGGATCGGCATCTCCGGTCCCATAATATGAGCGGCAATGCCGAGCCGGAACCGCCGTCGCTCTGCCGTTAGTGCAGCCATTGCACGCTCATGGGCAGCGAGAAATTCTCTTGCTGGTGGCAGGAAGGTTTCGCCTTGCGCCGATAGCCGGACCTGCCTCGGCGTGCGTTCGATCAACCGCTTTCCAAGACGATCTTCGAGCCGCTTGAGCTTCACGCTGACGGCGCCCTGCGTAGAACCAAGAGCTTCCGCCGCGCGTGTGAAGCTCTGATGGTCCGCGATCATCACGAACGCCCGCACGGCATCGACTTCCAGCATCCCGATCATCCATCATGTTTTGTTGTTACTGAAATTCCCTGCCATGCAGTTGATGAATGGTCAAGCCTCCGGCACATTGGCTTCGACACAAATCAATCTACAAGGCCGTCGCGCTCAGTCTTCGCTTCCCGATGGGGGCGACGCGCCTTGCATTGTCAAAAAGCAGGGCAGACCATGACAACCTATCGACAATCCAGAAATTGTTTCGCGCTCGTCGCCGTATGTCTTTCGGCTCTGATGTTAGGGCTTGAAATTACCAGCATTCCCTCAATCTTGCCGACGCTCGAGAAAGTCCTGTCGGCGGACTTTCAGCAACTCCAATGGATCATGAACGCCTATACGATCGCAATGTGCTCCGTACTGATGGCCATGGGGACGTTGGGCGATCGCTTTGGACGCAAGCGGGTCTTCAAGATCGGCATCGCAGTCTTCGCCTTCGCTTCGCTGATTTGCGGGCTGGCGACCAGCGCGCCCCTGTTAATCGCAGCCCGCTTTGTTCAAGGAACCAGTGCAGCGGCGATGCTCGCTTGTCAGGTCGCTGTTTTATCCCATCAATTCCAGGATGGGGCTGAGCGCGGAAAAGCATTTGGATGGTGGGGTATCGTCTTTGGAGTGGGCTTGGGTTTTGGTCCGATCGTCGGGGGAATGCTCATTACACTGACAAGCTGGCACTGGGTTTTTCTCGTCCATGTGGTGATCGCGGTCGCAACCGTCGTCTTCGCGCAGAAAGGCGTCGAAGAATCTGTCGATCCGCACGCGACACGCATCGACATGGGAGGAATGGCAACGCTCTCGCTAGCCGTCTTCGGCATTGTCTATCTCATCACCCAAGGTCAGCAGCTTGGACCGACAAGCCCTCTTGCTTTGACCATTCTCGCTATAAGCGCTGCGAGTTTCCTGCTTTTCGTGATCATCGAGATCCGCGTCGCGCGACCTATGTTTGATTTCGGAGCGTTCCGCGTCCGTCGCTTCGCTGGTGCGATCATTGGGTCGAGCGGCATGAATTTCAGCTTCTGGCCCTTCGTCATCTATCTGCCGATCTATCTTCAGGCTGTGCTCGGCTATGATGCGATCGCTGCAGGGATGACCGTGCTGGCCTATACGCTCCCAACCATCGTCGTTCCGCCACTTGCCGAGCGGCTATTGCTTAAATGGGGGCCGAGACTTGTGATCCCGGTTGGCCTCCTCACTATCGGTGCGGGGTTCATGCTCTTGGTTTTGGTGATCAACAGCGAGTATGCGAGCTGGATGACCTTGCTGCCGGGTTGCGCCTTGGCTGGCATCGGATTAGGCCTGACCAATACGCCCGTCACAAACACGGCAACGGGAGCGTTACCGCTGGAACGCAGCGGGATGGCGTCGGGCATGGATATGAGCGCCCGAATGATCTCACTATCCATCAACATTGCGCTGATGGGACTCATCTTGTCGAGCAGTATATCCGGCTACATACTTCGTGCGCTTCCCCATGCACCCTCTGGCTCCACGCTTCGAACGCTAGCTGATATCGTTTCGGCCGGAAACCTCACCACCATCGAGAACAATGGAATCTCGCTCACGCTGGCGAAATCGGCGCTGTCGTACGGCATAGGAAGGGTTGCGCTCTATGGCGCGATCTCAGCATTCATCCTGGCCCTAGTCAGCTTCACAATCTTCGGGAACAATCGAACGCCCCTTAAACGGTAGCACCAAGCCCATCGCATTTCCGTCGATACTCGATCATCCGGGCGCGGCTCGTCACAAGCTCCACATGGTCATCGCCGAGCATGTGGAGGCAGACGCGCTTCGTCCATGGGCCATCTTGGAGAGTGAAGAGATAGCGCCCGTTTCCGAGAGCCGTCAGTGGCATGCGGCGGCGAAGGGGGCCAGTACCCATGATAAGGGCGCCTCCGGCGATGTCGAACTCCGCACTTTCCTCTGAACGCCAGCGTCCATCGAGCGTTGGCGGAACGTCGTTGACAGGCATGACGGGTATAAACCGTCGTGTCGCATGGCCCACCTCTCCGACCAGTCCGGCGTCATCAAGGCGAAGACGAACGGGCGAGGACGCTGAGCGGGACGAGACCCAGCCATTACCCTCGTCATAGAGCGTGTCTTCCGCATCGAGAAAGCTGCAGGTGCTGCCCTTGATCTCCAGCCACCAGGGCCCCGTCTCTGTGACGTAGAGACCATCCGGCAGGAATGCTGCAGGTCTCGGCAGCGGCAAGCCTGTCAGTGCCGCCATGCTCTCAAGTGCAATCTTGAACCCGTTCGTGTCCTCCCGATTGGAAAGGACAACGAAGCCCGCGCTACTCTCTGGATCGAGCAGGAAGTAGCTCTTGTAGCCGGGATGCGATCCGCCGTGGCCGACGAAACGTCTGTTGCCGAGATGCGTCCACCGAAGACCCAGACCATACTCGCTCATCCTGCCATCGGCGAGCGGACGTGGAGCCGACAGTCGATCGAGCACGGCGGTGAAACTATGCTCGCCCTTCAACAGGCATTGCAGCCATGCGACGAGCGCCTCGGCGCTTCCGGCAAGGCTTCCAGAGGCGGAAAGGTGAAGACCGGCGGCGGACAATTGCCAGCCCTTATCGGATTTCCAATAGCCGGGTGCCAGGCCGATAACAGGATCGTTCCAGACATCCGGCGCGGACAGCGCAAGCCCCAGATGCCTGGCGGTGTCTTGCACGAAGTCGTCGAAACGCAAGCCCTTTCGCACCAGTGCAGCCTCGACCAGTCGGTAGCCGGTATTGGAGTAGGACACTTCCGTACCAATGGGGAAATTCAGGCTCGTCTGGCGCGCAACATAGTCCAGCAAGGGCTGAGCCTTCGTCTCGCTGTAGACCGACAGGCCAAGCAGCGAGAGGCACTCACGCACGTCCGGCAAACCTCCGCTCATATCGAGCGCCTGACCGACCGTGACATCGCGTAACGGGGACTGCAGTTCCGGCAGGTGCTCCCCGAGCGGATCATCGAGACCCATCACATCGCTATGGGCAAGGACCATGGCGCAGAACACATGTTTGGTCAGCGACGCGTAGCGGGCCACGGTCCTGGATGAGAACGGCGCAAGGGTAGAGAGACTTTCAACGCCGCCCGCATGAGCGAAGCGAATGCCGGAAAGATCGAAGCCGACCACGCAGCCGCCTGGCTCATCGTCGCGCCAATGCGAAACGCAATCTCCAGCCGTTTTCGAAGCGGCAGCCCAGTCCATCGTCATTGTCATCGCCCACGTCCTCCTTGTTCCACCCGGCAGCGGAAACCATTCTTGCATTGCATTTGCCCCGCTCTCGGGGATAGAGCAAAGACGCGATGACATCAGTTGGAAGCAATCCTATGACCGATCAAACCGTCCTGCCCGTCTTCGATGGGCATAATGATGTTCTGCTGCGATTGAAACTCTCCGGTTACTCAAACCCGGAAGAGCGTTTCATCGAAGGAGACAGCACCGGCCATATCGACCTTCCCAAGGCCAAGAAAGGCGGATTGGCGGGCGGGCTTTGCGCCGTCTATATCCCCTCGCCGCGCGGAACCGATGCCAATGGCGATTTCCTGGCCCCGACCCAGCAGACGGCGCTTGCCACAACGCTTGCAATGGCCGGTCTGCTGTTTCGCATCGAAGCGCAGTCGAAGGGCGGGCTTACGGTCTGCCGCAGCGCTGCGGATATCCGCAACGCCATGGCACGCGGCTCCTTCGCCTCGGTCTTCCACATCGAAGGCGTCGAAGCCTTCGACGCCGACCTGGAAGCGCTCTACGTTCTGCATCAGGCCGGCCTTCGCACGCTTGGTCCCGTCTGGAGCAGGCCCAATATCTTTGCCTATGGCGTTCCCTTCCGCTTTCCCTCCTCACCCGATATTGGTCCGGGACTGACGGAGGCGGGGCAGCGCCTCGTCAAGACCTGCAATGAGCTGAAGGTCATGATCGACCTGTCGCACATGAACGAGCAGGGTTTCTGGGATATCGCCAAATTGTCCGACGCGCCGCTGGTCGCCTCGCATTCCAACGCCCATGCGCTCTGCAACCACAGCCGCAACCTGACGGATCGTCAGCTCGACGCCATTCGCGACACGGGTGGTCTGGTGGGCATCAACTTCGGCGTTCTTTTCCTGCGTCAGGACGGCATCAAGAATCCGGATACGGATATTCGCGAACTGGTTCGTCATGTGGATTACATCGTCGATCGTATCGGCATCGACCATGTGGCACTCGGCTCCGACTTCGACGGCACGACCATTCCGGCTGCCATGCGTGACGCTTCCGATCTGCCACTTCTTGTCGACGAACTGCGCAAGGCTGGATACGATCAGGCGTCGCTGGAGAAGATCGGTCACGGCAACTGGCTAAGAGTTTTGGAACGCAGCTGGGGTGCGTAACCCGATATTCTCCCCAGCATTTTAGACAAACGACATACTGTAGATAATCTTACAAAGATTATGATTTTTCGTATTTGTGAAACCACAACGAATTACTGTCATAATCCTGTGGTTGGCAAACTGCGCCTCGCTTTCGTGGAACATTAAATGACAGAGAAGAACGACGTCACGCCGATTGAAGAGGCCGAAGATGGCCTGAGCGGCTTTTTCGAACGTTACAAACCCCATCTGACATCGCTTGCGGTCATTGCCGTCTTCGTCATGATGACGGTGACGATCTATCGCCTCACCTCCGAGGTCCGCTACGATGACATCGTTGTCGCCCTTCTCGACACCAGCTGGAAGTCGGCGTTTCTGGCCGTCCTCTTCACGGCGCTGAGCTTTGCTGCCCTGATCTGCTACGATCTGAACGCACTCGAATTTATCGGCAAGCGCCTCAAAAAGCCTTCGGTCATTGCCACAGCCTTCATCGCCTATGCCGTTGGCAACACCGCAGGCTTCGGCCCCTTGAGCGGCGGCGCGATCCGTTTCCGCGCCTATTCGCGCATGGGACTGACGCCATCCGACATCGCCCGCGTCATCGCCTTCGTCACCCTGTCCTTCGGCCTCGGACTTCTGTCCGTGAGTGCGCTCGCAACCTTGATCGTTGCGCCGCGCGTCGCCAGCATCATGGGCGTGGACGCGATCTGGCTTCGCGGTGCCGCAGTCATCGTCATTCTCGTTCTGGCGACGCTGATCTATGTCGGTCGCAATGGGCGCGTCGTTCAGATCCGTCAGCTGAAACTGCGCCTTCCCGATAGCCGCACCTCGTCGCGCCAGTTCCTGGTGTCAGCGCTCGATATCGCGGCATCGGCTTCGGTGCTCTATGTGCTCTTGCCGGAAACCAATGTCGGCTGGCCAAGCTTCTTTGCCATTTACGCCACCGCCGTCGGCCTTGGCGTTCTCAGCCACGTGCCGGCAGGTCTTGGCGTTTTCGAAGCGGTGATGGTGGCGGGTCTCGGCAACGCGATCAGCCTCGATCAGCTTCTCGGTGGCCTCGTCCTTTACCGCGTCATCTATCACGTGCTGCCGCTTCTCTTCGCCATCATCCTGATGCTGATCACCGAGATGAAGCAGTTCGCCGCAAAGCCGGTGATGGCCGATATCGGCAATCTTGCCGGTCGGCTGGCGCCGTCGCTTCTCTCAGCCTTTGCCCTGATCCTCGGCGCGATGCTGATCTTCTCCTCCGTGACGCCGACGCCGAACAGCAACCTGGATTTCCTGTCCAACTTCGTACCGCTTCCCATCATCGAAGCTGCGCACTTTCTCTCCAGTATCCTGGGTCTCGGCCTTGTCGTCGCATCCCGCGGCCTGAGCCAGCGTCTGGATGGCGCATGGTGGGTGGCACTGGTGGCGGCTGCAGGCGGCCTGTTCCTCTCGCTCATCAAGGCGATTGCCATCTTCGAGGCGATCTTCCTTGGCGTCTTCATCGTGGCGCTCTTCTTCAACATGCGCGCCTTTACCCGCCACGCCTCGCTTCTGCGTCAGGCTCTTGGTCCCACCTGGATTGCCGCGATGGCGGTCATCGTCGCCGGTGCGGCCACGATCCTCCTGTTCGTCTATCGCGATACCGATTACAGCCAGACTCTATGGTGGCAGTTCGAGTTTTCCGAGGAAGCGCCGCGTGGGCTTCGCGCCGTCCTTGGTCTGGTTCTCGCCTCTTCGACCATCGCCATCTTCAGCCTCTTGCGGCCTGTCACCTACCGGCCGGAAGAGATCCAGCCCGAAGACATCGAGAAGGCCACCGACATCGTCGCCAAGCAGGACGTAGCGGACGCCAATCTGGTGCGCATGGGCGACAAGCACATCATGTTCTCGGAAAAGGGCAATGCCTTCATCATGTACGGCATTCGCGGCCGCTCGTGGATCGCGCTGGCCGATCCTGTCGGGGACGAAAGCGAATTTTCCGATCTGATCTGGCAGTTCGTCGAGACCGTGCGTGCCAATGGTGGACGCGCCGTCTTCTACCAGATCTCATCCGCGTCGCTTCCCTATTGCACAGATGCGGGTCTTCGCGCCTTCAAGCTTGGCGAACTCGCCATGATCGATCTCAAGCGCTTCGAACTGAAGGGCGGCAAGCTTGCCAATCTGCGTCAATCGCTGAGCCGCGGCGCGCGCGACGGGCTGACCTTTTCAGTTGTCGATACGCCGGACGTCCCGGCCATCTATGACGAGTTGAAGCAAGTCTCCGATTCCTGGCTGGAGCATCACAATACGCGCGAAAAGACCTTTTCGCTCGGCTCCTTCGAGCGCGACTACATCCTGTCTCAGCCGGTTGCTGTTCTGCACAAGGACGGCAAGATCACTGCCTTTGCCAACCTGTTGATGACCGACACCAAGAGCCAGGTGACGGTGGATTTGATGCGCTTTGCACCGGATGCACCGCGTGGCTCCATGGACTTTCTCTTCGTCAGCATCATCGAACATATGCGTGAGCAGGGTTATGCCCAGTTCAACCTCGGCATGGCGCCGCTGTCCGGCATGTCGAAACGCGATGCCGCCCCCGTCTGGGACCGTATCGGCGGCACATTGTTCGAGCACGGCGAGCGGTTTTACAATTTCAAAGGCCTGCGCGCCTTCAAGTCTAAATTTCATCCCAAATGGGAGCCACGTTACGTTGCCGTCTCGAACGGCACCAGCGCCGCGCTGGCTTTGATGGACACAACGGTTCTCATCAGCGGCGGCGTGAGAGGAGTGATCGGTAAATGAGATTTTTGAAACGGCTCACAGGCGCTTTGCTCACGGCAGCGGTTTTGCTGCCTTCACATGCGCCGGCGCAGGACGCTCAAAAATACGAAACCGGCATGATTCCCGCCGATCACATTCTGCTGCCCGATGGCGACATCACCTCAACCGTGTTCCTGGTGTCGGACGGCAATGGCTGGGACGAGACCGAACAGAAGGAAGCCGATGCTCTTCTCGAAAAAGGCGCCGCCGTCGTCGGCATCGATTTTCCAGAATACATCAAGTCGCTTGAGAAAGACGACGACGACTGCGTCTACATGATCTCCGATATCGAACAGCTTGCGCAGGAAATCCAGCGCAAGGCGGGTGTTTCCAATTACAGCCTTCCGATCATTGCCGGAACGGGCGATGGCGGCGCACTTGTCCTGGCGATGATCGCGCAAAGCCCGACGGCAACGATCGGCGAGGCTGTCGCGGTCGATCCGGTGGCGAGCATTCCCTTGAAGAAGGTGCTCTGCACACCCGCAACCAAGGATAAGGACGGCGACCGTACCATCTACGGCCTGACGGACGGTCCGCTTCCGGCACCCGTCACGGTGCTGTTCACGCCGAAGGCCGACCCGAAAGGCCGGGAACATGTCGACGCGCTTTTGAAGGCGCATTCGGACATCGACGTCAAGGATGTGACGGATGATGCGCAGACCGCGCTGATTCAGGTTCTGCAGGACCGGATCGACGCGGCCGCCAATTCCGACAGCCCGCTCGGCCTGCCGCTTACCATTCTCGAAGCCAAGCCGACCATGGATACAATGGCGGTCGTCTATTCCGGCGATGGTGGCTGGCGCGATATCGACAAGGATGTCGGCGACTATCTGCAAAAAGACGGTATTCCCGTCGTCGGGGTCGATTCACTGCGCTACTTCTGGTCCGAGAGAAAACCTCAGGACGTGTCCGACGACCTCGCGCGGATCATCGACACCTATCGCAAGGAATGGAAGGTCAACAACGTTCTTCTGATCGGCTATTCCTTCGGCGCCGATATTCTGCCTGCGACCTATAACGGGTTGCCGGAGAAGGATAAGGGGCGCGTGGTGCAGATGAGCCTCCTGTCGCTTTCCCACCAGGTGTCCTACGAGATTTCCGTTGGCGGATGGCTCGGGGTATCCTCGGATGGAGCGGAAGATCCTGTCAACGATCTCGCCAAGATCAATCCAAAGATCGTCCAATGCGTCTATGGCACGGACGATGATGAAAGCGCCTGCCCTGCTCTCAAAGATAAGGGCATGGAACTGATCGGCATTGAGGGCGGCCACCATTTCGATGAGGACTATGAGGCGCTGACGCGCAAGATCGTCGCTTCGCTGAAACAGCGACTGCAAAAATAACGGCGTCTCAGGCGCTACCGTCATCTTGAATACAGTCTGCAGCCTTTGTACTGCTTCTGACGCTGCGTCGCGCGAAAGGATCTAACCACCCCCACGCGCGACACGGCTCAAGAACAATGGCCTGAAGCGTGACGCGCATATGTGAGACATCGCGGACATGCTTTGGGTATAACAACCGAAGTGTGTGACGATGCAATTTCCAGCCAAGCCCGCTGCCATTTCCGATGCCGAACGCCAGGACAGGCTTCAGCGTTTGCGGGTGAAGATGGGCGAGCAAGGCTTCAGCGCCGTGCTTCTCGGCTCGACGGAAAGTCTGCGCTATTTCACAGGCCTTGTCTGGCACCAGAGCGAGCGGCTGCTTGGCGCGGTCATCACACTGGATGCTCTTCACTACATCGTGCCAGGGTTCGAACAGAGCCGTGTCGACACACTTCCCCATATCGAGGGAGAGGTTCATCTCTGGCAGGAGGAGGAAAGCCCTTCGGCCCTCGTCGCAAGCCTTGCAGGCTCATCCGGCCTGATCGCTCTGGACGATGCACTACCCCTCTTCATCTATCACAGCCTTGCCGCCAAGGTCGGGCCTGATCGTCTGGTCGATGGCGGCCCTGTGATCCGCGGCCTCCGGCTTCTCAAATCCAGCGCTGAAATTGCCATCATCGATTATGCGATGAACCTGACGCTGGAGGTGCACAAACGCGCCCATGCCATGATGAAGCCAGGTGTGCTGACGTCCGATGTCGTCCGCTTCATCGACGAGCAGCACCGCGAGCTCGGCGGCGAGGGTGGCTCTTCCTTCTGCATCGTCTCCTTCGGCGAAGCGACATCGCTGCCCCATGGCGCTGACGGGGAGCAGACCTTGCAGGCAGGCGACGTCATTCTGGTCGATACAGGAACGCGGATCGACGGCTATCACTCCGACCTGACGCGCACCTATGTGATGGACGAGCCAAGCGCTGATTTTGCTCGCGCCTGGGCTATCGAGCGCGAGGCGCAGCAGGCGGTGTTCGATGCCGCACATCTTGGGGCGCCGTGCGAAAATCTCGATGCGGCAGCCCGCGCCGTCATGGCTCGGCATGGGCTCGGACCGGATTACGCTCTTCCCGGCCTGCCGCACAGGGCGGGCCATGGTCTTGGACTGGAAATCCACGAAGGACCTTACATTGTGCGCGGCAACACGCAGCCGCTTATGGCCGGCATGTGCTTCTCCAACGAACCCATGCTGGTCTATCCGCAAAAATTCGGCATCCGTCTTGAGGATCACATCTACATGGCCGCCGATGGCCCACGCTGGTTCACACAGCCTGCCGACTCGCCCGTCCACCCTTTCGGTTAAATTCAGAAATCCCGCCCCTGTCGCCCCTACATTAGCCCTTGCGCAAAATTTATATATTTTCTATCCCAAGAGAACTTGAGGAGGAATCGATGTCCGTCGCGGAAAAAAGAAAAACAAAAACGCCCATTCTGGCCGATCGCATCGCCGACTTCGTTGAGAAGATCAAAACAACGCGCAAGGACGACGGCAGCTTCGACACGAAAGCAATCGGACGTCTATGGGACGACGAGGTCCGTTTCCATTTCGAAAACGGCAGAACCGCCAAGACGCTTGAGCTTTACATCGTCAAGTACCGCTATGCGCTGAAAGACGCCTTCGGGCCGAAGACGACACCGCTTGCCATCTGCAACATGAAAAAGCTGCGCGAGCGTCTCGATACCTACATAGCGCGAGGCGATTACCCGCAAAGCGGGGTGGCGATGTCGATCGTGGAGAAGATCGAAAGAGCCGAGCACAACACGGCGGGCCGCAAACCCCGTTTCCTGCTGCGCGTTTCGGACTTCATCTCCGCTATCAATGGCGTCAGCACCAAGGGAGAGATGCAGGCGCTGTGGGACCGGGAAATGGACGCCATGACCGGCAGAACGCAAGCAACCGTCATCTCCTACATCACGAAATATCGCAATGCCATTCGCGAGGCATTTGGCGAGCAGCATCCCATGCTGCGCATTGCCGCCGGCACGCCGCAGCTTTACGATGACGCGCGCAAGGCCAAAATGGCGAAGATCGCCACCAAGCACGGCTCGCTGATCACCTTCGAACATTATTCCGAGGTGATGCGACGCTGCCGACGCTTCCTTCACTCGGAAGACCCGTTGACGATCGGCATCGGCCTGATCGGCACCACCGGTCGGCGCCCCTTCGAAGTCTTCACCCAGGCCGAGTTTACCCCAGCACCCTATGGCAATGGTGTCTCCAAATGGAGCGTGCTGTTCAACGGGCAGGCGAAGACGAAGCAGGGCGAAGGGACGAAATACGGCATCACCTATGAAATTCCGGTTCTGGAGCAAGCCAAGATCGTGCTCGAGGCCTATCGACGCCTGAGAAACAGCAGCGATGGCAAGCTCTGGTTCGGCATGAATGTGGACGAGTTTTCCACCGATGCGAGACTGCCGCTGCGCGATGCAATGATCGCGAAATTCGAGGACATCTGGCCGAAGGAAGAGCCGCCGAAGCCCTATGGGCTACGGCACCTCTATGCCGAAATCGCTTATCGCAACTTCGCGCCCGCCAATGTCACGAAGAACAGCTATTTCGCCGCCATCCTCGGCCATAACAACAATGATCTGGAAACGTCGCTCTCCTACATGACCTATGCTTTTCCTGAGGACGAGCATGAATCGAAAGCGCGGGCGGAGCGTGTGGCGGATCGCACGATACGGCAGATGATCACCGTCAATCAGATCCCGGGCATGGCAGGCGAGTAGGCCGCAGTACGGCGCTTGGACTATGACGGTCTCGCGTGTAAAGCGCTGTGCATCCTATTGGACGCACAAGGACACTTTACCTTTGAATCTACGCATTGTGTTGTAGTACGCGAGGTTGTGGGACTATTGTCCTTGCCACTTATAGCGTCATGACCTACCACTTGAAGAGCGCTTGCTGAGGGATGCTCAAGCGGGTTTGTCTTGTTGGGCCAATCATGATCGACAGCTATCTCGATACAAGGCAGTTGGAAGCCTTCGTGGCGGTGATCTCGATTGGCAGTATGACAGGAGCCGCCAAGGCGCTTGGAAAATCCCAGCCTGTCATCAGCCGGCTGATACAGGATCTTGAAAAAGACATCGGATTTACGCTTCTTCATCGCCACGGCCCGAGGATTTCTCCGACCGCGCAGGGCATCGCCTTTTTCTCCAAGGTCGAGCTTCTGCTGGGCGGTCTGCGCACCATCAGCCAAAGCTGCAGACATATCGAAACGGCAGCAGGCCGCGCGATGGAAATCACGGCGGTGCCGGAGCTTGCGGCAAGCCTTGCACCCCTGGCGCTCGCGCGACTGCCGGCGCCGCTCTTCCCGAACGAGGTGCATATTCGCAGTACCAGCTGCGAGAACGTCATCGCCGCGGTGCTGGCCCGTACTGCCGATATTGGTTTGGTCACCCTGCCGGTCGATCATGCCGGGCTGGAAACGCACTGGATCGGCGAGGTTTCTCACGTCGCCGTTCTAAGGCACGACGATCCGATTGTTCATGCCGGCCTCCTCACCCTACAGCACCTTGCCGGCCGTAGCGTCATCGCACCCGCGCGCCCTCATCCGCTACGCGTCGAACTGGAACAAGCCATGGGTGCCGAAAGCGTCGAGATCGGCGGCATCCTCGACAGCAATTCCGCCTATACGTCCATCGCCATGGCACGGGCGGGCCTGGGAATTGCGATCGTGGAATCCACGTCCATCCAAGCGCTTCCCATCAAAGACACCGCCGTGCTGCCTCTTTCTTTCCACATACCGTTCCGATGGGCGGTCGTCACAGCACCGAGTCATTCGCTTCGCACGGACGTGCTTCAACTCATCGACGCGTTGGAGCAAGCAGCCATCGCCTTGCCGGACTTCCGCAAGCTGGACGCTACTACACAGCACCGGCCCGAAAAATCGGAACCGGCCTTCGAAGAAGCATGAGGCGTCGGTTCGAAAAGGGAGACGCGTTCTTTGTAAGTCCAATAGGAGCGCTTCGCGATCTTTCAGATGTGCTCTTGCGCTTTACGGTCCTGTTGTTCGCATGTCGTCGTCGTAACACCGCTGCACAGTTCCGCTTAGACCATGCTTTGGCGGCTCATGACCGGATCAGACGATACCGCCGCGCCAGGTACATCTCGACGCCAGCCCGTGTGAGGAACGAAGCCAGGCCCACGATGATCGCAACAACCCTGATGCGGAATTCATCGGCCTCGACCTCGGCGTGCCGGGTGTCCAGCAATGTGTGTTCCGTAACGGTGATCTCGCCGATGATATCGCGGATGCGGTCCATCGTTCCGACAGCCATGTAGCCGATTTCATTCGTGCGGGCGGCATCGGCACCGACGTCATCATAGATCGATATTGAATGCTTCAGCTCTTCAAGCTTCTTCTCGATCAATGTGTCGAGCGCTTTGACGCGGGCGACCTGCCCGGAATTGTCCGATATCCTGGTCATCAAATCGTTCTGAAGCAGGTGAAGGCGCTCCATCGCCTTCTCATACGGCGCGAGATAGCGCTTGTCGCCGCTGACGAGATAACCCCTCTGTCCCGTCTCGGCATCATCAAGCGCGATCAAGACGTCCTTGGTGGTATCGATCGCTTCATAGGTATGCACCACCATATCATAGTGGTCGCTTAAAAGGTCGTGCGTCCATGAGGTGGCAAGGATACCGGCAGCCAAGACGACCCCGACCGGTATCGATCGCAGCAGTGTCGGGAAGGTCAGATACTTGTGGCGCAGCGACGTCAAAGACCAGTCAGACATTTACGGGATCATCCAAGCAAGCGCAGTTCAACGTCTTATATCCGTCCGATGGCAAAAGCGCGAACAGGTTGGCATACACCGTGCCAGGCAGTTCAACGCAACAACAATCAGGAAGTTCAAAGTCGTTCGCCGAATTCGATTGCAGCCATGTGACGTGAACTGGTCTGTCAAACGCCTTGACACGAGGTCCTATTTCTCATTTAGAGTCAGGCATTCCGAGGGGAGCATCGAACGATGCTGAGATGGCGGTGAGCCGGACCCTTGAACCTGATCCGGCTCATACCGGCGTAGGAACGGAACGTTCGCCGTCAGGCACAGCTTTCTTTTCCATGCGTCATGCTTATCCGGGTCCGCTAACCGCGTGTCTGGAGATAAACGGCTGATGGCAAGCTTTCCCACCGCAGAAAAAGCGGCAGACCTTCTGGCTCTCGTGCGGGAGCGACGACCGCGTGTCCACTGCCTGATGAATACGGTGGTACAGAAGTTTACCGCTGACGGCATCACCGCAATCGGCGGCATTCCCTCGATGACATCGTCGGAAGAAGAGATCGAAAGCTTCGTGACGAAGACGGATGCGCTGACGATCAACCTCGGGACGCTGGACGAAGCGCGCCGCAAGGTCATCCGTATCGCCGTCACTAGCGCCAATCGCCAAGGCAAACCCTGGATCGTCGATCCGGTCCATTGCGACTACTCCCCTTCACGGCTAGAATTCGCCCATGAATTGAGCCGGCTGCACCCCTCGATCACACGTGGGAACGCGGCAGAAATGGCGGTTATCGGCGACGTCGGTGGTGCGTTGCGCATTCAGACGGGAGCGGTGGATCGCTTGAGTGATGTCGACCGCAAGGTCCGGATCGTCAACGGCCATGCCCTGATGGCAAAGGTGACGGGAACCGGATGCCTTTCCGGCGGTATCATTGCCGCCTTCATGGCCGTCGAGCCGGATGCGATGCTGGCTGCAGCATCGGCTCTGACTGTTACCGGCGTTTCCGCAGAGATCGCGGCCAGACATGCCAGCGGGCCAGGATCGTTCGAAGTCGCCTTTCTGGACGCCCTCTTCAACCTGAAGAGCGAAGACATTCTCTCCCATGCGAGGATCGAACATGACGAAGATTGATTATCGGCTGAATGCCATTGTCGACGCCTCTCTCAGCGATATCGCGCCGCTTCCCGAGCTTGCAACTCTGGCAGCACATAACGGTGCAACGATCATCCAATATCGCGACAAGACCGCCTCCACACGCAAGATGATCGACCAAGCAAGAGCCATCGTTGAAGCCCTGAAAGGCACCGGCGTGCCGCTGGTGATCAACGACCGGGTCGATGTCGCGATGGCAACGGGCGCAGATGGCGTGCATCTCGGCGCAGACGATATGGATGCAGAAACGGCAAGGCGGCTTCTCGGCCCGGATGCGATCATCGGGCTCACCGTCAAATCCATGGCTGATGCCCGACACGTCGCGCAAGCACCGGCCGATTATGCCTGCATTGGCGGGGTGTTCGAAACCACCTCCAAGGTCAATCCGGATACGCCTGTCGGCCTTGCGGGGCTAAAGCAAATCAGGACATACCTGCGCAACGAGCGACCAGACCTGCCGGTTGGCGCGATTGCCGGCATCACGCTGGAGCGCGTTCCTGACATGATTGCAGCAGGTGCCGATGGGGTGGCGCTGATCTCCGCCCTATTCCGCACGGACGATATAGCAACCACGGCCAAGGCGTTTCGCAATGCCGTGGATGACGCGATAGGAGCACGCCCATGACCGCCATTGCTTTGACCATCGCCGGTTCCGATAGCGGCGGCGGTGCTGGCATCCAGGCCGACCTCAAGACATTCTCCGCTCTCGGTGTCTATGGTGCGAGTGTCATCACCGCCATCACCGCACAGAACACCAAGGGCGTGACCGCGGTTGAAGATATCTCCGCTGCCATCATCGCTGCGCAGATGGATGCGGTGTTTTCCGACCTCGATATCAAGGCGATCAAGATCGGCATGGTCTCGCGTATCGACACGATACGAACGATTGCCGAGAGACTGCGCAGCCAGCCCCAACCGGTCGTCCTTGACCCCGTGATGGTGGCGACCTCCGGTGACAGATTGCTTCAGGAGGAAGCAATCGAAACGCTTCGAAGCGAATTGCTGCCGCAGGCAATACTTGCCACGCCCAACCTTCCTGAGGCGGCACTGCTGACCGGAACCGGCATCGCCACCGATCGTGCCGCGATGCTGAAACAGGCCGAGATGATCCTGGCGCTTGGTGCGAAGGCTGTCCTGATCAAGGGCGGCCACGGCACCGGATCAAAGAGCGTCGATCTTCTGATGGACGGCGAGAGGCCCCAAGAATTTTCCATGCCGCGCATCGAGACGAAGAACGACCATGGTACCGGCTGCACGCTTGCGGCAGCGATTGCGGCCCATCTGGCGCTCGGCCTACCGCTGACGGATGCCGTCGGCCTGTCCAAAGACTATCTCCAGGGTGCGTTGGCCGCAGGCCGCGACCTCAAGGTCGGTCATGGTCACGGGCCGATTCATCATTTTTACCGCTGGTGGGCGCCCTGACGGGCCAGCCCGATCAGGATTTGCGCTCCGTCGCCCGAGGCTTGGGAGCGGCAAGGGCGTTGCGGATGGCGAAGCTAGAATGGATGCGTGAGACGCCCGGAAGCTTGGAGAGAATATCCTTGTGGACTCGCTCGAAATCGCCTGCGGTTTCGACCTCGACGCGGAGAAAATAATCCGAGCCGCCGGTCATGAGATAGCATTCTCGCACTTCCGGATAGCGTCGCACGGCATTTTCAAAGCGATTGAGAAAATCCTCCGTCTGCCGGTCGAGGGTGATCTGGACGATGACCGAAATCACCTCTCCACCGGCAGCACTTCCGGTGATGGCCGTATAGCCGCGAATGACGCCTTCCCTCTCCAGAATGTCCACACGACGCAGACAGGCGGACGGCGATAGCCCCACCTCAGCGGCAAGTTTGGCATTGCTGATGCGGGCATTCAGCCGAAGCAGGCGGATGATATGACGATCGGTGGCGTCGAGAGCAGACATGATTTCATTCCGATTGATCGCATGAAATTGCAAGAAAAACGAATTTATCGAATTTTCTTCGCCTTACCCTGCTTAAATTCAAGGATCATTGCAATACTCTGTTGCCAAAAGAACAAAGGGAACGACAATGGACATGACCCTCCAGCAGCAGAAAGCTCAAGGTGGCGCAAGCGGCTATCTGACGATCGATCTTGCAGCCCTTCGCGACAATTATCTGACGCTTGCCTCCAAGGCGCCGCATGCGCTGACGAGTGCCGTGGTGAAGGCAGATGCCTATGGTCTTGGTGCCGATATCGTCGCGCCCGTCCTTTACGATGCGGGATGCCGGCACTTCTTCGTCGCTCATATTGATGAGGCGCTGTCTCTTCGTCTGCACATCGCGCCCGATGCAAAAATCTTCGTTCTCAATGGCCTCCAGCCCGGAAACGAAACCTCCTGCTCCGCGCTGAACATCATTCCGGTTCTCAACTCCCTGGAGCAGGTCGCTCAATGGTCGGCGCAAGCCGCCGTCCTTGGCAAGACACTGCCCGCTGCCCTGCAAATCGACACTGGCATGTCGCGGCTCGGACTGGCGCCATACGAGGTCGAAAGGCTGCTGGCGACACCAGCCATGCTCAAAGGCATCGATCTTGCCTGCATCATGAGCCATCTCGCCTGCGCCGACGAGCCAGACCATGAGGCCAATGCGCTGCAGCTTAACGCCATGCGCAAAATCACCGAGCAGTTTCCCGGCGTGCCAGTCTGCTTTGCCAATTCCGGCGGCATCTTTCTCGGCACGGACTATCACAATGCCCTGATGCGGCCGGGCATCGCGCTTTATGGTGGGGCGCCATCGGCAGCTCATCCCAATCCGATGAAGCCGGTCGTCAGCTTGAGCGTTGCCGTGGTTCAAACCCGTACAGTGCCGGCTGAAAGCTTCGTCGGCTACGGCGCCTCGCTGCGCACCACCGCCGATACCCGGTTGGCAACGGTTGCCGCAGGCTATGCCGATGGCCTGCCGCGTTCTTTGAGCAGCCGAGGAGCCGCTTATTTCAACGGCGTTCGGCTTCCTATTGCCGGGCGCGTTTCGATGGACAGCATCACGCTCGATATTTCCGCCCTTCCCGAAGAGACGCTCACCCATGGCAGCCTCGTCGAAATCATCGGCCCGAACCAGACGCTCGAGGCAATTGCCGAGGACGCAGGCACGATCGCCTATGAAATACTGACGCGGCTCGGCCAGCGCTATCGCCGTCGCTACATCTATCCGGAAAAGCAAGCTGCCGCTTCTTCCACTATCGCTCGAAACCTGTGAGGCCAGCATGAACATCACCATTCTTGGAGCCGGCGTCATTGGCGTCACCTCAGCCTGGTACCTCGCCAAGGCCGGACATTCCGTGACCGTAATCGACCGGCAGCCAGCAGCGGCACTGGAAACCAGCTTCGCCAATGCCGGCGAAGTCTCGCCGGGCTATTCGTCTCCCTGGGCAGCACCCGGCATTCCGATGAAGGCGCTGAAGTGGCTCTTCATGGAGCACGCGCCGCTGATCATTCGCCCCACCGCAGATCCCGCCGCCTGGCGCTGGATGATCCAGATGCTGAGCAACTGCACGGCTGCGCGCTACAACGTCAACAAGAGCCGCATGGTACGTATCGCCGAATACAGCCGCGACTGCCTGATGGCGCTTCGTGACGAGACCGGCATTCAGTATGATCAGCGCATGAAGGGGACGCTGGAAGTCTTCCGCACCCAGAAGCAGTTCGATGGTATCGGCAAGGACGTCGAGGTTCTCAAAGCCGGTGGCGTGCCTTACGAAATTCTCGATCGCAACGCCTGCGTCGCGGTAGAGCCTGGCCTTTCCTCCTCGCGGGACAAGATCGTCGGTGGCCTGCGGCTGCCGGGTGATGAGACGGGCGACTGCTTCATGTTCACCTCGGAGCTGGCGAAACTGGCGGAGCAGGCCGGCGTCAAGTTCATCTACGACACCGGCATCATGCGCCCTATCGTCGAAGGCAACCGCCTCAAGGCCGTTGAGACGAGCAAGGGCCTGATCGAAGCGGATGTTTTTGTTGGCGCGCTTGGCAGCTATACGCCGCATTTTCTCAAGCATCTCGGTCTCGACCTGCCGGTTTATCCGGTCAAGGGCTACTCGATCACCGTGCCGATCGTCGATGCGGCCAAAGCGCCGATCTCCACGGTCATGGATGAAGCGCACAAGGTGGCGATTACCCGCCTTGGCGATCGCATCCGCGTGGGCGGCATGGCGGAAATTGCTGGTTTCAACAAGGATCTGCCCGCCAAACGCCAGGCGACCTTGAGGCATTCGGTGGAAGACCTGTTCGGTGGTGCCGGTGATCAATCCCAGGCGAAATTCTGGTGCGGACTGCGCCCGATGACGCCGGATGGCACGCCGGTGATTGGCGCGACGCGCTATGCGAACCTTTACCTGAACACCGGACATGGAACGCTTGGCTGGACCATGGCTTGCGGCTCGGCGCGCGTGCTGGCGGATCTGGTGTCGGGCAACAAGCCGGACATCGACACCGCCGACCTCGGAATCAGCCGCTACGCGGCATAACGCAACGGCCGTGCGGCGCTTGCGCGCACGGCTTTTGTTACAGCGCCAGCGCTTCCTTCAGCGCCAGGCCTTCCTTTACACGCAGATCGAGGTCGGCCTCGATGTGATCGATGTGATGCATCATCAGGCGATGGGCCTTTTCTCCATCGCGGGCTTCCAGCGCATCGAGAATGGCGGAGTGATCGCCATGCCCGCAGCTTGAAATGCCGGATCGGCCATAAAGGGCGATGACAAGCGAGGAGCGGGCGACGAGTTCGCCCATGAATTTTTCGAGAATGGCGTTGCCGGCATGTGAGGCCAGGAGCAGGTGAAAATCGCCTGAAGCCTTGATCTCCGCTCGACGGGCGGAAGGGCCCCTCTCATGCTGATATCGCGTTTCCTCTTGCAGATGAGCACGCAGGCTGGCGATGCCTTCGGGTGTGATCCGTTCTACCGCTGCGGCAACGATGCCCTGTTCTATGAGGCGACGAGAGGCGAAGACCTGACGAGCTTCATCCGGCGATGGATTGGATACGAAAGCGCCCCTATTTCGCTCCGTCCTCACCAGTCCCTCAAAGCTCAGCATCTGCAAGGCAGCGCGTACGACCGTACGGCTGACATCGAAGAGCGCGCCGACTTCGGCCTCTGATAACTTCGTTCCCGGCGTGAGACGGCGATCTGCAATCGCATCGCGCAAGGTATCGCGGATCGCTTGTGCGCGATCTTCCGGCGCGTTGTCTATGTCGGGTTCGAGTTGCGAAAGTGTCATTGCTTTTTCCCGATTTATTTTCTTACTATCGCGAAAGTCGCGACGTGGAAACATCAAAGCGCCCATCGCTCCCGTAAAATTGCATACAATCCTGCCCGCTATTGAAAACAATAGCTGCTTTTTTGTGCATGCAAGGGGCGGGGGCTGATCAAAGTCGCGCCAGCTAAAATAAAAGCGATGCCGTTTCAATCGGTTAGACATGCAAGCCTGAAATTGGCACGGCTTATGCAAGTTCATCTGCAACAAGCAGGGGATCATGCATGAGCAAAGCTGCCGAGATAGACATCGCCGCCGTTACCAAGGTCTATGGAAGCACCACGGCCGTTCACGCCATTAGCCTGAAAATACGGGCGGGCAGCTACTGCTGTCTGTTGGGTCCGTCCGGCTGCGGCAAGACCTCGACGCTGCGCATGATCGCAGGCCACGAAACCATTTCCAGCGGCGATGTTCGGCTCGGCAACACGGTCGTCACCGATCTGCCACCGGCCCAGCGCGGCACGGCGATGATGTTTCAATCCTATGCGCTTTTCCCGCATCTCGATCTCGTCGACAATGTCGCCTTCAGCCTCAAGATGAAGGGCGCGGACAAGGAGACCCGGCGGGCCAAGGCGCTCGAAATGCTGAAGTTGATGCAGCTTGAGCCATATGCGACCCGCCGTCCTGCCCAGCTTTCAGGCGGCCAGCAGCAGCGCGTCGCCCTTGCCCGCGCGCTCATCACCGACCCGGAAGCGCTGCTTTTGGACGAGCCGCTCTCGGCACTCGATCCCTTCCTCAAGATCCGCATGCGCGCCGAGCTGAAAAAGCTACAGACCTCGCTCGGCATTACCTTCGTGCATGTGACCCACAGCCAGGAAGAGGCCATGGCGCTGGCCGATATCGTTGTCGTCATGAATGACGGACGCATCGAGCAGGCGGCCGCACCCCGCGAGGTTTTCGAGCGCCCCGCAACGGCTTTCGTCGCGCGCTTCATGGGCGATCACAACGTCATCTCCGGTCGCCTGAAAGAGGTTGACGGCGAGATGGTAACGCTGGAAGTGGCAGGCGGCGGCATCTTCAAAGCCAGCGGCAGAACGCCGCCGGATGATGCGGTCGATATTGCCGTTCGCACCGACCGCGTGCGCATCGGCGAAGGGGAGCCTGGCCTTGGTTTCACCGGCATCGTCTCCAACGTCGAGTATCGCGGCGCCAGCGTCAAGCTTGCCGTCAACGGTGCCGGCATCGACGATTTCAATGTGATTTTGACCGACGCGGTCTTCTTCGAAAATCCCATAAAGGTTGGCGATGCCATACCTCTTTCCTGGAATGCGGACGATGCCATCGTGCTCGGACGGGTAGAATAACGACCATAAAACAACCAGAGGAGACCTGAAATGACCGATTCCAACAAGACGAAAAAGGGTCTGACCCGCCGCGGTCTCCTGAAGGCGGGCGCTGCCGCCACGGGTGCTGCCGTCGGCTCCGGCCTGATCACCGGCTTCCCCACCATCTGGGCGCAGAACCCGATCACGCTGCGCCAGTTCGGCACGGGCGTGTCCAACATCAATGCGATTGCCGAAAAGTGCAAGGCGGACCTCGGCATCACGCTTGAAATGACGGCAACGGATTCGGATGCAGCCGCACAGCGCGCCGTCACCCAGCCGAACTCCTACGACATCGCAGACATCGAATACTGGATCCTCAAGAAGGTCTATCCGGCCGGTGTGATCCAGCCGATGGAAATCAAGAAGCTGAAATATTACGACAAGATCGTGCCGCTGTTCAAAACCGGCAAGCTGACGCCCGACAGCGTGATTGCCCAGGGCACGGCACCCCACACGGTGGGTTATGTCGAAAAGCCCGGCGACAAGAAGTTTGCCAAGAGCGAGACCGAATACTTCACCATGGTTCCGACGATCTACAATGCCGATACGCTCGGCATTCGCCCGGATCTCGTCGGCCGTGAGATCACCACCTGGGCCGATATCATGGACCCGAAGTTCAAGGGCAAGACCTCCATCCTGAACATTCCATCGATCGGCATCATGGATGCTGCAATGATCATGGAAGCCATGGGCAACATCAAATATGCCGACAAGGGCAATATGACGAAGGCCGAAATCGACAAGACCATCGATTTTCTCATCAAGGCCAAGAAGGACGGCCAGTTCCGCGCCTTCTGGAAAAGCTTCGACGAGAGTGTCAACCTCATGGCGTCGGGCGAAGTCGTCATCCAGTCCATGTGGTCGCCAGCAGTTGCTGCCGTTCGCTCCAAGGGCATCGCCTGCAAGTACCAGCCGCTGAAGGAAGGCTATCGCTCCTGGGGCGGCGGTCTTGGCCTCGCCAAGCACCTGAGCGGCGCGAAGCTCGACGCGGCCTATGAATATATCAACTGGTACACCTCCGGCTGGGTCGGCGCCTACCTCAACCGCCAGGGCTACTACTCCGCTGCCATGGATACCGCGAAGAACTACATGACCGCCGACGAGTGGGGTTACTGGGTGGAAGGCAAGCCTGCCCAGGGCGATATCATCGCTCCGGACGGCAAAGTCATGGAAAAGGCTGGCGCTGTGCGCGATGGCGGCTCTTTCGAAGAGCGCATGGGCAAGGTCGCCTGCTGGAACTCCGTCATGGACGAAGACCGCTACATGGTCCGTCGCTGGAACGAGTTCATCGCTGCTTGATGATGGGAGGAAGGCTGGCGGCTCAGCGCAGCCGGTCTTCGGTTGCCGATACCCTCGGCACTTGCTTTTCGTCATCCTCGGACTTGATCCGGGGGCCGACCATGACGACGGGGAGGTTTCAATCCGTCGTCATCGCATCAGGACCGGCAGCCCGAAGCTGCCGATCATGACAACAATAAAGGGTTCCATTGAATGGCGACGGTCAGATTTATAGGCGTTGGCGAAAAGAAAGAAAAAGCGGGCAAGCCTTTTACCCTGCCGAAGGGAGTTGTGTCTTACATCGAGGCAACGCCGTTGGCGCTGATCCTCGGCTTCTTCCTTCTTCTGCCGATCCTGATGATCGTGGTGGTGAGCTTCTGGGATTATGACTTTGCCCAGATGTATCCCGACTTTGTCACCTTTAACTATACCGAAACGCTCGGCTCCTGGGTGACGTGGCAGACCTATCTCAACACGTTAAAATATGCCTTCCTCGTCTGGGCGATCACGCTGTTCCTCGGCTTCTGGGTGGCCTATTTTCTGGCTTTCCATATCCGCACCACGACCATGCAGATGGTCCTGTTCCTCATCTGCACCGTGCCCTTCCTGACCTCCAACATCATCCGCATGATTTCCTGGATCCCGGTCCTTGGCCGCAACGGCCTGATCAACAGCGCGCTGGTGAATCTGGGGATTGTTCCGGCACCCATCGAATGGCTGCTTTATTCCGACTTCGCCGTGGTCCTGGCCATGGTGCATCTCTACACGCTCTTCATGGTGACGCCGATCTTCAACACGCTGATGCGCATCGACAAGTCGCTGGTGGAGGCCGCGCGCGATGCGGGCGCGTCCAGCTGGCAGGTGTTGTGGAACGTCATCATTCCCTTGGCGAAGCCCGGCATGGCGATCGGTACGATCTTCGTCGTAACGCTGGTCATGGCGGATTTCTCCACCGTGCAGGTCATGTCCGGCGGACAGAGTGCCTCTGTTGCCCTGATGATGAAGAACCAGATGTCGCTCCTGCAATATCCGGCGGCGGCTGCAAATGCCGTCGTCCTTCTCGCCCTCGTTCTCCTGATGGTCGCAGGCATTCTGCGGGTCGTCGATATCCGTAAGGAGCTCTGATCCATGCATTCGGAAAAACGCGGTCGCGAATTCTACATCCTCGCCATCTTCTTCGCCCTCTTCGTGCTGTTGCTCTATGGCCCGCTCTCGGCCATCCTGATCCTGGCCTTTCAGGGACCGAATGGCGGCCTGACATTCCCGCTAAACGGCGTCTCTCTGCACTGGTTCGCCAACCTCTTCGAGCAGCAGGCGGTCGGCGATTTTGGCGGCTCCTTCCGACGTTCCTTCATGCTGGGCGTGATGGTGATGATCGTCACCGTGCTCGTTTCGCTTCTGGCGGGCCTCGCCTTCCGCCGCAAATTCGTCGGCGCCACCCCGCTCTTCTATCTCTCGGTTGCAAGCCTTGTGGTGCCATCGATCATCATCTCGCTCGGCATCGGCGTGCTTTTCCAGCAGCTTGGCCTGGAGCCTGCATGGTACAGCTCCGCCTTCGGCGCACAGCTGACGTGGACCCTGCCCTTCGGAGTCCTCATCATGTTTGCGGTCTTCAACCGCTTCTCGCCATCCTACGAAGAAGCAGCACGCGATCTGGGCGCCAATTCCTGGCAGACCTTCAGCAATGTGGTGCTGCCGATGATTGCGCCAAGCCTGATCGGTGTCGGCCTGTTCGGCTTCACGCTTTCCTATGACGAGTTTGCCCGAACCCTGATGACGTCCGGCACATATAATACGCTGCCGCTCGAGATTTACGGCATGACGACGAACGTCACCACGCCGGTGCTCTATGCCCTGGGTGCCGTCACCACTTTCTTCTCTCTCATCGTCATCGGTGCAACGCTTGGCATCATTGCCGCCATGAACCGCCGCCGCTCGAAAGGCTGACCTGCACATCATGCGCATTCTCGTCGTCAATCCCAATACTACGCAATCGATGACCCAGACGATCGAGGCGGCGGCCAAGGCGGTCGCTTCCGCCTCGACGGAGATCGTCGCCGTGACGTCGTCGATGGGACCGGTCTCGATCGAGGGTTATTACGACGAGGTCTTCGCCATACCGGGGCTTCTCCTGGAGATCGCCAAGGCGGAAAAGGGGCGCGCACAGGCCGCGGTCATTGCCTGCTTTGACGATACGGGCCTCGATGCGGCACGCGCGCTTGCGACCATCCCCGTCATCGGCATCTGCGAGGCAGCCGTCGCGACCGCGGCTTTCATCGCGCAACGCTTCACCGTCGTCACCACCATGGAACGCTCCCGCCTGCCGCTCGAACATCTGGTGCATCGCTACGGCATGGGCGCGCGCGCCAAGGTGCGGGCCGCCGACATTCCGGTTCTGTCGCTGGAAGACCCGAGTTCAGACGCCCTGCCGCGGCTACGGGCCCAGATCACGGCAGCGCTTCACGAAGACAAGGCGGAGGCCATCGTGCTTGGCTGCGCCGGCATGGCGGATCTCGCGGCAGAGCTGTCATATGAATTTGGCGTTCCCGTCATCGATGGTGTTTCGGCAGCGGTCAAACATGCCGAGACCCTGATCTCGCTGAAGCTCACCACGGCAAAGCGGGGTGCCTATGCAAGCCCCGTCGAAAAGCCCTATCTGGGACTGATGGAAGCGTTTTCTCCTACCCATATGGCGGCAGGTTAAGCGTTTCGATCCTGCCACAATTCATTCAGCGCCCGTTCAGCCTGCGGAATCTATTTTCTTAACCATCGGATAACAACTGGCGGGCAACTGCCGTTTTGATGGAAAATGAACATGGCTTCGATTGCAGCTAAATCTCTTCTGGCCCTTGCGGTATCTGCAACCGTCCTGGCACCCTTGAACACGGCATCGGCTGGCGACTGGCGTCACAGAAATCGCGACGCGGCGATCATCGGCGGTGTTCTTGGCCTCGCAGCAGGTGTCGCCGTCGGCTCTGCCCTGTCGCAGCCTCGTTATGAGGAAGAGCCGGTCTATGCCGAGCCTCCTCCGGTTCGCCGCTACCAGACCTATCAGCCCAGCTACACATATGATGATCCGGACTATCGCGAGTATCGTCCGGCACCTCGCCCGCTCTATCGCGCCCAGCCGGTTTACGAGCCCCGCCCTGTCTACAGACAGCGTCAGGTTTATCGCACGATCGAACCGTGGTCCCAGTCCTGGTATAATTATTGCTCGCAGCGTTATCGCAGCTTCAATCCGAACAGCGGTACGTATATCGGCAATGATGGAAACAGCCACTTCTGCGTCGCAGGCTGACCGCTACACCCCGGATTTTAAGAACTTGAACCGCTCGGATGACCCTCACTTGGGGACGTAATCCGAGCGGTTTATGTTATGGCGCTGCAGCTTGTCGTAAAAGGTCTTGCGCGCGATTCCGAGCGCCGCGATGGTTTCGGCAACGTCACCCTGATGCTTCTCCAGTGTTTCGCGAATGATGTCGGCCTCCTGCCGATCCATGCGTTCGGAAAGCGTCCCTGATCCACTCGATATCGCAGCCGGGCTGGAAATCTGCGGCTGCCCGCCTTCCAGTCCCAGCACCACACGCTCGGCGAAATGTCCGAGTTCACGCACATTGCCCGGCCATTGATGTTCGTTGAGGTAGCGCGAAACGGAGGCGCCGATCTGCGGCACCGGCATACCGAAGCGGCTGGAAGCCTTGCTGACAAAATGAGAAAAAAGCAGCGGTATGTCGGCACGCCGCTCGCGCAGGGGCGGGATGGAGAGCGTCACCACATTCAAACGGTAATAGAGATCCTCGCGAAATTCCTTGCGCTGCTCAGGATCCCCGAGATCCACTTTGGCGGCGGCAACGACACGAATATCGACGGAACGCTCCTCGTTGGAGCCGACCGGAGATACCTCACGCATTTCCAGAACACGCAGCATCTTCACCTGGAGAGCAGGCGGCATGCTTTCGATCTCGTCCAGAAACAGCGTGCCGCCGCTTGAATATTCAATACGGCCGATACGCTTCTTCTGCGCGCCGGTAAAGGCACCGGCCTCATGGCCGAAGAGCTCGCTTTCGATCACGGTTTCCGGCAAGGCACCGCAGTTCAACGCCACGAAATTTCCGTGGCTGCGCTTCTTGCTCCAGCGGTGCAGGGCCGTTGCCACCACTTCCTTGCCGCTGCCGGTCTCTCCCGCCACAAGCACATCCACATCCGTATCGGCGATGTGGCGCAAGGTATTGCGCAGGCGCTCCATCGCAGGTGTCTGGCCAAGCAGCGGCATGTCGTCGATCGACTGTTCCGCCGCCTGCTTCAACGCCCTGTTTTCCATCACCAGCCGGCGCTTCTCCAGCGCGCGGCGCACACTTTCCACCATACGCTCGGCGGGAAAGGGCTTGGCGATAAAATCATAAGCGCCGTTTTGAAGCGCGCTGACGGCCATCGGTACATCGCCATGACCGGTGATCAGTATAACGGGCAAATCCGCATCGATCTTCCGGACATGCTCGAAAAACTGCAGGCCATCCATGCCGGGCATGCGCACATCAGTGACGATCACACCGTCGAAATTCTCCTCCAGAGCGTCGAGCGCCAGCTCTGCCTTGGGGAAAGGCATCACCGTCATGCCTTCGAGTTCCAGCGTCTGCCGCATCGCCTTGCGAAGCTGCGAGTCATCATCCACCAGATAGACCGTTCCCATCACCGTCATGTCATGCCCGCTTCAAATAGACTGAGAAACATGTGCCGCTTTCGCCGGTATCGACCTCGATCCGGCCACCATAATCCGAGGCGATATCGCTGGAGATGACGAGGCCGAGGCCAAGGCCCCCTTCCTTCGACGTGTTGAAGGGCGAGAAAAGCTGCTCGAGAATCGGCGCAGCGATGCCGGGTCCGTTATCGCGAACCCTTAGCACAACGTCGTCCTTGTCCTCCTCGACCCGCACGTCGACGCGACCGTCAGTCTTCTCCTCGACGGCTTCAAGCGCGTTCTGCAGGAGATTGATGACGATCTGCTCCAGGCGGATGCGGCTTCCCATCACCTTGACGCTCTCATCGGGAAGATCGAGATCGAGAATGTCCATGCGACCGGAGAAGCGGCTGCGTAGCAACACCACCGCCCCTTCCACGACCAGGCGAAGACTAACGGGCTCTGCTGCGGTACGACCCTTGCGAGCAAGGATTTTGAGATCGCTGGTGATGACGCCGATGCGCTCGGTCAGTGCGGCGATATTCTCTAGGTTCTCATCCGCCTCGTCGGCGCGCTTTCGCTTCAAAAGCACACGCGCATTGTCCGCATAGGCGCGGATGGTCGCCACGGGCTGATTGATCTCATGCGCGACGCCTGCCGCCACCTGGCCCAGAATCGAGAGCCGGTTTGCCTGGACGAGATCATGCTGAACGCTCTGCAGTTCCTTGCCCGTCTGTTCGTGCCTCAGAATTTCCGCCTGAAGCTTGTCGCGCGCCATCGTCAGATCGACGGTGCGCTCCTGCACGCGGCGCTCTAGCTCTGCCCGCGCGCGCTCTGCAGCAGCCTGTGCCTGCTCCGCCTTCAACCGACGCCGAAGCCAGATTGCCGAGAGCGCAAAGAGCGGCATAAGGGCAGCAAGGGCAATGATCCGGCTTTCGCGTATCGCGGCATTGGTCGTCGGCGTCACGGGCTGAAGATAATGCAATGACCATCTGGTCGTCGGAACGGGGAGCTCCAGACGAAGATAGTCTCCTCTCAGCGCTGGCGGGGAGTTCACCTCAACCAGCGCCACATCCGGACCGAGTTTGGATCGAACGTTCACCGGCAAGGGAGAGAGCGCTTCCTCTCCGAATTGGAGACTGGCGGAAATCATCCGCCGTTTGTCTTCGTTGATCGGCGCCACCGTCTTGAACCGCCATTCGGGTATGCTGGTCATCAGCACCACACCGTTGGAATCGACGATATAAACGGGGCGCCCGCCGATATTCCAGTCGGTCTCAAGCCGATTGAATTCCACCTTGGCGATGACGACGCCGAGCGGCCTTCCATCTGCCCCATCGATCCGCCGCGAGATATAGAGCCCCGGCCGGCGACTGACATTGCCGAGCGCGTAATGCTCCGCCATGCCCGTTTCCATGGCTCTGCGAAAATAGTCACGGAAGGCATAATTGGAGCCGACGAAACTCTCGGGCGTCTGCCAATTGCTGGACGCGATGGTGACACCCTTCGCATCCGTTACATAGATGACCGAGGCCTGCGTGCCCTCGATCAGCCCCTCCAGCTTTTCATCCAGACGCTGAACGGCCGCGCCGCCATTCTCCAATGCTTCGGTGATATCCCTGTCGCGGGAGAGGACGAGTGGCAGGACGCGCGGGCGCTCCAGTGCCACATTTAGCAAAGCCGTTTTCAGCTCGGCGTCCGTGGTGGAATCGGCAATCAACCGTTTCGTCGCCTGGACACGCCCGATCTTGTCGGCAGCCACGAAGGTGCCGAAGCCAATGATAACCCACATCAGCGCAAAGGCCATCCAGCGGAAGCGGCTACTATTTAAGAAAGTGGACATTGTATTGCTCGAAACCCATTGCTCCAATGTGCGGGAATCCACACAAAAGACAAGAGATGTTGAGCGGGAAAACACACTTGTGAAAACGGTTCCTGTTTTAGCTCAAAATAAAATCTATCCTTTTCAGTCATTTAATCCTCCAATATCGAACTGGCACGCTACTTGCTCTTGTATTTCCGAACGGCAGAGGGCCGGGCAAAACGCAAAGGCAAACCCGGGAGGCCGTCAGGGCAGGGTTAAGCCGAGGAGGAACTACAATGATTGACAGCACAGCCGTGGCCGAAAGCCACGCCAGACTGCCTTTTTACCGGCATCTCTATTTCCAGGTCATCGTCGCAATCGCCGCAGGTATTGCGCTCGGCCACTTTTACCCCGCTCTCGGCGAACAGCTAAAGCCGCTCGGCGATGGCTTCATCCGCCTGGTCAAGATGATCATCGCACCCGTGATCTTCCTCACAGTCGCAACCGGCATTGCCGGCATGAACGACATGAAGAAGGTCGGCCGCGTTGCCGGCAAGGCGATGATCTACTTCATAACCTTCTCCACCCTGGCGCTCATTGTCGGCATGATCGTTGCCAACGTCGTTCAGCCGGGTGCCGGCATGAACATCGATCCGTCCACGCTGGACGGCAAAGCCGTTGCCACCTATGCCGCCAAGGCGCATGAGCAGTCCATCACCGGCTTCCTGATGAACATCATCCCGACGACGATCGTCGGCGCTTTCGCAGAAGGCGATATTCTTCAGGTGCTGTTCTTCTCCGTTCTGTTCGGCATTTCGCTCGGCATCGTCGGAGAGCGTGGCAAGCCTGTCGTCGACTTCATGCATGCCCTGATGTATCCGATCTTCAAGCTGGTCGCGATCCTGATGAAGGCTGCTCCGATTGGTGCGTTCGGCGCCATGGCCTTCACCATCGGCAAATACGGCATTGCATCGGTCACCAACCTCGCCATGCTGATTGGCACCTTCTACCTGACGTCGCTGATCTTCGTGCTCGTCATTCTGGGTGCTGTCTGCCGCTATAACGGCTTCTCCATCCTGGCGCTGATCCGCTACATCAAGGAAGAGCTGCTGCTCGTTCTCGGCACATCCTCTTCGGAAGCAGCCCTTCCGGGCCTGATGAGCAAGATGGAAAAGGCTGGCTGCAAGCGCTCCGTCGTCGGTCTCGTCATTCCGACCGGCTACTCCTTCAACCTCGATGGCACGAACATCTACATGACGCTCGCTGCCCTCTTCATCGCACAGGCAACGGGTATCCACCTGTCCTTCGGTGAACAGGTTCTTCTGCTGCTCGTTGCCATGCTGAGCTCCAAGGGTGCTGCAGGCATCACCGGTGCTGGCTTCATCACGCTCGCGGCCACACTCTCGGTCGTGCCATCCGTGCCGGTTGCCGGCATGGCGCTGATCCTCGGCATCGACCGCTTCATGTCGGAATGCCGCGCGCTGACCAACTTCGTCGGCAACGCGGTCGCAACCATCGTCGTTGCCCGTTGGGAAGGCGAACTCGACCAGGAGCAGCTGGCAACGGTGCTAAGAGGCGACGAGCCCAAAGTCGTTGACGATCCGACCGCGCTCGGGGTTCCGGCAGAGTAAGAAACGCCCTTAAAAGCAATGCACACAGAGGCCCGCTTCGATCATTCGAGGCGGGCCTCTTCTTTTCCGGCCCCGGCTTGGTAAGGATGAATACCACTCCTCTCCTCAACGGTGCTTGATGATGAAAAACCTGTTTCTGTCCTGGCAAGTCTGGGCTCTTCTTTCGGCCGCTTTCGCCGCGCTGACCGCCATCTTCGCCAAGATCGGCATCGAAAACGTCAACTCCGATTTCGCCACCTTCATCCGAACCATCGTCATTCTTCTGGCTGCAGGCTTGATGGTCTACGTTACAGGGAACTGGCAGAGCCCGGCGACGATCACACCGCGCACCTGGCTGTTCCTCGTCCTCTCCGGGCTGGCAACCGGTGCATCCTGGATCTGCTATTTCCGTGCCCTGAAGATCGGCGATGCCGCGCGCGTTGCGCCAATCGACAAGCTCAGCGTGGTCTTCGTCGCGGTGTTTGCGGTTCTCTTTCTGGGCGAACGGCTCTCTCTTCCCAACTGGCTCGGCGTGATCCTAATTGCCTGCGGGGCGGTGCTCGTCGCCTATCGCGGCTAGCTGGTGTATGTTCCGTCTGCGACGAAGGCCGACATTTCCATTTTGCGAATAAGGCTTTAAGACTTGTCGGCGAATGCGACAGGGAGGTCTCATGCGTTCAGTCCTTCAAGAACTGGAAAGCCGCCGCGCCGAGGCTCGTCTGGGCGGCGGGCAAAAACGTATCGATACGCAGCACGCCAAAGGCAAGCTGACGGCGCGCGAACGCCTCGACGTGCTGCTGGATGAAGGCTCCTTCGAAGAATACGACATGTATGTGACCCACCGGGCGGTGGATTTCGGCATGGCGGATCAGAAGGTGGCTGGCGATGGCGTCGTGACCGGCTGGGGCACGATCAACGGACGGCAGGTCTATGTGTTCAGCCAGGATTTTACCGTGCTTGGCGGCTCCTTGTCGGAAACCCACGCACAAAAAATCTGCAAGATCATGGATATGGCGGTGCGCGTCGGTGCCCCTGTGATCGGCTTGAACGATTCCGGCGGTGCGCGCATCCAGGAAGGCGTCTCGTCGCTTGCGGGCTATGCGGAAGTCTTCCGTCGCAACGCGGAAGTCTCCGGCGTGGTGCCGCAGATCTCCGTCATCATGGGACCTTGCGCGGGCGGCGCGGTCTATTCGCCCGCCATGACCGACTTCATCTTCATGGTGCGCGATACTTCCTATATGTTCGTCACCGGTCCGGACGTTGTGAAGACCGTCACCAATGAGATTGTCACCGCCGAGGAGCTGGGTGGCGCCACCACCCACACGAAAAAATCTTCTGTTGCCGATGGCGCCTATGAGAACGACATCGAGGCACTTGAAGCGGTGCGTGCGCTGTTCGATTTTCTCCCCACCAACAACCGGGAGAAGTCGCCGACGCGACCGTTCCATGACGACCCGGCCCGCCTTGAGGCGAAGCTCGATACCTTGATCCCGGACAGTTCCAACAAGCCCTATGACATGAAGGAGTTGATCCACGCGATTGCCGACGAAGGCGATTTCTTTGAATTGCAGGAGGCCTTTGCCAGAAACATCATCACCGGCTTCATCCGCCTTGAAGGCGAGACCGTCGGCGTCGTCGCCAACCAGCCCATGGTGCTGGCCGGATGCCTGGATATCGACAGCTCCCGCAAGGCGGCAAAGTTCGTCCGCTTCTGCGACGCCTTCAACATTCCGATCCTGACCCTGGTGGATGTGCCGGGCTTCTTGCCGGGTGTCGCGCAGGAATATGGCGGCGTCATCAAGCACGGCGCCAAGCTGCTCTTCGCTTATTCCGAAGCAACGGTACCGATGGTGACGCTGATTACCCGCAAGGCCTATGGCGGTGCCTATGATGTCATGGCGTCGAAACATATCGGCGCCGATATCAACTATGCCTGGCCAACGTCGGAGATTGCCGTGATGGGCGCCAAGGGTGCGGCTGAAATTCTCTACCGCTCCGAACTGTCGGACCCTGACAAAATCGCGGGACGGACGCGCGAATATGAAGAGCGTTTCGCCAATCCGTTCGTTGCTGCCGAACGCGGCTTCATCGATGAAGTCATCATGCCGCATTCCTCGCGACGTCGGATTGCCCGCGCCTTTGCGTCCCTGCGCAACAAGCGGGTGACGACGCATTGGAAAAAACACGATACGATTCCGTTGTGAGGATGAAGCCTATGTTCAACAAAATCCTCATTGCCAATCGCGGCGAAATCGCCTGCCGCGTCATTCGCACTGCAAAGAAGATGGGCATCGCAACGGTCGCGGTGTATTCCGATGCGGATGCCAATGCGCTGCATGTGCGCGAGGCCGACGAAGCGGTGCATATCGGCCCGGCACCCTCCAACCAGTCCTATATCGTCATCGACAAGATCCTCGAGGCCGTTCGCAAAACGGGCGCTGACGCGGTGCATCCGGGCTATGGCTTCCTGTCTGAAAATCCGGCTTTCGCGGCGGCTCTGGAAAAGGAAGGTGTTGCCTTCATCGGCCCGCCGGTCAAAGCCATCGAAGCGATGGGAGACAAGATCACCTCCAAGAAGCTGGCAGCCGAGGCAGGCGTCTCCACCGTTCCCGGCCATATGGGCTTGATCGAGACTGCCGATAAGGCCGTCAGCATCGCATCCGAGATCGGTTACCCGGTGATGATCAAGGCATCGGCGGGTGGCGGCGGCAAGGGCATGCGCATTGCCTGGAACGATAGCGAGGCACGCGAGGGTTTCCAGTCATCACGCAATGAAGCAAAAGCATCTTTCGGTGACGATCGGATTTTCATCGAAAAATTCGTCACCCAGCCGCGTCACATCGAAATCCAGGTTCTCGGTGATCAGCACGGCACGGTTCTCTATCTCGGCGAACGGGAATGCTCCATTCAACGCCGAAATCAAAAGGTGATCGAGGAAGCACCATCTCCGTTTCTGGATGAGGCAACGCGCAAGGCGATGGGTGAACAGGCTGTCGCGCTTTCCAACGCGGTCGGCTATTTCTCCGCTGGCACGGTGGAGTTCATCGTCGATGGCGACCGCAACTTCTACTTCCTGGAAATGAACACCAGGCTTCAGGTGGAGCACCCCGTCACCGAACTTGTGACCGGCATCGATCTCGTGGAGCAGATGATCCGGGTGGCAGCGGGCGAAAAACTGGCTCTCTCCCAACCGGACATCAAGCTCAATGGCTGGGCCATCGAGAGCCGTCTTTATGCGGAAGACCCTTACCGCAACTTCCTGCCCTCCATCGGTCGATTGACCCGCTACCGCCCCCCGGAAGAGGGCCGACAGGAGAATGGCACGATCCTTCGCAATGATACCGGCGTCTTCGAAGGTGGCGAAATCTCGATGTATTACGACCCGATGATCGCAAAGCTCTGCAGTTGGGGCGAGACACGGCTCTCCGCTATCGATGCCATGGGCGAGGCGCTTGATCGCTTCGAGGTCGAGGGCATCGGGCACAACCTGCCCTTCCTCTCTGCGGTCATGCAGCATCCCCGTTTCCGTTCCGGAAATCTGACCACAGGCTTTATTGCCGAGGAATTTCCAGACGGTTTTTCCGGAGTGGAGCCGCAGACGCAAGCCGCTGAACGACTGGCGGCGATTGCTGCGGTGATTCACCATCAGGTGCAGAGCCGCGCAGCGCAGATCTCCGGCACCATCGGCAACCATCGCCGCATTGTCGGCAAGGATTGGGTGGTTCAACTCGGTAAAACCGAGCACCGGATTTCCCTTGATCTCGACGGCGATCATACCGTGACTCAAGTCGAGGGCGGCGAGAGGCTGGCTGTCGAAACAGACTGGCTGCCGGGCCGCAGCCTTGGCATTTTCCGGCTGGGCGATGCGGCTCTGGCGGTAAAGATCGATCTTTCGCCATCCGCCATCCGATTGCGTTGGCATGGTATGGACATCGTCGCCCAGGTTCGCAGCCCTCGCGTCGCCGAACTTGCACGTCTCATGCCGGAAAAGCTGCCACCGGACACATCGAAAATGCTGCTTTGCCCCATGCCGGGCGTCATTACATCGATCTCGGTCACGGAGGGGGATGAGGTCGAGGCCGGACAGGCGCTGGCAACCGTAGAGGCGATGAAGATGGAAAACATTCTTCGCGCCGAGCGCAGGGGCCGCGTTGCCAGGGTTTGCGTGAAGGCTGGTGACAGTCTTGCCGTCGATGAGGTGATCCTGCAATTCGATTGACGAGGGTGCCCCCGAGATTCCGCTTCCCTGTCCTGCCTTTTCTGGAATAGATATTCCAATCCAGGAGAGACGATTTCATTTTTGGGGGAGTGAAACGAGATGCAGGATCTTGCTGCACCGGCAACGGTGAAGGAGTTTGAGGAGAGACTTGTCGAGGTTGCGCCGAAACTGCCGAAGAGATTGCGGCAGTGCGCGGATTATGTGGCAGCCAATACAGACCGGATCGCCGTTTCCACTGTCGCGGAGATGGCGGAAGCGGCGGGAGTCCAGCCTTCTGCCTTCATGCGCTTCTGCCAGATCTTAGGCTTTTCCGGCTTCTCCGAAATGCAGCGACTGTTCAAGGAAAGCTATTCCGGCCGTTGGCCGGATTACGATACCCGGCTCACCAACCTGCGCGACAAGGGTGAAGACAGTGGTGGAAGGCTTCTGGCGGAATTTGTCGAAGCCGGGCGCGCATCCCTGGAAAACCTGCTGAAAACCGTCGATCAGTCTGCTTTCGAGGCCGCAATCCAGGTGCTGGCCGAAGCGCAGATGATCCATATCGTCGGCTTGCGCCGCTCCTTCCCGGTCGCAAGCTATCTCGCCTACGCTTTCGAGAAGATGCAGGTGCCCTCCATGCTGCATGCCTCTGTCGGCCAGCTGCAAAGCGCCAATGCAATCCGCCAGGGCGATGTGGTTCTCGCCATCACCTTTGCGCCCTATTCGGCTGAAACGATGGAGATTGTTTCCTCAAGCCGTGCCCGAAAGATTCCGGTCGTGGCGATCACCGATACGGCCGTCAATCCGCTACGACAATTCGATGCCACAGTGCTGACCGTATCAGAGGTCGATTTCGGTGCATTCCGTTCTCTGTCGGCGACCCTCTGCATCGCCATTGCGCTGGCGGTGGGTGTGGGGACGCACCGACAAAACTGAATATTCGTATTGAAACCCTAAAAAATAGAATTTATAGTCCAAATATAAATGAGGGAGAAAAGTGACGGATATTTAGTTCCGTCCTTTGTAGCGCGTGACAGCGCGGAGGAGACAGATCGTGAAGACACTCGATCTCATCACGATCGGCCGCTCGTCGGTCGATCTTTACGGCGCGCAGATCGGCGGACGTCTGGAGGACATGTCCTCCTTTAACAAATACATCGGTGGCTCTCCCACCAACATTGCAGCAGGTGCCGCACGACTTGGTCTGAAGAGTGCCGTCATTACCCGCGTCGGCGACGAGCACATGGGTCGCTTCATCCGCGAACAGCTGGTACGCGAAGGCGTCGATATTCGCGGCGTGCAGACCGACAAGGAGCGCCTGACCGCACTCGTCATTCTCGGCATTCGCGACCAGCAGCAGTTCCCATTGATCTTCTACCGCGAGAACTGCGCCGACATGGCGCTGAGCGTAGACGACATCAACCCTGCCTTCATCGCCGAAGCGAACTGCGTTTGCGCCACCGGCACGCATCTTTCGCATCCACGCACGGAAGCGGCGGTCTTGAAGGCGTTGCGCCTGGCACGCGACAGTGGCGCGAAGACAGCGCTCGACATCGATTACCGCCCGAACCTCTGGGGTGTGGCTGGCCATGGTGACGGTGAAAGCCGCTTCGTGGAATCGGCGAAGGTCACGCAGAAGCTGCAATCCACCCTCAACCTCTTCGACCTGATCGTCGGCACCGAGGAAGAGTTCCACATCGCCGGCGGCTCCACCGATACTCTGGAAGCGCTGCGCGCTGTGCGGGCTGTTTCCAACGCCACGCTCGTCTGCAAGCGCGGACCGATGGGCGCAGTGGTCTTTCCAGGCGACATTCCAGGCAGTCTCGACGATGGCGAAAGCGGCGAAGGCTTCCCCATCGAAGTCTTCAACGTGCTGGGTGCCGGCGATGGCTTCATGGCAGGCCTCTTCCGCGGATGGCTGCGTGGCGAAGACTGGCCGACCACATTGAAATACGCCAATGCCTGCGGCGCTTTCGCCGTGTCGCGCCATGGCTGCACGCCCGCCTATCCAAGCTGGGAGGAACTGCAATATTTCTTCCGCACGGGCATTCGCAACAAGGCGCTGCGCAAGGACGACGCGCTGGAACAGGTGCATTGGGCCACCAATCGCAAAGGCGACTGGAGCACCATGCGCGTCTTTGCCTTCGATCACCGCATGCAACTGGAGGCCATCGCAAAGGACGTCGGCGTTGACGACAAGAAGATCGGCTCTTTCAAGGAGCTTTGCCTGAAGGCTGCCCATCAGGTTGCCGGTGGCAACGCAGGTTACGGCATTCTCTGCGATGGTCGTCTTGGCCGCGATGCTCTTTACCAAGCCGCAGGCTCAGGCCTGTGGATCGGCCGCCCCGCCGAATGGCCGGGCTCACGCCCACTGACTCTGGAGCCGGATCTTGGACCCGATTGCGGCGGTCTGAACGAATGGCCGGCCGAACATGTGGTCAAGGTACTGTGCTTCTACCATCCGGACGATGACGAGGCGATGCGCGCCGAGCAGGAAGAGACGGTCTTGCGTCTCTTCGCCGCCGCGCGCCGCAACCGGCTGGAATTTCTGCTGGAGGTCATCCCTTCCAAGGTGGCACCGATCGATGATGAAACGACAGCCCGCATCATAGACCGCTTCTACGAGATTGGCGTCTATCCCGACTGGTGGAAGCTTGAGCCTCTGAAGAGCGAGGAAGCCTGGCGTAAGGCGACCGATGCGGTAAAACGTCATGATCCTTACGTTCGTGGTATCGTGGTTCTCGGCCTGGAGGCGCCGCAGAGCGAGTTGGAGGAGAGTTTCAGGCTGGCGGCAGGCTTCGATCTGGTGAAAGGATTTGCCGTGGGTCGCACGATTTTTGCCGAGGCCGCGCGCAACTGGCTTGCGGGCAACGTGAGTGACGAGGAGGCGGTTGCCGACATGGCAGCCCGTTATGATGCGCTTTGCCAGATTTGGGACAAGGCGCGCGCCGCGCATGTAAAGGGAGAGGCAGCGTGAAGACGGTACGATTGACGGCGGCACAGGCGCTTGTGCGTTACCTGGCAGCCCAGATGAATGAGGATGGCGAGCCTTATATCGCTGGCGTCTGGGCGATCTTCGGCCACGGCAATGTGGCTGGCATGGGCGAGGCCCTTTATGGCATTCGCGAGGAACTGGCGACCTATCGTGGCCAGAACGAGCAATCCATGGCGCATGCGGCGATTGCCTACACCAAGCAACTTGGCCGCCGCCGCACGATGGCGGTCACATCGTCGATCGGTCCTGGTGCGCTGAACATGGTAACGGCTGCGGCCCTTGCGCATGTGAACCGTCTGCCCGTCCTGCTGATCCCCGGCGATGTCTTTGCCAATCGTGGACCGGATCCGGTGCTCCAGCAGATCGAAGACTTCAATGACGGTACGGTCTCGGCCAATGACTGCTTCAAGCCGGTCAGCCGCTATTTTGACCGGATCATGCGCCCCGAACAGCTTCTGACCGCATTGCCGCGCGCCTTCCGCACCATGACCGACCCCGCCGATTGCGGTCCTGTAACACTCTCTTTCTGCCAGGATGTGCAGGCGGAAGCCTATGATTATCCGGAAAGCTTCTTCGACAAAAAGGTCTGGCGCCAGCGCCGCCCCGAGCCCGACAGAGTCGAACTCGAAGAAGCGATCGCAGCCCTTAAAGCGGCAAAGAAGCCGATCATCGTCGCGGGCGGCGGTGTGCATTTTTCCGGCGCGACCGAAACGCTGAAGAGCTTCGCCGAGCGCCACTCCATCCCCGTCATCGAAACCCAGGCGGGCAAATCCGCGCTTGCCTGGGATCACGAGATGAATTTCGGTCCCGCCGGTGTGACGGGCTCGTCCAGTGCCAATGCGATTGCCGAAAAGGCAGATCTCGTCTTCGGTGTCGGAACCCGTTTTCAGGATTTCACCACCGGCTCCTGGGCGCTCTTCAAGAACCCGGCGCGCAAACTGCTCGCACTCAACGTCCAAGCCTATGACAGCGCCAAGCACGATGCGATCAGCCTGACGGCCGATGCGAAAGTCGGCCTGGAAAAACTGACCGAAGCCTTGGGCAGCCACCGCTTTTCCGCACCCGATGCAAGCCTGAAACAGGACTGGTTCGCCAAGGCCGACGCCGTGACCGCGGCACCGAAGGAGGCCAACAGCCTGCCGACGGATATGCAGGTGATCGGCGCGGTACAGCGCGCCTCGCGCGACAATACCGTCGTCATGTGTGCGGCAGGCACCATGCCTGGAGAGCTGCACCAGCTGTGGAAGGCGAAGCTGCCGCTTTCCTACCACATGGAATATGGCTTCTCCTGCATGGGTTACGAGATTGCCGGTGGCCTCGGCATCAAGATGGCAGAGCCCGAGCGCGACGTGATCGTCATGGTGGGCGATGGCTCCTACATGATGATGAATTCGGAGCTTGCCACTGCCGTTGCCATGGGCGTGAAGATCACTGTCGTCATCACCGATAATCGCGGCTATGGCTGCATCAACCGACTGCAGATGGGCACCGGCGGGGCAGAGTTCAACAATCTCTACGCCCACACCAACCAGAAGAACCCGATCGCCATCGATTTCACCGCGCATGCAGCCAGCATGGGCGCGGATGCGCACAAGGTCTCGACAATCGCCGAACTCGAAACAGCACTCGATGCAGCCCGTGGCGCGGAGGTTCCGACCGTGATCGTCATCGATACCGATCCCTATCCGACACCGGATGCCGGGGGCTATTGGTGGGATGTCGCCGTGCCGGAAGTCTCTGAACGCAATGAAGTCAAACAGGCTCGTGCAGCCTATGAATCCGCACTGAAAGAAAGACGCTGATCATGATTCTTTACGGTACAAACCCGATCGCCTGGAGCAATGACGACGACCGCTCGCTCGGCGCTCATATCAGCCTTGAGCAATGCCTGGACGAAACCTCCAAGATCGGCTTCGACGGCATCGAGAAAGGCCACAAGTTCCCGCAGGAACCGGAAGGCCTTAAGGCTGTGCTGGAACCCCGCAAGCTGCGCTACCTCTCCGGCTGGCATTCGCTCAACCTTCTGACCAACTCCATCGAAGACGAGAAGGCCGCCATACAGCCCGCCCTCGATCTCCTGAAGGCGATGGGCTCCAAGGTCATCATCGTCTGCGAAACCTCCAATGCCATCCACGGCAAGGATGCAAAGCCGGTCAACGACCGCCCGAAGCTCGCCGACAGCGAATGGAAGCGCTTTGGCGAAGGCGTGGAAGCGCTGGCGAAACATGCTGCCGATCAGGGTATCGCGCTCGTCTATCACCATCACATGGGCACGATCGTCGAGAGCGAAGACGAGATCGATCGGCTGATGGAGAACACTGGCCCGCACGCCAAGCTGCTTCTCGATACCGGTCATTGCCTTTTTGGTGGCGGCAATCCGGAGCGGCTGGCGAAGAAGCATATGGGTCGCGTCGGCCATATCCACGCCAAGAACGTGCGTCCGGTCATCGCCAAGCAGGTTCGCGACGAAAGCCTCTCCTTCCTCGAAGGCGTGCGCCGTGGCGTCTTCACCGTTCCTGGCGATAGCGAGGGCGGCGTCGACTTCCTTCCCGTTCTCAAGATTGCCGCAGAGCATGGCTATAGCGGCTGGCTGGTGATCGAGGCCGAGCAGGATCCGGATGTCCGCAATCCTTTCGAATATCAGAGCCTAGGCCTGAAATCGTTGCGCGCCTTCGCCCGCGAAGCCGGCCTGGACAAAGGCTGAAAAGAAAGGTCAAGACATGGCAGATCTGCTGCGCAAACCCACCGGCACCTCCGGCAAGGTTCATGACATCACGCCGGAAAGCGCCAATTGGGGCTATGTGGGCTTCGGGCTCTACCACCTGAAGCCTGGCGAAACCGCAACCGAACAAACCGGCGAGACGGAGGTCATTCTCGTTCTCGTCGAGGGCAAGGCGGAAATCTCGTCGGAAGACAAGAATTTCGGCGAACTCGGCGACCGCATGAATGTCTTCGAGCGCAAGCCGCCGCATTGCGTCTACATCCCGGCGGGCTCTTCCTGGACCGTTACGGCAACCACCGACTGCACGCTTGGTGTGTGCACCGCACCGGCAAAGCCAGGTCGTGAAGCGCAAGTCATTGGACCGGCGGGAATTACTCTGGCCGAGCGCGGTAAGGGCGGCAATACGCGCTACATCTTCCCAATCGCCATGGAAGATCGCGACGTGGCCGACAGCCTGCTGGTGACAGAAGTCTTCACCCCATCCGGTCACTGGTCCTCCTACCCGCCGCATAGGCATGACGAGGACAACTATCCGGAAATGACCTATCTGGAAGAAACCTATTACCACCGCCTCAATCCGGCGCAGGGCTTCGGTTTCCAGCGTGTCTTTACCGAAGACGGCTCGCTGGACGAGACCATGGCCGTCTCAAGCGGCGATGTGGTGCTGGTACCGAAAGGTCACCACCCCTGTGGCTCTCCCTATGGCTATGAGATGTATTATCTCAACGTCATGGCCGGCCCGATGCGCAAATGGCGCTTCCAGAACCACCCGGATCACGACTGGATTTTCAAGCGCGACAATCCATAAACGCCCAATCTCTGCCTGAAAAAAACGCTCGCACCGAGACAATGATGCGAGCGTTTTTATTGGTCAAAAACCGATCAGACGATTTGAACAGGCTTGCCTGTCTGCCAGCTTTCGGTGGCGGCATCCGCCAATTTCTGCGCTTGGAGACCGTCGAAACCGCTTGGACGCGGCGAGGTGTTGCCGGCATCGACCGCGTCGATGAAGGTGTTGATCTCGTTGGCATAGGCCTGGGCGTAGCGCTCGATGAAGAAGTTCTGCACCGGATCGCCGGCAATGCCGTTGGCGTTCCACAATTCGACGCTCGAATTCTGGATGTTGCGCGCCGAGAGCATACCGGTCGAGCCATGCACTTCGATGCGCTGGTCGTAGCCATAGGTCGCGCGACGGGAATTGGTGATCACTGCGATCCGTCCCGATGCCGTCTGCATCTGCACGGCTGCGGTATCCACATCGCCTTCCTCACCGATCGCCTTGTCAACAAGCGCAGAGCCGAGCGCGTTGACGACCACGAACTCTTCACCCATCAGGAAGCGGGCCATATCGAAGTCGTGGATCATCATGTCACGAAAGAGACCGCCGGAGGACTTCACATAGCTTGCCGGTGGCGGGTTAGGATCGCGGCTGATGATGGTGACGATCTCGATCTCTCCGACATCGCCATTGCGCAGGCGCTTCTCGACCATCGAGAAGTTGGTATCGAAGCGGCGGTTGAAGCCGATCATCAGCGTGGATTTGTTCTGCTCGACCACATCCAGGCACTGATGGATGCGATCGACCGAAAGCGATACCGGCTTTTCGCACAGAATGTGCTTGCCAGCCTTGGATGCCGCCTCGATCAGATCAGCATGGCTTGGCGTCGGGGTGGCGATCAGCACGGCATCGACATCCGATGCGGCGATAATCTCTTCAACGGATGCGACCCGCGCGCCCGTTTGTAGCGCCAGCTGTTCCGCCGCCGCAGGAAAGGCATCCGCGACATAGGCAAGCTTTGCCTTGGGATTGGCGGCAATCGTTGCCGCATGGACCTTGCCAATACGGCCCGCACCCAGCACACCGAACCTGATCATTTCATTTGCTCCACGCTAAACTCCTCCTTGGGACGGCCACTTCCGAAGAAGCAGGTCGCGCCCTGTCACCATCCGATCTTCTGTCGATGACGATCGATGAGACCCTAGCTCAAGCCAAGGCGAAATCAAGTGGAAATTCCATTAGAATCCTCAGTGAAATATTTATTCTATTCCTGCTTGGCTCGTGGTGTGTCGGACACTTATCGGATCACATGGAGAGCGCTGACTTGAGGGATCTAGGCACTCTATAGCGCCTCAATGCGGGGAGCCGCGGCTCTGGGCCGCGAGCGCGGAGACGATGTGTCTGATTTCAGCTTTAGCGTCCGAGAGCACGAACGGCCCATGGTGGTGAGTGAGGGCGCTGGGGGGAACGAAAAAGATGTAGGGGATTGCTCTGCTGTCCAAGTCTGCCATCAACGGCAGCATCAATTCGGCTCCGTATCGCGCATCGATGACTGCGCCGCTGAAATGCCAGTCGTGATCATTGACCGACGTCACGGCGTAAGGACCTTGCAAAACCATCGATGCCTCGGACCATGCAGACTTGATTGCAGGCGTGAGCGTGTCGCTTTTGCCGAAGACGGCTATCGTTAAACGTCCGTTCGTCCCCAAGCGCTGCTCCGCGGTCGTTTTGGTCATATAGCAGTCCCTTGCATCCACCGATAATCGACTCGCCCTTCCGGCCCGTGGACGATCATCATGTCCATCCCTCTTCTCATCCCTTGAGGAACCGAACTGCGCAAACACGGTTTGGGCACATCACAAAATTGAATGTGAGCCTATCGGGAGGAAAAAATCATGAGCAATGACACGATATTGATGCCCCATGAGCGCGGTTGGGCTGTGCTGCACAATGGCATGCTGACGAAGGTCTACCCAAGCCGTCATCTGGCACTGCAGAAGCTCAAGGACGAGATGAGCCGGCGCTCACCCAGGAACCAAAGGACGCATCAGAGCGAGCCCACCCATGCGCCGCGGCGACAGGAAAGCGCCGCGCAAAGACGAGATCAAGCATAGAGCCTCTGATTGACCCTCCGTTCTAAGATGAGGACGAAAGCACTCCCTCATCTTAAAAGACAACGCCGGAACCTCAGCCACCCTCCGGCGTTCGACCCCTGATGCTTCTGCATCGCTTCAATGGAGGGTGGACGGATTTTTGGGGTGAACCAACCAGTTCCTTATTGCGGTCCTGCACCGCTGCCATCGCAAGTCTGGGGTGCTTGGAACTTCGACCCCTTTGCTCTGGCGGTCGTCGTCGCGCTCACGATGCTGTCGGCGCTTTCGCTTCATAGACACCGGATATGGATTGCGACGGCCGTTTTCGCCGTATCCACCCTGCTCTTGATTTCACCGCTCTGCGCTCTGACCACCGCGCTGTTTTCCGTGCGGGTGACCCATCACTTCCTCTTGATGACAGTGCTTGCTCCGCTTCTTACCACGGTCTTCCGGACGAGAGGCGCTGTTGCCAGCCGCCTGCCGCCGGAGATGGCGTTCATCTTTCACACTTTGATCTTCTGGTTCTGGCATATTCCGCCGGGCTATGCCTTCGCGCTGAATGGCATGATCCCCTATTGGATCATGCAGGCAGGCCTTCTTGCCAGTGCCATCTGGCTATGGTCGATCCTGCTGTCTCCGAGAACTAGTGTCTTCACTCCCGTTGCCCTGGCTCTGGCGACCGTTGCGCAGATGGGCATGCTTGCGGCGATCCTGACGCTCTCGCGCGCGCCGCTTTTCGCCGCACATCTCGATACGACACAAGCCTTCGGCCTCGAGCCGCTTCAGGACCAGCAGCTTGCCGGCGTCATCATGTGGACGGTGGGACTGCTACCCTATCTCATTGTGGCATTGATCCGCCTTTATCGCGGTGTCGCTAGCCGGGATGGCAAGGGCAGCTGGCAATGGTGATGCTGCTGAAATTCATCCACATCGCAGCGATCTCCATCTGGGCCGCGACGCTTCTCAGTCTGCCTGCGCTTTACGTCCAGCGCGCCCATATCGGCGACCGCCCCGCTCTTTACGCGCTCCAGCGCCTCGTGCGCTTCTGCTACGTCGTCGTCGCCTCGCCAGCGGCCTTCGTCTCGATCCTGACCGGCACAGCCCTGATTTTCTTTCAGCACACTTTCACGCTCTGGTTCACCATCAAGCTTGGGCTTATCGGCGTGATGGTGACAGTGCACATCGTCACTGGGCTCGTCATCATTCGTCTTTTCAACGAGGGAGAGGTCTATCCCGTGTGGCGCTTCATCGGCGCTACCGTGCTCACCGCCGCGACCGTGCTCGGCATCTTTTTCGTCGTTCTCGCCAAGCCGGATTGGAGCCTCGACTTGATCCCGATCGAGGCTGGTGGGCTAAAAGAGATCGCGCGGTCGATCAGTCCTTGGGCGATACCATGAGACCGACACCATGATCGAAAATCAACTTGCCGCCATGCCAGCCAGCCAGCCCCGTCAACCCCGACGCGATCAGCGACAGGACAAGGCCGTGGGGCAGGACCTCGATGCTGGAAAAATAGCGACCGCCCCAATTGGCCCCGCAGACCGCAATCAGCGACATGCCAGCCACTGCATGCGCCCAGCTTGCAACACGCGCGCGGATGCCTGGAACGAGAAAGAGCTCGGCCGAGCCGATCAGACCGGCCGCAATGGCGCTGAAGAATGCAATGCCCGTCGTCCACAGCCCGACACGCAGCCAGAATGGATCGGCACCCCACCAGTACATGATGTCCGCACCGAGCGTTCCAAAGACAAGCGCAATCGGGAAATGCACCGTCATTGCATGAAGGGGATGGCCAGCAACAGCAACAGCCGAACTCGCATCCTTTTCCTCGAGCTTGGAGATGACCGGGTTTTTCTTCGGCGGTGTATCCAAAACACGTCTCCTCTTTCTCCGACAACCAGCGGGCCCGGGCAGAGGTTCCGCGCAATCGCGACGACCATCACGCTGTCGTTGATGCTGGCCAGCTGTTCCGGCGATCTTTCCACACTCGATCCGGCAGGACCCGCATCCAGCGCGGTGGCGCAACTGTGGTGGATCATGCTCTTCGGATCGGTCGTCCTATTCGCTCTTGTGCTCGGCCTTTTCTTCCTGAGCCTCTTCTCCCGAAGGCTGGCGCACGTCCCTGCCTCGCGCTGGATTATTGGCGGCGGGATCATCATGCCCATCCCCGTTTTGACGGCACTTCTGGGTGTAGCCTTCCTCCAGGGCGAAGCTCTGTTCGGCGCAAGGGCAGATGCACCCACCGACGTCATTCGCGTCCAGGCCAGCATGTGGAATTGGGATATTCGCTATGGTCCGGAAAACACCGGTCCTGGTAGTCGCAATATCCTCCACATCCCGGCTGGACAGACGGTCGAGATCGTCGTTTCCAGCACCGACGTGATCCACAGTTTCTGGGTGCCGCGCCTTGCCGGCAAGATCGATGCCATTCCAGGCCATGAGACACGCATACGGCTGAAGGCCGACAAGGCCGGCACATTTGGCGGTATCTGCGCCGAATATTGCGGCACCGGCCATAGCGCCATGACTTTCAGCGTGATCGCCCATGAACCGGAAGAATACCGGCGGGTGATAGAAACACTTCCAGATGCACAGGGATCGACGTGACGCAAAAGATTTCACCCATTCGCCTGCATCGGGAACTGGAAGCCATCTGGGGCACAGGCAAGGGTTGGCGCCGCCTTGCCGCCGTCAATCACAACATCATCGGCGCGCGTTTCATGCTCACCGCCCTGGTCTTCTTCGGGATCGGCGGCTTTCTCGGCATGCTGATCCGCACACAACTTGCGACATCCGAAAGCCGCTTTCTCGATGCGGCAGAGTATGCGCAAGTCTTCACCATGCATGGGACTATCATGATGTTCCTCTTCGCCATCCCGTTTTTCGAGGGATTGGCGATCTATCTGCTGCCCAAACTGCTCGGCGCCCGCGACCTCGCCTTTCCGCGTCTCTCCGCTTACGGATACTGGTGCTACCTCTTTGGCGGCAGCATGCTGATCATTGCGCTCCTGGCCGGCGTCGCGCCGAATGGCGGCTGGTTCATGTATACGCCGCTCAGTTCCTCCACCTACAGCCCCGGCATTAACGCCGATGTCTGGTTGCTCGGCATCACCTTCGTCGAAATTTCGGCGATGACGGCGGCAATCGAGATTGTCGTGACGATCCTCAAGATGCGCGCGCCCGGCATGTCGCTCGACCGGATGCCGATCTTTGCCTGGTACATGCTGGTGGTGGCGGGCATGATGGTGATCGGCTTTCCGCCGCTGATCCTGGGCTCGATCCTGCTGGAAGCGGAGCGCGCCTTCGGCCTACCCTTCTTCGATCCGACCCGTGGGGGCGATCCGCTCTTATGGCAGCACCTGTTCTGGCTGTTCGGACACCCGGAAGTCTATATCATCTTTCTGCCTGCAGCCGGCGTCATCTCCACCATCCTGCCCGTGCTCGCCCGCACGACGCTTACGGGATACAAGATCATCATCGCCGGCATCCTGTCGATGGCCTTCCTGTCCTTTGGGCTTTGGGTCCATCACATGTATACGACGGGCATCCCGCATGTGGCGTTGTCGTTCTTCTCCGCCGCCAGTGCCCTTGTTGCTGTGCCGACGGCAATCCAGATCTTTGCGTGGATTGCGACGCTGAGCCAGGGCCGGCCATCCTTCACCATCCCGATGCTGCACATTGTCGGATTCTTCTTCGTCTTCGTCATCGGCGGTTTGACAGGCGTGATGCTGGCGATGGTGCCCTTCGATCAGCAGGCCCATGACACGCATTTCGTCGTCGCCCACCTCCACTACGTGCTTGTCGGCGGCTTCCTGTTCCCGATGCTTGCAGGCGCCTATTACTGGGTGCCGCATATCTCCGGTCGCCAGCCCATTCAGCACATGTCGCACGCAGCCTTCTGGATGATCTTTATCGGCTTCAACCTGACCTTCTTCATGATGCATCTGACAGGTCTCCTAGGCATGCCGCGCAGGGTCGATACCTACCCGGCAGAGTCGCCGTGGGAATGGCTGAACCTGATGTCGTCCATCGGCAGCTTCATCATGGCGATGGGCTTCGTGCTGGCCGCAATCGATCTGTTTCTGGTGTTTTTCTTTGGCCGTCCATTCCGTCGCAATCCCTGGAACGCCGGCACACTTGAATGGGCTATGCCGACACCTCCGCCATCCTATAACTTCGCCGCCCTGCCATCTGTCGACAAACGGGCAGACAGGCTCGACATCAACCGGCTTGGCTCAAGCCTTGCAGCAGGCAATGGCTATCTCGGTTTCACCCGCAATGGCTGGATGGAAACGCTGGGAGTAAGCGCCGTTCAGGCTCGGCCCAACCAGATCATTATCCTGCCACGCCAAACCTATCTTCCGCTCATCACGGCCCTGGTGACAGGGCTGTTCTTCGTCTCCCTGCTCGCAAAGCTCTACGTGATCGCGCCCTTGGCGCTTCTGGCGGTGATCCTTCTCTTCCTGAAATGGACGCCGAATGAGGCCGTGCAGACCACAGGCAGTGAACTTTACGCGGGCAAGGGGCTTGTGTTGCCACCGCATTTTGAAAGTGGGGATCCCCCGTCGCTCATGGCGATGCGCCTGACATTGCTGGTCACCGCCACACTCTTCACTTCGCTTCTTTTTGGAGGTCTGTTCCTCTGGGTCTCGGCGCCCGGCTGGGAGAACCTTCGCCCCTCCTCAGTCTCATCCATCTGGACGCTCTTGGCCTGCGCTATCGCGATAGCAGCTTCTGTGTTTGGCTCACTGCCCGCGAAAGCTATGCTGCGCACGCCATTCCTGCGCCTTGCAAGCATGGTGCTATACGGCATCGCGATGGCATTGCTCTTGGTGGACCTCGTCAGAACATATGGAACGGAGTTTCACGCCTCGGATGCCGTGATTTACGCGGTCAATATTTACGGGCTCATTCACATCGGCATCGGCGCGCTATTGTCTGCGTTTTGCATCTGGAGAATCCGGACCGGCTACGTCACCGAAAACAGGCTGGTCGATCTGCTGATCGCGGGACTTTGGAACAGATATGTGGCCGCAACCACTGCGATCGTGGGTGTCTATCCTTATCTTCTGTCGCTTCTGCAGGGTGGAGGAAGCTGATGCGATATGCGCTGGCCATCGCCCTTCTGCTGCCCTTCACGGCCTGGAGCCTCGGCTTTCTCCTTCTATATGGCGCTCAGGCCACCGGCTGCTCGCTGGGATGGCAGGACATGGCGATCGGCCCAATCTCTTCACTGAGAGCGCTTCTCATTTTGTTGTTCGCTGCCACGACCATCATTATAGCGACGACCGTCTTCGTTGCGCTGAGTGCTGAGAAAATCTCCTCTTCCATGAGCGGAACGATGCTCTCCGTCACGCGCTACACGGCGGTCGCTGCGCTCTTCAGCACGGCTTATGTGTTTTCAGGTATTTTATGGCTGAACCTCTGCTGAGGCGTATTGGCTAACCGCGAATACGAAGAGTCGCGAATACAGAACTTTTCTTCCGCTCAAGCATTCCCACCCTGGTGGCTTGAAAATCTGCGCCATTGCCGAACAATTGTGCCGCGAGAGGAAGCAGAATGACTGAGGAACACGAGAAACTTGCAGGCCAGAACCAATTGATCTCGTTCCTGCCGGATGACATTCGCTCAGAGCTCCTGAGGCGTGCCGTGGCTGTCGATCTGCCTGCCGGCGAAATCCTTATCAAAGCAGGCGAGAAGATTGAAAAGGTCTTTTTCATCTGTAGCGGCATCGCCTCGGTCCTCGTTCAATCGCGCTCCGGCAAGGTGACGGAATCCGGCATTGTCGGGCGGGAAGGTTATGTGCCGTCAGGCGCACTGGTTGATGCGGAGACGAGCTTTACACAAGTCATCATGCAGGTCCCAGGGCAGGCGATGGTTTTGGAGATCACCGCGTTCCAGGCTCTGCGCAATCGTCATCGAATTCTTGAGCAACTGCTGACCTGCGCATCGCATGCGCTGCGCACTCAGATCGAGTGCACCCTGCTATCCAATACCACGCAGCCCGTCAGCCAACGGCTGGCCCGGTGGATACTCGTCTGCCATAACCGGGTGGACGGCAACCAGCTTCATCTGACCCACGAATTTTTGTCGCTGATGCTGGCAGTCCGGCGACCGAGCGTGACAGATGCCCTGCATTTTCTCGAAGGCAGGGGGTTCATTCGCTCCGAAAGAGCCAAGATCACCATTCGCAATCGGGACGCCCTGGAAGAATATGCCGGCGATATTTACGGCCTGTCCGAGGAAGAGCATGACCGGGTCTTTGCCCGCTTCCGCGCCTCGGCACTTTTGCGCCCTACGACGGCCGATACCCGCTCTGCGGGTTGAGCAAGAGCGCGGGGGCCGCCTCGATTGCGGACGGCCCCTTTCGCGACTTTGCTTTACCGCGAGGCGGTGCGGATGATCCGACAGAGCTTCACGAGATCTGCCTCATAGCCGCCCCTCATGATATCGACGCAACGCTTCGCTAGGCGAAGCTGCTCCGTGCGCGACATATCGTTGTAGGCACGGATCATGCCGTTGGCCGGCAGTGACGGGTTGGTGCCAGGATTGATGGTTCCAGGGTTCGGTCTTCCAGGACCGGTGCCGACACCGATACCAAGATCGACGTCGAGGGCTCTCGCGCCTCCGACAGTCGCTCCGACCGAAGCATTCAATCCGCGGCTTCCGCCGACTGACGCGTTCACATCCGCATTTGCGATGCTCCGGCCTCCGACCGTCGCACTGGTATTAGCGTTCACGCCTCTGCTTCCACCCACCGAAGCGTTGACGTCTGCGCCAAGGCCACCTCCCGAACGGCCTCCGACGCTGGCTCCGGCATTGATCCCGCCGCTTCCTCCCACAGAAGCACCGACACCCAAGCCGCCGCTACCATTGCCGCCGACACTTGCGCTAACTCCGCCCACACTGACGTCCAAGGCATGCGCATTGATCGGAAGCGCCAAACATGCGCTCACCAACAAAACACTACTCAGTCTTGTCATGATTTTTCCTCCTCACACACGATACTCACTCCACATCAGCATCAAAGATGCCATTTAAGAGTGTATATTAGAGGATGCTGTTTTGAAACATCAATGTATAAGTGAGGCCTAATATAGGATGGAAATGACGTCACATTTCCGTGAAATCAGCGGTTTGTCTCATTTTAGTACAAGTAGTCTGCACCGGCGTGTAAGCAATGTGGTACTAAGATACTTGCCTTGCGAGTATATCGGTCATGAGGCGATTGTATTCGCTCTCTGCTTGGCCATATGAGCCACCGGCTTCCAACTCCAGCCCTTGCCGATTGATGATAGTAATCTGCCCGCGAGAGGCCCGTATCAGGCCTTTTCCTTCAAGAATATGAAGCGCGACAGTAACGCCAGGGCGCCTCACTCCAAGAACGAGGGCAAGGAACTCGTGGGTCATCGCCACCGTTGCGCCATCGATCCGGTCATGGATCATCAGCAACCAGCGCGCGAGACGTTTGTCGAGTTTTGATAGACCATTGGCGACGACCGTCGACGCAGTCTGCGTGAGCAATGTGTGGATGTAGGTCAGAAATACATCACGCAAGGTATCGCTGGCTCTCATGGCATCGACGATAGCGGAAGACGGAACGGCGATCCCGTAGCCGCCCACTTGAACAAGGGTGCGGTGGGTTGCTTCTGTACTGCCGAGTACGATGGCGGAGCCCGACATACCTTCACGACCTGTCAGCCCGACCTCGATGCTTTTCCCACTGGACAGATGACCGATGACGGAAGCGAGACCCGTCTCAAAAAAAATGACCCGTCCGATCGGGACATGCGGCTGCTCTATCACTTCATGGACGTTAAGCTTGACGATCTGCATGCTCGGCCGCAGCAGTTCGTAGTCATCCGGACGCAGAGCTTTTAACAGTTTATTGCGTACAGAGTTCTGTTCGGTATCCATTGACGTCGTCATTCCCTTCGATCGTCCACAGGACGTTTGGGGGACACTAAACTGTTGAAACCTTTGAGCAATACAATGTCATCTACCGTACAGAAATTGACCCACGGCAAACGCCCTATTCATATGATAATTATCTAATTAGTATACAGTGTACCGAGATGGGCTCACGTCATCAAAAAATGGTGGTGTTCACGGAGTTGACGATGACATCCGCGGGATACCTCATTCGAAACACGCTTCTCAATGCCGCGAGCGAGTCAAGCTTCGGTTCTTTACGCGGCGCCCTGCAGCAGGTTAACCTCCCCTCAGGAACCGTGCTCATCAGGGCTGGCGAAAAGACCACCCATGTTTTCTTTATCGAGACGGGAATAGCGTCAAACCTTCTCACAATGACGGACGGACGTGATGTAGAGATTCTACAAACCGGCTTTGAAGGATTGATTGGAGGCCATGCGGTCTCAGCGGCAGCCTCAACGCCGTACAGGACCGTGATGGCGACGGACGGCGCGGCACTGAGACTGTCAGTCCCTGAGTTCCACGCCGTCGTGAGGCACCACCGCACCCTCCAGCAAATGCTAGAGCGCTACGCCTATTGCCGTGAGCTTCAACTTGCGCAGCTTTCAGTATCCTGTCTCAGCCATCGTTTAAACGTGCGGGTTGCCCGATGGCTGTTGATGTGCCGCGACCGCATGCCGGCTGGTGTGCTTCCTTTCACCCATGACTTCATCGCGAGGTGTCTCGGAACACGTCGCGCCGGCGTGACAAACGAACTTCATATTCTGGAGGGGATGCATGCGATAAAGGCGTCCCGAGGAGTGATCGAAATTCGGGATGCGCAGCCTATCAGACGTGTTGCGGGAAACAGCTATGGACTGCCGGAAAAGGAATATCGACGCCTGATCCTGCCGCTGGCAAAAGCCAGCCGCAAGATCAGCGTCAACTGAAGCCGAGGGTGTCTCTCTACTTCTGCATTCCCTTGACCATCTCAAGGTGATGCTGAAGGGCTGGAAGCGTGCTCGCCGCCCAGGTCTTCAACTCACCATGATCGCCGCCTTCGGAATAACGCTTGAACAGGTCGACAGCATTCTCATGCGCCGTCACCTGATCATCGATATACTGCTCATCAAATTCGGCACCATTCAGTTCCTTCAAACCTTCCACCATATCCGCTTGTGACGACGCGAGCGTCGTTGATGGCGTGGCCTTTACCTTGCCTGACTCAATCATCTGCTTCATTTCCAGCGAGGTCTTTTCGTGATCGTTGATCATCTGCTGGGCAAAGCCCTTGGTCTTGTCGTTGCCTCTTTGAAGCGCAAGCTTGCTGGACTCGATTTCGAACATATCGCTTGCTGACGCCTGCTGAACGAAATCCTCCGTCGAGGGCGCCACACCCATGACCGAGTTGATACCCGTCTTCTCGGCCGCGGATTGCGCTGCTGCGGGGCCTGCAATGGCGGCTGTTACGGCGAGTGCTGCAATGAGAAACTTCATCTCTTCGATCTCCTTTTGTCGGGACCGCCCTAACCGTAACTGCCACGGCATGTTCCCCGATTGGAAAAAGCAAACTGCGGAACCCTCTTGGCGCACCCCGGTTGGGGCAGTCTGAAAGGAGAATGATATGACCAAAGACACACCCTCCACCGGCCCGGCCGGTACGACCGACCAGTGGCCACGCTGGGAAGGCCCCACACACCAAAAGCCACGAGGCTACATGCCAGCGACAGATGACCCGGAAACCGACAGGGATGCCGTTGGCGAAAATTTGAAGGATCCTGAAAAGCGCAATATCGGTGACGCGCTGAAGACAAAAGATAATCAATGACAGCATGAAAGGGAGGATGTTCAATACCAGAGGTGATCCGACCAGACGGCAGCGGCGTAATTACGTAAACGCTAACATACATCATGAGACACCAATCCGCTGCCGGACCGGAAGAATGCCGAAATATTACTTCCATGTGCTGACGTCTGAAGGACGCGTTATCGATCCCGAGGGCACCGAATTGAAGGACATGGACGCTGCCTATATCTCTGCGATGGAAGATGCGCGTGCTTTGATGAGCGAAGCTATTTTGGAAGGAAGGGATATTTCGTCGCGGCGAATCGAGATTTGCGATGAGATAGGGAGACCGCTGCAGGTCGTTCCGTTCCGCTCTGCCCTGACTATTCTGGACTAATCAAGACATGATGCTGAACGGGCAAGCACTTATCATCGACGACTACCTGTAGTCGCGTTCAAATCGCGCCATAAATCGCTCTATTGGGTACGCTTCCGGACGTTTACGGCCTTCAGGTACCGTCCTATACTTTGAGGCATTCTTCTTTCCTCAAGCATAGGCCGGGTTGGTACTGCTCGGAAGATATGATGTGTTTTCAATATGAACATCAAAGCCAGGGCGTTTTTTTAAACGATGATATGCGCGTCGTCCAAACCGCATATAATGGCGTGCTTTCCGAGCAGTGGGAACCAATCGGTCCCGACACCGCAGACGTGGCCCGCTACGTGCTTCGGATGTATGATCGGGGGATCGTCGACGCGGAAAAATTGACCCGTTTGGCGTCGCTGCACTTCCGCTACCGTCTTGATATGCTTCGCTACGGTTGACGCGATCCACCGCTTCAAAATCTGGAACATTGCCCGTCGCTTGAGGTTAGCAGCCGCAAAGAAGGCTATATATCCGGGGCGGTTGGACGATGGCTTACATCGATACGAATACTGACAATTGGCGGCACCTGTGCATCGACATGCAGCGGATGTTTTCGGAAGAGACACCGTGGCAGGTGAACTGGATGCCAAAGATCCTCGGCAATGTGAGCCGGCTGGTTCAGCAGTGGCCACAACAAACCATCTTCACCCGCTTTGTCCCGCCTGCCAATGCGAAGGCCGCCCACGGTCAATGGCAGTCTTATTACCGCAAATGGTGGATGATGACGGGCGATCATATTCGCCGTGAATTGACCGAAGTTATTCCGGAGCTTGCGGCCTTCATGCCGCCGGCCGTAGACTTTAGCAAATATACGTATTCTCCGTGGACCGATGGGAGACTGCACCACTATCTGAGCAAACGGGATGTCGACACTGTCGTTATCTCGGGTGGAGAAACCGATGTATGCGTCCTCGCGGCGGTTCTGGGCGCAATCGATCTCGGCTACCGCGTCTTCCTGATCGAAGATGCGGTCTGTAGCGGGCAGGACGAAACCCACGATGCATCGCTGGCACTGCTGCGAGGCCGTTTCGCGGTCCAGTTGACGCTTGTGAAAACCGAGGAGATGATTGAAAGCCTACATGAAATTTTGGCCCACCCCTGAGATGCAGGAATGGGCCATGAAAGACATGGCAACGTGGCGGACGCGTTAGTAAAGGTCGCGGCGCAAAGCTTCGCGAGCGCGGCTGACACGGCTCTTGATGGTGCCGATACGACACCCGCATAGATCGGCAGCGTCGGAGTAGCTGGTACCGTCCGCGATCAAGAGCAGAGCCTTCTTCTGGTCCGAATCCAGATCGCCTATAGCGCGCATCACCTGTTGATGTTCGAGGCGCCATTCTTGGCTCGGGGGCGTGGACATCATTTTCTCTACACCCGCAGGCAGGCCGATGCGCTCTCGCTGAGCGACCTTATAACGGGTGCAGAATGTGTTGCGCATAATGGTGAACAGCCACGACTTTAACGCGGTCCCCGGCGTGAACCGGTGGACGGCACGAAGCGCCCTTAGAATCGTTTCCTGGACGAGATCGTCAACCTCTCCTTCCGTCCGAACAAAACGGCGGGCGAAAGCAGAAAGCGCCGGGCTGAGATCGGCAATGCCCATCCTCAATTCGGTGAGCTGTTCTTCGGTGACAACCAATTCGGATGCGGTGCTGGCGTTTTGCATGTCCATATTCCCCTCCGTGGATACAGTTCATAATGCAGGGGGAAGGTCATCGTTGCTGTACGCCAGCGTACACACAGTGGTTGAATTAGAGAAAACTTAATGAACGGAACAGGAATCTGACGGTTCGAAGCATCTTTTATGGCAGGATCACCGATGGGGAAAAGAGCCCTTCTATTGCCGGAATTAGAGCACCGCCCAGGCAAAACTGTGCATCGGTTTTGCGATAACGACATGCATCCCGAAGACCCTTCACCGCACGCCCTCGATCAGAGTCAATAACGCAAGATGGCGACGCACAATCTATGATTGAGGGCGCCTGCGTCGTCCTTCCACGGCGGCCAGCGCTGCACCGACGAGGATCAGCGGCAGGGCGGTGATGAAAGTGCTGGAGAGCGGCGAGTTGAAGATCAGCAAGTCCGCCAGAACCGGCCACAGGATGGCGAGATATTCGAAGGGAGCCAACAGGGATGCTTCGGCGTGTCGAAAAGCCACCGTCATGGCGATGTGCGCAAAGCCACCGAAAAGGCCGGCGAGAACAAGAAGAGCAAATTGAGTGTTGTCCGGCATCACCCAGCCGAAAGGCACTGTGAAGAGACCGCCGATCATCGAGGCAATAACGAAATAGAAGGCGATCGCGCCCGGATTTTCCGTTCTGCTGAGACTGCGCACCATGATGAGGGCGAAGGAGGTCAGCACCCCCATCAGTAGACCGAGGATATAACCCCACATTCGCGCGTCATCCATGACGCCGTGGCCGATCTCGGGCCACACCAGCGTCACCACCCCGGCAAGGCCGAAAAGCACACCACCCACACGCCACTTGGTCAGCCGTTCGGAGAGAAGCACCACACCAGCAATACTGGTGAAGGTTGGCGAGAGGTAGGTGAGAAGCGTTGCCTCCGCCAGGGGCAGGCGCGCAATGGAGGCGAAGGACGCAAACATCGCAGCTGCCCCAAGACTGGAGCGCAGCAAATGGCCCAAAGGGCGTCGTGTCGCCAACCCCCGCGGAAATTCGTTGCGCCACCATAGAAAGATCAGCAGCGGGATCAGCGCAAATGCCGAGCGGAAGAAGACGATCTGGCCGACAGGCACCTGACCGGAGGTCGCCTTGATGCAGATCGACATAGCTGCAAAAAGAAATCCCGAGAGAATCCGAAGGCCGATGCCAAGCGTCTGGTTTTCGCTGATGGTTTTCACAAGAGTCCCTGGACCGGAGATGCGTGGCTGCTGCCACCCATTCAGACGCGATGTTCTATCGAAGAAACTGGATATGTGGCTTGGCGTGGAAGCGCGAGGTCTCGACGACGGCTTCGACCGAAAAGACGTTCCGCAAGACATCCTGCGTCATCACCTCTTCCGGCGTTCCTGACGCCACGATCTTGCCGGTCTGCAGCACGATCACGTGATCGCAGTACATGGCAGCATGGTTCAGATCATGGAGCGCGATGATGCTGGTGACCGGAAGCTTAGACACGAGGCGCAGAAGGCTGATCTGGTGGTGGACGTCCAGATGATTGGTGGGCTCATCGAGAATGAGTTCCTTCGGCGACTGCGCCAAGGCGCGGGCAAGATGAGCACGCTGCTTCTCGCCGCCCGAGAGGCTCTGCCAGGCATCGTTGCGTTTGGCGGTCATCTCTGTGCGCTCAAGCGCTTCATTCACCGCCGCATCGTCTTCCTGCGTCCAGCCGGAGAACATAGACTTATGGGGAAAGCGTCCCAGCTTGACGACATCGATGACCTTCAGATTGACGTTCGTCGTGGCGTGCTGCTCGATGAAGGCGATACGCTGCGCAAGAGACTTGCGGCGGATCGTCTTGATATCCTTGCCGTCCAGCAGCACCTGGCCTGAATGGGGTTTCTTCAACCCGCTGAGCAGTCGAAGCAGCGATGTCTTGCCGGAGCCATTCGGCCCAAGAAGTCCAAGCATCTTGCCGGGCTCGACCGTGAAGGAAATGCCATCCACGATCGTCTTGGCGCCGACCTTCCACACCAGATTGTCCGCTGTGATACTCATGACGCGCGTTGCAGCCTATAAAGGATGACGGAGAAGAATGGCACTCCGACCAGAGCCGTCACCACGCCGATGGGCAGAACCTGCTGCGGCACAAGCGTGCGCGAGGCGATATCGGCGAGCACCATGAAGATTGCCCCGGTGATGGCGCAGGCCGGCAAAAGCCGCGCATGCAATGGCCCGACGACGAAACGTGCAGCATGCGGAACCACCAGACCGACGAAGCCGATCGTCCCAACCATACTGACGATGGTGGCGGTGATGACCGCGGTCAGCGCAAAGAGAATGATGCGCGTGCGCCCGACATTGACACCAAGTGAGGCGGCCGCCTCATCGCCGAAGGCGAAGGCATCCAGCACGCGCGCATGGAAGAGGCAGCAGATCAAACCAAGACCGACGACGATGGACACGAGACCGACATCCGGCCAACGCACGCCACCGAAGCTGCCCAGAAGCCAGAACATCACGTCGCGGGCCTGCTGGGCATTGCCGGAGGTGGTGACCACATAGGATGTGGCGGCATTGAAAAGCTGCGCGGCTGCAACACCCGCCAAGATCGTTCTGTCTGCGCCACCACGCGCACCATTGGACAGAATGGCGACCAGGAAGAATGCCGCAAAGGCGCCGACGAAGGCACCCAGAGACAGCGACACTGCGCCGGCACCGATCCCGAGAATGACGACGGCCACGGCACCGGTCGAAGCGCCAGCGGAAATGCCGAGAACATAGGGCTCGGCCAGTGGATTACGCAGCATGGCCTGCATGATGGCGCCGCACATCGCGAGGCCCGCGCCGCAGAAGACGGCCACGAGCGCGCGGCTTAGCCTGTATTCCCAGATCACCGCCTCATGGATGCGGCTGATCTCGACCGACGTCCAGCCGAGCTTGTTGGTGATGGCGGCATAGGTGGTCGAAAGCGGGATCGGCAAATCGCCAATCCCGACACTGATGCCGACCACGAGGGCAATCGTCACGAAGCAGGCGAGATAGAGCGCCACGGAGGCAAGCAGCCGACTCATCCCACTTCCTGATCGATCCTTAGCCGCCACCGAGCTCACTTGAGGCCGAGGGTCTTCAACTGCTGAGCAATCTGCTCGGCGCCATAGATCGTCTGAACGCTCGGGTTCATCGCCTGCGCCGGCATGATGACGAGCGCCTTGTTCTTTACGGCGTTCATCTGGCTGGTAGCCGGATCGCTATTCAGGAACTTGATCTTGGCGTCAGCCTTGTCGAGTTCCCAGCGATTGCGGTCGACCTGCGTCACGACGATGACATCGGGATTGGCGGCGATGATCGTTTCCCAACCAATGGCGGGCGACTCCGTTTCGGTGGTGATGGCATTGGTGCCGCCCAACAGATCGGCAATATAGCCCGACGGGCTGTTCTTGCCGCCGAGATAGGCGTCAGCCGATGGCGACGGGCTGGAGAACCAGAAGACATAGGAAAGCTTCTTGCCATCCTTCGGCGCATCAGCACGCAATGCAGCTTCGCGCTTCTTCAGGTCGGCGATAACGGCCTGACCCTTGTCGGCCACGTCAAAGATCTGCGAGAGATCGTCGATCTCCTTATACAGCGTCTCCATGTTCCAGAGCTTGGAGCGATTGCCATATCCGGACTTGTCTTTGGACATATCGTCCAGCGCGCACATGCTGGGCGAGAGATAGGTGGAGATGCCAAGCTTGTCGAAATCTTCGCGCTTCGCCACCTTGCTGGTGGCGCCGACGAGCGTCGGCAAAGCGGCGGTCACGAAGTCCGGGTTCTGTGCCAGGATGGATTCGAAGGTCGGAAACTCGACAGTCAGAACCTTTACTTTGGCATTTGCTTCAGCAACCTGCGGTAGGACCTTGTTCGGCCAGAAGGCAGTGCCGACCATCTTGTCCTGAAGACCGAGCAGCAGCATGATCTCGGCGCTGTTCTGGCCAAGTGCCACGGCACGCTCTGGCGCCTTGTTGAAGGTGACCGTCGCGCCGCAGTTTTCGATCGTCAGAGGATAGCTCGTCGCAGCCGTCGCGGGGGTCGTCGCAAACCCAGCCAACGCGCAAAATCCAACAGCCGCAAAAAGACGCTTCATCATAATCCAAAATCCCTTTGAACGCGGCTCTCGCCGCAAAATACTTGCGCCTATAATCACCTCTCCTTGCACAAAACAAGACCGTTTGCTTCATATTTTGGTGCCGCCTCACGTCCTGTTGAAAGCAGCATCAGTGCGCACGGGCGCGCCACAACAGCCTATTGACGCCATCGACGAAATGCATACTATATCTGGTGTTCAAGGTTCTTCCGATTCTGTCGGAAGCGAAGATGGGAATACGGTGCGCAAAACCCGATCAGGGTAAAGCAATGCCGCAGCTGCCCCCGCAACTGTAAGCGGCGAGCATTCTCTCAACAGCCACTGAAACATGACGTTTCGGGAAGGCGAGATGAATGTGTCGACCCGCGAGCCAGGAGACCTGCCTTGAGCGAGAACGTCCACCGGCGGGGTGCCCGGAAGGTCGCGAATACGCACGGGATGACTCTGTGCGTCTCGCTTCCCTGGAGCCTCCGCGTAGAGCCACTTCGGGGTGAAGTCCTATGATTACGAGTTCAGTCTTTTATCCGTTGGAGTAACCGACGTCTGAGGCATGGCGAAACAGAAGCGTTCAGCGCTTTTGCAATCGAGCCATGCGACAGCACGGCCAAGTATACCTCGGCCCCGCATTCCATCCTGCTTTCGACCATCGCGCGCTTCACGGCGCGAGAGCGATTTCCCATGCTTTTTTTCCAACGAGGATCAAGATGACCATTACCGTTTACAGCAAGCCCGCTTGCGTTCAATGCACCGCGACCACCCGCGCGCTCGATCGTCAGGGTCTCGACTATACGATCGTCGATGTCTCGACCGACGAGCAGGCCTATGAGCGGGTGCTCGGTCTTGGCTATCGCCAGGTACCAGTTGTGATTGCCGGCGAGATGCACTGGGCGGGCTTTCGACCAGACATGATCAGCACGCTTGAATCGTGACGCAGAGCATGGCGGGGGAGGTCGTCTACTTCTCGACCCGCTCGGAAAACACACATCGCTTTGTGAGCAAGCTCGATACCCCGGCCCGCCGCATTCCGATCAGCGCTGCTGAACCTCTCCATGTTCACAACCCGTTCGTCCTCATCGTTCCGACCTATAGCGGCGAGAACGGCAAGGGCGCGGTTCCCAAACAGGTCATTCGCTTCCTCAACGATGCGAATAATCGAGCAAACCTTCGCGGCGTCATTGCTGCGGGCAACAGCAATTTCGGCGCAACCTTCGGGATCGCCGGCGACATCATCTCCGCCAAATGCGGCGTGCCCTATCTCTATCGCTTCGAGCTGATGGGGACGGGTGAGGACGTCGTCAATGTCAGACAGGGATTGGAACGATTTTGGACACGTTGACACTCGAGAGGCCCCTGAAGCAGTCGGACGCGGCAGTGCTGGATTACCATGCGCTGAATGCGATGCTGAACCTTTACGATGAGGATGGCCGGATTCAGCTGGACAGGGACAGGCTGGCAGCGCGCCAGTACTTTCTTCAGCACGTGAACCAGAACACGGTGTTCTTTCACAATCTGCGCGAAAAGCTCGATTATCTTTTGAGTGAAGGCTATTACGAGCAGACGGTGCTTGACCAGTATGCCTTCAACTTCGTCCGCGATCTCTTCGACCATGCCTATGCGAAGAAATTTCGCTTCCCGACATTCCTCGGGGCTTTTAAATACTACACGTCCTATACGCTGAAGACCTTCGACGGAAAACGGTATCTGGAGCGGTACGAGGACCGCGTCTGTATGGTAGCGCTGGCACTGGCACGCGGCGACGAGACCCTGGCGCGCGGCCTGGTGGATGAGATGATCTCCGGCCGTTTTCAGCCCGCAACTCCGACCTTTCTCAATGCGGGCAAGAAGCAGCGCGGCGAACTGGTCTCCTGCTTCCTTCTGCGCATGGAAGACAATATGGAATCGATCGCCCGCGGCATCAACTCTGCGCTGCAGCTCTCGAAGCGCGGCGGCGGGGTGGCCCTTTCGCTGACCAATCTCCGTGAAGCCGGTGCGCCGATCAAACAGATCGAAAACCAGTCCTCCGGCGTCATTCCGGTGATGAAGCTCCTGGAAGATTCCTTCTCCTACGCCAACCAGCTTGGTGCGCGCCAGGGTGCCGGCGCCGTCTATCTCAACGCCCATCACCCGGACATCATGCGCTTCCTCGACACCAAGCGCGAAAATGCCGACGAAAAAATCCGCATCAAGACGCTGTCGCTCGGCGTCGTCGTTCCGGATATCACCTTCGAGCTCGCCAAGAACAATGAGGATATGTACCTCTTCTCGCCCTATGATGTGGAACGCATCTATGGCGTTGCCTTCAGCGAAATTTCGGTAACGGAAAAATACCGCGAGATGATCGCCGATAGCCGGATCCGCAAAAAGAAAATCAAGGCGCGCGAGTTCTTTCAGGTGCTGGCAGAAATCCAGTTCGAAAGCGGCTATCCCTACATCATGTTCGAGGACACGGTGAACCGCCAGAACCCGATTGCCGGGCGCATCACCATGAGCAATCTCTGCTCGGAAATTCTTCAGGTCAGCGAGCCAAGCACCTACGAGGCCGACCTGTCCTATGAAACGACGGGTAAGGACATTTCCTGCAATCTCGGCTCGCTCAACATCGCAGCGGCGATGGATTCGGACGATTTCGGCAGGACGGTCGAGACCGCAATCCGCGCTTTGACGGCCGTCTCGGACATGAGCCATATCGCCTCCGTGCCATCCATTGCCAAAGGCAATGCAGAGAGCCACGCGATCGGCCTCGGCCAGATGAACCTGCATGGCTATCTGGCACGCGAGCGGATCTTCTATGGCTCCGAAGAAGGTGTGGATTTCACCAATATCTATTTCTACACGGTCACCTATCACGCGCTGAGGGCTTCCAATCGCCTGGCAGTAGAACGTGACCAGCGCTTCAAGGGCTTTGAACAGTCCAAGTATGCGAGCGGCGACTACTTCGACAAGTACACGCAACAGGAATGGAAGCCGTCAACGGCGCGCGTTGCCGATCTGTTCGAAAAGGCCGGCATTCACATCCCGACGCGAGAAGACTGGCTGGAACTGAAGCAGGCTGTGATGGAGGGTGGACTGTACAATCAGAACCTTCAGGCGGTGCCGCCGACCGGCTCGATTTCCTACATCAACCACTCGACCTCCTCCATCCACCCGATCGTTTCGAAAATCGAAATCCGCAAGGAAGGCAAGATCGGCCGCGTCTATTATCCGGCTGCTTTCATGACCAACGACAATCTCGAATACTATCAAGATGCCTACGAGATCGGGCCTGAGAAGATCATCGATACCTATGCGGCCGCCACGCAGCACGTGGATCAGGGATTGTCGCTGACCCTGTTCTTCCGCGACACCGCCACGACACGGGATATCAACCGCGCCCAGATCTACGCCTGGAAGAAAGGCATCAAGACCATCTACTACATCCGCCTTCGTCAAATGGCGCTGACCGGCACGGAAGTGCAAGGTTGCGTCTCCTGCGCCCTCTGATCATCCGGTAAAAACCATGAACATCCAACTGAAGACCACGGCGCCAAAGGCTGCCACCGCCATCCGCGCGATCAACTGGAACCGCCTTGAGGACGATAAGGACCTCGAGGTGTGGAACAGACTGACGGGCAATTTCTGGCTTCCGGAAAAGGTGCCGCTCTCCAACGACATCCCGTCCTGGGCAACGCTGAAGCCCGAAGAGCAGCAATTGACGATCCGCGTCTTCACCGGACTGACACTGCTCGACACGATCCAGAACGGGGTCGGCTCAGTCCGCCTGATGGAAGATGTGGCGACGCCGCATGAAGAGGCGGTGCTTTCCAACATCTCCTTCATGGAGGCCGTGCATGCCCGCTCCTATTCGTCGATCTTCTCGACCCTATGCTCCACGCCGGATGTGGACGATGCCTATCGATGGTCGGAAGAAAACGAGTTACTCCAGCGCAAATCGTCCCTGATCCTGGAGCAATATGCCTCTGACCATCCATTGAAGAAAAAGGTAGCGTCTGTCTTCCTCGAAAGCTTCCTGTTCTATTCGGGCTTTTATCTGCCGATGTACTGGTCGAGCCGCGCCAAGCTGACCAATACGGCAGACATGATCCGCCTCATCATTCGCGACGAGGCGGTGCACGGCTACTATATCGGCTATAAATTCCAGCGCTCGCTCGAACGTTTGCCAGAGGCGGCGCGCCAGGAGATCAAGGATTTCGCATTTGATCTGCTGCTGGAGCTCTATGACAACGAAGCGCGATACACCGAGGCGCTTTACGATGGCGTCGGCCTGACCGAGGACGTCAAGAAGTTCCTGCACTACAATGCCAACAAGGCGCTGATGAATCTCGGCTACGAGGCACTGTTTCCGCCGGAGGCCTGTAAGGTCAATCCGGCCATCCTTTCAGCGCTGTCGCCCAATGCCGACGAGAACCACGACTTCTTCTCCGGCTCCGGCTCTTCCTATGTCATCGGCAAAGCAGTTGCCACAGAGGATGAGGACTGGGATTTCTGAAGCGCCGCGCGTCCTGTGGGACGCACGAAGGACGCCTTACCTTTTTGAATCGACACATCGGCGCGAGAATCAAGCCCGATTTTCGGGCCGATGCTGTGGGTACAGTCCGCCCCGCAGCCTCAGGCACCTCCCATCTGATTGAGAGAGTGCCTGAGACGTAGAGTAGTGGCGTGTCCCAACCGCGAACAATCGCGGCGATCATACTGGCGGCAAGTGTGAGAAAAGCCCCGCCAAACCTTGTTGGATCAGCGTGCCTGTGTCCACTCCGGCAACCAATCGCGGTGGGCGACGAGGAGGTCATCCACCATCGACCAGATCTGATCGAGGTCGAGTTCCGCCGCCGTATGCGGATCCATCATCGCCGCGTGATAGATATGCTCGCGGTTTTCGCTCATCATCGCCCGGACCGTCAGCTCCTGAACGTTGATGTTGGTGCGCATCAGCGCTGTCAGTTGCGGTGGCAATTCACCGATGAAGGTTGGCTGCACGCCGTTATGGTCGACGAGGCAGGGCACTTCTGCGGCGCAGTTATAAGGCAATGAGGTGATGCAGCCATTGTTGCGCTGGTTTCCGTAGATTACCGAAGGCTCGCCGGTCCACACCGAGTTGATGATCGAGGAGGCATATTCCTTCGATTGCTTGACCTCGATCTTGTTCGCGGATCGATAGGCGGCCGCCTCACCCTTCCAGCGTTCGATCTGCTCGATACAGCGCTTCGGATATTCATCGAGCGGAATGCCGAATTTCTCGATCAGGTCCTCACGGCCTTCCTTGATGAAATAGGGCGTGTATTCAGCGAAGTGCTCGGAGCTTTCGGTGACGAAGTAACCGAGGCGCGTCAGCATCTCGTAGCGGACCTTGTTGGGGCAGCGCGGGTTCCAGCCGGGCTTCGGGGCGCGGCCTTCGCGGTAGCCGCGCACCAGATCCGGGTAAAGGTTCTTGTAGCTGCCATCCGGCTGGCGGTGTTCGAATTCAAGGAAGAACGCCATGTGGTTGATGCCAGCGGAGCGGTAGCGAATTTCCTCGTAGGGAATATCGAGATCAAGCGCCAGTTCCATCGCCGTTCCCTGAACGGAGTGGCAGAGCCCCACCTGGCGGATCGTCGGATATTTCTCCGCGATGGCCCAGGTGTTGATGGCCATCGGGTTCACATATTGCAGCATGATGGCGTTCGGGCAGACCGCCAGCATGTCCTCGCAGATCTTCCAGAGGTGCGGCACGGTGCGCAGACCGCGCATGATGCCGCCCACACCAAGCGTATCGGCAATCGTCTGGCGCAGACCATATTTGCGCGGCACCTCGAAGTCGGTGACGGTGCAAGGCTCATAGCCGCCGATCTGGAAGGCGACGACGACGAAATCGGCATCCGTCAGCGCCTTTCTCTGATCGGTGAAGGTTTCCGCCTTGGCGCTGACGCCGAGCGTCGAGATCAGCTTGTTGACGACGATGGCGCTCTCGTCCAGCCGCTGCTGGTTGATGTCCATCAGCGCAATGCGGGCGCCGGACAAAGCGGGGCGCTGCAACACGTCGCCGATGATATTTTTCATGAACACCGTGGACCCTGCCCCGATGAAAGCGATCTTGGGATTTCTTGTCATTTCTTTCTCCACTCTCGGAAATTATGCGATTTCGAACGCAGCCCGGACCAGCCGCTGCGTGTATTCGGTCTTGGGATTGGATAGGACCTCCTCGACGGACCCCTGCTCCACGATCTGCCCGCGCTGCATGACGATGACGCGGTGGCAAAGAGCCCGCACAACCTTCAGGTCGTGCGAGATGAAGAGGTAGCTCAAGCCCTTCTCATCCTGCAGCTTGCGCAAGAGATCGATGATCTGCGCCTGCACAGAGAGGTCGAGCGCCGATGTCGGCTCGTCAAGCAGCAGGAACTCGGGCTCGAGCGCGATCGCACGCGCGATCGCGATACGCTGGCGTTGCCCGCCGGAGAACTCATGCGGAAAGCGATTGGTGACATTGTCGGGAAGTCCCGCATCTCTGAGCGCCGCTCGCACGCGATCCAGCCGCTCGGCGCTGTTGGCGCCGATATTGTTGACGACCAGCCCCTCGCCGATGATCTGACCCACAGTCATGCGGGGATTGAGGGATGAAAATGGATCCTGAAACACCACCTGCATACGTGAACGTAAGGGGCGCATGCCATCGCGATCCTTGTTGTGGATCGGCTGCTTGTCGAAGAAGATTTCCCCGCCCTCATTGCTGATCAGTCGTGTCAGTGCCTGTCCGAAGGTCGTCTTGCCGGAGCCGGATTCGCCGACGAGCCCGAGCGTTTCATGCCGCCTGAGGTCGAGCGACAGGCCATCCACTGCAACGAGATCGTGGAACACCGGGCGGAAAAAGCCGCCGCTGCGCAGACCAAACGATACCCGGACATTCTTGCCTTCGAGCAGAATGGGTTGGTTGTCCGACAGTGGCTTGGCGCGGCCGCGTGGCTCCGAGCCGAGAAGATGGCGCGTGTAAGGGTGCTGCGGCGCCTCGAAGAGCGCGGCTGTGGTATTGTGCTCCTGTAGCAGACCCTTCTGCATGACATAGACATAGTCGGAGAAGCGCCGCACCACAGTCAGATCATGCGTGATGAGGACGACGGCCATGCCGTGCTTCTGCTGCAAATCGCGCAGCAGATTGAGGATCTGCGCCTGTACGGTAACATCGAGCGCGGTTGTCGGCTCATCGGCGATCAAGAGATCGGGATTGTTGGCAAGCGCCATGGCAATCATTACGCGCTGGCGTTGCCCGCCGGACAACTGGTGGGGATATTGATCGATCCTGAGTTCCGGATCAGGGATGCGCACTTCGGCCAGAAGTGCGATGGCCTGCTTGCGCGCCTCCGACTTGCTGACCCGGCGATGCGCGCGGATGGCTTCGGCAATCTGCGTGCCGATGGAGTAGAGCGGATTGAGCGAGCTCATCGGCTCCTGGAAGATCATCGATATCCGGCTGCCGCGCAGCAGGCGACGTTTCTCGCGCGAATATTTCAGAATGTCTTCGCCGCGAAACTTCACTCGCGTATCGGGACTGACCGTGGCGCGCTTGGACAAGAGCCCCATGACCAGACGTGCCGTGACCGATTTTCCCGAACCGGATTCACCGACGATGGCAATCGTCTCGCCACGGTATAGCTGGAACGAAATATCCTGAACGGCGGAGACTTGGCCATGCTCGGTCTTGAAGTTGACGCCGGCGTGGCGCACGTCGAGAAGCGGTTCGTCGGTATGAAGCGCTGCGTCGAGACGAAGTTCGGGGATGAGGTTTTGTGTCATCGTGATCTCTTTCTCGGCTCAATAGGGATCGATTGCATCGCGAAGGCCATCGCCCAGCGCATTGAAAGCGAAGACAGTGACCAGCACGAAGCCGACAGGTGCGAGGATCCAAGGGTAGGAACCGATGACCGAATAATTGGCCGTATCCTGAAGCATCAAACCCCAGGAGATGAGCGGCGGCTTCACCGCAAAGCCGAGGAAGCCAAGGAAGGACTCCAGAAGCACGATCGTCGGAATGTTCAGCGTCACTGCCACGATCACATGGCTCATCACATTGGGGAAAATGTGCTGGAAGATGATGCGCCGGTCGGTTGCCCCGATCGCGATCGCCGCCTTCACATATTCGATACGGGCAAGCGCCAGCGTCTTGCCACGCACTTCGCGCGACATCTGCGCCCAGCCGAGCGCCGACATGACGACGATGACGAAGCCGAGAAAGACATTGGTGGGTGCCGTGACCGGGATCAGCGATGTCAGCGCCAGATAAAGCGGCAGCTGCGGGAAGGCGAGCACGAGTTCGACAAATCGCTGCGTCCATGTGTCGAAGGCACCGCCAAGATAGCCGGAGACCATGCCGACGGTCGTGCCGATCGCGGTGACGATGGTGACGACAGTGAGTGCAATCATCAGCGAGATGCGAGAGCCGTAGATTGCGCGGGAGAGAATGTCTCGACCGAGCTTGTCCGTGCCGAGGAAGTGAATTGGCTTGCCATCCGTCGAGCCGAAGAAGTGGATCGTGGACGGAATGATGCCGAACAGCTTGTATTCGAAGCCGGTCACGAAGAAGCCGAGGACCCGGGGGTTCTCATAGTCCGGTCCGCTGATGGGCTGGAACGTAATGGGATCGAGCTTCTCGGAATCGACGATCGGATAGACGCGAGGCATGACCAGATTGCCTTCCTGGTCATGGATCGAAATCGATTCCGGCGGCATGAAGGAGTCTTCCGACAGCATCGGATCGACGGGGGCCAGGAAGCCCGCGAAGACCGCCATGATGAGAAGAGCGCAGACGAGCACGAGGCCAAGCATGCCGGTGAAGGACCGCCGGAAGCGGCGCCAGACCAGAGCCTGATAGCTTTCGCTGCCTGTTGGTGCAGTCTTTACCGTCGGCTCGATTGTGGTTTCGGCTGGAACCAACATGGTCACGCTCCTCCCAGTTTGATACGTGGATCAAGCGCTGCCAGCAGCATGTCGGCGATGATGTTGCCGACGATCAGTGTGGCGGCCAGCACCAGCATGAAAGTGGCTGTCACATAGACATCGCCCACATGCATGGAACCAACGATGGCTGGTCCGACGGTCGGCAGCGCGAAGATGATCGCCACCTCGATTTCGCCGGTCAGCATGTAGGGCAGAACCACGCCCTGATACATGATGAGCGGATGGAGCGCATTGGGCACGGCATGGCGCATGACGACGGCACTTTCGCGCAGGCCCTTGGCCCGTGCCGTCTCGATATATTGCGCATTCAGCGTATCGAGCAGATTGCCGCGCATGACGCGCATATTATAGGCAAGCCCGCCAAAGGTGGCGATGGCGACCACCGGCCAGACATGCTTCACCAGATCGACGAGCTTGTCCCAGGACCAGGGCGCGCCGCCGTAGCGTGGCGAGAAGAAGTTGCCGATTTCGCTGATGTTGAAATGGAAGACCAGGAGATAGACCATGATCAGCGCCATCAAAAAGCGCGGAATGGTCATGCCGAGAAAGGCGATACCGGAGAGGATCGTATCCACCCAGCTATATTGGCGTGTCGCGGCAAGAATACCGAAACTGATGCCGAGGATGGATGCCAGGATGTGGCAGACGAGCGCAAGGATCAGCGTGCGCGGCAGACGTTCTGCAACAATCTCGCCGACGGGGCGGTTGTAGTACATGCTGTAGCCGAAATCGCCCTTCGACACCATATTCCAGATCCAGTTGAAATACTGGATGACGAGCGGCTTATCGAGACCATGTGCAACGGCGTAGGCCTTGGCCTGAGCATCGGCCTGCTCGAAGGAAGCGCCTCCGAGATTCATAAGCTGCGACCGGATATAATCTGCATAGTTGCCGGGCGGCGCCTGGATGATCGCAAATGTCACGATGCTCAGGATCAGAAGCAACGGAATTGCGGACAGAAGGCGGGTAACCAGAAACCTCAACATAAGAACTTCTCCTCGAGGGGACGGTGGCGGTCCGCGGCCTTAAAGCCGCCAAACCGCCACCACTTAGAGCGCCGTGCGTCCTGGAGGACGCACAAAGGACGCTCTAACTTTTTGAATCTACGCGTCGGGCTTTCCGAAAATCGGAATCGATTTTCGGGCCGATGCTGTAGGTTCCACGCCCCGCCTGATGCTGCGGGGCGCAGAGCCGGGAGGAAACGCTTACTTCTGCGGACCGTCACCGCCAGGCTTACCTGGCAACGTGTCCTTGAAGAGCTGGTAGTCACCCTGATCGGCTGCCGGAACATAGAGGCGTTCGCGGATGATCGAGTCTTCGGCCCAGTTGAACATGTAGATCGGCGCACCGTTCGGCACGTTCTTGAAGCGCTTGTTGATGATCAGAGCACCGGGATATTCCACAAGACCGACCGTGTTGACATTGGTCGTGTAGATTTTCTGATACTGCTTGATCAGTTCGGCCTGCTCCTTCGGGTCGCTTGAGATGACGAACTTGTTGATCGTATCAGCCAGCTCCTTCTCGAATGGCATCAGGTCGAGCTCATTCTTGTTGTTGGCGCGATGGAACCAGCTGGTGCGAGGACCGGTGGGAGCAAGCTGCGGCGTGTTCTGCACGACGGAAGCGAGTTCTGCCTGGGTGCGGTGTAGCGACCAGTCGAACTTGCCACCAAAGTTTGCCGCATCGCGATCCTTGCTGGCCTGGGCGTTCAGCACCACACGAATGCCGAGCTTCTGCATCTGAGCGATGACGCCTTCGCCAAGACTCTTGTCTGTCGTGTAGTCATTGCTAACGAGCATCGAGATTTCGACATCCTTGCCGCCGGCAGTCCCTGCCGGGAAGTTGACGATGCCATTGCCATCGGTGTCCTTCAGACCGGCTGCAGCAAGCTCCTTCTTGGCGCCTTCAAGATCGAAGGGGTAGTAGAGGGTCGACTGACGATCGTAGAAGTTCGAGCCGGAAAGGATACCACCGGCATAGGTCGCGACGAACGGTCCCTTGACAAGAGAATCGCCCAATTCCTTGCGGTTGGTCGCCATGGTGATGGCTCGACGGAAGTGCTCGTTTCGGTTCAGTTCGCGAATGGCCTGCTGGCGGGCATCCGGATCGCCCCAGCCGTTGGCGGAGAAGTTCATCTCGATATTGTAGCCGATCAGGCGCGGTCCGAAGGCAAGTCTTGCGGGAGCGTCCTTCTGGGCGGAGCGCTTGAGTGACTCCACGAAGTTTTCCGGCTGCTCCAGGTTGGAAATGTCGCCGGAGCCTGCAACTGCCTGAACGTCACGGTCGGCCCAGGTCGAGAGCTTGTAGTGCGCCTCGTCCAGGTAAGGGAGCTGGTTGCCCTTTTCGTCAACCTTCCAGTAATAGGGGTTGCGGCGCATGACGATGATGTCGTCCGGGCGATATTCGACCGGTACCCACGCGCCCATGACCGGAAAGTTCATGTAGCTCGGCGGGAACGCGTTCTTGTACTGCTCGTAGGTGTTCTTCGAATACTTCGGATGCTGCGGCTTCAGCATATGGGCAGGACCTGGGCAGAAGGTGCCATAAGCCATGTTGTAGATGAACTGCTTCGGAAACGCGTCCTTGAAGGTCCATTCAATCGTGTATTTGTCGATGGCTTTCAGCGCCGTGCCGGCGCCGAAGGTCTCCTGGGTGGCACCGTTCAGCGGCGAGACGTTCGGATCGAGGACGTTATCGTCCCAGTAGAACAGCACGTCATCGGAGGTGAAATCCTGGCCGTCGGACCACTTCGCACCCTCGATGAGCTTCATCGTCAGCTTGTGACCATCCTTGGACCATTCCCAGCTTTTTGCGAGGTTCGGCAGTGGCTGAAGGTCGTCCGCCTTGACCTGGAAGAGCGGGCCTGTGCGCGTCAGGCACTCGAAGAGACCGATATCGATGCCGCCCCATCCCTGGTTCTGACCGGCCCAATAGTTCCAGCCTTCCGGACGACCACCGATGACATGACGCAGCGTATCGCCATAAACGCCCACACCATCCGGCATGTTGCCGGTCTTGTAGACCATCGGCTCTTTCGGCAGGCGATCCTTGACGAGAGGCAGCTTCTTCTGATCGACGAACTGCTCCGTCACCCAGGAAGGCTCGTGATATTCCGGCAGCGCCTTGTATTCGAGGATGGCCGAGCCATCCACATATTGGACCTTGGTCTGCGCCGGAAAGTCCGGCGGCTGCGGCACGACGGTTAGTTCCGACGCCATGGCGCCATATGCCAACGCGGACACGCCGACAAGAAGGGCGGCCGTTTTCACAAGATATCGGTTTGTCATCCTCACTCCCCTTTTTGAACAACGGGCAATACCCGTCGTGGCTCTTTGAACTGGGCCTCCCGCCCGGTCTTATCGACGGCCCTCCTCAGGGCCGTCTGATCTCTCTGCGGCGATCAGCTCGCCTGCTTGATGGCGCGCAGCTCCTCGACGGAGCGAATGGCGCGACGAGCTGACCCTTCCCAATCGCGGGTCTTCACCGTTGCGTTCTTCAAGCGCTCGCGCGCGGCTGGAACGGCATCGGCATATTGTGGCAGCCACTGAGCCTGCGCCACGACCATTTCGTCGACCATCTGCCAAACCTCTTCCGGGGTGGATACCGCACCCACCAGTGGATCATGCAGCACCGCAAGCTTCAAGAGGTCGATATCGCCGGTCACCGCTGCGTGCACCGACATGCGCTGAACATTGATGGACGCCATGCAGGTCGCCGCACAGGCTTCCGGCAAAGTGATCCCTGAGACCATGTTGATACCGAAGCGATCGACGAAACCGGGCGACTCGATGATCGCATCCGAAGGTAGATTGCTGATGACACCATTGTTCTTGACGTTGAAGTGGCCGCGATAGACGCGTCCGGTTTCCAGCGCCTCCAGAATATGGCTGGCATGTTCATTGGAGCGCTTGGCCGGATCGATCGGCTTGTCGGCTGCCGCCAGGAACTGCGGGAACTCGGTTTCGAACCAGTTGCGCGTTTCCGTCGAGTAACGGAGGTAACCACCGGTCTCGCCGTGAATCCAGTCCGACATGTCGATCCAGCGGGAGATTTCTTCCGGCCGCTTACGATACCATGGCAGATATTCCGACAGATGACCGTTGCTTTCGGTGGAATAGACGCCGAACCGCTTCAAGACGTCGATGCGAAGCTTTTCCTGCTGCGAGAACACCGGATGGGCTTCAAAGGCAGCAATCAGCTCCTCCTTGCCGATCTTGCGACCATTAAGGCGCAGGTCGACAAACCATGTCTGGTGGTTGATGCCGGAGCAGATGTAGTCGAGTTCGGAAAGCGATTTTGCTCCCAGAACTTCGGCAATCTGTTCAGCACCATGCTGGACCCCATGACAAAGACCGACAGTGTCGACCTTGCCATATTCGATGGCCGCCCATGTGTTCATTGCCATCGGGTTTGCGTAGTTCAGGAACTTCGCATTCGGGGCAGCCACTTCGCGAATGTCGCGGCAGAAATCGAGAATGACGGGAATATTGCGCTGGCCATAGAGAATGCCGCCTGCGCAGATCGTATCGCCGACACACTGGTCGATACCGTATTTGAGCGGAATGCGAATATCCTCGGCATAGGCTTCCAGACCACCGACGCGCACGCAGCTGATGATGTATTTGGCGCCTTCCAGCGCACGTTTACGATCGGTGTGCGCGGTGACCTTGACCTTGAGGCGGTTGGCTTCAACGATCTTGTCGAGAATGGCCTTGATCATATCGAGATTGTGCTGGCTGATATCCGTCAGCGCCACCTCGATATCGTGAAACTCCGGTACGCACAGAACATCGGTGAAGAGCTTTTTTGTGAAGCCGACGCTCCCCGCCCCGATTATAGCGATTTTGAAACTCATAACGCCACCTCTTTTTCAAATGGAAAGGGTGAAACGGGCCAAAGGATTCTCGCGTCACAAAAACTCAGATGACCTTCCATCTTGTTGGAAAATCAGAATTATTGACTATATCGTTTTTAAAAAATCCTGCTGGCTGTCTCCTCTGCGGGCGATTATGCGTATAAAGATGGTCAATGCCAGAGAAGGATTATGCTTTAATGGGTAATTTTGTGCTGCAAGATTTGATCAACCAAGGCCCTTGCATGCGCGCCGTATCCCTGCCGCGCGGCCGCCAGACGCTTCATACGATGCCGACAAGCAGCGGGTACGAAATCCGTCGCGGCGGAAATTACGACTGGGATGGGCGAAAGCGTGGACAGACGCCATTCACGGTCCTGCAATATTGCATCAGCGGTTCGGGCAATCTGCGCTACGACAATCGGCGCTACCTGGTGAAGCCCGGCGAGACGTTGCTGCTTCTTATTCCCCACAATCACCGTTACTGGTTGGAAGAAGGCCAGGAATGGGAGTTTTTCTGGATCTCCATGAATGGCGAGGAGGCGCTGCGTATTCACCGCAACATCCTCGCCGTCACCGGCCCGATCCTCAAACTTCAGACCCATACGATCGATCACCTGGCGGAATGCTGCTCCCGTCTCGTCAACGGCGCGGAAACACCTGGGGCCGCCTCAGCGGTCGCCTATGAAGCCGCAATGACCCTTTATGATGATGTCTTTGGCTCTCACGCATCCTTCGGCGGCGAATACCGTACCATGCAACAGGTGCTGAGCTATATCGACGGACACCTTAACGAGCGCTTGTCAGTCAACGATCTGGCTGCCGTGGCTGGGCTCAGCCGAGCCCATTTCTCACGGATTTTCACAGCGAATGAAGGCGTTCCTCCGGCAGAGTTTGTACTGCAGCGGCGCCTTCGACGCGCAGCCAAGCTTTTGACCACGGCGGCGAATATTCCGATCAAGGAAGTCTCCGTCCTCTGCGGCTTTGACGACCCGAACTATTTCTCAAAGGTGTTTCGCAGGCTTTACGGCGCCAACCCAAGCGAATTTCGCACCAGCGGCATGTATCCAAGCGCGCCCCAGAAATAAAGCATGCCGTCGAAAAGAGAGATACTGCCATGCGGCACCCTGGGCGCAGCCTCCACATGGCCGCTTTTAAACATATTTTTGAAATGACAAAGTTATGAAGTATTAACTTCCGTCGTAAGACGGGGTTTTAAACTTTTATCTTATCAGTCTCATCGACAGCGAGGCCAGTCAGAAGATCGTCCGGTCGGTCAGCTCTCTGTCGCGCGATCTGTCACTCGATTGCGTCGTCGAAGGCGTGGAGACCGAAGATTAGCTCAATATGCTGACCGAAATGGGCTGCAACCTGATCCAGGGCTACATCTATTCCCGCCCGCTGAAAGCCATCGATGTTCAACCCTTCCTGGACCAGCAGGTCCGGACGGATGTTGTGGCCGTCGGCTAACTAAGCCGAAGCATGGTGTAGCTCAAGAGGTCTCAGTTCCGCGGGGCATTATTCTCGACCGGTCGCGGTGATGGCAACGGAACGTCGGCGGCAGCGGCTTCATTCTGCCAGGTCGTGATGCGGTGAACGATGCCAGGTATTTCATCATTGAGGTAGCTTGGCTGGCCGGGAAGCCCCATCGGATACATGGCCTCACGCGTCGCTTCATATTGAACGCTTTGATTGGTGCAAAGCCGCACTCTCATATCTTCCGGCCTGACCTCGGGCCTGTTGGCGATCGACTCCACCGTCCCGAAACTCGGGGGAAGCCGTCCTTCAAAGCCCTCGTCCAGATATTTTGCAGAGCGTTCGTTGCGCTCGCGCTCGGTGGTCGCCCCCATCACCACCACCATGAGGCGGCGGTTATCGCGCCTGGCGACGCCGACGAAGTTGCGCCCGGATGCGCAGAGGAACCCGGTCTTCATACCGGTGGTGCCGCGGTAGCGGGTCAAGAGCAAATTGTTGGATGGGATTTCCTTGCCGTTGATCGATACGGCAGAGACCTGGAAGAAGTTCTGGAACTGCGGGAATTGCTTTTCGATGGCAAGCCCCAGGATCGCGAGATCGCGTGCGGTGGTGTAGTTGTTCTTGTCGAACAATCCGTTCGGATTGGAAAAATGCGTCCCCGTCATGCCGAGGCGCCGGGCTGCTTCGTTCATCTTCTCAACGAAAGGTGCCTCGCCATGGCCCACCCGTTCCGCGACGGCCATCGCAACATCATTGGCTGAGGCGACGATCATGGCATAAAGAGCGTCCTCCAGCGTCATCGCCTGACCTTGAGACAGACCGGACTCAAGGAATGCCTCGCTGACGGACTTCTTTGTCATGGTGACAGGCGTGGAGAGCGAAATCTCGCCATCACGCAGTGCCTCGAACGTTAGAAACGCCGTCATCAACTTGGTTGTCGACGCGGGATACCAAGGAACGCCGGCATCTTCCTGAACGAGCACCTGGTGGGTATCGGCATCCAGCACCAGCACCGGAGTTGCATTTGCAGCAATCGGCGCGGCAAACAAGGATCCCAACAAAACGGAGCCGATCAGTCTTTTCATCTTACTGCATATCCAATGTCTTGCAAAAGCGGTTCCCATATCAGCTAAACGATCCGGATGCCACCTGAGCAAAGGGAGACGAGCATGTGAGCTGATATGCAATAAAGACATATCTAACATTTTTGATTTTGAGAATTTGGAGCGGGCGAAGGGATTTGAACCCTCGACCCCAACCTTGGCAAGGTTGTGCTCTACCCCTGAGCTACACCCGCTCAAAGTCCGACGGTTCGGGGTAGATCGCTGAACCGCGGGTCGCCGTCATGCGGCAACGGGCGCTATATCGCTCAACCGACTTTCAAATGCAAGAGATAAATGCAGGGAGGGTGCGATATATCTTTTGTACGCCAGCGGCTAGCCGTTTGCGCCGCAAACGCGGATTGCGCCATGGACTGTGGCGAAGAAGGAGAATGAACATTGAAAAGAGAGATTTGGAGCGGGCGAAGGGATTTGAACCCTCGACCCCAACCTTGGCAAGGTTGTGCTCTACCCCTGAGCTACACCCGCTCAAAAATCCAACGGTTCGGGGTAGATCGCTGAACCGTGGGCGCCGTCTTGCGGCGACGGGCGCTATATCGCTCAACCGATTTTCAAATGCAACAGGGAAATGACGAAAACCGGGAGAAAAATTTACGCCTCATCGCAAGCATCGGAAAAGGCTGCTCTTTTGCGGGCTTCACGGCAGAATGCATTGCAAAAGCGGTGTGTCGGGCCTATTCACTTTGTCAAAGACAGACGAAATCCGGCAGAGGCACGCAGTGATGGTTGCAGAGCATTCCCCCAAGACGGCGCAGGATCTTTTCAGCTTTCTCGATGGCCTTGGCATAAAACACACGACCACGCAGCATCAGCCGGTCTTCACAGTCGCTGAATCGGAATCCCTGCGCGATTTGATCCCCGGTGGCCACACGAAGAACCTTTTCGTCAAGGACAAGAAGGACCAGTATTTCGTTCTGACCGTCGAAGAAAACGCGACGGTGGACCTGAAGACGGTTCACAAGACCATCGACGCCGCCAGCAAGGTGTCCTTCGGCAAGCCGGAAAAGATGCTGGACTATCTGGGCGTCGTTCCAGGTTCGGTCACCGTCTTCGGCGCGATCAACGATACTGACAATCAAGTGACCTTCGTTCTTGATAGCGAGTTGATGAAATCCGACCTGATCAATGGCCACCCGCTGACCAACGACGCGACGACGACGATCGGCCGTGACGATCTCGTGCGCTTCCTGGAGGCGACGGGGCACACGCCGCTGATCTTGAAAGTCACGGAATAAACCACGATCTGTGCGGTATGAGCGCACCGGCACGAGATGATATTGGAGACGAGATATGAGCGGAATGGATAACCCTTACGGAGCCTCGCTCGGAGGTCAGATGACGGGTTCGGCAAGCTTCGGCGGCGGACAATCCGGCGCTCAAGGCTCCTATATCAAGGATACGACGACCGCGAATTTCTCCAAGGACGTCATGGATGAATCGCGCCGGCAGCCGGTGCTGGTGGATTTCTGGGCGCCGTGGTGCGGCCCGTGCAAACAGCTGACGCCCGTTCTGGAAAAGGTGGTCAATGAAGCGGGCGGACGCGTCAAGCTGGTCAAACTGAACATTGACGATCATCCAGCCATCCCCGGACAGCTCGGCATTCAGTCCATCCCCGCGATCGTCGCATTCGTCGACGGCAGACCGGTCGATGGTTTCATGGGTGCCGTTCCGGAAAGCCAGATCCTGCAATTCATCGAGAAGCTCGCAGGACCGGCAGGCGATGATCAGGAGGCCGAAATCGAGGCGGCGCTCGCCGAGGCAAAACAGCTGCTGGAGGCCGGCGATTTCCAGAATGCCGCCCAGCTCTTCGGCGCCGTGATGCAGGCTGATCCTGAAAATGCCGCCGCTGTCGCCGGCATTGCCGAGTGCATGATCGCGGTCGGGCAATATGAGCGCGCCAGCGAGCTTCTGTCGGCCCTGTCGGAAGAACTTTCCAAGGACGCAGCCGTGCAGGCGGCGTCGAAAAAGCTGGCGCAGTTCGAAGAAGCCCGCAAGCTCGGCGATCCGTTGGCCTTGCAGCAAGCCCTACAATTGAACCCGGACGATCACGCATCAAGGCTGAAGCTCGCCAAAATCCTGAATGCGCAGGGCAAACGGGAAGAGGCCGTCGAAGAGTTACTGACCATCATGCGCAAGGATCGGACCTTTGAAGACGACGGCGCGCGCAAGCAGCTTGTGGAGTTTTTCGAGACCTGGGGTTTCAAGGATCCGGCCAGCATTTCCGGTCGCAGAAAGCTCTCCTCCATACTCTTTTCCTAAAACCGTCTTGCGCTTTGCCGACCCGCTCCTCATCTAGATTGGAGCGGGAACGATGAGACATAAGGAATCCCTCCGATGCATGTCGGAAATGCGAGATATCTGAAAGAAAGCGATCTACCCGAGACTATTCCTGTTTTTCCCTTGCCGGGCGCCTTGCTGCTGCCGGAAGGGCACCTGCCGCTGAACATCTTCGAGCCACGATATCTGGCGATGTTCGACGCGGCCATTGCAAGCCACCGACTAATCGGCATGGTCCAGCCCGCCCTGCAGGCTCTTGAAGCCGGAACCGAGGGTGGCGCACTGAGCCCCATCGGCTGCATCGGTCGCATCACCTCATTTTCCGAGACCGGCGACGGCCGCTACGTCGTGTCGTTGACAGGCGTCTGCCGCTTCAGGCTGCTGGAGGAGATCGAAGAAAAGACGCCTTACCGCGTGTTCAAGCAAGCTCCGTTCATTGCCGATCTCTCCGGTGAAGATGGGGAGGAAGATATCGATCGCGCCAATCTCTTGCGCATCTTCCGCAATTTCCTTGAATCGAACCAGTTGGAGGCGGATTGGGACAGCGTCGAGCGCGCGGGAAATCGCGTATTGGTCAATTCGTTGTCGATGATGTCCCCCTTTGGACCGGCGGAAAAGCAGGCTCTCTTGGAGGCTCCTGATCTGAAATCCCGCGCGGACGCACTGATTGCCATCATGGAGATCGTGCTGGCTCAAGGCGGTGCAGAGGGTGGTGTCATCCTGCAATGAGCCACAACCATGGATGAAAAGCTGAGCAAGGTCGATCCGAAGCTTCTGGATCTTCTGGTCTGCCCTTTGACCAAGGGCAGGCTCACTTATGATCGAGAACATCACGAATTGATTTCCGAACGCGCCAAGCTGGCCTACCCGATCCGTGACGGCGTGCCGATCATGCTGATTTCGGAAGCGCGCAAGATCGAAGACTGACGACCTCAAGTCGCCCCCGTAGATAGACAGCACGCTTCCAAAAGACTCCGCGGCACACAGCACCCGCTTGCTTCACGCCTGGGAACCGGTATTCCCCCCACGCGTTCGATCTTTGACGACAATCGTCACATTGCGATGAGGAGTTCGAACGATGCAAGACAAAAACGCCCGCGAGGCGATCGAAGAAAAAAACGTGAAGACCGAGCGCAATGAAGATATTCCCGCTGCCGGTCCGCACGCGAAAAAGCATCTGACCGACAACAGCAAGACGCCAGGTGCCGGCTCCCTCCCAGACGAGGACGACAGCGAGGTCAACCCGGGAGCGGGCTAACCTCCAGGTAAAGTATTAGTATGGGTTCTGGCCGCAGCGATCAAAAATTTTATGAACGTTGCGGCCATAACTGTGCTGGGTCAACAAGCGGGCTATCGCATCGGCTCGAAGACCGGGTACGAATTTCCAATATCGCGCACATTGCTCTGGTCGTCCATTTAATGGGCAGCCACTGACCGCTCATGGCACCAGCAAAAAATACGGTCTTTTTTTAACGCTTTTTCAAAGCTTGATTGCAAAAGTCTCCTCTGCCGGAAAACCGATAATAATCAACGGCATAATAATAATAGAGGCTCTGGGACAGCATGTTTATTGATAGAGTTCTGGCACGGTTTAAGATCCAGACAAAGGTTATTGTCTTCATTGCACCATTCATCCTTAGTATTCTTGCGGTTGGTCTCTCGGGTCTTTACACCTCAAAGCTGCTTCAAGGTCGCATGGATATTTCCAACACGACCCTGCAATCCTTGACCGGCTTCAAGCAGGTCTATGAAAGCATGACCTCGTTTCTTCACAACACCACCGAAGAGACGCGAAATACGCTTCATCATCAAATCGATGAGCAGATCACCTTTCTCAAGATGACGGGTGACGGAAGCGATCCGGCCATTCAGGACGCGATTAAAAGTACCTCGCTGATCGGCGTTCAGGTGGATGAGCTGTGGTCCTTTTACCAAAAAGAACAGGCGCTCAGATCGCAAATGAATGGCGATATGGCGGGCGTGACAAAAGAGCTTAATGGCCTTTTGGCAAACGCCACCAACATCCGCAGCACGCTCGAAACCGATGAGACGAAGGCCAAGGAGATGTTGCGCGAGGCCGACAGGCTGGTTCGCGGCGCGACACTGATCGCAACCGTCGTCACCGAATTCAACAAGCGTACAGTTCCGGAAGAAAAGATTGCGGTCATTCGCGATTCGATTGGCGGGCTTGAGGCTACGGCAAAGTCGCTCTCTGCCATCGCGAGTGCCGACCAGAAGCTGGTCATTGATCAGATTTCCGAGAATGTAAAGCAGATCCGCCAGCAGGTCGATGTCGGCGTCGTCAACGACATGACGGTCGGAACGATCGATCAGGCGATCAATATGATGCGCCCGGCAACCATCCGCCTTCAAGGATTTGCAACGGTAAAGTCGCGCCAGGCGACCGAGGTGTTCGGACAGTTGGATGGCAAGATCGAGCCCGCCGTCAACTTCCTGACGATGGCGCGCCAGATCGGCGACGACGCAAAGAACATGCAGCTTGAGATGGCCGGCTTTGCCGCAGCTCCGACGAAAGACGGGTTGGAACGGTTTCGCGATATGGCCTTCCGTCTGAGCGTCTCTGCGGGTGCGGTGATGTCCGACAAGACGATGTCCGAAAGCGCCATTAAAAGCGCGACCCTGATCGATGCGCTGTCCACAAAGCTCGACAAGAATGCCACCGACCTTCTGACCATGTTCAACCAGCGCAAGGCTGCCTTCGCCAAGGCGACGGAAGAAATCGGCCATATTTGGGAGCAGCTGACAGGCTTTGCCGAATCCCAGCGTCTTGCGGCTGATAGCGAACGCAGCAAGGCTGACGGCATCTCTATCTCTGCCATGCTTACCGGCATCCTGATCGCGATTTTCGCCGGCATCGGTCTGGTCATGACCTTCAAGGGCCCGATCCTGACGATCGTCAGCGCCATGAAGCGTCTTGCTACCGGGGACGTCAACGTGCCGCTCAACGGCAACACCCGTCATGACGAGATCGGCGACATGGCGCGCGCATTGGAAGTCTTCAAGGAAAATGCCGCTCAACGCCTGCGCCTCGAAGCGCAGACGGAAGAGCAGCGCGCTGCCGCCGAAGCGGAGCGGCAGATGAACGAAGCGGAGCGCCGGGAACTCGACCGTCAGATCCAGTTTGCGGTGTCCGCACTGGGCGATGGCCTGGAACGGCTGTCTGCTGGGGACATTTCCACCATGATCGATACGCCCTTTACCGGACACCTGGAGGAGCTGCGTCTCAACTTCAACCAGTCCATGCAGCGGCTGCGCCAGACGATCGGCGGCATTCAGGACAATGTCGGAACGATCCGCGTCAACGTGCAACAGATGTCGGCCTCGACGCTTGATCTATCCCGGCGCACCGAGCGCCAGGCAGCCTCGCTGGAAGAAACCGCAGCAGCCGTGGATGAGGTCAACTCCAACATGCGCAATGCGGTGGAGCGTGCGCGCCAGGCCAACAGCATTGTCGACAATACGCGCCGCCACACAGACGAGTCCCTTGCTATCGTCCGAAACGCAATAGCGGCGATGGAGAGGATCGAGGCGGCTTCGCAGACGATCGGCAATATCATCGAGGTGATCGACTCCATCTCATTCCAGACCAACCTTCTGGCGCTCAATGCCGGCGTGGAAGCAGCCCGCGCGGGTGAAGCCGGCAAGGGCTTTGCGGTCGTTGCCCATGAGGTGCGGGAACTGGCACAGCGTTCTGCCTCTGCCGCCAAGGAAATCCGCCAGCTGGTTGCCGTCTCGACGCAGGAGGTCTCGGCAGGTTCAAGCCTCGTCAACCAGACCGGCGACGCCCTGGCGGAAATCGGTGTTCAGATTTCCAAGGTCAGCGATCAGGTGCACCAGATCACCCAGGCAACCCAGGATCAGGCGGTCGTACTGCAGCAGATCAACGGCTCCGTCGGAGAAGTCGATGTGCTCACCCAGCAGAACGCCGCCATGGTGGAGGAGACGAGTGCCGCGACGCAGCAACTCAACACCGAGACAGATCAGTTGCTGCAATTGCTGCAGCAGTTCCGCCTGACGAAGGACAGTGCTGCCACGCGTTACGCAGCCTGATTCCAAAAGAGCAGGCCTTCTACAACAGGTCCGGTCATTCGGCCGGACCTATGCGTTTGTAAAAGAAGGTCGTGTCGCAGTAACGCCCATCGGGGAAGAGCGCGAAATCCGGGATGACGCCGGCACGTTGCCAGCCGAAGCGCGGATAGATGGCTTCGGCCTCGCTGCCTGTTGCCGTATCGAGCACGAGAAGCGTCCGACCAAGGCCTGCCGCCTCCGCTTCCACATGCGCCATCAATCGGCGTGACAGACCAAGACCACGCGCTGTTCGATGGATCAGCAGCTTCATCACGTCGCCCCGGTGAGGCTGGTTGGGCTTGGTGGCAAGACCCACCTGAACCGTGCCAACCATTTTGCCACCGCGCTCCGCCACCGCATGGAGTGTCGTGCCACGGCCTACCGCTTCTGCAACATCCTGCCAGAAGCTGTATGCGTCGTCTGGCCCGAAGGGCAACATGAAGCCAACCGAGGCTCCGCCATTGACACAGTCCGACAGGACGTCGCAAAGATCCGGCAGCGCATCCAGTGTCTCCTGGCGGTCTAAAAGCCGGATGTTTATAATGTTCTCTTCCATCATATGCGCTTTCTCTGGTCCAGCACGACGGCATAGCGAGCGGGACTATCGGACGGATTGTGAAAAATGTGGCCCTCCCCAACGGGCATGAAGAGGCAATCACCAGGCGCTAGCCGGTAGGTCTGCTCTCCAAGCGTCATGTTGAGTGCGCCCTCAAACAGCCAGACATATTGGGTCATGCCCTTGCTGGCCGTGTGGGGCGGGAAGCTGACGCGCGCGGATGCGGGCAACAAAACTTCGACGATATCGACATCCGAGCCCGTGCGGGGTGGCGAAATGGCGCGGCGGACATAACCGGTTTCCGGATCTTTCCACGTCGGTTGATTGCTTCGTTTTACCAGCGGTGATGGCGGCGCCTCGCCTTCGGCGAAAAACTGTGACAACGAAAGGCCGAGTGCGGCGCAGATGCGCGCAAGCAATGATGCGGTGGGGCTCGCCTCGCCTCTTTCGATGCGGGATATCATGGCGCGGCTCACGCCGGACGCCGTCGCAAGTCCATCGAGCGTTAGTCCACTCTGTTCTCGCAGAAGCTTGAGCCTTGCGGCAATTATCGGTTCAAGCGGGTCACTTTGATTTTCCATGATAAGAGAATATTCGATCTTATAATGGAGTCAATGGACAAAAATGAAGCGGGGGCGCATCGTGCACTCCGGCCTCCTTACCGTTGATCAGACGTTTGCCCGTTCGACTTGCAGCTGCGCACTCTGCTCATTGAGCCTGACATCGATCCGCTTGCCGGTCTCCTTGTCGAAGAAATGCAGCCTGCCGGGATTGATGGTGAGCGCGAAGATTTCCGGAAGCTGCAGTTCGGCGGAAAGCGCCACCGTCAGCGGCTGATCGCCAACGACGCCGTGCACCAGCCGCTGCGAGCCGAGTTCTTCGACATAATCGAGACGGAACGGCAAGGCTGGCTCATCACCATTTGCAATGCGCAAATCTTCCGCCCGTATGCCGACCGTGACCGGGCCGGAGGTCGGCGCAACAACATTCAATGACAAGACAGCAGGACCGATCGCCAGACGATCACCATGCAGTTCGCCAGACAGGAGGTTCATGGCTGGCGAGCCGATGAAGCTTGCGACAAAGGTGGAGGCGGGCGTGTGGTAGACATCGAGCGGCGCGCCGATCTGTTCGATGCGTCCCGCATTCAGAACCACGAGACGATCCGCCAGCGTCATGGCTTCCAACTGGTCATGCGTGACATAGATGGATGTGGTGCCAAGGCGGCGTTGCAGCCGCTTTATCTCACCGCGCATCGAGACGCGCAGCTTGGCATCGAGGTTGGACAGCGGCTCGTCAAAGAGGAAGGCCGCGGGCTTGCGCACAATGGCACGGCCCATGGCAACGCGCTGGCGCTGACCACCGGAAAGCGCCCGCGGCTTGCGCTCCAAATAGGGCTCGAGCTGCAGCATGCGTGCGGCTTCGGCCACACGCGCATCGATCTCCGCCTTTGGCGTCTTGCGGTTCTTCAGACCATATTCGAGATTTTCGCGTACCGACATATGTGGGTAAAGCGCGTAATTCTGAAACACCATCGCGATGTCGCGCTCGGCAGGCTCCACATCATTGACGATGCGATTGCCGATGCTGACGGTGCCTTCTGAGATTTCCTCCAGGCCGGCAACCATGCGCAGAAGCGTGGACTTGCCACAGCCGGACGGGCCGACGAGCACGATGAACTCCCCATCCTTGATGGAGATATCCACATCATGAACGGCGCGCATGCCGTTGGAGTAATCCTTGCAGACCTGACTGATTTCGATCTCGGCCATTGTCGGTATCCTTTACTTATCGCTTTCGGTGAGGCCCTTGATGAACCAGCTCTGGAAGATGATGACGATCATCACCGGGGGCAGCATGGCCAAAACGGCAAGCGCGAAAGCCTCGTTATAATCGGGAAGTTGCGAACCGACCCAGACCTGCAGGATCGACTTGATGCCGCGCATCAGCGTGAAGAAGCTCTCATCATTGGTCATCAGCATGGGCCAGAGATACTGATTCCAGCCATAGACGAACATGATGATGAAGATCGCTGCCACCATGGTGCGCGACAGCGGGATCAACACGTCAATGAAGAACTTGATGGGGCCTGCGCCATCGATGCGCGCCGCCTCCAGCAACTCGTCCGGCACCGACTTGAAGAACTGGCGGAAATAGAAGGTGCCGGTGGCAGAGGCGAGAAGCGGGACGATGAGGCCGGTATACGAGTTCAAAAGCCCCAATTTGCTCATCACCTCGTAGGACGGCATGATGCGCACTTCGAGCGGCAATAGCAGCGTGGTGAAAATGATCCAGAAGGCGAGCGTTGCGAAGCGGAACCGGAAATAGACGATGGCGTAAGCCGCCATCATCGATAGCACGATCTTGCCGACAGCAAAGCCGATGCCGAGGATCAGCGAGTTCATCACCATGCTGAAGCCGGTGACCTGGCCGGTGAAACCGCCCTTTTGTGTCAGCACCTTCTCATAGGTGGCGACGAAATTGTTGCCTGGTGTCAGCGCCAGTCCATTCATGTGGATTTCGGCTGCGGTATGCGTCGAGGTCATGAAGGCAACGATGACCGGCAGGACCAGCAATAGTGAGCCGATGATCAGCACCAGATGGTCGAGAGGCTTTGTCTTGTACATGGGTCAACACCTCAGCCGTAATGGATGCGTTTTTCGAGAAAGCGGAACTGCATGACGGTCAGCACAAAGACCACGACCATCAGAATGACGGATTGCGCCGAGGAGCCGCCGATATCGTTGCCGCGAAAACCATCGAGGAACACCTTGTAGACCAGCGTGATCGGATTGTTGGCCGCCTTGTCCTTCACCATCACGTCGATGATGCCGAAGGTATCGAACAGGGCATAGGTGACGTTGATGATCAGCAGGAAGAAAGCGGTCGGCGCCAGAAGCGGCATGATGACGGTCCAGAACCGGCGAACGCCGGAACGGCAATCAAGATAAGCCGCCTCGCGCACCGAAACCGGCACACTCTGCAGGCCCGACAGGAAGAAAATGAAATTATACGGGATCTGCTTCCAGACCGAAACAAACACCATGGCGAAAGCCGTGTCGAAATAATTGACACCCACCTGCATGTGCCAGCCGAAGAAGGTGGCGATCTTGACGAAGGGGCCGATATGCTGGTCGAAGAACATCATGCCGATCAGGCCTGCAACCGGCGGCGCGATCGCATAGACGGAGATCAGCAACGTCTTGTAGGCCGAAGAACCGCGGATGACCGCGTCGGCCTTCACCGCTAGCAGCAAGCCGATCGCCAGCGAAAACACCGTGACGAGGATGGTGAATATGCCTGTAAACTTGGCGATGCTCAGATATTCGGCGCTGAAAAGCGCATCTGAGTAATTCGAAAAGCCGACGAAGGTCGAACCGAAGCCGAAGGGGTCCTCGATATAGAAGGAGGACTGGACTGCCTGGACCGACGGCCAGTAGAAAAAGACGAAAATGACCAGAAGCTGGGGCGCGAGAAAGAGATAGGGCAGCAGCGAAGGGGAAAACTGGACGCGCTTGGCCGTCTCTGTCGCCACGACAGGCTTCTTCGCTTTCGCGGCAAGACCGGGAAGAACCTGTGTGGCACTCGGTTGGGAGGGAACGTAGGTCACGTCCGGAAACCTTCCTTGGTTATGGACCAGACATCTTGTGAAGACGTCGGCCCCTGAATTCTGAGGCGGCGCTGCTTGTGTGCTGTGGCGTCACGCCCTGCTATTGAGGCGAGGATGACGAAGCCTTGGAAGCGCCTTGCAATTGGAACGGACCTCCCCTCGATTAAGAGGAGAGGTCCTTCGATAGGGTGACGGTATGATCAGCCAGCGGTCTTGGCGAAACGGGCCAGAAGGTCGTTGCCTTCCTTCTCGATGATGTTGAAGGCGTCCTTTACGGAGACTTCGCCGGAGAAGATGCGACCATATTCACGTTCCATGATGGCGCGGATCTGTGGGTAGAAGCCGAGACGGTAACCCTTGGACCATTCGCCGCCTGGCAGCGACAGCTGCTTGATGCCGACTTCGGCAACAGGCTGCTTCTCGTAGTAGCCTTCCTTCTTCGCCAGCTCGTAGGCTGCCTTGGTGATGGCCACGTAGCCGGTCGCTTCATGGTAGAACTTCTGGATCTCAGGCGAGGTGAGGAACTGGAAGAAGTCCGCCACGCACTTGTTTTCAGGCTCAGGCTTGCCGGACATGGCAAACAGGGCCGCGCCGCCGATGAAGGAGTTAGTACCAGCGCCCTTGATTGCGCCCCAGTATGGCAGGAAGGTTGCCGAGAATGGCATCTGCGCTGTCTTCTGCAGACCGCCGAAGGAACCCGAAGAACCGATCCAGAGAGCGACCTTGTTTTCTTCGAATGGCTTCTGGTTGTCGTTCCAGCCGGCACCGTAGTAAGCGAAGTAGCCCTGATCCTTCCAGGACTTCAGCTTTTCGAACATCATGATAAGGTTCGGGTCGGTGACCTTGAGCTTGGTGTCTACAACGCTGTCATAACCGTTGTTGTTGGTGGCGAACTGGACGTTGTTACGCGAGAAGAAGTTCTCGGTGAACTGCCAGGTCAGCTGCGACTGAACGAGCGGGATGAAACCGGCTTCCTTCAGCTTCGGCGCGATTGTCTCAAACTCTTCCCAGGTCTTCGGCGCTTCGACACCGGCCTTCTTCAGGGCGTCGGTGTTGATATACATGATCGGCGCGGAGGAGTTGAACGGCATGCCGACGAATTTGCCATCAGCTGCAGCGTAGAAGTAGCGAACGCCAGGAATAAAGGCTTCGCGATCGAACGTGTAGCCGGCTTTGGTGATGATATCTTCCGCCGGGATGACGGCACCCTTGGCGTTGATGATGGTGGCGGCACCGGCATCGAAGACCTGGAGAATGTTCGGCTGCTCGCCGGAGCGGAACGCGGCGATGCCGCTTGCCAGCGCTTCCTCGTAGGAGCCCTTGGAAACGGGCGTCAACGCGCATGCGCTCTGCGCAGCGTTGAACTTCTGCGCGACCTCATTGATGACTTCGCCATTGCGGCCGCCCATGCCATGCCAGAAGGTGATGTTGGTTGCCGCCATGGAAGATGTTGCGGAAACGCTGAGGGCCATCACGGCCATGGAAATTTTCTTGATCATCTTTCGATCCTCTACCGCCCTTGTTGGGTGAGGATGCGAATAGGGACGTTCCGTGACGGGGATTTTACAGTTTCATGTCAGATTTGTTACGTGAGAAGCTTCAAAATTGCAGGCCGATCGCGCCGGGCAATCGCAGGTAGATCATTTATGTCCTGTCGAGCGCGCCGGGTTGCCGACGACGATGTCACCTGGCGCGACGCTCTTCGTCACCACCGAACCGGCACCGACGATGGCTCCATCGCCAATTGTCACGCCCGGCAGAATGATGGCGCCGCCGCCGATCCAGACATCCTTGCCGATCAATACCGACCGTGCCCTTTCGATCCCCTGCCCGCGCAACGTGATGTCGCGATGGTGATCGGCACAATAGATGTGAACGGCAGGGCCGAGCATGGAGCCCGCACCAATCTCGACGCTGCCGGAGTCGAGGATGGTACAGCCTGCGTTGAGATAGACCCTTTCCCCCAAGCTGATATTGAGGCCGTAGCTGCAATGGAACGGTGCTTCGATGAAAGCGCTTGCGGCGGCCGATTTTAGAAGCTTGCCAAGCAGCGGGCCAATCGATCCACGCTCGTCCGGCGGCAGTATATTGTGTTGATGAACGGCGAAACGCGCTTTGACCCGAAGCGCGTCCAGCTCGTCATCGAGACAGCAATACCATTCGCCAGCAGCCATCTTTTCGCGTTCGCTCGACATCAAATCGTCCTCAAAAAGCATCGATGAAATGGACTGGCAGGCGCCGAGGCAAAACAGCGACGATGTCGAAACGCAAAGACAACAGATGCGCATCTTTACGTCGTGCCAGCCAGAGATCGGCAGAGGCGCGAATACGCCGTTGGGATTGAAGGCTGACAGCATCAACCGCGCCATTTTCCGAGCGACGGGCCTTCACCTCGATAAAGGCGACGACGTCCTTGCGCCGGGCAATGAGATCGATCTCCCCAAGCGGCGTGCGATAGCGCAACGCAAGGATGCGGTAGCCTTTCAGCATGAGATAAAGCGCCGCCCAGTATTCGGCAGCGTGGCCCCGCTTTTCCACGCGGCGTCTTTTCACATGCCGTGCGTCAGCCGCCATTGCTATCCTTGAGATCGAGCAGTCGCTGATAGAGTTCCTTGCGCGGCAGGCCCGTAAGTTTCGCCGCCTCCGCGGCCGCCTTGGCCGCCGGCATGGTGGAGACCAAATCCTTCAACAGCTTTTCGACATCCTCAATATCGGGGATGTCATCATAGGATGGCGGCTCGACGAGAAGGACGATCTCACCCTTCACCGTGCGATCTTCGTCATAATAGTCCGCAAGCTCGCCCAAGGTCCCGCGACGAAACTCCTCGAAAGTCTTGGTCAGCTCACGGCAGACGACCGCGCGACGGTCGCGCCCAAGCACCTCGGCGGCAACACGCACGGATGCACCGATGCGGTGCGGGGATTCGAAAAAGATGAGCGTTGCCGGGATTTTCGAAAGCTCGGCAAAGCGATCGCGCTTGCCACGATCTTTTACCGGCAGGAACCCTGCAAACAGGAAGGCGTCGCTCGGCATGCCCGATCCGACGAGCGCGGCGAGCGGTGCGGAGGCGCCTGGAATGGGTACGACGCGATAGCCCGCGTCCAGCGCCAGCTGCCCAAGCCGATAACCGGGATCGGAAACGAGCGGCGTGCCTGCATCGGAAACGAGCGCCACCGACTTGCCAGCCTCCAGAGCAGCAATCAATCTCGGCCCGACCTCCTGGGCATTATGCTCATGATAGGCATAGGGACGGTTGCGAATGCCGTAGCGCTCCAGAAGGATGCGGGTGACGCGCGTATCCTCGCAGGCCAGAACATCGGCGGAGCTCAGCGTTTCGAGCGCGCGCAATGTGATGTCGCCCAGATTGCCGATGGGGGTCGCCACGAGATAGAGGGCATTCTCGAGCGGGCGTGCCGGAACCGAAACGCCCGCGATGCGAAAGCTCTTGCCCGAAGACGTCTCCGTCTGGTCGTGGTTGGTTTCGTCTGTCACGGGTCAGTCCAATCTATTTCGCCATTCCAAGGAAGCACTTATGGGCAATCGGACGCGGCTGAACAAGCGCAAGATGTCACTCTTATCTGTGGATCACGCACGTTAGCGGGGAATAGCAACGGCTAGCGAATGCTGGCCTCTTGCATTTCACACGATAACTCTGCCATTTTGCCTGTCCCATTATCCGGCATCAGGCCGGGAAAGACTATCTTGCCGATCCGGCACCGCCGGGTCGCAACGGTTGAAAGCGGTAGCGTCCATGCGTATTACTCTTGAGCGGTCCAACCTTTTGAAGTCGCTGAACCACGTGCATCGCGTGGTCGAACGGCGCAACACTATTCCGATCCTGTCGAATATTCTGCTACGCGCATCCGGCGCCAATCTGGACATGAAGGCGACCGACCTCGACCTGGAAGTCACAGAAGCGACACCGGCCATGGTGGAACAGGCGGGTGCGACGACCGTGCCGGCCCATCTGCTTTATGAAATCGTCCGCAAGCTGCCGGACGGGTCGGAAGTGCTTCTCGCGACCAATCCCGACGGTTCGTCGATGACGGTGGCGTCCGGACGCTCCAAGTTCTCGCTGCAGTGCCTGCCGGAAACGGATTTCCCTGACCTGACCGCCGGCACCTTCAGCCACAGCTTCAAGCTGAGGGCCACCGATCTCAAGATGCTGATCGATCGCACGCAGTTCGCCATTTCCACCGAAGAAACCCGTTATTACCTCAATGGCATCTTCTTCCACACGATCGAAAGCGGCGGCGATCTGAAGCTGCGCGCTGTCGCGACAGACGGTCACCGGCTGGCGCGCGCCGATGTCGATGCGCCTTCCGGCTCCGAAGGCATGCCGGGCATCATCATTCCGCGCAAGACGGTTGGCGAATTGCAGAAGCTCGTCGACAATCCCGAGCTGGAAGTCGCTGTGGAAGTGTCCGACGCCAAGATCCGGCTGACCATCGGCGACATCGTCATGACCTCCAAGCTCATCGACGGCACCTTCCCCGACTATCAGCGCGTCATCCCGACCGGCAACGACAAGGAAATGCGCGTCGATTGCAGCAGCTTCGCCAAGGCCGTGGACCGCGTCTCCACCATTTCCTCGGAACGCGGGCGTGCCGTCAAGCTCGCCTTGACCGACGGGCAGTTGACGCTGACCGTTAACAACCCGGATTCGGGAAGTGCGACGGAAGAAGTGGCGGTGGGTTACGAAAACGATCCGATGGAGATCGGCTTCAACGCCAAATATCTCCTCGACATCACGGCGCAATTGTCCGGCGAAGATGCGATCTTCCTTCTGGCCGACGCAGGCTCGCCCACGCTGGTACGTGATACGGCGGGGGACGATGCGCTCTACGTGCTGATGCCGATGCGCGTCTAAGCAAGCGATCCTGGAAAGAAGCCGGCGGAATTTTCCTCCGGCTTTTTTTGGCCCCAGCATTGCGATAAGTTTTTCCACTTGCGACATTTTGCTTTTGATTTGCGCCATACGAGACAAGATGTCGCCACAGTTTCAACAAATGGTGTTTGACGACAAATAAGGGGACAAAAAATGGGACTGAGCCTGAAAGAACGCTTCGGCCGAAAATTCGAAGAAGAAATTCGCTTCTTCAAGGGGATGGTCAATCAGCCAAAAAAAGTCGGCGCGATCGTTCCCACCTCCGGTATTACCGCGCGGCGGATGGCGAGCGTCATCAACCCTCATTCAGGCCTTCCCGTTCTTGAACTCGGACCCGGAACCGGCGTTATCACCAAAGCCATCCTCGGCCGCGGTCTTCGGCCCGACCAGGTGACGGCGATCGAATATTCGACGGATTTCTATCAGCAGCTTCTGCGCAGCTATCCCGGCGTGAACTTCATCAATGGCGACGCCTTCGATCTGGACAAGACGCTGGGCGAGCAGAAGGACCAGATGTTCGACTGCGTCATTTCCGCCGTTCCCATGCTGAATTTTCCGATGGCTGCGAGAATCAAGCTGCTGGATGAGCTGCTGAACCGTGTCCCGCACGGACGTCCCGTCGTTCAAATTTCCTATGGCCCGGTCTCGCCGATCGTGGCGCAGCCTCACCTCTATCACATCCGCCATTTCGACTTTGTTGTGCGCAACATTCCGCCTGCGCAGCTGTGGACCTATACCCGCACCTAGTCTAACCTTTGGGCATGTACGCTCTCTACATAACCCACCCGCAGGTTCGCATCGATCCGAAGGTTCCCGTTCCCGAATGGGGACTATCGGATATCGGGGCAGAAAGAGCCAGAAGGGCGTTTTCGCAGCCCTGGGCTCGCGACTTGCGCCGTATCGTCAGCAGCACCGAGACGAAAGCGATCGAAACGGCGCAATATCTTGCTCGTGCCTGCGGTCTTGAGGTCGAAACTGTTGAGGACATGCACGAGAACGACCGCAGCGCGACCGGCTTTCTTCCGCCTGACCTCTTCGAAAAGGCCGCTGACTGGTTCTTCGCCCACCCGCATGCGAGCTACAAAGGCTGGGAGACTGCAGCCGACGCACAGGCTCGCATCGTAAAATCGATCGAAACCATCCTCGCCACCCACGATTCCAGCCAGCCCATTGCCTTCATCGGTCATGGCGCGGTCGGAACCCTTCTCAAAAGTCACCTCAGCCACGATGTCATCCGACGCAGCACCGACCAGTCGCCCGGCGGTGGCAATCTTTTCAGATTCGATCTTGCGGACCGGAAAGTGACATGCGACTGGACGCCCATCGAAAATTGGCAGGGGTGAAGATGATGACCACGAACGAGCGCCTGATCGTTGGCCTGGATGTTCCAACCGTCAAGGAGGCCGAGGCGATCGTCGCCGCCATTGGCGACGATGTCATCTTCTACAAGATCGGTTATCAGCTGGTCTTCGCCGGGGGGCTGGAGTTCGCCCGCGAGCTTGCCCAAAGCGGCAAGAAAATCTTCCTCGACATGAAGCTCTTGGATATCGACAACACCGTCGCCTCCGGCGTGGAAAACATCGCCAAAATGGGCATGTCGATGCTGACCCTGCACGCTTATCCAAAGGCCATGCGCGCTGCTGTTGCTGCCGCCAAGGGATCGGATCTTACGCTTCTCGGCGTCACGGTTTTGACCTCGATGGACGATGCCGATCTGGTGGAGGCAGGCTACCAAGGTGACGCGCGGTCGCTGGTTCTCAAGCGCGCCGAACAGGCAAGAGAAGCGGGCATGGGCGGCATCGTCTGCTCGGCTGAAGAATCCTCAGCCGTCCGCGACATCGTCGGACCCGACATGGCGGTGGTTACCCCCGGCATTCGCCCGACCGGTGCAGACGCCGGAGACCAGAAGCGCGTCGTCACACCTTTTGACGCCATTCAGCGCGGTTCGAGCCATCTGGTCGTTGGCCGCCCCATCGTCAAGGCGGCAGACCCGAAGGCTGCGGCACGCGCCATTCTGGACGAAATGCTGCGCGCCAGCTTCCCAGCCAATCGATAAGGACGAAAGCCATGACCAAAGCCTACTGGATCGCCCGCGTGGATGTTCGCGATGCCGAGCGCTACAAGGATTATGTCGCGACAGCCAAGCCGGCTTTCGAACGCTATGGTGCAAAGTTCATTGCTCGCGGCGGCGCATTCACGGAGCTGGAAGGCCAGGCACGCGCTCGCAACGTCATCATCGAGTTCCCTTCGATGCAGCACGCCGTCGATTGCTATAACTCCGAAGAGTACCAAGCCGCAGCTAAAATTCGCCAGGAAGTGGCCGATGCGGAAATGGTTGTCGTCGAGGGAATTTGAATAGCACTGGACGGCTCTGTCAGTCGCCGTTCTGCTTCATACTGTTCTCTCTTCCCGTGCGCCTAGCTTTCGGCTAAGACACCAGAATATATCCATTAACGCTTCGCAGGAGCCGTCCCATGCCCTTGGCCAACCTTCCTCCTCTCGTCACCGTTTTTGGCGGCTCGGGCTTTGTCGGGCGGCATGTGGTTCGCACGCTGGCAAAGCGCGGCTATCGCATCCGCGTTGCGGTCCGCCGCCCGGATCTTGCAGGCTTCCTGCAGCCGCTCGGTAATGTCGGCCAAATCTCCTTTGCCCAGGCGAACTTGCGCTACAAGGACTCGATCGTCCGTGCTGTCGAAGATGCCGATCACGTCGTTAATTGCGTCGGGCTGCTGTTCGAAAATGGCCGCAACACCTTTGACGCCGTGCAGGAGTTTGGCGCGCGCGCCGTCGCAGAAGCTGCAAAGGCCGCAGGCGCGACGCTGACCCATATTTCGGCAATCGGCGCCGATGCGAATTCTTCGATTGGATATGCCCGCACCAAGGGCCGCGCAGAAGGCGCGATCCGCTCCATCCTGCCAGACGCCATCGTTCTGCGCCCGTCCATCGTTTTCGGCCCTGAGGACGACTTCTTCAACAAGTTTGCCGGCATGGCCCGCACGCTTCCCTTCCTGCCATTGATCGGTGGGGGTAAGACGAAGTTCCAGCCCGTCTATGTTGAAGATGTTGCGGAAGCCGTTGCCCGCAGCGTCGACGGCCAGTTGAAGCCCGGAGCCACCTATGAGCTTGGCGGCCAGGACGTTTTGACCTTCCGTCAATGTCTCGAGGCGGTACTGGAAGCAACCTACCGCGAACGCCCGATGATCAACTTGCCGTTCGGCATTGCCTCGTTGATGGGTTCGGTGGCGTCCCTCATTCCGCTGATCAAGCCTCCCTTCACCTCCGACCAGATTGCCCTTTTGAAGAATGACAATGTGGTATCGGCTGAAGCGGAAAAGGCGGGTCTGACGTTGGAAGGTATGGGGATCACCCCCGTTCGCATCACCTCGGTGCTGTCGTCCTATCTGGTCAGCTACCGCCCGCACGGCCAGTTCAGCAATGCGGGAAAAGCCGCTTAAAGCACAACTCTTCATCTTCCCAGCAAGAACGGCGCTTCAACTCTCTGAGTTGAAGCGCCGCGTGCTTTGATGAAGTCGATTGCGACTGCGCTACGATGCCTGCGGTTTTTTCAAAACACGCTGCAACCAAAGATTACTCCACCCGTTATGACCCCAACGAGCGTTCGGCGATGAATTCGTCGCGACGTTCAAGGGGTGGGAATGTCGCGGAAACGCGTGGGGAATGCCGCAAGCGTGGCGCAAGGGCAACGGTGGAAAAGTCTTCACATTAACCCGGTGTTCAGCAACGTCAGTTATTGGTAAACGCCACAATCACGACACATCCTCCATCGAACAACCAAGCAGCGGCGTGACCGCTCGTATTTTAATTTTGAAAGGCAATGAGAAATGGGCAGGTCTATCGCACTCTTTTTTGCGTGTGCGGCGTTGGTTGTTCTGGCAGGTTCGTTCATGGCTCCGGGCACGGTTGCCGCGGGCAAGACCGGTTGCTCTCCTGCCTATGGGGTTGACCCATGCGCAACGAGTTCCATCTCTGCGCAGTGAGGTCGATGGCCCTGATGGCCGTTGCGTGAAAAGGCTAAGCGCCCGGAGGGAAATCCAGGGCGCTTTTTTATTGCAGCCGCTCAAGGCCGTCACGAAAGAGAAAGAGTCCCGTGCATCCTTGGATGCACAAGGGACGCTCCATCTTATTCGAGCCCACCCATTGCGTTTTCCGAAAATCGTCTCGATTTTCGCGCCCATGCTGCGGTGCAACGCAGCATTAAAGTTACGTTAAAAAGACTTCGTCTATTATTTCGTGCCGAAGCCGCACTTTGAGCTTTTTTCTACCACAGATAAGCAACCGCAAGAAACACAAACTCTGAGCGCAAATGCCAACTCTTTATCATTCCTCCATGTCGACAGCATCACGGTTCGTCCGGCTGATCCTTGCCGAATATGGCTTCCAGATCGATCTTGTCGAGGAGCAGCCTTGGGAAAAGAGGCGGGAATTTCTAGCGCTCAATCCGGCCGGTACCTTGCCCGTCTATCTCGACGACAACATGCGCTCGCTCTGTGGACCTTATGTGCTGGCGGAGTTTCTCGATGAAGCCCACGGCGTGCTGAAGCGCGATCGTCGGCTTTTGGCGGAAGAACCGTTTCAACGCGCTGAGATACGCCGTCTGACAGAGTGGTTTCTTCAGAAGATGGAAAACGACGTCACCAAGCCTTTGGTGCGAGAGCGCGTCTACAAATTGCAGATGACGGCTGCCCAAGGTGGCGGACCGCCCGACTCGAAACTTCTGCGGACCGCCCGGTCGAACATCCGTCAGCATATGAAATATCTCGAATGGCTTGCAGGTTCGCGTACCTGGATCGCCGGTGATCGCTTGAGCTATGCCGATCTCGCGGCCGCAGCGTCAGTCTCCATCCTTGACTATCTCGGGGAGATCAACTGGCTGGAAGCGCCGATTGCCAAGGAATGGTACCAGCGGGTAAAGTCGCGCCCGTCCTTCCGTCCGCTGCTGGCCGAGCGCGTGCCGCGTCTAGCCCCCTCTTCCCATTATGCCGATCTCGATTTCTAATCCTGTCACCACGCATTATATATAGCGTCTCAGTCGGCGCAGTGCCGGCAGGCGTCCCAGGAGAAAAGCAATCGACACGGTCTTGCAGAAGCAGGAGCTGCGCGCCCGCAAGCTGACGGATTTCGTCAAAGCGGAAGCAACGGCGCTTGGCTTCGACCTCTGCCGGATTACCTCGCCGGACGCTATTCCGCTGGCGCCGGAGCGATTGCGTGAATTTCTCGACAGCGGCTTCCACGGCACCATGGGCTGGATGGCGGAAACGCAGGAGCGGCGGGCGTCCCCCAAGACTCTGTGGGGTGATGTCCGCTCGATCGTGATGTTCGGCCTGAACTACGGACCGGATGAAGACCCGCGCACAATCCTCGAAAAGCCGGACAAGGCCGCAATCTCCGTTTACGCCCGCAACCGCGATTATCATGACGTCATCAAAGGACGACTGAAGGAGATCGCAACACGCTTTGCGGCGCGTGCCGGCGAAGACGTGAAAGTCTTTGTCGATACCGCGCCAGTCATGGAAAAGCCGCTGGCTGCCGCTGCCGGTCTTGGCTGGCAGGGCAAACACACCAATCTCGTCAGCCGCTCTTTCGGCTCATGGCTCTTTCTCGGCAGCATGTTCACCACGGCCGAACTCTGTCTCGATGAAGCTGAGAGGGATCATTGCGGCTCCTGTCGCGCCTGCCTGGAGGCATGCCCGACCAATGCCTTTCCGGCGCCCTACAAGCTCGATGCGCGGCGCTGCATTTCCTATCTGACGATCGAGCATAAAGGGCCGATACCGCACGAATTCAGACCGATGATCGGCAACCGCATCTATGGCTGCGACGATTGCCTGGCTGCGTGCCCCTGGAACAAGTTCGCCGCCAGCGCATCGGAAATGAAGTTGCAGGCGCGAGAGGATCTCAAGGAACCCTCCATCGACTTTCTTCTTGGACTCGATGACGCTGCATTCCGAACCTTCTTCAGCGGATCACCAGTCAAGCGGATTGGTCGCAATCGTTTCATCCGTAACGTTCTGATCGCGGCCGGCAATTCAAAGGATCAACGCTTGGTCGAGCAGTGCAAGCGTCTGGCAAGTGATGCATCACCAGAGGTGCGCGGAATGGCCGTCTGGGCACTCTCACAGTTGATGGACAGCCATAGCTTCCATGCTTACGCTGCGGCGCACACGACCGAAGACGATTCGGATGTGCAGGAAGAGTGGCGTATCGCAGGAGCATAGATGTCGCAGCTGATGATTTTCGGTGCCGGATATTCCGGCAAAGCAATCGCCAAAAGTCTTCAGGAGAGCATGGACCGGGTGTGCGGTACCACGCGAAGCGCGGACCAAGCCGACAAGCTGCAATCGCTCGGCATCACCCCGTTCATCTTCGATGGCGAAATGCTCAATGACGATCTGCGGGCGGCACTCTCAACAGTCACCCATCTCGTCCAATCGATTGCTCCCGGCAAGACGGGCGATCCATTGTTGCGACTGTGCGACGGTGATCTGCAATCGCTCATGCCGCAGCTGAAATGGGCTGCCTATCTTTCCACCGTCGGCGTTTACGGCAATCACGATGGCGCCTGGGTCGATGAGGCAACGCCTTGCAAGCCCGTTTCGGCACGCTCGCTGGAGCGCGTGGAGGCCGAGCAGGCGTGGATCAAAGCGGCGAACGACGCCTCGGTGCCGCTCTGTATTCTGCGTCTGTCGGGCATTTATGGACCGGGCCGCAACGGCTTCATGAACCTGGAAAAGGGGACTGCCCGGCGCCTGATCAAGCAGGATCAAGTCTTCAATCGCATCCGCGTCGAGGACATCGGGGCAGTGAGCGCTTTCCTTGTGTCGCACAACGCCCACGGCATCTTCAACGTGACGGACGACGAGCCGGCAGCGCCGCAAGATGTCGTGACGTTCGCCGCGGATCTGATGGGGATCGACCCTCCTCCCGAACAATCCTTCGAGACGGCGGAACTGAGCCCCATGGCCCGGTCCTTCTATGGCGAGAACAAAAGGGTCTCGAACGGCAAGCTCCGTCACATGGGCTTTACGTTTCGCTACCCCGATTACCGCGGATCGCTGCGCCAATTGTGGGAAAGCGGCACCTGGAAAGATGAATGAACGTTCATCTTCAAAGGGTGAAAAATCCATCCAAGTGGCGTTTTGAGAATGTTTATCATCGTCAAATTTGTCTTTAACCTTTTATTAATGTGCAAATTTAGAGGATTTTTTCAGCTTTTAGAAAATTATTTCACTCGACTTTTGTGAAGTCGTGACTCGGAGGCTGGTGCCGCAATCCTTTTGCGCTTGTGGTTTGATTCTAAAGAAATTTTTCCGAAACCATAGACGGCTATCTAAAACTGGCTTTCACGCTACCGATCACAAATGTTACAGTCTGTAACAGTTCGTGATTGGAAGAAGGCAAGTTTTTGCCATTTTTCCGCGTCCCTAAACTCTCCGCAATTCATTCGGCGCGGGGCCGAGTATCAGGGAAGCACAGTTTGACGACTATCCGACGCATGACTATCGCGGCAGCAACTATTGCCGCCTGCTGTTTTATCGCTCCTCTTCAAGCCAGTGCCGCGAATGGTTGCGGCGGCGCATCTTGGTATGCTCTCACTTCCAAGACTGCTTCCGGCGAAAGGATGAATCCTTCCAATCTGACCGCAGCACATCGCTCCTTGCGCTTTGGCACCAAGGTCAAGGTAACGAATGCCCGCAATGGCAAAGCCGTTGTCGTTCGCATCAATGACCGTGGCCCGTTCATCAAGGGTCGTGTTCTCGACCTGTCCAAGGCTGCAGCCAAGAATCTCGGCATGGTTAGCTCCGGAACAGCCAAAGTCTGCTACGAGATCGTCGCCGCCAAGTAAGACTTGTTTTGCCGCATGTCGTTCTCGCGAGGCCGTTTAGACGCTTAACGTGAACCATGCTTTGATTTCCGAAGCGCTTGTTCGGGAATTCCAGCCTAAGCCTTGCCCTCGCCGCCATTCGCGTCTACCAACCGGGCATCACAGAATGAGGTAGACAATGCGTTTGGGCGGGCGTTTGGCCGGAGCAATCGAAGTGTTGGCAGATATCGAGGCGCGCAGACGCCCCGTCGCCGACGCACTGAAGGACTGGGGACTGGCGCATCGTTTCGCTGGTTCCGGCGACAGGGCCGCCATCGGCAACATCGTCTACGATGCCCTTCGCATGAAACTGTCCCACGCATGGTTGATGGATGACGATAGCGCCACCGCGCTAGGCTACGCCGTCATGCTGCGCCAATGGGGCAAAACGCCTGAGCAACTGGCGCAAGAATTCGATGGCGACAAGTTCGCACCCCCGCTTCTTTCCGAAGATTCAATCAACGCACTGAAAAGCCGCTCGCTGGCCGACGCTCCTCTGTACATCCAGGGCGATATTCCAGAATGGGTTCAGCCATCGCTTGAAGCGGCATTTGCAGACGACTGGCTTCGCCAGGCAAAAGCACTGAATGAACGCCCGACACTCGATCTTCGCGCCAACACGCTGAAGGCGAACCGCGATAAGGTGCTCAAAGCGCTGGAAGAGACTGGCGCGGTCGCAACCCGCATCGCGCGTCAAGGTATACGCATTCCAGCGGGCGAAGGTCCGTCGCGCCTGCCCAACGTCACAGCCGAGCTTTCCTTCCAAAAGGGTTGGTTCGAGGTGCAGGACGAAGGCTCGCAGATCGTTGCCGATCTCGCTGGCGCCACTGAAGGTGAGCAGATTCTTGATTATTGCGCCGGCGGCGGTGGCAAGACGCTGGCCATGGCCGCGTCCATGAACAACAAGGGCCAGGTTCACGCCTTCGATGCCGATCGCAAACGCCTGGCACCGATCATCGAGCGGCTGAAACGTGCCGGCACGCGAAACGTCCAGGTGCATGACAGGCCGGCCGGACTGAACGCGTTCCGCGACAAGTTCGACCGCGTCCTCGTAGATGCACCGTGCACAGGCACCGGCACATGGCGCAGGCGGCCGGACACAAAATGGCGTCTCACACAACGCAATCTTGAAGAGCGTGTCGGTCAACAGGCTGAAGCTCTGGATCAGGCAAAGGCCTTTGTGCGTCCGGGTGGTGAACTTCTCTATGTGACCTGCTCTGTGCTGCCGGAAGAAAACGAGCGTCAGGTTCGTCGCTTCTGCGCCGAAAACCCGGAATTCTCCATCACGTCGGCACTTGACCGGTGGACGAAGACCTTCGGGCCGACCGCGACCAAGCCCCATTCTGCAGATGGTGAAACGGTAACTCTGACGCCAGCAACGACGGATACCGATGGCTTCTTCTTCTGCGCCATGACTCGCAAGGGCTAGAAGCATTTCCTCATATAAACGCTGCTGCAAGGCGATAAGACCGTGTCAGTCCGTTTGTTGGAAACCTTCTAAACTAGAATATTTGACACCAGTTTATGATTGGTTCAGAACTCGCCTTCACAGCCTCGTTACCGCAGTGCTGGACAGGAGAGAGCATGTTTCGCAAAACCGTTCTAAGCGCCAGCATGGCGCTTTTCGCTGCATCGTCAGCCTTCACCGCGGCTCCCGCAAGAGCAGCGACCGACCCCGCCGCCGTGGTCAAGCACTATACCGAGTTGGCTGAGGCGAAGTATCAGGATTCACTGACCACCGCAGAAGCGCTGGACAAGGCGATCGACGCGCTGATTGCAGCGCCGAGTGACGCGACGCTGAAAGCTGCCCGCGAAGCATGGATCAAGGCGCGTGTTCCCTACCAGCAGTCTGAAGTCTATCGCTTCGGCAACCCGATCGTTGATGAGTGGGAAGGCAAGGTCAATGCATGGCCGCTGGATGAAGGCCTGATCGACTATGTCGATAGTTCCTACGGCACTGAGAGCGACGAGAACGAACTCTACACGGCCAACATCATCGCCAACAAGAAACTGACCGTTGGCGGGGAAGTGGTCGATGCATCCAAGATCACGCCCGAACTGATCCGAAGCCTTGCAGAAGCTGGCGAAGTGGAAGCCAACGTTACCACAGGCTATCACGCGATCGAGTTTCTGCTGTGGGGTCAGGATTTGAACGGCACCGGCCCGGGAGCGGGCAACCGCCCCTACACCGACTACGACACGAAGAACTGCACGGGCGGCAACTGCGACCGCCGCGCCGATTATCTGAAAGCCGCCTCGACCCTGCTGGTCTCCGACCTGAAGGAAATGTCCGCGAACTGGGCGCCGGACGGCGAGGCGACGAAGAACGTCGAAGCCGATCCCAAGAAGGGCTTGTCCGCGATCCTCACCGGTATGGGCTCGCTGTCCTATGGCGAGCTTGCGGGCGAGCGCATGAAGCTCGGTTTGCTGCTGCACGATCCGGAAGAAGAGCATGATTGCTTCTCCGACAACACCTATAATTCGCATCTCAACGACGCGATCGGCATCGCTTCGGCCTACACCGGCGAGTACACCCGCGCCGACGGGACCAAGATGACCGGACCTTCGCTCTCCGAACTCGTTGCCGCCAGTGACAAGAAGCTGGACGACGAGATGAAAGCCAAGCTCAACAAAACGCTCGATGCCATGCACGCGATGGAAAAGCGCGCCCAGACCGTTGAGGCCTACGACCAGATGATTGGCGAAGGCAACAAGGAGGGTAACGCCGTGGTGCAGGCAGCCATCGACGGGCTTCTCGACCAGACCAAGACGATCGAACGCGTGATTGCCGCCCTCGACCTCGGCAAGATCGAGCTTGAGGGCTCCCAGAGCCTCGACAATCCAAACGCCGTCTTCAAGTAAGATAGATTGATCCGAAGAATAGATGAGGCTGCCGTCCCGGACGGCCTCATCACCTCGTTTCCACTTCTCCAAGCCGGGTCATCGTGAGCCGAGGACATGAAGCGCACTGATCTCGTTCGGCTTGTCACGCCCACCCTCGCCCTTCTCGTATGCGGCCTGCCGTCACTGGCTGCCGATGCGACACGCCGCGACATCTCCCAAAGCGATCTCGATCGCGTTCGCGCCGTCACTAGGCCTACGACCGATTTCTCCAAGGCCGAACCTTTCGAAGCCATGTCCGCCGGTGCGGCGACAACGAGGGTTGCGCCGGGCAATACGTCCTTCTCCCAACCGTCCCCCGACATCGCCCTGGAACAGGGCCAGGACTTCAAGCTCGGCCATGCGCTGTTCCAGAAGCTGTGGGTGTCCTCACCTTCGTCAACGCAGGCCTCCGATGGTTTGGGGCCGCTTTACAACGCCCGCTCCTGTCAGACCTGTCATATCAATGACGGACGCGGGCGCCCGCCGCGTGAGGGCGAGGATGCCGTCGCGATGATCGCCCGCCTTGCACGCGCTCCACGCACGCCTGAGGAAGACAAGCTTCTCTTGGATCATCGGGTCCTCAATTTTCCCGATGTGACCTACGGCGCCCAACTGCAAAACCTCGCCGTGCCGGGTTTGCAGGCGGAGGGCAAATTGACCGTGTCCTATGAGGAGCAGGCGGTCACGCTTGGCGACGGCGAAATCGTGTCACTGCGCAAGCCGACCTATCGCGTCGATGGCTTGGCTGCAGGACTTCTTGAAGCCACAACCTCCATCTCACCCCGGATTGCGCAGCCGACGCTTGGCCTGGGCTTGATCGAAGCGATCGCTCAAGAAGACATTCTCGCCAACGCCGATCCTGAGGATAAAAACGGCGATGGAATTTCCGGCAAGCCCGCCTTCGTTCGCGACCATCGTTCAGGCACGTTGTCGCTCGGTCGTTTCGGCTGGAAAGCCCAGAACGCAACCGTGCGGGATCAGGCCGCAATGGCCTTTTCGCATGATCTCGGCATATCGACGCCCGACGCACCCAATGCCTATGGGGATTGCACGGGAAGGCAGACGGACTGTCTTGCCATGCCGACCGGCGTGCAAAAGCGGTTGGGCGACACCGAAGCACCCTCTCCTGTCCTCGATCTCGTAACGGTCTATACCGAAAACCTGAGCGTTCCTGCCCGACGCAATGTGGATGCCCCCGATGTTCTGCGCGGCAAACAAATGTTCTACGACAGCGGCTGCGCGACCTGTCACACGCCAAAATTTGTCACAAGACGAAACGCCGACGATCCCCTTCACTCTTTCCAACTGATCTGGCCCTATTCGGATTTTCTTCTGCATGACATGGGCGACGGTCTGGCGGATGGGCAGCCGGTTGGTGACGCGACAGGCAGGGAATGGCGCACGCAGCCGCTCTGGGGTATTGGCTTGACGGGCGCCGTCAACGGCAACGAATTCTACCTGCATGACGGGCGGGCCCGCAGCCCGACCGAAGCCATTCTCTGGCACGGGGGTGAGGCACAAAAAGCGCGCGACGCCTTTGCTGCCTTGCAAAAATCTGACCGGCAGGCATTGCTGACATTTCTGGAGTCTCTTTGATGGACATTTCGATGCGTAAACTTCTGGCAAGCCTGCCGCTGACGATCCTTCTCTTCGTGAGTACGGCCAAGGCCCAGGATGTCGAGTTGATGCCACCGCCGCCGCTCGACCCCGTCAAGGTGCGTGCGACGATGGAAAAGGCCGTCGACGGGTTTATCCGCCCTGGCTATGAGACATTCCGCGACAAGGCACGCTCGCTGGAAAGCACGATGCAGGCGCTCTGTGCCGATCCATCCGTCAACAAGATGAACGATGCCAAGAAAGGCTTTGCCGATACGGTGGACGCCTGGTCGCATATCGAAATTGTCCGCGTCGGTCCGGTCATCGAACAGAACCGTTTCGAGCGTATTCTCTATTATCCGGACAAGAAGGGTCTGGGCTTGAAGCAGGTGCAGCGCTATCTCGCCGAAAAGGATGAGAGCGTGACGACGGCAGAAGGATTGAAGACAAAGAGCGTCGCGGCACAGGGTCTTGGTGCTCTGGAGTTCGTGCTCTACGGCACTGGCGCCGAGGCTTTGACTGGCCAGAAGAACGATTTCCGCTGCCGCTACGGCGCGGCGATCGCAGGCAATCTTGCCAATATCGGAAACGAACTGGTGACGATCTGGACGGCACCGGACGGGACCGCAAAGAACTGGAAAGAGCCGGGCCCGGACAACCCCGTCTTTCGCGATGAGCGGGAGGCACTCGTCGCGCTTCTGGGCGTGCTCGTCCATGCATCGGAAGCGATCCGCGACCAGCGCATCGAGACCTTCTACAAGGGGCCGGACAATGTGAAATTTCCGCGCACCGCTATCTACTGGCGCTCCGGTCTCACTTGGAAGAGCATCGGCGACAACATCGCCGCCGTCCAGGACCTGTTGCATACCGCCCATATGGGCGATCTCCTGCCACCGGATCAGCGCTCGATCATCGGCTCCATCGACTTCATCGCCAAATCCATGGTCCGCGTCTCCGGCACCATAAATCCCGATGTCGAAAAAGCCTTGGCTGACGACAAGGAGCGCGCCAAGGTCGACTACCTGCTGTTGAACGGCAAGGACCTGATCTACCGAATCAACGACCAGTATGGCGGCGCCATCGGTCTGAGCTCCGGTTTTTCGTTCTCGGACGGAGACTGACGTGGACAAGGACCGGCGGCTTCTTATCGACAGACGCAGCTTCATCAAGGCTGCCGGCGTCCCCTTTCTGGCTTCGCTTGCGCCGCGCTCGCTCTTCGCGCTCGAGCGCACCGACGCCGTCTTCGCCTCCGCCTTCCGCGGTCGCGACGGCGCCTATGGCGTGGCGACGCTCAGCGAGGCGGGAGAGATCATCGACAGGGTCGCCTTGCCGGCACGCGCGCATGGTATGGCTTTCAGCCCGGAGACGGGTATGACGGTCGCTTTCGCCCGCAGGCCGGGCACCTTCTTCGTCGCCTTCGATGCACGCGATCGTCGCGCTCCAGTGGTGATGAACACACCCGAGGGGCGGCACTTTTACGGTCATGGACAGTTTTCGCCGGATGGTAAGACCCTCTATGCCAGCGAGAACGACTTCGACGGCAATCGTGGCGTCATAGGCCTTTATGATGCCCGCGATGGCTTCCGCCGCTTCGGCGAATATGACGCCCACGGGATCGGCACCCACGACATGACGGTGAGCGCCGATGGCTCGATGATCGTGATCGCCAATGGCGGTATCGAGACACACCCGGATTTTGGCCGCACCAAACTCAATATCGATCGCATGGAGCCCTCGCTGGTGCTTCTGGAGGCTGCGACTGGCAACCTGATCCAGAAACACACACTCCCGGAGCAGTTGAAGCAGCTTTCAACCCGCCACGTCGATCTCGGCAATGACGGTCGCATCTGGTTTGCCTGCCAGTACGAAGGCCCGCGCAACGACCTGCCGCCACTGGCAGGCTATTTCTCCAAGGGAAACGATCTGCGTTTCGTTGACTTGCCCGATAAGACGACCGGGCGGCTAGCCAACTACGTCGGGGCCATCGCGGTCAACCGCGAGGCGGGTGTGGTCGGATTGACGTCTCCCAACGGCAACGCCTTCGTCACGCTTGACGAGAAGCGTGGCACGGTGCTGACGCAGACCACATTGCGCGAAGCGGCAGGCGTCGCCGCATCGAACAGCGGCGTCATCGCCTCCTCCTATGACGGGGATTTTGCGGGCCGGATGAGTGCTGTTTCATGGGACCAGCACATCGCGCGCATCTCTCGCTAATTTGTTGAAATAGCGCGGGAACCAAAGCCATCCGCCACCATTCTTGCGGCATGAAGAACGCGCTCGTCGTCTATCTCGTTTTTATCGCTGTCGTCGTGACCTGTGGCGCGTTGATCGGCATCAACAACGTTCCCGGCGACTGGTACCAGTCCCTGAACAAGCCGCCATTCAATCCTCCCAACTGGATTTTCGGCCCCGTCTGGACGACGCTTTACGTGATGATCGCCATCGCCGGCGCGCGCACATGGTTGCGAAGCCGTATGGGCGGACGGATGCAGCTTTGGGGCAGTCAGATGCTGCTGAACTTCCTCTGGTCGCCGATGTTCTTCGGCATGCAGAGCCCGGCAGCGGGTCTGATCATCATCGTTCCGATGCTGATCTGCATCATCGCCTTCATCATTCTGACCTCCCGCCGCGACCGGCTGTCCATGTTGCTCTTTATCCCCTACGCGGCCTGGGTCGGCTTTGCCACGCTTCTGAATGCCAGCATTCTCTATTTGAACTAAAGCGCCGTGCGTCCTGCTGGACGCACAAAGGATGCCTGACCTTTTTGAATCGACGCACCGTGCTTTCCGAAAATCGAGGCCGATTTTTGCAAAGCATGATGCTGTAGTCGCAAGTCTGCTCCGCTTCCGGCAACCATCGGGAGCACCGGAGTGGAAACCCACACCGAAACTGGTTAAGCTTTCTCCGAGAGCCATGGGAGGCGGCGATCGAAAGCCGGCAGTCTATGAATGTTTCGGATCACATCAAAGAAATCGAGCATGTCGCAGATGGCAGGAACACCGGTCGTGATGCCGTCGTCCTGGAATCCTGGAGACGCTGCCTCGATACCTACCAGTTGGACCCCGCAAAAGCGCGGGAAGCGGTGATCGTTTCGGACACGCGGCTGCGCGAACATCGGCAGCGATCCGGAGATCTGGTGCACATTGCCCGTTCCGCCCTGGAAGCGCTCTACCGCCAGGTGGCGGAGCAGAATTATGTGCTCCTTCTCTCCGATCGGCAGGGCGTGACGGTGGAATTCCTGGGGGATCCCTCCTTCAACAACAATCTGCGCAAGGCAGGACTTTACCTCGGATCGGAGTGGTCCGAACCCCGCGCCGGCACCTGCGCTGTAGGGGCCTGTATTGCGACGGGCGAAGCGCTGACCATTCACCAGACCGACCATTTCGATGTCACCCATACGCCGCTCTCCTGCACCGCCGCACCCATCTACGATACGCAAGGCGCTCTCGCAGCCGTGTTGGATATCTCGCTTCTGAGTTCCCCCATCCTCAAGACAAGCCAGAACATGGCCCGCCATCTCGTGTCTTCGACGGTACGACGCATAGAACTGGCGAACCTGATGGCGAGCAGCCGACATGATCTCGTCCTGCGCTTTGCCAGCGCACCGGAGTTTCTGGATGTCGATCCGGAGGCGGCCCTTTCGGTCGATGGCGCTGGCCGGATCACGGGCATGACCCATGGCGCTGCCCGCTTCCTCGCCGCATCACGAGGTTTGGACTGGCGAAAGCCGGAGGAACTTCTCGGACAGCGCGTCGAGGCGTTCTTCGAAGCCGACCTTGATGAGCTCGCGTCCCATACCCGCTCCAGCCTTCCGCAGGAAAGGCGGATCGTGGTCAAAGGCGGGACCATCCTTTACGCGCATGCAATCGAGCCGCAGCAAACCAGATCGACCGTGCCGCTCGCGCGGTCGAAACCTCAGGCGGCGGTTTCCAGAATTGGCCAGAGCGGACCGGCGATCCAGAACCTCCAGCGGAAGGTGGAGAGACTGGCACCTTCGAAACTCCCGATCCTGCTGCAGGGCGAGACCGGCACCGGCAAGGAGCATCTGGCGCGCATCATTCATGATTTAAGCGGGCTATCCGGCCGCTTCGTCACCATCAATTGCGCAGCCATTCCCGAACAGCTGATCGAAAGCGAGCTGTTCGGCTATCTTCCAGGCGCCTTCACCGGCGCTTTGCCGAAGGGACGCAAAGGGCTCGTGGAAGAAGCGGATGGGGGCACGCTTTTCCTGGATGAGATTGGCGATATGCCGCTCGTTGCACAGAACCGGCTGCTGCGGGTTCTCGCCGAGGGAGAGGTTCTGCCGGTCGGCGGCTCGACACCGCAGAAGGTTGATTTCAGGGTCATCTCCGCGTCGCACCGCCCTCTGAGGGACATGGTGCTCTCCGGAGACTTCCGCGAGGACCTGTATTATCGGCTGAATACCGCCGTCATGACGTTGCCGCCGTTGAGAGAGCGGGAGGACTTTTTGTGGCTGCTTGAGAGGACCTTGGAGAAACACAGCATGCCGGGCCGCCAAATGTCGCTCTCCCATGCCGCGCAGTTGGCGCTCGCGCACCATCGCTGGCCGGGCAATATTCGCGAACTGGACAATGCGATAGCCTTCGCCGCAGCGCTCTGCGACGACGGATTTATCACGGTGGATGATCTGCCCGAACATCTCGTTTTCGCCGCGACAACGCCTGTGACCGATGAACGGGAACTTGATCTTCGCGCGCTGCTTGCCGCATGCGACGGCAATGTCTCCGAGGCGGCCAGAAGGCTTGGTATTGATCGCACCACACTCCATCGTCGGATGCGCAGGCTTGGCATCGGCAAGCCTCACTGAGTGAGGCACGCGCCACAGCTGTAGCACCACAGTTGTGGCGGAATGCAAAACCGGCCTGTCACGAAACCCCAGCAATCTCCGGCGTCTCAGCCTAGGAACGCGTCTGGCATGGGCATTGCACCTTCTCTGGCATCAGACGCCATGGAGGAAAAAAATGCGCGCCCTTAGATTTCATGCGGCCAAGGATTTGCGGATCGAGGATGTTCCAGATCCGAAACATCCCGGACCGGGACAGGTGCTCGTCCGTAACCGCTTCGTCGGCATCTGCGGCACCGATCTCCACGAATACAGCTACGGACCGATCTTCGTGCCCACCGAGCCGCACCCGTTCACTGGCGCGCATGGTCCGCAGATCCTGGGCCATGAATTCGGCGGTGTGGTGGAGGCCATCGGAGAGGGCGTGACCTCGGTGCGCGTCGGTGACCGCGTATCGATCCAGCCACTGGTCATGCCGCGCTCCGGCGATTACTTTGCCGATCGCGGTCTCTTCCATCTGAGCCCACAACTGGCGCTCGTTGGACTGAGCTGGGACGGCGGCGGTATGGCCGAGGCAGCGCTGGTCAATGAATACAACGTCCAGAAAATTCCGGATGACATGACCGATGAGGAAGCAGCGCTGGTAGAACCGACGGCCGTTGCCGTCTATGCCTGCGACCGCGGTGGTGTAACCGCCGGCAACAGCGTCCTGGTGACGGGTGCCGGCCCGATCGGCATGCTGACGCTTCTCGCCGCTCGCGCCGCCGGTGCCGCGCAGCTTTTCGTCTCCGATCTCAACGATGCGCGCCTCGAACTTGCTCGCAACGTCATTCCCGACGTGATCACCATCAACCCGAAGCGCGATCATGTCGGCGATGTGGTGCGCTCGGCAACCGAAGGGCTGGTCGGCTGCGATGTCGCGATCGAATGCGTCGGCAACGAACATGCACTCAAGGCCTGTGCCGATGCGGTACGCAAGCAGGGCGTCGTGGTCCAGACCGGCCTCCACCCCCACGAAAATCCGCTCGATTGGTTCCAGGTGACTTTCCGGGACCTGGAAATCAAGGGCTCCTGGGCTTACCCGACCCATTACTGGCCCCGCGTGATCCGTTTGATTGCCTCCGGGCTGTTACCCGCCACGAAGATCGTCACCAAGCGCATCACGCTCGATACCGCCGTGTCTGAGGGCTTCGATACCTTGCTGGACCCGGCCGGCACGCATCTGAAGATCCTCATCGATCTTTCCAAATAGCCCATCCCTGTCGCAGGCCGGGAAGAGGAGCCCGGAATGCGGCAGGTCAATAGGCTGGCAAGGGGAGAGACCGCCGCTTGCCACGAGACCCAAGCAACCAATGGAGGAGATGAATATGCTTGACGTCAGTCCCGCCACCAAAATCGACACTGTTCTTTCCAAGCTCGGCACAGCGCTTGAAGCAGGCAACATAGATGCTGCCATCCATCTGTTTCAGGCCGATTGCCACTGGCGCGATCTGGTAACCTTCACCTGGAACCTGAAGACGCTGGAAGGCCGCGAAGAGATCCGCGACATGCTGCAGAGCCAGCTTGCCGCAATCAAGCCTTCGGGCTTTGTGCAAGACGGTAAAGAGCCGGCCTTGGAAGGTGGTGGCGTCACCGAAGGCTGGTTTGAGTTCGAGACTGCGACAGCGCGTGGATACGGCCATATCCGCCTGAAGGACGGGCTGATCTGGACCTTGCTGACCACGATGAGCGAGCTGAAAGGTCACGAAGAGCCGAAAGGCATGCGCCGTCCCATGGGCGCCGAACACGGCCATGACCGCAACCGCCGGACCTGGAAAGAAAAGCGCGAGGCCGAAGCCAGCGAACTCGGTTACTCCGAGCAGCCCTATGTCGTCATTATTGGCGGCGGCCAGGGTGGCATTGCCCTTGGTGCGCGCCTTCGCCAACTCGGCGTTCCGACGATCATCATCGAAAAGAACGAGCGGCCGGGCGACAGCTGGCGCAAGCGCTACAAGTCGCTCTGCCTGCACGATCCCGTCTGGTACGACCACCTCCCCTATATTCCCTTTCCGGAAAACTGGCCGGTCTTTACCCCGAAAGACAAGGTGGGCGATTGGCTGGAGATGTATACCAGGGTCATGGAGCTGAATTACTGGGGCTCAACGACCTGCAAATCTGCGCAGTATGACGAGGCCAAAGGCGAATGGACGGTCGTCGTAAACCGAGCCGGTGAGGACGTCGTGCTGCGGCCTAAACAGCTGGTGCTGGCGACCGGCATGTCGGGCAAGCCAAACGTACCGAAAATTCAAGGGCAGGATATTTTCAAGGGTGAACAGCAGCACTCGTCGCAGCATCCTGGCCCGGATGCTTATGCGGACAAAAAGGTCGTGGTGATCGGCTCCAATAACTCGGCCCATGATATTTGCGCCGCCCTTTGGGAGGCCGGCGCAGACGTCACCATGCTGCAGCGGTCGTCCACCCACATCGTCAAATCGGACTCGCTGATGGAAATCGGTCTGGGCGACCTCTATTCCGAACGCGCGGTCGCGAGTGGGATGACGACGCGCAAGGCCGATCTCATCTTCGCCTCGCTCCCCTACAGGATCATGCATGAGTTCCAGATCCCGATTTACGACAGGATCCGCGAGAAGGACGCCGATTTCTACGCGGCACTGGAGAAAGCCGGCTTCATGCTGGACTTCGGCGATGACGAATCCGGCCTCTTCATGAAATATCTGCGTCGCGGCTCCGGCTACTACATCGATGTGGGCGCCTGCGATCTGGTCATCGACGGCTCGATCAAGCTGAAATCCGGCGTGGATGTCTCGCATCTCACGGAAAACGCCGTGGTGTTGAAAGACGGCACCGAGCTGCCGGCGGATCTGGTGGTCTACGCAACCGGCTACGGCTCGATGAATGGCTGGGCCGCAGATCTCATCTCCCGCGAGGTGGCAGACAAGGTCGGCAAGTGCTGGGGTCTCGGCTCCAACACGACGAAGGATCCCGGCCCATGGGAGGGGGAGCAACGCAACATGTGGAAGCCGACCCAGCAACAGGCGCTGTGGTTTCATGGCGGCAATCTGCACCAGTCTCGCCACTACTCGCAATATCTGTCGCTTCAGCTGAAGGCGCGCCAGGTCGGGCTTGAAACCCCGGTCTATGGTCTGCAAAATCCCCATCATCTGGCATGAGGTGAAACTGGCCTCGACCCGTCGGTTGGCAACAACCGACGGATCAGCCACCCTTGTCTTGCGCGTGAACGGACGCCATGTCATTTTCGCGTAAAAATGAAAGGCAGGGGAATGGCATTCACCGATCCTGGCGATTTTCGCCAGCGCATTGAAAAGAGCTTTGCACGTCAGGGCGTCGTACAGGCGATAAAAGCCGAGCTCTCGCGTATCGAGCACAGGCTGGTCGAAATCGAACTGCCCTTTCATCCCAAGCTCACCCAGCAACACGGCATCTTGCATGCTGGCGTCATCGCCGCAGCGCTCGACACCGCCTGCACCTATGCCGCCTACACCATCGTAGAGCCTGAAGCGTCTCTTTTGACGATCGAGTTCAAGGTCAATCTCATGTCTCCGGGGCGTGGTGAGCGTTTTCTCTTTCGCGGCGAAATCACCAAGCCCGGCAGCAACATCATCGTTGCCGACGGGCGCGCCTATGCGATCTCCGACGGACCAGCCAAACTGATCGCCTCGATGACCGGTACGATGATGGTTCTCAAGGGCCGCGAAGGGTTCAACGAAAATGAGCTATGAACTGGTCGATATCGACGGCAGGCGCCTTCTCTTCGTCATGGCGGCAGATGCCGAGTATGGCCCGCATCTGAAAGCCCGCTTCCGGCCGCTGATGACCGGCGTTGGCCCCGTAGAGGCCGCCGTCTCCTTGACCGCGGCACTGAGCGACCTCAACGGCCAGGCGCGCCTGCCGCATCTCGTCGTGTCGCTCGGCTCCGCCGGTTCGCGCACACTGGAACAGGCGGACGTCTATCAGGCGGCGAGCGTCTCCTACCGCGATATGGACGCCTCCGCCTTCGGCTTCGAAAGAGGGCGCACGCCCTTTCTCGATCTGCCGGCAGAGGTGCCGCTCCCGTTCATCATCCCGCAGATCCCCACGGCCCGGGTTTCAACCGGCGCTAACGTCGTATCCGGAAGTGCCTACGAGGCGGTCGACGCCGACTTGGTGGAGATGGAGACCTTCGCGGTTCTGCGGGCCTGCCAGCGTTTCGGCGTTCCGCTGATCGGCTTGCGCGGCATCTCCGATGGCAAGGCCGACGTGCACCATATCGGTGATTGGACCGAATATCTGCACGTCATCGACGAGAGGCTGGCAGAGGCCGTCGACAGGTTGAAGGACGCCATAAAGGCTGGAGAGATTCCGCTCTAAAGCTTGCACTGAAGCCCATTTTCTGGCTTTTCAAAGCATCTGCCGGGTTGCCTTACGCCCGGCAATTCTTTAAAGGCTCGCCATGACCCAGATAGCCCATCCCGACAGCATCCTCATCATCGATTTCGGCAGCCAGGTGACGCAGCTGATTGCGCGCCGTATCCGCGAAGCCGGGGTCTATTGCGAAATTCACCCGTTCCAGAACGCCGGCGAGGCATTCGAGAAGATGCAGCCGAAGGGCGTCATCTTCTCCGGCGGCCCCGCATCTGTTACGGCAGAAGGAAGCCCGCGCGCACCGCAGGCGGTGTTCGATGCAGGCATCCCGATCCTCGGCATCTGCTACGGCCAGCAGACACTCTGCACCCAGCTGGGCGGCACGGTCGAAGGCGGCCATGCGGCGGAATTCGGCAGAGCCGATATCGAGATCAAGAAGGCAAGCCCGCTCTTCGACGGTTTCTGGGAACTCGGCGGCCGTTACCCGGTCTGGATGAGCCACGGCGATCGCGTCACGCAATTGCCCGCCGGTTTCGAAGTGGCGGCAACCTCCGAGAACGCGCCTTTTGCGATCGCAGTCAATGAAGAGCGCCGTTACTACACCACCATGTTCCACCCAGAAGTGGTTCACACGCCGGACGGCGCAAAGCTGCTTTCCAACTTCGTTCACAAGATCGTCGGCCTGAAATCCGACTGGACGATGGCCGCCTATCGCGCCGAGATGATCCGCAAGATCCGCGAGCAGGTCGGCGATGGTCGCGTGCTCTGCGCGCTTTCCGGCGGTGTCGATTCCTCGGTTGCAGCGATCCTCATCCATGAGGCCATCGGCGATCAGCTGACATGCGTTTACGTCGATCATGGCCTGATGCGTCTGGCTGAAAGCGAGCAGGTCGTCGGCATGTTCCGCGATCATTACAATATCCCGCTCGTCCATGTGGATGCCTCCGACCTTTTCCTCACGGAACTGGCTGGCGTTTCCGATCCCGAAGTCAAGCGCAAGACCATCGGTCGCCTGTTCATCGAAACCTTCGAAGCCGAAGCTGCCAAGATCGCAGCCGACGGCAAGGGTGCTCCGGCGTTCCTGGCGCAGGGCACGCTCTATCCTGACGTCATCGAAAGTGTGTCCTTCTCTGGCGGCCCGTCCGTCACGATCAAGAGCCACCACAATGTCGGCGGGCTCCCCGAGCGCATGAACATGAAGCTCGTCGAACCGCTTCGTGAACTGTTCAAGGACGAAGTCCGCGCTCTTGGCCGCGAACTCGGCCTGCCGGAAAGCTTCATCGGCCGCCATCCCTTCCCGGGCCCAGGTCTGGCGATCCGCTGCCCCGGCGTCGTGACGCGCGAGAAGCTCGATATTCTGCGCAAGGCGGATGCGATTTATCTCGACGAAATTCGCAAAGCTGGCCTCTACGACACCATCTGGCAGGCCTTTGCGGTTCTGCTGCCGGTTCAGACCGTGGGTGTCATGGGCGACTACCGCACCTATGACTTCGTCTGCGCGCTGCGCGCGGTCACCTCAGTCGACGGCATGACGGCGGATTTCTACCCTTACGACATGAACTTCCTCGGTCGTGCGGCCACCCGCATCATCAACGAGGTCAAGGGCATCAACCGCGTGGTCTACGACGTGACGTCCAAGCCGCCCGGCACCATCGAGTGGGAATGATCCCACGTCCGCTGTAAACCGCAGCAAGTTCCGAGAAAATGCCAAAAGCCCGCCTATTACGGGCTTTGAGCTTTTCTAGATCTGGCAGATTGGGGCGGAGTTACGCGATTGAGTGACTCTTCCTGAAGCTGTCCTTACACTGATGGCCAATGCCTTGCGGTCAATCACCTCGTGGACACCGTCTCGCCGCGCAGGACCCGGCGAGCCCCCTCACACTGTCCTGATCGTACCGCCGTCGATGACAAACTCGGCGCCATGGATTGCGGCAGCGCGTTCGGAAGCGAGATAGGCGATAAGGTCAGCGACCTCTTCCGGTTCGGCTCCGCGCCCGATGGAGATCCCGCCCAACGCATCGAGCACGGACTGACGCGCGTCCTCGATCGTGCCGCCATTGGCATTGCGCAGCATGTCGAGGAAGTCGCCCGCGGCATCGGTCATGATCCAGCCGGGAGAGACGGAATTGACCCGCACACCTTTGGGACCGAGTTCTTTCGAAATCGACTTGCTGTAGGTTCTCAGCGCCGCTTTCGCAGCGGCATAGGCTGTCGTGGATTCGGGTAACGGTAGCACGGACTGGATGGAGGTAACGTGCACGACGGTGCCCTGACCGCGCTCCAGCATCCGCGGGATCAACAAACGGTCGAGCCGGACCGTTGCGAGCAGGTTGAGGTTCAGTTCGGCGAGCCAGTGCTCATCCGTCAGTGCGGCAAAACCGCCCGCCGGTGAAGCAGAACCACCGATAACGTGAGCAAGGATATCGATACCGCTAAGCCGCTCGATTGCCGCTTTGGCCACCGCTTCGCTACCCTCAGCAGTGGTCAGGTCCGCCTGGACATATCCAACGCCTTCAATCGGATTCTTGATCGTGCGGGCAGCCGTGACGACACGAGCGCCGCCGGCGAGGAAGCGTTTCACCGTGGCACGGCCGAGACCTTTGGTACCGCCGCTGACGAGCACACGCTTGCCGGCAAATTCATGGGGAAGTACCTGGACACTCATATCTTGGTCTCCAGGGTCTTGATGGCATTTTGCGCCAGCGTGAATCGATAGGTGAAGCGGAGGGGGCTACCGGGGAAGTCTCCGTGGGCAGGACCTTCGAGAACAACGTCGCCGTCTTCCTCCCGAACAGTCTCGGGCTCGAAGATCGCTTTGACCGCGATCGCTTCCTCCTCAAGGAGCTGGCGGATTTTGGCCGGGCCTACGTAATGCTTGCCGTTATCTATGAAGACCGCATCATTCGTGAATTGCTTCATCATGCCTTCCAGATCGAGACGCGCATTTGCCTCGATGTAATCGGCAATCGGTTGAGGTAGGTTCAGTGACATGTTCATCTCCTTCTCAGTGATGCGGCTAATTTAGCGCTGGACTTTTCTCCCGATAAGCGAGATGAAACCGCATGGGGTGTAACGGAAATCGGGACAATGGCGCGCCACTCTCTCATAGAACTTGAGGCGGTCTTGGCCATTGTTCGGTGCGGTTCGTTTCGAGCAGCGGCTCTCGAACTCGGCATGTCGACCACGGCGATCAGCAGCGCTGTGGCCAAGCTTGAGCGGGAGCTTACCGTTCGTTTGTTCAATCGCACCACGCGCAGCGTCTCGCTCACCTATGCGGGACGCATCTTCGTTGCACAGATCAAGCCGGCGCTGGAAAACATCCAGAAGGCGATGAACACCGCACGCTCCCAGCAGGAGACGCCGTCCGGTACGTTGCGCATCAATACTTTCGCGACGGCGGCGCGCGAGATCATGGCGCCGCTGGTCCTGAACTATCTGCAACGCTATCCCCAGGTGCATATCGACATCGTGACTGAGGGGCGGCTTGTCGACGTGGTGGCAGCGGGCTTCGATCTGGCGGTGCGCAGCGCCGATCTCGTGCCCAGCGACGCCATCGCAATACCGCTAGGCCAGATGCGACGCATGGCCGTCGTCGCATCTCCTGCCTTTTTCCAAAACCAGGCTGTTCCCCAAGTGCCGCAGGATCTGCTTAACCACCCCTGCGTTCGCGCCCGGCTTCCCGATGGGACATTGCTCCGGTGGCGGTTCGAGAAGGGTGGCGAAAGCCTGCAACTCGACGTCGATGGCCCGATCACGCTCGACGAAGCCTCCCTTTCGCGGATCGCGGTGACGAGCGGTTTAGGGATCGGCTATTTCATGGAGATGGATGTCCGCGAAGACATCGCTGCAGGACGGCTTGTGCGCATCCTCGAAGACTGGACGCCGCCGCTGGTACCGCTGTGCCTCTATTATTATAATCGGCGCAATTCCTCGGCTGCCTTCCAGGCCTTCATCGCGCTGGCGCGCGACTATGCCGCCGGACGGCTCGCGCAGCCCTGAGCTTTTATCTCGGCAGTCGCTGAAAATCGGTCTCGAAGACGCCACCTCTGTGAAAAGGTGACGGCAACTTCGGCACTTTTTTTACTCCCGGCTCAACCATTCATCCGCGCGGCGCGTTAGGGACCCATTGTTCCCAGCACTGCGGACCCGTCATGCCCTCAACCTTTCGATTCGATCTGCTCGCCAAGAGTGGTTACGCCGCACGCGGTATCGTCTTCATGCTCGTTGGCGGGCTGGCGCTGCTGTCCGGTGTTGCGGGTGAGAAAGCCGAAACGAAGTCGGCACTCTCGACGCTTCTCAGCCAGCCCTTTGGACGCATCTGGGTGGGTGCCATCGGCATCGGGCTTCTCGGTTTTGTCTGCTGGCGCTTGGCGCAAGCCATTGCCGATACGGACGATCACGGCACCAGCGCAAAAGGGCTTGTCATTCGTACCGCTCTCATCGGAAGTGCGATTACCTATTTGGGTCTTGCCGGCTTTGCGCTCGGTCATAGCTTTCTTGCCGGTGGTGGCAATGAAGGATCTGGCGAGAAAGATCTTGCTCAATGGATCATGTCCCAGCCCTTCGGATCTTATCTGCTGATTGTGGTTGGAGCGGGCTTCGTCATCGGCGGCGGTGTCACTGCTGCGAAGGGACTGACGCGGAAGTTCGAGCGCTATCTTCGCATCCCGGATCAGAACGCCATCGCCACCTGGATTTGTATCTACGGGCTCGTCGCGCGCGGCCTGGTGTTTGCCATCATCGGCATCCTGTTCATCACGGCGGGAATGAAGGTCGATCCGCAAGAGGCCGGCAGTATGGGCGATGCGATGCAGTGGCTGAGGCAGATGCCATTCGGTAGCGCTCTTTACATCTGCGTTGCCGCAGGGCTTGCCGCCTTCGGCATCTACAATCTGATTGAAGCCCGCTACCGGACCATCCCAAGCCCTTCCTTAAGCGCAGTCACGCGATCCGTGCGCTCCGCTTTGCCCGGGCGGTGAAAGCGACGTTCCAAGACCTTCTGATGATCCAACGCTCAAGAAAAGGAGCCTTCCATGGCTAGCAAGACAATCGAAGACATTGCTTCAACGATGAAGAAGATCGACTTCTGCATGATGGCAACGCACGGCTCTTCCGGTGCCATCACCAATCGCCCGATGAGCAACAATGGCGATGTCACTTATGATGGCGATTCCTGGTTTTTCTCGATGAAAGACACCCACAAGGTCTCCCACATCAATCGCAATTCTCAGGTGACGCTTTCCCTCACCGAGCCGCCAAGCCTGCTTGGCAAACCCGGCATGTTCATTTCGATCGAGGGGGCGGCAGAGCTCATCGAGGACAAGGCCGCCTTCGAGCGCCATTGGGTGTCCGACCTTGATCGCTGGTTCACGGAAGGCGTCGATACACCCGGTTTGGTCCTGATCAAGGTGCGCGGCGTTCGCGTGCAGTACTGGGACGGGGAAGAAAACGGCACGATCGAACTCTGAGCGCCGTGCGTCCTATCGGACGCACAAAGGACGCTCTATCTTTTTTGATCTACGCATCGTGCTTTTTGGAAAGTCGATTCCGATTTTCGGGCCGGTGATGGGACGCGGCTCGCGAACCTTCAGATTTGCTCCGCACGATGTTTGTCCTTCTCCTGCCGCATGTCGTTATCGCAAAGCCGTCACGCAGTTTTGCGCGACATGCGTCAGGCTGGCATCGCGCAGAACTCGGCGGGTGGATTGAGAATAGTGGGTCTGATCACAATCGCCCTCGCTTTTAGCCCCGTTGTTTCCCATTCGGCCGACCGTCGAATCGACATCTTCAGGCTCCGCCAAGCCCTTCGGACATTCCCTTTGCGATCACCTGCAATTGCGCTCCGAGTTCGGATATCCTGTCGTCGCTTGCTTCGCTGCGCAACATACTGATCGCAATTCCTGCAACCGCGGAACCTGAGTGATCTCGAAGTGCTGCCCCAATACAGATCATCCCCTCACGGATTTGCCCATCGTCAATGGAAAAGCCACGTTCTCGCGTGAGCTCGAGCTCCTTCTCAAGCTCTTCGACGGTGCGGACGCTCCGTTGCGTCAGGGGCTTGGGAAAATCGGCCAGCAGATGATCGAGTTCTTCACGTTTGAGATCCGACAACAGTATCTTGCCAGTGGCAGTAAACGGTGCCGCCAGTCTCATGCCGATGCGGAATGTCTGGCCTAAAGGCTGATCTGAGTTACGACAGCCAACATAGACGACCTCTGCGCCTTCGCGTACCGTCAGCGTAACAGTGTAGGGGTCAAGTTTCCGGTCCCGTGCAAGCACTTCCTGAAATGTCGTGACGATGTCGAGCTGCGACAAGAAGGCGTTCGCCCATCTGAGTGGATGAGGTCCAATCCTCAACGTTCCATCCGGCGATCTCGCCACGAGATCGAGCTCACTCATCACCGCCAGGAGTCCGTGGGCCGTGCTCTTCGGCAGACCAAGTGCGCGGGCGATTTCAGCAGCCGTCAGATTTTTGCCAGAGGCGAGAATATCGAGAATGCCAACTGCCCGGCGCAGGGCCGGCACCGTTTGCGCGGAAGAAGAGTCGGGCTCGTCATTTTGCATTTCGTCTCCTTGACAGGATCGGCAACAGCGATCATAGTTCAATACACGGACCACGGTTCAATTAGATGAACTTATCTGGAGATCGCACAGTGCTCAAGTTGAGAAATCCTCGCCTTCTTACAGATGCATGTTTGATCAACGGAGAATGGATTCAATCGGATAGTTCCCAAACGATCAAGGTGGAAAATCCGGCGACCGGGAAGGTCATCGCTGAAGTTCCGTCACTGACGTCCAGCCAGGTAGCGCACGCTGTCGACGCAGCTGAACAGGCTTTGGTGGGTTGGAGAACCCGCTCCGCCAAGGAGCGCGCATCCATACTGAGGCGCTGGTTCGATCTGATGGTAGCAAACGCCGACGATCTCGCAGCGCTGATGACGGCAGAACAGGGCAAGCCGCTCGCCGAAGCCAAGGGTGAAGCGCTCTATGCCGCCTCCTTCGTGGAGTGGTTTGCAGAGGAAGCAAAACGGGTCTACGGCGAAACAATTCCTGCGCCCACCACCGACAAACGCATCACCATCCTAAAACAGCCGATCGGTGTTTGCGCTGCCATCACGCCCTGGAATTTTCCGGCGGCGATGATCACCCGCAAGGCCGCGCCAGCGCTTGCCGCAGGCTGCACGATGATCGTCAAACCTGCAGAGCAGACGCCGCTTACAGCATTGGCGCTTGGCGTTCTTGCTGAGGAAGCCGGCATTCCCGCCGGTGTGCTGCAGGTGGTGACAGGCGAGGCACGGGAGATCGGAAAGATCTTTACCGAAAGCGACACGGTGAGGAAGATATCCTTCACCGGATCGACCGAAGTTGGACGCGTTCTAATGGCGCAATCGGCCCCGACGATCAAGAAACTCTCTCTCGAACTTGGCGGCAACGCACCGTTCATCGTCTTTGACGATGCCAATATCGATGCAGCAGTCGAAGGCGCGATTGCATCGAAGTATCGTAATGCCGGGCAGACATGCGTGTGCAGCAATCGCATCTATGTCCAGTCAGCAATCTTCGACATCTTTGCGCAGAAATTGGCCACAAAAGTGAAGGCGATGAAGGTCGGCGTGGGTACCGAAGAGGGCGTGACGATCGGTCCGTTGATCGACGAGGACGCTGTCAAGAAGGTCGAGGAACATGTGGCCGACGCTCTGGCGAAAGGTGCTTCTATCATCACTGGCGGCGGACGACACGCACTTGGCGGCACCTTCTTCGAGCCGACCGTTATTGCGGGCGCGACAAAGACCATGAGGGTCGCGCGCGAGGAGACGTTTGGACCGGTTGCGCCACTTTTTCACTTCGAGACGGAAGAAGAGGCGATTGCCATGGCCAACGACACCGAGTTTGGTCTGGCGGCGTATTTCTACACCGAAAACTTCAGCCGCACATGGCGCGTCGCGGAAGCGCTGGATTACGGCATGGTCGGTCACAACACCGGCCTGATCTCCAACGAGGTTGCCCCCTTCGGTGGCGTCAAGCAATCCGGCCTTGGCCGAGAGGGCTCCCACTTCGGCATCGATGAATATCTTGAAATCAAATATCTCTGCTCGGCTCTCAGCTGAGACGTGATCGGGAGGATACTATGACCATTAATCCGTTCGAGTTTCGAACCGTCCCCTCCATGCAGGTCGCCTGGGGCGGGGCAGCAAAGCTCGGTGAAATTCTGGCTGGCCGTTTCGTACAACGAAAAGCGCTTCTCATAACCGACAGCGGTCTGGTAAAGGCAGGGCTCATCCAACCGATTGCCGAAGCGCTGTCTGTCAGCGGCTTTTCCGTCGAAACCTTCGACAAGGTGGTTGCCGATCCGCCCGAACATGTGGTTGCGGAATGCGTCGCCTCCGCCAAAGCCTTCGGCGCGGATATCGTCATCGGTCTTGGCGGCGGTTCGTCGCTCGATATCGCGAAGCTTGTGGCAGTGCTTCTGGTTTCCGATCAGTCACTCTCGGACATGTACGGCATCGGCAACGTCAAAGGTTCGCGTGCGCCTCTGGTACTGGTTCCGACCACGGCAGGAACGGGCTCCGAGGTCACCAATATCTCGATCATCACCACCGGCGAGACCACCAAGATGGGCGTCGTTTCGCCTCAGCTTTATGCGGATTTCGTGCTGCTTGACGCAGAGTTGACGGTGGGCCTGCCGCAAGTCCACACCGCTGCCACCGGCATCGATGCAATGGTTCACGCGATCGAAGCCTATACCAGCAAGCACAAGAAAAACCCGCTCTCCGATTGCCTGGCGCGCGAAGCCTTGCGTCTCTTGGGAGACAATCTGGTCGCAGCCTGCAAGGATGGCAAAAGCCGTCACGCAAGAGAGGCCATGTTGCTCGGCGCCACACTGGCCGGTCAAGCCTTTGCCAATTCGCCGGTAGCGGCCGTGCATGCTCTCGCTTATCCGCTTGGCGGACACTACCACATTCCCCACGGCCTCTCTAATGCTCTCATGCTCGGCCCCATCCTTCGTTTCAACGCTGCTGCAGCAGCACCGCTTTATGCGGAGCTTGCCGACGTATTGAAGGTGCCGGGCGAAGGTGACGCGACCACGCGATCCACCGCATTCGTTCAGCACATGGAAAAGCTGATGGACGAGAGCGGTGCGCCCCGCCGTTTGAGAGATGTCGGCGTTACCGACAACAGCCTCGCAATGTTGGCATCGGACGCCATGAAGCAGACGCGTCTGCTCGTCAACAACCCCGTAGAGGTGCGCGAGGAGGATGCGCTGGCGCTTTATCGGGAAGCGTTCTGATCACCGAAACCATTCAGAAATCTACTCTCAGGGAGGAAACGTTTATGATCGATATCAGGCTTTATATGCTTCAATCCGGAACCTTGAAGTGCAAGGTGCACAACATCAAGATGAACCAGGGAGACGGCGCGGACTACGAAATTCCCGTTCCTTTCTTCCTGATCACCCATCCGGACGGGCATACGGTCATCGATGGCGGCAACGCGATCGAAGTGGCAACCGACCCGCGCGGCCATTGGGGCGGCGTGTGCGATGTCTATTGGCCGGTTCTGGACAAGGATCAGGGCTGCGTCGATCAGATAAAGGCGCTCGGCTTCGACCCTGCGGATGTCAAATACGTCGTCCAGTCCCACCTGCATCTCGATCACACCGGCGCCATCGGTCGCTTTCCCAATGCCACCCATATCGTCCAACGCCGGGAGTATGAATACGCCTTCACGCCGGACTGGTTTGCGGCAGGCGGCTATATCCGAAAGGATTTCGATAAGCCGGGTCTGAAGTGGCAGTTCCTCAACGGCGCGGATGACGATCTCTACGACATCTACGGCGATGGCACCCTGACGACCATATTCACCCCCGGACACGCTCCGGGCCACCAGTCCTTCCTGGTGCGAGTGCCGGATAGCAAGCCGTTGCTGCTCACCATCGACGCTGCCTACACGCTCGATCACTGGGAAGAAAAGGCATTGCCAGGCTTCCTCGCCTCCACTGTGGACACCGTGCGTTCCGTACAGAAACTCAGAACAATTGCCGATAAGACAGATGCGATCGTGGTGACGGGGCATGACCCTGACGCTTGGTCGACCTTCAAAAAAGCTCCCGACTATTACGGCTGATATGCCGTTCTCATCGGCGGCGAGGTTCCATCCACGTCGCAAAGGTTGAACTCAGTTTCAAAAACGGAAAAACCGGGCTCTGCATCAAGCAGAGCCCGGCCTTTTTGATTGAGCTTTACGGTGCGCAGCCATTCAAGGCGCGCGACTGAATGTTACAGCTGAACCTTGTCGAAAGCCTTGGGATCGATGCCAAGCGCATCAAGATCAGAACCGGCAGGCTTGCGATGGGCACGCACAGCGGCGGAAACCGAAACGGCGGCGCCGAAAACAGCAAGGGTTTCACTGAAAAACTTACGCGATGTCTTTGCAACCGAACGCATTTCTTTCTCCTTTTGGGTTGACCTGAATATGGGTAAATCGACCCAAATCTACAACTCATGATATAGCGGGGGAGCCATGCGGCAGAGCTCGAACTCCTTTGGATGACAGCTACGGCAAATTTGCATGAGTGATGGCGCTTTGACTACGGCCACGATTTTGTTAATCCGTGGAGAGGAAGGGAGACTGAGAGCATGTCGACGGTCATTTACGGCATCAAGAACTGCGACACGATGAAGAAGGCGCGCAGCTGGCTGGAAGCGCACGGCATCGACGCCGCCTTTCATGATTACAAGACGCAAGGCATCGACCGCGCCCATCTGGACGTCTGGTGCGAGGCGGCGGGATGGGAAACCGTTCTGAACCGGGCGGGCACCACTTTCAAGAAACTGGACGATGCGCAGAAGGCCGATCTTACCAAAGAGAAGGCGATCGGGCTCATGCTGGAGCAGCCGTCGATGATCAAGCGCCCGGTTTTGGAAAACGACGGCGAGATCACCGTCGGCTTCAAGCCTGATACCTACGCTTCGATTTTCGGCAAGTAGCCTCCATGTCCAAGACGACCCGTGCAACGCAGATGCTGACCAAGGCCGGCGTGGCTTTTACCACCGTGTCCTATGAATACGATCCGAATGCTGAACGCATCGGTCTTCAGGCAGCCGAGTCGATTGGCGAGCCGCCGCATCTGGTGCTGAAGACGCTGATGGCCGAGGTGGACGGCAAGGCCGTCTGTGTTGCTGTCCCTTCCGACCGGGAAGTCAGCATGAAGAAGCTGGCGGCAGCCTTTGGCGGAAAGTCTGCCCATATGATGAAGCCGGCAGATGCCGAGCGGGCAACCGGTTACCATGTGGGCGGCATCAGCCCATTCGGGCAGAAGAAGCTGGTGCCGACTGCCATAGACGTTCAGTCGATGGAACACCCTTACGTCTATATGAATGGCGGCCAGCGCGGGCTGCAGGTACGCCTTTCGCCCAAAGATGCGCTCGCTGCTTTGAAGGCGAAGGCCGCACCGCTTGTCGCAGATTGAGCATTGCCGTTTGGGAAGATGGTTGGCTTTCCCGATGGATGGTCTATTGTCCAAACCCATTCAAGCAGACATGTGAAGGCAGATCATGAGCGTTTCTCCTATCGATCCCGTCAAACTCGAAAAGCTGGCCGAAGTCGCCGTCAAGATTGGACTTCAGCTCCAGAAGGATCAGGATCTGGTGATCACGGCGCCGCTGGCGGCCTTGCCGCTGGTCCGTTTCTTGACCAAGCACGCCTATATGGCAGGCAGCGGCCTGGTCACCACCTTCTATTCCGATGAGGAAACGACGCTGGCGCGCTATCGCCATGCAAGTGACGCGAATTTCGACAAGGCGTCCAGTTGGCTCTACGAAGGCATGGCAAAGGCTTACGCCAACGGCGCAGCAAGACTGGCGATCTCCGGCGACAACCCCATGCTTCTGTCCGAACAGGACCCGACCAAAGTCGCGCGCGCCAACAAGGCCAATTCCACGGCCTACAAGCCGGCGCTTGAGAAGATTTCCAACTTCGACATCAACTGGAACATCATCTCCTACCCCAATCCATCCTGGGCCAAGCAGGTCTTCCCGGAGGCCAGCGAAGACGACGCCGTCCGCAAGCTCGCGGATGCGATCTTCGCAGCATCGCGCGTGGATGTCGCCGATCCGGTGGCAGCCTGGGTCGAGCACAATGCCAATCTTGCCAAGCGCTCCAAGTGGCTGAATGGCGAGCGCTTCGCCGCGCTGCGCTTCACGGGTCCCGGCACCGATGTCACCATCGGCCTTGCAGACGGCCATGAATGGCACGGCGGCGCCTCCATGGCGAAGAACGGTGTTACCTGCAATCCGAACATCCCGACCGAGGAAGTTTTCACCACGCCCCATGCGCTGCGTGTGGACGGTTATGTCTCCAGCACCAAGCCGCTCTCCCATCAGGGCACGCTGATCGACAATATCCAGGTGAAGTTCGAGGCAGGCCGCATCGTCGAGGCCAAGGCCTCGAAGGGCGAATCGGTGTTGAACAAGGTGCTCGATACCGACGAGGGTGCAAGGCGTCTGGGCGAAGTGGCGCTGGTGCCGCATTCCTCGCCGATTTCGGCAAGCGGCATTCTGTTCTACAACACGCTGTTCGACGAAAACGCCTCCTGCCATATCGCGCTCGGCCAGTGCTACTCCAAGTGCTTCATCGACGGGGCGACGCTCAGCCAGGATCAGATCAAGGCGCAGGGCGGCAATTCCAGTCTGATCCACATCGACTGGATGATCGGCTCCGACAAGGTCGATATCGACGGTATCAAGCCCGATGGCTCCGTCGTGCCCGTTATGCGCAAGGGCGAATGGGCCTGATCTCGGCACGGGCCTCCTAGGGCGCTGTGCTTCCTTTTGGACACAGACTGCGCTCTACCATATTGAATCGACGCACCGTGCTTTCCGAAAATCGAGTCCGATTTTCGGGCCGATGCTGCAGGATGAGAGGCCCGGCCCGCCACAACGGTAGAGCGATTGGCGACAGCGATCGTAACGGATCGCTGCTCCTACCCGCTAATCCCTGTCGATCGGTCCTGAAGCGCGTGTCTATTAGACTAAAGTCATAAGCCAAAAGCATCGCTCTTCCTTTCGTTAAAATTCTGTCACTTTGCAATCAGGTGCATCGCGCCCGGAAGGGCCAGTTCGAGGGGAGTCGAGCTGTTGCGATGCGTCTTCTTGATTTCTGTGGAGGACAGCCAATGGCAAATATAGCAGCGACGGGCGTGGAAAAGGCCCGCCCCATGACGGGGGAGGAGAAGAAGGTCATTTTCGCCTCTTCTCTCGGTACGGTCTTCGAGTGGTACGACTTTTATCTCTATGGTTCGCTCGCCATCTATATCGGCGCGAACTTCTTCAGCCAGTATCCGGAAACGACGCGCAACATCTTCGCGCTGCTGGCCTTTGCGGCAGGCTTTCTCGTCCGTCCGTTCGGCGCTCTGGTTTTCGGCCGTCTCGGCGATATCGTCGGACGTAAATACACCTTCCTCATCACCATTCTGATCATGGGCTTCTCGACCTTTGTGGTCGGTATTCTGCCAGGTGCCGCACAGATCGGTATCGCAGCGCCCATCATCCTCATTTTGCTGCGCATGCTTCAAGGTCTGGCGCTGGGCGGTGAGTACGGCGGTGCTGCAACCTACGTGGCAGAGCACGCGCCGAACGGCCGCCGCGGCTATTACACGTCATGGATCCAGACCACCGCGACACTCGGTCTCTTCCTGTCCCTCGTCGTCATTCTCGGCGTGCAGTTCAGCCTCGGCAAGGAAGCCTTTGCAGCCTGGGGCTGGCGCATTCCGTTCCTGCTCTCCGTCATTCTGCTCGGCGTATCGGTCTGGATCCGCCTGAAAATGAATGAATCCCCTGCCTTCAAGAAAATGAAGGAGGAGGGCAAGACCTCCAAGGCCCCGCTCAGCGAAGCCTTCGGTCAATGGAAAAACGCCAAGATCGCCATCATCGCACTTCTCGGTGCGGTCGTCGGTCAGGCAGTCGTCTGGTACACGGGCCAGTTCTACGCCCTCTTCTTCCTCCAGAGCATTCTGAAGGTGGATGGCCAGTCAGCAAACATCATGGTCGCCTGCGCTCTTCTGCTCGGCACCGGCTTCTTCGTTCTCTTCGGTTGGCTCTCCGATAAGGTCGGCCGCAAGCCCATCATCATGGCTGGCCTCGTTCTGGCGATGCTGACCTACTTCCCGCTGTTTAAAGCGCTCACATGGGCGGGCAACCCGGCCCTTGCCGAGGCCCAGGCGACCGTTCGGGCAACCGTGACGGCTGCTCCCGGCGACTGCAAGTTCCAGTTCAACCCAACGGGCACGGCAAAGTTCACGACATCCTGCGATATCGCAACCTCGTTCCTGACCCGTAACTCCGTTCCTTATGATGTGGTGGAAGGTCCGGCCGGACAACCCGCCACCGTCAAGATCGGCAACACCACCGTAAACAGCTACGACGCTGTTGCAGCAGGTGCAGACGCAGCCGCCAAGGATCGCGCTTTCCAGAAGCAGATCAACATTGCCCTGCATGACGGCGGTTATCCGCTGGTTCGTGGCGCCGCTCAGGTTCCAGCCGCAAAGCTCGACGCTTTTGTTGCTGCAAACCCTGAATTGGCGCTCAACGCCGATGCCATCCGGGCAACGCCTTCCAAAACCGTACCCGTCGACAAGCTTGTCACCGACAAGCTGCTGACGCCGGCGGAAGCCAATGGCGTAACCGAGATGGCCGTCTATACGGTTCCGGGCGGCGGTGCCTTCAGCATGGTTGCCGATCCGGCAGCCGTAAACTGGGTGGTCATCATCGCGGTTCTGACCGTACTCGTCATCTATGTGACGATGGTCTACGGCCCGATCGCAGCGCTTCTGGTCGAGCTCTTCCCGACCCGCATCCGCTACTCCGGCATGTCCCTGCCCTACCACATCGGTAACGGCTGGTTCGGCGGTCTGCTTCCTGCAACGGCGTTTGCGATGAGCGCTGCCAAGGGCGATATCTATTACGGCCTCTGGTACCCGATCGTCTTTGCCGGCATCACGCTTGTGATCGGCCTGCTCTTCCTGCCGGAAACGAAGGACCGCGACATCCACAAGATGGATTGAGGACCCTCAGATCCCAAAGAAAAACCCGGCGAGACGATCGCCGGGTTTTTTGTTGCTCGAGAATGGGAAGCTTAGACCTTCAGACTCTGCAATTCGGCATTGACGCGATCGCGCCAGGCGCGATTCTGGACGAGTGCTGGCGGGAAAAGTCCGTCGATGGCGAAGAAGGACGCCGAGGGGTCGCTCGGATCGACATTGCCCGCGGCGGCAAGGATCTCCTCGCGACGCGGATCGTCAAGGCTTCCGCGCTTGTGGATCGAGGCGATCCAGAGCGCGATCACAGAGGCAAACGCCGCAGCATCTTGGCCCGCCTCCAGCGTTTCCACGGTTGCCGCCAGAACACGCTGCGGCAGCTTCTGGCTGGTGTCCATGGCAATCTGGATATTCTTGTGCGCAATCGTCGGATTGGCAAAGCGCTCGACAAGCTCATCCATATAGGCAGGCAGGTCAATGCCCGGCACCGGATCGAGTGTCTTGACCGCTGCCTGCATGTGCCGCCTGACCTTCTCGACGAATTCCGGCACAGCCATCACGTCGCGCACGAACTCCAGATCATTAAGAATGCCAAGATGGGCAATCATCGTGTGCGGTCCGTTGAGCAGACGCAGCTTCATCTTCTCATAGGGTTCGACGGCCTTGGCGAATACGGCACCGCCCGCTTCCCATGCGGGCCGACCAGAGACGAAATTCTCTTCGATGACCCACTGCATGAAAGGCTCGGTCTCGATCGACAGCTTGTCTTCAACGCCAAGAAGTGCTTCCGCCCGTGCGCGGCTTTCGGCCGTTGCCGCTGGAACGATACGGTCGACCATGCTGCATGGGAATGCACCATTTTCGGCAATCCAGCGGGCCAGTTCGGAATCGCGACGCTCCGCCATGTCAAGGACGAGGCGACGAACCACGTGACCGTTGGAGGGAAGGTTGTCGCAGCAGAGAACGGTGTAGGGCGCGATCCCCTTCTCGCGACGCTTCGCAAGACCCTCAACAAGGAAACCGACCGCACCGACCGGCGCGTGAGGATTGGCAAGATCGGCCGCGACGGAAGGATGCTTCAGGTCCAGACCACCCGTGACAGGGTCAAGACCATAGGCCTTCTCGCTGACCGTCAGTGTGACGATCTTGATGGTTTCGTTGGCAAGATAATCGAGCACATCCGTGCCACGTTCTGCAGCACAAAGCCAATCGACCGTGGCACCGATGACTTCAGCTGTGTCGCCTTCCGCATTACGAACGATGATCGAGTAGAGACCATCCTGCTCAGCCAGCGCTTCCACTGGGTCAGGGGACCGCAGATTGACCGCAACAATGCCCCAGGCGCCAAACTGTTCCGACAAGGCCCGCTGCGTATAGACGGCCTGATGGGCGCGGTGGAAAGCGCCGAGCCCCATATGGATGATGCCGGGCTGTAAATTCGCGCGGTCATAGGAAGGCTGTGCAATGACGTCAGGCAATAGGGTTGAAGAAGACAATCTGCTCATAATCAAATGATTCCATAGTTGGGATGAGAAAGGGTACGTTCGATACCGCGAAGTTCCGCGAGACCCTTCAGCCGGCCGATAGCCGGATAACCGGGCTGGGCGCCGCGTGTCACATCATCCAGGATTTCCTGTCCGTGATCCGGTCGCATGGGTATTTGATGATCGGAAAGACCGGCATCCACGCGGCGCTTCTCTTCTGCGAGAAGGGCAGCAATCACGGCAACCATATCCGTTCCACCTTCCAGATGCTCGTCCTCGAAGAAGGAGCACGGCACGGTATCGGTATCGCGGGTGACGTTGCGCAGGTGAACGAAGTGGATGCGATCGGCAAAGCGCTTGGCGATGAAAGGCAGGTCGTTATCCTGTCGCGCACCAAGAGAGCCGGTGCAAAGGGTCACGCCGTTCGCGCGGCTATCGACGGCACTCAGCATATGCGCGTAATCCTCTTCCGTCGAGAGAATGCGCGGCAGACCGAGCAACGGCCACGGCGGGTCATCGCCATGGGCGCAAAGATTGATGCCGACCTCTTCAGCCACCGGTACGACCTCGGAGAGAAAATCGATGAGATTCTGCTGCAGCCTTGCCCGATCAATACCGTGATAGCTGCGCAACTTCTCCAGAAGCTGATCAAGCGTGTAGCCATCGGCGGAGCCGGGAAGGCCAGCGCCGATGTTCCTGCCAAGTGCCGCAATCTTCGCGTCCGGCATATCGGCAAAGCGGCGCGCCGCCTCGTCCACCAGCCAATCGGGATAATCGGCAGCGGCATTCGGGCGCTTGAGAATATGGATATCGAAAGCAGCAAAATCGGTCAGGTCGAAGCGCATTGCTCTCGCCCCGTGGCGGGTTTCCCATCTGAGATCGGTTCGCGTCCAATCCAGCACCGGCATAAAATTGTAGCAGACGGTGCGGATACCGCCCGCTGAAAGCCGGCGAAGCGTTTCCTGCCAGTTGGTGATGTGCTGCTTCCAGTTGCCTGTCTGGGTCTTGATGTCTTCCGACATCCAGACGCTTTCCACCACATCCCAATAAAGCCCGCCGGCCTTGATTTCCGCATGACGCTTCTGGATTTCATCGACAGGCCAGACATCGCCGGTTGGTATGTGATGCAACGCGCTGACGATGCCGACGGCACCGGCCTGTGCGGCGTCCTGAACGGTTACTCTGTCCACTGGCCCGAACCAGCGCCATGTGTGTCTCATGATCCTATCCTCTGAATTTTAACTCTGGTCGCTGAAGGTGATCTGCACCTTGCAGGCCACCTGACGGTCACCGGCCTGTTCGAAGGCCGCAACCGCCTGTTCAAGCGGAAAATGATGCGAAATGATCGGCCGCACATCGATGGCGCGAGACGAAATCAGCGAGACGGCCTCACCAAACTCTGCGTCGAAACGTTGCGATCCGCGCCAGTTAATTTCCTTGCCCACCAGCAGGTTGAGCGGAATGGTGATGTCTCCCGTCACGCCCACCTGCACAAGTGTCCCGCGCGGCTTGATGGCACTGAAGGCGGATCGAAGCGCAGGCGCAGCGGCCGAGCAATCGAACACCACGTCGAAACTGCCCTTGTTTTCCTGATAAGGCGCAAGCGCCTCCGGGTCACTGGCAACGTTGATTGTTCCTGTCGCCCCCATGGCCGGTGCGCGGGCGATGGCGGCAGCTGTAAGGTCGGTCACGATGATTTCGGCCGCACCGGCGTGTTTTGCCGCGGCGACGGTCAAGAGGCCTATCGGTCCCGCTCCGGTGATAAGTACACTTTTGCCGGAAAGATCGCCCGCTTGCGCAACGGCATGCAGGCAAACAGCGAGCGGTTCGGCACAGGCGGCCTCATGTGCGCTCACGCCCTTGGCAAGGGCAAAACACTGTTTGGCAGGCACGACCAAATGGTCGCGGAACATGCCCTGCTCATGCGGCAGTCGCATGGCGCTTCCCATGAAACGCATGTCGAGGCAATGGATGGGTTGTCCCTTGAGGCAATAAGCGCATTGGCCACAGGGCTGCGAGGGATTGACGGCCACCAGCGCACCGATCGCAAGACCGCTGACACCCGCGCCGAGTTGCTCCACATAGCCTGAGGCTTCATGGCCGGAAATGATCGGCTCGCGCACCTGTACAGGCCCGAAACCGCCATCCTGATAATAATGCAGGTCCGATCCGCAGATGCCTCCGGATGCCATGCGCAGAAGGACTTCGCCCTCCCCCGGTGCGGAATATTCCTGCGTTTCGACCTTGAGGTCTCTTTTGCCGTAAAGACGCGCCACGCGTGTCAGCATTTCCAGTCGACTTTCCTTGTCGTGACAGAGGAGGTCCGCGCGAGCCTAAACCCGCGCGGACCGATTTCATACCCTATCGGATCAGACCCATTTCCGTTGGCAGCCACAGCGTGATTGCCGGAATGAAGGTGATCAAAATCAGCGCCACGAAGAGCGGAACGAGCCATGGCAGAATGGCCATCGTCGTGCGCTCCACCGAGAGCTTCGCCACACGGGAGAGAACGAAGAGCACCATGCCGAGTGGCGGATGCAGGAGACCGATCATCAGGTTCAACGTCATGATCAGACCGAAATGCACCGGATCGATATGGAACTGCAAGACCAGCGGCAACAGGATCGGCACGAGGATGGTGATGGCCGCGATCGTGTCGAGGAAGCAGCCGACAAACAGCATCAACAGGTTGACCAGCAACAGGAAGATCCATTTGCTGTCGGTCAGCGTCAGGATCGCTGCGGAGAGCAGTTGGGCCGCCTGGCTGACTGTCAGAAGCCAGGCGAAGACCGAGGCCGCCGCCACGATGAACAGAACCGATGCCGTGGTTTCGATCGTGTCGAAGGTCGCCTTCGCCAGCGTCTTGAACGTCATCGTCCGATAACGAACAAGACCGAGGAAGAGCGACCAGAGCACGGCCGCGACCGCCGCTTCCGTCGGCGTGAACCAGCCCATGGTCATGCCGCCGATCAGAATGACCGGCGTCATCAGCGCCATCACGGCGGAGAAGTCGAAGTACCAGTCGCAGACGATCAGCACGGCCAGCACGATCAGGATGGAGAGGTTCAGCGACATGCCAAATAGGGTCAGCACGTAGATGCTGGCGGGAACGAGTATGACGATGAAGACTTCCAGCGAAGCACCGAAGATGGTGCGCAGGCTGAAGGGCGTGTCCGAGCCCCATTGCTTGACATAGGCGAAGACCGCAACCGTGATCATCATCAACAACGTCATGACGACACCTGGAACGATGCCCGCCATAAACAACGCGCCGATGGAGACGTTGGCCATCATCCCGTAAATGACGAAGGGCAACGAGGGCGGGAAGATAGGCCCAAGCGTTGCCGAAGCGGCGGTGACGCCGACAGCGGCTTCCACCGGATAGCCGTGATCCTTCATCGCCTTGATTTCGATGGTGCCGATGCCGGCAGCGTCTGCCAGTGCGGTACCGGACATTCCGGAAAAAATCACCGAACCGATAATGTTGACCTGTGCCAGGCCACCCTTCATCCAGCCGACGAGGGCCACGGCGAAGGAATAGATGCGCCCAGTCACGCCGGCGGAGTTCATCAGGTTTCCGGCCAGGATGAAGAACGGTACTGCGAGAAGCGGAAAGCTTTCAACGCCCGCGATCATGCGTTGCGCCGCGATGATATCCGGCGCGACATTATAGAAGACGATGTAGAGCAGCGACGACGTCGCCATGGAGATGGCCACCGGCAGGCCGACGACCATCAGAAGGAGGAAAGAACCGATCAGCAACAGCATCTCAAATGTTCTCGCTCGTCTGGAATTCTTCAGGCCGCTCGAGAACGGAGTAGCCGCGACGCTGATTGGCGACGAAGACCTGGATCGCGCGCAGGAACATCAGCACGAAGGCGCCGAAGACGGTGTAGAAAACGATATTGCGCGGCAGCGCCACGGTGACCATTTCCTCATCCGCAACGATCTCCAGATAACGCCACATCAGCCATGAGCCGTAGGCGAAAAAACCGATGCGGATGATATCGACTGCGATAGCCATGATGCGCGTCAGATGCGGTGGAAGGTAGTGATAGAGAACATCGACCTGGATATGCCGCGACATGCGCACGCACATGACCGAGCCAAGGAAGACGACCCCGATCAGGCAGTTGACGGCGATTTCTTCTGTCCAGGCATAGCTGTCATTGAGAACGTAACGGGTGAAGAACTGGAGGAAGACGCATCCCGTCATCATCCAGAACAGAGCAAGCGTCAACCAGTCTTCGAAGGCATAGACGGAAAGGTCGGTATCGGGCGGTGCCTCGTCAAAAGTATGGGCAAGCTCCTCGGGCGTAACCTGAGTATGGATTTCCTGCGTCATTGAATTGTTCCGGTTGGAGCATCGGCGCGAGCAGCAAGTTCAAGATGCGCTCACCTGCCGGTGCTGAAGACGAGAAGGGTGGCGCGGAGACGAGCCCCGCGCCAGGCGCAATTTACTGGATGGCGCGGATCGCTTCCCAATCGGCCTTGTTGTATCCGAAGTCTTCGAACTTCACCTTGTCGAGCACGTTCTTTTCGAAGTCGGCCTTGTCGACTTCCGTCACCGTCAGGCCACGCTTTTTGAAGTCGTCCACGAGCGCCACTTCACGCTCTTCGATGATCTTCGTCGTCTTGGTGGCAGCCTCCTGCATCACGTCGACGAAGATTTTCTTGTCTTCGTCAGACAGGCTCGCCCAGCGCGACTTGGAGATCACCGTATTGAGATGGTCGACGATATGGCCGGTCAGAACGATGTTCTTCTGCACTTCGAAGAACTTCTTTGCTTCGATGGTCGTCAGCGGATTTTCCTGCGCGTCGACCGTGCCGTTTTGCAGCGCGAGGTAGACTTCGGCAAAAGCGATTGGCGTGGTGTTGGCGCCGCAGGCGCGCGGCATGGCAAGATAGGCCGGCACATCCGGAACGCGCATCTTCACGCCGTTCAAGTCGCTGCACTTCTCGATCGGCTTGTTCGATGTCGTGTGACGCGTCCCATAGTAGCTGACCGCCGTAATGACGTTGCCGGTCTTGTCCTCGTAACCCTTGGCAAGACGCTTGAAGACATCGCTCTTGGTGTAGGCGATCAGGTGCTCCGGATTGCGGAAGATGTAAGGGAAGTAGGTGACGCCAATTGGCTTGGAATCGCGCGCTGCGAAGCTGGAACCGGAAATGATGATATCGACCGTGCCGAGTTTCAGGCCCTGGTTGATATCGGCTTCCTTGCCGAGCTGCGATGCCGGGAACACGTCGATCTTGTAGCGACCCTCCGTGCGCTTCTCGATCTCCTTCGCCGCCCATACCGATTCCGTGTGGAACGGTTCCGTGGTCTCATAAACATGGGCCCATTTCAGTACGGTCTGCGCCTGCGCAGACAGCGCAGAGGCCATGATGATGGCTGTCGCCCCAAGTAGGCTTCTCAATCTGAACGTCATTTCTGTCTCCTCCCGAAATTGTGTCAGATGTTGCTTCTCTACCGCCGCGTCGAACGCAGCAGCACCTTACCTCCCCTCAAGCCTCCTCTCCGAAGCTTTGAGAAAATCTCTTTTGCGACTGGCTGAGATGTCGCTGCATGGCAGCTTTCGCCGCCTCCGGATCGTTTGCGGCAATTGCATCACGGATTACCACATGCTCCTCAAGCGCCAGGCGCCAGGTCCGCGGCCCTTCGAAATGGCTCGCAAGACGCTCGAAGTAAGGCGTCATGCGGCGGTCGAAGATATGCCCGGTGAAGCGATGGAGTGTGACATTGCCGATGATGTCGGCGATCGCCAGATGAAACGCCCGATCGTGAACCAGCATCTTCACCGCGTCGCCGATGGCATCTTCCATCCGCTTCAAATTCTCATCCAGCAGAGCGACATGCGAGGCATTGGCGCGCTTTGCCGCCTCTTCGGCAATGCCACCTTCAATGATGCTGCGCGCCTGGAGAATTTCAAAAGGCCCGTCGCTGTCGTCCGCAGGCAAGATCGAGTGCACTTTCGGACGTTGGTTGACGTAGACCCCTGAGCCCATGCGGATCTGGATGTAGCCTTCGACTTCCAGCACGATCAACGCTTCGCGAACGGTCGGCCTTGAAACGGCAAAGCGTTCGGCAAGATCGCGTTCTGCCGGAAGCTTGGCTCCGTCCGCGATTTCTCCTGCCTCTATCAACGTCCTGATCTGATCCGCCACCTGCCTGTGGAGGCGACGCGGCTCAAGCGCCACAAACATGATGTCCCCTCCCGCTGTGACATTGGTAAAGTGGTCTTACCAGTCATCTCCATTAAGTCTGTTTCGCCGATGATGTCAATTGGCAAACGTGGATCTCGCTTCCGACCCCAACCCATCAGGCAAATGGCTGCGTGATACCCAACCGATTTGCCAGATCTGCGAATGACTGCCGCGTCGGCGGGTCTAGAACGACACCTTGACGCTCCCTTTCGGCCGCGACTTCCCACTCGCGGTCCCCTGGCGCCATCACCCGCGCGCCCTCACGTGCTGGCGAGTTTCGCAACGAGTCCAGATAACGCGTCATCGCTCCCTCGAAGACGCTTTTCTCCAGAAATGCCTCAGGCTTCAGCGCAAGAACGAAGGCACCCATACCGCGTGGCGTGGAAAAATCCGGGCCACCCATCGACGCGATGTCGAAGCTGAGCTTCATACCCGTCAACACCGCGCTGAAGATTTCCGCCACACCGCCAAGTGCTGCGCCTTTGAAACCGAACTCGCCACCGAGCGGAGCAAGCATTGCCGCGGCGTGCGGATCCTTGGTGTCATGGCCGCCTTCGTCCGAAGCTGTTGCATCGGGCAAAGGCTGACCAAGGCTCCGATAGAGCAGCACACGGTTATAGGGGATGGAGCTCGTCGCCATATCGAGAAGCCACGGATTGTCTCCGGCGGACGGAACACCAACCGCAATCGGATTTGTGCCATGGAAGCGCTGCGCGCCGTCGTGCAAACGCACGAAGCTATCGGAGTTGCAGAAGGTGATGCCGATAAACCCTCGCTTCGCGGCTTCCAGCGAATAGGCACCGGCGGGACCAAAGTGAGAGGTGTTGCGAATGGCAACCGCCCCGATCCCAAATTGTGTCGCAAGCTCGGTGGCATGGGTCATCGCCGTATAGGCAGCCAGCGCCCCATGCGCATCATCCGCATCCAACGTTTCGACAGCGCCGAGCCCCGCCACCTTGCGAAGGCGGGGGGTGCGGTTGATGCGTCCACCCTGCATGGCAGTCACATAGTGGTCGAGCAAACGAACGCCGTGGCTGTCCACGCCGTAGCGTGTTCCGTGCATCATGGCGCGCGTTGCAGCATCCGCCGTTGGGGCATCCGCACCGGAGGCGGCGAAGACCGCGCGGCAGAACCGGTCCAGCAATGTCAACGGGACATGGGCGCGCGCCTCGTCTTGCAGCATCCGGGCTTCTCCTTTTCAAAATGTCTTATGCATACACTAGACATTGTTTTTTGGCCGTGCAATCCCTGTAGCGCTAAAAACGATCGCTGGTCGGCAACGAGACCGAGAGTGAGAGAGGAGAACGATGAAGAGCGCTACGACTGGAATCGCGCCCCGCCTGTACCGCAGAGCCTGCGACCTTCTGGCTGCAGACATCGCCAATGGCGTCATCGTTCACGGTACGAGGCTGACCGAAACCATGGTCGCCAACCGCTTCGGCATCAGCCGCGCACCCGCACGCCAGGCGCTGGCCGAACTGGAGCGTCTTCATCTCGTGCGCAAGGCCGAGAGCCGCGGCTATGATGTCGTGGCAAAAAGCAGGTCGGTACAGGAGATAGGCGCAACCGATGAGAGTTCGGCCCCCACGACCGACACGATGCGCATGCAGCCGAGATCCAGTTGGGAACTCATCTACGACAATATCGAGATCGAGATCGTCTCGCGCACATCGCTCGCAGATTGGCGAATAAACGAGGCGATGCTGGCCAAGCACTATGGCGTCAGCAGAACCGTGGCGCGCGATGTCGTTGCGCGTCTGCAGCAGCGCGGTATCGTTCACAAGGACGAGAGCGGGCGATGGTATGCGCCGGCGCTCACGGCCAAGCATATCGACGAACTCTATGAGCTTCGCTGGATTCTCGAGCCCATCGCGCTGGAAAAGGCGGCCCCCAATTTTCCGGACGGCCTGTTGCTCTCCTTGCGCAAAAACGTCGCGGACGCCATCCAGTCGGTCGACAAGATCGACGGCGAGATGCTCGATGCACTCGAACAACAATTGCATGTCGAGCTTCTTGGCTACTGCGAAAACGCCTCGCTGATGCGTGCCATCAGCCTGCCGCAGGCGCTGCTCGTCGCCCACCATTTTCTCTATCACTGGACCATGGGGCTCTTCGACACCGAGCCCTTCCTGCCGGAACACCTGGCGATTTTCGATAGCCTTCTTACAGGCGATGTCGAAGGGGCGAAAGCCGGGCTGACACGCCACCTGCAAATCTCCAGAAGCCGCGCGATGATGCGCATCAAAGCCGTCGCGGAGGTCATTTCGCCTGACGAGCTGCCCTATCTCGAGAAGATGGAAGGCGGCTGAGCAGCAGAATTCCACAAGACATACCACCCGATAACCGGAGGAGGGTTATCCGTCATGAAAATCGCATCTATCCACCCCTTCATTCTTCATTTGCCACTGACATCCGATTCCATTTCGGACTCGACCCACTCCATCACCCACTGGGGCGTCGTCGGCACGAAGATCGTCACCACCGATGGGTTGGATGGCTACGGCTTTACCGGTACCCATGCGCATCTGGCTTCAGACAGGCTGATAACCGCCTGCATTCGCGATTGCTATGCACCGCTTCTGATCGGAGAAGACGCCAATGACCACTCACGTCTATGGACCAAGCTTGCTCGCTATCCCTCATTGCAATGGGTCGGGCGTGCAGGGATCACCCATCTGGCACTTGCTGCCGTCGATGTGGCGCTTTGGGACCTGAAGGCGAAGAAGGCTGGTCTACCCCTTTGGAGCTATCTCGGCGGCGCGCGTACTGAAAAGCTCGAAGCCTACAATACGGATATCGGTTGGCTGTCTTTCTCCAAGGACGCTCTGATCGAGGGTTCAACCAGAGCCGTCGAACAGGATGGCTTTACCCGGCTAAAGATCAAGGTCGGCCATGACGATCCGAATGTTGATATCGATCGACTCACCGCAGTCCGCAAGCGTCTCGGTGGATCGGTGCGCATCGCCATCGATGGAAACGGCAAATGGGATCTGCCAACCTGCCAACGCTTCTGCGCCCTCGCGCGTGATCTCGATATCTATTGGTTTGAAGAACCGCTTTGGTATGACGATGTTGGTAGCCACGCGACACTTGCCCGCAACACGTCGATCCCGATCGCGCTTGGCGAACAGCTCTACACGGTCGATGCCTTCCGATCCTTCATCTCAGCTGGCGCCGTTGCCTATGTGCAGCCGGATGTGACCCGCCTTGGCGGCATCACCGAATATATTCAAGTGGCAGATTTGGCACTGGCCCATCGCCTTCCCGTCGTGCCCCATGCTGGCGAAATGAGCCAGGTGCACGTCCACCTGAGCTATTGGCACCCCGCCTCGACGATCCTCGAATATATTCCCTGGATCAAGGACCACTTCGAGGAACCCGCGGATGTTCATGGTGGCATCTATAAACGGCCGCAACGCCCGGGTGCCGGTACGACGGTGTTGGAAGAAAGCTTTGCCCGCTTTGGCAAAAGCATAGATTGAAGCGACGACTGCGTGATCAGAGCGTGCGATAACTACGCTTGAAATAGATCAGTGCCTCTTCGCCCTCGCCAATGACAGTATCGACGACATCACAGATGATGATGTCGTGGGTGCTGCCATCATGGATTGCGCGGACACGGCAGTCGAATGAGGCGAGCGCGCCTTTCAAAACCGGTGCACCCGTCGCAAGCGATGACCACTCGCCACCTGCAAACCGCTCGTCGCTCGGCGTCTTGCCGCCGAACAGCCGGCTCAAATGCTCCTGATCGGCCGAAAGCGTGTTGACGCAGACCACGGCATTTTCAAACAGCGTCCGGTAGGCTGAAGAGCTGCGATTGATGCAGACGAGCAGTGTGGGGGGATTGTCGGATACGCTACAGACGGCGGTCGCAGAAAATCCCGCCCTGCCCGCCGGACCATCTGTGGTGACGACATTAACCGCGCCGGCAAGCTGCGCCATTGCGTTTCTGTAGTCGAGGCTGCGCTCTTCCGCAGTCTTGATTCCCATCGCGGCTTCCTTTTCACCATCTGATATGCGCATCTAAAACGACCTTTGCTAACAAGTCATCAAAGACCAGATGTGCGTGTGGCTTCCACATTAAATGCTTGAATCAAGTAAATCGAAAATCTGCCCGTTCCCGTGAGATTCTGACTGAACCTGAACGCGGTTGATTGACAAGAAAAGGCCCCGGACATTGTCCGAGGCCAGTCGTTTGGTGAATGGTTCATGCTCGCAGCGCAGCACAAGAGCGCATCGCCGTCAAAACTCTTCCCAACTATCCGTCTTCAGCGCCGCGTTTCCACTGAAAGAGGACGCAATGCGATTGACGAGGTTTCGGGCAGGAGATCCCTTGGGGCTCGGGGCAGGAGCGACAGTCCGCGCCGAAAAAGCAGCCTGGACGTTGCGCTGAGCACCCGTTTCGAACGCTGCCACCAGTGCAAACAGAGAATCTGCCTCCTTTGCAAGCGAATGACTTGCTGCCGTCGACTCTTCCACCATTGCAGCATTCTGCTGGGTCCCCTGATCCATCTGCGAGACCGCGTTGTTGATCTCCTTGATGCCGGTTGACTGTTCACGCGACGCGTCGACGATAGAGAGCACGTTGACGCTTATATCTTTCACCTGCGCAACGATATGAGTAAGCGCCTCACCCGTCTCACCAACAAGTCCGACGCCGTTCTTTACATGTTCGCCAGACTTCGCGATGAGTGCCTTGATGTCCTTGGCTGCACTGGCCGATCTTTGAGCAAGTTCGCGCACTTCCTGAGCGACGACTGCAAAACCCTTCCCCGCCTCACCGGCACGTGCGGCCTCGACGCCGGCATTGAGCGCCAGCAGATTGGTTTGGAACGCAATCTCGTCGATGACACCAATGATGTTTGAAATCTCCCTCGACGACGCTTCGATCTCGTTCATGGCTCCGATCGCCTTCGTCACGACCGTTCCGGAGCGCTCTGCATTTTCGCGTGTTTCGCTGACAAGGCGGCCAGCCTCTTCTGCCCGGCGCGTGGTATCCGCAACGGTAGTGGTGATCTGCTCCAACGCCGCGGCAGTTTCTTCGACTGACGCTGCCTGCTGTTCTGTACGCCGTGCCAGATCGTCGGCAGACGCTCTGATCTGGTTGGAGCCAGCAGCGATACCTTGCGCATTTCCACTGACCTTGATGATCGTATTCTCCAACCCCTCTATCGCGCCGTTGAAGTCTACGCGGATCTTGTCGAGACGATCTGCAAAGTTGTCGTGGATTCGGTAGTTCAGCTTGCCATTTGCAAGAGCACCAAGACCAGCACCGAGTGTATCGACCACATGCTTCACTTCAGCAGCTTCCTGGGCCTGCTGCGCTTCGCGCTCCAGACGTTCACGTTCTGTCAGCGATCGGTTGGCCTCGGCTTCGGCCTCAAGCTTGAGACGCTCCTGGGCGTTGGTTTTGAAAACTGCAACGGAGCGGAGCATTTCGCCGATCTCGCTGCGGTCTGGCTCAACACCCAACGCTGCATCGGCACGACCTGCTGCGAGTTCGCGCATGGTGCCGACGACGCTGCCGATCGGGCCCGTGATCGAGCGCGTAATGATGGCGGCAAGAACAGCCACGACGGCGAGGACGCCTATGGATGTCAGAACCGATACCATAAGGCCGCGCTGTTCAGACGTCGCAACGCCAGTTGCATAGGCACTCAATTCCGCACCGACCTTGTCTTCGACCGTCTTGAGGACGTTGATGCGGTCCGTGGTCGCCTTGTACCAAGCCTCTCCGCTAACGCCACTCAACTGGCCGCCAAAGGGCGCCTGGAGAAGGACAGAGCGTTGCGTATCGACGAGCTTGGAGGCATCGCTGCCAAGCGCAGCGTCCAGCGCTGATCTTTCAGCGACGCCAGCATAGGAATCGAAGATCGAGAAATAGACGCCCTGCATGGCACCGAGGCGAACGAATTTCTGATAGCTTTCTGGAGTGATGCTTCCGGTTGTAAATGCCGCGGTACCCACGGTTCTTTCCTGGCCTGCCCGTTCCTTCCCTTGGAGTAGCGCGGAATAGGCGATGATCCGATTGGAAATGCTGCTATCCGTCGTTAGAGAACTCATCGATTCAATGAGCTTGATCTGGCTTCCGATCGTGTCGGCGAAATAAGCGCCGATATCGGCAACAGACGCCTTTAGCGAGGTGATGTCCTGGCGCATGGCGGTGAGCTTGTCGAGCTTTGCTTGCGCGGTGATTGCGAGCTGCATGAAAGTAGGATCGCCGGCGGCCTCTTCGGTCGTCAGATTAAGCTTTCTGAATGTCGCGATCGCGGCATCGGTCACGATGCGCTGTTTTTCGAGAAGCGGTCCGAACTCGCCCTGACCCTTCGCACCTACAAAGCCGGCAGAAGCGCCGCGCTCTTTCTGAATTTCGTGGACCATGCCACCGATCAAAGGCGCCATGGCGGAAATTTCAGCGACGGAACTGGCTTGAGAGGCAACGTCTAGCCTTCGGAAATTATCTTGCACCACCGCGCCCAGAAGGGCGATTGTTGGGATAGCGGCAACCACGATGATCCGGGTGCTGATTTTCAAGTTCCTGAAAAAATTCACTTTCGCCTCGATCCATCTGAATAATCTTCGGCAGCTCTTGACCACCTGCGACGACTTTCGTCATGGATGAAGATAATAGGCTAAAATAATTTATGATCAGTTTAATTGCCTAATTCATAATCAGATGCGACAGCAGTTGATCACATTCCTCATGACTTAACGAACAGGTAAGGATTATAGGTGTCTTCCTCAGCGGGATGCTGGGGAAGACGATCCATTGCGAGGCTGTCTTGCCCTCAGTCCATCTGGACGTTGGCTTCCTTTACCACCGGACCCCATTTCGCAATCTCTTCCGAAACGTGGGTCTTCAGTTCTTCCGGCGACGAACCGACGATCTTGGCGCTGAAATCCGCCATGCGCTTTGCAACATCCGGATCGGACAGTGCCGTCTTGGCCGCTTCATTCAACTTCATAATCGCCTCAGGGGGCGTTCCGGCCGGTGCAAAAAGCGCGTTCCAGGTATAGGTCTCATAACCTGGCACGGTTTCGGCAATGGTCGGCACATCCGGGAAGGAGGACGCCCGCTCCGCCGTCGTCACACCCAACGCCTTCAAGGTGCCGGATTTGATATGAGCGGATGAGGATGGCAGGTTGTCGAACATGATCGAAATCTGATTGCCCAGCAGATCGTTCAAGGCCGGGCCGGACCCCTTATAAGGGACGTGCTGCATGTCGACGCCGGCCATGCTCTTGAACAGCTCACCGGAAAGGTGGAGCGGCGTGCCGTTGCCGGATGAGGCATAAGCATGCTTATCCGGCTCTTTCTTCAAGAGCGCAATCAGCTCGGCGACATTGTTGACCGGCAGCTGCGGATTGACAACCAGCACGTTCGGCACGACAACCAGCAACGAAATCGGCGCAAAATCCTTTTCAGGATCATAAGGTTTCGTCTTGAGGATCAATGGGTTAAGGGCATGTGTCGCCACCGTGCCCATGAGGATGGTATAGCCATCGGGCTCGGCGCGCGCAACGCGGTCAGCACCGAGATTGCCGCCGGCACCGGCGACGTTTTCAACAACGATCTGCTGGCCAAGAGCATCCCCCATTTTTTGCGCGATGACGCGTGCCACCACGTCGGTGGAGCCGCCTGCTGCAAAAGGCACTACGAGCGTGATCGTGCGCTCGGGAAAGGCCTGCGCCTGAGCGCCAGTGTTGAACGTCAATAAAGCTGCCGCAGATGCAGCAAGCATCAAAGCTGCACGGCGTTTCAAATATCCAATTGCCATAAAATCTCCTCCTCACGGCCCAACGGCCTGGGAGGCATAGTACTGAAAGCGATATTCGTAGCAACCTCTACATGCGATCTCAGTTTCGCTGCCTGTCGATTTGTTATCAAATACACGTCATGCGCGTTTTCGATGTCTGGACGGTCCATCGATGGCAACAAAAAACCCGCCGTGAAGCGGGTCTTTCTGCATCACGATACAGGGGCTGTTAAGCGCGGAGCACGCCGCCCGTCGTCTTCTCGACATTGCCGACGATCTTTGCGGTCAAGGCTTCGAAGTCCTCATCCGTCAGGGTCTTGTCCATCGGCTGGATCTGCACTTCAATGGCAATCGACTTCTTGTTCTCACCCAAGGAAGGGCCTTCGAAGACGTCGAAGACGTTGACGCCAGTGACGAGCTTGCGATCGGCGCTGGTTGCTGCCTTGATGATGGCGCCCGCCTCGACCGACTTGTCGACCACGAAAGCGAAGTCGCGTTTCACCACTTGGAACGGTGAAAGCTCCAGCGCCGGCTTGGTGCGCGTTGCCTTCTTCTTCGGTTCTGGCATGGCGTCGAGATAAATCTCGAAGCCGCAATAGGCACCAGAGACATCAAGAGCGCCGAGCGTCTTCGGATGGAATTCGCCGAAGTAACCAAGAACGACCTTCGGACCCATCTTGATCGTGCCGGAACGGCCAGGATGGTACCAGGACGGAGCACCGGCCTCGATCTGCACATTCGCTATCGGCAAACCGCAGGCTTCGATCACGGCAAGCGCATCAGCCTTGGCATCGTAGACATCGACGGGCTTTCCGCCGCCCTTTGCTGTGTTCGACCACATGCGGCCTGCACCGGCAAGCGATGCGGTGCCACGGCGAACGCCACCGGCGACGCGCCGCTGGCCTTCCGGCGTGTCGCCTTCATAGGTACCCGACACTTCGAAGATCGCCACGTCGCCATAGCCCTTGTCAGCATTGCGCTGGGCTGCGGTCAAAAGACCGGGAAGCAGGGATGGCCGCATGTCGGACATGTCGGCAGCAATCGGGTTGGCGAGCTTAAGCGCGGAGGAGCCGCCGCCGAAGAGCTTCGCCTGCGCTTCGGGAATGAAGGACCAGGTGACGGCCTCCAGCATGCCGCGGCTTGCAAGTGCGCGGCGCGCTGTGCGCGTGCGGATCTGCAGCGTCGTCAAAATGCGTCCGTTGATGGCGCCGAGGCTCTCAAGCGGTTCTGGCTTGATGTTATCGACGCCATGGATGCGCATGACCTCTTCCACCAGATCCGCCTTGCCATCGACGTCCGGACGCCATGATGGCACCGACACGGAAACACGCTCGCCAGAGCCTTCGATGCCGAAACCGAGACCTTTGAGGATCGCAAGGCTTTCTTCCGCCGAAACCTCTAGACCCGTCAGGCGCTTTACCTCAGAGAGTGGGAAATCAATCCACTTCGGCTCGAAGCCCTTATAGCCGACGACCTTTGCTTCTCCGGCCAAACCACCGCAAAGCTCAAGCACCAGTTCCGTCGTGCGCTCAAGGCCCGGCACCATATATTCCGGATCGACGCCGCGTTCGAAACGATAGCGCGCATCGGTGATGATGCCGAGAGAACGTCCGGTCTTGGCGATGTTGATCGGATCCCAGAGTGCCGACTCGATCAGCACATCGACGGTATTCTCGTCGCAGCCGGAATGTTCGCCGCCCATGACACCCCCGATGGATTCGAGCCCATTGTCGTCGGCAATCACCACATTGTTTGGACCGAGCTTGTATTCACGCTGATCGAGGGCAAGGATCGTTTCGCCTTCTTTCGCGCGCCGCACGACGAGATCGCCCTTGACCTTCGCCGCATCGAAGACGTGCATTGGACGGCCCTGATCGAAGGTCATGTAGTTGGTGATGTCGACCAGTGCGTTGATCGGGCGCAGGCCGATTGCCAGCAGGCGCTGCTGCATCCAGTTCGGGCTTGGGCCATTCTTCACGCCGCGCACGATGCGAAGCGAGAAGCCCGGGCAGAGAGCAGCATCATCAAGCTCCAGCTTGACATCGACCGGCGTAGCGCCCTCGACCTTGAAGCTCGGTGCAGGCCGCGTCTTCAACCTGCCGAGACCAGAGGCCGCCAGATCACGTGCGATGCCATAGATCGAGGTGCAATCCGGACGGTTCGGCGTGAGGTTGATTTCGATGACCGGATCGTCAAGTCCGGCATAGGACGCGAAAGACGTGCCGACCGGCGCATCTTCCGGCAGATCGATGATGCCATCGTGATTGTCGGACATGTTGAGTTCCTTTTCGGAACACATCATGCCGTGGCTTTCGACACCGCGGATTTTGCCGACGGAGAGCGTCACATCGATGCCTGGAACATAGGTCCCCGGACGTGCCAGCGCGCCGACCAAGCCAGCACGCGCATTCGGCGCGCCGCAGACGATCTGTACCGGCTTGCCATCACCGGCATCCACCGACAGCACCTTCAGCCGGTCCGCTTCGGGATGCTTTTCCGCCGAAAGAACCTTGGCGATGACGAAAGGCTTGTAAGCCGCTTTGTCATCGACATCCTCGACTTCGAGACCGATTGCCGTCAGACGTTCGCAAATCTGCTCCAGAGACGCATCCGTATCGAGATGCTCTTTCAGCCAGGAGAGTGTGAATTTCATGCTATATACTCCTCGACTTGACCGGTCAGACGCTCAGACCGCCGAACAGCGTCGGCATGTCGAGTGGGCGGAAGCCGTAATGGTTCATCCAGCGAACATCGGCGTTGAAGAAATCGCGCAGGTCCGGCATGCCGTATTTCAGCATGGCGATGCGGTCGAGCCCCATGCCCCAGGCAAAGCCCTGATATTCGTCCGGATCGAGCCCGCCGGCACGCAGCACATTGGGGTGAACCATGCCGCAGCCGAGGATTTCCATCCAGTCCTTGCCCTCGCCGAACTTGACGATCGGGCCGGAGCGGTCGCACTGAATATCCACCTCGAAGCTTGGCTCGGTGAAGGGGAAGAAGGACGGGCGAAAGCGCATGACGACGCTATCGACCTCGAAGAAGGTCTTGCAGAACTCTTCGAGAATCCAGCGAAGGTTTCCGACATGCGCTTTCTTGTCGATGACGAGGCCTTCGACCTGATGGAACATCGGCGAATGGGTCGCATCGGAATCCTGGCGGTAGGTCTTGCCGGGAATGACGATACGGATCGGCGGCTTCTGCGCCTCCATCGTGCGCACCTGAACCGGCGAGGTATGCGTGCGCAGAACCTTGCGTTCACCCTTTTCATCCGGCTGGAAGAAGAACGTGTCGTGCATTTCGCGGGCAGGATGCCCTTCCGGGAAGTTCAATGCCGTGAAGTTATAATAGTCGGTTTCGATATCCGGGCCTTCGGCAATGGAGAAGCCCATGTCGGCGAAGATCGCCGTAATCTCATCGACGATCTGGCTGATCGGGTGGATACGGCCGCGTTCAGCCGGAGACTGACGAACCGGCAGACTGACATCCAGCGTCTCGGCCTTCAGCCGCGCTTCAATAGCCGCATCCTTCAACTCGCTCTTGCGAGCGGTGAGAAAGTCCGCCACTTCATTCTTCAACTGGTTGATGGCGGCACCGCGTGTCTGGCGCTCTTCCGGCGTCATCGTGCCAAGCGTTTTCAGCAGCTCGGAGACCGAGCCCTTCTTGCCCAGTGCCGACAGGCGCACGGCCTCGATGGCCGCCTCGTCTGCCGCCGCAGCGATTTCCGACATCAGTTGCGATTTCAAAGTGTCCAGTTTAGTCATCTTTTCCTGCCCTGCCGGAGGTCTTGGCTCCGACATCGGTTTCAACAGCATTCTTTAGAAAGTCGGTCGCCACGATAAAGCGTCGCAGATCACTACCCATCTGCACGCGGCCAATCAACCGGGCGAGAGGCAAAAATCGGCCAAGCACACGCACCAAGCGACGCAATTCATCAATGGTCGCCTGCGGCGCACGGGCGGCCCATCCGCGATAGGCGGCATCAAGCGTTGCCTCGGTGTTTTCGGCAAAGGCGCTCAATGGCAGGAACAGCAGCCAGAGGTCGCGCGCCTGAGCGCTCGCCAGCGGCATGACCGCCTGCGGTTCTTCCTCGAAATCCATGAAGCCGATCCGGCCGCCTTTAAGAAAAAAGTCGCGAATATGTGGGCGTCCATGGCAAAGACCGGCAGCGTGAAGCTCCCCAAGCTCGATCGCCGACTGAACCAGCAACTGATCCGGATGACCTTCGCTCACCTTTCGCGCCACGATGCCCTGGATGGTCGGTCCTACGTCCTCCAGCACGATTGCGGTGTCGGAGGAATAGATGATCGCCGGAACGGTGAAGCCCGCATTGCCGAACTCGATCATCCGCCGCTTTTCGCGCGCCATCATCTCGACGGGGGAAAGGACGGGGGAGGGCCTGAGAAACGCATAGGGTAGAAGGCGGGCGGCAAAGCCCTGCAACTTGCCCCACCACCGTGGCTCTTCCGTGCCCTGACGCTTGATCCAGACGGCGCCGGAACTCAGTTCCAGACGCTGAATGCGTTTTTCGCTCATCAACAGGGTCTGCATGAGCGCAGCAATATCGGCATCTTCCAGATGAACATGGAAGCCCTTTTCCCTCTCGCTCGCGGTGGCAGCCTGAAGCATGATGATCCCGTCGGCGCCAAGGCGCCCAGCGCGCTTCCTCCTGAAAAGGAAGCATTTCAAACGTAAAACCCGCCCCGGTTGCCCGGCGCGGGTTTCAAATGAACAACGATTTGTCCGCGCCGTAATTACTTTACAGCGGATTCAAACTCGTTGGCCGTACCTGCATCCTTGAGGTACTCAAGAGCCTTCTTCGCGGCGTCGACGAGCGCGCCGAAAGCTGCCGGCTCATGGATAGCCATGTCGGACAGAACCTTACGGTCGACTTCGATGCCAGCCTTGTTCAGGCCGTCGATGAAGCGGCCATAGGTCAGGCCGAATTCGCGAACAGCCGCGTTGATACGCTGGATCCACAGAGCGCGGAAGTTACGCTTGTTGACCTTGCGGTCGCGGTAAGCGTACTGCTTGGAACGGTCAACCGCTGCCTTTGCTGCACGGATGGTGTTCTTGCGACGGCCGTAGAAACCCTTGGCTGCCTTGAGTGTCTTGGTGTGCTTGGCGCGGGAAGTTACGCCACGTTTTACGCGTGCCATGTCATGATCTCCTTAAAGTGTCCAAAAATGCGGAAAAGTCTTAGAGACCGTTCGGCAGGTAGTTCTTGACGACCTTCTTGCCGTCAGCTTCGGCCAGAACCATGGTTCCGCGCGCGTCGCGAATGAACTTGTTGGAACGCTTGATCATGCCGTGGCGCTTACCGGCGGCGGCTGCGAGAACCTTGCCGGTGCCAGTGATCTTGAACCGCTTTTTTGCAGCGGATTTCGTCTTCATCTTGGGCATTTTGCTACTCCGTTATTTTGTATCGAAACAGGCAGACGAAGCCCGTTTCAAGCTATTCAAGAACGGCCACGGCATGCCCTGCCGGACCGTTCGGACGCGCGCTTATAACCGCAGTTATGGAAAAGCGCAACGGGGAAGCCAAACTTCCCCTGCGAGAGTGGAAAACGCCGACCGCGATGCCAGCGCGCCCAAGCATTACTTCGGTGCAAGCACCATCATCATCTGGCGGCCTTCGAGCTTCGGCTCGGCCTCCACCTTGGCGATTGTCAAGGTATCTTCCTTCACCTGCTGAAGCAGCTTCATGCCGAGTTCCTGGTGAGCCATTTCGCGGCCACGGAACTTCAGCGTTACCTTCACCTTGTCGCCTTCTTCGAAGAAACGGTTCATCGCCTTCATCTTCACCTCATAGTCATGGGTGTCGATGTTCGGACGCATCTTGATTTCTTTGACCTCGACGATCTTCTGCTTTTTGCGCGCTTCGGCCGCCTTCTTCTGCGTCGAATATTTCAGCTTACCGAGATCGAGAATTTTGCAAACAGGCGGTTCTGCATTCGGCGAAATCTCGACAAGATCAAGACCGGCCTCTTCCGCCATCTTCAACGCCTGGTCCGTCGGCATCACGCCGAGGTTCTGGCCTTCTTCATCAATCAGCTGAATTTTGGGAATGCGAATTTCCCTGTTGGAGCGCGGGCCTTCCTTGACGGGGGCATCGGCTTTGAACGGTCTGCGAATGGTCGTATTCTCCTGATCTGTTTCGATATCGCGTCGGCAAAAACAGCTTGTCGGTGCAAATGGCTGAAATGTCGTGAACGCCTCTGGGAAGTCAATAGCATGGCTTTGCAAAAAAATCACCTCCTGTCGTGGTTTTTACGAATCTGGTCTACAGGGGAAAGAAACGTATGGAGAATAAGATGACGCAGCCACACGAAGCCCCACAGTATATTGTCGTCGGTGAAGGTGACGCCGCGCGCGAGATCGCCATCCTGTCTCGATCGGCGCAAGCGTCGGATCATCGCCCTGCCCTCGTCTGGCTCGGCGGCTACCGCTCCGACATGACAGGCACGAAGGCTGTCGAGCTCGATCGTTTTGCGCAACAGGAGGGGCTCGCCTGCATCCGCTTCGATTATTCTGGTCATGGCGCATCGAAAGGCGAGTTCAGAGACGGCACCATTTCACGATGGCTGGAGGAATCTCTTGCCGTTCTGGATGACAAGGCACCTGAAAGTGTCATTCTGATCGGTTCATCCATGGGTGGATGGATTGCGCTCAGACTGATCGAGGAACTGCGAAAGCGCGGCAAGCGGCCGAACGTTTCAGGTCTTGTCCTTATTGCGCCAGCGCCGGACTTTACTGCGGAACTGATCGAGCCCAATCTGACGGAAGCTGAAAAGGCGTCGCTGTCCGAGCGCGGCTACTTCGAAGAGCCATCGGAATACAGCCCCGAGCCCAACATCTTCACCCGCGATCTGATGGAGGACGGACGCAACAATCTGGTTTTGACGGGTGTGATCGATACCGGCTGCCCCGTTCATATTCTGCAAGGCATGCGCGACGACGACGTTCCGTACCAACATGCCCTGCGATTGATGGAACACCTGCCTGCCGACGATGTGGTCTTGAGCCTTATCCGTGATGGCGACCATCGGCTCTCACGTCCCCAGGACATTGAGAGAATGCTCGGTGCGGTCAAAAGCCTCGTAGCCTAGGGCACCGCGCGTCCTTAAGGGCGCACAAAGAATGCTCTACCCCCTTTGAATCGAAGCGCCGTTCTTTCCGAAAATCGATTTCGATTTTCGGGCCGATGCTTTAAGCATTTCGGCAACGCTCTTAACCATAATATTCATCTTGCGTTCATAGAGGGCCCGCTTCCGATTGACACTTACCCCTGATCTCTCTTAACACTTTATTAAGACTTCAAGGGACGGGTTTGATGATGAATGCATCGCAGGCACGGGCGCTGCTCATTGCAGTGGCGGCCGGACTACTTTCTGCGGCCTCCGTGCAGGCTGAAAACAAAGGCAGCCCGGCCATGGTGACGGGCGGCATTACATCGCAGCCGATCGGCCATTACGAATTCTGCCAGAGATACGCATCCGAGTGCGATATTCGCAGCAAGCTGACACCCGCTCCTCGCGTGACGGATTATGGCTGGACTGTCATTCGTGACATCAACACCGAAGTGAACACCACCATCGTCGCCATGACCGACCAGGAGGTCTATGGCAAGGACGAGTATTGGGAATATCCCAAGACCGCAGGTGACTGCGAGGACTTCGTGCTGTTGAAGCGCAAGAAGCTGATCGAGAAGGGCTTTGCCGTCTCCGATCTTCTCATCACCGTTGTGCGCAAGCCCGATGGCGAAGGCCACGCCGTGTTGACCGTGCGAACCAATGATGGCGACTTCATCCTCGACAATTTGTCGAACGAGGTGAAGCTGTGGACCGACACCAACTACACCTATTTGAAGCGTCAGGCTTCGTTCAACACCGGTCGCTGGGTCTCCATCGAAGATGGCCGCGATGTTCTGGTTGGCGCACTGCGCTAAACAGACAGCATTGGCAAACGCCGCTTAAGTATAGCGCTATCGAAGCGCAGAACGCGATGTCTCACCTGAGCCGTCGCGCTTTTCTTTCAGGCGGGGAACAACAGACCAGCCCAATGTCGAGCCTGCTGCGGCCGCAAGAATGGCAATCACCCCGATGATCTGCAGTGGCTCTAGGTGATGGCCGAAGGCAATACGATCAATCATGATCGCCGCCACCGGATAGATGAAGGACAGCGAGCCGGTGAGGTTGGTGGGCAATTTCTGGATTGCGCCATAGAGCAGAATATACATCAGCCCGGTGTGAACGACGCCAAGCGTCACCAACATCATCCACGCCTGCGCCTCGATGCGAGGACCCTCTGCCGAAAATGGCAGGAGCAGAAAAATGCCGGTGACCACCTGAATGAGCGCGATCAGTTGCGGCGGAACGCCCTTCAATGTCTTGGCGATGATGGCGGCCACCGCATAGAAGAAAGCCGCAGCGAGAGCGAGCGCAATTCCAGCGAGATAGTTTTCACCAGAATATCCGGCACCGGGCTCCGCATAGATGATGGCCAGCGTGCCGACAAACGAAATGGCGAGCCACACCATCTTATTGAGCGTCAGCCGCTCGGACAGGAAGACAGCGCCCATGGCCACCAGCATAAAGGGTTGGGTATTGTAAACCGCAGTCGCAATCGAAATTGAAGCGCGTGGATAGGCGGCGAATAATAGCAGCCAGTTCGTGACGATCGCCATTCCGCCGAGCACTGCGAAACCCAACTGTTTGCGCGACATGATACCGAGCCGGAAAAATCCCATTGCTGCGCAGATCGGCAGCAGGATCGCCGCGCCGAAAACGCAGCGCCAAAATACGACGCTCGTCACCGGTTGGCCGGACAAGACAACAAACAGGCCGATGGTGCCGGAAATCACCATCGCGCTTGCCATTTCAATTACGCCGCGCATCTTTTCAGTCATGGTCAAGGCCCTCATTGTGATGCAGGGATCCTAATGAAATTGATTGGAGATTGCCTTGAATTTTAAAAGGCTTTACCTCAACTATTCCTATCAAAAGAAGGCTGGAATTGGCCTTCGCTTTAAAGGACAAAGCCAATGCTCGACGATGTTGATAAGCGCATTCTGGAGCTTCTGTCGAATGACGGGAGAATGTCTGTCAAGGATCTTGCGCAGCATGTGGGACTGTCGGCGCCGAGTACATCCGAGCGGATCAAGCGGCTGGAAGAACGGGGCGTCATCCGTGGCTTTACAGTGGAAATCGACCCGGCGAGTATCGGATTCACGCTCCAGGCCATCATTCGTGTTCGTCCCTTGCCTGGCAAGCTGCATGTTGTTCAGCAACTCATCGAGGCAATCCCTGAGATTTCGGAATGCGACAAGGTGACGGGAGACGATTGCTTCATTGCCCGTCTGCATGTCCGCTCGATCGAGGAGCTGGACACCATCCTCGACCGGATCGCCGATAAGGCGGAGACCAACACATCGATCGTAAAGCTGCAGCCGGTCAAACGCCGGCTGCTTCCTCTGTCCTGAAATTTATCCGTGCCCGATGATAATGCCGGCCGCCAGAACCAGCGAGCCGCCGAGGACCACCTGAAACACGGCGCGCAGAAACGGTGTTTCCATGAACCTGTTCTGGATGAAGGCGATGGCCCACAACTCGATGAAGACGACCACAGCGGCAATCGCGGTTGCCGTCCAGAAGTGCGGAATGAGATAGGGAAGCGCGTGACCAAGACCGCCGACAGCCGTCATGACACCGGACGCCAGGCCGCGCTTTATCGGCGATCCGCGTCCTGAGAGCTTGCCGTCATCGTGAGCGGCTTCGGTAAAGCCCATGGAAATGCCCGCTCCGACAGAGGCGGAAAGACCGATTAGAAAGGTCTGCCATGTATCCTGGGTGGCGAAAGCTGCGGCGAAAATCGGCGCAAGCGTCGAGACCGAGCCGTCCATCAGGCCCGCAAGGCCCGGCTGCACATAGGTCAGCAAGAACTGGCGCTTGGAGGTCTCATCTTCTTCCGATCGCGCATCTTCGGGAAGATGCTTGTCGCTCAGCATGCCGGCAATGTCTTCATGCCCCCGCTCCGCTTCGGCCAGATCGCCGAGAAGCTTGCGGGTTTCTGCATCGGTCACGTGGCGAATTGCCTCGTCGTAGAAGCGAATGGCTTGCTGCTCCATCTCTTCGGCCTGCTTGCGGATATTGTCTAGCGACAGCGTATTGATCAACCAGTCCGGCTTGCGCTCATAAAAGCCGCGCACATGCTCGCGCCGAATAAGCGGAATGACATCGCCAAAGCGGCGCTTGTGCATGTCGATCAGGACATTGCGGTGCGCGTGCTCCACTTCAGCCATGTCGTCGAAAATCTTGGCGGATTGCGGATATTGAGCGCGCAAATGATCCGCATAGGACCGGTAGATCCGTGAATCATCCTCTTCCGACGAGATGGCCAGAGCAAGGATTTCCTGCTCGTTGAGAGAGGAAAAGGGACGTTTGGAGGAAGAGAAGAGACTGCGGAACATCGTGCCATCCTTTTAGAATGATTCTAATTACTCCTGCGATCCGTTCTTCGCAAGTCGTTTTAGAATAATTCTAAGTAGGTCTTTTTGCATGGCCTGAAAGCTGAAGGACATGTCTCGCACACCAATGGACCGCCAGTATTCGACCAATGATGGCATGCGAGCAAAGCGCCACAAAACACAAGCGCAGGCAGCGCGTTGACCCAACAGCCATCAACCCATTCGCAGCACCCAGTTTATTGAACAGACTGCCAAACGGAATCCGGATACGACACGCTTGGGGCAGACCATCATGTCCTTGATCCGGAACATTGCTGAAGGTTCGGCATTCCTCATTGGCAATGCCGCATCCTGCTGTGTTGCTCCCCAATCAAGCGAGTTTCGAGAGCGCAATGCCATCACCAGAACAGAAAATCCGTTACGCCGTCGTCGCCGGAGGCCAAATCTCACAGCAGGCCTTCATGCCCGGCATCAAGCAAACCAACAATTCCGAGCTGGCAGCGCTTGTGACCGGTGACCCGGTGAAAGCGGACAAGCTTGCAAAACTTTACGGAATAAAACCCTGGTCATACGAGCAATATGATGAGCTGCTGAAGTCCGGCGACATCGACGCCGTTTATGTTGCCACCCCAAACTTCCGTCACGCCCCGTTCGCCGTTGCCGCTCTCGAGGCTGGCATTCACGTGCTTCTGGAAAAGCCGATGGCGTCGAGTGTCGAGGAGGCTGAACAGATCCTGGCAGCACAGAGAAAAAGCGGCGCCAAGCTGATGATCGCCTACCGTCTTCATCACGAGCCTGGCAATGTCGAGCTTTTCACGCGCGCTCGTAATGGCGACTTTGGTGATCTTCGCAGCTTCTCCTCAACCTTCGCCCAGAATGTCGCAGAAGAAAACTCTCGTGGTCATAACGGCTATTGGGGTGGCCCTGTGCCAGACATGGGTGCCTATCCGCTCAATGCAGTGCGCAACCTCTTTGGCAGCGAGCCCGTCGCGGTTCACGCGGTTGGAACCAAGGCCAAAGATCGCGGCTTCAACTTTCATGATACGGTCGCGGTCACCTTGCTGTTTCCGCAAGAGCGCACCGCGCAGTTTACCGTGAGTTACGCCACCGCATCGGCCGAAAACTTCACACTGGTCGGAACAAAGGCGACGGTCGAGGCTTCGCCCTGCTATATGTTCGGGCCTTCCATGGGGATCGCTTACCGCGAAATTACCGACGAGGGAACGAAGGAACACGTCTTCGAGCCGGTAGACCAGTTTGGTAACGAGACACAGTATTTTTCCGACTGCATTCTGAACGACCGCGATCCGGAAGCCAATGGCGAGGAAGGCTTGATGGACATGCGTGTCCTGGCTGCGGTTGAGCGATCGCTTGAGACTGGGGAGACCATAACGTTACCCGCAGCTTCACGTTCTCGCAGGGTCGAAGCCGGCCAGGCGCTTCACTTGGACCCCGCTGAGCAACCATCGGAAGACGAGATGATCAGCATCATTCCCCAATCGAAGTAAATAAGATCCACGCGCCTCCATGCGTCACAAGCAATCTGCGACACGGGAACAAGCCTTTCGTGTCGCGGTTACGAGACGAGGTTCACCTTGGAGGAGACGACAATGGCTTTGAAAGCAATCGCGCTTAATGCAACCTTGAAGGCATCTGGCGGTGAGCCATCATCGACGGATCGCATGCTCGCACTCATTGCGTCGGCGATGTCAAAAGACGGCGTAGAGACCGAAACTGTTCGCCTTGCGGATTTTAACATAAAGCCGGGCGTGTCCTCTGATGAGGGCGACGGAGATGATTGGCCCGCGATTCGTCAAAAGGTTCTCGACGCAGATATTCTTATCCTCGGCACACCAATATGGCTTGGACAGCCCAGCAGCGTGTCGAAGCGTGCATTGGAGCGAATGGACGCGTTTCTTGAAGAAACCGATGATGCCGGCAGGATGGTATCTTACGGGCGGGTTGCTGCCGTAGCCGTTGTCGGCAATGAAGATGGCGCCCACCATGTTTGCGCCGAACTCTATCAGGCCCTGAACGATGTCGGCTTTACGATCGCCCCCAACGCGGTGGCCTATTGGGTCGGGGAAGCGATGGGTAGCACAAACTTCTCCGATCTGGAGCACATCTCCGAAACAGTGACGAAGGCCGTCGACATGCTGGCTCGCAACACTGTGCATTTGGCAAGGCTGACCAAAGCAAACCCCTATCCAGGTGAAGCGTGAGAAGGGGTATTCATATCTTCCTACATCAAGCGAGTGACGCCTTGGGTCTCAATCATACCGCTAATTAGTCGGCTAATAAAATTGCCTTGATCGGGTCTTTAAAAGCTCGGAGGCGTGCAGGCACTGATCACCTCGCACGGCACCGGCCCAACGCACCGAAAGACATGGGGACGCCTGCTTTCGAAATAGTAGGCGTCACCCGGCCCAAGAATGCGGCGCTCGTCATCGACGGTGACCTCCAGCCGGCCAGACAGCACGATGCCACCCTCCTCCCCATCATGAACTAGAGGCACACGTCCGGTGCTGGCGCCGGGTTGATAACACTCTTTGAGAATCTGCAGGTTCCTGCCGAACAGGTTATCTCCGATTTGCCGATAGGAAATCGGCCCCTTGCCGATCTCGACCAGCTCTTCCGCAGCATAGAACGCCTTTCGTGGCTTGTCCGGCTCGAAGGCGAAAAACTCTGCAAGGCCAATCGGGATGCCGTCCAGGATCCGCTTCAGGGCACCAACGGACGGATTGGCCGAATTGGACTCGATCAGCGAAATCGTCGAGTTCGTTACGCCTGCCCTGCGGGCCAACTCGCGTTGCGACAACTTGTGCATCGACCGAAGATGACGCAATCTGTTGCCAATATCGACGCTCATTGAAATCTCCGCGTTTCACATGTTCGGTATAGCGCAAACATACACCCTTCTACTCAGTTAAAACAATAGGTTAGTACTGAATAGAAAAGGACTTGTTTACAGCCATAAAGTCGCGGATGGATGCATCATCCAAGTCAAGGGGACCCTCATGGACCATCAAACCAAAGCCAACATGCCAAACCTCGCCAATTTCTGGATGCCGTTCACGGCGAACCGCCAGTTCAAGGCGTCACCCCGTCTGCTGGCAAGTGCCGAGGGCATGTACTACACCGATATTGACGGCAAGCGGATCCTCGACGGCACAGCTGGCTTGTGGTGCGTGAATGCGGGCCACGGCCGCAAGCGGATTTCGACGGCTGTCGAGCGACAGCTCTCCACGATGGATTTTGCGCCCACCTTCCAGATGGGCCATCCCATCGCTTTCGAATTTGCCGAAAAGCTCGCCGCACATGCGCCGGGCGGTGCCGCTGCCGAACTCGATCGCGTCTTTTTCACAGGTTCTGGTTCTGAATCTGTAGACACAGCGCTCAAGATTGCGATCGCCTATCAGCGCGCCATCGGCCAGGGAACACGCACACGCATCATCGGCCGTGAGAAGGGTTATCACGGCGTTGGCTTCGGCGGCATCTCGGTTGGCGGTCTCGTCAACAACCGCCGCGTTTTCCCGCAGATCCCCGCCGACCATATGCGCCACACACTCGACTTGGAGCGCAACGCGTTCAGCAAGGGTCTACCACAGCATGGTTTGGAGCTTGCGGAAGATCTGGAGCGTCTCGTCGCCCTCCACGGCGCAGAGACGATTGCCGCGGTGATTGTCGAACCGATGTCGGGTTCGGCCGGCGTGATCCTGCCACCCAAGGGCTATCTGGAAAGGCTTCGCGCCATTGCCGACAAGCATGGCATCCTGGTGATCTTCGATGAGGTCATCACCGGTTTCGGTCGTCTTGGTCAGCCATTCGCCACCGATTACTTCGGCGTCGTTCCGGATCTGGTCACGACCGCCAAGGGTATCACCAACGGCTCGATCCCGATGGGCGCGGTGTTCGCGAAGCGCTACGTCTATGATGCGCTGATGCACGGCCCGGAAAACCAGATCGAGCTCTTCCACGGTTACACCTATTCAGGTCACCCGGTTGCCTGCGCCGCCGGCATCGCGACGCTCGAGATCTATGAAGAAGAGAGCCTTCTGACACGCGCGGCATCTCTGGCGCAGAAATGGGAAGATGCCCTCCACGGATTGAAGGGCGCACCGCATGTGGTCGATATCCGCAATCTCGGCCTCGTCGGCGCCATCGAACTTGCCCCGCGTGACGGTGCTCCAGGAACACGCGCTTACGACGTCTTTGTCGATTGCTTCAAGAAGGGTCTTCTTGTCCGCGTTACGGGAGACATCATAGCGCTCTCTCCTCCACTGATCATCGAGGAAGACCAGATCGATACGATCGTCTCCATGATCGGGGATGCACTTCAGCGAGCTGCGTGATCGCTCAAGCTCTGAAGAAGGTCCGGGGTGAGGAACCCGCCCCGGACCGTATTCGACCAGATTTAGTCAAAATTTAAGATTTTTCATCCCGTTGTAATATAACGACAAAAATCCCCATACCAAAGCAAAGTCACGCTTTGCTTTCTGCACTTCGTATAGCTGTTTTTGCTGGATCTTGATCGCTTTGCGATGCCTCGACTTGAACACGTTGTTCGATCGATTCGGCGACTTTGCGAGTCTGCACGCGTATGTCGGGCACAGCAGTAATTTCCCAAAACTGCCCCGCTGTCAAGGCACCCACAGCGAATAGGTCAGACTGCGGATGCCCGTCGGGCTTGAGAACATGGTTCTGCGCATCGACCCTGATGCCTAGTCCAAGTGGGTCGGTATCGATCATTTTATCTGTGACCATCTGCTGCAGAAGCGGAGAGTGGGAAATGCCAGCTCGCTCCATGCCGGTACAATTTACCAGCCAGTCGAAGGGCAAACAAACCTGGCCCGTTTCACCTCGTTTACGGTAGGTCAGGAAAGGCCCCTCCTCCGCCCTGGCAATACTTTGTACAAAACCAGCGTGAACTTCGACCACATCCTGCTTCAGCAATCCAGCGAAGACCTCATGCACTTGCGGCGCGACCCGGTGCCGGTGAATATTCCACCAGGCAAGGGCATGGCGAAGGAACCGCGCCCGCTTCGGTTCATCCAGGGACTGCCAGAGCTTTTGGGTCTGTGGACGCAAACCATCCATGACAGCACGCCACTCCGCGCCCGCTCTTACAAGGCGTCGAAGATCGGCCAGGATCTGACTAATTTCGCTGCAGCCTGGATTGAGCTCCGGGTCTACAGGGGTAACAGGCGATGTGCTGTGGCTATGAGGGACAAGGCCTCGGCGGGAGATCACATGGATCTTTCCGCGATGCCCCATATTCCTCAGCGACAAAACCTGATCGATCATCGTCAAGCCGGACCCCAAGATACAGATCGTGTCATCGGGCTGAACTCTGGAGAGCCAGTTAAGACGCCATGGGTTTCGGACGACGCGGCGCAGCAGCGCCATATCGGCCTCTCGAGTTAGCCGCGGTAAACTTGCCGTCCCGACGCCAAGACACAGGACCCCCCTTTTAGCAATCAGCGACGTTCCGTCACTAAGACGAAAGGCGACACGGCCCTCACCAATGGCTGAACACGACATCGCCTTGGCCTTGATGAAGTCAACTCGAATCCGTTGCCTTTGATCTCGAAGAAGGGCGGCGAGCGTATCGCGCAAATAAAGTCCGTAGTCGTTTCGGCTGGCAAAGCCAGACCCGTCTACGTCCCGTCCTCGGCTACTCAGCCAATTGAGAAAGTCGTCGGGACGATCGACAAAAGCGCTCATTCGCGCTGCTGGTACATTTAACCGATGAAGATGCAGTTCAGTGCGATATGCCGTTCCTCTTCCGAAGCTCGCATCATCGCCGACGATGGCAATTGATGTCCCTGCCGGAAGCAATTGCAAAAGGTTGGTCACTAGACTGATCGCTGAAAATCCGGATCCCACCACCGCGACGTCATAGATCATATTAGCCTCCTTGGTATTGCATGACCAACAAAGCTCACGCCAACTCAAAAAGCAAATGAAAGCATCGACACACAGAGGCCTTGGGGTGCCGCTCGGCAGCGTTCCAGAAATCGGTTAGCCGCGGCTAACACGCTGAACGGGCGTTCCGCCTCGCGCATTTGCCGAGCCACCAAACTCTATTTCTGATTCAAAATGCCGTTGTATGACGCTGAAAAGATTCATGTTTGGCTTAAGAAATGCCTATTGCGTCAAAAAGAGAATCGGCGCTTATATTCCAGTTGCGGAAAAATCCGATTTCGACGGAAAAAACCGCAACTGATCTAACGAGCGGAAAAGAGAGAAATGACACCTGGTGCTGACCCCAACATTGCTGAAAGAGCGCCCGATCTCACGAGCCTCATCTTACAGCATTCGGCAGCTTTGTCTGCACAGCTTCAGGCGCACAATGCTCACACATTTGCGCCGTTGTCCGAAAAGACCATGCGTACATTCTCTCCTTCCGAGACAGCAAAGCTAATCGGTATTGGTGAGGCCTATCTTCGCCAGATCGCCGCCGAAATGCCGGACCTCAGCGCCTCGCAGAGCGGCGGCCGCCGCAGCTATTCTGTCGATGACATCCACGCGATCCGCAAACACCTCGATCAGGGTGCCCGCGGTACCCGCCGCTATCTTCCGCATCGCCGTGAAGGTGAGGCGCTCCAAGTCGTCGCAGTCATGAATTTCAAGGGCGGCTCAGGCAAGACGACCACCTCCGCGCATCTCGCTCAATATCTGGCGTTGCGCGGCTATCGCGTTCTCGCCATCGACCTTGACCCGCAGGCCAGTCTGTCCGCCCTCTTCGGTCACCAGCCTGAATTGGATGTCGGTCCAAACGAAACACTATATGGTGCCATCCGCTACGACGATGAACAGCGTCCGGTGGCAGAAATTGTCAGGGGCACCTACATCCCTGACCTCCACATCATTCCTGGCAATCTGGAGCTTATGGAGTTCGAGCATGACACGCCTCGTGCTTTGATGCGCCGCGCGCCTGGCGATACATTGTTCTTCGCCCGCATCGGTCAGGCAATCGCTCAGGTGCAGAACTTCTACGACGTCGTTGTCATCGATTGCCCTCCACAGCTCGGCTATCTGACACTGTCTGCCCTAACGGCTGCGACCTCGGTTCTCGTTACCGTTCATCCGCAAATGCTCGACGTGATGTCGATGAACCAGTTCCTGGCAATGACCGGCGATCTTCTCTCTGAAATCGGCCGTGCCGGTGCGCGCTCGGATTACCATTGGATGCGTTATCTCGTGACGCGCTTCGAACCGAGCGACGGACCGCAGAACCAGATGGTGGCGTTTCTCCGTTCCATCTTCGGTGAGAACGTTCTGAACCATCCAATGCTGAAGAGCACGGCGATCTCCGACGCCGGTTTGACCAATCAGACCTTGTTTGAAGTCGAACGGACCCTCTTCACCCGGTCGACCTATGACCGTGCCTTGGAAGCCATGACTAACGTAAATGCCGAAATTGAAGGCCTGATAAAAAAAGCGTGGGGTAGAACCGCATGAGCAGAAAGCAAATCTTCGCCAATCTCGGCGGCAATAATGCCGATAACAACGAAGCCGCTGCGGACCGTCCGCGCCCACGTATTCGACCTATTCTCGGCTCGCCGGATCTGGTTACCGATACGGTCAACTCGCCGGTTGGAATGATAGGCCAGTCTCTCAACGAAGTTTCCGAACGCAGCAAGCGTGCCGAGGAAATCGAAAAGAAGCTGGCTGAAGGCCTGGCGATCGTTGCGCTTGATCCTGCCGATATCGATCCATCCTTTATTCCCGACCGCATGCCGGCATCTCGCGAGGCAGATGTGGGTCTGGTCGAAGCCATTCGTGAGCAGGGCCAACAGGTCCCGATCCTGGTTCGCCCGCATCCAGATAGGCCCGGCCGCTATCAGGTCGCCTTCGGACATCGTCGTCTGCGTGCTGTCGCGGAAATCGGTATTCCTGTTCGTGCCGTCGTTCGTGATCTGACAGACGAGCAGCTTGTCGTCGCACAGGGCCAGGAAAACAACGAACGCCGCGATCTCAGCTACATCGAGAAAGCACGCTTTGCACAGAAGCTGCAGCTCAGGTTTTCGCGTGAGACCATCATGGCGGCGATGTCTCTCTATAAGAGCGATCTTTCCAACATGCTGTCGGTCGTAGGCCGTATTCCCGATGATATCGTGGACAAGGTTGGTCCTGCTCCTGGCGTTGGTCGTCGCAACTGGATGGATCTCGCTGATCAGTTGACGTCATCCAAGGTGAATGATGTCGCACGGTCCTTCCTTGAGGACGATCGCATCGAAAGGCTCGCCTCGGAAGAACGTTTCAAGGCTCTGCTGGAATATCTCAAGCCGAAGGTGGAACCCAAGCGCAGCGGTGTTCTGGCGTCGAAGAGCGGTCAAAAACTCGCGAAGATCGTCGAGACGGACCGCAAGATCGACATCTCCATCGACCGTAAGGAAGCTCCTGAGTTCGCGTCTTTCGTTCTGGAGCACCTTCAGGCTCTGTTTGAGGAGCACCGCTCTAAACAATAGTGCCCGTCTGCTACGCGAGGTCAACCGAGGCTTTGCGATAGCGACAGGTTCGAACACGACATTCAGGCGCGATACGACTTTCTCAAGATTCGATGCGCTTTAACGAAACCAACGAGTGAAACAGAAACAGGAGCATCTGGCCCAAAAGAAAAAAGCCCCCGAACGTTGCCGCGCGGAAGCCTTTCTTTGATTTAAGCACCCGAAGAATCTCATTTCCGCGAATCATAGTCAAGAGTCTTGGCATCGAATTCTTTTCGGTGAGCGATTTTCTTTTGCCTTTTTGAAGGTGAAAGACATGAATAGCGATACTGTAACGACGCCCTTTGGGCGGCGAGGGGTTAGTTATGCCCAACTCGCACACCAATTTGCGTCTCAACGCATCAATACGGAACATTCCATCGACAAGTGGAAACTCTTCCGTCGCATCTGTGAAGCAAGAACCGTCCTAGGCGTTTCAGACCGGTCTCTGGCCGTTCTCAATGCGCTTCTCAGCTTCTATCCGAAAACAGAGCTGTCCGACGAACATGGCTTGGTGGTCTTCCCGTCCAACGACCAACTGTCACTGCGGGCCCATGGAATGTCGGAGCAGACATTGCGCCGGCATCTTGCAGCACTCGTTGATGCTGGTCTTATTCTGCGCAAGGACAGTCCAAACGGAAAACGCTATGCCAGGAAGAATCGCGCTGGCAGTATCAGCGATGCTTTCGGATTCTCGCTCGCACCTCTCATCGCACGCTTTGACGAGATCGAAGCCATTGCGGAAATGCTGGCCGAGGAACGCCTTCAGCTCCAGCGCATGCGTGAAAAGATCAGCCTGTGCCGCCGTGACATTGTCAAACTCATCGAACTTCTTGCCGACTGCACCGACCAAGATCAACTGGACGTCTTTCACACACGTCAAATCGTCATCACTGCGAAGATGGATCGCAAGACAAAGGCACCGCAGCTCAACCTTATTCTCGATGAACTGAGCGAAATCCGGCATGATATCGCTAAGCTTTTGGAAAAACAGCTAGAAATCGAAAAAATAAGCGCCAATGCCTATCAAAATGAGCGGCTTATACAGAGTTCAGAATCCGAATCCTATTTTGAAGATGGCAGCCCTGTGGAAAACGCGGACACTCCGGAAGCGGAGATGGTGGAGACACATCCATCGGCGATTAACGCAAACCAATCCTCAAAAAGCGAGGGAACCCTCAGCGAAGAGAAATATGATCTCCAGACGGTGCTACGAGCCTGCCCTGAGATCGCGCTTTACGGCCCCAATGGCACTGTGAGGAGTTGGATGGACCTCAAAACTGCAGCCAATGTGGTGAAAACCATGCTCTCTATCAGTCAATCGGCTTATGATGAAGCTGAGAGACAGGTAGGCCCACAAGCCACCAGTGCAATCATAGCGTGTATTCTGGAAAGATCTGGACAGATCAATTCCGCCGGAGGCTATCTACGAAGCCTGATCAAAAAGAAGCATAGCAACAGCTTCAGTGTGAAACCGATGCTAATGGCGCTTCTTCGTTCGAAAATGTCAGCTAACCTGGCTCCAGCATGACTTCGTTGCTGAAAACACCTCCCATGCCGCATATTCGGCCTGCTGAACCAAAAGGGCGAAGACAACGACCGAGATCAAAACCAGTACCGTAGACACACCATCCCTTCGCAATCTGCATTGGGCTTCCCATATCAGAAACAAGAAGAGCAATGACACGGAGCAGCCCATTGAACGACCAGAGCGTATCACTGAAGCCCATGGGACCTGTGACGGAAGCGTCGACGGCCAGAGCGCTGCTGGCGCTTATCCGCAACCCACTCGAAGCACTGCCACCGGCAGTCTTCACCGAACCGCTGGTGTTTTCAAAAGTCGCCGGGCGGGTCAGCATCTACATCTCCGACCCGGCGCTTATCCATGAAGCACTTGTGAAGAATGCGGATGTGTTGGGAAAGGGCGATCAGGTTCGTCGTGCACTTGGCCCCGCGCTTGGGTCAGGACTATTGACGGCCGATGGAGCACACTGGAAATGGCAACGCCAGTCAGTCGCCAGCGCGTTTCGACCATCTTCCTTGACGGCACTTCAACCCGCCATGCTCGACGCTGCAAGACAAACGCGCGACCGATTGTTGGGCCACCAAGGTGGAACGGTCGATATTGGCCACGAGATGATGAAGACGACCTTCGATATCATTGTCGAGACGATGATGTCCGGTGGTCATGGCATTGATGTTGAACGGGTTGAACGCAGCATCACCGATTATCTTCGCCCTAGCGGCTGGACCTTTGCACTTGGTGTTGTCGGTGCGCCAGACTGGACTCCCTATCCGGGACGACAGCGGGCCATGAGGGCGGTGGAATTTTTACGCTCGAGCCTGATGAGCGTCTTGGAAGAGCGCCGGCGTAACCCGTCGGATCGTCAGGATCTCGTTTCCATGCTGATCTCCGCGAGCGATCCCGAGACCGGGCGTATGATGACCGATGTCGAGATCATCGACAATCTCATGACCTTCATCACCGCCGGCCATGAAACGACAGCTCTTGGTCTCGCCTGGACCTTCGATCTTCTGGCGCGGCATCCCGAATGCGAGGTCCGGCTGTTGGCGGAAATCGAAGATGTCACACAAGGCGGAGAGGTGAGGCCGGAGCACATCGGGGAACTCAATTACACGAGGCAGGTGTTTTCCGAAGCAATGCGTCTTTATCCACCAGCTCCGATCATCACGCGGACGGCGCTAAAGGACTTCAAGCTTGGAGATTATCTTGTGCCTGAAGGCACCGTCATGTTCGTTCCAATCTATGCCGTCCATCACCACGCCGCGATCTGGAATGAACCGGAGAAATTTGACCCTGACAGGTTCCTGTCTGACGCGACGAAGGCCCGGCACCGTTATGCCTATATGCCTTTCGGGGCAGGCCCGCGCGTGTGCATCGGCAACGCTTTCGCCGTGATGGAAGCCGTCGCGGTTTTGGCTGTTATCTTGCAGAAGATGCGCTTGAGAACAGACGGCATCACGCCCGAGCCGCTGATGAAGGTAACGCTGAGACCAAAAACCAGCCTAAAGATGAAGGTCGCATCAGCGTAATGCTGCACTGAGAGCCATGTGCAGGCTTGTAAGAAAATGGCCAGCGGATCGTCGCTGGCCATAATGGTTTCACATATCGACTTTGGCGTTCTCGCCCATATCTGGACGTGTGTTGCTGACGGCTGCGGCGGCCATCTTGATGTAGCTAATGACGGTGCCAGGGCTGTCCCAGTACTCAGCGGAGGAAGGCATGACTTTCAGGACACGAATGGACGGGTCTTCCGCACTGTCCCACCAGGCTTTTGCCGGCGTCGACCACAGGTCTCTGATCCGCTCACGGTCGTTTTGAACCTCAGCGGTACCGGAAATCGAGACGTATTTCTGTCCCTTCGAGTCGGCGAAGGCGAGGCAGACATTTGGGTGTCGGGCGATCTCCTCATCCTTGTGACTAGCAACATCGGTGAGGAAGTAAAAAGCATTCTCCAATCGCTCTGCATGCGCTGCCATGGGTCGTGCGCGAAGATCGGACCCGGTCTGCGTTGTCAGCATGCAAAAGCCGATCTTTTCAGCCAGGTCCCAAACCTTTGTGGTGTCGTCTTCGATATGTGCCATCTGGCCCTCCTCTGATCGATCCTCCCTCAACGAGCTTCGCTATGACATCGTTCCTCTGAAGGAACTTCGAACGCACACGGCCATTTTTCCTTCAGGTCCTATCGGTAGAGAGAGACAATCACATGCAAAGCAAAGAACTGGGTAAAAGCGATCCATGGAGCGAACGCAACTTCGTGCTCGTCCTGGACGATGGCGAAGAGGCGTTTGGTGCCATCACCAAATTCTGCGGAGAGCAGAACATCACGGGAGCATCATTGACCGCAATCGGTGCTTTCAAACGCGCCAAGCTCGGCTTTTTCGACTTCACCCAGAAACGCTATATCGACATTCCGGTCGATACCCAGTCGGAAGTTTTAAGCGCCATTGGGGATGTGGCCGTCGATGACGAAGGAAAAGCCAGCGTCCACATGCATGCTGTTCTCGGTTTTGCCGATGGCTCGACCAAAGGAGGGCATTTCATCAGTGGCATCGTTCATCCGACATTGGAAATCATCATCCGCGAAAGTGCTGTCGCTTTGCGTCGACGCAAGAGGCCTGATCTGGGGATCGCCCTTCTCGATGTGTGACGGGCTTGCTTCTGATCGCGTGCCCCGGCGATGTCTCGTCTAGAGCTTGTTTGAAGCTCAATGTAAGAAATCATTAAATAAACCCTGGCGTTCAAACACCGTTGTGAATCATCTAATGATTTCAGATAGGCAATGACTTAAAAAAAGAAGCGCCGACGCGGATATAACAATTATCAATTTTTTATAAAATACTTTTTCTGTAAAAGACGCAATTGTGAGACGATTAGACGATGATTCTATCAATGTAATGACTTTTATATTGAATTTCTATTTGCGTAGTTCGCTAGTAATATTCGACGTTAACCATTCATCAGACGTTTCGCTAGGAATTTATCTCGAATTCAAACGAGAGGAAATCCTATGCAGTTCCGTTCCCTGAAAAGTAAAATAGCAGTCTTATCCGCCTTCAGTGTTCTTGCGGCCGTGGGTGGACTGTTGACCTACAGCCTCATAGCAACGCAGAACAGTCAAGCGGTCGTCGCAGAGAGCGTGTCGGAGTTGACGCGCGATTTGACGAAGGAAAGCCTGCAGCGCCTTGCCACAGCACAGGCTAGTAAGATTCAGGGGTCGCTCAACGAGGCTTTCGATGCCGCCCGTAACATGGCGCGTAGTTTCGAAGCCTTGACGAACGGCGATGCATCTATTCCCCAAGAGGCGCGCAGAGGTCGCCTCAATCAGATCCTGCTGAATGTGCTGAAGGACAATCCAGCGTTCAACGGCACCTATAGTGCATGGGAACCGGGCGCTCTGGATGGGATGGACGAGCGTTTCAAGGACAATCGCAAGACGGGCTCGGACGCGACGGGCCGTTTTCTGCCCTACTGGACGCGAAACGCCGCGGGTCAGATCGATATCCAGCCTCTGGTGGAATATGACAGCCGGGATTTACATCCCAATGGCGTCACGAAAGGGGGCTGGTATCTCGGTCCTCAGAGCGGTGGGGGCGAGAGCATTCTCGATCCATTGCCCTATATCGTTCAAGGCAAGAATGTCTATCTTGCCACCATGTCGGTGCCGATGACGGTCAACGGTCGCTTCGCCGGCGTAGCCGGCGCAGATTTTGACCTGTCTTTCGTTCAGGAACTGGCACAGTCCGTAAAGGCCGGAATCTACAGTGGCCGGGCCGTCGTGGAAATTATCAGCTACAAGGGCCTGATCGTCGCCTCCAGCCGCAATCCGGACCTCATCGGTCAACCATTTGACCGGAACGATCCTGAACTTCGCGCCGTCCTTCAAAAAATCCAGGCCGGTGAAGCCAATGTCTATAACGACGAAAAGGAACTGCGCGCCATCGCTCCGATCATGATCGGACGGACAAAAACGCCCTGGTCCGTCATGATCGAGGTTCCCGTCGAGGTGGCGCTCGCCAAAGCTGCCGACCTAGATCATACGCTTGCGCAGATGAGTGCGCGTGACGGCTGGATGCTGGCGGCCGTAGGTCTCGCAGTCCTGATGTTTGGTGTCGCCACAATGTGGTATGTGGCCCGCTCCATCGCGGCCCCGATCAGCGCCATGACATCGGCGATGAGCAGTCTTGCAAATGACAATTTCGAGGCCGTCATTCCCGGTATTGGACGCCCTGACGAAATCGGAAAGATGGCCGCAGCCGTGCAGGTCTTCAAGGAAAATGGCCTGCGCGCCCGCACGTTGGAAAAGGAGACTGAAAGCAATCGTCGTGAAACCGAGGAGGAGCGGCGTCGCAGTGCAGAGCGTGATGCCAAGCGGAACGATGAAATGCGTAACGCTACCGAAAGTCTAGCGGAGGGTCTCAAGCGGGTTGCCGAAGGCGACCTGACTTTCAGCTTCGACGAAGCCTTCGCCGATGAATACGAAAGCTTGCGGCGAGATTTCAATGCAGCGGTGACGCAGTTGAGGCAGGCGATGGTTTCTGTGGCGGCTGCGACCACTGCAATCGACGACGGATCACGTGAACTCAGCCAGGCTGCCAACGATCTTTCCAAGAGGACGGAACAACAGGCTGCGGCGCTCGAGCAAACCGCTGCGGCTCTTGACGAGATTACGGCGAATGTCTCGAGCTCAACCAAGCGGGCTCAGGAAGCGCGCACCGTTGCGATTGATGCGAATGAGGCGGCGCGCAAATCCGGGGTCGTGGTGGCGGACGCCGTGGATGCCATGAAGCGTATTGAGACGTCGTCGAGCCAGATATCCAACATCATCGGTGTGATCGACGAAATCGCCTTCCAGACCAATCTCCTGGCTCTTAACGCCGGTGTGGAGGCGGCTCGTGCCGGCGAAGCAGGCAAGGGTTTCGCCGTGGTGGCGCAGGAGGTCCGTGAACTCGCACAGCGTTCTGCGCAGGCGGCGAAAGAAATAAAAGGGCTGATCCGCAATTCATCGATGGAAGTGGAGGGCGGTGTCAGACTGGTTCAGGAAACCGGGTCCGCTTTGAAAGCGATCGAAGACTATGTGGCGACTGTCAATCACCACATGGATGCGATCGCAACGTCTGCACAGGAGCAGTCCCTCGGTCTCTCAGAGGTCAATGCCGCCGTCAACCAGATGGACCAGACAACCCAGCAGAATGCCGCGATGGTGGAGGAGGCAAGCGCGTCCAGCACCTCGCTTGCCAACGAAGCAGATAAGCTGCGCCGTCTGGTCGCGCAGTTCGAGACAGGCAGAGCGCTATCCCGACAGACCGCCGCAGCCCGGCCCGAGGCAGTCCGCTATGACCACAGGGCAACGCAATCGCCAGCGCGGCGTCTCCTCGCCAAAGTAGCAGGTGGTGTCGGTTTGCGTGGAGAGACGGCTGCTGAAAGCTGGGAAGAATTTTAAAGCATGTCGCGCAAAACTGTGCAGAGCGGTTTTGAGATAACGATGCGACAAAACAAGAGCCTAGAGCGTAATGGGCGAATCTGAGAAATCGCGACAAACTTTAAGGATACCCGACGACATTTATTCTGTGCCCAGGGACGATGTTTCGACCCGTCCCTGGGCCGCACCATTCGATAGCGACCACCGCCTTGGAAAGGCTTTGTCGCTGCAAATAGAATGCTGCGGTATGTGTCTCCACCGGCGGGCCAGCGATACCCCGGATATTTTTTGTTTCTAGCGCAAATAGGCGACGTGGTTGTCCTCGAAGATCTCGCGGTTCACAAGAGCACTAAGGCGGCATAGGCATCGAAAGAACGGGCACTTGGTTCCTGTTCCTGCCTTACAGCCCCGATCTCAATCCCACTGAGATGGCTTTCTCCAAGATCACGGCCACCTGCGCGCCGCAGCCGCAAGAATGTTCAAGACCCTTTCAAATGTTCTCGGATCAATTTGCAATCTCTTCAAGAGAACCACGTGCTAAAACTATCTCAAAGCAGCGGGGCTATGCATCCGATTAAACGCATAGTGGTTTGAGTAGATACTGTGAGCTGACTGTAGCGAGCCGACCCTTTGCCGTTCAGGCGATGGGTTCGTTCGTGAATAGGTGGCAAGCGGTTCGATCGCCTGAACCTCAGCTCCAGTCTCCCGACCAAACCTGGACAACGTGCCCGGGCGACACTTCCTGATAGGTGCGTGCAGGAGGGTTGAAATCCTTGTTGCGGATGGGGCTTTTCAGCTCGCCGATCGTCAGTTTGCGGCGCAATCGCCTGCGCGACGGGTCTGGTACGGGAACAGCCGATAGGAGCCGGCGCGTATAGGGGTGTTGCGGGTTGGAAAAGACCGCTTCACGAGGTCCGGTTTCGACGATTTCTCCCAGATACATGACTGCCACGCGGTGGCTGATGCGTTCTACCACGGCCATGTCATGGGAAATGAAGAGAAAGCCGAGCTTCAATCTTTCCTGCAAATCGAGCATCAGGTTCACGACCTGCGCCTTGACCGAAACATCGAGTGCCGAAACGGCTTCGTCGGCAATGATCAGCCCGGGCTCAAGTGCCAGGGCTCTGGCAATGCAGATACGCTGGCGCTGCCCACCGGAGAATTCATGCGGGTAGCGGCTTCCCATGTCAGCCGAGAGCCCGACTTCACCAAGCAAATCGCGTGCAAGCTTGCGCCCATTCCTCGGTGTTTCCAGTCCGTGGATAAGCAGCGGTTCCGCAATTGCATTCTCAACCGTCAGCCGCGGATTGAGGCTTGCAAACGGGTCCTGAAAAATCATCTGCACCTGGCGGGACAGATCGGCTCGGCGAAAGGACTTAACCTCGTTGCCATTGATCCGGATCGAGCCAGAGTGCGGGCTGTTCAATCCGGCGAGCAGGCGTCCCGTCGTCGATTTTCCACAACCCGACTCTCCGACGATGGCAAGTGTTTCCCCTCGTGCCAAAGAAAAGCTGACATTTTCCACGGCGTGAACACGCGCCTGCACCATGCGGGTATAGGGAGAGCGTATTTCGAAGCGGCCGGACAGCTTCTCGACTTCAAGCAGCAGGGGACCCGACGTATCGACCGTATCTGGCCGACTTGGGACCGGCAGAGCAAGACCTGTCTCCATATCGATGATGGGGAAGGGCCGCGGCCCGCCTTCACCGGCGGAGCCCAACTGCGGCACGGCGGACAACAGGGCTCGGGTGTAGGGGCGCTTGGGCGCAGCGAAGACATCGGACGTCGCGCCCGCTTCGATCTGGTCGCCGCGATAAAGGACCATTGTGCGATCGGCGATTTCGGCAACGACCCCCATATCATGGGTGATGAACAGAACGGCTGTGCCTTCCTCTTCCTGAAGGATTTTGATGAGGTCCAGAATTTGCGCCTGGATGGTCACGTCGAGAGCGGTCGTCGGTTCGTCGGCAATCAGGAGAGCCGGCCGGCAGGCCAAGGCGATCGCAATCATGACGCGCTGGCGCATACCGCCTGAAAATTGATGCGGATAATCGTCGATGCGCCTGGCTGCGGACGGAATGCGTACCTTTTCCATCAGCTTGATTGTTTCTGTCCGTGCCTGCTTTTTGGAGATGCCACGGTGGGCGATCAACGGCTCCGCGATCTGTTCACCGACCGTCAGCACTGGGTTGAGGCTCGTCATCGGCTCCTGAAAGATCATCGCGATCTGGTTGCCTCGGATCGTCCGCATCCGGGCGGGGGAGGCGCCGATCAGCTCTTCCCCGTTCAGCTTGATCGATCCTTCGATCTTGCTCGAATTCTCCGGCAGCAGTTGCATCACCGACAGTGCCGATACGCTCTTTCCCGAACCGCTCTCGCCGACGATTGCAAGCGTTTCGCCCGCGTTGATATCGAGATTGAGGTCGCGAACGATGGCATTGAACTTGCCCTCGCGCAGGAAGGAAATCTTCAGGTTGCGGATCGAGAGAACAGGATGAGGGGTGGCTTCGGTCATTGTGTCTTTTTCCCTAGGCGCCGGGTTTGCCTACGCCGCCCAATGCGGCGGAAGAGCGTGGATCGAGCCAGTCTCGGAGGAGGTCGCAAACACCGTTCAGGATCAGGATCATCGCCACAAGCGCAAGGCACGGCCAAACCAGCAGCATAGGTTGATGCGCGATGGCCGCGCGCCCGGTCCCGATCATCAGTCCCAGCGACGGGGAGGGCGGTACGACCCCCAATCCGAGAAACGAAAGACCCGATTCCAGAACGACGGCGGCCGCGGTGACGAAGCTTGCCTGGACCAGCAGAGGGCCCATGATATTGGGAAGGATGGTCTTCACCATGATCCGGCCATTGCTCGCGCCCATGGCTCTTACGGCTTCCACATAGTCCTGGGAGCGTACAGTCAGCACACTGGCATAGGCGACGCGGGTAAACCCGGGAACGAAGACTACCGACAGGACAGGGATCAGCGTTATCGGGCCAGGGCCGTAGAGCGTGACCGCGAGCATCGCAAGGAGTAGTGGCGGAAAACACAGGACGATATCCATGGCGCGGAGCGTGAAGATTTCCGACAAGCCACGCATATAGCCGCCGAAGATACCAAGCGCCGTGCCAACGATCGCCGACAGGAGCGCCGTCGACAAGGCTATGAAAATCGAGATACGAACACCAAACAGCAGACGGGAGAAAACGTCGCGGCCCATCTCATCCTGCCCTAGCAGGAAAGCAGCGGAGGGTGGGGCAAACCGCTGTCCCATGTTCATCTTCAGCGGATCTGGGATCGGCAGGACAGGAGCGAGGAGGCACGCCGTCACCATGAGCGTCAGCAGCACCGGCCAGATGAGACGGAGTGAGCGCGTCATTTGCGGACCCTCGGATCAGTAATGCCGTAGACGATATCGACGACGAGATTGAGCGTGATGAACATGGCGGAGATCACCAGAATGACAGCCGTGACGCTTGGATAATCGCGTGAATTGACGGCACTCACCAGCATGCCGGACAGTCCCGGCCAGTTGAAAACATATTCCACAAGAACCGTTCCGCCGAAGAGGCCGCCGAGGTTGAGTGCGAAGACCGTCATGACCGGCATCAGGGCGTTACGAAGAACGTGACGCACAACGATCCGCCTTTGCGGCAATCCCTTGGCGCGGGCAGTGCGGACATAATCGAGCGGCAGAACATCCAATACCGCGGCGCGCGCGATACGAATGACGATCGCAGCAAGGCCGAGAGCGATGGCAAAAGCCGGCATTGCCAGCAGGATGAGATGCTTGCCGGGGTCGACGCTGAAATCGACATAGCCTCCAGCCGGCACTAATTTCCATATTTGCGCAAAGAGCAGAATGATGATCGTTCCGGCAACAAAGACAGGGATACCCTGAGCAAAGCCCGCAAGCACGTTCGACACACGATCAAATCTGCTGCCCTGCCGCAATCCTGCCGCGACGCCTGTCGGGATGCCGACCAGCAGGCTGAGAAGGGCAGCCGCTGCGACCAGTTCCAGTGTGCGGGGCAAACGTTTGGCTATTTCCGGACCGATAGGCGACCCGTCGATCATGGAGTTGCCGAGATCAAAACGCATCAGTCCTGCAAGGCGTTCGGCATATTGGGCGGCGATGGGACGATCAAGGCCAAGGTCGCTGCGCAGCTGCGCGATCGATGCGGGGTCGGGCGTCATGCCATCGCCGGAGAGCAGAAGCTCTGCCGGGTCTCCGGGAACCATGTAGATGGAAAGGAAGACGAGGCTGGTGACGACCCAGAGCAGCGCCAGGGAAATGGCAATTCGCTGCAGAAACCAGAACATGAGGGCAATCCTCCACGGATCTGCCATGCAGTGCGGGGAGGACGGACTTCAGCCGTCTCGACCGTGCTGCATGGAGGAAAAGAGATGACGGTCGGTCCTTTTGCCAAGGACCGGCCGACCCGGATGTTATGATATCGAAAGCTCGTCGAAGAGACGCCCAGAAAAAGGAGATATCTGGTCAGGCAGCATGTGGAAGTCTTTGACCTGGTTCAGATGCGCAAAGCCTGTGGCGCGATAGGAGAGACCGCAGAAGGGGGTATATTCGATCACCAGCTTGTCGACGTGCGCGTAGATTGCCTTGCGCTTTTCGAGATCGAACTCGGCACGTCCCTTCGCCAGCAGCTCGGTGAGCCCCGGAACCTCGAAATTGCGTGAGCGGAAGAAAGTCGGAGAGAGCGTCGGATCGATCAACGAGCTCGCTGCATCCGGATCGAATGTTTCGAGGCCGAGGCCCTGGACGGCAAAGTCTCCCTGGCCGCGATTTCCCATGGTGACGCGGGTGGACCAGTCGGGCATGGTCAGCGTGACATTGATCCCGACCTCGGCAAGATGGCCCTGGACGATGACGGCAGTGTCCCGGTGCATGCCATATTGTGCCGTCGAAAGCAGGTTTACGGTCACGCCTTCCGCACCGGCTTCCTTGATCAGAGCCTTTGCCTTGTCGGGGTCATAGGTCTGGCCATTGGCCAGTTCTGCATTGTAGTAAGGTGTCGTCTGCGAGCGGGGAACGCCGCCAAGCACGGCGCCGCGACCAAAGAAAACGCCATTGACGATTTCCTCGCGACGGATGGCCAGTGCCACGGCGCGCCGCAGACGGGCATCCTTGAAGACGCCTGCGCCGTTAAAGGAAAGGAACATGAAGGCGCCCGTCGCAACGGTTTCGAGCTTCACATTGGCGTCCTTCTCGAGTTGGTCCATCGCACTCCAGGGAACGTAGTCAATCACATCGACGTCGCCAGCGGTGATGGCGGCAACGCGCAGGTTTTCATCCGCATAAGCAGTGACGCGCGCTTTTTTGAATGTCGGCAGTCCGCTCTTGAAATAGTGCGGCGACGCTTCGAAATCAAAACCAACGCCCTTTTCCGCATTGGTGAGGGTGAATGGTCCGGCACCTATCCCGTGGTCCTGCGTATCTGTCGAACCCTTGGCGATAATCTGCAGAAAAGGATTGGCAAAGAGCGCGGGGAGCGCGGCATTTGGCAGCTTCGTCATCAGCTTGAAGGTGCGCTCGTCAACGATGTCAACCTTCTCGACATCCAGCATGGAATCGCGTGTCGACGCGCCCGAACCCTCTGCCTTGATTTTCTCGATATTCCATTCGACATCCGCGGAGGTTACCGGCTGGCCGTTGGAGAATTTCGCGTCTTTTAGTTTGACGATCCAGCTGCGGTCGCCGTCGCGCTCAAAGCTCTCAGCCAGCTCCCCCACCAGCTTGCCGTCTGGCGTATAGGCCATGAGGAAACGATTAATCAGCGATGATACGAGTTGACCGGCATAGCCGACATTCACCCAGGGCTTGAGATGAGCCGGATAGGTGGAAAGACCGATGCGCAGTGTGTCGGAGCTTGCAGCCGAAAACGCACGCGGCGCACCCATCGCAAGTGCGGCACCAGAAGCGGCAGTGAGTTTTAGAAGGGTACGGCGATCGAGTATCATGGTTAGTTCCCCATTATGTGTTGATACATGCTTGCCAGCCGGCGTGACGTGCCTGCGGCCCCTTTTTTCTGGTTTTGCCAGTCCGAGCTGAGCGTGCAGGATTGGTCTCGTCGTTATCGAAAACAATAAAGAGACCCTTTTTGGGGTGTCAAGTGAAATTCCATTAATTAGTCCAGCAGATAAAAATTATGCTAATTATCGGAATAAGAAGTGTCCGTTGGCCGAGCTAAGCGCCTCAACCTCTTTTTATTATCATTATCGGAATATCATTATTCTTTTGGTCTTAATAATGGAATTTAATTGACAAGGAAGAACAGCCCGCCTTAGGCTTTTGTTACGGACTGAGATCATCGATCTGCCGTGTTCAGGTGCCGTGGCCTTTTTCTCTCGGCCTCCGGCGCTTTCATGAAAATGCCGCGGCCACTGGCTTCAGGGGAAGGGTCGCTGGGCGATATCGAAAAAGGAGCGACCATGGCTTGGCGTGTTGGCGTGGATTCAGGTGGGACTTTTACCGACGTGTGTCTGTTCGAGGACGAGACGGGTGAATTGATGATCTGGAAGGTCTCCTCGACGCCGGATGACCCCTCCCGCGGGATCACGCAAGGTGTGGCCGATGGTATCGAGCGCGTGGGTATCCAGGCGAGTGAAGTGTCCTATGTCGGTCATGGGACGACGGTTGCCACCAACGCCCTCATCCAGGGGCGAGGTGTCAAAACCGGGCTCTTGACCACGGGCGGATTTCGCGACCTATTGGAAATAGGACGCCAGAAGCGACCCGATCTCTATGATCTGCAGGCGGAAAAGCCGGAATTGCTCGTGGAACGGCATCTCCGCTTCGGTATTTCCGAACGGGTGCTGGCAGACGGCACAGTCGAGACGCCGCTTGATGAGGTGAGCCTGCGTGACGCGGTTCGCGCCCTAAAGGCTGCGGGCGTGAAGGCCGTTGCGATCAACTTCCTCTATTCCTTCAGCCATGCCGAGCACGAAAAGATCGCGGCGCGTATTCTCGAAGAAGAATTTCCGGAAGCCTTTCATTCGCTTTCGCACCGGATCGCGCCGGAATTCCGCGAATTCGAGCGGCTGTCGACAACCGTCGTCAATGCTTATCTCGGACCTGTCATGCAAGGGTATGTGAAGGCGCTTTCCGGCAAGCTTTCTGATCTCGGAATTGCTGTGGCGCCGCAGCTAACCCAATCCAACGGTGGGGTCATCAGCTTCGATGCCGCGGCGGAAATGCCGGTTCGCACCGTGCTGTCCGGCCCGTCCACCGGTGTCGTCGCCGCGCAGGCCGTCGGCCGGATGACGGGTATAGACAATCTCATCACCTTCGACATGGGCGGAACCAGCTCCGATGTTGCGCTCCTCGCAGATGGTCATTGCCGGGTGGTGAACGAGTCCGTCGTGCATGGGTATCCAATCAAGGCGCCTATGCTCGATATCCACACCGTCGGTGCTGGTGGTGGATCGATCGCCTATATCGACTCGGGCAATCATCTGAAGGTGGGGCCACGTTCGGCAGGAGCCAATCCTGGTCCCGCCTGCTACGGCCTCGGAAATGACGAGCCGACGGTGACGGACGCCAATGTCGTATTGCAAACACAGCATCCTGAATATCTGCTCAATGGTCGCATGAAGATCGACCGGTCCCTATCGGTAAAGGCCGTCGAAAAGCTGGCTGACAGGCTCGGCATGGGTGTTCTGGAAACCGCCAACGGTATTCTCGATATCGTCACGGCCAATATGGCCAAGGCCATCCGCGTCATCTCCGTGCAGCGCGGCCATGATCCTCGCGATTACGCACTTGTGGCCTTCGGCGGTGCTGGTCCGGTACACGCGGTGCGCCTTGCCAGAGAGCTCGGCATGAAGCGTATCGTCATACCGAAGACGCCGGGCGTCCTGTGCGCCCTCGGTCTGTTGATGACGGATCTGAGAACCGATTTTTCAGCTACCGTTCTGCACCGTCTCGATGATGTGCAGGCTTCGACGATCTCGTCATTGTATGACGCTCTCTCAGGACAGGCGGAGATGTGGTTCGAGCGGGAAAAAATTCTGATTCCGGCGCGGGTCGTCAACCGCACTGTCGATTGCCGTTATGCCGGCCAGAACTACGAGATTGCGGTCGCCCTTCCAGATGGACCGATCACGCCCGAGACGCTGCGTCTGATCAATGACCGTTTCGAGCAGGCACACCGTCAGCTCTATGGTTTCGTTGCCGAAGGTGAGCCCGTTCAACTCGTTACCTACCGGCTCGCGGCGAGCGGTCGCGTCGAGAAGGCGGCGTTCAAGCCCCGTCCGATGGAAGGGGAAGACTCCTCTTCTGCGATCACCGGCAAGCGCGACGTATGGATGGCGGAAGCGGGTGGCTTCACGTCAGCGACCCTTTATGATCGCGACCTGCTGAAGCCCGCCAATATCGTTGTCGGTCCCGCCATTATCGATCAGATGGATTCCACCACCGTCCTGCCCCTCGGCTACACCGCCAAGGTCGATGCCTATCTCAATCTCATCGTGGAGGAGAAGTGATGACCAACGCCGCTATTGCCGAGAAACCTGTCTCGACGCTCAATCCCATTACAGTCGAAGTTATCGGCAGTGCTTTCGCTTCCACGGTCGAAGAAATGGGCGAGGCCCTCGTTCGCGCCAGCTACTCAACAAACATCAAGGAACGGCGCGATTGCTCCACGGCCTTGTTCGATGCGACCGGCTATATGCTCTGCCAGGCAGAGCATATTCCCATGCATCTTGGGTCGTTCATCGGTTTCATTCCCTATATTCTCGACCATGTGGATGCGGGTAGCCTTGCGCCCGGGGATGTCTTCGTCGGCAACGATGCCTATGAGGGCGGCGGCACGCATCTGCCGGATATCGTGCTCGCCGAGCCGATTTTCCACGAAGGCAAGCTGACGGCCTGGGCTATCAACACGGCTCACCATTCCGACTTCGCCGATCGTGGCCATGCGCATATCTATCAGGAAGGACTGCGCATTCCGCCGGTTCGGCTCTATCGCAAGGGAATTCTTCAGGAAGACATCCAAAAGCTCTTTCTGCTGAACTGCCAGGTGCCGCATGAGCGCATGTCTGATCTTCGCGCGCAGATGGCCGCAAACCGTCTCGGCGTTACCCGCTTCAAGGAACTGTGCGAAAAATACTCGACCGACACGGTTCTCGCAGCTGGTCGCGAGTTGATGGATTATGCCGAACGAAAAATGCGCTCCGGTATCGCCTCGATACCGGACGGGACCTATCGTTTTTCGGATCTGTTCGATGCGGAGTCACTTCGCGAGCAGCTGGAATTTTCCGTCACCATCACCGTGAAGGGAGACGAGATACATCTCGACTTCGTCAGCCCGCCGCAGGTGCGTGCTGGCTTGAACGTGGTCTATACCGCGCTTCTCTCCACCGTCTATTACGCGGTAAAGACGGTTGTCGACCCGACAGTCCTTCCCAATGCCGGGCTGGCAAGGCCAATCCACGTGACCGCGAAAAAAGGGACGCTGCTGAATTGCGCGCACCCCGCTGCCGTCGATGGTCGCATTGCGGCATGCCAGCGGGTGGTGGATCTGATCCACGGCGCGCTGGCAGAAGTCGTGCCGGACCGCGTCACTGCGGCCTGCAACGGTTCTGTCGCCGTCGCGAGTTTTTCCGGGACACGCCCGGATGGCAGTCTCTGGGTCTACCTCGAAACGATTGGCGGGGGCTTTGGCGCGCGGCACAACAAGGATGGCCTTGACGGTGTCCACGTCCACATGACGAACACGTCCAATCTGCCGCTGGAATCGTTGGAGACCGAGTATCCGCTGACATTGGTTGCCTATGAGCTGGTGGATGGTTCGGGCGGTGCCGGGGAGTTCAGGGGCGGCATGGGCTTGCGCAGGGTCTACCGAGCCGAGGCGGACTGCCGGGTGTCGGTGGGCGGTTCACGCTTCGTCTCGCACCCGTGGGGATTGAAAGGCGGTCTTTCGGGCGCCTGCGGCTCATTTACCGTCATCGGCGCACCGGATCGCTTGGTGAATGGCGCCGGCGATATCCATAAGGGCGACGTGCTGGAAATCATTACACCCGGCGCTGGTGGATATGGCGCTCCGCGCGAGCGGGCTCCAGCATCCGTTGCCGCAGACATTCGGGATGGGCGCGTTCCGCTCGACATCGCCAAGTCCGTCTACACTGTTTGATTTCCCGCCTGGCCCGGGTTTCGGCGCGCTGAAACTCGGGCCTCTTTTGATCGGCTCTCCCATGGGTGCAACTCATTGTTGTGCTTGACTATCGATCTTCCTTTTTCTATCGGTTCCAATAATCGGATTTTAATCCATGTTATATTCACTGGAGATCGAGGAACCGGATGGCCAAGCAATCTTCCAGCAATGTCGAACGCGGTGCGGAAATATTGCTCTCGCTGGGCAATGCAGGGCGCGCGGGTATGAGTCTGGCGGAGATCGCCGAAGATATCGGCGACGCGAAGTCCGCTGTCCATCGCGCATTGACAGGGCTTTCTCATTACGGCTTCGTCGAGCAGAGTGGTCGTCGCGGCAATTATCGGCTGGGCAATGCCATCTACGCCCTGGCGCAGCGCGTGCCGGGCATTGGCGATCTGGTGGATCTTTTCCGGCCCGCGCTGATTTCCGTCACCGCCGGGACTGGCATATCGAGCTTCCTCATGGCCCGTTCGGGTTTCGAATCTGTCTGCCTCGATTTCCAGTTGAGTGCAGCCCCGGTTCAGCCACTGCTTTCAGGCGTCGGTGGACGTCTTCCTCTCGGCATAGGCCACGCGGGTGTCTGCATGATTGCACGGCTCGACAAGGAGTCGCGCGAGCGCATTCTCGAGATCAACGCGCCGCATTACGAGGAATGGAAGATCGAAACGGATACGATACGAGCCGAGATCGAGATGTTCCTGGAGAAGGGGTATGTCATCGGCACCCGCAAGGCGGCGGGCTACGAGGTTTGGACACTGGCATTCGCGCCCGCTCCCGGCGACAACCGCTACGGCGAAACAGGTGTCTCGCTTCTGGCGCTGGCCAACAGTGTCTCGGACGAGGAGGCGAAGCGCTGCATCGCACTGATGACAGAGTCTTTGCCTTACAAGTGGTTCGGCAACAGCGCGTAACGCCGCACCATCTCCTGGATATGCGCAAGCCGTGCACTGCGTGCCGGCTCGGAAAGAACGTCACGCTCGAAGGTAAAGCGTATTGTGTGAACTGTGGCAACGGTGGCCCAACAGAGATTGGAGATCGAAAGCCAGAGTTCCACGGGGTCGAGGCCCTGCCGAAAAAGGCCCATGGCCAAGCCTTTCTCGAGAATGCCGGCAACCATGCGGGAGATATTTCCGGCGTGCACGATGTCGCGATCGGACTCGCGGATGTTTTCGCCGCCATGCAGGTTTTCGATGCCGACGAGCGTCAGAAAAGACTGGTTTTCGCTGTAATAGTCAAAGGTGAAGGCGGTCAGGCGGTCCAGTGCCGCAACGGGATCCGCCGGCATGTCCAACGCCTGTTCCGCATCGCGCATCGCCCTGTAGGCATCTTCCAGAACATGGCGGAACAGCAGTTCCTTGCGAGAGAAGTGACGGTAGATCAGTGCCTTGTTCACGCCTGCCGCATGCGCGATCGCCTCCATATTCGCGCCCTCCAGCCCATGCGCAACAAATTCTCCCGAAGCCGCCGCCAGAATGGCTTGGCGGGTGCGCATGCTGCGAGCAGCGTGCGTTCCAGAGGAGGTTTTTCTCGGTTTTCGGATCTGAGCGTCGTCGTGCATACATATGGTCCTGTGATCAGTGCTGAATATCACTTTTTGGCCTGTCATGTGCCACTTCGTGCCACGCAAACGAAATTCGAATTTCTGCCGTCAAAAACCCTTTACAGGGCCCCGCACTTCTGTTTTTGTAACGACAACGTTACTGTTACACAAGAGCCAATCATGACCCCCCATATTCGTGTTGCTTCCGATGTCGGTGGTACCTTCACCGACAGCATTGCCTATGACGAAAAGACGAGGACGATCACGGTCTCGAAGGTCTCCACAACGCCCGTCAATCGGGCGCTCGGCACATTGGAAGGGCTACGAAAGGCGCTCAGCCTTCAAGGCGGGACCGGCGCGGATGTTGCTTATGTCGGCCATGGCATGACGACTGCCACCAACGCCGTCATTCAGCGCAATGGTGCAAAGACCGCGTTTCTTACCAATCACGGCTTTCGCGACATTCTCGAAATCGGTCGGCAGAACCGCCCGACGCTGTTCGATCTCACCAAGGTAAAGCCGGAGCCGCTCGTCCCTCGCGAGCTTTGCTTCACCGCGCGCGGCCGTATCCTGCCGACAGGTGAGGAATTGCAGCCGCTTGACGAGTCCGATGTGCGCAAGGCTGGCGAGGCCATGAAAGCGGCAGGCGTTGAGGCTGTCGCCATTCTCTTCCTGCACTCCTATGCCAATGCCGCTCATGAATTGAGGGCGCGCGATATTCTAGCCGACATGCTTCCGGATGTGGCGATTTCTGCCTCGGTCGAGGTCAACGCAGAGTTCCGCGAGTATGAGCGTGGTTCGACGGCGGTTCTCAACGCCTATCTTCGCCCCGTCATGAACCGCTATCTCTCCTCGCTTTCGGGCATGTTGCAGGATGAGAAGGAGGGCCTGGGCCTTGCGGCTGACCGTCCGGTCATGGTGATGGATGCCGCAGGAGGTTTGATGAGCCTTGAGGGCGCGCGGCTAAAGCCGGTCCATACGGTTCTGTCCGGTCCTGCAGGCGGCGTGGTGGCGAGCGCCCATGTCGCCAAGCTGGCTGGGATTCCCGATATCATCACCATGGATATTGGCGGGACGTCCACCGATATCAGCCTCATTCGCGGCGGCCGGCCGGAAATAACCCGCTCGGCCAGCCTGGAAACAGTACCGATCAGATTGCCGGTCATTGATATCAATGCCATCGGCGCTGGCGGTGGCTCCATTGCCTGGATTGACGACGGCGGTGCTCTGCGAGCGGGCCCGATGAGCGCCGAAGCGGTACCCGGACCGGTTTGCTACCGGCGCGGCGCAACCCTGCCTACCGTCACCGATGCAAATCTGGTGCTTGGCCGTTTTTCGCCCCAGTCACGACTGGGCGGCACGATGACACTCGATCTCGATGGCGCGCTGAAAGCGATCGATACGGTCATTGCCAAGCCGCTGGGGCTCGATGTCTACGAAGCGGCGGCGGGCATATTGCGGGTCGCCCATGCCAATATCGTGCGCGGTATCCGCGTGGTGTCCGTCGAGCGTGGTTACGATCCTCGCGACTTTGCTCTGGTGCCGTTCGGTGGCGCTGGACCCATGCATGGCAGCCCCGTCGCCCGTGAGTTGAAAATGCCGCGCGTGATGGTACCTCCAACTCCAGGTATCCTGTGCGCCCTCGGCCAGCTGATATCGGATTTGCGTCATGACTTCGTAGAGACTCATGTAATTGCCTATGAGGCGATGACGGAAACTGAAGCCTCAGCTCGTATTAGGCGCCTGACGGACCGGGCCGACGCCCATCTGGACCACGACGGCGTTGCCCGGGAGAATCGCGAGATGGAAGTGCGCATCGATATGCGCTACCGGGGCCAGTCCTTTGAGTTGCCAGTCACGGTCGATCCCATGACACCGGGCTGGTGGGTAATGCTTCCCGACCGCTTCAACGCTGCGCATCGCGCTCGCTTCGGCCATGCCGACCAGAGTGCTGCTCTCGAGATCGCCGGTTTCGGAGTGACAGGCATCGGCCGCATCGAGACGCCGGTCCTGCCCGAGCTGGAGCGGGGTGGCCCCGTTCCTTCTGAGGATGCCCGCATCGGCGACCGGCAGGTTTACTATGAGCCCGGCGACACCGGCGCCAATGGCGCATTTCAGACCGCTGCGGTCTACGCGCGCGACATGCTCAAGGCGGGCAACGTCATCGCTGGCCCCGCCATTATCGAGGAAGTCTCGTCCACCACCGTCCTTTATCCGGGTGATCGTCTGACCGTTCATGCATCCGGCAGTCTGATTGTTGAGGTAGCAGCATGAGCAATTTCGATCCAATCCGCCTTGAAGTATTGCGCAACGCGTTGGAGGCGTCCGCGCAGGAAATGGGGGTGGTGCTGAAATGCACCGCCTTTTCTCCCAATATCAAGGAGCGCATGGATGCATCCTGCGCCATCTTCAATGCCGAGGCGGAACTGGTCGCCCAGGCGGAGCATGTTCCTGTCCATCTCGGCTCCATGCTCAAGGCCGTCGGCCCTACGCTCGCAGAGCTGCCGGCGCTGAAAGAAGGTGACGTCGTCATCGTCAACGATCCGTTCATCGCCGGTGCTCATCTGCCGGACATCACGCTGATCGCGCCGGTCTTCGCGGAGGGTGAATTGGTCGCCCATGTGGCCAGCCGTGCCCATCACTCCGATGTCGGCGGCATGGAGCCGGGCTCCATGCCGGGAAGTTCCACCGAGATCTACCAGGAGGGTCTCATCATTCCGCCCGTACTCCTTTACGACGGTGGTGTGGAGCAAAGCGGTATCATGCGCATGGTGCTTGCGAATGTGCGCACGCCGGAAGAGCGGCGGGGCGATCTCAATGCCCAGCTTGCGGCATTACGCGTGGGCGAAACCCGAATTCACGAACTTGCCGCGCGCTTTGGTGTCGGAGGCTTGAAGGAAGGGCTTTCGGCCATTCTCGCCTATTCGGAACGACGCATGCTGAAGCGTCTCGCCGAATTGCCGCCGGGGCGCTATGTCGCGAACGACTGGTTGGATGACGATGGGTCCAGCCCGGAACGGGTTCTGATCAAGGTCGCTGTCGAGGTGTCACCGGAACGGCTCGTCTTCGATTTCGAGGGAACCGCACCGCAGCGGCGCGGCAATGTCAACGCGGTCAAACCCATGACCCATTCGGCAGTATTTTACGCCATCAAGATTTTGACGGATGCGACGCTTCCGCCCAATGCCGGCGTGCTGCGTCCTGTGGAAATCCGCATTCCACCCGGCTCTTTCCTCGATGCCCGTGCGCCGGCGGCTGTCTGTGCCGGCAATACGGAGACGACCCAACGGGTTGCCGATACGGTTCTGCGCGCCTTTGCCCAGATCGCTCCCGATCGTATTGCTGCCGCCAGCCAGGGCACGATGAACCTCATTGGAATAGGAGGGCGCGACCCCAGAAGCACTCGGGCCTACACCTATATCGAAACGATCGGGGGTGGACAGGGCGGGCGTCCCTACGGCCAGGGGATGCATGGTGTCCATGCCAATATGTCGAACACGCTCAACACACCGGTCGAGGCGCTCGAAATCAGTTATCCTCTGCGCGTCGAACGCTACGAACTTCGCGAAGGTTCGGGCGGCGGCGGTCATCATGCCGGCGGTGAAGGGTTGATCCGTGCCATTACAGCCATCGATCACGAGGCGCGTGTTTCGCTGCAATCCGACCGGCGTCTGACAGGCCCCTACGGTCTGCATGGCGGAGCATCCGGCGCCACCGGGCAAAATTCCGTGCGGGACAGGCAGGGCAAGGTCACTGCGCTGCCGGGCAAGGGATCGGTCACATTGGCCCCAGGAGAAACCGTCATTGTAGAAACCCCGGGCGGGGGAGGGTGGGGTGCCCCGCAAGCGGCCGATAGTCGGCTATCTGTGGCTGCGGCGCGGGTAGACGCCTGATACTAGGACACTATCAGCGCATACCAAGCCGGAAAGGATAAGGGCATGATCTCGGAGAAGCGGGTGGCGATGGTGAGCGGTGCGTCGCGCGGCATCGGCGCAGCCATCGCGGAGACACTGCTCTCTGCTGGCTGGAACGTCAGCCTCGGGGTGCGCGCGCCTGCATCGTCGCGTTTTTCAGCTCATCCCGATGCCTTGGTTTGCCCATTCGATGCGCTTGATCCGGAAAGCGAGAGGGCATGGGTCGAGGCAACCATCGCCCGTTTTGGCCGTCTGGATGGCCTGGTTCATAACGCTGGTATCATGATACCGAAGTCAGTTCTTGACGCTGGGGACGATGACTTCGACATGATCTTCAATGTGAATGTCAAATCGCCGATGCGGCTGAGCCAGCACGCCTGGCCCTACCTTGCCGATGCGAAGTTCGGGCGCATCGTTACGGTCGCCTCGCTGTCCGGCAAGCGGGTGAAGTCAGCCAGTTCCGGTCTCTACGCCATGTCCAAATTTGCGGTCGTTGCACTCGGCCACGCGCTACGCCAATGCGGTAAGGAAAGCGGAGTGCGTTCGACGATCATTTGCCCAAGCTTCGTGGCAACGGATATGGGTAACGCCCTTGCGGGCAGAGACAGCAATGAGCTAACCCAACCGGAGGATATTGCGCGGATCGTGCATATGGTGCTGGAGCTGCCCGTCACAGCCAGTATCTCTGAGATCCCGGTGCATTTTAGTGTGGAAGACTGTTACTGACATGAACGCTGCCTTTTCTTATCACATGCCCGCGATCACCCCTGTCGCGAATACAGAAGACCTGCCAGAGGCGGTTGATGTGGCAATCATCGGCGGCGGGATCATCGGTGTTTCGGCCGCATTTCAGCTCGCCAGACGTGGCGTCCGGGTCGCAGTCCTGGAGAAAGGCATTGTCGGTGGCGAACAGTCCGGTCGCAACTGGGGCTGGGTGCGTCTTACCGGTCGTGACACACGCGAATTGCCGCTGATGCTGCAATCCCATGCGATATGGGAAACGCTGCATCAGGAGACCGGCGTGGATGTCGGCTACCGAAAGCGTGGTATCATTTATGCAGCCAAAACCCCAGAGGCGCGCGCACGATATGAGCGTTGGGCCGTTCTGGGGCGTGAGTTCGGTATCGGTGTCAGAAGTCTTGAACCACAAGACGTTGCGGCCTTTGTGGCCGGGATGGACAGGACGACGTTCGGCGGCATCTTCGTCCCGGAGGATGCGTCAGCCGAACCGCAACTGGCTGCGCCCGCCATCGCCTCACGCGCCCAACGGGACGGCGCCTTCATCCTTCAGCGGTGTGCCGTACGTGGTCTCGATATCGAAGCGGGACGCATTGCAGGGGTGGTAACCGAGAAAGGCCGCATAAGAGCCTCGACCGTCATCGTCGCGGGGGGCGCTTGGTCCTCGCATCTTCTGTCGCGCCACGGGCTTCGCCTGCCGCAGTTGAAGGTCTTGTCGTCGGTCATGCGAACAGCTCCCGTCGATGCCGGTATCGAGCCAACGATGGGCTTTTCGGATTTCACGCTTCGCAAGAGGTTGGACGGCGGCTATACGGTGGCGTCTTCGGCCACCAGCCTTGTCGATATTGTGCCCGACAGCTTTCGTTTCTTCCGTGATTTTCTTCCCGCTTTCATGATGGAGCGGAAATCCCTGAAGCTGAGCTTCGGCAAAGCCTTCTTCGATGAACTGATCGGATACAGGCACCGGCCTTTCGATCAGGCAAGCATCTTTGAGAAAGTCCGCGTTCTCGACCCAACGCCTGACGCCAATCTTTTGACGAGTGTCGAGGCCGCAATGCGAACAAGTGTTCCGGCCCTGCGGGACGTGCCGATTGCCCAGAGGTGGGCCGGGATGATCGATACGATGCCGGATGTCATTCCGGTCATATCAGAGGTGGAGGCCCTCCCTGGCCTCATCGTTGGAACCGGCTTTTCAGGCCATGGTTTCGGCATTGGTCCTGGGGCCGGACGTCTTCTCAGCGATCTCGCAACAGGCGACACGCCCTGTGTCGATCCGACACCATTCCGCTTCTCGCGGTTCAGCGATGGCAGCCGTCCGGAAATCCAGTATTGGCTTTAACGAACGCCCCATGGTGTGCAGCGCTCTTGCGATAGCCACACGCTGTCGAATCTAGAAGACTGCGACGGGCTTAGTTGCAGCGTCGTGAATGGATCAGGCGAATTCCGCGCTCATTCTAACGAGATCGTCCCATAGGCTTTCGGCAAAGCCACGCAGCACGATGATCTCGAAGGCGCTCTCTTCCAAACGGGTCAGGTGGGCGGTGATATGGCCGATCAGTGTCGTGACAGAACTGCCCACAGGGAAGGCCGGAAGAGAAAGATCGGCCGCCGTCCCCTTCGCCAGCACGCGTTCGACCATCTTGCCCTCGATACGGATGCGAACCCGACCCTGACTTTGGTCCACACCCATCGCCTGCGGCTCAAGCGCGTCGAGCAGAGCCTTCAACTCGCCGTGAGACAGACGTTCATCGCTGACGATAAACCATTGCCCCGGCGATACAGCGCGAACATTACCCTTGCCCATTGCGCGCAGGCGGTCTTCCAGCGCAGGCGCGGATGGTTCTGCCAATACGTGGATGATGGTGCCTTCTTGCAAGGCGGACAGGGTAATCATGTTGGAGACGAAAGCTTTTTTCGCGCCAAGCGCGGGGCGTAATGTCGGCTGAAAGCCGGATTTGAAATCAAGCTGTTGATCAGGCATGGAGCTTCTCGTTCTTGGGATCGAGGAAAACCGGATCGCACAGGCGCGCGGCGGTGTATTCGTTGCGAATGCCATTCCACACGATGACCTCTTCGCCATGCCTGTGTGACCCCTTCTTCACGAGGGCAAGGCCGATGGTCGATCCGAGATGGGGAGAGAAAGCGCTGGAGGTGACATAACCCTGATCGTTCTCCAGTGTCGCAGCAGCGTCCTTCGCCAGAATATGGGAGCCGGTGCGGAAGCTATGGTTTTTATCGATCGGGACAACGCCGACCAGATTTGGCCGGTCGCTGGCTGACAGCCCTTCGCGCTGCAGCATCGCCTTGCCGATGAAATCCACCTTGGTGGCGGACACCATCTTGCCGAAGCCGAGATCGGCCGGCACGACCGTGCCGTTGATCTCATTATGGGTGACGTGACCCTTTTCAACGCGCAGGACGCTCAGCGCCTCAACGCCATAGGGCATGATACCCTCCGGCTTGCCTGCCTCCATCAGCGCATCCGCAACGCTCTCGCCATAGCCTGCGGGAACGGCAAGCTCATAGGCGAGCTCGCCCGAGAAGGAGATGCGGAACAGGCGTCCGTTCAGCTTTCCGCCAAACAGAGAGACCTCTTTCGCGGCAAGGAAGGGAAAGGCGTCATTCGAAAGGTCGTCATCGACGATCTTCTCAAGAATGGTTCTCGATTTGGGTCCGGCAATCGCCATCTGCGCCCATTGATCGGTGACGGAGGCTAGCCGCACATCGAGATCCGGCCACAGCGCCTGGGCGCAGAATTCCAGATGGTTCATCACGCCTGCGGCATAGGCCGTGGTCGTCGTCATGAAGTAGCGGTTTTCGTCCAGCCTGCTGGTTGTGCCGTCATCATAGATCATACCATCCTCGCGCAGCATCAGGCCGTAACGCGCCTTGCCGACGGCAAGCTTGAGGAAGCCATTGCAATAGACCCGGTTGAGGAATTCTGCGGCGTCGCGCCCGCAAACCTCAATCTTGCCGAGCATGGAAACGTCGCAGAGTCCTGCATTCTTTCGCACATTCAGAACTTCGCGATCAACGCTTTCGCGCCAACCGTTTTCGCCCTGTCGCGGAAACCAGGATGAGCGATACCAGAGCCCGGTTTCGACGAACACAGCGCCATTCTTCTCCGCCCATCCATGCAGCGGCGACTTGCGCACCGGCTGGAAATGGTGGCCGTGATAGGCACCGGTCAGCGCGCCGAAGGAAACCGGCGTATAGAAAGGTCGGAAGGTGGTGGTGCCGACCTCTGCCGGAGAAACGCCGCGCGCCTCAGCCAAAAGACCAATGGCGTTGACGTTGGAAAGCTTGCCCTGGTCCGTTGCCATGCCATTGGTCGTATAGCGCTTGGCAAGCTCCACATGGGCATAGCCTTCGGCGACCGCCAGGCCGAGATCCTTGCGATGCACATCGTTCTGGTAATCGACGAAAGCCTTTGCTTTCACGCCAGGAATGGACCAGAGCGGCTTTGCCGCGGCTGCAACGACATCGTGTTCGACCGGTCCGAAGGACGGCGCGGTCGCGGCAAAGCCGAGGGCTTGTGCCAACTCCGCACCCTTGCTTGCACCGTCCTCAAGGCATGCGGTGAGGCCATGCGTGGCAGAGACCGCACCGGCGAGATCCAGCCCTTCGAGACGACCGGGCGCGAGGAAGGCTGCCTCTTCGTCCGACCATACGGGTTTTCCGCCCCGGTGGCAGGCGAGGTGAATGACCGGGCTGAACCCGCCAGACATAGCAAGCGCATCGACATCCAGATGTTCGATGCTGCCGTTTCTGTAGATTTCGATGCCGGTGAGCGCCTTGCTGCCCTTTGTATTGGCAACGACGCCACCTTTGATGATACGCGCCTTTCCGCCATAGGAGAGGTTTCCCTCATTGCGGCTATCGACAATGGCGACGAGCGAGACACCTTTCGCTTCCAGATCACGAGCCAGCGCATAGCCGCTGTCATTGGTGGTGAAAATCGCCGTCGCTTTGCCGGGGCTGACGGCATAGCGGTTGAGATAGCTGCGCATCGCGCCTGCCATCATCACGCCTGGAACATCATTGCCGCCGAAAACCAGGGGCCGTTCTTCCGCACCGGTCGCGAGAAGCGCACGTTTCGCCACGATGCGCCACAGCCGTTCCACAGGCACATGAGGCTTGGGATCGAGTAGATGTTTTTGCACGCGCTCCACCGCGCCGAACACATTGCCGTCATACCAGCCGAAGGCGGTTGTTCTGGTCAGGACGGTGACATTCGGAAGGGATTCAAGCTCGGCAATACAGGTTGCCGCAAAATCCGGTGCGCTGGTGCCGCCAATGGTCGCCGTTTCTGAAAGCAGCCCGCCGCCCGCGACGGGATGTTCGTCAACAAGGATGACGCGCGCGCCAGCGCGTCCGGCGGTGAGAGCCGCTGCAAGTCCGGCAGCACCGGCGCCGATTACCAGTAGATCGCAATGCGCCCAGCATTTGTCATAGGCGTCGGGGTCTGCTTCATAGCTTGCTTTGCCGAGGCCTGCTGCGCGGCGGATGAAGGGCTCGTAGAGCTTTTCCCAGAAGGCAGCGGGCCACATAAAGGTCTTGTAGTAGAAGCCCGAGCTGAGAAAGGGCGAGATCAGGCCGGTCATCGCGCCGATGTCGAAGTCGAGAGACGGCCAGCGGTTCTGGCTTCGCGCTTCCAAACCGGCATAGAGCTCCTGCATCGTGGCACGGGTATTGGGCTCGGTTCTGCCGCCGCTGCCGATCGTCATCAGGGCATTCGGTTCTGCTGCACCCGCTGTCAGGACGCCGCGGGGACGGTGGTATTTGAAGCTGCGGCCGACGAGTTGCTGACCGTTGGCGAGCAGGGCAGAGGCGAGGCTATCGCCTTGGAAACCCTGCATCGTCTTGCCATCGAAGGTGAAGGAGAGCGGCTTGGAGCGGTCGATCAGACCGCCAGTGGGCAGGCGGTAGGATGTCATGCGCTTTTGACCTTTGTCTTGTCGGCTGCGTCTTCGCAGGTGCTGATCTCGTGCGTTGCCGTATTGCGGGTCACCAGAAGCCACCGGCGGCAGCCTGCCGTGTGGTGCCAATATTCCTCATAATTGCCACGCGGATTGTCGCGCAGATAGACATAGTCGAACCATGCCTCCGCACTGTCGTCCGGTGCGGGTCGCTGAAGAACGGCACCCTTGATGGTGAACTCTTCCTTGGGTCTTGGCCCGCAATGCGGGCAGGGCACGAGACTTGCCATTTCGAACGTCCTTGATCCGCTTTGTCAGTGAAGATTGGGCTGGGCGCCCTGGCCCTTTTCGTCAATGAGATAGCCGCGTTGAAAGCGATCCAGACGGAACGCGGTGGCAGTTTCCTGCGGGGCGTCGCGCGCCAGAAGATGAGCAAAGCAGAAGCCTGAGGCAGGCGTTGCCTTGAAGCCGCCATAGCACCAGCCGGCATTCAGATAGAGATTGTCAATGGACGTGCGGTCTATGATCGGCGACCCATCCATCGACATATCCATGATGCCGCCCCAGGAACGAAGCACGCGGACCCGGGAAAGCGCGGGTATCATTGCCTTGCCGGCTTCCGCGACATGTTCGACGGTCGCGAGATTGCCGCGCTGTGCATAGGAGTTATAGCCATCGATATCGCCGCCGAAGACGAGACCGCCCTTGTCGGATTGTGAGACGTAGAAATGGCCGGCACCAAAGGTGACGACGCCATCGATGAAGGGTTTCAGTCCTTCCGAAACGAAAGCTTGCAGCACGTGGCTTTCGATCGGTAGCCGAAGCCCGGCCATAGCAGCGACCTGGGAGGAATTGCCGGCGGCTGCGAGCGCCAGCTTGCCGCAGCCGATAAAGCCGCGGCTCGTTTCGACACCAACCACCTTGCCATTGTCGCGGCGAATGCCTGTAACTTCGCAGCCCTGGATGATGTCGACGCCGCGTTGATCGGCCCCGCGGGCATAGCCCCAGGCAACGGCATCGTGACGTACTGTGCCGCCGCGCCGCTGTAACAACCCGCCTTGAATGGGAAAGCGCGCATTGTCGAAATCGAGAAACGGCAGCATGGATTTGACGGCAGCCCGATCCAGCAGTTCGGCATCGACGCCGTGCAGCCGCATCGCGTTGCCGCGACGCGTATAGGCATCGCGCTGCGCATCGGAATGATAGAGATTGAGAACGCCGCGTTGGGAAACCATGGCGTTGAAGTTGAAATCCTGTTCCAAACCTTCCCACAGCTTCATCGAGAGTTCGTAGAATGGATTGTTGCCCGGCAGCAGGTAGTTGGACCGAATGATCGTGGTGTTGCGCCCGACATTGCCGGAGCCGACATAGTTCTTTTCCAGCACCGCCACATTGGTGATGCCGAATTCCTTGGCCAGATAATAGGCGGTCGCCAAACCATGTCCGCCGCCGCCCACGATGATGATGTCGTAGTGGGGTTTGGGCGCGGGGTCCCGCCAGGCAGGCTTCCAGGCCTTGTTGCCACGAAGGCCGTTCATCAAAATGGAGAGGGCGGAATAGCGCATGGCGATACCTCGACGGATGTCAGACCAGAGTAATCGTGCAATCCGTCACAGGATTGCATGAAAAGGACGTTTTGATATAAGAATGGGACATGCGCGATCCCGAGCAAAAAAATGTCCAGCGTATTGGCTTCGTTCTTATCCCGAACTTTGCTTTGATGTCCTATGCCTCAGCAGCCGAGCCATTGCGCGCAGCCAATCTGATTGCCGGCACGGATCTTTATGACGCTGTTCCCCTATCCTTCGGTGGCGAGGCGGTGAGAAGTTCGTCTGGCATCATTGTGGAGTGCCAGCCGCTGATGAGCCTCGGCGAAGGGTGCAGCACGATTTTTGTCTGTGCAGGTGGCACGCCGCAGGACTGGGATTTACCGGAAGGTTCACTTGCGCTTTTGCGCCGTCTTGCACGGCAGGGTGTCAGGATCGGCGGCATTTCCAGCGGCGCCTATGTTCTGGCGGGGGCAGGCTTGCTCGACAATCGCGACTTCACCATTCACTGGGAACATGCGCCCGTGCTGCGAGAAGCCTTCAACCATCTGGCACCGCGGCAGGCGCGCTTCGTGTTCGATGGCGACCGGATCACCTGTGCGGGCGGGGTTGCGCCGCTCGATATGATGCATGCGATGATTTCACAGCGCATGGGCGCCCATTTTGCCAGGCGTGTCAGCGATTGGTACCTGCATACAGCGGTGGCCGAACCGGGTGCGCCGCAGCGTGGCTCGATCGCCGAACGCTATGGCACCCATCATCCCGCCTTGCTCACCGTGCTGGAGAAGATGGAGGCGACGATTGAGAACCCGCTCGATCGCAACACCATGGCGAAACTTGCCAGAACCAGCATACGTCACCTCGACCGGCTTTTCGCCGATCAACTTGGGGCGTCATTTTTGGAAACCTATCGTGCCATCAGGCTTGATCACGCCCGAAGACTGCTGGAACAAAGCCCACTGTCCATAGCGGAAGTGGCCTTCGCCACCGGCTTTTCCAGCGCGGGTCACTTTTCAGGAAGCTTCAAGGCTCATTTTGGAAAGACGCCGGGCGCTGTCCGACAAAGATTTCCTGCGAATTAAAATCTTCTTCCTTTAAAGAAGAGGGACCATACCGTGCCGGAGGCTCCATGGCGAAACAATCCATCAGCATAGAAGCCGCGCAACAGGTCCTGTCGCAGGATCCGCATGCCGTTCGCGAACCGAGGGTCAACAATCTGGAGATGGCCATTGGTCACGAGGTCAGAGCCTATCGCAAGAAACTTGGCATCACCGTCACCGACCTCGCTTCCGCAACCGGCGTGTCGGTTGGCATGTTGTCGAAGATCGAGAACGGTAACATCTCGCCATCGCTGACGACATTGCAGACGCTGTCCAAAGCGCTGGGCGTGCCGATCACCGCCTTCTTCCGGGGTTTTGAGGAGCCGCGCAGCGCCACCTTCGTCAAAGCCGGGCAAGGCGTCAATATCGACCGCAGAGGCACGCGCGCTGGCCACCAGTACAGCCTGCTCGGGCACATCGACAACAACACTAGCGGCGTGACGGTCGAACCCTATCTCATCACGCTCACGACCGATTCCGACGTTTTTCCCACCTTCCAGCACGAGGGCATGGAGTTTCTCTACATGCTGGAGGGCGAGGTCGTCTATCGACACGGAGAGCAGCTTTTTACCATGCAGGCGGGGGATAGCCTGTTTTTCGATGCCGATGCGCCGCACGGACCGGAGGTGTTGGTGCAGCTTCCCGCACGCTACTTGTCGATCATCTCCTACCCTCAACGACGAGTGATGGGCGATTGATAAATTGCTTTAAAGGAAAAAAATATTCCTCATAGTTGACGTCTTGAAATTTCGTGTGGTACGCCTTTGTTCAGAAACGAACGGAGGTGCCTGTCGATGTGCGGCATTGTTGGACTATTCCTGAAAGACAAAAGCCTGGAACCGCAGTTGGGTCAGCTGCTCTCTGACATGCTGATCACCATGACCGATCGTGGACCGGACTCGGCCGGTATCGCGATCTACGGCGGCGCTGCCGCAGGACGCGCCAAGGTAACGATCCAGTCCGCCGATCCTGATGCAGACTTTACAGGACTTGCAGAGGCGGTGAAGGAAAAGGGCGTTGCGGCTGCGGTGACCGTCAAGAGCACGCACGCGGTTCTGGACATCCCGGCGGACAAGCTTGATGGCATCCGCGCCGTTCTTTCCGCTCTCCGCCCCAATGTCCGCGTGATGGGCTCGGGTGATAGCGTCGAGATTTACAAGGAAACCGGCCTGCCGAAGGATGTGGTGGCCCGTTTCGACGTGCGCTCAATGGCTGGCACCCACGGCATCGGCCACACCCGCATGGCAACCGAATCGGCGGTGACGACGCTTGGCGCGCATCCCTTCTCCACCGGCTCGGATCAGTGCCTCGTGCATAATGGTTCGCTCTCCAACCACAACAATCTGCGCCGCGAACTGGTTCGTGAAGGGATGAGTTTCGAAACCCAGAACGACTCCGAAGTGGCTGCTGCTTACCTCACGGCAGAAATGGCCAAGGGGAAGGACTTGGGTGAGGCGCTGACCGGTGCACTCGACGATCTCGACGGCTTCTTCACCTTCGTTGTCGGCACCAAGTCCGGTTTCGGCGTCGTGCGCGATCCGATTGCCTGCAAACCCGCGGTCATGGCCGAAACCGATCAGTATGTCGCTTTCGGCTCGGAGTATCGCGCCTTGGTCAATCTGCCAGGTATTGAGACCGCCCGTGTCTGGGAGCCGGAGCCTGCGACCGTCTACTTCTGGGACCACGAAAAAGCAGCCTGATGCCGTCATCGGCCTATCCGTGTGAAAGTCATATCCATGCCAGTCTTCGATCTCTCTCATACGCCGCTGCGTGACCTCAACAAGGCGCTGCACGGCCTTTCAGCTGGTGTAAACGACACCGAATTTGAAGTCGTCAATCCGCGCGGCCATCACGCCGTTGCCGTCGGTATCGACAGTCCCGTAACCGTCGATGTGCATGGTTCGGTCGGCTATTATTGCGCCGGTATGAATGATGGTGGCACCGTCATTGTTCACGGCTCTGCCGGTCCCGGTGTCGCCGAGAACATGATGTCCGGTACCGTCGTCATTGAAGGGGATGCCTCTCAATATGCGGGTGCCACCGGTCGCGGCGGGCTTCTCGTCATCAAGGGCAATGCCGCTTCCCGTTGCGGGATTTCTATGAAAGGCATCGATATCGTCGTGCATGGCAATATCGGCCATATGTCGGCCTTCATGGGCCAGTCCGGCCATCTCGTTGTCTGCGGCGATGCGGGCGATGCACTGGGCGACAGTCTGTACGAGGCGAAGCTTTTCGTGCGCGGTTCGGTCAAGAGCCTCGGCGCCGACTGCATCGAAAAGGAGATGCGGCCCGAGCATCTGGAAAAGCTGGCGGAGCTTCTCGACAAGGCCGGCATCACCGATGTCAAGCCGGGCGAGTTCAAGCGCTACGGCTCGGCCCGCACGCTCTACACGTTCAACATCGACAACGCCGATGCGTATTGAGGCAGGGATTCACCGATGAGCTATCACAACCCATTCACCCCGCCGCGCAAGTCCGCAACCTTCGACGACCATACGTTGGCGGAAATCCGCCGCGCTGCGGCCACCGGCATTTACGATATTCGCGGTGCCGGCACGAAGCGCAAGGTGCCGCATTTTGACGACCTGCTGTTTCTTGGCGCGTCCATTTCTCGCTATCCGCTCGAAGGATATCGCGAGAAATGCGATACGAGCGTCACGCTTGGAACCCGCTTTGCCAAAAAGCCGATTACGCTCAAAACGCCGATCACGATTGCGGGCATGAGTTTTGGCGCGCTGTCCGGAAATGCCAAGGAGGCTCTTGGCCGTGGTGCCACGATTGCCGGCACCTCCACGACGACGGGCGACGGCGGCATGACGGATGAGGAGCGCGGCCACAGCCAGACCCTCGTCTACCAGTATCTGCCATCGCGCTACGGCATGAACCCTAAGGACTTGCGCCGTGCAGATGCCATCGAGGTGGTCGTGGGCCAGGGCGCCAAGCCCGGCGGCGGCGGCATGCTGCTCGGCCAGAAGATTTCCGACCGCGTCGCCACTATGCGCAATCTGCCCAAAGGGATCGATCAGCGCTCGGCCTGCCGCCATCCCGACTGGACCGGCCCGGATGATTTGGAAATCAAGATCCTCGAACTGCGCGAAATCACCGACTGGGAAAAGCCGATCTATATCAAGGTCGGTGGCGCGCGCCCCTATTACGACACGGCGCTAGCGGTAAAGGCCGGTGCCGATGTGGTGGTGCTGGACGGTATGCAGGGCGGCACGGCTGCAACGCAGGACGTCTTCATCGAAAATGTCGGCATGCCAACGCTCGCCTGCATTCGCCCCGCAGTCCAGGCCCTTCAGGATCTCGGCATGCATCGCAAGGTGCAATTGATCGTGTCGGGCGGCATTCGCTCCGGCGCCGATGTGGCGAAGGCTCTGGCACTTGGCGCAGATGCGGTGGCGATTGGCACAGCGGCACTCGTGGCACTTGGCGACAACGACCCGAAATGGGAAGAGGAATACCAGAAGCTCGGCACCACCGCTGGCGCTTATGATGACTGGCACGAAGGCAAAGACCCGGCCGGCATCACGACGCAGGATCCGGAGCTTGCCGCGCGTCTCGACCCGGTTGCCGCCGGTCGCCGCCTTGCCAATTATTTGAAGGTGATGACGCTGGAAGCGCAGACGATCGCGCGCGCCTGCGGCAAGAACCACCTCCACAATCTGGAGCCGGAAGATCTCGTGGCCTTGACCATGGAGGCCGCAGCCATGGCGCAGGTTCCGCTGGCGGGAACGAACTGGTTCCCCGGCAGAGGTGGCTTCTAAAAACGCATGCATTAAGGACGGGCGCGTTTGGGAGGATGCGGCCGTCTTTCTAAAATCAAGTGTCTGATACCAAAAAAAGGGGAATGACGTGACACTGGACCTCTCCGCATATGCAGCCGAAAAGGGCATCAAATATTTTATGATCAGTTACACCGATCTCTTCGGTGGGCAGCGCGCCAAGCTGGTACCTGCCGAAGCAATTGCTGACATGCAGAAGGACGGCGCGGGCTTTGCAGGCTTTGCCACCTGGTTCGATTTGACACCCGCTCATCCTGATCTTTTTGCCGTGCCAGATGCTTCCTCGGTCATCCAGCTTCCATGGAAGAAGGATGTCGCCTGGGTTGCCGCCGATTGCGTGATGGAAGACCAGCCGGTCGAACAGGCGCCGCGTGTGGTCTTGAAGAAACTGATTGCCGAAGCCGCCAGCGAAGGCTTGCGGGTGAAGACCGGTGTCGAGCCGGAATTCTTCCTGATTTCCGCCGACGGCAGCAAGATTTCCGACGAATATGATACCGCCGAAAAGCCCTGCTACGATCAGCAGGCGGTGATGCGCCGTTACGATGTGATTGCCGAAATTTGCGACTACATGCTGGAGCTGGGTTGGAAGCCATACCAGAACGACCATGAAGACGCGAACGGCCAGTTTGAAATGAACTGGGAATATGACGACGCGCTTCAAACGGCCGACAAGCATTCCTTTTTCAAATTCATGGTCAAATCCGTTGCAGAAAAGCATGGGCTTCGCGCCACCTTCATGCCGAAACCCTTCAAGGGGCTGACAGGCAATGGCTGCCATGCGCATATTTCCGTGTGGGATCTGGACGGGAAGGTCAATGCCTTTGCCGACAAGGCAATGCCGTTCGGCCTTTCCGCCAAGGGCAAGACCTTTCTTGGCGGTATCATGAAACATGCCTCCGCGCTGGCGGCTGTCACCAATCCCACCGTCAATTCCTACAAGCGCATCAATGCACCGCGCACCATATCCGGCGCCACATGGGCACCCAACACGGTGACATGGACCGGCAACAACCGCACCCATATGGTGCGCGTGCCGGGCCCCGGGCGGTTCGAGCTTCGTCTGCCTGACGGTGCGGTGAACCCCTATCTCCTTCAGGCCATCATAATCGCAGCCGGCCTTTCCGGCGTTCGCGCGCAGGCCGATCCAGGTCCACATCACGATATCGACATGTATCGCGAAGGCCATACGGTCACCAATGCGCCGAAACTGCCGCTCAATCTTCTCGATGCGTTGCGCGAATATGAGAAAGATGAGGCGCTGCAGCAGGCGCTCGGCGTCGAGTTCTCCAAGGCCTATTTGAAGCTCAAGCATGGTGAGTGGAACAGCTACTGCTCGCAGTTCACCGCCTGGGAGCACCAGACCACGCTCGACGTTTGAAAACGTTTCCCCGCCGCCTTGCGGCTTTTCCCGCGCTCCTCGCGTAGCGCGGTTTTTTTCCATCGACGACAGAGAGGGCGCCGGATGACGACCTATGTATTGACCGTAGCTTGCAAATCCACACGCGGCATCGTCGCCGCCATTTCGGGTTATCTCGCGGACAAGGGTTGCAACATCGTCGACAGCTCGCAATTCGACGACCTCGAAACCGGCAAGTTCTTCATGCGCGTCTCCTTCATTTCGGAAGAAGGCGTGTCGCTTTCAGACATCAAGGAGGGCTTCAAGCCGGTTGCCGAGCGCTTCAAGATGGAAGCCGAGATCTTCAGCGATGGCGAACGCACCAAGACGCTGCTGATGGTCTCGCGTTTCGGCCATTGTCTCAACGATCTGCTCTATCGCTGGAAGATCGGCGCGCTGCCGATCGATATCGTCGGCGTCGTTTCCAACCACTTCGATTACCAGAAGGTGGTCGTCAACCACGACATCCCCTTCCACCACATCAAGGTGACGAAGGAAAACAAGCCGAAGGCCGAAGCGCAGCTGAACGACCTGATCGAAAGCACCGGCACCGAACTCGTAGTCCTGGCACGCTACATGCAGGTTCTGTCAGACGACATGTGCCGCAAGATGTCAGGCAAGATCATCAACATCCACCACTCTTTCCTGCCAAGCTTCAAGGGCGCCAACCCTTACAAGCAGGCCTATGAGCGTGGCGTGAAACTGATTGGCGCCACCGCCCATTACGTCACAGCCGATCTCGACGAAGGTCCGATCATCGAGCAGGACACAGTGCGCATCACCCACGCCCAGTCGGCAGACGATTACGTCTCGCTTGGCCGTGATGTGGAAAGCCAGGTTCTGGCCCGTGCCATCCATGCGCATATCCACCACCGCACCTTCATCAACGGCAACCGCACCGTGGTCTTCCCGCCAAGCCCGGGTTCCTATGCGTCGGAGCGGATGGGGTAAGTTGCTGCATGCGCCGAACGCCACCGCCGGAGTTCGGGCCATAGCAATGGATGCCCTACTCTACTCAGTTGCGGATAATTGTCTTTTCAACAACATTAGCAGCGCACGAGGCAAATCAAGAATCCGGCTAAAGAGGCGCAATAGCGCTACATCCGATGCCGGTGCGCGCGATATATCAAGCTCACGAATAGAGAGGCGTCAGATACTTGTCGCCTCGCGGTCCGCAGCAGGCCAAGATTGTAGCGGAGCAGAACGAGCGCGTCTTCCTAGGTCCGTCAGCCGACACGGGCGAAAAGCCATCTGTAAACTGACCGGTTGAATTCTTAACGTTGGAAGCAAGGAACGAGGCAGCGCATGCCTGACCTGCCACCGAAGATTCATCCGGTCGCGTTCGGAGCTTAAGCGGTTTTGAACCGCCAGATGCCGATCATCCCGGCATATTCCGCTGGGGTCTAGTCAGAGCGATGAGTGCGCCAGGAAATTGTTGTAATCGTTGCCCATTCCGCAATGGCGTTGCGGTAAGACCGACCCAAAGACCATTTGTCCGTCCTCAATGGGCCGGACCATCATCAGTTCTGGCGGACATTCTCAGAGGCAGACCGGTTCTCCTCTGCTTGACCCAGACGAAACTCTTTCGCGAACTCACTCACACGCATAGTTTTCGCTGCCACCGTTTGCAGCGGTGGCGCTGGCTTGGTTGGATGATGAACGATCGTATCCGTTCAGGACCACGATATGCTCAACGAAAATGCGCGAGATCCAACGTAATCACGCTGGATCGAACTTTGGAGTAAGCGGAGGTCGCCGCTTGCAGAATTCTTGGGCGCAAGGCATCGAACGCCATCAAATAATCTGCCTCGGTGACATTTCGGGACGATTTCCCATGGGCCAAGACTTCGGTCGCCAGATAGAATTTGATCTCGAACATACCGTCGTATCCGGTGAAACGGACACAGCGCTTTCTGTCGTCAAAACTACGAGCTTTGTTTGGAAACGAGATGCCCATCAGCGTCCACCGTCATCTTGCCAATGATCACCAGCGCTACTCTTTGGCTGGGGATCTGGACTTGCTCGTGTCGACGACTGTTTCCGGTTGGCGAGGGAACTCAGGAGAGCCGATTTGGCTCTCACACCCCTGCGTGACACGGCTGAGAGGATGGGCGAGGCGTCACGCTTCATGTCGGAACTCTCGTTCGACTGAGATTCCCGACGGCCGGCGGACTTTAAGACTTCCCTCACCACCTTGGAGCCGGCGAGGTCGATAGACGAGGCTGCTGGATTGGAAGACATTCCGTCCTCCTTTGTTGGGGCAAGGTTTTGCACCCTTGATGACAGCACCCTGAAGACGAGCCGTCACTGCTATCTTAAGTCGTGCTGGAATATCGGATTACAAGGGGAGGCTGGGCCAAAGCGTAGAGTGCTGGATCATGAGGGCCTGTCCCACCGGCATTCGATGCTGATGGCGGGAAACTTATATATTGAGACGGTGGGTGCTTACCGCACGCATCAAGACGCTATGCGGATCGTGTCAGGTCGATTGGCCAGGCCCCACATCCGCTTCGAGGCTCCCTCGTCTTGCCGGGTTGCCAATGAGGTCCCGCGCCGGACGGTCCGAGGTTGGCGAAAAACAGCTCGGCCGCCTCAACGATCGCGCTACCAGCGCAAGAGACGCGGGCCGAGCGCCATGCCGATCAGGCCGCATAGAACAATACCGACGGAGTACCAGAGTGCCACGAAGGGGAGCCCGTTTTCGATACATGCCCAGGAATAGGTCCATGCCCCTATGGCCCCTGCCGTCATGCCAGCAGTAAATCCGGCGAGCCGATACCGCGTCGGTGCGGAACGTCGCAAGAACCAGATATTGGCGGCGAAGACGGGAGCGGCGGACGCGACAATGATCAGTGGGCAGAACCAGTAGGAGACGCCGAAAATCAACTTTGGATAGTCCATAGCTGGCGATGCATGCAACTGCCAGAGCCCCAGCATCGCCAATAGCATATAGACGCCGATCGAGGTCAGGCCTGCCGATTTCGGCAGTCCACCTGGGCGCGCGACAATCAACACGGCGCAGATACCATTGATCGCCAGCGCCAGCGGATAAAATGATTTCACCCAGAAGGCGGGAAGAGACATTGCCGAGATTATGTCTGGACGCAAACCATGCACGAACAGGATAAATGCACCAGACAGCAAGACACCAGGTAGCAGCGCCTTGGTGAGTAAGCGGAGAAGAGCATGCGGCCGTACAGGCTGCAGTCCTCTTGCCAGGCTGTCGATCAGATCATCCGTTTTCGCCACGTTCGCCTCTCAATCTCGCAGCCAGCGCCTTGATGCCGCGATGAACGCTGACCTTGACCATTGCTTCCGTCTTGCCACTGGCAGCTGCCGCCTCTGCGACCGAACGACCCTCCAACCTGACGCGCCGGATCAATTCGCTTTGCCATGCCGGAATGCTAGAGAGCAATCGCTCCACATCCATGCTCGCGAGGAACGCGTCTTCGGAATAGCCGTCCGCGACGCCCTCGACCAGTTCCAGGCTGACAACCGATCGCCCGCCTCGTCGCCGGTGGTGATCGACCAGCTTGTGGCGTGCGATGGTAAAGAACCAGGCCGTGAACGGTCGCTCGCGATCGTAGGTGATCCGGCGCTGATGCAGCGCCAGAAGCGTATCCTGGATCAGATCGTCCGTGTCCTGCGCGTTCGACGCCAGCCGTCGCTTGAAATAGCTCTCCAGCACATGCCGCAAAATACCGAGCAGACAGCGATAGGCATTCTCGTCCCCGTCAAGGGACAGAAGCATCAACGCCTTCAGCTCGAATTCGCTCATCGCCATCATGTCTTCCAGCTTCATACGACCCTATGGCGAAACGGTTACACAGCATCGACGGTAAAATCGAGAAAAGTTCAGCCCGACCGAGTTTGCGATCACAACTGCGTGATGACTGTTACCAATTCCAGCCTTCCGCGAATGAGCCTGATGTGAACCTTCGGCGCAAACACGCGGCGAGCACATCAAACGGGAGACGCATCATGACTATTCGTTCCTTCACTGTCGCCATCGGCGCCATCATTCTTGGTCTTTCATTTGCGGCAGGCACCGCCGAGGCTCAGTCCTCCGACGCAATGAAAAAGACCGATACCATGAAGATGGATACGATGAAGAAGGACACCATGAAGACCGATAGCATGAAGATGGCCGGCAACAAGACCGACTGTATGCACAAGGCCGGCATGGAAAAGGACTCGATGAAAAAGTCCAACATGATGAAGAAATGCGACGCGATGAAATGATCCTGTCCGCCCCCGCGGAACGCAACTTTTGCGGGGGCGGTTTCGTATCGACGATAACGCTGGCGCTCGAGGGAAATTATGGATGCGACCGCACAACCCGTCACCGGAAAACGAATTCTCATCAGGCGACACAGTTTGACCGTGCGCCTGTCGCACTGGTTAAACGTTCTGTGCATGACCGTGCTTCTGTTTAGCGGACTGCAAATCTTCAACGCGCATCCGGCTCTCTATTGGGGTCAATATGGCGCCGATGACGACCCGGCCTTCATTGCCATGGACGCGGTGCAGGACGGCGACCGGGTCAAGGGCATGACCCGCATCGGCGACGTCTCCTTTGAGACGACGGGTTTCCTGGGCGTGTCCAATGTCGATGGGGAGCCAACGGCCCGCGGCTTTCCCGCCTGGCTGACGTTGCCGAGTTATCAGGATCTCGCCACCGGTCGGCGCTGGCACTTTTTCTTTGCTTGGCTCTTTGTGATCAACGGACTGATTTACATTGCCTATGGTTTTATTGCCCGTCATTTCCACCGGGACCTTTTGCCTAGGCGCGGTGAACTCGCGGCATCGCACCTCGTCCAGGAGGTGGCTGATCATGCTCGTTTGCGCTTTCCGAAAGGCGAGAAAGCGCGTCATTACAATGCTCTGCAGAAGCTCACCTATCTTCTGGTCATCTTTCTTCTGCTTCCCTTGATGATTGCAACCGGGTTGACAATGTCACCGGGTTTCAATGCCTTCGCGCCTTGGCTTCTGGATCTGTTTGGCGGTCGACAGTCGGCCCGGACACTGCATTTCATCACAGCCAGCGCACTGATCGCATTTGTCGTCATTCACATCGTGATGGTTCTGGTCTCCGGCGTATTGAACAATATGCGCTCGATGATCACCGGACGTTATGTCATCATCGAAGAGCCGGAAGGGGAGTTCAAACCATGAGCCGCCTCATTACCCGTCGCCGTTTCCTGATCGGATCAACGCTTACCGCATCCGCACTCGGCCTGAGTGGCTGTGATGCGCTCGTCCAGAACGATAAGGTCCAGACAACCCTGAAACTCGCCGAGGGCCTGACGAAGCGTGCGCAGCGCCTGCTGATCGGCGACAACACCCTGGCGCGTGAGTACACGCTCGCGGACATCTCGCCAAGTTTTCGCGCCAACGGCACAAGCATGCCCGACGGCGCGCAATATCAGCAATTGTTGTCGACGCAATTTTCGCAGTGGCAGTTGGAGGTCGGTGGCCTCGTCGAGCGCCCAACCAAATTCCCCCTTGCAACCCTGAAGGCAATGCCGGCACGCAGCCAGATCACCCGTCACGACTGCGTCGAAGGCTGGAGCGCGATCGGCCAGTGGACAGGTGTGCCGCTCGCTGCCGTTCTGGACAAGGTCGGCCTCAAGCCGGAAGCGCGTTATATCGTCTTTCACTGTGCCGACGAATACGAAAAGACCCTGGATGGCAGCGGCTGGTATTACGAGATCATCGATCTCGTTGACGCTTTTCATCCTCAAACCATTCTCGCCCATTCCATGAACGGAAGAGATCTCGAAGTCGCGCATGGCGCACCGCTACGGCTGAGGGTCGAGCGGCAGCTTGGTTACAAGCAGGCGAAATATCTGATGCGCATCGAGGCCGTCGCGGATTTCTCCAATCTCTACGGCGGAAATGGCGGCTTTTGGGAGGATCGCGGCTACGAGTGGTACGCCGGAATATAGGTCGAAATCCAGATTTCCATAGCCAGCGGATTTTCAGCCCGCCTCCGCCGGTCGTTCAGCAGACAGGGTTTGAAACACAAAGGAAGCACAATGTTCTCAACCTCAAAAACAGGTTTTACCCTTTTCGCCGGCGCGCTGGTCGCGTTGACGCTCGGCGGTGGCGCTAAGGCCGCCGATCAGGTTCGTGTCCGTGGCACCGTCGAAAGCCTTCAGGGCAACATCTTGTCCGTCAAAACGCGTGAAGGGAGCAGCGCAAAGATCATGCTGAAGGATGGCTGGAAGGTCTCCGGCGTCGCCAAGGCATCGGTTGACGATATCAAGCCAGGTGACTTCGTCGGTATCGCATCACTGCCAACAGCGAGCGGCGGCGATGGCGCTTTGGAAGTGCTGATCTTTCCTGCAGCGATGAAAGGCACAGGCGAGGGGAGCTACGCCTGGGACCTGAAGCCAAACAGCTCGATGACCAATGCGACAGTTGCCGACGCCGTAAAGTCTGTTGACGGTCATGCGGTGACCGTGAGCTACAAGGGTAAGGAGAAGAAGATCACCATTCCGGATGGCACGCCGGTTGTCACTTTTGCCAATGCTGCGGAAACCGACATCAAGCCTGGCGCAACCGTTTTCGTACCCTCCGAAAAGGCCAACGACGGTTCGATGTCGAGCGGTCGTGTGGTTGTCGGCACGAATGGTGTCGTTCCGCCGATGTGAGCGGAGGAGACCGCTTAAGGGAGATAGAGACCGTCGGGCGGTAAAGGCCGGCGGTCAAAACATGCCAACGGAGCGGAGCGCTTGGCTCGATACTCAAGCAAGGTTGGCAAGCTTCGCCGTCCGGAGAGCGATGAAGGCTGACGTGACTGGTCCTCGCCGAACCGCCGTCGGCGAAGCACGTGCAGAAGCGACCGCCTGACCCGACCATAAGCGGCCGTATATCGCCTCGCTTCGGCCATGCGAAATACCGTCTATCGGCGAGTCCGGCGCGGGCCGTGGAAGAATTTATAGAAACCAAGGGGGAAATTGAGGAAGGCAGGAGGATTGCTGAAACTAATTTTTCGCTGCGTTCGTAACTCGTCGGAAAGCAAGGCCTGAAAGTGGGAGCGAAAGGTCGCGCAAGGCGCTCAGGATGAAAGCGCGCTTCTGAACTCGCGGGATTGCTCTGCTTCGGAATCGCATAGGGCAGTATCGGCTGGAGGCCATGGCAATGTCGGAGTTGACCACATGATGACCTGTCCCAATTCCTCTCTTGCCACGCTCATAGTCGTCGCGATCGGCTTCTTCCGGTTAAGCAGGATGGGGAGCCGCTTTCCCTCCTTGCCATTGGATCGATCGGGCAACACTCAGGAGCCATTATACGATGCTGACGCCCGGGGGCTGATCGGCAGAACCCTTCTCTCGACAGTTACGGCAGGATCCGGTTTCTGGCTCATCCGACGCCAGTTAAGAACCTTGGTTGCGTCGCGATGAACAATATTCGGGCCAATAGTCGATCGTGGACTGACAGAAGCAGCGTCTTTGTCGGGTTTACCGCCCGACGCTCCTTGTTTTTTTCAGAGGCCAACCCCTATAAGGTTGGGGTGGCAAGGTTTTCTTCAATGCAAAGCAAAGACATCGAAGTTTTAATCAATCGTGTCGCGATGGGAGACCGCGCCGCCTTTGTCGCACTTTACCACGCGACTAGCCCAAAATTGATGGGCGTATGTTTGCGCATCCTCAAAAATCGCAGCGATGCTGAAGAGGCACTGCAAGAAATATACATCAAGATCTGGCAACGTGCGGAAACCTTCGCGACCGGACATAGCGGTCCGTTTGCATGGCTTGCGACAATCGCGCGCAACCACGCGATCGATACGATCCGCGCTCGCAAACCTGTTTCCGATGATCTCGACGCAGCATATGATCTTGCGGATGACAGAACCCCGAACCCAGAGCAGCGCATGGGCATCGTCGATGAGGGCCGCAGGATCGACAGATGCATGGCAGAGCTCGATCCGGCACATGCCAGCGCAGTTCGTCGCGCCTATGTCGAGGGCCTGAGCTACATCGAACTTGCAGACGATCTGCGGGTGCCGCTGAATACGGTGCGCACCTGGCTGCGCCGTAGTCTCCTCAAGCTTAAGGAGTGCATCCAGCGATGACGCGTGATCCTGGCTCAAGCGAGCACTCAAGAGATGAAATCCTGGCAGGCGAATATGTCTTGGGTGTTCTGTCCATTGATGGAAGAAGGATGGTCGAGCGCCGCATGGCCGGCGACGAGGCGTTTTCGCAAATTGTTGCGCGCTGGCAGGCCGACATGGAGTCCTTCAATCAGGACTATGACGAAGTAACGCCTCGCGCCGCCGTGCTGGAACAGCTTGAACAGCGCCTCTTCGCAGCACCGCTGACGAGTAAGGTGAACGTCGGCCTTTGGAATTCAATGGCTTTCTGGCGTTGGCTTTCACTCGGCACCTCCGTAGCCGCCGCTGCCGCCCTGATCTATGCATCGGGTATCGCGTCGCCATCTTCTCGGGATGGTAAGCTGGTTGCGGAACTCTCGGCACCCAGTAATTCCGTCAACATGCTGGCGTCCTACGATGCCGAAAGCGGGCGAATGCGCATCGTACCTGTCGCGGCAGGGCGCGCGCAGGAGAAATCGCTGGAGCTCTGGCTTGTCCCTGGGCAAGGAGATCCCTTCTCGCTCGGCATATTGCCGGCAGATACGGGCGGAGAACTGGTCATTCCATCGGACCTGCGTGATCGTCTGAGCGGGGGCGCAACGCTTGCAGTATCGCTGGAACCGTTCGGCGGCTCGCCCACAGGCAAGCCGACCGGAGCGATCGTGGCGAGCGGCACGGCAAGAAGCCTCTGAGCTTTCGCTTTCCGGGGCGATGCGCTGCGCGATGGCACAAGGCACCTATTTGGAGGGGAGATGGGATACTCCATGGCTGCTTCTCTGAGGACGGAAGCTTGGCGGCGCAAATTCGCGACAGGGCTCGCCTGCCTGTATGGCTTCGTCGGCACGATGCACCTTCTGTGGCCGACGCCATTTCTGAAAATCACACCGGATTGGGTTCCGTCGCCGCATTTGGTGATTTTGCTGACAGGGCTTTGCGAAATCGCTGGTGCGGTGGGGATCGTGACCGCACGACTTCAGCGGGCCGCAGGCATTGGTCTGGCGCTTTATGCGCTCTGCGTTTTTCCGGCGAATATCAAACACGCGATCGATGCGCTTTCTGGTGACCCATCGGTCTGGGAGTGGATCTACCACCTTTTGCGCTTACCCCTCCAGCCCGTCCTGATATGGTTGCCTTTGTTTGCTGGCCGCGTGGTGAGGTGGCCACAGCAAGCGAGATGATCGTGTAAAATAATTCTACGGCTCTGAAACTTCTTCTCAGGCCGTTCCGTAACCTTCTTGTCCCGGAAGAGGGAAGCCGACCCTTAGGAGATGCAGCCTTGCATCTGGGTGATCGGCCAGGAGGAATCACCATGTTCAAGCTCGCAATCCGTTTCGCAGCCTGCGCCACCGCAATCGCGATCGCTGCTGGCAGCGCGTACGCAGCCAATCCAAAGGTCGGCGGCGCCGCGATGTACGAAGACAAGAATATCGTGGAAAACGCGATGAATTCGAAGGACCACACGACACTTGTGGCCGCCGTCAAGGCAGCAGGCCTGGTCGAGACGCTGCAAGGGAAGGGACCGTTTACCGTGTTCGCCCCGACGAATGAAGCGTTTGCAGCTCTTCCCAAGGGAACCGTCGACACACTCCTGAAGCCTGAGAACAAGGCACAGTTGACCAAGGTCCTGACCTGCCACGTCGTCGCAGCCAATGCCATGTCAACGGCGATCGAGAAGATGATCAAGGACGACAAGGGCACGCATGACGTCAAGACCGTCGGCGGCTGCGTTTTGAAGGCCAAGGAAAGCATGGGCAAGATTACGCTGACCGACGAAAACGGCAATGTCGCGCATGTCACGATCGCCGACGTGAAGCAGTCGAACGGCGTCATTCACGTCATCGACAAGGTGCTTCTGCCAAAGATGTAATTCGCGTCTTTCAATTGAGATAAAGCCGGACAACAAACCGGCTTTATTTTCATTGAGCCAGGCCTCGGAGCAGCTGCCCAAAGGGGAGATCTGGAGCTTCGCAACGCTAGCGATTTCTCGATCTAACTCTCTGATTTTCCTATTCGGCTTCAACTAAAGCGCTTTCGCGCCCTTCACCCTGCCCAGGGCAGTTCTTCGGCTTATTTCCTATAGAGAGTGGCCTGGTAAAAGGCGCCGGAGATCAGCGATCGATCCCGATGCTTTCGGTTCCGTTTTCTGGCGCTTCAACGGAACTTACGACAAAGCGCCGGCACCGAGGCCGAACGCCACCATCGCCGCTTCACACGCTCGCGTAAACCGCATCGACGGGCCTTCTTTTCCAGTTGCAAGCTTGCTGACGCGCGCTCCCTCCAGCAGCATGGAAAGCGTATCAGCCAAAAGTTCCGGATCGCTCGCACCCGTTGAACGACAGAGATCGGCAAGGCGGGAATGCTGCTGCATCTTGAGGGATTCGATGACCGCGTGTGCCGGGTGTCCCTGCTCTTTCAACTCCACGGCGGCATTGGCTAGATCGCATCCATATGGCTCACTTGAGAGACACTGAGCGCGCGCTTTTACCCATGCAGCAAGCTGAGCCCTCGGGTCGCCGGGGTTGTCTGTCTCGAGATCTTTCCAAGCTTGATCCAATGTCTGAGAACTGTGCTTGAGCGCCTCGCACACAAGATCGTCCTTCGAGCCGAAATGTCGATACAACGTCATCTTGTTGGTAGCTGCGGCTTCTGCGATGGCATCGACGCCTATGCCGCGTATCCCATGTTCACGAAACAGTTGACAGGCCGTTGAGACGATACGGTCACGAGGTGGGATTTTCTGTTCGGAGGAGCGATCAGATTTCACGGATTTCATGATTTTTGATTTTTATCCTGAAGTGACGTTGACACGGGTGTGACTGGTCGGTAACTATCCAGTTGTTACTTACCGGTAACACCGTGCGAGGCGGCCGTCAAGTAACTGCCGCCTTCTGGATTTACAACTCGTCGAAAGGAGACTGTCATGACCGTTACGACAGGGGAGATGACGCTCGCTGAAATGTATAGAGATCCACTGATCCTTTCAGTGATGCGCGCGGATGGTATCGCTCTGAATGAGTTTAAAGAGATGATGACTGCGGCTACCGCGTCTCTGAAGACACGGGGCGCAACATTGCCAGAGGTGCGATTCCGGACGACTGAACCCGCAGCGTCTTCGAGACGTCCGCAGGTGGCGACGATGCAGCCGTTATTCGCACGTTCATTTCAATCGTGCTGTGCAAATTTGTAACGTCTGATCAGTGGTTCGGCGTTTGTCAGGTCGAACGCACCCGATGTGACGTTGGGGTATTGGTTGAATTTTAGCGGCACGCCAGAATGGAAGCCGAGGCCTGTTTGGTGATAAGTTCTTCGTAAATTCAGACAGCACGGTCCCTAATCTCCAGGCAGCAAAAGCGTCCCCGCAAGAAGGCGGAAGCCAACGTGCGTTGGGCTGTGCAAAGCGCAGTCCGATTAGGGGGCAGAGGTTCGGTAACTTTCAAGAGCTTGCGATCGCTACCTCAGCCCATCTGAATTTCCGGGCGCCACAGCCATGTCAGTTTTTTGGCCGCTTTGACTTTAAGCTCCTGCGGAAATCCGGTTCGTAGTATTTGTCAGATAAAGACGTGTGAAGTCTACCGCCTTCATAGGGCGCCCGTATAGATAGCCCTGTCCTTCATCGCATGCGTATTGCTGCATCAGGTGTTCTTGTTCGACCGTCTCAATGCCTTCGGCAATCACTTCAAGGTCAAATCCTGCAGCAAGTTTGGCGACCGCTTCAACGATGGCCTCGTCTTTCTTATTGCGCTCGCTGCCGCTGACGAACGACCGGTCGATCTTCAAGCGCGTCACAGGATAGTCCTTTAGAAGACTGAGCGACGCGAAGCCGGTTCCGAAGTCATCGAAAGCAATTCCCACGCCGAGTGAGCGAAGGTAATGAAGGGGCTCCATGAGCCGGTGTTCATTTCGCAGGATGATGTTTTCCGTTATCTCTAATTCCAGCGCCGTTGCCGGCAAATGACTGTCCGCAAGCGCTGTCTCGACGGATTTTGCAAAATCCCTTGCCCTAAATTGGGCTGCAAACAGATTGACACCGATCCGGAAATTTTTGCAACCGGCCTGCCGCCAATGCGCTGCCTGCGCACATGCCGTGCGCAAGATCCATTCGCCCACGGGAACAGCAAGAAGGCTTGCCTCCAGTACAGGCAGAAAGGCGCCAGGCGAGACGACGCCAAGCTGTGGATGGTTCCACCTTATCAGCGCTTCCGCCCCCGATAGGCTGCCATCGCTGAGTTTGATCTGAGGCTGGTAATAGAGCTCAAATTCCTGATTTTCCCAGGCCTGACGGATCGAGGAACTCATGGCTCCCTTTTTCAAAGCCGTTTGGCGAAGCTCAGGTGTGAATATGCGCACGAGATGGCGACCATCTGCCTTGGCCTGATAAAGCGCCAGATCGGCGTTCCCCAGCATCTGCTCACTGTCGTCTTCCGGGCCTGATTTTAAGGAAATGCCGATACTCGCCCCGATGTGAATGGGCTCGTTGTCGAATTCTATAGGTTCCTCAATAATAGAGATGAGCCTCGAAGCAAGCTCACTGGTCTTTATGGGATCGACCGTCTCAGAGATCACGATGACAAACTCATCCCCGCCCAACCGGGCCACCATGTGGTGGTCAGGGACGCTTTCTCTCAGACGCTGTGCAACAATCTTGAGGACAACATCCCCCGCGGAGTGCCCCAACGTATCATTCACGTCTTTAAAACCGTCCAAATCAAGCAGGAGGAGCGCCAAAGGCTCATGGCTTTCGCAAGCCTGCCGAATACGCCGCTTCAAACTTGACCTGTTTGCAAGGCCGGTAAGATCATCGTATTCAGCAGCATGTTTTAGCTGCTTAACAGCTTCCAAACGGCTGGTTATGTCCCGGATGATGGCCCCGAACTGTGGCTCGCCCGCCTCGTTCCATTGCGAAAGGGAGAGCTCTATCGGAACGTCGGAGCCGTCGCGACGCTTCGCCGTCAAATTGACAGAGGTTCCTATGATGCGAGCGGGTCCGCCGGACGCGACTCTGGCAAGACCCGCACCGTGCCTTGCACGCATTGAGTCTGGCATAATGATGTCGAGAGGTTTGCCAAGCGCTTCTTCCTTGGAATACCCAAAAATCTCCTCTGCAGAAGCATTCCAAGACGTGATCTGGTTTCTGCTGTTTGCGCAGATGATGGCGTCTGGAGATGTCGAAGTAATATTGATGAATTTGTTACGGCTAGTCTCGCTCTCCCGTTCCAACCGGCGCAATTCCATTCTTTCGAGGACCATCGCTGCCAGATCCTCAAGTATTCTCTGGTCACGATCCGAGAACGTCAATCTCGGTTTCGGATCGATCAAGCAGAGGCTTCCAAGTGCGTGTCCCTCAGACGTGATGAGGGGTGCGCCAGCATAGAACCGAATGTTCGGATACCCTGTAACCAACGCATTCGTTCGAAAGCGCTCATCTTTGGTTGCATCCGGGATTACAAAAACTCTGGATTCCATCATTGCGTAGGTACAAAACGAGACATCTCGTCCGGTCTCGCATACGTCCAGGCCGATACGGGCTTTGAAAAATTGTCGATTACGATGCACTAAGGAAATCAGAACGGTAGGGACATCGAAGATCCGTGACGCCATCTGTATGATATGATCATACTCCTGCTCGGGCTCCGTATCCATCAGCGCGAAACTATCCAGTACCCCGATTCGTTTTTCGTCATCGCTGGGAATCGGGTAAAGGCTCATCACAGTCGCTCGCTGGTTTACATCGCAAATGAGCAAAAGCGAAAAAGCTTAACGCACAGTAATTCCGAGACGAAAGCTTTGGCCAGCACGTTAAACCGTGCGATTAGCCTTTATGATTCCTAAATAAATTAAGTCGGTACCACCTGAATTACAAAATGACAGCAATGCAAACAGACTTGGGCGGGCTGCCTGCGCCGCCCAAAAACGAAGATACTCGCACGTCGTCGTCGTCCCAGTGTCCGATAATCCATGCAAAGATTTTGAGCGGACATCCTATCTGCAATCTTCGTAGAACTCTTCCCAGCGTGCTTGTACCGCTGCAGTAGCTAAGGCATTTGCCGTCCGACGAGAAGCCACGGCTCCGGACGGGCGTTGTACTGCCGAGTGGGAAACGGGCCACGTTGCGCTTTCTGCGGTTGGCTAGTTCGTGGCCGCTGCTGTCGACTCTTCCACCATGGCAGCGTTTTGCTGCGTGCTTTGGTCACTGTATTGATGGCGCGGCTAATTTCGATAAGTGCAGTAGACTGCTCACGCGACGCCTCAACGATCGCTGTAATATCGCTGGTTGCATCGACCATTGATCAGGAGAGATCCATGCCCCCTCGCATCGTCGGCATTGCCGGAAGCTTCAATCGCCCGTCGAAGACGCGCGTACTTGTGGAGCATGTCGCAGCTCTTGCAGCCGACCGCTATGGTTTTTCCGCCAATATCCATGATTTGCAGGATGTCGGTCCGTCGCTCGGCACAGCGCTCTGGCGCAACGAACTCGACGAGCAGGCGAAGGGAGTGATCGACGAAATCGTCCATGCCGATGCGTTGATCATCGGCTCGCCGACGTTCAAGGGTTCTTATCCCGGCCTCTTCAAGCATCTGATCGACCTAATCGAACCAAACGAGCTGCGAGGCAAGCCGATCATCATCACCGCGACTGGCGGTGGCGATCGTCATGCCCTGATGGTCGAGCATCAGCTGCGGCCGCTTTTCGGCTTCTTCACCGCGCATACGCTGCCGACTGCCGTCTATGCCTCCGACCGCGATTTTGTCGATTACCGTGTGAACTCTGAGCCGCTTGCAGCGCGCATCGAGGCCGTCATCGACGAGTTCTCTGCCTTCTTTCCTCCAGCGCGCGTCCGCCTTAAGGCTGCCCTGTGACATTGGCCGCTCGGACCCTGCAGGCTCAGCGCCGTCAGCGCGTCGCTATCCTCGGCGGCGGCTTTTCTGGAGCCGCGGTCGCGCTGCATCTCGCCGATGCCATTCCGGCGAGTAGCGTGGAAATCGTCGTCTTCGAGCCGCGCGCCGAATTGGGGCGGGGGCTCGCTTATGATAGCCTCGATCCGGCGCATCGGATCAATGTGACGGCAGCGCGCATGAGCCTTTTTCCGGATCGGCCGATGGATTTTGAGGAGTGGCTTTCCGAACACGACGCGGTGGCCGATGATCCGGCTGCGCGTCGTCCTGACGGAAGCCTCTTTCCGCAGAGGCGCGTTTTCGGAGCCTATGTCGCGAGCCGCCTGAAGCCGCATCTCGACGCGGATCGTGTCGTTCACCGCCGAACCATGGTCGCCGGCGTCTGGCGCTCGGGCGATGGCTGGGGGATCACCGACAAGCATGGCGACGAAACGCGCGCCGATTTCGTCGTGATCGCCACGACACATCCCGCGCCGCAGCCGCCACGTCATCTGCAGGCGCGTCTTGCCGGCCATCCCCGCTATGTCGCCGATCCGACGCTGCCGAACGCACTGGCGGCGATCCGTCCCGACGACCGGGTGCTGATCGTCGGCAATGGCCTGACGGCTGCGGACGTGGTGGCGTCATTGTCTTTGACGGGCTATCGCGGTTCGATCCTCTCGCTGTCGCGTCGCGGCTTGCGGTCACGAGGACATGCGCCAGACCCCCAAGAGCCGTTCGGTGATTTTGCAATCTCGCCGGCAAAGAGCTCTGCAGCGCTGCTTCATCATCTCCGACGAACGCTTACACAGGCTGAAACAGCCGGCATCGGCTGGCATGCCGTGCTTGATCAGGTTCGGGCGCAGGGGCGGACAATTTGGCAGGCGCTTCCGATCGCCGAGCGGCGCAGGATCGTCAGGCATTTGCGACCCTTTTGGGATGCACATCGTTTCCGTGTCGCGCCGCAGGTCGAGGATGTCCTTGATCGGGCGATCGCTGAAAACCGTTTGAAAATCCTCGCCGGCTCGATCCAGGAGGTGACCCGCGATGGCGACGATATTCTCGCGACCTTTAGGCCGCGCGGCTGCGCTCCCGAAACCGCGCGGTTCGACGTCGTCGTCGTCACCACCGGGCCGGCACATGGTGCGATTCTGAACAGCCAGCCCTGGCTCAATCAACTGGCGCGCGACGGCTGGCTGACGGCCGATCCCGCCGGCCTCGGCATCGCCTGCAACGACCAATCGGAAGCGTTGGGCGAAGGTAGCGCAGCTGAAGCCACGCTTCTCATCGCCGGGCCTCTGGCGCGCGGGACCTTCGGCGAGCTGATGGGATTACCCCAGGTCACCGAGCACGCGGTCTTCGTCGCCGGCCAACTGCAATCGAAGCTCGTCGCGCACCAGATTTGCAGGGCCTGAAGCATGTTGCGCAAACGTGGTCACGGGTTGCTAGTTTAGTACCGCGCAGCAATTCTTGTGAGCTTTGCACGAGGTGCGGAAACCATTTCTTCGATGTCTACAGAGCCCATCAGCTACACTGGGTCAATTGACGCCTGGAGTTGCCCCTAGACCGGGCCAAGGCCATCATGACATTCCAGTGTTATGTCGACATCCCGTGACCCGAGCTGAACGGTGCTTTCTGGTCTGACACCGTGGTCCGTTCATGCGGTTTTTGAATGCAGCCCGCGCCTGCAAAGACGGTTATGGGGTGTAAGGATCTGTGAAGATTGCCTTGCTTCATGAGCGAAGCCCCGTCTCCCGCGTCGCGACCGCTTACGGGCTCGGCAAAAGGCCTGCCAAAATGCCCTAGACGTAATATTGAAGGCCATCTGGGAGGTCACCTTTTGCGTGTGACGTTCGGGGCGATCGCCAGACGGCAGAAGGACCAAGCTCGATGAGACCGTCTCCTTCGTGCGCACCAAGAGCCGCGCCTGGGTAGACAGCGGCGTAGACAACGCCTGGGATGATCCCTACACGATCCAGGCTGTCGGCGATTTGACACTGCGCCTGCATGCGGCGCAGGCGTTGCTTGAGAAAGCCGGTTACGCCATCGACCGGGCTATCCAGAATCCGAACGCTGAAACGGTCGCCGAGGCGCAGATCGTCACTGCCGAGGCAAAAATCCTCTCGACCGAAATCGCCATTACGGCGACCAACAAGCTCTTCGAACTCGCCGGTACACGCTCCACACTTGCGGAGCATCACCTTGATCGCCATTGGCGCAATGCCCGCACCCACACGCTGCACGATCCGGTCCGGTGGAAATACTCGATCCTGGGCAAGTACTTCCTCAACGGCGAGAAACCCCCGCTTCACGCCTGGAGTTGAGGCTCTCTACGACAGGGGGTGTTCAAAAGGGCGCCCCCTTTCACCTCTCATAGAGCACACACATTGACGGAAGCGGAAACTCGATACGTCGCGATTTACGCTCGCTTGCCATTCCGAGCCTAAGAGGCCGGTCACTAATGCATCTCGCGGCGTTTCCCGCTCACCTGCCACTGAGAATTTGCTCGGTGCGAGCTCAAGGCATCAATTGTACCCGTTGAATAGAGCCAGAGCCAAACCGATTAGCGCCGGTATCGTGTTGATCGTTGAGAGTGCCTCGATATGTAAGTAATTCTTCGAGGCTTACCCGCTCTGCGTCGGGCAGTTCGTGGGTTTCCGCTTGTTGTCGCTATAGATATCTCTGCGTCGCTCTCGAGCATTCTACGCGCGAAACAACCGCCGTTCTCAAATCAGGTGAACGACAGCTTGGAGGATAGGGGCATATCCTCAGCGCGCAAATTTCTCTTTAACTTCATCACGCGTCTGTCACTATCCAGAGTTAGGCCAGCCTTCACATAGGATCATCGGTCATGGCGAATTTGGAAGATGTAGCGAAGAGGGCGGGCTGCTCAATCGCAACCGCCAGCCGTGCTCTGGGTGCGCGCGGTCCCGTGAGCGATGCGGTGAAGGCGCGCGTTCGGGTGGCGGCAGCGGAGCTTGGTTATCGCCCTGGGGCGGCGCCACTTTCTCGTGGGGGGCGGAGGCCATTGGTGGGGGTGCTTATTCCGAGCATTACCAATCCAGTCTTTGCGGCCTCGCTGTCGCAAATCCAGAACCGCATGCGGGTGGGTGGTCATGCCGTTGTGCTGGCGCAATCCAACTATGATCCTGCGCAGGAAGCTGATGCGATCGAGGCGCTCCTTTGCGAGCGCCCCACCGGACTTATCCTGACGCTTTGCAATGCGGAGAATGGCGTTCGGCAAGCAAGCCGGATGCCGCCGACGGTATTGCTCAACAACCGTCCTACCTCTCTTTTTCGCGCAGCCGTCACAGTCGATAATTTTGAGGCTGGCCGCCGGATCACGCAGCATTTGATCGATCGCGGACATCGCCGCATTCTCTTCGTATCGGGCAGTTTCGCTGCGTCCGACCGAGCCCTGTTGCGCTACGAGGGATACCGAAAAGCGCTCGCAGACAGCGAGGTTGCTCCGTTGGCCGCGCTGCAGATTCCGTTTGTCGAGAACCAAGAGCAACCAGATATTTTCGTCGCTGTCATGGAATTGAGGCCGACGGCCATCATTGCCTCGAACGATCTTCTGGCCTGCGGCGTGATCGGCGCTTTGCGTCGCGAAGGGCTTTCGGTTCCGCAGGACGTATCGGTCGCTGGGTTCGACGGTATCGCCATTGGTCAGTTGATGACACCACCGCTGACGACCATCGCAATGCCTGATGCCAGTATGGGAGCGGTCGCAGCCTCCCTTTTGCTGGATATTGCAGAAAAGGGCGTTGCGCCACGGCATCTGCAGGTGGATTTTGCCCTCAGAGCGGGGGGATCGGTCCGCTCCATCTGATTGTGGCCCGCCGCAGTCGATGCGGCGGGTATTGTTTCATCTAACGCATGTCGCGCTAAAGTGCGTCGCGTTTTTGCGATAAAAACATGCGGCAAAACTAGAACTTAAAGCGAGAGGAGCGAATCTGAAAGATCGCGCCACGCTTGAGTTCAGTTCGCGCGCGGCAGAAGGCGTTTTACTTCCTTGGCGGCATCATCGAGCGCCTCTTGCGGAGACGCCGATTGGTCGACGACGCGCGAGATGTTGTCGACGATGGTTTGCGTCACACGTACACCATTGGCGCCTGGGAAGGCGTACCAGGGGATCATCCGCGGCATCTGGTTAAGGCCAGCCAGAAACAAGGGGTTTTTCTTGTAGAAGTCGCCGAGGTATTCCGGGGACTTTGCAGCCAATTCATTGTTCGGCACATAGCCGGTGCCGGGGACGACGACGGATGCGCCGTAAGGGCCTGCCGCGAACTTGGCGAACTTCCAGGCTGCAGCCTGCTTGGTTTCATCATGGGTGAGGATGACGACGGCATTGCCGCCGGTGGGAAGCTTGCCCTTGACGGGATCGATCAGCGGGATCGGTGCCGTGCGCAGATCAAACTTGTCGCCGACATTCTTGATGGTGTTGCGCAATGCGCCGGTTGTCTGGAAGGCAAAGCCGACTTTTCCTGCCACGAAGGCCTGCTCGCCGGCCGCCTTGGTGAAAACGGGCATGCCTGCTTCCTTGACCAAGCGGTCGATCATTCCCATGGCCTTCTGGCCTTCCGGGCCATTGAAGGCGACTTGCGTTTCGTCGGCACTCAGCATTGTGCCGCCAGCGCCGAAGAGAAGGGCGGAGAACATCCAGTCGTCGCCCTGCCAGCGGAAGTCGATTGAATCCACGCCGTTTCCAAGCGCCTTGATCTTCTTACCAAGCGTGATGACCTCGTCCCAGGTCTTCGGTGGTTGGTCAGGATCGCCGCCGGCAGCCTTCACCAGATCGGCGTTGTAGTACATGATCGGGTTTGAGGTTGCGAAAGCAAGACCAACCTGTTTGCCATTGACCTGGGCGAGCTTCAGGATCGTGTCCGAGAAGCCTTGATCCGCCATGCTCTGCTTGTCCTTGGCAATCATCGGTCCCATGTCGACAGGAATGTTGCGCTCATCGGCCATACGCAGACGATTGAGACCGATGAAGGTCACGTCAGGCATTTCGGCGGTGCCCACCTGGCGCATGATTGTCTGGATGCCCTCTTCATAGGTCGCGGAAGGGTTGGCGAACTGGATCTTGATATCCGGGTTCTCTTCCATGAACTTCTTCGAAATCGTGTCCATCACGTCCTTGAAGAAACCTGGCATAGGGTAGTGGACCGTGATGGTCGTTTCGGCATGGGCCGGTAGAGCCACCATCATGGAGACGGCGGCGGCAGTGAGTATCTTGGTGAAATGCTTCATGGCATGTCTCCTTGTGTGAGAGGTAACCGGTCAGCCCTTGAGACCGGTCATGGTAATGCCCTCGACGAAGCGCTTTTGGGCGAACAGAAACGCCAGGACGAGAGGAAGGGTGATGATGAGGGTTGCGGCCATAAGTGCGCCGTAGTCGTCGCCTGCCTCTGCTGCACGGAAATAGAGCAGACCGAGCGGGGGGGTGGCGTAGGTTTGGTTAGAGACGACGATCAGTGGCCAGTAGAGATCGTTCCAGTGAGCCACCACCGAGAAAATGGCGAAGGCTGTAATGGCCGGCCAGGCGTTGGGCACGATAACCCGGGCGACGATGCCCATCTCCGACATTCCATCCAGCCTTGCGGCATGAATGAGATCATCCGGCATGGCGCGGAAGAACTGCAGAAAAAGGAAGATGCCGAACACCGAGATGAAAAAGGGCGCGACGAGTGCGGTGTAGCTGTTGAGCACCGCCAGATTGTTGAAGGCCACGTAGAGTGGAAGCGCTGTCGCGTGAATGGGGACCAGCAGGCCCAGCATGACAAGCGCCATCATCAGCCTTGCCGCACGAAAGTTCAGCTTGGCAAGCGCATAGGCGCAAGGAACCGCAATCAGAACCTGGAAGAAGAGGATAAGACAGCAGACCACGACGCCGTTGAACAGCAGGCCCAGCATATTCACGCGGGTAAAGGCCTTCATGAAATTCTGCAGGAAGAAGGAGTGTTGCGGAATGAGGGAGAGCGACGAGGTGAAGATCTCGCTCTGGCCCTTGCCGGCAGTCGACAGCATGAACACGTAGGGTGCCAGGAACATCAGCGCGCCGAGGCAGAGCAGGCCAAGACGCAAGCCCCGACCGAAAGTGAAAGTGGCTTGCGGGTTCATGTGTAGTGCACCTCGCGGTCGAGCAGGCGGTATTGGATGAACATCATGACGACGAGGACGGCGAGGAAGATAACCGTCATGGCGGAAGCGTAGCCGACCCGCAGATAGACGAAGCCCTCCTGGTAGATGGTGAAGAGAAGCACCTCGGAGGACTTGTTGGGCCCGCCTTCAGTCAGCGTCTTCACTGTCTCGAACACCTTGACGGCATTGATGACGCTGATTGTGATGACGAAGAGCGTGGTGGGTCCCAACATAGGCCATGTCACGAGGAAGAAGCGATCGAGACCGGATTTTGCCCCATCGACATTTGCCGCAGCATAGAGGTCGCGTGGGATCGCGGTCAGGCCCGCCAGAAAGAGGACCATGTTGAAGCCGGCACTCTGCCAGATACCGATGATCGCCAAGCTGTAGAGCACGGTGCTCGATGAGCCGAGCCAATTCGGGCCGGTGAGCCCGACCAGTTGCAGGGCGGCGTTGATCGGCCCGATGGTCGGATGAAACAGGTACTGCCAGACGGTGGCCATGGCGACGAGCAGCGAAGCGACAGGCAAGAAATAGGCGGTGCGGAAGAAGGACTGACCGATCTTTTCGCTTTCGATCAAAAGCGCGATGCCAAGTCCTAGGAACAGTGAGACGGGTGCCACGATGGTGCTGTAGATCGCCGTGTTCCACAGAGACTGCCGGAACGTGCGATCAAAGAAGAGTTCGGCATAGTTTTCGAAGCCGACGAAGCGGAAGCTGCCGTAGCCCAGCTCGAAATCCGTAAATCCAAGGAAGACCACAGCGGCAAGCGGGGCGAGAATGAAGGCGATCATCAGTATGACAGCCGGCAGCGCGAGCAACCAGGCGGTTCTTGCCTGCCGCGCAGCGCCGAGATCCGGCAGGGCGAGGGGCGTTGCGGGATAGGTTGCCTCAACCATGAGCAACCTCCAGTGCGTCCGCCGTCACGTGCTGAGAAGACAGGCGTTTGCCATCCTGTGCGAAAAGGAGCGCGCGGCCCGGTTCTGCAAGGATGGAAACCGGCATGCTCGCGGAAATGCCTTTGGCTTCAGCAGGTGTCAGCTTCGCGACAATCGGCTGGTTCAGTCCATCGATCACCATATAGACGATGACCTCGGAGCCGAGGAACTCCAGGCGCTCCACATGGGCGGCAACGCCGCTTGGATTGGGGGACGACACGCGCAGATGTTCCGGCCTGATTGCGATGGTAACTTCGTCCCCTTCGCGTGCAGCACCACTCACCGTCAGACAGATGTTCCCGAGCTTCACTGTCTTGTCCGACGTTACCCGCGTATCGAGCGTGTTGATCCGGGGTTGACCAAGAAAACGGGCGACCTCGATATGGGCCGGGTCGTCATAGATGGCCTGGGGTGAGGCGAGCTGGAGAAGATTGCCGGCAATCATCACGGCAACCCGGTCCGCCATCGACAGGGCCTCCGCCTGGTCGTGGGTAACGTAAAGGGTCGGCACGCCTGCGCGTCGATGCAGATCGACGATTTCTCCGCGGGCATGCACACGCAAATTGGCGTCGAGGTTGGATAGCGGCTCGTCCATCAGGAACAGGGCCGGACGCCGTACCATCGCCCGTGCCAATGCCACGCGCTGACGCTGACCGCCGGACATCTGGCCGGGCTTGCGATCGAGCAAATGCTCGATCTTCAGGGATTGCGCCATGTCCTGAACCTGCCGTTGGATGGCGCTTCGGGCTTCTTTTTGACCGGGCAGCAGGTTGCCAAGGATCGGCAGCCGCTGAACGCTTGTCAGTTTGCGCATTGCCAGCGGAACGGCGATGTTTTGTGCAGCGGTTAAATGGGGATAGAGCGCGTAAGACTGGAAGACCATCGCGACATTTCGCTCGGCTGGCGCGAGCGCCGTCAGTTCACGGCCGTCCGCCACGACGCTGCCCGAGGTGGGATGCTCAAGGCCCGCCACGATGCGTAGAAGCGTGCTCTTGCCGCAGCCGGAAGGGCCGACCAGCGCGATGAATTCGCCAGGCTCCGCCTCCAGGCTGATGCCTTTGAGGATGGCGTTGTCGCCGAAGGATTTGGTAATGCCGGAAAGACGAAGCGCGCTCATTCAGCAGCCTCCCCGGCCGGTTGCGGCTTCGGGTAAACCTCGTCAATGACATCGTCGATGTAGTAGGACGTCATGCTTGGAACGGCGACGATCTCGCTCGATACTGTGGCACCTTCGAAGGTATGAATGACGGCGCCGATGAGGCGCTCTCCTGGCATTTCACGCTCCAGCGTGTCGATGAGGAAGGCGGCCGACGGTCCCCAGACAAGACTGGTCTGGTTCAGCGTACCTTGCCAAGCCCAGTGCAGGTGACCGGTGGCGACGAGACCGACATCGTGCTGGCGCATCAAGTCGTAGAGCCGCGCGCGCGGTGCGGGGCGGATGCCCCAATATCCTGTGTCACCTTCCAGGGGGTCGTCCACAAATATTGGCTTGTGGGTAAAGAGAGCGATACGACGATCGCCCGCAGCGGTGAAGGCCTGCTCCAGCCAAGCGAGCTGAGCGTCCTCATTTTCGTCTTCCATGCCAAGCAGGAGAGAGTTGAAGCCGATCAGCCGCCAGCCGTGGATATCGCAAGTGAAACGATCTGGACCGACGAGGCTGAGCCAGCGATCAAGACGTGTTTGTGTAACCGGCTGTGGTGATCCCCGCAGGTGGCCGACATCATGATTTCCCGGAACAATCAGAACCGGCGCCGGAGCCTGACGCATCAGCTCCATGCAAAATGTCATGTCGTCGGCGTGATCGGCACCGTCGACGGTGAGATCGCCGGTATGAATGATCAAATCCGGCTTCTCTGTCCCGAGCCAGGCCAGCAGAGGCACCCAATTGCTGTTGAAATGCGTCTTGGACGGGCTAAAGTGGGTATCTGTGATCTGGATGACCTTCACGGGCAAAACTCCGATGCGTGGGATGAAGGCAATCTGCCTCACCGTCTTCGGGCCCTGATAGAGGCTGAGCTTGTCAGGCGCGTTACAGCGCTTTCCAGTTCCTTTCCATTTTTGTCATAAAACGGTTGCAAGCGCCTTTGGTTATGGTGCTCTGGGCCTGCGCAAATTTTTGTGGTCACCCCGATGTTGACCACGCCTCGTGAAATTCGCTCCCCATGTAGCGGAGCGCAGCCATGCCCTAGCTCAGGAAAGGCTTCGGCTTTACGCTCGCGCGTCTCTTCAGCCTGCAAAGGTTAGCAAGCATGAAAATGCAAAGGCCCACGGGATCACCTCAGTCTACTTGATAGCTGCGACGAGCCCAGCAAAGTGGTTGCCGGTATCTCAATAGCGCCATTTGAAAGGAAAAAGCCTGAAAGTACAAGGAGGTAATCTGAAACGTCGCGACATGCTTTAGGCTGAAGTACTGATCTAAATTAGTAGGCACCAATTTTTTCACGACTAAATTATTAACTTCAATATGAGAGGTTCGTCCAAACCGCACTTCAGGAACAAAGACCATGGCGCTTTTCTTCAATTCCGATGCCGCAAAAATATTGAATGCACTGGACCTTTCCTTTGCAGTCATCGAATTTGATGTGGATGGCAACATCCTTAAAGCCAACAAAAACTTCTGTGACCTGATGGGATACTCGCAAGCGGAGCTTCGAGGGAAGCATCACAGTATTTTCCTGGACAATGACTATGCGCGGTCTGCCGATTACAAGACCTTCTGGAACAAGCTTCGCGGCGGAGAGTTCGTCTGCAGCGAGTTCACCCGCCTTGCCAAGGACGGGACTGAGATCTTCATTCGCGGCAACTACAATCCGATCAAGAGCAGTTCCGGCAAAGTTCTGAAAATCATCAAGTTTGCCAATGACATCACGCAAACCAAGATGCATGGTATCGACACGGGTGCGAAGATCGAGGCGATCTCGAGAGCGCAGGCGGTGATCGAGTTCAAGACGGACGGTACGATCCTTTCTGCGAACCAGAACTTCCTGCAGGCGCTTGGTTACACGGCCTCGGAGATTGTGGGCAAGCATCACAGCATGTTCGTTGATCCAGCTCTTGCGGCAAGCCCTGACTACGCAGAGATGTGGCGCAAGCTCAACGCTGGGGAGTTCATCGCCGACGAGTTTATGCGCGTTGGCAAAGGCGGCCGCCACGTCCACATTCAGGCATCCTATAATCCGGTTTTCGACTTCAAGGGGCGGGTCATCAAAGTCGTCAAGTTCGCAACGGATGTGACGGACCGCGTCGAAAACGTCGAGAGACTTGCCAATGCTCTGACGAGCCTGGCGCATGGCGATCTGTCGCAAACAATCGATAAGCCCTTCATGGCGGCACTCGATCGGCTGCGCCGTGACTTCAATGCCGCATCGGCCAGGCTGCGGGATGCCATGGCGACCGTGCGCAATAATGCCGAGACGATTTCCGCCGGCGCCCATCAAGTTCGCATCTCCGCTGACGATCTGGCAAAGCGGACGGAGCAACAGGCAGCTTCGGTGGAAGAAACAGCCGCGGCGCTTGAGGAAATCACCACGACGGTCAAGGATTCGAGCCAACGCGCGGAAGACTCCGGTCAGCTGGTCGGGCGTGCGAAGGCCCATGCAGACCGTTCCGGTGAGATCGTCAACGAAGCCATGGTGGCGATGGACAGGATCAACCAGTCTTCGAATGAGATTTCCAATATCATCGGCGTCATCGACCAGATTGCCTTCCAGACGAATCTGCTTGCCCTGAATGCGGGCGTGGAAGCCGCGCGTGCCGGAGAAGCCGGAAAGGGCTTTGCCGTCGTCGCCCAGGAAGTCAGAGAATTGGCGCAACGTTCGGCCTCGGCGGCGAAAGAAATCAAGACGCTGATTACTGCTTCCGGTGCACAGGTTGCCAACGGTGTCACGCTGGTTGGCAAGGCTGGCGAAGCGCTGCAGGAAATCGCTGGCAATGTTCAGGACATCAACAAGGATATCGGTGCCATCATCGAGTCCGCCCGTGAGCAGTCGACCGCTCTCAACGATATCAACCGCGCCATCAACCTCGTCGATCAGGGCACGCAGCAAAATGCGGCCATGGTCGAAGAACAGACGGCAGCAAGCCACGGGCTTGCAACGGAAGCAAAGGCTCTCTTCGCCTTGCTGGAGCAGTTCCGTTTCGATGACCGCCCGCCGGCAAATCCGGTGACGTCCAAACCCGTTCAGGCCAGACCGCCGGTCCAGCGCGCCAGCCCGAAATTCGCCTCGCATGGCAATGCCGCGGTGAAGGCTGAATGGACGGAATTCTGATACGGCCATCTCAGGTCTGGTGCTATCAGTTCCCACAGTTCCGATCGTCTAGAGCGCCGTGCGTCCTGTTGGACGCGCGGCGCTCAATCGTCTCTGAATCGACGCATCGTGCTTTTCGAAATTCAAGTCCGGTTTTCGAGCCGGTGCTGTCGGGATCATAAAAAGTGCCCGGCCTCAGGAGAAATCCCGCTCTTGACGCCGCGGCTTGACTTTGCACGGGATTATCTCACCAATCGCGAGGAAGCGTCCGCGGGCTCTCCCGCCTCAAGGCCGTGTATATGGCGCATTTAAATTTGACTTTAAAAGGAAAGATTTTTATGTGCAAAAACGCTGATGAAAGCGCAAATCTATAAACAGGACGACCACAGAATATGAACAGCGTGAGCCCCATCGTGGATGAGAGCCAAATCGAACCCAGCCGCACGAAGCGTCTGAAAGCGGGCACGCGTGACGCGCATGGTGCGCTCGACAGCTTCATCATGACCGCCAAGCCGTTCGAAAGCCGCGAAAACTTCGGCAAGTTCGTAAAGACGCAATATCTCTTTCACAAAGATCTCGACGCGCTCTTCTTCAATGCGACGCTCGACGGTCTTCTGCCGGATCTGAAAGGACGCCGTCGCATAGGGCTGATCGAACAGGACCTGCAAGATCTGTCCCTCGACGCCCCGGAAAATCAGAGTGCTCGCTTCCAGCAGGGTGACCAAAATTTTGATCTACCGGAAGCGATGGGGTGGCTCTATGTGGTGGAGGGTTCCAATCTCGGTGCTGCTTTTCTGCTGAAAGACGCTGCCAAACTGGGACTTGGAGAAGAGTTCGGCGCACGCCATCTTGCCGGTGCTCCGGAAGGCAGGGGCCTGCATTGGCGTACGTTTACCGCAGCGCTCGATGAGATCGAGCTGACGGAAGAGGAGGAGCGCCGTGTCGTTTCCGGTGCGCAAGACGCCTTCGTCGCGGTTCACAATTACGCCCGTCAGATGATGGCTTAAATCGCTTCGATCACCGAGAGAACGTCTTTCCAAATGTCTGAGTGATGGAGCGGGCCTGTGTGAATAAAACTCACAGATCCCGCTTGCAGCGCTGGTTGTCTTTAAAGGTGCTCTATCCTACATCAGACGGGCTTTTGAAAAGGAATTGCGCATGGCGAAGATCAAGAACGTTGCGATCCAGATGGATCATGTTTCCGGCATCAACATTGCCGGGGATTCAACATTCGCCATCAGCCTTGAAGCCCAGGCGAGGGGATATCGCCTGTTCCATTACACGCCGGACCGCCTGTCGATGCGTGATGGAAAGATTTACGCCACCGTCGAGCAGATGGAACTGCGCGATATCAATGGCGACCATTTTTCGCTGTCCGAGCCTGAGCGGGTCGATTTATCGACAATGGATGTGATCCATCTGCGCCAGGATCCGCCTTTCGACATGGCCTACATCACCTCCACGCACCTCCTGGAGCGCATTCACCCGAAGACTCTTGTCGTCAACGATCCGGCCTGGGTGAGAAACTCGCCTGAAAAGATTTTCGTCACGGAGTTTGCGGATTTGATGCCCGCAACACTGATCACCAAGGACGTTGCCGAAATTGCCCGCTTCCGTCAGGAGATGGGCGATATCATCCTTAAGCCCCTCTACGGAAACGGTGGGGCAGGGGTGTTCCACTCCACCCGTGACGACCGCAATTTCTCCTCGCTCTTGGAAATGTTCGGCCAGATGTTCCGCGAGCCCTATATCGCCCAGCAATATCTGCCGGACGTGCGCAAAGGCGATAAGCGTATCCTGCTGGTAGATGGCGAACCCGTTGGCGCCATCAACCGCGTGCCAGCAGAAAACGATGCGCGCTCCAACATGCATGCTGGCGGTAGACCCGAGCCGACTGAACTGACGGCGCGCGAAAAGGAAATCTGCGAGCGCATCGGTCCAGCTCTGCGCGAACGTGGCTTCCTCTTCGTCGGCATCGACGTTATCGGCACCTATATGACGGAAATCAACGTCACCTCTCCGACCGGGATTCGCGAAGTGAAGAAGTTCGGTGGCGCCGATGTCGCCAGCCTTCTTTGGGACGCGATCGAGCGCAAGCGCGACGCTCAGGGCTGAAGCCACCACCACAACGCAGCTGCCATCGGACCGTCTCAGCTGGTCCGATGGGCACACGTTATCTTAGCGCCTCAATCCCAGAAGGATGAGCAAGAAGGCGGCCGCGAGCGGCAGCCATAAGTGCATGAGGCCGATCGCGCTGAAGACGGGAAACTCTTGCCTGCAACCTGTCGGGTTCATGCCGCAGCCAAGCGGGACAAAGAAGAAGAACCAGACGAAGGTCAAGCAGACGAGTAGCGCCCCTGCGATCAGCAAGATTATCTTCACCTCACTCTCCTTTCGGCCAGCCGCTTCCGGCAGTTTGTGAAAGCGTACTGCCAGACGTGCTGAAGCCCTGATTGGTGTCATTACCACGTCCATGATAGACCGCTAACATACAAACAAACCAACGCGCCATCGATTGATCGCGTCAATCATGTGATGCTTCGAACCGGTGTGGAGAGCCATAGCCGTATATCCCTCTTGGCGTATGTCCTGTGACGCGCTTGAAGGCGTGGGCGAAGGCGCTTTGCGAACTGTAGCCGACGGCAAGTGCGACGTCCGAGACGCTGCCCCCCTTCGCCAAGTGCCGCTGTGCCAGGACCATGCGCCAGCGTGTCAGATAGTCCATCGGAGCGCGGCCGACGCGCTGTGAGAAGCGCAGTGTCAGGGCGGAGCGCGACATGCCGATTTCTCTTGCGAGAGCATCGATTGTCCACCGGCGGGCCACATCGTCATGCATAAGCCTGATCGCCTTTGCAACACGAGCGTCCCCAAGCGCCGTAATCCAACCGACATTCGCAACCGGAGCGCTGGAGATATAGGAACGGACGGCCTCAATAATAAGGATTTCGGCGAGTTTCCCAGCCACCAGATCTCCGCCGATCTGACCGGCATCGGCCTCTTCTTTCAGCGCGGACAGGGTCCGAGCGATTGATCGGGCACCTGGTGAGCCAGGATCGACCCGCAGAAATGCTGGGAGTGCATCGAGGAGAAAAGACGCGTTCACACTGGCAAACCCGCTGCCGCCGCCGATCAGCATCGTGTCGCAACAATCTCCTAGACGCACTGTGTTGTGACCGGGAGGAGCATAGAGCGCCATACCATCGGAGGGCTCAATGTCCGGGTGGCTTGCCACCGCGTAGGAGATGTTGCTGAGCAGGATGACATCTCCCTCAACCAGCGCTTCCGGATCACGACCAGGCAGCACAAGCCAGCAACGTCCCGTCAGGACGGCGACGAATTTCAAGCGCTGCCTTCCGTCGAACGATAAGGCCCACGTGCCACCTGCCTCAAGGCTCGTTCCACGCACACTGCGAGGTTCCAGGACGGTCAGAATATCGGAGAGAGGATCATTCATTTCGATTGTGGCCGATTGCGACAAAGATTGAGCCCATCAAGCATAGATCGTCCAAGAGCGCCATCCTATCCTGGCTGCTCTTAAGTCAGAAAGGAAAATCCCATGACTATTCAGGGCAAGGTTGTCGCGATTACGGGTGCCGGACGCGGAATTGGACGGGCGACCGCGCTTCATCTGGCTGCACGTGGCGCGCGCGTGGTGCTTGGGGCGCGTAGCGAGACAGAACTCCTCGACGTGGCACAGGAGATCGAAAGAGCGGGTGGTGAGGCGGCGTTGCGCAGCACCGACGTGACGAGGAGGACTGACCTTGAATCGCTCATCCGTCTTGGCCGCGATCGTTTCGGCAGGGTCGACGTTATCGTCAACAATGCCGGCATCGGTCCGATCTCCCGCTTCGATGCGTTGCGGGTGGAGGACTGGGACGCGATGATCGACGTCAACCTGCGCGGAGCTCTCTATGGAATTGCCGCTGCTCTCCCATTCTTTACGCAGCAAGGGAAAGGCCATGTGATCAACGTCATTTCCACGGCGGGTCTGAAAATCGTGCCGACCATGGGCGTTTATGCCGCTACCAAGAACGCGCTACGCACCGCTACCGAAGCCCTGAGGCAAGAGGCCGGCGCAAAGCTGCGGGTCACGGAAGTCTCTCCCGGCTTCATCGACACGAGCTTTGCCGATTCATCAATCACCGATCCGGACGTAAAAGCCATGATCAACAAGCAGAAAGAGCGGTTGGCGATCTCGCCGAACGCTATCGCGCGTGCCATCGCCTTTGCCATAGAGCAGCCCGAGGATGTCGAGATTGGCAGCGTCGTTGTCCGTCCGACCGCGCAAGATTAGAGCAGGTTATGGTTCTGCTCACTGCTACGGACTGCTCGCCATGGCTTCATGAACGTGACATCGCTCAAAACGTCATTGCACCCACATCCGGGGCTTCCGGATGTGGGTGCAAGTGCGGGGTTAGTCTCAAGACGAGGGCTTTGAGGCCGCAGTGATTCTCGAAAATCATCTACGGCCCGAATGCTTTCCGATCAGACGACTTGCCGGAATTCCTCGTCTGCACCGTCCGGGCCGCCCATCGACATGTCGAGTGCGAAGCCGTTAGCGCGGGCCTGCTGGGCGTGGACGGATTGCGACGGGGCAGGGCGACGCACCGGAGCAGCAGATTTTGCCGCAGGACGGTGCGCGAGTGAGGGAGCCGCTGCGAGAGCCGGGGCGGGGCGACCGTTTGTATTGGCACGCTCGACCTTGAAGAAGGCGATGCTGGCCTGAAGTTCTTCGGCCTGTGCAGCCAGCTCTTCGGATGTTGCCGACATCTCTTCGGAAGCACCGGAGTTCTGCTGCGTCACCTTGTCGAGCTGCTGGATCGCCTCGTTGATCTGGCTTGCACCAATGTCCTGCTCGCGGCATGCAGCAGAGATTTCCGAGACCAGTTCCGCGGTCTTGCGGATGTCCGGAACCAGACGGTTCAGCATCTCGCCAGCTTCGGTCGCAACCTGAACTGTCTCGCCGGAGAGCGAAGAGATTTCAGCGGCAGCCGCTTGGCTGCGTTCTGCCAGCTTGCGGACTTCGGATGCGACGACGGCGAAGCCCTTGCCGTGTTCACCGGCACGCGCGGCTTCGACAGCGGCATTGAGTGCCAGAAGGTCGGTCTGACGAGCAATTTCCTGGACGATGGAGATCTTCTGCGCAATCGTCCGCATCGCGACGACGGCACGGCCGACGGCTTCACCGCTGGCCTCTGCATCCTTGGAAGACTGACGCGCGATCTTCTCGGTCTGGGCCGCATTGTCAGCGTTCTGCTTGATGTTTGCGGCCATTTCTTCCATCGAAGCGGAGGCTTCTTCAGCAGAGGATGCCTGTTCGGTGGCACCCTGCGACAGCTGCTCGGAAGACGAAGACAGTTCCTGGCTGCCGGAGGAAACGTTGTCTGCCGCAGCGAGCGCATCGCCGACGACGCCCCGCAGGCGCTCAACCATCGACTGAAGAGCAATGCCGAGCGTGTCACGCTCCGACAGTGGCTTCGGAGTGACGGTCAGATCACCGTTCGAAATCTTATCCGCGACACTAGCGGTTTCGCGCAGGTTGGTCACCATGTTCAGCATGGCGATGCCAAGTGCGTCCTTGTCCGAAAGAGGTTTTACATCCTTGGACAGATCACCAGCGGCGATCGTGTTGGCAACCTCAGCCGTTCCACGAAGATTCGTGGTCATGCTATTGACGGTCTCGACCAGGTCCTTGATTTCATCGTTGGTTTTGACAACCACGTCATTATCCAGATTGCCAATTGCGACGCTCTTCAACACATCTTTGATCTTGCTGAGGCCTTTGCTGATGCCGATCGCAATCCATCCAGCGATAATCAGGCTGATGAGGACAGCAACGCCGACGACACCGATCAGGGTCATGCGGACCTGCTCGTAGAGCCTGTTGGAGTCGGAGAGCATCGACGCTACGCGCTCTTCCTGGATCTTGACGAGCTGTTGTGTCCCCTTGCCAACTTCTTTTGCCAGAATTCGCATTTCACCGTTGGAGAAGGCGGTTGCGCCAGCCGCGTCACCTGCAAGAAGCATTTGGTCGTGCTTGGCCGACGCCACATCGAACTTCTCGAAGTCCGCGGCCGTTTGGATCCAGTAAGGCTTGCCCTCCGCCGAAACCTCATCAAGGCCGGTTTTGATAATGCCGGTGGTGTCTCGCATGAGATCGGTCACGACTTTCAGGAAGCTATTCGCTTCCTCGGTAGAGCGTGCCATGACAGCGTTCTTCTGCTGCCGAATAATTTCCGAAAGGTTGCGGTCAATCTGAAGCGCTATCTGCAGACGCTTTTCAGGTCCGCTTACCACATCACTCAGAGCCTGATTGACTGTTCCAAGGCTCAAGATGCTGTAGGTCGATATCCCGACGAGAACGAGCAGGATGAAGGCAAATGCCAGGATCAGTTTTAACTTTATCGTAAACCGCATATCAATGTCCCTCGCGCGCTTTATGATGGTGCGGCCGCCGACGCGCACGGTCGAGTTCGCATCGACTGGCTGGCCGCGATGAGAGCGCCCTGCGTCCTATTGGACGCACAAGGGACGCTCTATGTTCTTTGATCTACGCATCGCGCTTTCCGACACTCGCTTCCGATTGCCGGGCCCATGCTGTAGAGACGTGGAATGTCGAGGATCTGCCCAGAAGCGTCGATATGAGGAACGCTCACCATGTCAGGCGGCGGCATCGCAGATGCGGCCGGAACAGACATGTGGAAGCGCCGCTAGAGGGCAAAGTCGACTTGGTTAGACGTAAGACCAAGCGAGTCGCAATCTTTCAGATTCGCTCATACGCTTTAGGTCCGTGTTATCGCAAACCGCCGCGCAGTTTTGCGCGGACCATGATCTAAGTGCTCTCGACGGAAACGCGGATATGGAGAGTTGATGGTTGTAACGTGTCGGTCGCAGGGCTTAACGCGGCGCGAGGCGCAACTGTTTTACGTATAGCGACCAATTCGATTCGCATGATTTTCTCATCAGCACAGTTTTGGGAATGCCCGATCACCTCATCCAAACAGGTTGGGTGTGGTCCGGTGGAACGACATTTTTCGTGGAGACCCGCGCATCATGCGATGGGAAAGGAAGAAGCTTTTTTAAGCCCCAGATCGAAGCTTTGATGGAACACAGGATAAAGTTATATGGTAAAAATAATGTTACTGATTCTGACAAAAGACAATTATCGGAAGGTGAGAATTTCGGAACGGCTATATGACGCTTAGACGTGAATGTGCCTAACCTTACGTGAGGTCGGATTCATGGCGTTTACATCTGTCCGAAATCGTACTGTTCCTCAAATATAGTTCCAGAACGTCACCATTCAAAACAGTATTTCCCTGGTTGGTACAGGATCATCACGGCGGAACCGGATCCTATGACAGCAAGCTCCGCCTTGCACGCCGCGTTTAGGAGCAACTATGTTGCAGTCCGCTCCATCAAGTAATGGAGCGAGGCTCGTATATGCTCTCTTTGTTTGCTAATGGCACTCACGCGCGGTCAAGAAAATCTGGCCACTCTCTGACAGTGTTATGGTTTACTTATTTTCCGGTTTTGCCAGCTTATGAAGCGATCATATGCATGATCGCCTCACAACCGTCATTACGGCGTCTGCGCGCCACGCGTCGCAAGATAGACCGAGTAGAGCGACTTGGTCGCTGTAATGAACAGGCGGTTTTTCCTCGGGCCGCCAAAGGTGAGGTTGGCCACCGTCTGCGGCACTTTGATTTTGCCGAGAAGCGTGCCTTCCGGTGAAAAGCAATGGACGCCGTCGCCAGCGCTGGTCCAAAGGTTTCCTGCTGCGTCGAGACGAAAGCCGTCGGGCAGGCCACTATCCAGGTGGCAGAACTCTCGGCCATTCGTCAGCGTCTTACCATCGACCACGTCGAACACCCTGATATGGCGCGGGCGTGAGACATCATGGCTGTAGGAGCTGTCGGCAACATAGAGTTTTGTTTCGTCAGGCGAAAACGCCAGGCCATTCGGCTGCACGAAGTCGTCGACGGCGATCTCCACCTCGCCGGATGCAGGATCGATCCTGTAAACGTTACGGGTCTTCTGCTCTGGCTCGGACTTATAGCCCTCATAATCGGAAAGAATGCCGTAGGTCGGGTCGGTGAACCAGATGCTGCCATCGGATTTGACGACGACATCATTGGGTGAGTTCAGCCGCTTGCCATTATAGCTGTCCGCCAGCACCGTGATCGAGCCGTCGATTTCGGTCCGCGTCACGCGACGGCCGCCATGCTCGCAGGAGATCAGCCGGCCCTGACGGTCTCGCGTATTGCCGTTGGCAAAGTTGGACGGCTGGCGGAAAACGGAAACGCCGCCATCCGGCACCCAGCGAAGAATGCGCTGGTTTGGAATGTCGCTGAAGAGCAGGCAGTTGAGGTCGGCGAACCAGACCGGCCCCTCGCTCCAGCGGCAGCCGGAATAGAGTTCTTCCAGTTCGGCGTTGCCGACGATCAGATGTCGGAAGCGGTCGTCGCGAATGTCATAAACGGAGCTTTGATCTTTGGTCATGGGCGTCAATCGGCTTGAAAGTGTTGCGTTGGTTCAGCGGGTGGCCTTGGGGCCGCTCGCCAGAAAAATCACGGAAATGATAATGAGGCCAGTGAGGATGAGGCGCGCACCAGCACCGAACCCATAAGTGTTCAGCATCGAGACCACAAGGAACATGAAGAGCGATGCGCCCCAGATACCAGGCACGTTGGAATCGCCACCGGCGACGGCTGTGCCGCCGATGACGACGACGGCAATCGACATCAGGAGATATTCCGACCCCATGTTGAGCGCTGCACCGCCGGAAAAGCTTGCCAGGAGATATCCGGCGATGGCGGCGAGGACGGAGCAAAAGACATAGGTGGTGAAGCGCGCGCCATCGACGGGAATGCCAGTCATGCGGGCGGCAAAGGTGCTCTGGCCTATGGCCGAAATCCAGCGCCCGTAGAAGGACCGGTCAAGCAGCACCCAGGCGATGACCGAAAGGAAAAGTGCAACGAGCGCCACATTCGGTATGCCGAAAGTACTGGAGATAGCGAAGTTAGCCAGTGTTTCAGGTGGTCTGATCCGCAGCCCGCGATTGGACCAGATCGCAATCGACTGAACGATGAAGCTCATCGACAGTGTCGCGATGATGGGCGGGATTCGTAAAAGCTTGATCAAGGTGTAGTTGCCGATACCCACCGCAATCCCGATGAGGATGGCGACAAGCAGTCCGGGAAGGATAAGACTGTCGGACACATCCATGAACTTCAGGGCCAGCGTGCCGGACAGCGTCATGGTGGCGGGGACGCAGAGATCGATATTGCCTGGCCCAAGCGTGATGACGAACATCTGGCCGATGCCGACGATGACCGAGAAGGCCGCGAATGTCAGCGCCGCATGGGAAAGCCCGAAGGAGCTTGCGCCGCCGGTGAACATCACGGTAATGACCCAGACTGCAACCGTCGCGGCAAAGGACCAGATCCACGGTTTTTTGGTGAAGGCAGCGAGGCGGCTCATTGGTTTTTCTCCCGCTTCTCGAGACGATTGAGCAGAATGCGCAGGGCAAGCACGATGATGAGGATCGCGCCCTGTGCGCCGATCTGCCAGTCTGGCGAAATGCGCATGAAGGACAGGAAAGAGCCCGCGAGCGTCAGCGTCAGAGCGCCGATCACCGCGCCGATCGGGGAGACACGCCCGCCGACGAATTCACCGCCGCCGAGAATGACGCCGGCAATCGATAGAAGCGTGTAGCGCAGAGCAATATTGGCATCGGCCGACGTCGTCAGTCCCACGAGCGCTATCCCCGAGAGGACGGCAAAAAATCCAGCGAGTGCAAAGGTCGCGGCACGAATGCCGACCACCGACCAACCGGACCGCTCGACCGAGCGTAGATTGCCGCCGATGCCGCGCATCAGAACGCCGAAGGACGAGCGCATGACGATGTAATGGGCAACCACTGCGATCACGATGCTGGCAATGATGGCGACCGGGATGAATGGCGGCTTCGCCGTCATCAAGGCGCGTACGAAGGCGGGTGCCTGTCCACCGGGGGACGGCAGGATCAGGACGGCGAGACCACCCCAGACGAAGCTCATTCCGAGTGTTACGACAATGGAGGGCAGCGCGCGCAGGTGAATGACGGCGCCAAGCACCGCATAGACGGCGATCGCCGCTGCAAAAATGCCGATTCCGATGACGGGAGAATCCTGAAGAAATGTTGCGGTCACGCAGGCGCAGAAGCTGACGAAGGTACCCATCGACAGATCAAGATCGTTGACGGCCATGATCAGCATCTGCGCGATGGTTGCTAGTGCGATCGGCACCGCCAGATTGAACAGCAGGTTCATACCCGTATAGCTCATGGCCCGCGGCTGCATGTAGAAGACCGCAATTAGCAGGAAGGCGAGCGACGCGGCGGGAATGACAAGGCGAAGGGTGTTGGCAGAAACTTTCATGGCTGCGCCTCCCCGGAAAAGGATGCGGCTAGCACATTCTGTTCGGTGATATCTTCGCCGACGAGTTCTGTCTGTATGGCGCCATCGCGGAATACATAGACGCGGTCACACAAGCGAATCTCGTCCATCTCCGTCGAGTACCAGATGAAGGTCCGGCCGTGCGCGGCTTCCGTTCTCAAGATGTCGTAGACCTCCTGTTTGGTGCCGATATCGACGCCGCGCATCGGGTCGTCCATCAGCACGGTGCTGGCGGTTGTCGCCAGCGCGCGGGCAAAGAGCACCTTCTGCTGGTTGCCGCCGGAGAGTGAGAGAATCTTGTTGCCCATATTGGGGGTACGAATTTCGATCCGCTTCTTCCACTCGGCGCCGAGTTCGCTCTCACGTGACCTGTCCACCAATCCACCGGACGAAATGTCGCGCAGTGATGCGACCGACAGATTTTTAAGAATGCTCCAAAGCGAGAAGGTGCCGTTCAGGCTGCGGTCTCCCGCAACGAAGGCGAGGTCGGCCTTGCGGTTGGGCAGCCAGCTGCTGTTCTTTGCCAGATAAAGATCGAGCAGCGCTTCCGTCTGTCCATGACCGCCAAGGCCAGCAAGACCAATGATCTCGCCGCGATAGGCCTCAAACGCGATCTCTGAGCCGCGGCGTTGGGCCATGGAGAGAACTTTTTCACTGGACCGGACGCGGGCAGTCTTCTGCCTGTACTGATCCTTGACGACACTGCCCATGGCTTCGACCAGCGTCCGTGTCGTAAATTCACCGGCTAGACGGTCCGCGACGACGCGGCCATCCTTCATCACCACAATGCGGGTGGCGGTCGACAGGATCTCACCAAGAATGTGGGAGATCAGCAGGACCGAGCCGCCCTCGCGCACGAAGCGGCGCACATAGGCCATAAGTTGCTCCGCTAGACCGGCATCGAGCGAAGAGGTCGGTTCGTCGAGGATGACGAGTCGCGGCGCATCCGGTGTGCGGCAGAAATTGATTGCGATTTCCACCATTTGGCGTTCTGCGATGGAAAGGTCGGAAATCGTCGCTTCGCAATCGATCCCGTGGCCTGGAAAGATGTCTTCGATGGTCTGGCGTATCGCGGAAAGCGCGCGTCCGCGCCAGTTCCGGCCGCTCATGCCGGGATGCATGATCCGCACATTCTCACTGATCGTCAGGTTCGGGCAGAGGGATAGTTCCTGGAATACGCAGCGAACACCGCCGGCGCGTGCTGCAGAAATGCCCTGCCGACCCGGTGCTCCGCCATAGGAAATCGTGCCCTCATGCGGCGTCAGGCCACCATTGATGACATTGACGATGGTGGATTTGCCTGCGCCATTGTGGCCAACCAGGCCAAGGCATTCGCCTGCGCGGATGATGAGATCGGCGCCGTCCAGCGCCTTGACGGCGCCGAAGACGACTTTGACGCCGCGTGCGGCGACGACTTCTTCCGTCTCGATGATGTCATTCATGAGCAAAACGCCAACGATCTGAAATGATGAAAAAAGGATGGCCGCTGCGGCGACACGTCTGCCGCAGCGGATAGGAGGCGATGTTCGGCCTTACTTGCCGGCAATCACCTTCTGCGCATCAGCCTGGGAGTAATCCACGTTGGCAACGCCACCCTTCTGGGTGTTTTTCAGGTTCTCTTCGAGATTGTCCTGATCGATACGCAAGAAGGGAACGGTGAGATCCTTCTTCACATCCTTGCCGTCGAGAATCTGCTGTGCCACCCAGAAGGCGAGCGTCGAGACACCGGGAGCGATCGAGACCGACATCGTCTTGTAGCCGCTGGCATCCTTCTGCTGCTTCCACCACTGCAGCTCATCTTCACGGTTGCCCATGATGATGGTCGGGGTCGGGCGCTTGGCAGCGGCAAAAGCCTGGGCAGCACCGTAACCGTCACCACCCTGGGTCACGACAGCCGCGATTTCAGGCAGGCTCGGCAGGATGCCGGCGACGGCGCGCTGTGCAACGTCCTGAGCCCAATCGCCATTGACCGAACCGGCGATCTTGAACTGCGGGTTCTTGGCAACGCCTGCGGCGATGCCCGCATGGATCTCGTCATCGACGGAGACGCCTGCGAGGCCGCGGATTTCGAGCAGGTTGCCGCCCTTCGGCATGGCCTTTGCAAGATAATCGATCTGGCTTTCGCCCATGGCCTTAAAGTCGACGGCGATGCGCCAGGCGCAAGGCTCGGTGACGATCCCGTCGAAGGACACGACGATGATGCCGGCATCACAGGCTTCTTTGACCGCGCCGTTCAGCGCTGTGGGGGAAGCGGCGTTGATGACGATCGCATCATAGCCCTGGAGGATGAGGTTCTGGATTTGGGCTGCCTGCTCCGTTGCCTGGTTTTCGGCAGTGGTGAAGGCGTCCGCGGCTGCGACCTGCTTGTCGGCAACCGCCTGCTTGGTGATCTTGTCCCAGCTCGTCAGCATCGCCTGACGCCAGGAGTTACCGGCATAATTGTTGGAGAGCGCGATTTTCTTCGCCGAGGTATCGGCGTGAGCGGTCATGGGCATCGCGGCGCATAGGACAGCCGCCGATGCGAGAAGCATCTTTCTAAAAGCCATTGATTTTCCTCCCTGTGGCTTGCTCTTTCGGAGCCTGGAATATGTTTCGCCGCAAACCTTCCCCACGGCGGAAACGCAATTCCGTTGCACTGGAGCTCCTTTCCCCAGTAAGAGCTAAAATGACGAAGAAGGGCTGGCTTGTATAGGCGCATCACGGCAATCTTCGTGCGGACTTACGCACAAAGCTTGCGGGTTCCCGCAAGACGAAGAGCGTTAAGGAGCGCAGAATACGAAACGGCCGCTTTCAACAGATCGCCGCCCGTCAGGGAAGATGCTTGGGAGGGCATCGGCACATGCTGGATAAACCGAGCAGCACGCTGTTTCACCACTATATGGGCATATCGCGTCTGCTCGCCGGGCAGCTTGAATTCAACGCCATCATCCAGGCCGTGGCGACCGAGATCAGCCATATCATCCCGCATGACCACATGGATGTCTGCATCAAGCAGCTCGATGACAAATATCATATTGCCTATGAAAGTGGCCTCGCCAGTGCGTGGAGCCTCCAGCCGCCAGCGCTTCTGACGGGAAGCCCCATACGCTCGGTCCTGTCAGGGGAGGTCGATTATCTCCTGAGCGGGGACGCCTGCGCCGACCCACGCTTTCATTTCGACGGTGCGTTCTCCAGCCCGATCCACGAACTCGATCTGCACAGCCGTCTGCACGTGCCGATGAAGGTGCATGGCGATATCATCGGAGCACTCAGCTGCTCGTGCCATCAGTCCAACGCCTATACGATGGAGGATGTTGCCAATGCGCGTGCCGTTGCCGACCTTCTGGCGCCCTACTTCTATGCGATCCGCGCGGCCGAGCAGGCCAAGCGCTCGGCCATCGAAGAGGCGCAGGCCAATGCCCGGGAGGAGGGCTTGCGCCTCGGTGCGCTGCAACTGACCGAGGCACTGGAGGCCGAGCGTCAGCGGATCGGCATGGATCTGCATGATCAGACGTTGGCGGATCTGACACGGCTTGTCCGTCGCGTAGAACGCATGAGCCACGCGACCGAAGTGTCGGGAGAAATGCTTGAGCCGGTGATGCGCAGCCTGCAGCAATGCATGCAGGATTTGCGCGGCATCATCGAGGAAGCCAAGCCATCCATCCTGCAGCTTTTCGGCCTGGTTCAGGCGATCGAAACCTATCTCGACAGGTCGGTGAGGGACAGTGGATCGCCGATCGACTGGTCTGTCTCCGATACCACCAACGGACTTGTCGATAGTCTTGATAACTCGGTCGCCGTCTCATTGCTCCGCATCGTCCAGGAGGCGGTCAACAACGCCATTCGCCATGCGCAGCCGACCAAGATAGAGGTGGAGCTATCGCAGGTGGAGGATGCTCTGCGTGTCACGGTGTCGGACGATGGTTGCGGCATTCCCGCCGATAGCGGCTCCGGTGGCGGCCTCGGCATCGGTAACATGAAGACGCGTGCGCGACTGATTTCGGCGCATTTTCATCTCGGCCCCAACGTTCGGGGGACCGGCACCTGCATCACCCTGACCTTACCGACCGGGCTCGGCGAAAAGCCTGAGGAGGCATAAGATGGACGTTCTGATCATTGAGGACGACGTTCTGCACCGCGCCTATCTCAACGAAGCGGTGAGGGCGGCTCTGCCGGAATGTGGCACGGTACTGGAGGCGGAGAACGGTAGGGCAGGTGAAAAGCTGGCGCGAGAAAATCGCGCCGCCCATATCGTTATGGATTTGCAGATGAACGAGCGAAACGGCATCGAGGCCGCCCGCACCATCTGGAAGGAGAGACCGGATACCCGCATCCTCTTCTGGTCCAACTATTCTGACGAAGCCTATGTGCGTGGCGTCTCCCGCATCGTGCCCGAAGGTGCCGCCTATGGTTACGTGCTGAAATCCGCTTCGGACGACCGCTTGAGGCTGGCGCTGCGCAGCATCTTCATCGAAGCGCAATGCGTCATCGATCGCGAAGTCCGGGGGCTGCAGGAAAAGAGTCTCGGCAAGGCGCACGGCTTTTCCGACGCCGAATATGAAATCCTGATCGATATGGCGCTGGGGTTGACGGACAAGGCCATTGCGCGGCGTCGGAACCTGTCGCTGCGCAGTGTGCAGAACCGCCTGCAGAGCCTTTACGAGAAACTGAACGTGCATCAGTCGACGGGGGAGGACGAGGCGGAAGGGCGATATAATCTGCGCACCCGCGCCATCACCATCGCCTACCTGCGCAAGCTTCTGAATTACAGCGCATTGGAGAGAGCCGAACGCGAGTTGGCCGAGTGGCATGGGGGAAAATGACAAAGGCCCGGTTAGTTTGCCCCCCACTTCTTCAAATGAGGAATATTCTGCTATGGCGGAAATTGGTCGCTAAACTCCGAGCACTAAGGCTGATCTCCGCAGCGCTTTTTAGCTTTCTAGTGCTAAATGCCACGTGTTGAACTGGCATCTTTCAGCGCGCCGCTCCAGTTTCTAATCTCAATTTTTTCACTTCTCCCATGATATCCAGTTCGACATTCTTATCTGAGACAGTGAAATTCCACGGTGGTTCAACACAGGTTGACCAGAGCTTCTCGCCGGTCTTTCTCCAGACTCCGAACTCCAACTCCGCAGACATGAGAACGTATTCCTCGTGCCGTGTCCAGCGCAAGAAGCCGTAATCGGTGCGATCCTCGAAGATCCTCTCTCGCTTTTTGATGTTATAGCCCAAGAGACGCTCTCCCGCCCCGATGAATAGAATCGAGGTCTCCGGAACAACGAGGAAACCGGGATGGAATGTTCCACAGGCACCCTCATATTTCTGAGTAATGACGATCTCAGGTAACCTGTGCGGGTCGCCTCCATCGCATAACACCCCCAAGAATAGATCGCGCCCTTCTAGCGCATTCGGTTCGATTTGATCCACGAAGGCGGCACTTTTCGCGTAGCTGTCGTAAATTGGTGGAAGGCTTCCGTCTTCGATCAACAATGTCCAGGGTCCGACCGCAACCGAATGCAACTAGCGCCTCCTATAGATGACCGTTCTGCGCCTGAATCGACGAGGCGGCAAAAAATTGAATAATTGCTTCCTATGCGCAATGCTTCAAGAAAATATTTCCAATGAGAAAAGCGCCTACAGTGTCCCCACTGTAGGCGCTTCAGCATCATTGTTGGTTCCACCCTCAAGTCTCGGTAGGTGGTTGGAGTTTAATTCGGGCCTGCCGGCTTTCGATCGATATGATCAGTTCATCTGGCTGACGAAGCGGGTCTCGAGATAGGCCTCGACCGCTTCCGAACCGCCTTCCGTGCCGTAACCGGAATCCTTCACGCCGCCGAAGGGCACTTCCGGAATGGCAAGGCCATTGTGGTTGATCGTCAGCATACCGGCTTCGACGCGCTGGCCGAGAGCGTGCGCCGTCTTGACCGAACCGGTAAAGGCATATGAGGCCAGGCCGAAGGGCAGGCGGTTTGCTTCCTCGATCGCATCTTCCATCGTGGAGAAGCGATTGACGATCGCCACTGGACCGAAAGGCTCTTCGTTCATGATCTTGGCGCTTGTCGGCACGTCGGTCAGAACCGTCGGCTCGAAGAAGTTGCCCTTGTTGCCGATGCGCTTGCCGCCGGTCTTCAGCGTGGCACCATGTGAAACGGCGTCTTGGATCAGCTCTTCCATCGCAGGGATACGGCGTTCATTGGCCAGAGGTCCCATGCCGGTGTCGGCATCCAGACCGTTTCCGATCTTCAGGCCTTCGGCATATTTGACGATGCCGTCGATGAACTTGTCGGCAATGCTATCCTGGATGAGGAAGCGTGTGGGTGCGACGCAGACCTGCCCCGCGTTACGGAACTTGGCTGCAGCCGAGACTTCGACTGCCTTGTCGAGATCGGCATCCTCGAACACCAGCACAGGCGCGTGGCCACCGAGTTCCATCGTAGCGCGCTTCATGTGCTTGCCGGCGAGTGCCGCAAGATGCTTGCCGACTGGCGTCGAGCCGGTAAACGAGATCTTGCGAATGACCGGGTGCGGAATGAGATATTCGGAAATCTCGGCGGGAACGCCATAAACGAGGTTGACGACGCCAGCCGGCACGCCCGCATCGGCGAAAGCGCGAATGAGTTCTGCAGGCGAAGCAGGTGTTTCCTCCGGGGCCTTCACGATGATCGAGCAGCCGGTTGCGACCGCTGCCGAAAGCTTGCGGACCACCTGATTGATCGGGAAGTTCCAGGGCGTGAAAGCTGCAACCGGGCCAACGGGGAACTTGATCGCCAGGTTGGAGACGCCGCCGAAACGCGCGGGAATGACCTGACCATAGGTGCGGCGTGCCTCTTCGGCGAACCAGTCGATGGTGTCGGCAGCGTTGTTGATTTCGCCCTTCGACTGGGCGATCGGCTTGCCCTGTTCGCGGGTCATCAGCCAGGCGATGTAATCGATCCGCTCACGCAGAAGGTCGGCGGCCTTGCGCATGATCTTCGAACGTTCGAAGGCGGAGGTATCGCGCCAGACCTTGAAACCCTTGTCTGCGGCGGAAAGTGCCAAATCCAGATCTTCCTTTTCCGCATGCGCGATGGAGCCGATGATCTCATCGGTCGCTGGGTCGGAAACGGCGATCGTTTTGCCGGAGAGCGCGTCGCGCCACTCGCCATTGATGAAGAGTTTAACGTCGGGGTAGCTGTGCATGTGAAGACCTTCGCGATTTTACCGACCGGCAGGGCGCCGGTGCATTTCGTTCAATCAGCAAATCGATTGCCGCCTGAAGCGGAACGGGATGTCTTCGGTAAAACCGAAGACGGTGGTGAGCCTCTTATATTATTTCGCCCGGTCGCGGTTTCAACCGGTAACTTCTAAAAGTATGATTTATTTCGCAGTGCAAAAGACCCGGTTTGGAGGCAGGGCCTTGAAGGTACGTGTGTGGCTTAAAAGAACGCCTGAAGGCCTGTCTGGGCGCGGCCGAGGATCAGTGCATGCACGTCATGCGTTCCCTCGTAGGTGTTGACCGTTTCCAGGTTCTGCGCGTGGCGCATGACGTGATATTCGATCTGAATCCCGTTGCCGCCATGCATGTCTCGGGCCTGCCGCGCGATGTCGAGCGCCTTGCCGCAATTGTTGCGCTTGATGATGGAGATCATCTCCGGCGCCATGCGATGCTCGTCGAAGAGACGACCGACGCGCAGCGATGCCTGAAGGCCGAGCGCGATTTCGGTCTGCATGTCGGCCAGCTTCTTTTGATAGAGCTGCATGCCGGCGAGCGGCTTGCCAAACTGCTTGCGGTCAAGCCCGTACTGCAGCGCCCGGAACCAGCAATCTTCCGCCGCACCCATCACGCCCCAGGAAATGCCGTAGCGTGCGCGGTTGAGGCAGCCGAACGGGCCTTTGAGCCCGGAGACGTTTGGCAGCAGCGCGTCTTCGCCCACCTCCACGCCATCCATGACGATTTCGCCGGTGATGGAGGCGCGCAGCGAAAGCTTGCCACCGATCTTCGGGGCGGAAAGGCCCTTCATGCCCTTCTCCAGCACGAAGCCGCGGATCTCGTTGTTATGCGCTTCGGATTTTGCCCAGACGACGAAGACATCGGCGATCGGTGCGTTGGAAATCCACATCTTCGAGCCGCGCAGACGATAGCCGCCTTCGATCTTCTCAGCGCGCGTCTTCATGCCGCCGGGATCAGATCCGGCATCCGGCTCGGTCAGGCCGAAGCAGCCGATGAGTTCGCCTGAAACCAGACCCGGCAGATACTTGTCCTTCTGCTCTTCCGAACCATAGGCAAAGATGGGGTAGATGACGAGCGAGGACTGGACGCTCATCATGGAGCGATAACCGCTGTCGATACGCTCCACTTCACGCGCGACCAGACCGTAAGCGACGTAGCTGGCGTCGGCTGCGCCGTATTTTTCCGGCAGCGTCACGCCGAGCAGGCCGGCCTGACCCATCAGGCGGAAGAGTTCCGGTTCCGATGTTTCGGAGAGATAAGCGTCCTGAATGCGCGGGAGAAGTTCGGCTTTGGCGAAGGCGGCGGCAGAGTCGCGGATCATCCGCTCGTCGTCGTTCAGTTGATCCTCAAGCAGAAACGGGTCCTGCCAGTTGAATGATGCACGTTCGCTCACGATGAAGTCTCCACTTTTGTTGCCTTGATTATTGGCAATCGATCGCCGTCGGGCAAGCCATGTTTACTCATCCGGCTATTACCGATAGGAATGCGCCATGACGTCACTCAGCCGCAAACTCCTGCCCTCGACCAGCGCGCTCGCCGCCTTTGACTCCGTGGCGCGGCTCGGCAGTTTTTCGCTGGCGGCGGACGAGCTTTCCTTGACCCAAGGGGCGATCAGTAGGCAGGTCATGTCGCTGGAAGAGCAACTTGGGGTCAGGCTTTTCGAGCGTGGAGCGCGGGGCGTTTCGCTGACGCGAGAGGGCGAAACCTACGCGAAAGCGATCGGTATTGCGCTTGGCGATATTCGCTCCGCCTCGCTGCAGGTCATGACCAAAACGCATGCCAATACGCTTAACCTCGCCATGCTGCCCACCTTCGGCACCCGGTGGCTGTTGCCGCGCATTCCAAAATTCGTTGCTGCCCATCCGGAGATCACGCTGAATTTTGCAACGCGGATCGGCCAGTTCGATTTCGAAAAGGAAGGGCTGGATATGGCAATTCATATCGGCCAGCCGGACTGGCCTGCGGCAGAAAGCGTCTTTCTGATGGACGAAATGGTCGCGCCGGTCTGCAGTCCGGCTTTCCTCGCCAGCCATCCAATCGCCAGGGCTGACGACATTGCCGGTCTTGCTCTGCTGCACATGGCCTCAAGGCCAGGTGCGTGGGATCACTGGTTCAAAAGTGTGGGTATCGTCGCGCACCAGACGCCCGCCATGCGCTTCGAGCAGTTTTCCAGTGTTGCCCAAGCCTGTATCGCAGGTCTCGGCGTTGCCCTGATGCCGCTGTTTCTGATCGAAAGCGAGCTCAAGTCTGGGCAACTCGTCCAGGCCTTCGATCACCCGGTCAAAAGCCCCAGCTCCTATTATGCCGTCGCTCCGCTGTCGCGCATCAACCACGTTCCCGTCGTCCTCTTCAGGCGCTGGCTGCTCAGTGAAAGTGAAACGTTTCGCGCGCAGACGGCTGGCTAGTTCGCGCTCTGTTTGCAGAGTTTCAAGGCCAAGCCGATGCTTGTGGCGAGAATTTCATCCTGCATCAATTTTAAGCTTGCGGAGACCTAGAATATGGTCCTAGATCGCCTGCGACGAGGACTGGTTGAATTGCGGCACGACGCCGATCACCCTTTGCTCGTATCATCCCATCCGTCGATAAGCCTCTGGTTTATAACGATAAAAGTCTGCGTCAATCCTGGAATAACTTGAAATGCAATTGGTTTTCGACGGTCATAACGATGTGTTGCTGCGTCTGTGGCACAACGGCAAAAAAGGCGGGGACCCAGTCGCAGAATTTATCGACGGAACGTCGCAAGGCCATATCGATGTGCCGCGCGCCAAGGCCGGCGGTCTGGCTGGTGGTCTGTGTGCCGTCTACATCCCTTCCGGCGATCTGATTTTGCAAGAGCCGGACGAGAACGGCCATTATGTCACGCCGCTCGCCGCACCTCTTCAGCGGCAGCCCTCTCTCGATATCGCCATGGAAAAGCTGGCGATCGCTTATCGCGTGGAGCGTGCAGGCGGCTGGAAAATCTGCCGCTCGACAGCCGATATCCGCAAGGCCATGAACGAGGACATTTTTGCTGCGGTTCTTCATATGGAAGGCTGCGAGGCGATTGATGAAGATCTGGATGCGCTGGAGGTTTTCTACGCCGCCGGTCTTCGCTCGCTCGGACCCGTTTGGAGCCGCCATAACGCTTTCGGCCATGGTGTTCCGTTCGCCTTTCCCATGTCGCCAGATAGCGCGCCCGGCCTGACCGATGCCGGTTTCGAGCTCATCAAGCGCTGCAACCAGCTCGGCATTTTGATCGATCTGGCTCACATCACTGAAAAGGGTTTCTGGGATGTGGCAAAGACCAGCGATCAGCCGCTGATTGCCAGCCATTCCAACGCGCATGCCCTGACCGGTGTTGCCCGCAATTTGACCGACGTCCAGATGGACGCGATCAAGGAAAGAAACGGGCTCGTCGGTCTGAATTACGCCGTGACCATGCTGCGTCCGGATGCGCGCGACGATGCGAAGACACCGCTATCCGACATGGTTCGCCACATCGACTACATGGTCGAGCGCATGGGCATTGATTGCGTTGCGCTCGGGTCCGATTTCGACGGTGCGACCGTGCCTGCGGACATCGCAGATGCCGCCGGCAATCAGAATCTGGTTGCCGCTCTCAAGGCTGCTGGCTACTCTGAAGTAGAGCTTGCTAAAATTTGCCGGGAAAACTGGCTGCGTGTTCTGGCTCAAGCTTGGCATGAGCCGACCTGATCAAGAGTGATATGAACCTATAAAGGGGAGAACAATGACGAAGTCGCTCAATAAAATGGCCCGCATTCTGGCAACCAGCGCCGCACTGTCGCTGATCGCGCTGTCCGCGCCTCAGGCCTTTGCCGCCACGCCCGCCGACACGTTGGTGGAAGGTTTCGCCATCGATGACATCATCACGCTCGATCCGGGTGAGGCGTTCGAGCTGTCGGCTGCGGAAGTCACCGGAAACACCTACTCCAAGCTGGTCTCGATCGACCTCAACGACACCTCCAAGGTCGTGGGCGATCTGGCCGAAAGCTGGACGACGTCGGACGATGGCCTGACCTACACCTTCAAGCTGAAGCCCGGCCTCAAATTCGCATCCGGTAATCCGGTAACGGCGGAAGACGTGGCGTTTTCCTTCGAGCGCGCCGTCAAGCTCGACAAGTCGCCCGCCTTCCTTCTCACGCAGTTCGGCCTGAAGGGCGACAATGTCAACGAAAAGGCCAAGGCGACCGCGCCCGATACCTTCACACTGACAGTGGACAAGCCCTATGCGCCGAGCTTTGTCCTGAACGTTCTGACCGCGACTGTCGCCTCGGTCGTCGACAAGAAGCTCGTCATGGAAAAGGCCAAGGCGATGACGCCGACCGCCGACTACAAATACGACACCGATTTCGGCAATGAATTCCTGAAGACCGGCTATGCCGGTTCCGGCCCGTATAAAATTCTTGGCTGGAAGGCGAACGAAGCCGTCATCCTTGAAGCCAACCCGAATTACTACGGCGAAAAGCCGAAGCTGAAGCGCGTCGTCTATCGCCATATGAAGGAAAGTTCCGGTCAGCGCCTGGCACTGGAAAACGGCGACATCGACGTGGCGCGTAACCTTGAGCCGGGCGACATGGAGGCCGTTTCCAAGAAGGAAGGTCTTTCCGTCACCTCCGCTCCCAAGGGCACCGTCTATTACTTCAGCCTCAACCAGAAGAACGAATATCTGAAGAAGCCGGAAGTTGTCGAAGCCTTCAAATATCTTGTCGACTACGATGGTATCGGTGCGACCCTGATCAAGGGTATCGGCGAAATCCACCAGACCTTCCTGCCGAAGGGCCAGCTGGGCGCGCTTGATGAGAACCCTTACAAGTTGGATGTCGCCAAGGCGAAGGAACTGCTGGCCAAGGCTGGTCTGAAAGACGGCTTCACCGTGACCATGGACGTGCGCAACACCCAGCCCGTGACCGGTATTGCCGAGAACGTTCAGCAAACGCTGGCGCAGGCCGGCATCAAGCTGGAAATCATCCCGGGCGATGGCAAGCAGACACTGACCAAGTTCCGAGCGCGCACGCACGACATCTATATCGGTCAGTGGGGCTCGGACTATTTCGACCCGAATTCGAATGCCGAAACCTTCACCATCAACTACGACAATTCCGACGAAGGCAAGAACAAGACGCTCGCCTGGCGCAATGCCTGGGACGTTCCGGAGCTGACGAAGGAAACGCAATCTGCACTTCTGGAGAAAGACAGCGCCAAGCGCGCCAAGATTTATGAGGACCTGCAGAAGAAAGTTCTCGAAACCGGACCTTTCGTCATCATCTTCCAGCAGACGGAAGTTGCGGGTTACTCCAGCAAGCTCAAGGGTCTGAAGCTCGGCCCGAGCTTCGATACCAACTATGTCTACAATATCTCCAAGGAATGATCCGGCAGGATCGGTCCATTGAGTATCGTTGAAACCCCCGCAAGCCTGAGGCACGGCAAACGCCGTGCCAACAGGCGCCGCATGGCCGTTCTTGGCTTCATCGTTACCGTCGTCACGACCTTTTTAGGCTTGCTGGCGGTAACCTTCTTCATTGGTCGCGTCATCCCCATCGATCCGGCGTTGGCGATCGTCGGCGATCGCGCGCCTGCCCATGTGGTGGAGCGCGTGCGCGAGGAGCTTGGCCTGAACCTGCCGCTCTGGCAGCAGTTCTTCATCTATCTGAAGCAGGCCCTGACCGGTAATTTCGGCACGTCGGTGCTGACAAGCAATCCGGTGATGGACGACATCAAGCGCGTCTTCCCGGCCACCATTGAGCTTGCGACGCTCGGTACACTGATCGGAGCGATCTTCGGCATTCCGCTTGGCGTATTGGCAGCCGTCAAGCGCGGCAGCATCATCGACCAGATCGTTCGCGTCATCGGGTTGATCGGCTATTCCGTGCCTATCTTCTGGCTCGGCCTTCTGGCGCTTTTGGTGTTTTATGCCAAGTTGAACTGGGTCGCCTATCCCGGCCGTATGGATATCGTCTACGAGTTTACCTTCACACCAACCACCGGTTTCTATCTCTTCGATGCCCTTTGGCAGGGCCAGTGGGATGTGTTCTGGGATCTCTTCCGCCACATCATCCTGCCCGCAGGACTGCTCGGTTACTTCTCGCTCGCCTATATCAGCCGCATGACGCGCTCCTTCATGCTGAATGAACTGGCGCAGGAATACATCGTCGCCGCACGCGCCAAGGGTCTCTCGGAAACGCGCATCATCTGGTTCCACGCTCTGCGGAACGCCGCAGTCCCTCTGCTCACGGTGATCGTGCTCTCCTATGCCGGTCTGCTGGAGGGTTCGGTTCTGACGGAAACGATCTTCTCCTGGCCGGGCCTTGGCCTCTACATCACCAATTCCCTGCAGAATGCGGACATGAATGCCGTTCTCGGCGGCACCATCGTGATCGGCGCCGTCTTTATCGGCATCAATCTCCTGTCCGATCTGCTCTACCGGACGCTCGATCCAAGGACGCGCAGCCGATGACGGATACCATGTCCATTGTGAAACCCTACAGCCGCGAGTGGCTGCTGTCCGACCGCCCGACCTCGCGCAAGCAGGCGCGGCTGGGGCGCGCCTATGTCATCTGGCGGCGCTTTTCCGAAAATCGTCTGGCGCTTGCAGGGCTTGGCATCATCCTGGCGCTGGTGTTCGTCGCAATCTTCGCCAATGTCCTGGCGCCGCATTCCCCGGTTCAGGGCGATCTTCGCAATGCCCGTTTGTTGCCTCCTGGGACGGATGGATACTGGCTCGGCACGGACGATCAGGGGCGAGATATTCTGTCCCGCCTGATCTACGGCTCGCGTTTGACGCTTTTCGTCGTCGTGCTGGTGGCGATCATTGCCGCCCCGATCGGTCTCATCGTCGGCACCGTCGCCGGTTATGCCGGTGGATGGATCGACGCGGTGCTGATGCGGATCACCGATATCTTTCTTGCCTTTCCCAAGCTCGTTCTTGCGCTGGCGCTCGTTGCAGCACTTGGTCCTGGCATTGAGAATGCGGTGCTGGCGATCGCGGTCACCTCCTGGCCGCCTTATGCCCGTATTGCACGCGCCGAAACCATGACGTTTCGAAATTCCGACTTCATCGCCGCGGTGAAGCTGATGGGGGCATCTCCCTGGCGCATCGTGCTGAAACACGTCATCCCTCTCTGTTTCTCCTCGCTCATCGTGCGTGTGACGCTCGATATGGCCGGTATCATCCTGACCGCCGCCGGTCTCGGCTTCCTGGGTCTCGGCGCGCAACCACCACTCCCCGAATGGGGCGCGATGATTGCCTCTGGCCGCCGCTTCATCCTCGATCAGTGGTGGGTTGCTGCGATGCCAGGGGTCGCGATCCTGATCGTCAGCTTAGGTTTCAACCTCTTGGGTGACGGGCTTCGCGATGCGCTCGATCCGAAGGAGGCTGGCCAGTGACTTCATCTTCCACCACGCCCCTTTTGACGGTCGAAAATCTGCGTGTCAGCTTTCCGACCAGAACCGGCCTTGTCGAAGCCGTGAGAGGGGTATCCTTTACGCTCGGCAAGGAACGTCTCGGCATTGTCGGCGAGTCCGGTTCCGGCAAGTCGCAGACCGGTCGTGCCATCATGGGCCTGACACCAGGACATGCGAAGATTACGGCCGATGCACTTCGCTTTGGCGATATCGATCTTCTCACGGCACCGGCAAAGCAGCGTCGTACGATCCGCGGCAAGCGGATCGCGATGATCCTGCAGGATCCGAAATATTCGCTCAATCCGGTCATGACCATCGGGCGCCAGATCGTCGAAACGTTGAAGACGCATGAGCGGATCGGCTATTCCGAGGCGAAGAAGCGTGCGCTCGACATGCTCGAAGCGGTACAGATCCGCGATCCCGAACGCGTCTTCAATCTCTATCCGCACGAGGTTTCCGGCGGCATGGGGCAGCGCGTCATGATCGCCATGATGCTGGTCTGCGGTCCAGAACTTCTGATCGCCGACGAGCCGACATCAGCACTCGACGTCACGGTGCAATTGGAAGTGCTGGATATTCTCGACAAGCTTGTGCGCGAACGCGGCATGGGGCTGATCTTCGTGTCGCACGACCTGCGCCTCGTCTCGTCCTTCTGCGACCGGGTGCTCGTCATGTATGCGGGGCGCGTGGTGGAAGAGCTTCCATCCGCCGATCTGCAAAACGCGAAACATCCCTATACGCAAGGGCTTCTCAACTGTCTGCCAAAAATCGGCGAGCACCGGCATCCGCTGCCGGTCCTTCAACGCCAAGCGGAGTGGCGTCTATGACGGTCGTATTGTCTGCCAAGGATATCGTCGTAGACTTCGACGGTTATCTGGCTTTGGACCGCGTCAGCATCGAGGTGGCGAAGGGCGAATCCTTCGGGCTTGTGGGTGAATCCGGTTCCGGCAAGTCGACGCTTTTGCGTGCAATCGCCGGCCTCACCCATTTTGAAGAAGGCGCGCTTATGGTGGACGGGCGGACCTATAGCCGCAAGTCACGTGACAAGAGCTTCTATCGCGATGTCCAGATGGTGTTCCAGGACCCCTATGGCTCGCTCCATCCGCGCCAGACGGTCGATGCCATTTTGCTGGAGCCGCTCGTCATTCATGGGGTGGACAACAAGGAAGCACGGATCGCCCGCGCTCTCGACGAGGTCGGTCTTGGCACGGGTTTCCGCTTCCGCTACTCGCACCAGCTTTCGGGCGGCCAGCGTCAGCGTATCGCCATTGCCCGCGCACTGATCCTCGAGCCGAAGATCCTGCTTCTCGACGAGCCAACATCGGCGCTCGATGCATCGATCCAGGCGGAAATCCTCAATCTGCTGGAACAGGCGCGCAAGGACAGAAACCTGACCTTCGTCATGGTAAGCCATGATCTCGGCGTCATTAGCCACATGTGCGACCGGCTGGCGGTGATGAAAAGCGGCAGGATCGTCGAGTCGATGGATGTCCATCAGCTGGAAACCAGAGAGTTTTCCGCCGATTACACGAGACAGCTGATGGTAGCGAGTGAAGGTTTCCGGCGCGATTGAGGGCAGCTCACAGCTGGTGTATGACCGCAGCAGTGAGGGGACGCTGGTTGAGCCTGTCCACCAGCTTTTGATCAAACATCGGGGATGATCGCTCCATGCAATTGCGCGCATTGATGTATTTCGATGAACTCGTCCGCACCAATTCCATGCGCGCGGCGGCCGAGAACCTGAATGTTGCACCGACTGCGGTCAGTCGTCAGATCGAAAATCTCGAATATTATTTCGGCACGCCGCTGGTCGAGCGCTCCAGCCGAGGCGTGAAGCTGACGGCAGCGGGCGAGCTCCTTGCCGCCCGTGCCGGCAAGACGCTGCGGGAGCTGGACCATGTCAACCAGCTGATCGACGATCTGAAGGGGCTGCAGCGCGGGCGCGTCACGATCTATGCCAATGGTGCCACGGTGGCCAATCTGCTGGCACCCGTCCTGGCGCAGTTCAGCCTCAAATATCCAAAGCTGCGTTTCGAGGTCAACATCACCAGCGCGCGCCAGGCCATGGAGGCGTTGGGAACCGCGGAAGCCGACCTTGTCGTCAGCCTGTTTGCGCCGAAGCTCTCCGGCGTCAAGGTGCGCTCGCGCACGCGTATCAGCTATGATGCCATATTCCCGGCGGGACATGCACTTGCCGGCCAGGCCGAAGTGACATTGAAGGAACTGGCCGGGCTTCCGCTTGCTCTGCCGGACAAGACCTTTGCCGCACGTCAGGCCTTTGATGCCCTCTTTGCGGATGCCGGCATCGAACTCGATCCGGTCTTTATCACCAGCTCGCTGGAGATGCTGAAGGAACTGGTCCTGGGGAACGCTGCCGCGACGCTTTTGCCCGCCCTTTCGGTGGCGCGAGAATTGCGCAGCGGCCAGATGGTCGCCGTGCCTCTGGCCGGCAAGAAGGGCATTCACACACAGATCGACCTCTGCGTCGCACCGGATCGCCAGTTATCGTTTGCAGCCTCCAAACTCGCCGATTTCATCGAACGTTTCATGCGTGAGGCAACGACCTCACCATAAGGCGCATCGCGATCTTTCAGATTCGCTCCCGATGCTTTACGTCTTTCTTCTGTCGCCTGTCGTTTATTCGATCACCGTCTATCGGTTGATTTTCCTCCCCAAGACCGTGTAGCGTTTTCCGCTACGCGGAGCACACAAAAATGCAGATTGTGTGTGCGCCGTCACCGTGCCACTCTTTTTGCAACAGATGGTCTCTCAAAGGGCAAAAAGCCCGGGCCGTCCGACAGGGGATAATGATGCCACGCACTTATTTTTCGCAGGCGGCGAAGCTTTCTCGCCGTACCGCCCTGACCCTTGCGCTGGGGACCGCACTCTGGCTGCCGCTTTCGGCTGTCGAGGCTGAGGCCGCACCCAAGACGGCGTTGACACTTGGAATGGCGATCGAGCCAACCGGCCTCGACCCGACGATCGCAGCCCCGGTCGCCATCGGTCAGGTCACGTGGCAGAACATTTTCGAAGGCCTTGTCACCATTGACAGCAAGGGGCAAGTCAAGCCGCAGCTCGCCGAAAGCTGGCAGATCTCTCCGGACGGCAAGACCTATACGTTCAAGCTGCGCAAGGGCGTGACCTTCCACGATGGCGAGGCCTTTGATTCCTCGGTTGCGAAATTTTCGCTGGATCGAGCCCGCGGCGAAGGCTCTGTCAATCCGCAGAAACGCTTCTTTGCTTCCATCGACACCATCGAGACGCCGGACCCTGAAACGCTGGTGCTGAAACTGAAGCAGCCCGCTGGCAGCCTCATCTATTGGCTCGGCTGGCCAGCCTCCGTCATGGTCGCGCCGAAGAGCGCGGAAAACAACCGCACGACGCCGATCGGCACCGGGCCGTTCAAATTCGTCAGCTGGGCGAAGGGTGACAAGGTCGAGCTTGAAAGGAACCTGTCCTATTGGGACAAGAACGTTGCGGTAAAGCTGGAAAAGGCCACCTTCCGCTTCGTCGCCGATGCGCAGGCACAGGCGGCGGCTTTGAAAGCTGGCGATATCGACGCATTTCCGGAATTTGGCGCGCCCGAGCTCATGTCCTCCTTCGAGGGCGATGCACGCCTTGGTACCTTCATTGGCAACACCGAACTCAAGGTCGTTGCCGGCATGAACAATGCCCGCAAGCCCTTCGACGACAAGCGTGTGCGCCAGGCGTTGATGATGGCGGTCGACCGTTCCACCGTCATCGAAGGCGCGTGGTCCGGTCTCGGCACTGCCATCGGTAGCCACTATACGCCCAATGACCGCGGCTACATCGATACGACCGGTGTGCACCCTTACGATGTCGAGAAAGCCAAGGCGTTGCTGGCCGACGCCGGTTATCCGAACGGTTTCAGCTTCACCATCAAGGCCCCGCAAATGGCCTATGCGCAACGCACCTCACAGGTCCTCCAGGCCATGCTGGCTGAAATCGGCGTGACGATGACCATCGAGACGACCGAGTTTCCGGCCAAGTGGGTCGCGGATGTCTTCAAGGGCGGCAATTACGACATGACCATCGTCGCTCATGCCGAGCCGATGGACATCGATATCTATTCCCGTAACCCCTATTACTTCAATTACAAGAACCCGACCTTCAACGAGGTCATTGCCAATGTCGAGAAGACGGCCGACGCCGGTGAGCAGGAAAAGCTCTACGGAGAGGCTCAAAAGATTCTCGCCGAAGACGTGCCCGCGCTCTTTCTCTTCGTGATGCCGAAGCTCGGTGTCTGGGACAAGAAGGTCAAGGGACTTTGGCAGGATGAACCTATACCGTCGAACGTGCTGACGGACGTTCATTGGGAAGATTGAACATCATGGAGCGAGGCGAACCCATACCCCACATTGTCCCGTCGGACATCTCCCCCTCAAGGGGGAGATCGATTGGTGGTCACCCTCTCGCTTTTTTCGGATGGTCGAGATGAGGCATGGGTATCGTTTTTTCCAATCTTTCCCCTCAAGGGGGAGATGTCTGGCAGGACAGAGCGGTGCGCGCTACTCGCAACGCGTCACCAGTGATTGCAGATCATGACGACCCTGATCCTCAAACGTATCCTTGGTCTGTTCGTCACGCTTCTGGCGGTCTCCTGTCTGATCTTCTTCATTATGGGCCTGCTGCCGGGTGATCCTGCGGCCATCATGCTTGGCACCTCTGCGAGCCCCGATACGCTCGCCGCGTTGCAGAAACAGATGGGCCTCGACCAGCCGCTGCCGCTTCGTTATGTCCATTGGGTGATAGGCGTGCTGCATGGCGATCTCGGACAGTCCTATACCTACGGTGTGCCGGTGGCAGGCCTGATCGTCGAGCGACTGGCCGTTACCCTCCCGCTTGCACTCCTTGCCGTGTGCCTTTCGGTCGCCATCGCCATTCCACTTGGTGTGGCGGCGGCGAGAAACCGCAACGGCGCGCTGGATTTCGCCGCCGGGCTGTTTTCCCATGTGGGCATTGCCGTGCCTGGCTTCTGGGTCGGGTTGCTCCTCATCATTCTCTTCTCCACAACGCTCGGCTGGATGCCGGCTGGCGGCTTTCCGGGGTGGACGCCGAGCCTTTCCGCCGGTCTTCTCTCGCTCCTTCTGCCAGCCATTGCGCTCGCCGTTTCGCAGGCCGGTGTTCTGACCCGCGTCTGCCGCTCTGCAGTGCTGGAGGTCATGAATGAGGATTTCGTTCGCACCGCCCGGGCAAAGGGTTTGAGCGAGCGGGTCGCGCTGTGGCGGCATGCGGTGCCAAATGCGATGATCCCGGTCGTCACCATGATCGGCCTGCAATTCACCTTTCTGATTGCCGGCGCGGTGCTGGTGGAGAATGTCTTCAACCTGCCAGGCCTTGGACGGCTTGCCTATCAGGCGCTGACCCAGCGGGATATCGTCGTCATGCAGTCCGTCGTGCTGTTCTTCTCAGCACTCGTCATCACCATGAATTTCCTGGTCGATATCGCCTATCTCTTCATCGATCCAAGATTGCGGACAGGTGCGCGATGATGCGACTGCTTCGCCGCCGCCCGGCATTCGTTATGGGCATTGCTTTCACGAGCTTTCTGATCGCCGTCGCATTGCTGTCTCTGGTCTGGACGCCGCTATCTCCCACCAAAATGCAGATCGTTCAGAAGCTGAAGTCGCCCTTCGTCTATGGTGGGCTCGGCACGGATCACTTCGGACGCGATGTGCTCTCCATGTTGATGGCCGGCGCATGGAACTCACTGTCGACGGCGATTGCCGCCGTCGCCATCGGCGCCTTCATCGGCACCGCCATCGGCGTCACGGTCGCAGCCGTCAGAGGGTTTACCGAAACCGTGGTGATGCGCATCTGCGACATCATCTTCGCCGTGCCGCCCATCCTGTCGGCGATGATGCTCGGTGCTTTTATCGGCACCGGCCGGTTTACCGCCATCATTGCCATCGCCACCTTCATGATACCGGTCTTTGCCCGGCTGACGCTGGGTGCCGCGCTGCAGATATGGGCGAGGGAATATATAACAGCAGCAACCAGCATCGGTCAGAACCGCGCCAAGATCACGCTTCTTCACGTTGTCCCGAATATCTCCAACCAGATCATCGTGCAGGTAACGATCCAGCTTGGGCTCGCCATCCTCACGGAAGCAGGCCTCTCCTTCCTTGGCCTCGGCATGCCGCCACCTGCGGCCACCTGGGGACGGATGCTCGCCGATGCCCAGACCTATCTCGGCGTCGCCCCCTGGCTTGCCATCATGCCGGGCCTTGCCATCGCGCTTGCCGTCTTCGGCCTCAACCTGCTCGGCGATGGCCTTCGCGATCTCCTCGACCCGCGCGATACGAGCTGATCGCCCGAAGCCGATATCACCCTCATCTCCTGTTATTTTTGACGAGACGATTCCATGACCGATCTCATAGACCTCAACACGCTCGAAATTCTGGCGCTCTACCGCGACAAGGCACTGTCCCCACTGGAATATTGGCAGGCCGTGGAGGCACGCATCGAGGCATTCGAGCCGATCGTCAACGCTCTTTATGCCTACGATCCGGAAGATGCACGCAGGCAGGCGGAGGCCTCGACGCAGCGCTGGCTCAAGGGAGAAACGCTCGGTCCGCTTGATGGTCTTCCAGTCTCGCTCAAGGAACTCATCGCCACCAAGGGCCAGCCGGTGCCGCTTGGCACAAAGGCGGTCGAACTGGTTCCCGCCGGCGAGGATGCACCGGTGGCGGCGCGCTGCCGTGAAGACGGAGCGATCCTCTATGCCAAGACGACCTGCCCGGATTACGGCATGCTTTCGTCGGGCCTTTCCAGCTTTCACAAGCTCAGCCGCAACCCTTGGGATCCGACACAGAACCCCGGCGGCTCCAGCGCCGGTGCGGCCTCCGCGGGGGCCGCCGGTTACGGTACGCTGCATATCGGCACCGATATCGGCGGCTCCGTGCGTCTTCCCGCCGGATGGACCGGGCTGTTCGGTTTCAAGCCCAGCCAGGGCCGTATCCCGGTCGATCCCTTCTACACCGGTCGTTGCGCCGGGCCGATGACCCGTACCGTCACCGATGCCGCTTATGCGATGGCAACGCTGTCGCGACCGGACTGGCGCGACGGCACATCGCTGCCTCCCAGCGAAATCGACTGGCTCGACCTGAACGCCGACGTGAAGGGGCTGAAGATCGGTCTGATGCTGGATGCCGGCTGCGGCCTGCCTCTGGATGACGAAGTGCGTGACGCCGTCATTTCTGCTGCCAAGCTCTTCGAAGCGGCAGGCGCCATCATCGTTCCGGTCGAGCCGGTGCTGACGCGCGACATGCTGGATGGGCTGGATGATTTCTGGCGGGCGAAATTCTGGGGCGACATGGTGGCGCTCAGCGAGGAACGCCGGGACTTGATCCTGCCCTATATTCTGGAATGGGCAAGAAAGGGTGCGGACGTGTCAGGGTCGCGCGCCGTCTTCGGCTTCAACCAGACCATGGAAATGCGCAAGAGCTGCGGCCGGCTGATGCAGAAGGTCGATGCCGTCATCTCGCCGACCAACCCGATTGTCTCCTATCCGGCGGATTGGGCTTCTCCCACCAATGACCCGCAACTGCCCTTTGAACACATTGCCTTCACGGTGCCGTGGAACATGTCGGAACAACCGGCCTCCTCGATCAATTGCGGCTTCTCGAAGTCCGGCATGCCGATTGGCCTGCAGATCGTTGGCCCGCGCTTTGAGGATCTCTTTGTTATGAAGTTGTCCAAGGCCTTCGAGGACTGGAGTGGCGGTGTGAAAAAGTGGCCGCAGCCACCAGCGCAAGGCTGATCACGCGTGTGACGAGGTTGCAAGCGTTAGCGTGCTGGGCGATGCTTCAAGCCGAGCTGTGGCACCCTAAACGAGGAATACCATGATGCCGACATGCGATTGTGCGGTCGAACTTTAAGGAGATCAGCATGCTTTTGGCCGGAACGTCCATGGAAGAAACCGGCGGGTCTGTGACCCCGGTCCTGTCGGTTCAAAATCTCACCACGTCCTTTCGCGTCGATGGCGGATGGAAATCCGTCGTGCGAGATATGAGTTTCGAGATCGCGCCGCGCGAAACGGTGGCAATCGTTGGGGAAAGCGGTTCGGGCAAGAGTGTGACGTCGCTTTCCATCATGCGGCTTCTCGATAAGAAGATGAGCCGCATCGAAGGCGAGGTCATGCTTGGCGGGCGCAATCTTTTGAGCTTGCCGGAAGACGAGATGCGCAAGGTTCGCGGCAAGGAGATCTCGATGATCTTCCAGGAGCCGATGACCAGCCTCAATCCGATCTTTCCGATCGGCAAGCAGATCGCGGAAGCGCTGACCGTGCATCAGAACATCTCCTCATCGTCCGCAAAAGCAGAGGTCATCCGCCTTCTGGAAAAGGTGCGCATTCCCAATGCGACAAGCCGCTTTAATGATTATCCGCATCAGTTTTCCGGCGGCATGCGCCAGCGCGTGATGATTGCCATGGCACTTGCCTCCCGGCCGAAGCTCCTCATTGCCGACGAGCCGACGACGGCACTCGATGTCACGATTCAAGGCCAGATCCTCGACCTTATCAAGCAGTTGCAGGAAGAGGAGGGCATGTCGGTGCTGTTCATCACCCATGATATGGGTGTCGTGGCCGAAGTGGCGGATCGCACCATCGTCATGTTCCGCGGCGATGTGGTGGAGACCGGCACCACGGATGATATCTTCCACCGTGGACAGCACCCCTATACGCGTGCGCTTCTTTCGGCGGTCCCGAAGCTCGGCTCGATGAAGGAGCGCGTGCTTCCCGCCCGTTTCCCGATCATTGATATCAAGACAGGCGAGAGCCAGCCTGCGGTGGAGGTCAAGGATACGGTTTCGGGTAGCAAGACGCCCATCCTGTCGGTCAAGGATCTGACGACCCGCTTCGATATCCACTCTGGTATTCTTGGTCGTAAATCCGGTGCCGTGCACGCGGTGGAAAAAGTATCCTTCGATCTTTCCGAAGGAGAAACGCTCTCGCTCGTTGGCGAGTCGGGTTGCGGTAAATCCACCACCGGCCGCTCGATCACCCGACTGATCGAGCCAACCTCCGGCAATGTGATGCTCGATGGCTATGAGGTGATGCAGCTCGACAAAGTTACCTTGCGCGCCATGCGCCGCAGTGTGCAAATGATTTTCCAGGACCCTTTCGCCAGTCTCGACCCACGCATGAGCGTGGGTGCAGCAATCATGGAACCCTTCATCGAGCACCGCCTCGGCAGCAAGCAGCAGGCGCGTGAAAAGGCTGCTGATCTGCTGGAGAAAGTGGGCCTTAACCCGGATATGATGCGGCGTTTCCCGCATGAATTTTCGGGCGGTCAGCGTCAGCGCGTCGCCATTGCCCGCTCCTTGATGCTCGACCCCAAGGTGATCGTTGCCGACGAGGCGGTCTCGGCGCTCGACGTCTCGATCAAGGCGCAGGTGTGCAACCTGCTGCTCGATCTGCAACAGAGCCTCAATCTGGCTTTCCTGTTCATCTCGCACGATATGGCCGTGGTTGAGCGCGTCAGCCATCGAGTGGCGGTGATGTATCTCGGTGAGATCGTCGAGATTGGTCCGCGCGCCGCCGTTTTCGACAATCCTCAGCATCCTTACACGAAGAAGCTGATGTCCGCCGTTCCGGTGCCGGACCCTTCACGACGGTATATTCGGCGCAACATGGCCACCGACGAGATCAAAAGCCCGATCCGCCCCGTCGGTTACGTGCCGCCGCCGCGCCATTACCGCGAGGTCTCCGCCGGTCATCTCGTACAGGAAGCAAGCTAAGGGCTCGCCGCGGCTCAACAGCCGTCTGTCGTGTCTCATGGTTTGACTTTTTACTGCAAAAAATGCCAGCACTTGGGGAGCAGACAAGTTAGGGCAGAGACATGGCCAGGCGATCCGATAGCGGTGGACGGTTAGACGATGCGGCGCGGGCCGGCTGGCTCTATTATGTGGCCGGTCGCACGCAGGACGAGATTGCCGCTGCCATGGGAATTTCGCGCCAGTCTGCGCAGCGTCTCGTCTCGCTGGCGGTGGCCGAGCGTTTGATCAAGGTGCGGCTCGATCATCCGATTGCCGCCTGTCTGGAGAAGGCAGAGGCGCTGCGCGAACGGTTTTCGCTAAAGCATGTCGAGGTCGTTCCGAGCGATCCGGCAGGCACCTCCTCCACTGTCGGAATTGCCGAGGCGGGTGCGGCGGAAATCGAGCGCTGGTTGCGCCAGCCAGATCCGATCGTGCTCGCCGTCGGAACGGGGCGCACGCTGAAAGCGGCGGTGGATCAACTTCCGCCGATGGATTGTCCGCAACATCGTATCGTCTCACTCACCGGCAATATCGGTCCCGATGGCTCGGCGGCCTATTACAACGTCATCTTTTCCATGGCGGACGCGATCAAGGCTCGCCACTTTCCCATGCCGCTGCCGGTTCTTTGCTCATCATCTGAAGAGCGCCTCCTGCTGCATGACCAGCCCATGGTTCGCTCAACGCTGGCTTTGGGCGCTGCCGCAAATGTGACCTTCGTCGGGGTTGGCGAGTTGGGAGAAAACGCGCCGCTCTGTCTCGACGGGTTCCTCGCCGTTGACGAGATGAAAAAACTGATCGCCGAGGGCGCCGCAGGCGAAATCTGCGGCTGGTTCTTCGATGGGGATGGGCAGATCATGAACAATCCCATCAATGATCGTGTTGCCTCCGTTCCCGTGCCACCGAGGGAGACCTGCACTGTGGTCGGCATCGCTCAGGGACGAAGGAAATCGCCCGCCATTTTGGCCGCTTTGCGCGGAGGACTGCTTAATGGCGTCATCACCGACGAGCAATCGGCTGAATATCTGCTCACGCACTGAGCAAAAATATCTCATTTGAATCAGTATATTAGCTCCTTCTTTTGCGCTGCAGCGCAGGAGGATGCTTGACTTTGCGTCGGGATAAGTGAGTAATTGCCCTCGAGCAAAGCGAATGCTCATTTTTCTTCTGGGAGGAAGATCATGACATTGAAGACACTTCTGCTGGGCGCATGCTCGGCTCTCGCCCTTTCCGGCCTCGCGTCTGCAGAAACATTGACCATTGCCACCGTCAACAACGGTGACATGATCCGCATGCAGGGACTGACAAAGGAATTCACCGACAAGAACCCGGACATCCAGATCGAGTGGGTCACATTGGAAGAGAACGTCCTGCGCGAACGCGTAACGACGGATATCGCCACCAATGGTGGCCAGTACGACATCATGACCATCGGTAACTACGAAGTTCCGATCTGGGCCAAGCAAGGCTGGCTACTGCCGCTGGAAAAGCTCGGCGACAAGTATGATGTCAACGACATGCTGCCATCCATTCGTGGTGGCTTGACGGTTGAAGGCAAGCTTTATGCGGCGCCTTTCTATGGCGAATCCGCCATGATCATGTATCGCAAGGACCTGTTTGAAAAAGCCGGCCTGAAAATGCCTGAAAACCCGACCTGGGAATTCATCGGCGATGCGGCCCGCAAGATCACCGACCGTAAGGCCGACGTCAACGGCATTTGCCTGCGCGGAAAAGCTGGTTGGGGCGAAAACATGGCCTTCATCACCGCGCTCACCAACTCTTTCGGTGGCCGCTGGTTTGATGAAAACTGGAAACCGCAATTCGATCAGCCCGAGTGGAAGAACTCTCTGCAGTTCTACGTCGATCTGATGAAGGATGCCGGCCCATCGGGCGCTGCGTCCAACGGCTTCAACGAGAACCTGACGCTCTTCCAGCAAGGCAAGTGCGGCATGTGGATCGACGCCACCGTTGCTGCTTCCTTCGTGTCGAACCCGAAGGACTCCAAGGTTGCGGACAAGGTTGGCTACGCGCTCTTCCCGACGCATGGCGAATTGAAGAACCATGGCAACTGGCTGTGGTCCTGGAACCTTGCGATCCCGAAGAGCTCGCAGAAGGCTGAATCGGCAGAGAAGTTCATCGCCTGGGCAACCAGCAAGGACTACTCCGATCTCGTCGCCTCCAAGGAAGGCTGGGCCAACGTTCCTCCGGGCACGCGTACCTCGCTCTACAAGAACGCTGATTACGAGAAGGCGGCACCTTTCGCCAAGACGACGCTTGCAGCCATGAATGCAGCCGACATCACCAAGCCAACGGTCAAGCCTGTGCCTTATACCGGCGGCCAGTTCGTGGCGATCCCTGAGTTCCAGTCGCTCGGTACCACAGTCGGCCAGCTGTTCTCGGCGGTTGTTGCAGGTCAGTCTTCGGTTGATGATGCGCTCGCAGGCGCTCAGTCCACTGCGACACGCGAAATGACCCGCGCCGGTTACATCAAGTAATCCTCCCGAAGCCTGCCGCCCGGCCGTTGCCGGGCGGCGGATCTTCTCGATCGTCTTCATAATCAAAAGAATGCACCGCCTGCGGTATTACTTCCGCGCGCGATACTGGGAGGACAGCGAATGGCAACGCAGAACACCAGGAACCTGGCGCGCGTGATGATGGCGCCATCCGTTTTCCTGCTTCTCATCTGGATGATCGTGCCACTAGCGATGACGCTGTGGTTTTCCTTCCAGAACTACAATCTGCTGAACCCGGCCAATGTCAGCTTTGCCGGTCTGTTCAACTACAAATTCTTCTATACCGATCCGGCCTTCTTCCAGTCCATCTGGAACACGCTGATCATCGTCGGCGGTGTGCTGCTGATCACCATTATCGGCGGCGTTGCGATTGCGCTTCTGCTCGATCAGCCGATCTTCGGCCAAGGCATCGTGCGCATTCTAGTGATCTCGCCCTTCTTCGTCATGCCACCCGTCGCGGCACTGATCTGGAAGAACATGATCATGCACCCCGGTTACGGTGTGCTTGCGGACCTGAACAGGTTCTTCGGCTTTCAACCCATCGACTGGTTCTCGCGCTTTCCGTTGCTTTCGATCGTCATCATCGTGGCCTGGCAGTGGCTGCCTTTCGCGACGCTGATCTTGCTGACTGCCCTCCAGTCTCTCGATGGCGAACAAAGAGAGGCTGCCGAAATGGATGGCGCCAACTTCTTTAACCGCTTCATCTATCTGACGCTGCCGCATCTGGCGCGCGCCATGACGGTGGTCATCCTCATTCAGACCATCTTTCTTTTGGGCGTCTATGCGGAAATTCTCGTCACCACCAATGGCGGACCCGGCTATGCCTCTACCAACCTGCCGTTCCTGATCTACCGGACCGCGCTGCTTGGTTACGACGTGGGTGGTGCTTCAGCCGGCGGTATCATCGCCATCGTACTCGCCAACATCGTCGCCATCTTCCTGATGCGCGCGGTCGGCAAGAACCTCGATCGTTAAGGAGACGTCCCATGGCTCGTAAAGTCTCTACCCGTTCGAAGATCGGCTTTACCATTGCAGCATGGGTGGTTGCGCTCATCCTGTTCTTCCCGATCCTCTATGCCTTCCTCACCTCCATCAAGACGGAGCCGGAAGCGATTGCAGGCTTCAGCCTCTGGCCGTCGGGGACGCTGGAAAATTACGTGACGGTGAATACGCAGCGCGACTACTTCAAGCCCTTCATGAACTCGGTCGTTCTATCGGTCGGCTCCACGATCCTGGCTCTGCTCATCGCCATTCCGGCAGCCTGGGCCATGGCCTTTTCGCCGACGAAGCGTACCAAGGACATCCTGATGTGGATGCTCTCCACCAAGATGATGCCAGCCGTTGCCGTGCTGGTGCCGTTCTATCTGATGTTCCGCAATGCCGGCCTTCTCGACACACGCTTCGGCCTGACGCTGATGCTGACCATGATCAATCTGCCGATCGTGGTGTGGATGCTCTACACCTACTTCCGTGAGATTCCGGGCGAAATCCTGGAAGCTGCCCGGATGGATGGCGCGTCGCTGTGGAACGAGATCGTCTATGTGCTGACACCGATGGCGGTTCCCGGCATTGCCTCGACACTGCTTCTCAACATCATTCTGGCCTGGAACGAGTCTTTCTGGACCATTCGCCTGACGACCACAAACGCGGCACCGCTAACGGCGTTCATCGCCTCCTTCTCATCGCCGCAGGGCCTGTTCTGGGCAAAGCTATCCGCGGCTTCGATGATGGCGATCGCGCCAATCCTGGTGCTCGGCTGGTTCAGCCAGAAACAACTCGTGCGCGGCCTGACCTTCGGCGCTGTGAAATAAGGATCATAACAATGGGCAGCATTTCGCTTAAAAATGTTTCGAAGGTCTTTGGCGAAGCCAAGGTCATCCCATCCATCAATCTCGATATTCAAAACGGTGAGTTCGTCGTCTTTGTCGGTCCCTCCGGCTGCGGGAAGTCCACGCTGCTGCGTCTGATTGCCGGGCTTGAGGATGTCAGCGGCGGTCAGATCATCATCGACGGTAAGGACGTGACCGAAAAGGCACCGGCCGAGCGCGGCCTTGCCATGGTGTTTCAGTCCTACGCGCTTTATCCGCATATGAGCGTGCGCAACAATATCGGCTTCCCGCTGAAGATGGCAAAGATGGAAAAATCTGCTATCGACAAGAAGGTCAATGACGCCGCAGCCATCCTCAATCTGACCGATTATCTCGATCGCCGTCCCTCGCAGCTCTCCGGCGGTCAGCGCCAGCGTGTCGCCATCGGTCGCGCCATTGTGCGCGAGCCCTCCGCGTTCCTCTTCGACGAACCGCTGTCGAACCTCGATGCGGCACTGCGTGGCACGATGCGGTTGGAAATCTCCGAGCTGCATAACACGCTGAAGACCACGATGATCTATGTGACCCACGACCAGGTGGAAGCCATGACCATGGCCGACAAGATCGTGGTTCTGAACCGCGGCAATATCGAGCAGGTCGGTTCGCCGCTCGATCTCTACCGCAGCCCGGCCAATCTCTTCGTCGCGGGCTTCATCGGCTCTCCGCGCATGAACCTGGTCAAGGGTGCCTATGCCTTTGGCAAGTCGGCGGAGACGGTCGGGATCCGGCCTGAACACCTGCTGCTGTCGAAGGAAAGCGGATTGTGGAAGGGCAAGGTCAATGTGGCCGAGCATCTTGGTTCGGATACCTTCCTCCACATCGACGTCGAGGACATCGGCATGATCACCGCGCGCGCCGGTGGCGAGTTCGCCTGCCAGCACGGCGATATCGTCTTCATCACGCCGGATGAGACCAAGGTCCACAGGTTCGACACCAAGGGTCTGGCAATCCGGGCGTAGCGCCTGGATGCCGGCATTCGGCGAAAGCCATCACGACATGAACCTTGAGCGCGTTTCGCGCGCCGGTTCGATTGCGAATTATTCGAGGATTGTCTCATGACCTGCAAACTCTCGCTTGCAACGCTTGATCAGGCAAAGGCCACCGCCCAGATTCCCTCCTATGTGCGGAGCGACCTTTCGGCCGGCATCGTTCACTTCGGCGTCGGCAACTTTCACCGTGCGCATCAGGCCATCTATCTCGACGATCTTTTCAACACCGGTGCCGATCATGATTTTGCGATCATCGGTGCTGGCGTGCTGCCGTCGGATGCCGTCATGCGCGAGAAACTCGCCGATCAGGATTTCCTGACGACGGTCGTCGAGCAGGACAATAACCGAACAGGTGCCCGCGTTACCGGGCCGATGATCGACATCCTGCCGGTCGGCGACGCCAAAGCGATTATCGAGGCACTCGCCGATCCGAAGATCCGCATCGTCTCGATGACCATCACCGAGGGCGGCTACTTCATCGATGCGTGCGGCGCGTTCAATCCGCAGCATCCAGCCATTGCCGAGGACGGCAAGAGCCCGGCAGCGCCGAAGACGGTGTTTGGCCTCATCGTTGCTGGGCTTCGAGCCCGGCGTGATAGGGGCATCCCGGCCTTCACGGTCATGTCCTGCGACAACATCCCTCACAACGGCAAGGTCACGAAGAATGCCGTCGTCGGCCTTGCAGCCCTGTCCGATCCAGCCTTCGCCACCTGGATCGGTGAGAACGTTTCCTTCCCCAATTCCATGGTGGACCGCATCACTCCGGCCACCGGCGATCGTGAGCGCTCCATTGCCCGCGACGACTTCGGCATCGAGGACAACTGGCCGGTCTTCTGCGAAGAATTCAAGCAATGGGTCATGGAAGACAATTTCCCCGCCGGTCGCCCGGCGCTGGAGAAAGTCGGCGTTCAGTTCGTGTCCGACGTGGCGCCATACGAACACATGAAGATCCGCATCCTGAACGGCGGCCATGCTGCGATTGCCTATCCCGCAGCCCTTCTCGATGTTCACTTCGTCCATGAGGCGATGGAGCATCCGTTGATCCGCGCCTTCCTCGCGAAGCTGGAAAAGGAAGAGATCATCCCGATTATTCCGCCGGTGCCGGACACCAATCTCAACGAATATTTCGAGCTGATCGAGCGCCGTTTCCTCAATCCGAAGATTGGCGACACCATTCCGCGCCTGGCGCAAGACGGCTCCAATCGCCAACCGAAATTCATCCTGCCCTCGACTTCGGACCGTCTGGCACAAGGCCTCGATATTGTCGGTCTGTCGCTGGTCTCGGCATTGTGGTGCCGCTACTTCTACGGCACATCGGACAGCGGCAAAGCGATCGTCTTCAATGATGCGAGTGCCGAGCGCCTGCAGGCGGCAGCGATCAAGGCAAAGGACGACCCGATGGCGTTCCTCGCACTGAGCGACATTTTCGGCGACGTTGCCGGCTCCGACCTCTTCCGCAAGCGCTTTTCCCATGCTCTAAAGACATTGTGGCAGCAGGGAACGGCAAAGACGCTGCAACTCTATCTGGACGATAAACTCATCGAAAGCTGACATCATGCCAACCGGAACCGGCCCCTTGGTGATCTTCGACTGCGATGGCGTTCTCGTCGATAGTGAGCCGGTCTCAGTTGCCGTGCTGATCGACATGCTGGCGCATCTGGGTGTTCAGATGACCGAGGAAGAGGCCTATCAACGGTTTCTCGGCCGCAGCCTCGCCAATATGACCGCTACGCTTTGGGAAGAATACGGTATCGAGACGGATATCGACTTTCTTGAACATATGCGAAGCGCGCTTTTCGAACGCTTTCGCCTCGAGTTGAAAGCCATTGAAGGCATTGCCGAAACACTAGATCGGCTCGACGTGCCGCGCTGCGTGGCGTCTTCCAGTCAGCCGGAACGCATCCGCTACTCGTTGGGCCTGACGGGGCTCATCGAAAAATTCGAGCCGCATATTTTCAGCGCGACCATGGTGAAGAACGGCAAGCCGGCACCTGATCTTTTCCTGCACGCCGCGCACGAAATGGGCGCGGAGCCCGCCAATTGCATCGTCATTGAAGACAGTCCGGCCGGTATTGCGGCAGCTAAGGCTGCTGGCATGTGCGTTTTTGCTTTTACAGGAGGCTCTCACGCACGCTTCCCCGCATTTCGCCAACAGATCGCAGCGCTTGAGCCAGATCTCGTGTTTGACGCGATGCCGGATTTGGTCCACCTTGTGCGCGACCGAAAGGGCCGCCAAGGCTCAAGAGCAGAGGCTGGTTGACGTGCAGGTGAAGACACGGAACGGTTCTCTCCCGGTTTTCGGCAAAACAGGGATGGGAAACTAGCTTCATGCGCCAATATCTCGTTGCGGTCGATGTCGGAACAGGCAGCGCGCGCGCCGGGGTGTTCGATCGCCATGGTGCAATGCTGTCCCGCGCCACTCATCCCATCCTGATGCAAAGGCCGAGGGAAAACCACGCCGAGCACGATTCCGAGAACATATGGAAGGCGGTCTGCCTTTCGGTGCGGTCTGCCATGGCGGACGCGGCGATCAATCCGGCGCGTGTGGCTGCCATCGGGTTTGATGCCACATGTTCGCTGGTTGCGCGCGGCAATTCTGGTGAGCAGGTGTCGGTCTCGACCACAGGCGAAGACCGGTTCGACACGGTGGTTTGGCTCGATCATCGCGCCATCAACGAGGCGGATTTTCTCACCGCGTCGCATCATCCGGTCCTGGATTTCGCCGGCGGATCGATATCTCCCGAAATGCAGATACCGAAGCTGATGTGGCTGAAGAAACATCTGCCTCAAAGCTGGTCGAGAGCCGCTTATTTCTTCGACCTTGCCGACTTCCTCACATGGAAGGCAAGCGGCAGTGCTGCGCGCTCCAACTGCACATTGACGGCGAAATGGAATTTTCTGGCGCATGAACAGCAAGGCTGGCGCAACGACTATCTTGAACTTGCCGGGATCGGCGATCTGAAAGAACGCGCCGCGCTTCCTGCAAGCACCGTAGCGCCAGGTCAGGCCGTTGGTACCCTCTCGGCCAAGGCTGCCGATGAATTGGGTCTTGATACGCAGTGCCGCGTCGCGACCGGCATGATCGATGCCTATGCGGGCGCGCTTGGTGCGCTTGGCGGAAGCCTCGACAACCACGTGGAAAACAACGTCGCGCTCATCGCTGGCACATCGAGTTGCCTTGTGGCGCTAACGCCCAATCGCATGCATGGTCGCAGCCTGTGGGGACCCTACTGGCAAGCTGTTTTGCCGGATCACTGGCTGGTCGAGGGCGGACAATCGGCAACGGGTGCGCTGCTCGACCATATCGTGCGCATGCATGCCGCAGGGGGAGAGCCGGATGCGGCACTTCACCGTCGCATCGTCGACCGTGTCATGGTGTTGCGGGCAGAGGAGGGCGAGGGATTTGCCAGCCGTCTGCATGTCCTGCCGGACTTTCATGGTAACAGATCGCCGCTTGCCGATCCGCATGCCAGAGGTGTGATCAGTGGCCTGACACTCGATACCTCGTTCGACAGCCTCTGTGCACTGTACTGGCGCACGGCTGTGTCGATCGCGCTCAGCACGCGCCACGTTCTGGATGCGATGGAAGGGTTCGGATATCGCACCACCACGCTTCACGTCGCGGGTGGGCACATCCACAATCCGCTGCTGATGGAACTCTATGCCGACGCGACGGGCAAACGGGTCGTGGTGCCACAGACCAGCGATGCCGTTCTTCTCGGAACGGCCATGACCGCTGCAGCGGCGGGCGGCGTCTATGACAGCCTGGCGAAGGCGGGTGCTGGCATGTATCCCGGCTGTGAGGAGCGCCAGCCGGATCGATCACGCGCATCCGTCTATGAGCGCGATTACAAAAAATTCCTCGCAATGTATCGTCATCGCGAGGAACTGGATCGCCTTTGAGGGACGTTGAGACTGCGCGGTTTTGGACGCGTCCCTCAGATCACCGGATAGAGCGACCAGAAGAACAGGTCATGTTCCTGATCGCGATCGCGCTGCTCGGACTCGTCGCGCGTGACCTGGTCCTTTTTCGATCCGCTCTCACGCTTGAGCTTTTCTTCCTGCGCCCGACGGCCGAGGCCGAAGAGATCGAAGGAAAGCATGTTGAAACCAGCAACCATTTTCATTCCTCCTGTCACCAAACTTAACAATGTGTAAAGTTTCGCGCGTTGCCACGATTTCGTCAAGATTGCGGGAGGGATTCCTGTGTCACTGCTGTGGACGGGAGGGAAAGATCCTTCCAATGGCAGCGTTTCAGTGAGAGCATTTTTTCACGGGCCTGGAAGGCTGTTCAATCATCGCCTCACCTAGAATAGACGGCATCCAGCGCCTCAAAGGCTTTTTCGACCGGTCTTGAATGGCCCTGGAATTGCAGGGCATGGGCGAAGGCTTTGATGTTTGAACGCACCGCCTCCTTGCTGGCACGCTGGCCGGTATGGTTGAGGCGGATCAGTCGATCTGAGCCGGGTCCGACCGCTGCGCCAATATCTGCCCCATCGAGCCTCGCGGCCTGGAGAAAATTGCTGCGGTCGATGTTCGTCGGAAGCTTGACGGCTGTAACCAGTGCCGAAGCGAAAGTGTCGGCGACCCAAAGCTCGGCACCCAGCGCGCGCAAAGCGTCTCGCGTCGCTTTCGCCGCCAGACGATGCCGCGCTTGAACCGCGTCGATGCCTTCTGCCTCCAGACGCTCAAGTGCGGCGTCTAGCGCGAAGAATTCGAGCGGCGCAGGCGTACCGGGCAAAGCACCTCTACCGGCGTCGAGCCATTGCTCTTTCTGGTCGAGGAGGGAGAGTATCGAGTTGCGCGGGGCGCTCTCATGCTGGAGCAGCGCCCAGGCGCGGTCGCTGACCGAGATTGCCGAGACGCCCGCCGGCCCTGCAAGCGATTTTTGCGGACCGATCACGACGATATCGATGCCGTCTGCATCCACATTCAAAGCATGGCCGCCAATCGATGCGACCGCATCCACGATGGTAAGCACCCTTCTTTCTCTTGCAAGCCGAATGATGTCTTCCAGCGGATTGAGAATGCCGGTGGCGGATTCGGCATGGACCAGTGACAGCACAGAGATATCGGGATGCTCGTCCAGGTGCTGTCGCACAGCCTCTATCGCGACCGGTCGTCCTGGCTCCGCCACGAGATCGATGACATCGCTGCCCCCGCGCTTCAGCCAGTCACCGAACCATGCACCATAGGGGCTGGTCACGATATTCAGCGCTTTCAGGCCAGGTCGTGCGAGGCTGGTGGCGACGGCTTCCAGCGCCAAGACCGCCTCGGCCTGAATGAGAAGCACATCGTTACGTGTCTTCATCAGGGCCGCCAATCGGTCTGCAAGCTTTGCGTAACGCTCCGAAGGAAAGGCGGGCACGTCGAGCAGATGGCTCCAGTTGCGATCAGGCATGGCTTTGGTCCTTACGAAGTGTTGGAACGGCGGCGATCAGTCGTTTTGCTGTATCCGACTGTGGGTTCGAGATCACGCTGTCCGTCTCTCCACATTCGACGATGCGCCCCATCTCCATGATGGCAACGCGATGGCAGACGGCGCGAATGACCGCCAGATCATGCGAGACGAACAGACAGGAAAGGCCGGTCTCGCTTTGAAGGGATACCAGCAATTCGAGGATCTGGGCGCGGACGGAAACGTCGAGCGCGGAAACGGCCTCATCCATCACCAACAGGGACGGGCGGCAGGCGATGGCCCGGGCGATTGCGACGCGCTGTCGCTGGCCGCCCGACAGTTGGAGAACAGGACGTGCAGCGTAGTCCGCGCCAAGCCCGACCCGCTCCAGCAGGCGGGCGATCTCGGCTTGCCGATCGCGGGGCGCGACGATCCTGTGGATTCGCAACGGTTCACCGATCGCATCTGCCACCGTGGCGCGCGGATTGAACGCGCCATGGGTATCCTGAAACACCATCTGCACATGGCGACGGGCGGCTCTCAGGTCCTGACCCGAAAGGGCCAGCCAGTTCTGGCCCTGAAAGCGCACCTCGCCGCCATCTGCGGGCGATAGCCGCATGATAATGCGCGCCAGCGTCGATTTCCCGCACCCCGACGGGCCTGCCAGCCCAAGCGTTTCGCCGCGCGCCAGCGTGAAGGAAACATCGTCGAGCGCCTGCACTGTTCGTCCCCGCGCTTGGTATCGCTTGGAGAGGTGGTTGACGGAGAAAAACGGCTCCATTAACCGGCCCTCCGGATCAGCGATGGAGTGGTCAGATCAAGGTGCGAGGAGAGGAGACGTTTGGTATCGCCGCTTGCCGGATTCGAGAGCACATGCTGCGCCTTGCCCGACTCTACAAGTCGGCCCGATTGGAACACCGCGATCTCGTCCGAAAGGCTGGAGGCCAGCGCGATATCGTGGGTAATGAGAATCAGCGTCATGCCATTGGCGCTGACAAGGCGGTCGAGGAGCCGGGCGATCGCCGCTTGCGTGATCGTGTCGAGCGCGCTGGTGGCCTCATCGGCAATCAGGATCTTGGGCGCTGCGGAGATGGCGGCCGCAATCGCCACACGTTGCCGTTGCCCGCCAGAGATTTGATGCGGATAGGCCGAAAGCAAGGCATCGGGGTTCGGCAGTTGTACCTCGGCTAGCAGATCGCGAGCATGAGTCCGCGCCTGTTTTCGGGTGAGGCGAAGATGACGAATGGCAGCCTCCGCCACCTGTTCGCCAATCCTCAGTACCGGGTTGAGGCTGGCGCTCGGGTCTTGAAACACATAGGCGATATCGCGGCCTGGCGTTGGAAATCGTGTTTGGTGGCTCTTGTCCGGATGTCCATTCCAGACGATCCGACCGTCGGTCTTCGCTCCGTGCGGCAACAAGCCGGCGATGCAGCGTGCCAGTGTGCTTTTGCCCGATCCGCTTTCGCCGATGATCGCCAGGCGCTGCTTTTCCTGAAGCTGAAGCGATACGTTGCGCAAGGACGGTTGCGCAGCGCCATGATAGGTGACGCTGAGCCCTTCGATTTTCAGAAGCGGGGCAAGGCTCATCGCGCAGCCCCTTGACCGGCGAACGCCTTGTTGATGCCCTCACCCAGCAGATAGACCCCAAGGACAGTAGCGAGCAGAGCCATGCCGGGGATAATGGAGAGGTAAGCCGCAGAGCGAAGCACGTTTCTCCCCTCGGCAATCATCCCGCCCCAGGTCACGATGTTCGGGTCGCCAAGTCCGAGAAAGGAGAGGGCGGCTTCGGTCAGGATCGCCGCAGCGACGATGATGGCGGCGAGCGCCATGACCGGCGGCAAGGCGTTGGGGAGAATTTGGCGGAAGGCAATTTCCATCGGGTGCATGCCGATGGTGCGGGCGGAGGCCACATAGTCGCGCTCACGGATTGACAGCACCTGCGCGCGTGTCAATCGTGCCGGGTCGGCCCAGGCGCCGAGCGCGATGGCAATGACCACGATGGGCAGCGATGGACCGATGGTGCTGACAAAGGCAAGTGCTAAAAGGAAGCTCGGCACGATCTGAAAGGCATCGGTGATCCGCATCAGCGCCTCATCGATGATACCGCCAGCAAAGCCCGCAAGCGTTCCCAGAACAGTGCCGATCAGAAGGGCTGCGGCGGCAGCGCAGAGACCGACAAGCAGCGAGCTGCGTGCAGCGTGGAAAAGGCAGGCCATCACATCGCGTCCCAGCGTATCGGTTCCGAGCGGCAGGGCGCGCTCGGTGAATGGCGGAATGAGTGGCGCTGCGACGATGGAAAGCGGATCGTTGGGAAAGACAAAAGGTGCCGAAAGGCCAGCGATCGCCACGACGAAAAGGATTGCGAAACCGACCAGGCCTTCGCGGCTGCGGAACACTTGGCTGAGAACCGTCACGCCGTTTCCTCCCCGGCGCCGATACGCGGATCGAGAAGCGCGTAGAGCAAGTCGACGATCAGATTGACGAGGATGACGAAGACGGCGCTGACGAGGATGATTCCCATCAGCAAGGGTGTATCCCGACCTGCAACCGCCTCTTGCGCCAGCCTCCCGAAGCCCGGAATGGCGAAGACACTTTCTATCACAACGGAGCCGCCCAGCATCGTAGCGGATTGAAGGCCAAGCACGGTGAGAAGGGGAAGGGCGGCATTGCGGGCAACATGGCGCAGCACCACCCGCGCACGCGACAGTCCTTTCGATTGGGCGAAAGTTACGAACTCCATCCGCCAGATCTCGCCCATGGCGCTGCGCATCACGCGCAGGAAAAGAGCGAGATAGATCAGGCCAAGGCTCGCAACGGGAAGAACGAGATGGCGCGTAATGTCGAGGGCGCGTGCGAAACCGTGCTTACCGGAAGCGATGGTTTCCAGACCGGACGTGGGGAGCCAGCGAAGCTTGACCGCGAAGACGAGCACGAGGACGAGGCCGAGCCAGAACCCAGGAACCGCATACAGTGCCAGCGACAGTGACGATAGCGCCCGGTCCAGCAGGCTTCCAGGCTTTGCTCCAGCGACAATCCCCAGAGCAGTGCCAAGAATGAAGGACAAGAGCGTCGCACTACCCATCAATAGCAGCGTGTTGGGCAAACGCTCCATAATCAGCGACAGCACGGGGCGGTCGAAGGCGACTGACCAGCCGAGATCGAGTTTCAGGACGGAGGTGGCGTAAAGCCACAGCCGCCATAGGGCCGAGTGATCCAGCCCATATTGCGCCCGCAGGCTGCCTCGCAGGCTGGCATCTCCGCCACCGATCGATACGAGGTAGGCATCGACTGCGTCGCCCGACGCATTTTCCAGCAACAGGAAGGTGAAGAGAAGCACGATGATCAGCACCGGAATGGCGCTGATCAGCCTGCGACGGAGAATGCGGCCTGCGCCTCCCACCTCACTCCTCGATGGCGGTGTCCGCCCAGTTTGAAACCGCCCATCTTGGGTTGCTGGCGACGTTCTTCACCGTATCGCGGGCCACGGTGATGAAGCCCCATTCGGCCACATTGATGATTGGCAGGTTCTCTTTGACCTTCTGCTGGAACACCTTGTAGAGCTCGGTACGCTGCTTTTCGTCCACCGTTTCCGCCGCCTTGTCGATGATGGCGTCCAGTTCCTTGTTCTCATAGCCGCCCTGGTTGGAGAAGGGCACGCCGGCGGGTGTTCCCGATTTCACCAGGATGGTGGTGGAAATGGCAGGATCGCCGCGGAAGACCGTGGGTGCTACGGCGAGATCGAAGGCGTGATCCGTATAGACCGCCTTCTGATGCGCTGCCGCATCGTTGTTCACCAGCTGCGCATCGATGCCGATGGCAGACAGTGCCTGGCGCAGATAGGCGCCGAACTGCTTGGTTTCGTTGAAATATGGCGCAGGCAGTAGTTTGAGCGAGAAGCGGTTGCCATCGGCACCGCGCGGATAGCCGGCCTCATCGAGAAGAGCATTGGCTTTGTCGACGTTGAAGTCGTAGAGTTTCACGTCAGGCGTATAGAATTGCGGCGCGTTCTTCGGCACAGGACCGGTGGAATTGGTGGCGTAGCCCAGGAACACCGTGTCAACGACGAGTTTCTTGTCGATCGCGTGCGCAATGGCCTGCCGAACCTTGAGATAGGCAAGCTCCTTGCGACGGTGGTTGATCTCCACCACGAGCTGGTAGGTCAGCGCCTCATAGCCATCGGCGATGACCTTGATACCGGGTTCCTTGGAAATGCGGGCGAGGTCCGTCAGCGGCACGGCGGAGAAGGCCGCGAGCTGGATCTCGCCGGCTTCCAGCGCGGTTGCGGCGCCTGCTCGGTCCGGAAGCACGCGATAGATGATCTCGTCCAGTTTCGGCTGACCCTTGCCCCAGTATTTTTCGTTGCGCGTCAGCCGGTAATATTCGCCGGGTTTGTACTCAGCAAAAACAAAAGGCCCGGTACCGACCGGCTTGGTGTTCAATGGGTTGGTGGCAATATCGGTGCCGTCATACAGGTGTTTCGGCAGCACACTCGTCACCACCGGAAGCGCGTTGCGGATGAGCTGGAACGGCGTCGGCTTGGAGAAGTGGAAGATGGCGGTATGCTCATCCGGCGTATCGACACTTTCCAGATTGGCGAAGACCAAACGCCCGAGGTTCTGAAGCGGCTTCCAGACGGAGAGGGCCGAGAAGGCCACATCGGCCGAGGTGAAGGGCTTGCCGTCGTGCCAGGTCACGCCTTCACGCAGTCTGAAGGTCGCGCTCAAACCGTCCTGCGATCCTTCCCAGGACGTCGCAAGACGCGGTTCCAAACCGTTCCTGCCGCTGAACGATGCTTCCGCCAAGGGCTCCACGATCTTGCTGGAGATGTAGAACACGCCGTTGGAGGCAACGATCGCCGGATTGAGGTTCTTAGGCTCCGAATCTGCCGCGACGACCAGTCGTTCGCCGCTGCCTGCCGCCCAGGCCAGATCGGTCCGCATCAGCGTGGTGGAGGCTGCGAGCAAGGCTGCGGTTTTTAAAAGAGAGCGGCGCGAAAGGGGGGACGGCATGAAGGACTCCGGGTTCGGATTGTGGGCGGCGTCATGGTGCCATTTAGGACCATGACGGCTTCAGTGTCCATGGGAAGTCATTGCATTGACAGCAATGTTTTCACGCGGCGTCGAATCTGCGAGGCAAATCTTTTCACCACCATCTAAGAGACCGCGAAAATCGTTCGCGGCATCAAAGAGGCATGGTCGAGGGCCGAAGGAGCCGACGCCTTACCGCGGTCCCGCTGTCTTGGTGGTCAGTGCTTTCAGCACGCTGTCGGCCTCGTAAATCGCGCAGACGATATGATAGAAGGTGCTGGCCGGTGCCGGTTCGTCGATCATCGGTGCATCGGCGGGCCACTTGTCGAACCAGAGGCCTTTGACCGGCGTGTCGAGGAAGGGCTGGATCGCCATCACCGCCCGCGAGGCGGAGGTGATATAGCGATGTCGCTCTTCGCCTTCGGTGGCACTGGCCAGGCGAACGGCGGCCTTCAGCCATTCGGTTTGCGGCCAGAAGCGAGCCAGGCGATCATGCATGCTGAAATCGTCGAGAAGGCTCATCACCGCGACTTTGCGGCGCGGGCAGATGCCATGGCTCTCCCCGATGTCGAACATCCGCTTTGCCTTTTCAATGGCATCGAAGCTGTTGCGCAAAAGCCCCCATCTGACCAAAAGCCAGGCCCATTCGAACTGATGGCCGGGCTCCATGATGCGGCCTTTTTCGCCGGGTGCTGGGGTCCAATCCTTGTCGAAGAATTCGCGCAGACCGCCATTCTCCTGATCGATGAAACGCGTCATCGCGAGATTTGCGATCTCATCGGCGACAGTGGTCCAGGGGCCGGTTGGATCGACCGTCTCCCAGGCCAGCATGGCCTCGAAAAGATGCATATGCGGGTTGGAGCAGAGCGGATAGCGAGACGGACTGTCTTCCTCGAAGCCCTGTTCGGAATGGGCATAACGCTCTTTGAGGAGTGAGAGGATGCCGAGCGCGCGCTCGCGCATCTCGTGCTTCCTCTCCGGCAACGCCATCGCCGTCTGTGCCGCAGCAAAGAGGGCGAAAGCCTGATTGTAAAGATCGAAAGACGGATCGATCAGCTTTCCGGATGCATCGGCAAGATTGCCGTAGAGTCCGCTCTCCAGAAGATAGACTTTGTCGAACCAGTCTAGACCGTGATTGATGGCGCGCTGCCAGTCGCCGGTCCAGCCGTTTTCGCCGGCTGCCGCGTAGCAATAGGCTTGGCGGGGCTGCACGCGGGCACGACGATTATCGCCAAGAACCGGCTTTCCGTCCTGATCGACCCTCTCGTGAAAGCCGCCGTCGGGCTTTGCCGCTCCGGCCTCCCACCACAGCGGCAAAGCAGCCTCCTCCAGCCATCGACGCAATGCGGTGATTTCGTCCGTCAGTTGTGTTGTGGCGCTCAAGGTCTGCTCTTCCATGCTGTTTCTCTTTCCGTATTTTGATTCCCTCGCGCCGTCCGTCAAGTCGTCATAGCGACCGTCGCCCAAGTAGAGAGCCATCCGCCCAATCTTGGTCAGACGATAAAGTTCCCGTGAGCCGATCGAGGATCGCGCCGCGACTTGCGGCATCACTCTATGCCATCGACAATTCGGATTGCTAATTCATGGCGCTCACGTATTTCGTAACTATGAGTGTGCCACATGTGATTCGCGATGTTCGATCCCCATCAAAGGGGCGTGGTGGGGTGATGAACACCGCCACTGCGACAGCATTGGCATGTGGCATGGCGCTGACGCTTTCAGGTTGCAATACGCCAGCCGGCGTGCAGCAATCCGGCGGACCGAAGATGTTGGCGCCGGAAGAAGCACTGATCTTTCCGCCGCCCGGCGGCCCGGAAGTCCTCACCGTTATCAACCGCGATTATGCCAATGCCGTTCAGCAGGACGTGATCCTGCGTTCGGATGCGGCGACCCCTGGTCAGAACTATCTGAAGGTGCAGCTTTTCGGGCCGCAAAAGGCAGAGGATACCGGAAGGGGCGGGCTGTCGGAAAGCAGTCTGCGTGTTTCTTCGATCTCGCGGGAGATCAGGAGCGCATTTCCCGGTGTGGCGATGGCGACGTCTGCCGAATATCTGCAGAACAATTACGGCACGTTTTCCTATGCGTCAGGCAGAGGTTATGGCAACGATGCCTGCATTTACGGATGGCAGCAGATCAGGTCGCCGGAAAGCGCCCGCCAAAGCTTCAAGAATCTCGGTCGTATCAATGTGACGCTGCGGCTTTGCCAGTCGGGTGTCACGACGCGCGATCTCCTGGCGGTGATGTATAACTACACGATTACCGGCAATTATCTGTCCACGAACTGGAACCCTTACGGAACCGCACAGGACCCAGACAAGGGCCTCGGACGGGCGGGCAATCCTATATACCCCGTATCGGGCGTCGTGCCCATGCAGCCTGGAACGCAGACGCCCATCTCGGCTCCAGTGCGTTCGCAGCCACGACCTGCGGCGACGGCCTCGCCCACCGCAGCGCCGGTCGTTGTGCAGCCACAGCCCACCGCATCCTCCAGGCCGGCTGTCCTCATTCCGTCCCCGGCAGCGCCGAGGGCGGCTGGCAGCAGACCGGCAGACGTGCCCCCGCCAGCGCGGCGTATCGAAACGAAACAGGTCGCCATTCCTTCGCCCGCCTGCGTTGCCGGTCAGGCGAACGGACAAACCTGCAATTAACTGTTTCAGGTGTAACTGATCCACTTGGTCTCTTCGTCGCAGTCAGGGGCCAGTGGCATGAGGCCAGGAAGCGGTCCGCTTCTTATCGACTTGATGTAAAGGTTTGCTGATGAGCAAGGTCATCGCTTTCACCCTCTGGCTGTTCGTGTCAGCCTGTGTCTTGCTGATCATCACATTGCCCGTCAGCTTGCAGACGCATCTCATCGCCACGGCGATTTCGCTGGCCTTGCTTGCCACCATCAAGTCTCTGAACGGCAAGGGCGCCTGGCGGCTCATCGGTCTTGGCTTCGGCACGGCCATTGTTCTGCGCTATGTGTATTGGCGCACGACCAGCACCCTGCCGCCCGTCAACCAGCTCGAAAACTTCATTCCGGGCTTCCTGCTCTATCTCGCCGAAATGTACAGCGTGGTGATGCTGGCGCTCAGCCTTGTCATCGTCTCGATGCCGTTGCCGTCGCGAAAGGGCCGTCCTGGTTCGCCTGGCTATGTGCCGACGGTCGATGTGTTCGTGCCGACCTACAATGAGGATGCGGAGCTTCTCGCCAACACGCTGGCGGCTGCGAAGAACATGGATTATCCGGCGGACAAGTTCACCGTCTGGCTGCTGGATGATGGCGGCACGGTGCAGAAACGCAATGCGCCGAACGGGCTGGAAGCGCAAGCCGCGACCCGGCGGCATGCGGAATTGCAAAAGCTCTGCGCCGATCTCGGCGTCAACTATCTGACGCGTGAGCGCAACGTCCATGCCAAGGCTGGCAATCTGAACAATGGTCTGGATCATTCGACGGGTGAACTGGTCACCGTTTTCGACGCCGACCATGCGCCCGCGCGCGATTTTCTTCTCGAAACGGTTGGCTATTTCGAGGAAGATCCAAGGCTCTTTCTCGTGCAGACGCCGCATTTCTTCGTCAATCCGGACCCGATCGAGCGCAATCTGCGCACCTTCGAAACCATGCCGAGCGAGAACGAAATGTTCTATGGCATCATCCAGCGCGGCTTGGACAAATGGAACGGTGCCTTCTTCTGCGGATCGGCAGCGGTTCTGCGGCGCGAGGCGCTCAAAGAAACCGATGGCTTCAGCGGCGTCAGCATTACCGAGGATTGCGAGACGGCACTTGCGCTTCATTCGCGCGGCTGGAACAGCCTTTATGTCGATAAGCCCCTGATTGCCGGTCTGCAGCCGGCGACCTTCACCAGCTTCATCGGCCAGCGAAGCCGCTGGGCGCAAGGCATGATGCAGATACTGATCTTCCGCCAGCCGCTTTTCCGCCGAGGGCTCTCCTTCCCCCAGCGGCTCTGCTACATGTCTTCGACATTGTTCTGGCTCTTCCCGTTCCCGCGCACCATCTTCCTCTTTGCGCCGCTCTTCTATCTCTTCTTCGACCTGCAGATCTTCGTTGCATCCGGGGGCGAGTTCCTGGCCTATACGGCGGCCTACATGCTGGTGAACCTGATGATACAGAACTTCCTCTATGGAAGTTTCCGCTGGCCGTGGATTTCCGAGCTTTATGAATATGTGCAGACGGTGCATCTCTTGCCTGCCGTGGTCTCGGTGCTGTTCAACCCCAGCAAGCCGACCTTCAAGGTGACGGCGAAGGACGAATCCATCAGCGAAGCCCGCCTGTCGGAAATCAGCCGGCCCTTCTTCGTCATCTTCTTCGTGCTGGTCATCGCCATGATCTTTGCGATCTATCGCATCTATGCCGAGCCCTATAAGGCGGACGTCACGCTCGTCGTCGGCGGCTGGAACCTGCTCAACATCATCTTTGCCGGCTGCGCTCTCGGCGTCGTGTCCGAACGCGGAGAGAAATCCGCGTCGCGGCGCATCACCGTCAAGCGCCGATGCGAATTGCAGTTGCAGGAAGACGGACCCTGGTTACCGGCAACGGTTCAGAACGTGTCGGTTCATGGCATGCTGATCAACATTTTCGAAAAGGATCTGGATGTCGTCGAGAAGGGCCGCCCGGCGATTATCCGCGTAGACCCCTATAGCCCTGGGGCGCCCTCGTCGATGACGATCGATATCGTCCGGACCGTCAAGCAGCAGGGCTTTACCTCGGTCGGCTGTACCTTTGCGCCAAAGGAAAATATCGAACACCGCCTGATTGCGGATCTGATCTTCGCGAATTCAGAGCAATGGACCGAATTTCAGCGCGCACGCAGGGGTAATCCCGGCCTGATCCGGGGCACGATCACCTTCATGGGCATCGCGCTTTTCCAGACACAACGCGGCCTGTTTTATTTCATGCGCTCCTTCCGATCGAGAGCGCGACAGAAGGCTGCGGCGGGAGTGGCCAAGTGATGAGAAAGCCGCTCCTCCTCGTAAGCTTTTACGCCATGTTGTCGGCAAGCGCGTTTGCGCAAAGCGCACCCTTTGACATGTCTCCAGAGCGTCCGGCGAACCCGCCTGCGGCAAGGCCGGTTCCGGTTCAGCCCGCGCCACAGCCAGTGCCACAGGCACCCTCCGCGCCGCAAATCCGGGCTGCGCCGCCCACTGTTTCGCCGCCTGCAATGGTGCCTCCTGCACAGCAGCCGGCACCGGCACCGCCCTCGCCCGTTCCGGTCACTCCCGCGCCATCTCCACCGTCTTATCCCCAAGTCGCGCCTTCACAACCGCAGACCCAGGCTCAGCCGACGCAGGCGCCATCGATACCCCTCCAGACATCCGTCGATCCGCGCCGCCGTTACATAGTGCCGTTCAGCGAACTCAGCCTGTCGGGTGAGATCGATCAGCGGCAATGGACGATCTACCTGACAGAGCAGCAGGCACAGGCAGCGCAGGCCGTCACGATCGCGTATCAAAACGCCGTGGTGGTTGCGCCGGAAAGCTCGAGCCTGGAGATCGCGATCAACAATGTGCCGCTGGAGAAAAAGAGCATCGCATCTCCCGATGCGGAGGGGAGCGTCTCGATTCCCATCCCGCCAGGCACGCTTCAGGCGGGCGCCAATGTCGTGACACTTGGCGTCAAGCAGCGTCACAGGACCGACTGCACCGTCGAATCCACCTATGATCTGTGGACCGATATCAATCCCGCCGGCACCTTCATCACGCTCAACGCCGATGTTGCCAACCGTTTCGAGACGATTGAGGACATCCAGGCGATCGGCGCTGGCAGTGAAGGCCTCACCTCCATCGATATCGTGGCTCCTGGCTTGGCGAACCCGGTGATGGCGGAGTCGTTGCTGAAGCTGTCGCAGGCGCTGGCGCTGCGCACGCAAATGCCCAATCAGCAAATCGCCTTCCACACGACGGTGCCGAAGGAGCGGAAGGCGGGCTCGCTGGTCGTGCTGGCCGGCACATCGCGCGAGATCGCCGCTGTTGCAAGTTCCGTTCCGCCGGAAGTCCTGGCTGGCCCCTATGCCGGCTTTGAGAGCAACATCGTCAGCAATCTTTCAGCGTTGATCGTCGGAGGCCCGACACCTCAATCGCTACAAACGGCGATCGACAGTCTCGTTGCATCGGCCGAGCGTCCGGCCGGATCGGTGCGTTCGTTTCTGTCTACACGCAACTGGCACACCCCGGATGCGCCGCTGGTCGTCGGAAACCGCCGCCTGGTGCTCTCGTCGCTTGGCGTCAAAAGTGCGGAATTTTCAGGACGGCGCTTCCGCACCGATTTCACCATCGGCATTCCGGCTGATTTCTACGCTGCCGCCTATGGTGAAGCGACGCTGCTTTTGGACGCGGCCTATGCCAGCGACGTGCTTCCCGGCAGCCATATCGATGTCTATGTGAACGGCAATATTGCCTCCACCGTGCCGATTTCGAACCGCGGCGGTGGCATCTTCCGACACCTGCCGATCAAGGTCACGTTGCGGCATTTCGTGCCGGGCGCCAACACGGTTGCGATTGAGGCGGTCATACAGACGCAGGCGGATTCGGATTGCTTGCCGGGAACGACAGCAAGCGGGACACCGCGTTTTGCGCTGTTCGACACGTCCGAATTCCACATGCCCAATTTCGCGAGAATTGGTCGCGCCCCAGATTTGGCCGCCAATCGTGGTGTGATACAGCCCTATCACGCCTCGCAGCAGCCCGTTGCGGTCTATATGGAGCGGATCGATCCGGACGTCATGTCGTCTGCGGGGACGCTTCTCGGCCGTATGTCACTTGCCGCCGGTCAGCCACTCGCAATCGATCTCGTCAGCTCCATTGCTGCCGTGGGAGACAGAGATGCTGTCTTCATCGGTACATTGGCCCAGATACCGCCAGCACTGGCTGCCCAATTCAACATTGCTCTTGCCAGCCAGACGAGCTGGGGTGAGGTCGGACGTGCAACGCCACCCGTCGAGCAGACCGATCAGTTGTTTGAAAACTGGCGCGAGCGCGTGGATGGCGGCGTCTGGCAAGGGCAGATATCCTCCTTCGAGGAGTGGATCAGGCGCAACTTCGATATCAGCAGGGAGACTCTCCGGTTTCTTCCAGGCGCAGAACAAGTCTATACGCCGCCAGGAAATGTCAGCTTCATGCTGGCGCAGGGGTTGAGCCCCGGTGGCGAGGGTGTGTGGACGCTTGCCACGGCACCGGCCATCGACACTTTGAGATCCGGCGTCAAATCGATGACGGAACTGAAGCGATGGAGCGGGCTCTCTGGACGTATCGCCACCTTTGACCCTGCCGCCGACAAGGTTGAGACGATCGTCGCCCAACAGCAGACTTTCTTCGACACCGGCCCGGCGACGTTCTCCAACTGGCGGCTGATTGCAGCCAACTGGCTGTCCAGCAACACGCTTTCCTACGCGCTGGTGTTCATCGGCTTTTTGTCAGTGCTCGGATGGGTTACCTTCATCCTTCTGAGGCTGTTGGGACGCAAGCCGTGATGACATTTGCCAGATCACTGACAAGAATGGTGTTGTTGCTGGGGGTGCTGATGATCCCGCTGAGCGTCAAGGCAGCCTCCATCAACGCGGCGGACTGGCAAAGCTATCGAGCTGCCTTTCTCGATGCGTCCGGGCGCATCATCGATACAGGCAATAACGGGATCAGCCACAGCGAAGGCCAGGGTTACGGCATGTGGCTCGCCGTTCTTGCCGACGACCAGGCGAATTTCGAGCTGATCTGGTCTTTTACCAAGACCGAACTTCTGGTGCGAGACGATGGTCTTGCTGCCTGGAAATGGGATCCGCAATCGACGCCGCATGTCTCGGACATCAACAATGCCACGGATGGCGACATTCTGATCGCGCAGGCGCTGGCGCTCGCTGCCCGACAATGGGGACGCCATGACCTTGCAGACGCCGGTCGCGCGATCGCCAAGGCAGTGCTCGACAAGGCGGTGGTGGAACGGGGCGGCCGAACCCTGCTTCTTCCAGCCGCCTCCGGCTTTGCCGATAGCGACCGGCCGGATGGGCCTGTCGTCAATCCATCCTACTATATTTTCGAAGCCTTTCCGCTTCTCAACGAGCTTTCGCCGTCACCTCTCTGGGGCAAGCTTGCAGCCGATGGTCTCGTCGCGATCAACGGCTTTGCCTTCGGCCCGCGAAAGCTGCCGGCTGACTGGGTATCCGTGCGCACCAAGCCGCGCCCGGCCGATGGTTTTGCGCAGGAGTTCGGCTACAACTCCGTTCGCGTTCCGCTCTATCTGGTTAGAGGGGCGGCAGGCTCGCCCGATCTCTACACAAGGATGGCGGCTGGCATGTCGCTCGAGGATGGCAATATCGCGACCTTCGATCTGAAGTCCGGTGCAGCCAAGGATGTGCTTTCGGATGCAGGCTATCGCATCATGCCCGCACTTCTGGCCTGCAAAGCCAGCAAAAAACCCATTCCACAGGAACTGAGAACCTACGCGTCAACACTTTATTATCCATCTACGTTGCATCTCTTGGCTTTGTCTTTCGTAGCGCAGGCGAATCAGGAGTGCCTATGAACAAGAAGCCACTGTTGCTGTCCGCTGCCGTCCTGGCACTGTGCGCCGCTGGCATCTTCCAGTCGCGCGATGCGCTTCTCGGCCACGTCAGCGCCGTTCATTCCGCCCCGATGCAGGCAGTCGGAACGCATGCGTTCGCTGCGGGCATGAACAATGCCGACGTCCAGAAGGGTGACAGCCCGCTTTCTCTCGGCACCAGAGAGCCGCAATCGCGCGCTGCCCCCTCGACCAATCTTTCGCAGGCACCGAGAACACCGCAGCAGACGCCTCAAAACACAACTCCGGCCCCTCCGGCTGGCACGGGCGATGCCGCACCGGTCGTCGATGAAAGCGCTCTTCGTTACTTCGCCACACGCGGCGACACGGTGCGTCTTCAGGCTGAGATCGCACGGCTGAAAGCGCTTTATCCAAATTGGACACCGCCTGCTGATCCTACCGCTGCCGCACCCACCGGTGATCCACAGTTGGACGGGATCTGGCAACTTTATGCCACCGGTCGCTATTCGGAGGCGCGCAAGGCCATTGCCGATCGTCAGGCTGCGGAAGCCGGATGGCAGCCGCCCGCTAATCTGACCGAGATGCTGGATCTTGCCGAAGCGCGCCAGCGTCTGGTGAACGCCTCTGATTTGAAACAGTATAATGCTGTGCTCGGCGTTGCGGCTGAAAACCCGGGCCTGCTGACCTGCAGCGAAGTTGATGTTCTCTGGCGCGTGGCGGAAGCCTTCGCGCGGACGGAGAAGCCAGCGCGTGCACGCGATGCCTATGGCTACGTGCTAACCAATTGCCAAAATCCGGCTGAACGTCTGGCAACCGTGCAAAAGGCCTCGACGCTTCTGCCGATCGAGATGATGGAAGACCTTCTCTCGCGCGAAAAACCCGGACCGGATGGCCAGCTCGAGTTTGAGCCCGTCAAGGACGATCTCGCGCGTCAATTCGTGGCAAAGGCGGGGGAAGACTCGAAGGTCACGGTACCGCCTGCTTATCTCTCCCGTATGGAACGGCTGGCGGAAACCAACAAGCTTGCAAGCGATGCGCTGCTGCTTGGGTGGTACAATGTCGGGCGCGAGAAGATGGACGACGCGGAAAAGTGGTTCCGCCGCGCAAGGGATGTGGAGGATTCCGCCTCCGCATCGGAAGGCTTAGCGCTTGCGCTGGTTGCGCGCGGAGAACCCCGCGAAGCCGAAGACATCATGTTCAAATGGCGTAATTCCTCCGATGGTGCGCGCGCAACCTATCTCGCTGCAGCCGCCAACCTCCTGGCACTTGATCCGCCTGTCGCGCTGGAGCCCGATATTCTTCAGCGCATTGCAACGGAAACCGTAGCGCAGAAAGATGCCGCGACCGCACAGGAATTTGGCTGGTATTCTCGCGCCTTCCAGCAGCCGCAGATGGCGCAGCAATGGTTCTCCACCGCATTGCAGTGGAAGCCGGAGGATGAGCCATCGGCCTATGGTCTGGCTCTCACCTACCAAGAGCTCAACAATCTGGCGGAGGTTCGTCGGCTTCAGAGCCAATGGGGTAACCAGTCGCAGCGTATCTTGGAGATCGGCCGACCGACCGCTCAGGCGGGCGTGATCGCTGCCGCCCCCGCAGTCACGACACCTGCGCCCGTACAGCCTCAATCTCGCGCAATGACCACTGCACCGCGCATGGTCTCTCCGCAAGCTACCACCGTCGCTTACGAGGCTTCGCCGCCGCGCCAAGCGGGCGCCGTTCGGGGTGCGCGCCAGTCCGGCCGTTGCTCTGTGAGCCTCAATCCGGACGCGCTTTCTGCGCAGAGTGCACTCCAGCAAGGCTGGTGTCTGATGGAGGCTAACCGGCCTGCCGAGGCGGTGAAAGCTTTCTCCGCGGCTCTCAAGAACGGCGATTCGACGGTTCGCAGTGATGCGGCCTACGGCCAGAGCCTTGCCTATCTTCGCATGGGTCTGACGGACAATGCCGCCGTTTCCGCTACAAAATCCTCGATGGATCGGCAGAAGGCAACGGAGCTTCAAGTGGCGATCCTCACCGATCGCGCGCTGGCGGCCTATGAGAGCAAGCACTACGAAGAAGCGCTGATCCTTCTTGATCAGCGGGCGAGATATGCCACGGAGCGTATCGATCTCATGGTCATCCGCGGCTACGCCTATCTCAACATGAAGCGTTACGGCGAAGCCGTACAGGTCTTCGAGGCTTCCGCGGCAACCGGCAATGCGGATGCGATCCGGGGCCTCGCCACGGCGCAAAATGCCCGGCCGAGCCGCGGCCCGCAGGGCGGCTAAGCCGTTTGGCTCGAATAGACCGTTTTCAAGTTATTGGGGCCGTTCTATTCGATAATTTTCATGGAATTCATTGAAAGTTCAGGTGCCGAGCAGTATGTCGGGTCAAGCTACTGCTTGATGAAACGCGACCTGCTGGATGTGAAAGACGCCGATGCTGACGAAAAAGGGTAAATACGGTCTCAAAGCCATGATCGACCTCGCGAGCCTCGATAAGGGGCAGACCGCGTTCGTCAGCGACATTGCCGCGCGCAACAATATTCCGAAGAAGTTTCTCGACGCGATTTTGCTGGAGCTTCGCAACGAGGGCATGCTGCGGTCCAAGAAGGGACCGGGCGGCGGCTATGCGCTGTCAAAGCCGGCATCCGATATCTATATCGGCCAGGTCATTCGCGCGCTGGATGGGCCGCTCGCCCCTATTCGCTGCGCCAGCCGCACGGCGTTTGAAGCCTGCGAGGACTGTTCCGATCCGGCGGCCTGTCAGGTCCGCCGGTCGATGACGGATGTCCGGGATGCCATGGCAGCCGTTCTCGACACGATGACGCTTGAGCAGTTTGCGGCCAACACCGGTGAAGAGCCGGTGAACAAGACAGCGTGATGCAATCGCGCTGCGCAAGCGTCACTCTTGTCAGATCTGAAGATATTGCCCGGCGTGATAGAGAAGCGGGCGTCCTTCTCCACGTGTAACGGAGAGAACCCGGCCGATGACGATGGCGTGGGTGTGACGCTCCACGACATCCTCGACAGCGCAGTCGATCACCGCGAGCGCGCCGTGTAAGCCAGAGGCGCCGCTTTCCAGATCGAACCAATCGGCGCCTTCATAGCGCTCTGCGCCCTTCAGCCCGCCAATGCCTGCAAAGCGGGATGCGACATCTTCCTGTTCACCGGACAGGATGTTGACGCAGAAGTGGTTGAAGCGCGCGATGATCGGCCATGTCGAAGACGACCGGTTGATGTTGACGATCATCGTCGGCGGCTCCATCGACAACGCCGTGGCTGACGTGACGGTCGCTCCCGTGCGATGGACGCCATGACCAGCCGTGATGATGCTGACACTGCCTGCCACATGGCGCATGGCCGTTTTCAATTCCGCAGCTTCCAGGGCGAGTTTCTCCCGCTCCTCGTGAATGTAAGTCACTGTCGCTGTCATCGTTTCCACCTTTCAGCGCGTGTTCCCCAAGCAGCTCAAACGTAGCAATGCCTCTGCTCACGCCACAGCCAAAAGATTTTATTGTTGATCAATTTTGTAGAATGATCCTGGCGTTGTCGTTGCTCAAACAGCGCCTGCGTCCCGCGACTACGGAGCAAGGGTCATAGCGCGCTTGGATCGTCGCGGATCGTCGACGCGCACGACGCCATGAAAAATCGCAAGCCGGACTCGACATTGGAGACGGTTTCCACTAGCTTGCTTAAACGATTAAGCAAGGGCGCAAGATCATGGCTTTGCAAAAGCCCGCCGCAAATCTGCACGGAATTGCCGCGGCACTCGGTGTCTCGAGCGCAACGGTGTCGAACGCCCTTTCCGGCAAAGGGCGTGTTTCGGCGGAGCTTGGTGAGCGCATTCGCAAGATGGCAGCGGAGATGGGCTATGTGCCCAGTCCTGCCGCCCGCGCGCTTCGCACGGGGCGCAGTGGCGTTCTTGGCCTCGTGCTTCCAGATATCGGCAATCCGCTCTTTCCCCAGATCGCTCAAGCCATCGAGAAGGCCGCGGCTGATGCCGGCTACGGCGTTCTGATCGCCGACTCCCATGGGGAGATTGCCAAGCAGACGGATGCAATCAACCGGTTGATCGAACGCGGGGTCGAAGGCATGGTCGTCGTCCCGCGTCGTGGTACCCGGATTGCCGATGTGGATTGCCCGGTTGCGGTGATCGACTCTCCTTCCACGCCCGGCAACACCGTGGCTGCCGACCATTGGGATGGCGGAGTGCAGATCGGTCGGCATCTTGCCGGGCTCGGACACAGCAATGTCGTGATGATCGCCAGAAATCCGGATTCCAATGTTCAGAACGATCGCATCGGTGGCATTCGCGCCGGGCTAACCGCTTCCGCCCGAACCGAGACGCTCTGGATCGCGTCGCTTGAAGAGCGTCAGGGTGAAGGCTGCCGGCTCGGCGTGGCGGACAAGGTGCGCCAGGGGTTTACCGCCTTTGCCGCGGCATCGGATCTGCATGCCTTGCGTGTTCTCACCGAACTTCAGGATGAGGGTATTGCCGTGCCGGATGAGGCAAGTGTCACCGGCTTTGACGACCTCATCTGGGCATCCGTGGTCACGCCGTCGCTCACCACTATTCGCATGGATATGGCACGCATTGCGGAAGTCGCCGTTACCGCTCTTGTTCGCGCGATTGATGGTGATGACCCTGCAAACCGGCCCGCCGCGGGCGGCGTGGTCGCGGATATTTCCAAAGTGGCGATGGAGCTCGTCATTCGTCGCTCCTCCGCCGCCAATAACAAGAAGCAGACTGAAGATAAAAAACCCACAGCTGGAGAACATACATCATGAAAAAGATCCTTTTCGCATCCGGCACGGCGCTGATGCTGTCGCTCGGGGCCGCGCAGGCGCAGGACAAGACCTTGACGATTTCCGTCTATGCCTTCGCGCAGGATGAATTCAAGGAACTCGTCTACACCCCCTTCGAGCAGAAATGCGGCTGCAAGCTGGTCGTGGAAACCGGCAACAGCGTTGAGCGCCTGGCGAAGATGGAGGCCAACAAGACCAACCCGGTCATCGATCTCGCCATCGTCTCCATGGCGGATGCGCTTTCTGCCGCCCGCAAGGACCTGATCCAGAAGATCGATACCGCAAAGGTGCCGAATATCGAGAAGCTCTACGACATTGCCAAGGATCCGAATGGCGATGGTATGAGCGTTGGCGTCAATCTCTATGCGACGTCGATCGTCTATCGAACCGACAAAATGAAGATCGACAGCTGGGGTGATCTCCTGAAGGACGGTGTCGTCGATCACATCGCCTTCCCGAACGTCACCACCAATCAGGGTCCCCCCGCGCTCTATATGCTGGGCAAGGCGATGGACAAGGACACGCCTGATCTCGCAGCGCCGATCGCAGCTGTCGGTGCCAAGAAGGATGATATCGTCACCTTCTATGTGAAGTCTTCGCAGCTCGTGCAGCTGATGCAGCAGGAAGAAATCTGGGCCGCACCCATCGGTCGCTTCTCCTGGGCGCCGTTCACCAAGCTCGATCTTCCACTCGCATGGGCAACGCCCAAGGAAGGTCAGACCGGCGGCATGAACGTGCTTGTCGTGCCGAAGGGGACGAAGAACGAGGATCTTGCGCTGCAATTCATGGATTTCTGGCTCTCGACCGACGTTCAAAAGGCACTGGCCGACAAGCTGGTGGATAGCCCCACCAACAAGGAGGTCAAGGTTTCCGAAGAGGTGGCGAACAACATCACCTATGGCGAGGAGACCGTGAAGAGCCTGCAGCTCATCCCGTCCGCCGTTTCGCTCGACAACCGCGACAAGTGGCTGTCGGAATGGAACGCCAAGGTCGGTCAGTAATCTTGCGTTGCGCGTCATCCTCGGACCCAAAGGTCGAGGATGACGGCTCATCTGTGATCGACCAGCCTGTCGAAGGATAGACCGCTATGTTTCAAAATCGGACCGAGGCTCTGGCGCTGGCCTTGCCCGCCGCAATCTTTGCGGCGGCGGTCTTTCTCGTGCCGGTCTTCATTCTCCTCTCGGAGGGCTTTCGCACCGCCGATGGGTGGACGCTGCAGGCCTACACCACCTTCTTCTCCGACCCGCTGAACCAGGCGGTATTCCTGCGGACGCTGAAACTCGGTGCGCTGGTCACGGTCGTGTCCGCCGTCATCGGTTATGCTGCCGCCTTTGCCATCGTCAGCCTGCCGCCTGGCTCGAAAGGGCACATGATCAATCTGGTCATCCTGCCGCTGATGATCTCCCCGGTGGCGCGCACCTATGCCTGGATCGTCATTCTGGGCCGCACGGGCATTGTCAACGAAGCGCTGAAGTTTCTTGGGCTGACCGATAGCCCGATCCGCATTCTCTTCAGCGAGACGGCTGTGTTCATCGGCCTGTTGCAGCTCTTTCTGCCCCTGATGATCATTTCGCTGATCAGCGCGCTGGAAAACATGCCGCGCGATGTGGTGGCCGCCTCGCGGGTTCTCGGTGCAAACTGGTTTCAGGTCTTCTGGAAGGTTATCATTCCCCTGACGAAGGAAGGCCTCGTCGTCGGTGGCACGCTGGTCTTCACCGGCTCGCTCACCGCCTATATCACGCCCGCCATTCTCGGCGGCTCCAAGGTGTTGATGCTGGAAACGCTGCTTTATCAGCAGGTCACGGTCTCCAACAATTTCGTCGCTGCAAGCGTCATTGCCTTCATTCTGATCGTCATGAGCTTTGCGGCCAATATCCTGCTCAAGCGCATTGCAACGGCAAGGAACAGGAAATGACCCGCCATCTCTTCATTCCCCTGACGCTGATGCTGGTCATCGGTTTTCTGATCGGGCCGTTCCTGATCATCGTTGCCGCCTCGTTTTCAGCTGGCGACACGCTGGCCTTCCCACCGCAGGGCTTTTCGCTGAAATGGATCGCCAAGGTCTTCACCGTGGAAAGCTTCCGCGACAGCTTTGCGATGTCGATGTTTCTTGCCATCGGCGGCACGTTTGCGGCCCTCCTCCTCGGCATACCTGCGGCTTACGCGATGTCGCGCTATAAGCTGCCGTTCTCGGAAACGATCCGCACAATTGTTTCGGCGCCGATCATCGTGCCCGGCATCATCGTCGGTCTGGCGCTTTTGCGATACTTCGTCGTACCCTTCGGCATCGGCATCACGCTCGCTCTCTTCCTCGCGCACACCGCCTTGATCCTGCCCTATGCAGTGCGGGTGGTCTCTGCCAGCCTCACCAATCTGCGCTCGGATATCGAAGAGGCGGCGGTGCTGCTCGGCTCGTCTCGGCTTGGCGCCTTCTTCCGTGTCGTTCTGCCGAACATCCGCGGCGGCATTCTGTCGGCCTTCATTCTTGGTTTCGTCACCAGCTTCAATCAGGTGCCAGTATCGCTCTTCCTGTCTGGTCCTGGCGTTCGTACGCTGCCGATCGATATGCTGGGCTATATGGAAATCGTCTTCGATCCGTCCGTTGCGGCGCTCTCCTCGCTCCTCGCCTTCCTTTCCATCGGCATTGTTTTCATGGCCGAACGTTTCCTGGGGTTCTCCCGCTATGTCTGACGCACAGTATCTCTCTCTTCAAAACCTTTCGCTCGCCTATGGCCCCACCATGGCCGTCGACAAGCTCAATCTCGATATCCGCAAGGGCGAGCTTCTGGCGCTGCTGGGACCATCCGGTTGCGGCAAGACAACGACGATGCGTGCCATTGCGGGGTTGATGCCGATTGCGGGCGGTCGTATCGATCTGGATGGCGCCGATATCACGCGTGTCTCCGCCAACAAGCGTGCCGTTGGTCTCGTCTTCCAGTCCTATGCGCTCTTTCCGCATCTAACAGTTTATGAAAACGTTGCCTTCGGTCTGCGGCTTAAGGGCCTGACGGGTGCAGAGCTGGATGCAAAAGTGGCGTCGGGGCTTAAATCCGTCGGTCTCTCCACCTTTGCCTCGCGCAAGCCGGCGGAACTATCCGGTGGCCAGCAGCAGCGCGTGGCGCTTGCGCGCTCCATGGTCATGGATCCCAAGGTTCTTCTGCTCGATGAGCCTCTCTCCAACCTCGATGCCCGGCTCCGACTGGAAATGCGCACCGAGTTGCAACGGGTGCAGAAGGCGACCGGTGTGACGATGATCTTCGTCACCCATGATCAGGTCGAGGCCTTGGCGCTGGCTGATCGCATAGTTGTGATGAAGAACGGCGCAATTGAGCAGATCGGCACGCCGGAAGAGATCTATAATGCACCTGTTTCTTCCTTCGTCGCCGACTTTGTCGGCTTTGAAAACATCTTCCGTCTGGAAGGCGCAGAGCTGAAGACGGATGCAGGACGAGTTACGCTTTCTGGCCAGGTTCCGAGTACGGCGGGACTGGCATGGAGGCCGCGCATGGTAACCCTCGGTTCAGGTCCTTTCGAGGGCACCGTGCGCGGCACGTCTTTTGCGGGCAACACGCGGGAATATCTGCTCGACAGCGCGCTCGGCGCCATCAAGGCCGAGGTGGATGCGAGCCTGCCGTCCTATGAGATCGGCGCGACGCTGCCCTTCGATCTGCCCGTCGAAAAGGCGGCATCTCTCAAGGTGTTCAACTGAGATGGGGCTGTGGATCGACACCGATATGGGTTTCGACGATATCGCTGCCGTTCTGGTGGTGGTAGCGTCCAGTCACGTCATCGACGGGGTCTCTCTGGTCTTCGGTAACGCGCCGCTTGATCAGGTGCAAAAGAATGCCGCGGGTGCGGCCTTGGCTTTCTCGTGGCGCTTCCCGATCCACGCCGGGCGGGCAAGCCCCGTGCTCGGAGAGATCGAAACAGCGCAACGCATTCTGGGTGAAACCGGTATCCCAACGGTGGGTGCAGCGCTTCCCACATCGGACGATCTGCCGCCATCGAACGCCTTCCACGCCCTCTGCCAGTGGTTGGCGGATGGGGCAGGGGAAAAGAAGATTCTGGCCCTTGGTCCTCTGACCAACATTGCTGCAGTCTGCCTCGCTAGACCGGATCTTGGCGGCCGCATCACCGAACTGACCTGGATGGGCGGCGGGGTGACGCTTGGCAATCACACGGCCTCTGCCGAATTCAACGCCTTTGCCGATCCTGAAGCTGCGGCCATCGTCATTGCCCATGGACTTCCGCTGCGCATGGTCGATCTCGACTTCTGCCGCAAGGTCACCGCCTCCCTTGCGGATGTGGCGCCTATCCGGCAGGCGGGCGGAAAGAACGCGACGCTGCTGGCCGATATGTTGGAAGGCTTTATCAACATCGCCGTCAGCCGGGGGCGTGACGCCATGGCGCTTTACGATCCTTGCGCGGCGGTGGCCGTGGTTGATCCTGAGAGCATCATATGGAAACCCGCGCGCATCGATGTCGAACTGCAGGGCGGTCTCACGCGTGGGCGAACGGTCGTGGAAGCGCGGCTTGCCCATGCTGAGCGCTTCAATGCTCGCTACGCCGAGAGCGTCGATGCCGAATATGCGCGCGAGATCATCCTTGGCGCGCTTGTAGGAGAGGCAAGCCGATGAGGGAAAAGCCGATCATTGCCGATCGCGACGGCATGAATGACGCCGCACTCCGCACCCGCGCAGTTGCTGCCGCGAGGGGCGACGCGCCTTTCGATGTTCTGATTTCCGGGGGAACTTTGGTGGATGTGGTGACGGGCGAATTGCGTCCCGCCGACATCGGCCTCGTGGGTCCGCTGATTGCAAGCGTCCACCCCACCGGCTCAAGACAGGACGCCGCGCAGGTCCTGGACGCCACAGGCGGCTATGTCGCCCCGGGATTGATCGATACGCATATGCATATCGAAAGCTCCATGGTCACGCCGGCGTCCTATGCCGCGGCGGTCGTCGCCAAGGGCGTGACCACTGTGGTCTGGGATCCGCACGAATTTGCCAATGTCCATGGACTGGACGGCATGTCCTGGGCGTCGCGGGCAAGCCGAAACCTGCCGCTGCGAACCATCCTGCTCGCGCCGTCCTGTGTACCGTCGGCGCCGGGGCTTGAACGGGCGGGTGCTGATTTCGATGCGGCGGTGCTTGCCGAAATTCTCTTCTGGCCGGAAGTCGGCGGGGTTGCCGAAGTCATGAATATGCGCGGCGTGATCGAGCGCGACCCGCGCATGAGCGCCATTCTTCAGGAAGGGCTGCATGCGGATAAGCTGATCTGCGGCCATGCGCGTGGGTTGGAAGGTGCCGATCTCAACGCGTTTATGGCAGCCGGTGTCACCTCCGACCACGAACTCACATCAGCGGATGACCTGATGGCGAAGCTGCGCGCCGGGTTGACCATCGAACTGCGCGGCTCCCACGATCATCTGCTGCCGGAATTCGTCGAGGCCTTGAACAGGCTCGGCCATCTGCCGCCGACGCTGACGCTTTGCACCGACGACGTCTTCCCTGACGATCTGTCGAGGGGCGGCGGGCTGGACGATGTGGTGCGCCGGCTGGTGCACTACGGCCTTCGTCCGCACTGGGCATTGCAGGCCGCGACCCTAAACGCAGCAGCACGCCTTCAGCGCAATGATCTCGGCCTGATCGCCGCCGGTCGAAGGGCCGATCTCGTGGTTTTCGACGATCTGACGCAGTTCTCCGCCCGCCATGTTCTGGTGAGTGGAACGCCCGTTGCCGAGCAAGGCCGAATGATCGTGGAGATCCCCGAGATCGACGCGGCGCCTTTGAAAGGCTCCATGAAGCTGCCGCTTCGCTCGCCCGAGGATTTTCGGGTGAAGAGCAACGGCAAACGCGTGCGGCTCGCCACCATCGACAGGCCGCGCTTCACCCGGTGGGGCGAGAGCGGGGCTGACGTGGTTGACGGCTTTGTCGTGCCTCCTGATGGTACGACGATGATTTCGGTGACGCACCGGCACGGCAAGGCGGAGCCTGTCACGCGAACGGGATTTCTAACCGGCTGGGGAAAGTGGGACGGCGCCTTCGCCACGACCGTCTCCCACGACAGCCACAACCTGACCGTCTTCGGCGGCAACGAAGCGGATATGGCGCTCGCCGCCAATGCAGTGATCAAGGCAGGCGGCGGAATGGCCGTCGCCTCAGGCGGAAAGGTGACAGCCCTATTGCCTCTGCCGCTTTCCGGCCTCGTATCCGATGCATCTCTGACAGAGGTGGCCGCAGGCTTTGAAGTCGTGCGCGAAGCCGTCGGCAAGGTCGTGGAATGGCAGCCGCCCTATCTCGTCTTCAAGGCTTGCTTCGGCGCGACGCTCGCCTGCAACACCGGCCCGCACCAGACCGACATGGGTATCGCCGATGTGCTGACGGGAACGGTGCGGGAGGCACTGTCAAGTTAACGTCGGTTGGGCGACGGTTTTTCGGTCCACATTCTCAGAGCTGCTGCGCGCCGGCGAGGTACCGCGATGGCGTGGTACCGAGCGCCTTCCTGAACATGACGATGAAGGCTGTCGTGGACTCGTATCCCAAGTCGCCCGCCACCTTCTGGACGGTTGCGCCACCCGCCAGTTCCCGTAGCGCGATCACCAGATGCAGCTGGCGCCGCCAACGGCCGAAGCTCAATCCGGTCTCTTCGATCATAAGCCGTTTTAACGTTCGTTCACTGACGGCCACATGCTCAGCCCATTGGCCGAGGGTTCGACGGTCGCTCGGATTTGCCAGGAGCGCCCTAGCGATCAGGGCGATCTTTGGATGATCAGAAACAGGGAGCTCGAGCCTCTGACGCGGCATCAGCGCGAGCTCATCGAGCATCACTCGCATCAAGCGTTCGACATGCGTGTCGCGGCCATCCTGTTCTGGTAGGTCCGCTAACCGATGGATCATTTCCCGAAGCATGGGCGAAACCGACAGCGTGCAGCACTCGTCTGGAAGTGTTGCCGCGCCGGGCTCGACGAATAGATATGTCAGACGAGCATTGGGTGTGACCTGATTGCTGTGAGGAACGCCGCCGGGGACCCACAGCCCGCAGTCTGGCGGAACGATCCAGACACCGCGTTCAGCGGTGCAGGTGACCGCGCCATGGAGCGCCAGGATCAGTTGACCCTGCGGGTGCTGATGCGGGTCTGCCTCGGCCTCATAGTCGGCGAAGTCCATCCTCATCGCCATCGCCGGCCCATGCGAGAGGCTGAGATCGCAAGCGGTACTACAAGGAGGTCGCTTATTCAGAGATTGGCCTGATTTCGATATCATATGGCATTATCTCCAATTCTGCCACGTCACGCAATCCTCTAGTGTCCTGGTCAAACAACTTAAGGAGATAAGCCATGCGTATTGCCGTGGTTGGTGCGACCGGCAGGACCGGCGCCAAACTGACCGAGAAACTCTTGGCCAAAGGCCATTCCGTCAAAGCCCTGTCGAGAGGAGGGCCTGCCCTCGATGCGCTTGTCGCAAAAGGCGCTGAACCGTTCATCGGCAGCTTCGACACGGGTGATGGTGAACTTTCCAAGTTCTTCGAAGATGCTGACGCTGCGTTTCTCATGGTCAAAACCCTTTGGACGGCGGAGGATTTTCATGGGCACTATCCCGCTGTAGCGCTCAGGTTCTTTGACGCACTTCGGGATTCCCCGGTGAGATTTGCAGTGAGCCTGACGGGAATGGGATCCGAACTCAGCGGAAACACCGGCCATTTCCAAGGCTTCCATATTCTCGACCAGATCCTCAACCGGTTACGGGACATCAAGCTGGTGCACCTCCAAGGTGGCTGGTTCATGGACGATCTGGCCAGGTGGGCGGACGCGATTGCCCAACATGGTAGGATCGGATTTACGCTTGCCCCCGAGGTCAAAGCGCCTTGGGTTTCCATTCAGGATTTCGCGGCTTTTGCGGCCGAGGAGTTCGACACGCCGACTGACCAGCACCGGTCGGTGAAACAACTGGGCATCGATTACACGATGTCCGAGATCGCCGCGATCATCGGTCGGGCGCTCGGTCGAGAGGTGGATTATCGCTTCGTCGATCCGACCACTCACGAGGTCGAAACGGTCTTCCGGGAGAGGTTCGGCACGCTCGATCGGTGGGTTTATGACAAGAACACCGCGGCGGCTCTTAATGATGGGCGGGTCAAGTTCCGCGATGATCGCCCGGTGCTGCCCACGACAATGGAAGACTTCGTAAAGGACACGCTTAAACCGCTGATCGAAAAAGCGCGGACGGATGGTGTCAGACCAGAGACGTTCCTCACCTGGAGTTCAAGACGATAACTGCCGCATTACAAAAAAATAGTCTGCCCAGAAGGGTGATCGGCAGCGGCGCTTTGCACGATGGCAGATGCGGTCCGAGCCTGTAGAGCCTACATCTCTTCAGGCTCCGCCCCAATGTGCTGCTACCGGTTCGGCGTCAGCGGGCGCCGACGCTGCCACGTCTTCTCCCAAATGCACCTCGCCTTCTTGCTGTGTTTGCAGAAGCTTGAGGATTTCTTTCATCAACGCTCGTCCCCGAGGCTCTCGCGCAAGACCGGCTATTCCGCTGCCAGTTCCTGCTTCACCAGTGTCTTCCAGAAAGCAACACCGGAGGCGATCGCGTCATCGTTGAAGTCATAGGAGGTGTTGTGGTGCAGCGCGCCGTCCACCGCAGGGCCGTTGCCCAGCCAGACATAGCAGCCGGGTGCTTCGCCGGCAAAGAAGGCGAAGTCATCGCCGGCGGTGGAAGGCGGAAAGGCCGTCCGGACTTTTGCCCCAAACACGCTGCGCGCCGCGTTCAGCGCCCGCTCTGTCGCATGGGCATCGTTGACAACAGGCGGAATACGACGGATGAACTCGTAGCTCGCTTCGATGCCGAACATGGACGCTGTACCCTGCGCCAGACGGCCGATTTCTTCCTCCAGCTGATCGCGCACATGGGCAGCATAGGCCCGCGCCGTGCCGCCAATATGCACGAGATCGGGAATGACATTCAGGGCATTCGGGTCTCCTGCCTGAAGCGAACAGGCACTGACGACGGCGGGCTGCAGCGGATCGATGACACGTCCGACGATGCTCTGCAACGATGAGAGAAAGCTTGCCGCGGCAGTGATCGGGTCGCGGCCAAGATGCGGTTTCGCCCCATGGGTACCGACGCCCTTGAAGACCACGCGCCAGCTATCGGACGAGGCAAGCTGCGGCCCTTCGACCACTGCCATTTCGTCCGTATCGAGACCCGGCATATTGTGGAGACCGTAGACCGCATCGCAGGGGAAAAGTTCGAAGAGCCCGTCTTCGACCATCTTCTTCGCTCCGCCACGGCCTTCTTCCGCAGGCTGGAAAATGAAATGCACCGTGCCGGAGAAACTGCGATCGGCAGCAAGAGCGCGGGCAGCACCGAGCATCATGACGGTGTGGCCATCATGGCCGCAGGCATGCATCTTTCCCGGAACCGTCGACTTGTAAGGTCTCTCCGGCAGTTCCGGCATGGCAAGCGCATCCATGTCGGCGCGCAGCCCGATGCGGCGCGTACCGTTTCCCACCTGAAGTGTGCCGACCACGCCCGTGACCCCAAGACCGCGATGGACAGCGAGGCCCGCCTCCTCCAGAAGAGAGGCGACGATCTGGCTGGTGCGTTCTTCCTCGAAGCCGAGTTCCGGATGCGCGTGCAGATCGCGACGCAGCGCCGTCAAAAGGGAGAGCTCGTCGGCGGTCATGGTCGAGGCGGTCATAAGGGAAATCCTTGGGATCTGTGCATTAAAGCCGAGGGACACGGCTCGTCTGTCGATCTCATTTCTAGTGCAAAAGCGCTTTGGATTTAATAGGGCATTTAACAGGAATCGGACGATGGTTCGGAAAAGAGTGATGAGGAAGGACGCGCGATGAAGCCCCACGAGTTCTGGCAAGATCTGCATAAGCCAGGCAGCTTTCCCGAGGGCGGGACCAAGGTCGGCTTCTACCCGGTTACGCTGGATGATGGCCGCCAGCTTCGGCTACCGATCCGACCGCTCAGCGATGGAGAACATGCGCTCGCCTCGCTGATCATCAATCAGGCTTCCTTCACGGTGCTGGGCGCTCTGGCAGACGATCTTGCGGCCAAGCTGAAGTCCTTCGAGCCGGATGTGGTGGTGGGACTGCCGACACTTGGCCTGACGCTGGCAAGCGAGGTGGCCCGCCGCCTCGGCCATTCGCGCTATGTGCCGCTCGGGACCTCGCGTAAGTTTTGGTATGTGGAGGAGCTGTCAGTGCCGATGTCGTCCATCACCACGAAGCAGGAAAAGCGGCTCTATATCGATCCGCGCATGTTGCCGCTTCTGGAAGGGCAGCGCGTGGCGCTCATCGATGATGTCATTTCCAGCGGAACATCGATCCTCGCCGGGCTCTCCCTGCTCCAAGCCTCCGGCATCGAGCCAGTCGTTATTGGTGCGGCGATGTTGCAATCGGAACGCTGGCGCGACGCGTTGGAAAGGCTGGACCCTAAATGGCCGACGCGCGTGAGCGCGGCATTCTCCACACCCTTGCTGCGAAAAAATGGAGATGGCTGGATCTGACGCCTGGGAACTTCCTGTCTCCTCCGAGGATTAGAAGAGGTTGCTGCCACTCAGCCTCGCACCTCAAGGAGTTTCAATGCCGAGACAGACATTCTGGAAAGGTCATCTGAGGCTGTCGCTTGTCACGGCAAAGGTATCGCTCACGCCTGCCATTTCCCAAAGCGGCAAGATCCGCTTCCACGTCATCAATCGCGAGACGGGCAACCGCGTCGAAAGCCGCTATGTGGACAGCGTCACCCATCGTCCGGTTGCGGATAGAAATCAGGTGAAGGGTTTTCCCAAGGAAGACGGCGATTTCGTGCTGCTGGAGGAAGACGAGATCGATGCTGTTGCTCTGGAAAGCACAAGAACCATCGATATCCAGACCTTCGTTCCCGCAGGCTCCATCGACTGGATCTGGTACGATCGTCCGCATTTTCTCAAACCCGAGGACAAGATCGGTGCCGAAGCCTTCAGCGTTATTCGCGAAGCGATGAGGGCCAGCAAGGTCGTTGGCATCGCCCGGCTGGTCCTTTATCGCCGCGAGCACGCCGTTCTGCTGGAGCCATCCGGCAAGGGCATCATCCTCTGGACGCTGCATTATGGCGACGAAGTGCGCGATGCCGTCGATACGATCGATAAAAAGGCAAAGGCCGATAAGGAATTGCAAGCGGCGCTGGACAAGCAGATCGACAAGCAGTTGACGAATTGGAAGCCGTCGCTCGTCCAGGACACGGTGCAGAAGAAGGTTCAGAAGCTCTTGAAGACGAAGGCCAAGGACGCGCCGAAGTCCAAAGCCAAGAAGCAGTCCGCCGTGGCAAAGCAGGGCGGCAATGTGATCAACATCATGGATGCGCTGAAGAAGAGCCTGCAGTCCTAACGCGTCGCTAAGATGAGGGCGATGCTCTCAAAACCTCAGCTAGGAAGCGGCTTGGCGGAAGCCTGGAAGTCCGCCCATGGGTCAGATTTCCTCGCCTCTACATGCGCGGGTGCGTTCTTCACTGTGAACGCCGCCGGGCCTTTGATCTTGGACAACTCCGACCATTCGAGCGGCATGGAAACCGTGGCGCCCGCTCTGGCGCGGGTGGAGTAGGGGGCGACGGCCGTGCTTCCGCGCCCATTGCGCAGGTAGTCGACGAAGATACGGCCATTGCGCTTGGCCTTGGTTGCCACGGCAAGATATTTATCCGGCTCATCTTTACCCATGTCGGTCGCGAGTTTCTTCGCAAAACCTTTCACCTTCGCCCAGCCGGCTTTCGGCCCCAGTGGCGTGACGACGTGCAGGCCTTTGCCGCCAGACGTCTTGACGAAGGCGGCAAGTCCCGCTGCTTCCAGCCGGGATTTAAGGTCGAGCGCGGCTTCGACGACAGCGCCCCACTCCACGTCCTCACCCGGATCGAGGTCCATGGTGATCAGGTCCGGCTTCTCCCAGGACTTGGTGGTCGAACCCCAGGGGTGAATTTCTAGCACGGCGGATTGAACGAGCGCCATCATGCCATCGAAATCGCTGATCACCACCAATGGTTCGCCCGACCGATCCTTCGGGTCCTTGATAGCACCAATGGCTTTGTTCATTCCGCGCCACGGGTGCTTCTGGAAGAAGGTTTGGCCGTCGATCCCTTCCGGGCAGCGGAGCAGGGAAAGCGCGCGATTGGTGACATAGGGTGCAATATGCTCCCAGACCTGTGCATAATAATCGGCAAGGTCCGCCTTGGTGATCTGCTGATCCGGCCAATAGACGCGCTCGGGATGGGTAAATTTGATCTTTGTTTGCGGCGTCTTTGCTGCGTCACCTGTCTCGGGCTTTGTCACGTCTTCCACCTCCCGGCTGATCTCCTTGGGTGCCTTGTCTTCCCGCAACCCTTTGAAGGAGGCATGGCGAAGGTTGCCATCGCCGGACCAGCCGCGAAACTCGACTTCCGCGACGAGCTCTGGCTTGACGTAATGAAGATCGCGCCGGGCAAGCGCTGTCAGCTTCTGCGAGAAGGGACTTTCTGTCTGCATCTGGGGTTTCAGCCTGTCGAAGATCATCTCCGCAGTCGCTCCGGTAAAGCCTGTTCCCACCCGGCCGACGTGCCGAAGCTTGCCATTCTCATAGACGCCGAGCGCCAGAGAGCCGATAGCCTGGTCGGATGAGGACGAGAGGGTATAGCCACCGATGACGAATTCCTGGCCGCTGCTGCACTTGGACTTGATCCACTGCCCCTTGCGCCCGGAGACGTAGGGAGACTCGGCGACCTTGGAAATAACGCCTTCCAGCCCAAGCGAGCAGGCATGCTGGAGAACCTTTTCTCCGTCCTCCTGAAAATGCGCGCTGTAGCGCAGCACAGGGTCGTTCGAGGGCAGCAGTTTTTCCAGCAACGCTTTGCGATCCACAAGTGCAGCGCCCTGCAGGTCCCGGCCATCCAGATAGAGAAGGTCGAAGACATAGTAGCGGAAACGATCCTGCCGACCCTCGCTGAGATCGGCCTGAAGTGCGGAGAAGTCGGAAACGCCGCTTTCCTTTTCGACGACCAGTTCGCCGTCGATGATGGCAGTTTCCACCGGCAGTGCCGCAAGCGATTGGCGGATGGCCTCTCCGAATTTCTCCGTCCAGTCAAGACCGCTGCGGGTCAGCAGAACGACCTCTCCCTTCTCGATCCTCGCCTGGAGGCGATAGCCGTCAAACTTGATTTCATGCAGCCAGCGCGATCCCTCCGGCGCATTGTTCTTCAATGTCGCCAAAGCGGGTTTGATGAAAGACGGCATTGCCACCTTGTGGCTTCCCTTTGGAAAATCATGCACCTGCTTGCCGGTCGTCTTCGCACTTTTAGCTTTGGACGAGACGTCTCTCGAGTTCCAGGTGTCCTTTGGGTGCTCTGCCACCTGCTCGATGCTTCGCCCCGTCTTGACGGAGTTGGTCGCCTCTTCGATCAGGTCGATTGTTTCGCTGGCTTCCTCGTCATGGGCCTTGATCAGCAGCCAGTTTTCGCGCTTCTCCTCAGGCTTGCCTTTCATCCGCACCAGATGCCAGCGGCCTTTCAGCTTTTCGCCGTCGAGTTCGAATTCCATATGGCCCTTGCGGTAGGCCTTCTTCGGGTCGCCGATGGGGGACCATGTGCCACGATCCCAAACGATGACCGTGCCGCCACCATATTGGCCCTTGGGAATGATACCCTCGAAATCGGCATAGCTCAGCGGGTGATCCTCGACGTGGACCGCAAGCCGCTTTTCATTCGGATCGAGGCTCGGGCCTTTGGTCACGGCCCAGCTTTTCATCACGCCGTCCATTTCCAGGCGGAAATCATAGTGTAGCCGCCTTGCATCATGTTTCTGCACCACGAAACTGTTGCCGGCCGTCGCCGCCGCTTCGCCTTTCGGCTCCGGCGTCTTATCGAACTTGCGCTTCTGGTTATAGGTTTGAAGGCCCATGGATCAACTTGCCTTCTTGCGTTTGGTGGTGCCGGACGACTTGGGCTTGGCCGCCTTCTTGTCGGAGACACCGGCGCTCTGGCGCAAGGCTTCCTTCAGGTCGATGACGTTGTCGCGCTTCTCGGGCTCGCGCTTCTTGATCGTCTTGCCTTCGATCTTCGCCTGCACCAGTTCCGTCAAAGCATCATTATAGCGGTCGCTGTATTGCGACGGATCGAATTTGCCGGCTCGCTTCTTGATGATGTGGCCTGCGAGTTCCAGCATCTCGTCATCGAACTCGATGTCGGGGATTGATTTGAAGGCGGCGGTCTGCGAGCGCACCTCGTAATCATAGTTCAAGGTCGTGGCGATCACGGCGTCCCCGTCGAGCCGGATCAACAGCATTCGGTTGCGGCGAAAGAGGATTGCTTCTGCAAGAGCCGCGACCTGACGCTCCCGCAGTGTCTGCGCCAGGAGTGAAAGCGCTTCGCGGTCCTCGTCGGTCGAAGGCGATAGATAATAGGGTTTGTCGAAATAGAGTTTGTCGATCTCATCGCATTCGAGAAAGTTTTTCACCCGAATGACCTTGTTGCCGTCCGGCATCAACTCAGAAAGCTCGTCGCCCTCAATGACGATGTGGTCGCCATTCTCAAGCTCATAGCCCTTGACCTGCTGATCGCGCTCGACCTTGTCGCCGGTCTCGCTGTCAAGATACTGTCGCTCGACGCGGTTGCCGGTCTTTCGATTGATGATGTTGAAGGAGATTTTTTCCGACGATGAGATCGCGGTGTAGAGTCCGACATCGCACTGAAAATCAGCGAATTTGATAGTGCCTCTCCACACGGCCCTTGGCGCCATCGCCAGCCTCCTTTTACGCTCTAACTTTTACTGGAACGCTCGCGGTCGATTATCCGCTCGACGGCCACGACATCCTCCTGCGAAAACACCGGAACGGGGTCGGACGCCATGGCCTCCATCACATCCGGCGAAAGCCCACCGTGCCGCGCGACCCACTCCATGGCCTCACGCGTCTCCCGTTCCGCTTTCAATTGCGCGTAAAGCGCCACAATCAGCCTATCGCGAATGTCGGGCTGTTGATCCTGTCGAGGTGTGGTTTTCGCAGTATGTGCCATCATTCTTAAATTCGAGACAGGCACGAAAGTTCCAGCGCGGAGACACGGTGGCATTCTGGTCGCACTGGATGGCCGGAAGTGGCAAAGATAAGGGGCTCTCGCCTTAGGCTGCTGCCACGGGAAATTCCTCCTCGAAGGAGGGCAGTTCTTTCTCCACGCCACCGCCATTGCGCTTTGCCCGGTAGGAGGCAGCGTCCGCCAGGCGTATCATGGTGCTGAACTCCGCATCCTTGGCCGCTTCAGCCGTATATCCGAGGCTCACGCCCACGCGAACCGTTTCATTTGAGAGGTTAAAAGGCGTTGTCAACGACCGCACGATGTCATGGGCCATACGCTCGACATCTGCTGCGTTGCGGACCTCAGTCTGAACGACCACGAACTCATCGCCGCCAACACGTGCGGCGATGTCTTGGGGCTCAAGAAGGTCCCGAAGCCGGGCGCCGACACCAATCAGCAGGTCATCGCCCGCGGCATGCCCGAGGCGATCGTTGATGGCCTTGAAGCCATCCAAATCAAGGCAATGAACGGCAATCATCGTGCCCGTCGTGCGCAAAATACCGCTAAAGCCTTCGCGAAGTGCAATGCGATTGGCAAGGCCGGTCAAAGGGTCGGCACGCGCAAGGCGCTCCATCTCAAGTCGCAGCAGGATCTGCTGTGACGCCGTTCGATACACATGCGACACGCTCTGCATCGCCGCGAGCAGGAAGACAGCGAACATCGTGGCCAGCAACCAGTGCGCCGCGTCGCCCGCGAAGGCGGCCGAAATCGTGGTTGGCACGGCCGCGATAGTAAGTGCGGTCACTGATATGAGAGGTCGAACCGACATGCGGCTGGCAACGCCGGCCGCATAACCGAACAGCAGCGCTGTTGCCAGCACATGCAGGGAGAAATCGGAGGACCGGAAGATCAGTGCGGAGATCGCGCCGACCGAGGCGGCGACGAGAAATGTGAGAAGAGCATGCGCAAGCTCCCAGTCTTTTGGCGTCAAAGAGGTGGGGTGCCCGGTCTTTGTCCAGCGTCGGTGGCGCAGCATCACGCAGATCTTACTGAAGGACGCCAAGCCACCGCACACCATGGCGACAAAAATCCAGGTGTCATGCAAGGTTGTCGCGGCGAAGTAGCCAATGGCGACGATGGTAAAACCCATGACGGTCATCGGTGCAACCGTGTAGGCCAGTTGGGCAACAAGTGCCTTATAGAGGTCGTCCGGTTCTCTTATTCGCATCGATCAGCCCTTGCCACGGGGTAGCGGTTATTGAGCGCTATAATCTATGCGGAAAATTTAAACGACTCTCTAATCGAGGCCTCAACGGTTGTCAGCGGTCCTCAGCGCTGTCGCGTCTTGAAGGTTACCCTCTAAAGTCGCCTTCATTCGTGTCGCGCTCGTCGTAATTCACGTCCCAATCCTTTTCGGGCTTTTTCTTGCCCGGCGGCAGTTTGTTGACAGTCGCGTCTTCGGAACCGGTGATGACGGTGGGTTTGGCGCTTGCGACGCCATTATTGTCGGACGTCTTTTTGCCCGGCGCAAATTGCGGCTTTGCGTCGGCATGGATCTTGTCGATGTCTTTTTCAGAGCTCATGGGAACCTCCATTGGTTCATGAGCTAACCTCGAAGCAGGAGGTGTGTTCCGTCAGCAGACATTCTGGAGCACCTGATAGCGTCTCTACGTGATCGCGACACCAGCGGGATGAACGGAGCAGGCGCAGTTTCTCGCCTGCTCTCAAGGGCGATCAGTCAATCGTCATCAGCGCGTGGCCAGCCTGAATGTAGTCGCCTTCCTTGACGAGAAGACGGATCGTACCGGCCTTGGTGGCGAGGATCTGGGTTTCCATCTTCATGGCTTCCATGACGGCAACCAGATCGCCTTCGGAAACGGTCTGGCCGTCTTCCACCTTGAAGGATTGCAGCGTTCCCGACACTGGTGCGGCAATCTCGCCGTCGTTTTTGGTGGCTGTGCCACTTGCCGAAGCCGGTGCTCCGCTACCGACGCTGCCGAGGGCAGAGAGCAGAAGCGTGGGCAGGCCGACCGAAACGCGCTTGCCGTCGATTTCCAGATAGGTGCGGTGGATGGAAGGGTCATCTGCCTGGGCAGGGCGCTCCATCGCGTCGGGCATTGCGGCGAAATCGGTCTCGATCCAGCGGGTGTGAACCTTGAAACCGTCTTCGCCGGTGAAGTCTTCCGCCTCAAGGGCTGCGCGATGGAAGGGCAGGACGGTTGCCACGCCTTCGATACGGAATTCCTTCAGCGCGCGGCGGGCCCGTTGCAGTACCTGCCGGCGATCCTCGCCGGTGACAATCAGCTTTGCCATGAGAGAGTCGAACACGCCGGGCACGCTCGAACCACTGACGACACCGCTATCGAGACGAACGCCGGGACCCGACGGCGGATCGAAAACTGTGATCGTTCCTGGCGTTGGCAGAAAGCCGCGGCCTGGATCTTCGGCATTGATACGGAATTCCATCGAATGACCGCGAGGCTCCGGCGTTTCCAAAACGCGAAGCGTCTTGCCTTCGGCAATGCGGAACTGTTCGATCACCAGATCGATGCCAGTCGTTTCCTCGGTGACGGGGTGTTCGACCTGCAGGCGGGTATTAACCTCCAGGAACGAAATCGTGCCATCGACGCCGAGCAGAAACTCCACCGTGCCGGCACCGCTATAGCCCGCGGCGGCACAGATAGCCTTGGCGGAAGCGTGGATTTTTTGCCGTTGCTCGTCCGAGAGGAAGGGGGCAGGGGCTTCTTCGATCAGCTTCTGATTACGGCGCTGCAGCGAGCAGTCGCGGGTGCCGAGCACCAGCACGTTGCCATGCTTGTCTGCCAGAACCTGCGCCTCGATATGGCGCGGCCGGTCGAGAAAGCGCTCGAGGAAACATTCGCCGCGACCGAAAGCGGCGGTCGCTTCTCTGACGGCGGACTCGTAGAGATCGGCGATCTCTTCCATTTTCCAGGCTACCTTCAAGCCGCGTCCGCCGCCGCCATGGGCAGCCTTGATGGCAACAGGCAGGCCGTGTTCTTCGGCAAAGGCGATGACTTCTGCCGCGGTTTCTACCGGACCGTCGCTACCAGCAACGAGCGGTGCGCCGACGCCGGTCGCAATACGGCGTGCCTCCACCTTGTCGCCCAGCGCTTCGATGACCTGCGGATCGGGACCGATCCAGGTCAGGCCGGCATCGAGCACGGCTTGCGCGAACTCGGCGCGTTCAGACAGAAAGCCGTAGCCGGGGTGAATAGCATCCGCACCCGAACGCTTTGCGATGGCAATCAGCTTGGGGATGTCGAGATAGGTTTCTGCAGGACGCACGCCCTCCAGCGCATAGGCTTCGTCCGCCATGCGAACGAAGACCGCATCCTGATCAGGGTCAGCATAGACGGCGACTGATTGGAGCCCGTAATCCCGGCAGGCGCGGATAATCCGGACAGCGATTTCGCCGCGATTGGCAATCAGGACTTTCTTCATCGCTCTTCTCCTCGGATTTAAGTGTTCTTGGCCGTAATGTCGGCGAAAGGCCCGATCGGGCGAAACTGGATTTTGGCGTTGACGGGGATCTGACCCGCAAGATCGAGATGGTACTCCGCCACCGCTCCGATCACGGGGTAACCGCCCGTCAGCGGATGGTCTGCAAGGAAGAGCACAGGCTGGCCGCTATGGGGGATCTGGATGGCGCCCGTTGCAGTTCCCTCGCTCGGCAGTTCTGCGCTGTCGCGCCGTTCCACCGGCACCTCGCCCGCAAGGCGGATGCCCACGCGGTTGGACTGATGCGTGACCTGCCAAAGCTGGCTCGTCAGCGTCTCGACGCCCTTTTGGGTGAACCAGTCGGCGCGCGGTCCAAGGACAACGTCGAGTGTGACGACCTCACCCATAGCCGGTGGCTCGAAGGCGGGGACCTCATCGATCGCGACGCTCGAAAACTCCTTCGCTTCGGTCTTGAGCGGCAGGATCGTACCTGCCGTGACCGGTTCTGGACCGACGACGGCCAGCGTATCGGTGGCGAAGCTGCCGAGCACAGGCTCGACATCGAAGCCACCGCGCACGGCGAGATAACAGCGCATGCCTTTTGGCGGCTGGCCGAGCGTGACGGTGTCGCCCGCCTCAAGCGGGATGGGCGCGTAAGTCTTTGCGGTGAAACGCCCCTCTGCCGTTTCGATGGTGACGGGACAGGGCGCGCCGGTGAGACCGATAACGGTGCGGCTCGCAGCGCGGAAGGAAAAGCCGCCGAGCGTCAGTTCCAGGCAGGGCGTGTTGTGCGGATTCCCCACGATGCGGTTTGCCGCGTTGAATGCGCCACGATCAAGCGCGCCGGACGCAGAGACGCCCTGTCCGGTCTGTCCGAAGCGACCGAGATCCTGAAAGAGAGCGGGCATGGGAGCCGCCAGCACTTCGAAATGCGGCCCTTGGCGCGACGACTCCTTGCGCGGCTTTGCCTCCGAGACTGGCAGGCTGATCTTTCCTGACGCCTTGTCCATGTCGAGGAAGCGAACGCGGTAGCCCGGCTGGAAGAGAGCGCCGGGCTCGCGGTCGATGTCCCACATCTTAAAGGGTGTAGTACCAATGATCTGCCAGCCGCCGGGGCTGTTTTGCGGATAGACGCCGCTAAAGGCTCCCGCCAGCGCTACAGAGCCGGCCGGGATGCGGGTGCGGGGGCTCTGTCGCCGGGGAACATGGAGTGCGGGATCGCCGCCCACCAGATAGCCGAAGCCCGGTGCAAAGCCGCAAAACGCAACGGTAAATTCGCTCTCGGTATGACGACGAATCACCTCGTCGACGCTAAGCCCTGTCAGCGTCGCGACGTCCCCAAGGTCTTCCCCATTATAATGGACCGGGATTTCGACCAGCTTGTCGGACGGCGGGATCTTCGCCGTCAGGTCGCGACGGGAAAGCTCTGCGGCAAGCGCCTGCCCGTCGATCTTTTCTGGTCGAAAGCGGATCATCAGGGTGCGTGCGGCCGGTACGGTTTCCTCGATGCCCTCGACAGGATCGTTTTCGAGCGAGGCGAAAACCGCCAGCGTTTCGTCCAGATCGGCAAGTTCGACAAGGATCGTCGTGAGACTGACGGGGAGAAAGCGCATCATGTCCTCACGCGTGATAGGCAGAATCGGGAATGTCGGTGATGAACATATGGCCCGGTGCATGGGTGATAGCAAATGGCACGCCAGACGCCATGACCGCCGCCTGCGGAGTCACACCGCACGCCCAGAAGACCGGGACTTCGCCGGGCTCGATGCGCACGGCATCGCCGAAATCCGGCTTGGCGAGATCAGCGATGCCGAGTTCCTCCGGCATGCCGATATGCACCGGTGCGCCGTGAACCGCCGGAAACCGGCCGGAAATCGTCGCTGCATCCGCAACCCGCGATGCCGGGATCGGACGCATGGACACGACCATGTTGCCCTTCAAACGGCCTGCCGGGCGGCAAGGACGGTTGGTCAGATACATGGGAACATTGCTCTTGTCCGTCATGTGACGGATTTCGATGCCCGCTTCCACCATCGGCGTTTCAAAGGTGAAGCTGCAGCCGATCAGAAAGGCCACCATATCGTCGCGCTCAGCCCAGGCTGATGTCGCATCATGCGTTTCCTCAGCAAGCTTGCCATCACGCCAGATGCGGTAGAGCGGCAGATCGGTTCGTAGATCGGCACCCGGCGCAAGCAGCGTGGTGGGTGAGCCGGGATCGGAGACGTCAAGCACCGGGCAGGGCTTTGGGTTGCGCTGCGCATAGAGAAGGAAGTCGAACGCCCAGTCGCGCGGCAGCACGATCATATTGGCCTGGGTGAAGCCCGGCGCGATACCGGAGGTCGGCTGCACGAGACCGGCGCGGTAGCTGGCGCGTGCTTTTTGTGCAAGCTCGACGTTCTTGGCGGTGTGCGATGTAGGGATCGTCATTGGCCGCTCCTATCGTTCAAGAGGTGAAAGAGCGAACGGCAATACCGTCCGTTTCAAACCGGCGGCGAATTTTGCGTGCAATATCGACCGCGCCTGGGCTGTCGCCATGAACGCAGATGGACTGCGCCTCGATTTTGATGATGCTGCCGTCGATGGCTTCCAGCGTTCCATGGCGGGTTAGTTGCACCATGCGGTCGGCAATTTGACCGGCATCATGCAAAACGGCGCCCTTTTCTCGGCGGGATACAAGTTGCCCATCCGGCGTATAGGCCCGGTCGGCAAAAGCTTCTGCTACGACGGAAAGCCCAGCCTTGCGTGCCAGTTCAAGGATCGGCGCGTTGGCGAGTCCCATCAGCACCAGCGACGGATCGATGGCTTTTATACCGTCAATGACTGCCTGACCTTGTTTGGCGTCATGGGCGATGCGGTTATAGAGCGCGCCATGTGGCTTGACGTAGCGCACCGTGGTGCCGGCTGCTGCGGCAATGCCCTTCAGTGCGCCGATCTGGTAGATGACGTCGGCAATCAGATCCTCCGGCGTCACATCTATATCCCGCCGACCAAAGCCGACACGGTCCGGATAGGAAACGTGAGCGCCGATCGTAACGCCATTCGCGGCGGCTGCCTTCACCGTCTTGTAGATGCCTGTCGGGTCTCCGGCGTGAAAACCACACGCAATGTTGGCGCTGGAGACGATGGAAAGCATGGCCTCGTCGTCGCCCATGCTCCATGCACCGTAACTTTCGCCGAGATCGCTGTTGAGGTCTATATGCGCCATAGTGATGTTCTCCTAACCCGTTGGTGCTCGTGGCCAGGCGGAGGCGGCCACGATGTTTTTCGTTCGTCGGCCGTTAGAGGCCGAGCAGGCCGAAGATGGTCCCTGCGGACTTGTAGCCCATGTACCATGTCAATGCGCAGGTCAGAACGCCAAGCCCAAGCAGGATGCGGGAATAGCGATGACCGCCCATCAAATCTTCGCGCTTCCACGCAGCAAATAGGAAGATGCTGAGACCGATCGGCAGGATGAGACCATTCAAGCCACCGACGAAGACCAGCATGGCTGCTGGCGGTGTGGTGATCAGCAGGTAGGAGACGAGCGACACCGTGATGAAGATCACAGTTGCGATGTTACGGGCGTGCTCGCTCATGTCCTGCTTGAATACGGGCAGGAAAGACACCGACGTATAGGCGGCGCCGATGACGCTGGTGATGGCGGCTGCCCAGAAGATGATACCGAAGAGACGGAAGCCGAGATCGCCTGCCGCAGAGCGGAACGCCTGTCCAGCTGGATTGGCGGCCTGGCTGGAGGTATCGATGATCACGCCGCTGGCGACGACGCCGAGAATCGCGAGGAACAGCACGTAGCGCATGATGCCTGTGACGGCGATGCCGGTGAGTGCTGCGCGGTTGACGGCAGGCAGATTTTCGATGCCGACCATCCCGCGATCCAACAGACGATGCGCGCCGGAATAGGTGATGTAGCCGCCAACAGTGCCACCGACGATGGTGGTGATGGTGGCGAAATTGATCGTGTCCGGCAGGAAGGTTTGGCGGAACGCATCGCCGACAGGCGGCGCGGAAACAAAGGCCACATAGAGCGTCAGCACGATCATCAAGATGCCCGCGAATATGATGAAGCGGTCGACTGCCAGACCAGCGCGCTTGGACAGGAAGATGGCGATGGCAAAGACCGCGCTGATGGCGCCGCCGATCTTCGGATCAAGGCCGAACATGGCGTTCAGGCCAAGGCCGGTGCCGCCAATGTTGCCAATATTGAAGAAAAGGCCGCCGATGATGACGAGGATTGCAAGAAGATAGCCGGAGCCGGGAATGGCGGCATTGGCAATGTCCGAGGCGCGCATACGCGTCAGCGTTACGATGCGCCAGATGTTGAGCTGAACGACGAAGTCGATGAGGATGGAAGCGAGAATGCCGAAGGCGAAGGCGGCGCCCAGCTGAGTGGTGAATGTCGCCGTTTGCGTTATGAAGCCTGGGCCGATGGCGGATGTCGCCATCAGGAAGATGGCCGATAGCAGTGCAAGGCGTGTGGACTTTGGCTTGGACGCAGCCGCGTTCGTGCGGCCGGGCGTTTGCTCGGTCTGCTGCATGAGAGTTTTCCTGTTCTTATCGTCACCCGCCCCTCGCGGATGCTTATGAGGTCATCATGGATGGTTTGTTTGTGATGTCAATATTGTTCAACAATTTTTTTGTTTTGTTCATTCATGCTTATATTCTTGGCGTCGAAAACAGCCTTCGGAGGGGACTTTGCCCTCCCGGCAGAGGCGCGGTTAAAGCCGTTGAAACTATTGCTTGATTCCGCCAGTCTTTTGTTATCTGAAGACGCCGCAAGAAGAAGCGAGGAAGCCTGTGACAGACACACGTGAAAGCATGCCGCTGTCCGACTGGATCGCCAAGCGCATCCGCCTCATGCTGATTTCGGGCGAACTGAGACCCGGCCAGCGCATATCCGAAGCGGCCTTCAGCGAGCATCTGGAAGTGTCCCGCAACTCCCTGCGTGAGGCCTTCCGCATCATGACGAAGGAAGGACTGCTTCGACACGAAACCAATCGTGGCGTCTTCGTCCAAACCCCGACCATGGCCTCGATCATGGATATTTACCGGGTACGGCGCATGCTCGAATGTGGAGCGTTGCGTAAGGCGTGGCGCCTGCATGAATCGGTCAAGGTCATGCGTCAGGCCGTCGAGGAAGCGAAGAAAAAGCGGGAGCAGGAGCTGTGGGTCGATGTCGGAAGCGCCAATATGGCCTTCCACTCGGCCGTCGTCGCACTTGCCGATAGCGAGCGACTGAGTGAGCTTTATGAAAGGGTGTCGGCCGAGCTTCGCCTTGGCTTTGCCCTTATCGAGGACCCGCGTCTGCTCCATTCACCCTTCGTCGACATGAATGACGAGATTGTCTCTTTGTGTGAAGAGGACAGGTTCGCAGAGGCAAGCGAGAAGATGGAAGACTATCTGCTGATCTCTGAGAATGGTCTTCTGAAAGCGTTCGGAAAGCTGTCGGGCAAGGCGCGATAAAGCATACGGCCTTCCTGCAGTTGGCTTCTGCTCGTCTGCTTATCTAAGCTTTAAAACCGTCCGGAGAAAAAAAAAGGGGACCGCGCAGCACGCGATCCCCTTTTTTGTCATAGTCGATCGTCGATCAGAACTGACGACGGAAGCCTGCTGTGATGGCGTGGCTCTTGAAATCCGTGCTGGAGACGGTGCCGTCTGTAGCAGTGAAGTCGAAGTTGTCGGCGCCTGTGTAACGATAGCCGATATCGAAGGTGGTGTTGGCAAACAGCGCGTTGTCACGCAGGAAGGAAATGGTGTTCAGCTCGATGCCGACGCCTGCATCCAGATGGTATGCGAATGCGGTGTCGCTGTCGTTCATGATCACGCCGGCACCAGCCGTGCCCTGGCGACGAAGCTTGAGGTTCATCGCGCCGATACCGCCACCGAAGTATGGCGTGAAGGCCGTTCCCGTCGGAACGTCGATGTAACCGTTGACATAGCCCTGGAAGTTGCGAGCCGAGCCGAAGGAACCAGCAGCGTCCACGCCGTTTACCGTATGCGTATCGACATCCGAGCGGCCGTAACCGACTTCGAGCTCGAGGCGTGGGGAAACGAAGTCGTAGGAGCCGAAGCTGTAACCGACGCGGAATCCGCTGTAGTACCCGACATCGTAATCGGTGTTGACGCCAGCGCCGATAGTCGAGAAGTTCGTATCGTCAAGGAATGTCAGGCTGTTCAGGCTACCGATGTAGAAGCCGCCTGGATCGGCAACAACTGCCGGTTCGGTCTGAACGGCAAGGTCAGCCGCGTAGGCGGCGGTGGAAGCAAGCGCTGTCATGAGTGCAGCAAGCTTGAAGACGTTTCGCATTAGAAAACCTTTCTGAATCGGCCCCCGCCGGTGTCCAGAGACTGCTTGCAACCTCCTCCAATGTCCACGCCGCAGCTTTGATTTAGCACTTGATCGCGAGCTGAAACCGTCATCCCGTTGCAACATGGCAACGAATGGATGAGGTGACGTAAGGGAAGGACATTGACCAACTGCGGGCGACATAATGTGGTTGTTTTTTCATTAGATGGCCCCTTCCGACGATTGCGCGGTAACAATCAGGACACCCTTGGGAGACGCAGATGGAAGAGATCAGAACGGACCGCTTGGTGCTAAGAAACTTTCAGGCCGCAGACGCGCAGGACCTTTTTTCCTATCTGCGCGATCCGCGACCGAGTTGCTTTTTCTCCCAGCGACTTCAAAATCTGGACGAAGCCGAGGCAGAGGCGATCAAGCGTGGCGGCTCCGATGAGCATATTGCCGTTTACTCAAGCGAGCACCGCAGAATGATCGGCGATCTTTTCGCCACCGCCGATGAGGAAGGCGATACACTGTCCGTCGGTTGGAATTTCAACAGCGACTATGCAGGCCGTGGCTATGCTTATGAGGCGGCGCGCGCCATGTTCCGCTGGCTCTTCGATGAAAGGCAGATACGCCGCCTCTACGCCTATGTTGAGGACAACAACCTGGCCTCTCAGCGGCTGTGCGAGAAGCTTGGAATGCGCCGCGAAGGGCTTTTTCTTGAGTTCATCTCTTTCACCAAGGATGAGGCCGGGCACCCGCTTTACGAGAACACGATGCAATATGCACTTTTGCGCCGGGAGTGGCAGCACCAGATGCGAGGCTCCGTTGACAAAGAAGCTTGAATAGGACCAAAGTCGCGCCGATCATTGTGTTTTCGGGGAGAGACCGATGTCCTTTCGCGTCGTTTCGCACGTTTTTGCCCTTGTTCTTGCAGTATTTTCCGTCTCGCCGCTTCTGGCTGAGGATGCGACGCGCAAGGTGGTAACAACCGCAAATGGCGACTATTTCGGTTTCGATCTGCGCACGGAACAGGATGTGTCTCTCGATCAGTGCAAGACCATCTGCATCGATGACAAGGGCTGCAAGGCCTTCACCTACAATCCCAAGGTGAAGTGGTGCTTCCTGAAATCGGACTATAATCAGCTCAATGCGTTTCCCGGCGCCGTTGCCGGAAAGATTGTGGAGGCGGCAAGCGAGCCTGATCTCGGCGCGCCACAGCGTCTCTCCTTCGTCGAGGACAGCCTCTACCAGCAGGCCCGCAAGCTGAAGGCGGATTTGCCTGAGGCGGATGATACGCAAGGCCTTGAAGCGTTGCTATCGCAAGCACGCCAACAGGCGGTGCTTGATATCCCCCAGGCGGTGGAAATCTACAAGTCGGCACTATCGCTTAATCCTGAGAATGGCGCCTTGTGGGCGGAACTCTCGTCCGTCGAGGCGAAAGTCGAGAACAACTACCAGATCCTCGGCGAGGCACCGGCCGCAGCGCTCAACGGCTACCAGCTTAGCCGGACACAGAGCGCCCGCCTGGCTGCGCTGAACCGGTTGGCCCAAGCCTTCGAGAAAGGCCAGAGTTACCGCGCGGCGCTGAACGCCTACAAGGCCAGCCTTGCCCTTTCGGATGTTGCCAAGACGCGGGCGGCCTATAACGACCTTCGCACCCGTCAGGGCTTCCGCGTCATCAACAACACGGTCGACACCGACAGCGTGACACCGCGCGCCTGCATCCAGTTTTCCGAACCGCTGGTGAAGAATGCCGACTACTTGTCCTTCGTGACGCTGGACGGCGCTGCTCCGAAAGCGCTCGAAGCCAAGGGTAGCGAAATCTGCGTCGAAGGTCTGACGCATGGGCAGAGATACAAGATTGCCCTTCGCGCCGGTCTGCCATCTTCGGTGGAAGAGCCGCTGGAAAAGCAGGTCGATCTCGACATTTACATCCGCGACCGCTCCGGCTCGGTTCGCTTTACTGGCGACAACTTTGTGCTTCCCGGAACCGCACGCCGCGGCATTCCGCTCGTGTCGGTCAATATCGATCATGCCGATCTGAAGCTCTACCGCGTGGGGGATCGCAATATTACCGCGCTCTTGGCCAATTCTCAGTTCCTGACCCAGATGGACGGTTATGGTGCGGAGAAGATCGAGAACGAGCTGGGCGAACTCGTCTGGCAGGGCGGCATCGACATTCAGACGGAGCTGAACAAGGACGTCGTCACCAGCTTTCCGGTGGACGAAGCACTGCCGGACCGCAAGCCTGGCATCTATGTCATGACCGCCGTGCCGCCAGGCACCGCAGCGGAGAATTGGGACGCGCGCGCCACCCAATGGTTCCTCGTTTCCGATACCGGCATCACCACCTATGCCGGCACCGACGGGCTGAATGTCTTCGTGCGGGCGCTGAGCACTGCCGAACCGCTGAAGGGCGTTTCGCTCCAGCTTCTCGCCAAGAACAACGAGGTGCTGGGTTCCGCCACCACCGATGCGGAGGGACGCGCGACGTTTTCCGCCGGTCTGATGCGCGGCTCCGCCGGCCAGGCACCTGCCATCATCACGGCGCGCAATGGCGAGAAGGATTACGTCTTCCTCGACATGACACGGGCGGGCTTCGATCTTTCCGATCGCGGCGTGACCGGTCGCGCGGCACCCGGCGCCATCGACGTGTTCAGCTGGACCGAACGCGGCATTTACCGCGCGGGGGAGACGGTGCATGCCGCGGCACTCTCGCGCGACATCGAAGGCAATGCGATCGAGAACCTGCCGCTGACCTTCATCTTCTCGAGGCCTGACGGCGTCGAGGACCGCCGCTTCGTCAGCGACGGCAAGGCGCTGGGGGGTCACGCGGTCGATCTGCCGCTGCAGGAAACCGCCATGCGCGGCACCTGGACGATGCGCATCTATACCGATCCGAAGGCAAGCGCGATCAGCGAACAATCCTTCCTGGTGGATGATTTCGTGCCGGATCGCACGGAGTTCGACCTCTCCAGCGCGGCAAAAGAGATCGATCCGGCAGGCGAGACGACAATTGATGTCGATGGTCGCTATCTCTACGGCGCGCCGGCAGCGGGGCTTGAGCTTGAGGGCGAGGTTGCCCTGAAGCCGTCGCGCACCAACCCGGCCTTCGAAGGATATCTCTTCGGCCTAGCGGATGAGGAGACCGAAGAAGAAAGCCGTACCACGCTCGATAATCTTCCCGTCCTGGATGAAAACGGCAAGGCAAGCTTCCCGGTGGAGCTTGGCGATCTTCCCTCCACCACGCAGTTTCTTTCGGCCAGCATAACGGTGCGCATGCGTGAGGCAGGTGGCCGTGCGGTGGAGCGCTCGCTGACATTGCCGGTGAAGTCCGACAGCAACATGATCGGCATAAAGCCGCAATTCTCCGGCGATCTGGCGGAAAACTCCATCGGGCGTTTCCATGTGATTGGGCTTGCGCCAAACGGCAGCAGGCAGGCGATGAATGGGCTTACCTGGAAGCTCATCAAGGTGGAGCGCAATTATCAGTGGTACAGGCAGGGTAATTCCTGGCGCTACGAGCCGGTGGTCCATACCAAGCAGGTGGAGACCGGCACGCTTTCGGTCACACCGGATGGAGCAGACATCTCCGTGCCGGTGAACTGGGGCCGTTACCGGCTGGAGGTGGAAGCGCCGCAGAATGACGGCGCTGTCTCCAGCGTGGAATTCGATGCCGGCTGGTTCGTCAGTGCAAGCTCGACCGAAACGCCGGATGCGCTCGAAATTGCGCTCGACAAGCAAAGCTACAAGGTGGGCGAGACCGCGAAGCTTCAGGTCACATCCCGTTATGCCGGCCAGTTGATGGTTGTCTCCGGTTCCGAAAAGCTGATCTCAGTGCACAATGTCGAGATCGGCGACAAGGGCGGCGAAGTCGAAATCCCGGTGACGGAAGATTGGGGCGCTGGCTCCTATGTAACCGCAACCCTGTTCCGTCCCGGCGACGCGCAGGAAAGCCGTATGCCGATGCGCGCCATCGGCGTGAAGTGGCTGGCGGTCGATCCGGGCGAGCGCAAGCTTGGCATCGCGCTCGATCTTCCCAAGCAGACATTGCCGAGACAGGCGCTGCAGATTCCCGTGCATGTCTCCGGTGCGGGTGCGGGCGACAAGGCCTATGTGACGATTGCGGCGGTCGATGTCGGTATTCTGAACCTTACCCGTTACGAGCCGCCGAAGCCGGACGAATGGTATTTCGGCCAGCGCAGGCTCGGCCTCGAAATTCGCGATCTCTATGGCCGCCTCATCGATGGTTCGCTGGGCGCTACGGGGCGTCTGAGGACCGGCGGCGATGGCGGGCAGGTTGCGCTTCAGGGCAGCCCGCCGAAGGAGAAGCTCGTCGCGTTTTTTGCAGGCCCCGTAGAGCTTGATGCACAAGGCAAGGCGACGGTCAGCTTCGATATCCCGCAGTTCAATGGGACTGCACGGGTCATGGCCGTTGCCTGGACAAAGACCGGCGTTGGCCACGCGGTCTCGGATGTCGTCATTCGCGATCCGGTGGTGGTGACGGCAAGCGCGCCGAAGTTCCTGAGCCCAAGTGACGAGTCGCAACTGCGCCTCGACGTCGCCAATACCGATGGTGAGGCTGGCGATTACAAGATCGATGTCACCAGCAACATGGCCGTGACTGTGGATCAGGGTGAGTTTTCTCAAACGACGAGACTGGAAAAGGGCGGCAAGACGTCCCTGACCGTGCCCTTGACGGGCGAGTTTCCCGGCGAAGGGCAGATTGCGATCAAGGTCAGCAACACAAGCGGCATTTCGCTGGAGCAGGCGCTGACCATTCCGGTGCGGCCCTCGGTGCTTCCGGTGACGACACGCCGCAACATCAAGATTGCGCCCAACAGCAGTCTCATGGTGGACGGTAATCTCCTGGCCGACAGCATGCTGGTTGGCTCATCGGTCTCGGTCAACGTCACTCGCTCTCCGGCGTTCGACGTCCCCGCCTTGATGATGATGCTGGACAAATATCCCTATGGCTGCGCCGAACAGACGACGAGCCGGGCTCTACCTCTGCTCTATGCATCCGAACTGATGAAGGACAGCGGCGGCAAGGACGATCCGGAATTGCGCAAGCGGGTGCAGGACGCGATCTACCGGGTGCTCTCCTTCCAGTCGAGCGCCGGCGGCTTCGGTCTCTGGTCTCCCGGCGAAGGGGATTTGTGGCTCGACGCTTATATTTCCGATTTCCTGACGCGGGCACGTGAGCAGTCCTACGATGTGCCGGAAGCGGCGATGGTGCAGGCACTCACCAATCTGCAAAACGGTCTTGCCTATGACAGCAACGTCAAGGACCGCGGCAACGAGATCGCCTATTCACTCTATGTGCTGGCGCGCAATCGCAAGGCTGCGATCAACGACCTGCGCTACTATTCCGATACGGCCTTGAACGAGTTTCCGACGCCGCTCGCCAAGGCACAGGTCGCGGCAGCGCTCTCGCTTTATGGCGATGCTGCGCGCGCCAAGTCCGCGTTCGGGGCATCCTTGAGCATGGCATCATCGAGCACGAACGTCGCGCTGGCGCGTGCCGATTACGGTTCGGCTCTTCGTGACGGCGCTGCGTCCCTGGCACTGGCGGCGGAAAGCCGTCCGGTCCCGGCGGTTGTGTCCCAGCTTGCGGGTGTCGTGTCCAAGGACTTCGAGTCCAAGAGCTACACCAGCACGCAGGAGCAGGCCTGGATGGTTCTCGCGGCGCGCGCCTTGAAAGGCGAGGACAAGGATATTCGCCTGGATGTGAACGGCACCCTGCAGCAGGGCGGCTTTAGCCAGCGTATGAGCGGTGATGAGTTGCTTCAAGCGCCGCTGAATGTCACCAACGCTTCGGCAGACCCGGTCACGGCGGTCGTGACCACCGTCGCGCCTCCGTCCAAGCCGCTTCCGGCAGGCGGTGAGGGCTTCACCATCGAGAAGACCTATTATTCGATGGATGGCGAAGAGGTGAATGTCAGCGAGGTAGAGCAGAACCAGCGCTACGTCGTGGTGCTGAAGGTCATTCCGCAGAACGACTGGCAGGCGCGCATTCTGGTGACCGATCTTCTGCCGGCCGGTTTCGAAATCGACAATCCGAGCCTCGTCAACAGCGCGGCGCTCACAAACTTCGATTGGCTGCCGGAAACGGAAGCGGCGCATACGGAATTCCGTTACGACCGCTTCGTGGCCGCATTCGATAGAACGGCGGGCGATACCTCTGAAATCACGCTAGCCTATGTGGTTCGGGCCGTGACGCCCGGCACCTATGACAACCCGGCGGCGAGCGTGGAGGACATGTACCGTCCGCAGTTCTCCGCTCGCACGGCAACCAGCAAGATGGAGGTTCGCGCAGCGCAGTAATGAGGGGTTGGCGCAGCTTCTTCTTCGGCTTTGCTCTGGCGGCGTCGCTAACCGGTGCCGCCATCTACGGGCTTGACCGTCTTGATCGCGCCTATCCGCCGCTGCTTAAAAATGCGCGTCTTGTCTCTCAGGAACTGATAGATGCCGATGGTAATCTTCTGCGCGCCTTTGCGACGCCCGATGGGCGCTGGCGCTTGCAGACGACCGCAGCCGAGGTCGATCCACAATTCATCAAGATGCTGATCGCCTATGAAGATCAGCGATTTTACGACCATCATGGCTTGGACATTCAGGCGCTCGGTCGTTCCGCCTGGCAGTTGCTGACCAATGGTCGCATCGTTTCCGGTGCCTCGACCTTGTCGATGCAGGTTGCGCGCCTGATCGAGCCTCGGGCAGACCGCTCCTTCAGCGCCAAGTTTCGCCAGATGCTGCGCGCGGTGCAGATCGAACGCCGGCTGAGCAAGGACCAGATCCTCGAACTCTATCTCAACATCGCCCCCTATGGCGGCAATATCGAGGGCGTGCGTGCAGCAAGCCTCGCATGGTTCGGCAAGGAGCCACGGCGGCTGGATACGGCGGAAGCCGCGCTTCTTGTCTCCCTGCCGCAACTCCCCGAAAAGCGCCGACCAGATCGTTTTCCCGACGCCGCGAAAGAGGCCCGCGAGCGCGTGTTGCAGAGACTGGCCGTGGCACGCATCGTCGGAGAGGGCGAGGCGGAGCGCGCATCTGCCGCCGCTGTTCCCCGGGATCGATTGGCGCTCCCGGCCCTCGCACCCCATCTGGCGCAAGCCGCGCGGACAAAATTTCCGCGCCAGCATGTCATCGGCTCGACCTTGCGGCGTGGCATCCAGAGCGAACTCGAAGCCTTGGCGCGGCATGCCGCAGACAAGATCGGCGACAAGGTTTCGGTGGCCATCGTCATGGCGGACAGCACGACAGGCGACATTCTCGCCGATGTCGGCTCGGCCGATTTCCTTGATAGCTCCCGGAGGGGCTGGGTGGAGATGAGCCGCGCGATCCGCTCGCCCGGCTCGACGCTAAAGCCCTTCATCTATGGACTGGCCTTCGAGAATGGCCTGGTGTCGCAGGAAACCATCATTGAGGATCGACCGGCAGATTTCTCCGGCTATCGACCGCGCAACTTCGATATGCAGTATCAGGGCGATGTCAGTATCCGGCAAGCTTTGCAACTGTCTCTCAACGTGCCTGCGGTGAAGCTTTTGGATGCCGTCAGTCCTGCCGCTTTGATGGTGCGTTTCAGACGCGCCTCGGTCAATCTCGCACTGCCGAAGTCTGAGCCACCGGGTCTTGCCATCGCGCTTGGTGGTGCTGGCGTGTCCCTGGTCGACCTCGTGCAACTCTATGCCAGCCTCGCCAATCAGGGGCAGCCGGTGAAGCTCGGTGATGGCGTGAGAAACAAGCCGGAGATTCTCGACGTCGAACCGATCTTTTCGCGCAGCGCCATCTGGAACATCACGGATACGCTTTCCGGCGTTCTGCCACCGCTTGGCATGAAGCAGCGTGGCATCGCCTATAAGACCGGCACCAGCTATGGCTACCGCGATGCGTGGTCGGTGGGTTTCGACGGCCGCTATGTCATCGGTATCTGGGTCGGCCGGGCCGATAATGGTTCGGTCCCGGGAATTGCCGGCTACGCCACCGCCGCCCCCATTCTCTTCGATGCCTTTGCCAAATCCGGTGTGGCGATCACGCCCTTCGCAGCCACACCAAGCGGCGTGACGCGCTTGAGCTACAGCGATCTGCCAGCCAACCAGCGACGCTTCACCACGACCGCGAGCGGACTTCTCTCAGCGTCGCGACGCGAATCTTCGCCCGTGATCGTGTACCCGCCGGAAGGCGCGCGCGTCGAACTTTCAGACAGCGCTGGCGCTCTCTCGCCGCTAGTTCTCAAACTCCAGGGCGGTCGGGCACCCTTCCGCTGGCTCGCCAACGGCAAGCCCCTGCCGGACCTGACGCGCCGCCGCAGCAACGAGTGGACGCCGGAGGGCCAAGGCTTCTCCACGCTCACCGTCATCGACGCCGATGGAAGGGCGTCAAGCGTACGCATATTCGTGCAATAGAACATCCTCGCTCATGTGAACGATGGCGCGGGCCTTCAGAGCGAAGGTGTTTTTGCCGGAAGAATCCGGTTCTTGACGCTATAGGCAAGCGCCAGCGCCGTCGGGAAGGGCCTGCGCAGGAAAGCGACCTTGCGAACATAATTGTCCACCCGCCACGTTGCCCAGGTGCCAGCCTTGAAGTAGGCGACATCGCCAGCGTAAAGATGATGCACGGAACCATCGGCTGCCGTCACATGCACGTCGCCCTCGATGATGTGAACGGTCTCATCCCACATGAAGAACCAACGGAATGTGCCTGCCGTGCAGTCCCATAGCGCGGTATAGGCAGCACGGTCGCCACTGCGGGAGTGATCCGCCATGCGCGCCTGCGGATCACCCTCGATAATCCACTCCGGATTGATGGGTGCCGCCTTCATCTCCATGCGATCGGAAGCAGCCGAAACCACCGGCCGGGTCCGTCTCCGCCCCATAGCAATCGGCATGAGCGGCACTGTCCGCGACGCCATCGCAATAGCGGTCGCAATCATCATCTTAACAACCATCTTCGGTCCCCACCTTGATCGCTAACATCGTAGCAATGGCGGGTGAGCAAAAGCTTCACAAATTATGTTGAATTGGAAATATCTCTATCCCTGAAGTGACGGAGCAAGACGAGATGCTTCAATCTAGTGCTTATACTTGCTGCGTCCACGCAAGGATTCGTGTAAAATATGCATATATACTGATATAAGCTCATGCCTTGCACTGATTAAATTCAACCAATACTTTTAAAGCATCTGAAAAGCGTTAAGCGGCTGCTGAAAGCCGCTCGCCTGCTATGCGGTAGGAAATCGCTTCCGCCAGATGTAGCCGCCCTACGACGGACCTGTCATCTAGATCGGCGAGCGTTCGCGCCACTTTCAGGATGCGATGATAGCCTCTGGCGGAGAATTTCAGCTTCTCGGCGGCGTCGCGCAAAAGTTGGAGGCCTGCGGCGTCCGGTTCGGCGCATTTTTCGATGAGTGCTGTGGTGCAGCGTGCATTGGTGCGGATGCCTTGGAAGCCGGCGGCTGCGAAGCGTTCTTCCTGCATCTGGCGGGCACGCGCAACGCGGCGGGCGACGTCGGCGCTGGCCTCGGCTGCCATCGGGCGGATAAGGTCTGCGGCCGAGACGGCGGGGACTTCGATCCGGATATCGATGCGATCCATCAGCGGACCGGAAATACGCGCCTGGTAATCGGAAACGCATCTTGGACCACGTGCACAGGTGAAGCCCGGTTCACCGGCCATGCCGCATTTGCAGGGGTTCATAGCGGCCACCAGCTGGATTTCGGCGGGATAGCTGACGCGATGATTGGCGCGCGCGATGATGCATTCGCCGGTCTCGAGCGGCTGGCGGAGCGCATCCAGTACCTGCGGCGAGAATTCGGGGAACTCGTCGAGAAACAGCACCCCATGGTGAGCGAGCGAGGCTTCGCCTGGCTTGGCGCGTAAGCCTCCACCGACAAGCGCTGCCATGGTTGCGGAGTGGTGCGGGGTTCTGAACGGACGTCGATCGGAGAGCTTGCCGCCGGAAAGCTGTCCCGCGATCGAATGCACCATCGACACTTCGAGCAGTTCCGAAGCCGACAGTGGCGGCAGGATGGAGGGCAGGCGGGAGGCAAGCATAGACTTGCCGGAGCCGGGCGGGCCGACCATCAGAAGATTATGTCCACCGGCCGCTGCTACTTCCAGCGCCCGCTTCGCGCTCTCCTGTCCCTTGATGTCGGCGAGATCTGGAAGATTATCAGGATTGGCGCGAATCGCCGGAACCGGCCTCGACAGAAGTTGCGTGCCGCGAAAATGGTTGGCGATAGCAATCAAGCTGCGCGGGGCGAGGATATCGATCTCAGCACCTGCCCACGCCGCCTCCGGACCGCTATCGGCTGGGCAGACGAGACCCTTGTCTTGAGCGTTGGCGGCAATGGCTGCCGGAAGAGCACCGGCAACAGCGCCGATCGTGCCATCGAGATTGAGTTCGCCCAACACGACAAAGCGGTTCAGCGCCTCCGCTGGAATGGCGCCGAGTGCCGCCATCAGGCCGAGCGCAATGGGGAGATCGAAGTGCGAGCCTTCCTTTGGAAGATCAGCGGGCGCAAGATTGACCGTGACCTTCTTGGCGGGCATGGCGAGACCTGATGCGTGAAGGGCCGCCTGTACCCGCTCACGGCTTTCGGCCACTGCCTTGTCCGGCAACCCGACGATCTGCATGCCGACCTTGCCGGGTGCCACCATGACCTGAACTTCGACAGGCACACCCTCGATGCCCTGAAACGCAATTGTATTGACGCGCGCTACCATGAAATGGCCCCCACAGCCGTAATCGCCGTCCGCACGGCTCTACCAGATCGCGCCCACAACTTGGCACAGCGATGAGAATAAAACAAGAACATGAGGGTGAGATTCAGTTCATCAGAACGACAGCCGCGGTCAAAGTGGTTAATGCAGGCAGCCTGGGCGATAACCGTCTAGCGTGCGTGATGCTGTGCGCACCGGCATCAATCCGGCATCGAAAAGACGCGTGACCTGTCCGTAAGGCGTTATGTTTGCGCTTGACAGAAAAGACAAACCTCCTAATAGCTTTCGCACGAAAAGGAGCGCACTGTTCATGCGGCATGTCCAGCACATGATTGTCATGCAAAGCCCGGCGGGTTCAGCCGGCGATCCTGCGCGCCTTTCTTATTCCATCCGAATTACGGCCAAAACGACGATTAAAACCGTCTGACGTCTCTGGCCCGCCGCTCTCTCCCCGGTTTGGCCGGGGAAAGGAAGCCGCAGTTTCGCGGCTCCCCCTCACCAAAAAGAGGAGAGGCAGAAAGAGAGCTTGATCATGGGTTTCAAAGTTGCAATCGCAGGCGCCACCGGAAATGTCGGGCGCGAAATGCTGAACATCCTGGCGGAACGTGGTTTCCCGGCGGATGAAGTTGTTCCTCTGGCTTCTGCACGCAGCCAGGGCACGGAAGTGTCCTATGGCGACCGCACGCTGAAGGTTTCCAATCTCGAGAATTACGATTTCTCCGATACCGATATCTGCCTGATGTCGGCCGGTGGCGATGTATCGAAGAAGTGGTCTCCGAAGATCGGTGCGCAGGGTTGCGTCGTTATCGATAACTCGTCTGCCTGGCGCTATGATCAGGACGTTCCGCTGATCGTGCCGGAAGTCAATGCTGATGCGGTGGAAGGCTTCAGAAAGAAAAACATCATTGCCAACCCGAATTGCTCCACGGCGCAGCTCGTCGTCGCTCTGAAGCCGCTTCACGATGCCGCCAAGATCAAGCGCGTTGTCGTCTCCACCTACCAGTCCGTCTCCGGTGCAGGCAAGGAAGGCATGGACGAGTTGTTCCAGCAGACCCGCGCCGTCTTCGTGGCCGATCCGGTCGAAACCAAGAAGTTCACCAAGCGCATCGCCTTCAACGTCATTCCGCATATCGATGTCTTCATGGAAGACGGTTACACCAAGGAAGAGTGGAAGGTTCTCGCAGAAACCAAGAAGATGCTGGACCCGAAGATCAAGGTCACTTGCACGGCCGTGCGCGTTCCCGTCTTCATCGGCCACTCGGAATCGGTCAATATCGAGTTCGAAAACGAAATCACCGCCGATCAGGCGCGGGATATCCTGCGCGAAGCACCCGGCTGCCTCGTCATCGACAAGCACGAAAACGGCGGCTACATCACACCGGTGGAGTGCGCTGGCGAAGATGCCACCTATATTTCGCGCATCCGCGAGGACGCAACCGTTGAAAACGGCCTCAACATCTGGGTCGTTTCCGACAACCTGCGCAAGGGTGCGGCACTGAACGCCGTTCAGATCGCCGAACTTCTGATCAACCGTGGTCTCATCAAGCCACGCAAAGCCGCTGCGTGATACGGTTTTTTAACAACTATTAACTATAACCCGTCCGTTACTTTCGAGAATGGGCGGGTTTTCAATCTTCGTGCCTATCACAGCCAGTTCATTTGCTGGTTATGAAGACGAACGGCAATTTGTGCCTTTCAATTCTCGCTAGTGGAATGAATTTGACGTTTGATACCCATCTGCGGTGATCTTGAGGATCAAATGTCGAAGTCGGACCATTAGAAAGGCGAACATGGCGAGGGGCTGTCCCTCACTCTATCAAAGGCAGATACGGATGCGGGCAATAAAGGCTTTTTCCCTTGGTGCGACGGCAGTTGCGATGCTGGCGGCAACGCCGCTGCAGGCGGCGCAATGCGGCAATACCTCGGCAGGTTTCGGCAACTGGGTGCAATCCTTCAAGCAGGAAGCGGCAAGCCGCGGCGTCAGCCCGGCAGTGCTTGATCGCGCTTTCTCCAACGTCACCTACAACCAGGCGACGATCCGTGCGGACCGCGGTCAGCACAGTTTCAAGCTCTCCTTCGATCAGTTCATGCAAAAGCGCGGTGGCCAGGCCATCATTTCGCGCGGCAAGGCGATGAAGAAGAACAATGCAGCACTTTTTGCCAATATCGAGCGCGCCTACGGCGTTCCGGCCGGCCCGCTTCTGGCGATCTGGGGCATGGAAACCGGTTTCGGTGGTTTCATGGGCAACCAGCACACACTGTCTGCCGTCGCGACGCTCTCTTATGATTGTCGCCGTTCCGACTATTTCACCGAGCAGCTTTACGCAGCCTTGAAGCTGGTGGGCAATGGTTCGCTCAACATCAACGCCAAGGGCGCAGCCCATGGCGAAATCGGCCAGACCCAGTTCCTGCCGTTGAACGTCGTGCGCTATGGCGTCGACTTCGATCGCGACGGTCGCATCGATCTCGTCGGCTCGCGCGCCGATGCGCTGGCTTCGACTGCAAACTTCCTTGCTGGACATGGCTGGCAGCGCGGCGCTGGCTATCAGCCGGGTCAGCCAAGCTTTGCCGCGATCCAGGGCTGGAATGCAGCGACTGTCTATCAGCAGGCGATTGCCTACATCGGCAAGGCGATCGACGGGCAATAGTCGCGGTCAAAGCCGTTTGTAGAACGGCTGACGTGACATGATCCTCTAGTTAAAGCGCCGTGCGTCCTATTGAACGCACGGCGCTTTAACTTTTTGAATCGACGCACGATGCTGTAGCCGGGGATCACACTTCCGGACGACGGAAATCGCCGGTCTTGCTGTCCATCACCCACAATTCGCCAGTCGAGATATCGAACCAGGCGCCGTGCAGTTTCACTTTGCCTGCTGTCTCCTGCGCCTTGACGAAGGGGAAGCCACGCAGATTGTGGATGGAATTGCGGATGGAGACTCGCTCAAGCGCTGTCTGCCTTTCGCCTGAGGTCATCACATCATTGCTCTGGATCTGCTCGGCGGCGGATTTGACGAGGTTCATCCATTTGCCGATGAAATCGCCAGGCGAGAGCGACTCGAAATTCGGGTCAAGCGCCGCCTGGATGCCGCCACAGCGGCCGTGGCCCATGACCACGATGTCCTTCACCTTCAGAACCTGGACAGCATATTCGATGGCAGCCGAGGTTGCGTGATACTGGCCGTCCGGCTCGAAGGGCGGCACCATGTTTGCCACATTGCGCATGACGAACAGCTCACCCGGGCCGCAATCGAAAATCGTTTCGGGCGCCGAGCGGGAGTCGCAACAGGCAATGAACAAGGTCTGCGGTTTCTGGCCGCTATCGGCCAGAGTGCGGTATCGGTCGCGTTCACCGGCATAACGGCCGCTCATGAAGTTCTTGTAGCCGTTCAGAAGATAATCTGGAAAATCCTTCATTCGATCTCGCAGTGCCGTTGGTCGCTACCGGGAACGCCTCGTCATGAGGCGCGTGAAACTTGACCGCTATTTGCCCTTGCTTCGGGACGGATGCAAGAGATGGCGCATCTGAACCATCGCCATGGGTGTGGAAAGGCTTGACGCATCGGTTTCGAGCGTCAACTCGTTGGCGCCGCGCTTCATGGTGCGGGCGAGAATTTCAAAGACGCTGGCCGTTGCCAATTGCAGCGCCTTTTCGTCATCCACGCCCTGAAGCATGCGGGCGAGAAAGACCGCGGCAAGAAGGTCGCCAAGTCCGTTCGGCACGTTGTCGATGGCGCGGTGTTCGGCAAGCAGCGCGTGGCGTCCGCTGAGGAACAGATTGCCAATACCGTTTGCCATCATCGGAACAGCGGAGGTAACGAGCATCTTCGGCGGACCGAGCGCAAGGGCCGCATCCATGATCTCGGCATTGGTGTCGAGCTCAGCACCGCTCATCCAAGCCAGTTCATAGCGATTGGGTGTTGAAACGGTTGCAAGCGGCACGAGTTCGTCGCGGATCGCTTCTGCCGTCTCGATCGGGACATAAAGCCCGCCCTTGTCTCCCATAACAGGGTCGCAGACATAGATCAGATCGGGGTTGTTCTCTCTCAGTGTGCGGATCAAACGCGCGACCGAACGCACCTGGTCGGCGCTGCCGAAATAGCCGGTGAGAACCGCTTTGACTTCTCCACGCCATTTCGATGCGGCCAGATCTCCCATGGCCGCATCGAAGGCCTCGCCATCGAAACGAAGACGGGTGGAGGGGCCTTGGCCGGGATGCCACGGCATCACGATCGTCGGCACAGCCCAGACAGGAAAACCGAGCGTCTCCAGCCCAAAGACGGCAGCCCGATTGCCTACCGAGCCGCGCATGACATGGCTGGAAATGACGATGACGGAGCCGCTGATATTGTCTTGCACGAATGTCATTCCTTCATTGAAGGATCGGAGAGGCACACACTCTCTCACCCTAAGCAGAGGTATCGAAGTTTTTTAGGTTTTAGAGGGAGCGAAATAGGGGCGCAAGGTCAGGACGTTTGGGATGGTTTCGAAGAAACGGATGACCCCAGGCTTTGCTGGTTTAGAGCTCACGCGGTCCCGCTTGCTAGCCTGCGTAGCAGGAAAAAGCCCCGGACGATTGATCCGGGGCTTGTTAAAGAGACTATTGGTTGGCGGTGACGGTGACGCCCAGAACGCTCGGGATCGTGTTCGGTGCCCCCATTGCCGCGCCCATGATCATCGGGAAGGGAACGGGCTTTGCCGGCGCTGCCGAGATCGTGAAGTTCTTCGGGTCGTCGACATAGGTGTTCACAGCCGCAGATACGGCGTTCTGCAGTTCCGGAATGTTGAGTTGTGCGATCATCATAGGGGCCATGCCCTTGATCATCTGGGAGAGCTGCTCGCTCGTCGTGCCCTGCTCCTTGGCGGCGTAATCGATACCGCGCTTGGTAATGCCGGCATCATCAAAGCTGATCTTGGCATTGTTGAAGGTCAGCTGCTGCATGAGACCAAGCATGGCAAGGCCGAAGGCCTGATCAGCCTGTTCCTTGTTGGGATTGGCTTCCTGCGCCTTGACGGCATCCTGCATCGACTTGATGAAAGCCATCGTATAGCCGGAGATGCTGAAGCTCATATCCAGGCGACCGACATTCTCGACGTCGATGGAGTATTCGTCGACATTGATCGTGCCGGGTGCAACTTCCCAAGAGCCGTTGACGGTGAGGTCGCCGCTCAGAGATTTCAGCTGAAGCGCGTCGATCGCCTCTTTCGACTTCGGATCGGTAACGCCGCTCAGATCGCCCTTGAAGCCCTCTGCCGTGAGATCGAAGCTAAGCGTGCCGCCATCTTCGCTCTTGGTCATCGTGGCGTTGCTCTCGGCGATCGAGAACGCTTCCTTGCCATCGATCTTGACCGAGGCCGGGCCGGTATGGGCTTCATCGTAAAACAGCATGGCATCGACTGTATTTGCCGTTGCGTCAGCTGGAACCACGACGCCGGTCATGTAGAGGTCGTCGATGGTGATCGCTACCTTTTCCTTGGCGTAGTTGACGTTCTCGAAGCTCATCTTCTCAATGGTATAGCCGCCATTGTCTTCTTCAACGCCTTCGAGCGTGACGTTGCCAATCGGAAACTGCTGCGCCGGGTCCATGCCGCTGCCAATGACGACGCCGGACAGCGTGACATTGTCGCCGTTGGTGGCGACGGACTTGGCTGTGATTTCTGCGCCTTGCACGTGGTAGGCAGCATTCATTTTCTTCAGCACATCGGCGCCATCCAGGGCGAAAGCCGGAGACGCAAATGCCAGTACGGCTGCGCTGGCAAACAGGAAATTCCGTGTGGTTTCAAGTCTCATTCTGTCTCTTCCCTTAAGGCGCGAATATCCGCAACAAGAATAGGCACATCACGCGTTCATGTATGCAGCACGAGCGCGATTGACCGAAGTGGTACTGTGCAACGAATGGCTGAATTGCGGCACAAAAACAAGATTGCATAAAAATATAGGCTTAACGCTTGTCATCCACAGCGCAGAAAGCCCGGATTTCTTGCCGTAACCGCCTATTTCCGATAGGCAGTCGCCATGGGAAAAAATCTTAATCCGCCATCGGGCGGAGACGACGATCATATTGTGCCGGTCGATTTGAAGGCGGCGCTCGAAGAGCGTTACCTCGCCTATGCGCTATCGACCATCATGCACCGCGCGCTTCCGGATGTTCGTGACGGATTGAAACCGGTTCATCGACGCATCGTGCATGCCATGAGCGAGATGGGCATTCGTCCCAATTCCGCGTTCAAGAAATGCGCCCGTATCGTCGGCGATGTCATGGGTAAATTCCATCCGCATGGCGATGCGTCGATCTACGATGCGCTCGTGCGACTTTCGCAGGATTTCGCCATTCGCTATCCGCTGGTCGATGGCCAGGGGAACTTTGGCAACATCGACGGCGATGGCGCAGCTGCCATGCGTTACACCGAAGCGCGTATGACCGATGTCGCGGCTCTGCTTCTGGAAGGCATCGAGCAGGACGCAGTCGATTTTCGCCCGACCTATAACGAGGAAGACGAAGAGCCGGTCGTGATGCCCGGCGCGTTTCCGAACCTGCTGGCCAATGGCTCCTCCGGCATCGCAGTCGGCATGGCCACATCCATCCCGCCGCACAATGCCCATGAAATCTGCGACGCGGCCCTTCATCTGATCAAGCATCCGGACGCGAGCGTCGAGAAGCTGTTGGAATTCATTCCCGGTCCCGATCTGCCGACGGGCGGCATCATCATCGAAAGCCGCGAGAATATTCTCGAGGCCTACAAGACCGGCCGTGGCGGTTTCCGCGTCCGTGCCAAATGGGAAACGGAAGATCTCGGCCGGGGCGGTTACCAGATCGTCATTACCGAAATTCCGTTCCAGGTGCAGAAGTCGCGGCTGATCGAAAAGATCGCCGAACTGCTTCTGGCCCGCAGGCTGCCGCTTCTGGAAGACGTGCGCGACGAATCTGCTGAAGACGTTCGTATCGTTCTGGTGCCGAAAAACCGCACGGTAGATGCGACGCTGCTGATGGAATCGCTTTTCCGTCTGTCGGATCTGGAAAGTCGTATTCCGCTGAACATGAACGTGCTGTCGCTTGGCCGAGTGCCGAAGGTGATGGCGCTGAACGAGGTGTTGACCGAGTGGCTGGCGCACCGCAAGGAAGTTCTGGTTCGCCGCTCTAAATTCCGCTTGGCGGCAATCGATCGCCGCCTGGAAATCCTCGGCGGCCTGCTGATTGCCTATCTCAACATCGATGAGATCATCCGCATCATCCGCGAAGAGGACGAACCCAAGCCGGTGATGATGGCGCGATTTGGCCTGACGGATAACCAAGCCGAAGCCATTCTTAACATGCGCCTTCGCTCGTTGCGCAAGCTGGAAGAATTCGAAATCCGCACGGAGTTCGACGAACTCAGCAAGGAAAAGGGCGAGATCGAATCCCTCCTGGCATCGGACGAGAAACAGTGGCAGGCGGTCTCCTGGGAGATCGGCGAGGTCAAGAAGAAATACGCGAAGGCAACCGAGCTTGGCCGGCGCCGCACGCAGTTTGCCGATGCGCCAAATGCCGATGTCGAGGCCATCCAGCAGGCGATGATCGAGAAAGAGCCGGTCACGATCGTCATCTCGCAGAAGGGCTGGATCAGAGCGTTGAAGGGCCATATGTCCGATACGTCGAGCCTGACCTTCAAGGAAGGCGACGGGCCGAAGCTGGCCTTCCCGGCGCAGACGACTGACAAGCTGCTTCTCGTGACTACCGGCGGTAAGGTCTATACGCTCGGCGCCGACAAGCTGCCTGGCGGCCGCGGCCACGGCGAGCCGGTACGCATCATGGTGGATATGGAGAATGATCAGGACATCCTGACCGCCTTTGTCCATGACGCATCCCGCAAGCTGCTGATCGTCTCGACCGGCGGAAATGGCTTTGTCATCCCGGAAACGGAAATGGTCGCCAACACCCGCAAGGGCAAGCAGATCATGAACGTCTCCATGCCGGATGAGACAAAGCTCGTGGTACCCGTCATCGGCGATCACGTCGCTGTCGTCGGCGAGAACCGCAAGATGCTGACCTTCCCATTGTCGCAAGTGCCGGAAATGTCACGCGGCAAGGGTGTCCGCCTGCAGCGTTACAAGGATGGCGGCGTGTCGGATGTGAAGTGCTTCGCGATCGCCACCGGTCTTTCGTGGGAAGACAGCGCCGGGCGCTCCTTCTCCAAGGTCGGAGACGAACTGCTTGAATGGATGGGCGATCGCGCCGGTGTCGGCCGCAGCGTTCCGAAGGGCTTTCCGCGCAGTGGGAAATTCGGCGGCTAAAGCGTGTCGCGATCCTTCAGATTCGCGCCTTACGCTTTCGTTCTTTGTTTTGCCGCATGTCGTTATCGCAAAACCGGTGTCCACTTTTGCGCGACATGCTAAAAAGTTGATAAATGACAGCTTCCGGGGACGGAAGCTGTCATCGATTAGCGGAATGCTACGGTGTGATCGTTGAAGAACGCGGTGATACCGTCCTCATCTATTTCACCCGCCGCAACGGCCAGAACGAATTCTATGACGGTGCTTTGATCGGCGACAATTTCGTAGCCATTGACCAGTAAGAACGTATAGGCAGCCAGAAAGCCGGTGCGCTTATTTCCATCAGAAAAAGGGTGGTTGCGAGCGATACCGAAGAGATATGCCGCAGCGAGAGCCATTAAATTCTCTTCGCCATACACAGCTTTGTTGACAGGGCGCGCCAGCGCCGCTTCAAGTGCGTTGTCATCCTTCAATCCAGGCAGACCACCATGTGCTTCGATCTGCTCCTGATGAATGATAGTTATGGCTGCTTTGGTGAGCCACTTGATTGTCACTTAGCAAGCTCCCGAAGGGCAACCTTGTACTTTTCCATGCCGCGACGAGCGGCTGCCAGTTGCTCTTGAAGATCAGATTGCTCTGGGACGAGCTCCAATTTCTGCCCGTCTTCACTCAATGTCAGGACATCGCCAGCCTTGACTCCAAGGCGATCCAGAACCTCTTTGGGAATGATGATCCCTTCCGAATTGCCAATCTTGCGAACCGTCACATTCATCTCAAACACTCCGTTATAACGCTGTTATAACATAATTTGAGAGATGCGGCAATTACAGGGTCAAACGGTTTCTGGCGTGTATAATTCCCAGCCGCGCGGCGTCAGATGCTCTTGGGGATGATACCGCGTCTTGTACCCCATCTTGTCTGAGCCATCGACCCAGTAGCCTAAATAGACATGGGGCAGACCAAGCGTGCGAGTGCGGGCAATGTGATCCAGGATCATGAATGTTCCAAGCGAGCGCTTCTCAAGATCGGGATTGAAAAAGGAATAGACCATGGAGAGGCCGTCGCTCATCATGTCTGTAAGCGCAACAGCGATCAGCTCTCCGCGCTTGCTGTCATCGATACTCGCACCCGGTTCTCGCTTTCGATACTCGATGATGCGCGTGTTGACATGGGTGTCTTCCACCATCACCGCGTAATCAAGCGCCGACATATCCGACATGCCGCCTGATGTATGACGCCGGTCGAGATAGCGACGAAAGAGCGAGAATTGTTCGGTGGATGGCTCGGCCCGGTGAACCGTCGCCACAAGATCGTTATTCGTGGCCATTATTCGCCGCATCGATTTCGTTGGCGTGAAGCCATCGGCCAGAATTCTGACGGAGACGCAGGCACGGCAATTTTCGCAGGCAGGACGATAGGCGATGTTTTGAGAGCGACGAAACCCGCCCTGCGTCAGCAGGTCGTTCATCTCCGGCGCGCGAGGGCCTACCAGATGCGTAAAAACCTTGCGCTCCAACTGGTTCGGAAGGTAGGGGCAAGTGGCCGGTGCGGTGAGATAAAATTGCGGGGAAGGCGTCGTCTGCGTGTTCATCGAACCCAATCGCTCCCTTCGCAAGCCAACCTTCTATGTCAGAATGACAAAAAGGTGGAAAACGTCAACTCTCGAAGAGACCTGTCAATAAAATTGAAGCCGCCGGAGCGGCTTCAATACGTTTCGCTGTGAATTCCTAGCGGGTTCTGATCGTCACTGTTCCCAGAAGGAAGTCGTGGACCAGTCTGGAGCGCTCGGTAAACAGGCCTGCCAGCAGGATAAGCGGCGTCAGGATCGAGTTGATAATCCAGAAGAGCGCGATATGAGCGGTCGAGATGAGGAAGTCGATTCGACGGCCGTCAAGGCGCGCCATCTGAATGCCGGCCACACGCATGCCAGGGGTAGCCTGCGCGGCACTGCCAAGCGTCATGCCGAAATAGAGGATGGCGACGATGAAGAACAGCGCAGGAAAGAGCATGAAGCCAAAGCCGAGCGTCAGGATGCCGAGAAAGAACACGATCACGGCTGCCGGAATGCACAGCAGAAGCACCATCACATAGTCGATGATGAACGCCACGACGCGACGGCTCAGCACGCCTTCATAGGCGCGCCAGTCCTCTGTCGGAACGTAGGTCGGGTTCGGGTTGAAGCTCATCGGCGGTTTCTCCTTTTCAGCAAAGATATGGTGTGGACCGCCGCAAATGCAATGAGCCCGCTCGTCAGCCCTTTGCGAGCTTTTTCGCCACGTCGACGGCGAAGTAGGTGAGGATCCCATCGCAACCGGCACGCTTGAAGCAGAGCAGGGTTTCCATCATCACCCGGTCGCCATCGATCCAGCCATTCATCGCCGCCGCCTTGATCTGCGCATATTCGCCAGAGACCTGATAGGCGAAGGTCGGAAGACCGAAAGCATCCTTCAGCCGCCAACAGATGTCGAGATAGGGAAGGCCGGGCTTCACCATCAGCATGTCGGCGCCTTCTTCCACGTCGAGAGCGGCATCCCGCATCGCTTCCGTGCCGTTTGCCGGGCTAATGTAATAGCTGTTCTTGTCGCCTTTCAGCAGGCCGCTGGTGGAAATCGCCTCGCGATAGGGCCCATAGAAACCCGAGGAGAATTTCGTCGCATAGGCCATGATCCCGACGCCCTGATGGCCCGCCGCATCAAGCCCACGGCGGATCGCGCCGATCCGGCCGTCCATCATTTCGGAAGGGGCGATGATATCCGCACCCGCATCCGCCTGCATCACAGCGGCTCTCACCACCTGATCAACCGTTTCGTCATTGACGATATCGTCGCCGCGCAGGATCCCGTCATGCCCGTGGCTGGTGAACGGATCGAGCGCCACATCGGTGATCACGCCGATATTGGGAACCGCCGTCTTAATCGCCGCCGTGGCCTGGTTGATCAGGTTGTTGGCTTCCAGCACCTGGGATCCCGTCTCGTCTCGCAGTTCCATTTCAATATTGGGGAATGTCGCAAGGGCAGGGATGCCGAGATCGGCCGCTTCCCTGGCTGCTTCGACCAGCTTGTCGACGCTCATGCGATTGACGCCGGGCATCGACGGGATGGGATCGACGATGTTCGTACCGGGAACGACGAAGACCGGCCAGATCAGATCATCAACCGTCAGCTGGTTCTCGCGCACGAGCCTGCGTGTCCAGTCGTCCTTGCGGATGCGCCGCATGCGGCGGTGGCCAGTAATGTGATCTACCAGATGGGTCTTGTCGGTCATGTCTTTTCCTTAAAAGCCTGTCCGGTGGATCTGGTCCCTCGGCCATGCTCTCTTATGATGTTTCCGTCTATATTTTGGAAGCGGCGCGTGAACGTGGCTTCGATAGAGCGACAGAGTGTGATGATGGCATAACATAAGAGAACTGGTATGCGAATGCGACGCTCTGACCCACGGCCGGCTCAAAAATCATGCGCGCTTTCCGATGCGGGCGATGCGCCATGTCCTGACGTTTGAGCGCCGTAAAAGGAGTACTGCGGGCAGTACCGCTAAAGAGGGCTGTGACCTCCCGCAATTATCCATTGGCAGGAGCCACGCCGGAAACGTATCTTCGCGCCATGGAACCTGATTCTCTACCGCACCCGAAGCTGCCTTTGACGGAAATCCTCTACTTTGTCTTTCTCAGACTGGTGGCTGCTTCCTGTTTCTGGTTCGGACTGCAATACTGGGCCATGCTGACGGGTTATACGCTGAGCGGCCATGCCCGCTTCGATATGCTGAATCTTCCTTGGCGGGTTGCGGGTACCGGGCTGGCGGTCGTCTTTCCGGTGGCTGCTCTTGGACTGTGGCTTGGCGTATCGTGGGGCGCCGTCATCTGGGTTATCGGCGCGGGTGCGCAGATCGCCATGTACAAGGTGTGGCCCAATATCTTCGGCAGCAACACGCTGGTCCCTGTCATGCACTGCATCGTGGCAACTGTTTATATACTATTCCAGGTCGCTTTCTGGCTGGATGCGCGCCAAAATGACGAGCGCGCAAGGATTGATTCACCATAATAATAAAGCTCTTGCAGCCTGATTTTCCGGAAATTTCTTGTCTAAGCTATTGATTTGATTGACGCCGATAATTCCGTGCCGCTGCCCGCCGCTCCTCAGCCCGTGGGCGCTGACATCCGGTAACCACTCGTTAATGATGCATTTTAAGTAGAATTTTATGCGCATTGCTTAGGTTTGCTCTCAAGGCGGGAAACAAAATCAACACCGCCAAACAAAACAGTGAGGCAGTCATGATCAATAGCAAAGCAAAGCCACAGGCAGTTGTAACCGACGTACAGGAAGAAGCCATCCGTTCGCTCTACATGGAGTCTCTCCACCTCGTCGAACGCCTGCACCGCCGCCTTCTCGATGTCATCAAGGACGAGTTCGACCGTCAGGGTCGCGATGACGTCAATGCCGTCCAGGCACTCCTGCTCTTCAACATCGGCACCTCCGAACTGACCGCCGGCGAACTTCGCTCGCGTGGCTACTATCTCGGCTCCAACGTTTCCTACAACGTCAAGAAGCTGGTCGACCTCGGCTTCATCAACCACCAGCGCTCGCGCATCGACCGCCGCTCGGTTCGCATTTCGCTCACCGACAAGGGCCAGGACATCGCCGAAACGGTCGCTCGCCTCTATGAGCGCCACATCGGCTCGATCGAAAAGGTCGGCGGCATCGGCACCGGCGAATTCGCCGAAATGAACAAGCTGCTGCAGCGCCTGGATCGCTTCTGGAACGACTCGATCGCATATCGCCTCTAAGAGCAGCGCCATCCATTTTTGCAAAGCCGGATGCCAAAACGCGTCCGGCTTGTTGCATTTTTGTGCGGGTTACGCCGAAAAGGCCCGGCGACACAGCTTCGTGAGCAGTGTCAAGGTGACACGAATTGGCCATATTGGTATGGGACCGCCAAAGCGAGGGAGCCGGCGGTCTCTTCCATCATCGCATGATGCGTCAGTTTTGATTTCGCATGAAGTATTTCCTGCCGGCAGGCGTCCGAAAACGTTTGTTAATCATGTTGTTCTAGGCATCCATAAGGTTGCCTGACGAAATGGCTGGTAGGTAGAATGACTAAGAAATCCGTGCCCGAATTGCTCTCTCGCCGCGCCATGCTGCGCTCCGCCGTTTCGCTCGGCGCTGTCGCGCTTGCTGCGCCTGCGCTGGCGCAGGACGCGTTCAACGATCTGATCGGATCCTCGCGCCGCGGCAATTGGGACGATCAGTTTGATGCGAACTCCTCGCGCTCGGCCGTTGGCGTCGTTTCCAACAACCCGGTTCTTGGTCCTGAAGCCCCCACCTACATGCAGCAGGCGATCATGCAGTATCAGCAGATCGTCTCCAATGGTGGATGGCCGGAAGTGCCGCCAAGCCAGCAGCGTCTGCAGATCGGCGTCAGCGATCCATCCGTTCAGGCACTTCGTCAGCGTCTGATGATTTCGGGCGATCTTCCGCGTGAAGCCGGTATCTCCAGCGCTTTCGATTCCTACGTCGATGGTGCGTTGAAGCGCTTCCAGGCACGCCATGGCCTTCCGGCAGATGGTGTGATCGGCGAGTATACGCTGAAAGCGCTGAACGTTTCGGCGCAGCTGCGCATGGCACAGCTGCAGACCAACCTCATCCGCATCCAGACGATGGCAGGTGATCTTGGCCAGCGCCACGTGATGGTGAATATTCCGGCAGCCTCCATCGAGGCGGTGGAAAATAACCGCGTGGTTCTGCGCAACACGGCTGTTGTCGGCCGCGCCAGCCGCCCGACGCACATCATCAACTCGAAGATCTACGAAATCATTCTCAACCCATATTGGACGGCTCCGCGCTCGATCGTCGAAAAGGACATCGTTCCGCTGATGCAGAAGGACCCGACCTATCTGGAGCGCAACAACATCCGCCTGTTGGATGGCCGTGGCCAGGAAGTGTCTCCGCAGACGGTGGATTGGTTCGCGCCCAAGGCACCGAACCTGATGTTCCGTCAGGACCCCGGCAAGAACAATGCCATGTCCTCGACCAAGATCAATTTCCACAACCCGAACAACGAATACATGCATGACACGCCCCAGCAGGGCCTGTTCAACAAGCTGATGCGCTTTGAATCCTCCGGCTGCGTGCGTGTGCAGAACGTGCGCGACCTGACGACCTGGATGCTGCGCGACACGCCCGGCTGGTCGCGTCAGGAAATCGAGCGCGTCATTGCAAGCCGCGTGAACACGCCGATCAAACTCTCAACCGAAATCCCGGTCTACTTCGTCTACATCACCGCATGGTCGGCGAAGGATGGCGTTGTGCAGTTCCGTGACGATATCTACGGCAATGACGGCAATGCCGAATTGGCGCTCAATACGACGAACACGCAGGAGCAGCCATCCGGCTCCATCGGCGAGGATCTGTTGCCGCGCAACTGATCGCTGTTCAGACACACAAGAAAAGCCGCGCTCCACCGGACGCGGCTTTTTTCTTTGTGCATGTCGCGGATTTTGCATTTTTTACGCGCGACGTCGCAGTTTGACGGTCAAATCTCGCTGCGCTTATTGCTCTTATACGGGTGGGGCGCTAAGACGCCATCGCATTACTGTTTCAGGAGCCTTCATCATGTCGAACACAGATGCCTTCTTCTCCAAGCCGCTTGCCGAAATCGATCCGGATATCTTTGGCGCGATCGAGAAGGAGCTGGGTCGCCAGCGTCACGAGATCGAGCTGATTGCCTCGGAAAACATCGTGTCCCGCGCCGTGCTTGAAGCCCAGGGCTCGATCATGACCAACAAGTATGCTGAAGGCTATCCGGGCAAGCGCTATTATGGCGGCTGCCAGTTCGTCGATATTGCCGAAGAGCTTGCCATCGACCGCGCCAAGAAGCTGTTCGGCGTCAACTTTGCCAACGTTCAGCCAAACTCCGGTTCGCAGATGAACCAGGCCGTTTTCCTCGCGCTCTTGCAGCCGGGCGATACGTTCATGGGTCTCGACCTGAATTCAGGAGGTCACTTGACCCACGGCTCGCCGGTCAACATGTCCGGCAAGTGGTTCAACGTCGTCTCCTATGGCGTTCGTGAAGGCGACAACCTGCTCGACATGGACGAAGTGGAACGCAAGGCCAAGGAAACCAAGCCGAAGCTCATTCTGGCTGGCGGCACGGCCTATTCCCGCGTTTGGGACTGGAAGCGCTTCCGCGAGATCGCCGACGAAGTCGGTGCCTACCTGATGGTCGACATGGCACACATTGCAGGCCTCGTTGCCGGTGGCCAGCATCCTTCGCCATTCCCGCATGCCCATGTGGCAACCACCACCACCCACAAATCTCTGCGCGGCCCGCGCGGCGGCATGATCCTGACGAACGACGAAGATCTGGCGAAGAAGTTCAACTCCGCCGTCTTCCCTGGTCTCCAGGGCGGCCCGCTGATGCACGTCATCGCTGCCAAGGCTGTCGCCTTCGGCGAAGCGCTGAAGCCGGAATTCAAGGATTACGCCGCCCAGGTCGTCAAGAACGCCAAGGTTCTGTCCGAAACGCTCATCGAAGGCGGCGTCGATGTCGTTTCCGGCGGCACGGACAACCACCTGATGCTGGTCGACCTTCGCAAGAAGAACGCTACCGGCAAGCGGGCGGAAGCAGCACTCGGTCGTGCCTACATCACCTGCAACAAGAACGGCATTCCTTTCGATCCGGAAAAGCCTTTCGTCACCTCCGGTATTCGCCTCGGCACGCCGGCTGGCACGACCCGTGGCTTCAAGGAAGCCGAGTTCCGCGAAATCGGCAAGCTGATCGTGGAAGTTCTCGACGGTCTGAAGGTTGCCAATTCCGATGAAGGCAATGCCTCCGTGGAATCAGCGGTGCGCGAGAAGGTCGTTGCCCTGACCGATCGCTTCCCGATGTATCCCTACATGTAAGAAGGCGATAGGATGCGCTGCCCTTTCTGCGGTTCTGAAGACACTCAGGTCAAGGACTCACGTCCGGCGGAGGATAACACCTCCATCCGCCGGCGGCGCATCTGCCCGGATTGCGGCGGCCGCTTCACCACCTATGAGCGCGTGCAATTGCGCGAACTCATGGTGATCAAGAAGAGCGGCCGCAAGCTGGCATTCGATCGGGAGAAGCTGGTGCGATCCTTCGAGATCGCGCTACGCAAGCGCCCTGTCGATCGCGATCGTATTGAGCGCGCAGTGTCCGGCATCGTGCGCCGGCTGGAAAGCTCGGGTGAAACGGAAATCGCATCGGAAGAAATCGGCCTGCAGGTGCTGGAAGCGCTAAAGAGTCTCGATGACGTGGCATTCGTCCGCTACGCCTCGGTCTATCGCGATTTTTCCCATGCGGAAGACTTCGAAAACGTCATCGCGGAAATCAACGCCAAGATCGCCCGCGATACAGATTCCGGAACCTGAGACTGTGGCTTCCCAGGCCGAAGACGAAAGATTCATGGCGCGGGCCATCGAGGTTTCGCGTCAGAATACTGGCTTTACCGATACCAACCCCTCCGTTGGCTGCGTTCTCGTCAAGGATGGCGTGATCGTCGCCGAAGCCGTCACATCGGTCGGCGGCAGGCCGCATGCCGAGCGCAATGCGCTGGACCTTGCCGGTGAAGCGGCGCGTGGCGCAACCGCCTACGTCACGCTCGAACCCTGCGCCCATTGGGGGAAGACTCCACCCTGCGCCAACGCGCTGGCGCATCACGGCGTCGCCCGTGTCGTCGTCGCCGTGGATGATCCGGATGAACGCGTCTCGGGCCGCGGCTACCAGGTCTTGCGCGACGCGGGGATCGAAGTCCAGACAGGTGTGCTACGGAGGGAAGGCGAGCGAGCGCTTTCCGCCTATCTCACGCGCAAGATCAAGAAGCGCCCTCACGTGATCCTGAAACTCGCTGTTTCTGCCGATGGCATGATTGGTCGAAAGGGCGCTGGCCAGGTTGCTATTACAGGCGCGGAAGCGCGCCGCGCCGTGCATGAATTGCGCGCCCGCTGCGACGGCATTCTCGTGGGTATCGGCACGGCTATCGCCGACGATCCCGAGCTCAACGTCCGCATATCGGGAATGGAACAGTATTCGCCCATTCGCTTCGTGCTGGACAGACGACTGGAATTGCCGACCCATTCCAAGCTGGTGAAGACCGCGCGCGACGTTCCGCTTGTCGTCGTGGAAATGCCAAGTTCTGCAGAGGCACGCGATCTTGCGGAGAGGCGCGCTGCGCTGGCATCGGCAGGCGCCGAAGTGCTGAGCGCGAAGAACATTGGGGATCTGCTCCTCATACTCGGTGCACGCGGGCTTTCGGAGCTTCTCGTCGAAGGTGGTGCAGTTGCTGCCAAGGCCTTCCTCGAGGCAGGCTTGGTGGATCGCATCCTGTTGTTCGAAAGCCCGACCGTCATCGGCATTGGCGGTATTGAAACGCCGATCAAGCGCGCCAATATCCCTGACACATATTCCCTCGTCGGTGAGACCGTCTACGGTCCCGACCGCTGTTTCGATTATGAAAGGCCGCTTTGATGTTTACCGGTATCGTCACCGATGTTGGAACCGTTTCCGAGCTTCACCCGCTGGCCGAAGGCGTGCGTCTGCGCGTCGCCACCAATTACGATCCGAAGACCATCGATATGGGCGCGTCCATTTCCCATGGCGGGGTCTGCCTGACGGTGACGAAACTGCCGGAAGAGGGCAGCAATGAGCGCTGGTATGAGGTCGAAGCCTGGGAAGAGGCGCTTCGCCTCACCACCATATCCGCCTGGGAGAAGGGAACGCGCGTCAATCTCGAGCGCGCCTTGAAAATCGGCGACGAGCTCGGCGGCCATATCGTTTCAGGTCACGTTGATGGCAAGGCCGAAATTCTTGCCGTCGAGCCGGAAGGGGAGGCGGTGCGTATCCGTTTGCGCGCTCCGGAGCATCTGGCAAAGTTCGTTGCGCCCAAAGGCTCGGTGGCGCTCGACGGTACATCGCTGACAGTGAATGCGGTGGACGGTCCGGATTTCGATGTCCTGTTGATCCGCCACACGCTCTCCGTCACCACCTGGGGTGATCGCAAGCCTGGCGATTTCGTCAATTTCGAAGTCGATACCATGGCCCGTTACGCAGCACGGCTTGCGGAATTTCCGTCGAAGTAGGATGCTCCGTCACAATGATGAAGGCGCTGAGTGAGCGCCAAACTCTGCGGAGCTCACAATGGCGTCTTATGAACTACTTGCGGCATTCCTGGTTACGACGGCTCTGTTTGCCTATGTGCCGGGACCGGCGATGCTTTACACAATAGCCCAGACCATGGCGCGGGGCCGCGCTGCCGGCTTGATGGCCGTGCTCGGCATTCACCTTGGCTGTTATGTCCATATCATTGCGGCGGCCGCAGGATTGTCCGTGCTGTTTCAGGCGGTGCCGTGGCTCTATCTTGCGGTAAAGTTCGGCGGTGCTTGCTATCTCATCTGGCTTGGCTTCTCCATGCTCAGAGCCCGGCTCAATGACGAAGCAACGGGCAGCGTCACGATTTCTCAGAAGTCTGCAAAGCGGGCCTTCATCGACAGTATTGTCGTTGAGGTGTTGAACCCGAAGACGGCGTTGTTCTTCCTGGCATTCCTGCCGCAATTCGTCGATCCGGCCGCGGCGTTTCCGATCTGGCTGCAGTTCCTGATCCTCGGCGTTGCCGTCAACATCATCTTCACCTCGGCGGATTTCGTCGTCGTGCTGGTGTCGGGACTTGCAGCTGGACGGTTGAAGCGGTCGGCTTTGGCGCAATCGGTTGCCCGGCGCGGAGCCGGTGCGGTTTTGATGGGGCTCGGTCTCCATCTGGCGTGGCAGAGAAGCTGATCGTAGCCACGAAAACCGGCTCGCGGCATCGCGCACGCGGCAGCATTGCATTAAAAATGCTTGCCAAGCGGGGCCAGCCATGGTTTGACCGCCCCAAAAGCCGGTATGATCCGGCGCAGATTTTCAGGAAACCCCCATGTCCCAGCCCCATCTTCTCATCGTGGAAGCACGCTTTTATGACGATATGGCCGATGCCCTGCTCGATGGCGCAAAGTTCGCGCTCGAAGAGGCTGGCGCCACCTATGACATCATCACTGTTCCAGGCGCGCTGGAGATTCCCTCCGCGATTGCCATGGCGCTCGACGGCGCAGACAATGGCGGCACGGAATATGACGGCTTCGTTGCGCTCGGCATGGTCATCCGCGGTGAGACCTATCACTTCGATATCGTCGCCAATGAATCCTCCCGCGCTATTATGGACCTTACCGTCAGCGAGTCGCTCGCCATCGGCAATGGCATCCTGACGGTCGAAAACGACGAGCAGGCCTGGGCGCGCGTTCGTCGTTCCGACAAGGACAAGGGCGGTTTTGCCGCACGTGCCGCGCTGACGATGATCGAGTTGAAAAAGAAGCTGGGTGGTTGATCGGATGACGAGTGTCGAAAACGGCGCAGAGCCGCGTCAGCCTTCCATCAAACCCGTCAACCAGCGCGGCGCTGCGCGCCTTGCGGCGGTACAGGCGCTCTACCAGATGGATGTCGGTGGTACCGGCGTCATGGAAGTGGTTGCCGAATATGAGGCCCACCGCCTTGGCAAGGAAGTGGATGGCGAGACCTATCTGAAGGCCGACCCTTCCTGGTTCCGCTCGATCGTTTCAGGCGTCGTGCGCGACCAGACGAAGATCGACCCGCTGGTGCGTTCCGCACTTCAGGAAGACTGGCCGCTCTCGCGCCTCGACACCACCGTTCGCGCCATCTTGCGCGCTGGCGCCTTCGAAATCCTCGAGCGTAAGGACGTGCCGGTTGCGGTGATCGTCACCGAATATGTCGAGATCGCCCGCGCGTTCTTCGAAAATGACGAACCGAAGCTCGTCAATGCGGTGCTCGATCGTATCGCAAAGCAGGTTCGCGGCGAGACAAAACGGTAAGTTTCACGCCCTCACTTTTTGATTTCCCGCAAGGCTGGACAGCAAGTCCCGTTATAGTCTTTGCGGGACATACTCCGATTGGGAAGGTGGGGACGAGATGAGCGCGGTATCGGTTGCGGGCCTGGAAGGCCAATTGTCTGAGGCCAAGCGCAACGTTTTCCTCCTCACCCTTGCACAGGCCATTCTCGGTTCCGCCGGACCGTTGAGCTTTTCAGTGGGTGCGCTTGCGGGTTATCAACTCCTCGGAGCCGACAAATCCCTGGCGACAGCGCCGCTGACCGGCTTCAACATCGGTGTTGCCCTTGGCGCGGTGGCAGTTGCGCTTGCCGCTCGTTTTCTCGGGCGCAAAGCAGGCTTCATTCTGGGAGCGCTTCTGTGTTCGACCGGCGGCGCGCTGGCTGCCGTCGCACTCTTTCGCACGGATTTCTGGCTCTTCGCGCTCGGCTTGATGCTGATCGGTCTTGCTGGCGGCTTCACTCAGAAAATCCGTTTCGCAGCGGCCGATGCCTCACCCTCCTTCTATAAGCCGAAGGCCATTTCCTGGATCCTGGCAGGCGGGATTGTCTCTGCCATTGTCGGCCCCCAACTCGCCATTTTCGGTAAGGACGTCCTTGCGCCGGTTACCTTCGCAGGCACATTCATTGCGCTCGTGCCGCTTGGACTTCTGGCGGCTGGGATCTTGTGTTTTCTGAAGCTGCCGGAGTTGAAGCAGACGGTGTCCAGTGCTCCGGCACGGCCGCTCTTCGAGATCATCGCCACCCGCCGCTTCATCACCGGCATGATCTGCGGCATCGGCTCCTATGCTCTGATGACCTTCATGATGACCGGCGCGCCACTTGCCATGGTGATCGGCTGCGGCTTTCCGAGCGAACTGGCAACACTTGGAATACAGTGGCACGTGCTTGCCATGTTCGGGCCAAGCTTTTTTACCGGTGTCCTGATTACCCGCTTCGGCGCGGAGAAGGTGGTGGCAGCGGGTCTCGTCATACTCATGGCCTGCGCCATCGTCGCCCATATGGGCGTCGAACTCTGGAACTTCTGGCTGGCGCTGATCCTGCTCGGGGCAGGGTGGAACTTCGGATTCATCGGCGCAACCTCGATCGTATCCTCCAGCTACCGGCCGCATGAAGCGGACAAGGTGCAGGGTTTTCACGACATCATCCTCTTCGGCACGGTTGCGCTTTCGTCCTTCTCGTCAGGGCAGGTCTTCACCGCCTGGGGCTGGTCGGTGATGAACCTCGTCATCTGGCCAGTCGCCGGTTTTTGCCTCATCCTCGTGCTGACATTGATTTTCAGCCGGACGCAAAAAGTGGTCTGAATCAGAACCATACGCACCAGCACGTTATCTTCGGGCTTGACGCGACGCGTCATCGCAACGCAATCTTGCCACCGCAAGCCATTCTTCCCGGGGAGGGGATGAAATGGCTGATCCTGGTGTAAGGCGTTCTGCGCCTCACGCCCCGCATGTGGTTTCGCCCGCCGGGGAAATGTGACGAACCGGCACAATGGGAGGTAAGTGCGAATGACCGTCATTGCATTGGTAATTTTATGCGGTGTCCTATCGATCGCTTATGCGATTTGGGCAACGAAGAGCGTTCTGGATGCCGATCAAGGCAACGAGCGCATGCGTGAAATAGCAGGCTATATTCGCGAGGGAGCTCAGGCCTATCTCGCACGTCAATATCTGACCATCGCAATCGTCGGTATCACCGTCACGATCGCTGCGTGGATTCTTCTCTCTCCGGAAGCCGCAGTCGGTTTCGTCATTGGCGCCGTTCTTTCCGGTGCTGCCGGTTTCGTCGGCATGCATGTTTCGGTGCGGGCCAATCTTCGCACGGCGCAGGCCGCATCCCATAGCCTTGCAGCCGGTCTCGATATCGCCTTCAAGTCCGGCGCCATCACCGGCATGCTCGTTGCTGGCCTGGCGCTGCTCGGCGTCTCCATCTATTACTTCATTCTCACTTCGGTGCTCGGCCACCCAACCGGCTCGCGCGACGTGATCGATGCGCTGGTCTCACTCGGCTTCGGCGCATCGCTGATCTCGATCTTCGCCCGTCTTGGCGGCGGCATTTTCACCAAGGGTGCGGATGTCGGCGGTGACCTCGTCGGCAAGGTCGAGGCCGGTATCCCGGAAGACGATCCGCGCAACCCCGCCACCATTGCCGACAATGTCGGCGATAATGTCGGCGACTGCGCAGGCATGGCCGCCGACCTCTTCGAAACCTACGCGGTCTCCGTGGTGGCGACGATGGTTCTGGCGGCAATCTTCTTTGCCGGAGCGCCGGTGCTGGAAAACGCCATGCTCTATCCGCTCGCCATCTGCGGCGTCTGCATCCTGACGTCGATTGCCGGGACCTTCTTCGTCAAGCTTGGCACCAACAATTCGATCATGGGCGCGCTCTATAAGGGCCTGATTGCCACCGGTATCTTCTCGATCGCCGGGCTTGCGGTCGCAACCTCGCTCACCATCGGCTGGGGTTCTATCGGAACCGTTGCCGGAATGGACATCACCGGCACCAACCTGTTCTTCTGCGGCCTTCTCGGCCTCCTGGTAACGGCACTGATCGTCGTCATCACCGAATACTACACCGGCACCAACAAGCGGCCGGTCAACTCCATCGCTCAGGCGTCGGTCACCGGCCACGGCACCAACGTCATCCAGGGGCTTGCGGTCTCACTTGAATCGACAGCACTCCCCGCCATCGTCATCGTTGGGGGCATCATCTCCACATACCAGTTGGCGGGCCTCTTCGGTACGGGCATTGCTGTTACCGCCATGCTCGGTCTTGCCGGCATGATCGTTGCGCTCGATGCCTTTGGCCCGGTGACGGACAATGCCGGCGGCATTGCCGAAATGGCGGGTCTCGACCCGGATGTGCGCAAGGCCACCGACGCGCTCGACGCAGTTGGGAACACCACCAAGGCCGTGACCAAGGGCTATGCCATCGGCTCGGCCGGTCTTGGCGCGCTCGTTCTGTTTGCGGCTTATTCCAACGACCTTGCCTACTTCGCGGCGAACGGCGCAACCTATCCCTACTTTCAGGATGTCGGCGAGATTTCCTTCAGCCTCGCCAACCCTTACGTGGTGGCGGGTCTGATCTTCGGCGGTCTGATCCCCTATCTCTTCGGTGGTATCGCAATGACTGCCGTCGGCAAGGCGGCGGGCTCCATCGTGGAGGAGGTTCGCCGCCAGTTCCGCGAAAAGCCGGGCATCATGCAGGGCACCGAAAAGCCGGATTACGGCAAGGCCGTGGACCTGCTGACCAAGGCCGCCATCCGCGAAATGGTCATCCCGTCGCTGCTGCCGGTGCTGGCACCAATCGTCGTCTATTTCGGCGTGCTGCTGATTTCCGGCTCCAAGGCGTCTGCCTTCGCAGCCCTCGGCGCCTCGCTGCTCGGCGTCATCATCAACGGCCTCTTCGTTGCGATCTCCATGACCTCGGGCGGTGGTGCCTGGGACAATGCCAAGAAGAGCTTCGAAGACGGCTTCGTCGACAAGGATGGCGTGCGCCATGTCAAGGGCTCGGACGCACACAAGGCATCCGTCACCGGCGACACGGTGGGTGACCCCTACAAGGACACCGCCGGTCCTGCGGTCAATCCGGCTATCAAGATCACCAATATCGTGGCGCTGCTGCTGCTGGCGGTCTTGGCGGGTTGATATGAAAGAAGCGGGCCGCTCCTCAGCTTTGAGTGGCGGCCTCAGCCAACCAGGCGGTCATCGCCGCTTCCGCTTCGGCCCGCGTCGGCGTGCCTGTCCGGCCACCGAAAACCTGACACTTCAATGCTGCCGCCACGCATGACAGCTGGATCGCGGCACGGCTCTCCATCCCTTCTGCCACAGCCAAGGCAAAGGTCCCGTGAAACACGTCGCCGGCCGCGAGCGTGTCCACCGCTTCGACGGCCATGGTCGACTGAAAATGGACGGTCGGGTCGCCGGCTTCCGTCCAGTAGCACCCCGAAGGCCCGGCGGTGACAGCAATGAATGTCTCCGGGTAGCGCCCATGTAGAACCGGCACCATCGCCGAAACATCCGAAAGACCGGTCAGCCGTTCCGCTGCGGGCTCGGAAAAGATGATGTGGCTTGCAGCGGGTGCAAGCCGCTCCAACGTTTCCACCGGCGCAACATCCCCGTCCAGGATCGCGGGCTTGCCGAGTTGTCGCGCAACGGTCAGCACATCAAGCGCGAGATCCGGCCAGCGCACGTCCACTAGAACGGCATCGAAGGACGCTAGATCGGCTTTCGTGCAGGAGCGTTTGTTCTCGTGGAGCCTGTGATCGTAGAAGGGGACGATCAGTCGCTCGCCCCGGTCATCGATCAGGATGGTGGAGAGCGCAGAGCGCGCACCCGTGGCGACCGTCATGCCGGACGTATCGATGCCGCTTTCCGACAGGTCGCGCAGAATGCGCGCGCCCGTCTCGTCATCGCCAACAGCGCCCCATAGACTTGCGCGACCGCCCATGCGGTGGACGGTGTAGGCAGCGCTCGATGCCATGCCCTCGGCAATCTGCAGCATTTCGTAAGGCAGAACCTTACCTTGCCCCGTCGGCATGTAATGTACGCGAAACAGCGTGTCCAGCACGGCCGCGCCGACGCAGAGTACGTGGCGGCCGTGGCCCTCTTCGTTATTCTCGCTTTGCATCGATGCTCAGATTCGCTTGCCGGTTTCCTTGTCGAACAGGTGCACCGAAGTGGGATCGATGGCAACACGAACTGTATCGCCGAAGCGGATATCCAGGCGCTCGCGGAAGAGGCAGGCAATTTCTTCGCCACTGCAATTCAGCTTGGCATAGATTTCCGAGCCGGTGCCTTCCACCAGCTCCACCCGTCCCTCGATGCCCGTTTCGGCAGCGCGGATGTGCTCGGGGCGGATGCCGTAGACGAGGTCGCGCCCGCCAAGCGTTGCGGGATTGGCTGTTGGCGGCAGAGGCAGCGTCAGGCCCTTGGCGGTGCGGAAAACGCCTTCCTCGACACGGCCGCGAATGAAGTTCATGGCAGGAGAGCCGATGAAGCCGGCAACGAAGAGATTGGCCGGGCGGTCGTAAAGTTCGAGCGGCGCACCGATCTGCTCGATGATGCCGTCATGAAGCACGACGATCTTGTCGGCCATGGTCATGGCTTCCACCTGGTCGTGCGTCACGTAGATCGTGGTTGTGCCGATGCGCTGATGCATGGACTTGATCTCGCCGCGCATCTGCACGCGCAGCTTAGCATCCAGGTTGGAGAGCGGCTCGTCGAAGAGGAACACCTGCGGATCGCGCACCAGGGCACGGCCCATGGCAACGCGCTGGCGCTGACCGCCGGAGAGCTGGCGCGGGTAGCGATCCAGCAATTTTTCCAGTCCAAGAATGCCGGCGGCCTTGTCTACCTTCGCCTTCGTTACGGCGGCATCGACCTTCTTGAGCTTCAGGGCAAAGCCCATATTCTCGGCGACTGTCATATGCGGATAAAGCGCGTAGTTCTGAAAGACCATGGCGATATCGCGGTCACGGGCGGGGAGGTGGCTGACCTCACGCGCGCCGATATGGATTTCGCCGTCGCTCAGCTCTTCGAGGCCGGCGATCATGCGAAGCAGGGTGGATTTGCCGCAGCCGGAGGGACCGACCAGGACGACGAATTCTCCGTCACGAATATCGATATCGATACCGTGGATGACATTGACCGCGCCGAAGCGCTTCTGGACATTTTGGATATTGACGGGTGCCATGATGATTATCCTGTAATAAAAGCTTCCAGCAATCTGTCGGGTCAGCCGCCCTTGACGGCGCCTGCGGTGAGGCCCGCAACGATCTGCTTTTGAGCAAACATGGTGAGCAACAGCACGGGCAACGTCACGATCAGCGCTGCTGCGGCGAGCGGACCCCAGCTGACCTGCTCGAAGGACAGCATGTTGTAGACCGCAACCGGCAGCGTTCGCGTTTCGCGACTGGCCAGCACAATGCCGAAGACGAAGTTGTTCCATGAGAAGATGACGGCGAGGATGAAGGATACCACGATGCCGGGCTTGGCAATGGGCAGTGCCACGAGCCGAAACACCTGCCAGGAGGACGCACCGTCGATGCTCGCCGCCTCTTCCAGCTCCTTCGGCGTCGTCTCGAAATAGCCGATCATGATCCAGACGACGATCGGGACCGTCACCACCAGATGGATGATGATCTGCGGCCAGAGCGTGCCAAGCAGGTTCAACCATTGGAACAGAAGAAACAGCGGAATGAGGAAGGAGAGGCCAGGCGTCATACGCGCGATCATGATGACGATCGCCGCTTTTTCCGCCTTCAGCCGCGCAATGCCGTAGCCTGCCGGAACGCCGATCACCAGCGCGAGAATGGTGGCGGCGCCCGTGACCAGCACGGAGTTCCAGAAATACAGGAAGAAGTTGTTTTCCTCGAACACCTTCACATAGTTCGACCAGGCGAAGCGTTCAGGGATCAGGATCGGCGGATAGGCGCCGTTATCGATCTCGAATTTCAGTGACAGCGAAATCATCCACAGGAAGAACAGGATGACGGGGGAGATCATCACCAGCGCAATGAAGAACAGGCCGATGCGGTCTAGGTTTCTGCGGGACATCAGCGATCCTCCATCTCGTTCCATTGGGTGCGCGCACGAACCATCAGTAGGACGAAGGAGAGCGCGATGATGACGATGAAGAAGACGACGGCCATGGCCGAGGCATAGCCGATGTCGTAATAGGCAAAGGCGGTATTGTAGAGGTAGATATTGATCGTTTCCGATGCCGTGCCAGGGCCCCCTTGCGTCATCGCGTAGATGATGTCGAAGCTCTTCACCGCATCGATGGAGCGGATGATGACGGCAATCATCAGGAACGGTGCGATCATCGGCATGGTGAGGTAGCGGAACTTCTGCCAAGCATTTGCGCCGTCGATTTCCGCACTCTCATAGGGCTCGCGCGGCACGGCTGCCAGACCACCGAGAACGATGAGCATGACGAGCGGCGTCCATTGCCAGGTTTCCACCAGAACCAGCGAGGGGATGACGGTGGACTGGTTGTAGATCCATTCCAGCGGGCCGATGCCAATGAAAGACAGAAGATAGTTCAGCACGCCAAGCTGCGGGTGGAACATCATCGTCCAGACGAGCGCGATGGCGACCGGGGTCGCCATCATCGGCATGACGAAAGCGCCGCGCAGGAAACCGCGCAGCGGAAACTGCGCATCGAACACAAGGGCAGCCAAGGTGCCGAGGAAGAGCGGCGCGACAACCGACAGGACCGTGTAGACCAGCGTGTGCCAGAGCGATTCCCAGAACCGCGCATCACTTGCCAAGCGGATGTAGTTGTCGAAACCGATGAAACTCTGCTCTTGCCCAAGCGTCCAGCGTTGCGCGCTCATCCATAGGGTAAAGACCCAGGGGAAGACGATCACGGCGCCAATGACGACGAGAGCGGGAATGACGAAAGGCCAGTAGTTTGGAGCAAGCCGCGGCGGCTTGCTCCTCTGCGCGGCCTTCGTCACCGCTGCGTTATGTTCGATGCTGACAGACACCATTATCCCTCGCTGCGTGCCAGAACAGGTGCGAACTGTTCGGTCGCCTTCTTGAGTTCTGCGGCGGGATCTGCGCCGCCGATCATGTTGGTGAGACCGACGCCGTAGATGTCGCGGAATTCGGTCACCGGAATGATGACCGGCAGCGCAAGCTTCGACACCTTGCCGGAACCGACCACCGCATCCAGCCATTCGGCTGGCATCTTCACGCCTTCACGCACCTTCGCATCTTCGAGGATGGACTGGCGGAACGGAACGCCGGCACCGGCCTGCAGAAGACGCGCACCCATGTCGTGAGAGATCGCCCACTGGCAGAAGAGATAGGCCGCTTCCTTCTTGGTGCTGGCTTCGACGACGCCGAGGCCATCACCGAATGTGCCAGCCGCCTGCGCTGCCGGACCCTTCGGCATCACGCCATAGCCGGTCTTGCCGACGACGCGAGACTTTTCCGGATTTTCGATCGGCGGTGCGAAGCCGACGCCATCCAGCCACATGCCGATCTTGCCCTGGAGGAAGGCAGACTGCGCTTCGGCCCAGTTGAACCCCGAGACACCAGGAGGTGCAGCCTTGGTCATCAGGCGCTGGTAGAGCTTGGCCGCTTCCACCGCTTCCTTGGACTCGGTGTTGATCTTGCCATCGGTAATCGGCTCGCCGCCGTAACCGAGCATCAGGGTGGTCCAGACCGGCGTGTTGGCGTTTTTCAGGCCGCGGGCAACGAAACCGTAAGTGTTGGTCGATGGATCGGTAATCGCTTCTGCAGCGGCGACCAATTCCTCGAAGGTCTGAGGGTACTTCAGGCCTTTGGCTTCGAAGAGGTCCTTGTTCCAGTAGAGAATCCAGTAATCCACCGAGAATGGCAGCGAGCGCAGGACGCCGTCGCTATCCTTGGCAAACTGCATGCCGGCCGCGGCGAAATCGCTTTCGACCAGCGACGGATCGGTGAGCGATGGGTCCTTCATGAAGCCGCTGATATCGGCGAGCCACTTGCCCTTTTCGAACTGGCGCTTCTGAACGTGGTAGCTCAGGTGAACGACGTCGAAGCTCGGCTTGCCGGAAGACAGTTCGATGACGACTTTCTGGCGCTGCTGCTGCTCCGGCGTCGCCTCGGCATTGACCTTGATGCCGGTCAGCTCTTCGAATTCCTTGATGTATTTCAGAAGCGTTTCGCTGCGCGGGCTCTTGACCAGATTGACCTCAAGCGTCGTTCCGGCGTGCTTCTTCCAGTCCACAGCGGCTGACGCGGAGCGCACACCGAACATGGCGGCGCCGCCAAGGGCCGCCGTGCCGGCCAGGAAGGCGCGGCGCGTTGGGCTCATAAATGAATGTGTCATGAAGTTCCTCCTCTTGACGCCGGGATCTCCTCATCCCGGCTTTATGGTGATCTCTCAAACCGCGAGTGCTCTGTCCCTCGCGCTGCGAATATGGGCAACCAGCCTCTCGACCGCTTCGTCGACATCGCGTCGTTGAATGGCCTCGATGATGGCAAGGTGCTCGGCCATGACCGATTTGACATGGCCGGCGATGCGGAAGCGCTCCTGGTTGATCAGGCGCATCTTGATCGAATTGACGCGATAGGCGTTCGAGATGATCGAGTTGCCGAGCGCGTCGATAAAGGCGTCATGCATGCCCCAGTCCACGGCCTGGGCGCGCGCATCGAGTTCGGTCGAGCCGTTGCCGCTATTGGCAAGTTCGGCAATCTCCCGATGGTCTTTCAGCAAAGCCGCAATCGCGTCGTCGGAGGCGGTGCGGGTAAAATTGGACACCGCTTCCTTTTCCAACAGGATGCGGAACTGAAAGGCTTCGCGGATGAGGTTGATATCGATATGGGCGACCTGGAGGCCACGCTGTGGCACGGTCTTGATCAGCCCCTCAGCCTCAAGCCGCGGGATTGCCTCGCGGATTGCGCCGAGAGGCAGCCCTGTCATCTCGACGAGCCGACGCTGGGAAATGAACTGACCGGGCCGGACGTCACGCGCGAGGAGATGGTGCGTAAAGCTCTCATACGCCTTCTCTCTCAACGTCGTCTGTTCGGCCACATCGTCCATTTATGATCCCTTTCAAGCCGCTTGTTTGCTGAAGAGCGACCCGAATGCCGCTTCGATCTTTTTACGATCTTCTGCGGAAATGGAAACCAGCGGTGGACGCACAGTGTGCCAGATCGTCTCGCCGGTCACGTAGGACACGAGCACCTTCACCGCAGGCGTCACCGGGAACTTCAGCAGTTCGACGACGAGGTCCTGGACACGCTTGTCATCCTTGCCCTCGACCGCCATGGCGCGGATTTCAGCAGGCAGGAAGTTGGCGCAGCCGGAGATCGCACCCTGACCGCCCATACGAACGCCCTGGGCCAGATGACGCTCGTCGCCGATGAGGATGATCAGATCGCCATGCTCCTTTAGAAGCCGTTCCGTATGCGGCCAGTTGCCGGAGGAGTCCTTCACGCCAACGACGATACCGGGAAAAGCCTGCTTCAGGCGGCCGACAAGCTCGACCGACAGCGTCACCATCGTCACCGACGGAATATTGTAGACGAGGATGTCGCGCGCGGTTGATCCGATCTGCGAGAACACCGAAGAGAACCAGTCGAACAGACCGTCGTCGCTGACATTCTTGAAATAGGAAGGAGGGGCGAGGAGGATGTTGCGCACGCCGGCGTCGAGGGCGGCAAAGGCCTGGTCGGCGGCATCCTGCGCCGAATCGACCAGAACGCCGACGACGATATTTTTCGGCGAGATACCGGCACTCAGGCACGAGGCGAGGATATCGGCCCGCTCACGGGTGCCGATCGAGCTTCCTTCGCCGGTGGTGCCGAAAAGGGTGATGCTGTCACAACCCGACGACAAGGCACGCTCGGCCTGCTTGATCATTGCATCGATGGCAATCGTTCCATCTTGCATAAAGGGTGTCGTCAACGCTGCCGAGAGGCCGAATTTACCAGTCACGTCCATGCTCCTCCAAAACTGATGGAGATGTGATAAGACATTAACATGTCAGTTGTAAAGTCACCGGTGTTCAGTTTGTTGTTATGAAGCGCAATGAATTGCGGAGAGGGAGGCCGGCAGGCCCCCTTACTGAGGATGGCAAAAAACACCGTGTCGGCTGCTGCATAAAGCGGTGAGCGCGAAAGTGCTGGAATTGCGTGGCACGGTCGCCACAGCCAGCTTTAACTCTGTTGAAATTCGCGAGTTCGGCCGCTTTAGCAATAGGTGGTTAACCTTTATTTTTTATCTCAGTTGCTGTGCCAATTGTCCGTTTATGATGAGTGTACAGGCTGTCATGCGTTTTCCCCGATCCAATTTTAATAATCCAGGCAATGCGATAGAGGGGGGAGAGGCTGAATCGGCAGACAACATGGTTCAGCGTCCCCAAATCCCGGCCTCGCCGGCGCAAAGCAGCCTGACGAGGGCTGAGCGCGCCGCCGTGGGTCGTAACGCCGATCAGATCGCTGCCAATGCGATTGAAGGCCGCCCGGATATGCCCGGCTGGCAGAACGCGTTCACGCTTGGCCCGAATGTGCGCTTTTCCCGCACGCCGCAGAGCATCTTCTCCAGGAAGAATGCTGCCGGTGAAGACATCGTCGCAGAGCAATCAGCCGAACAGGGCGAGGGAGAATCTCCCGTGGTCGAAGATGCCGCCCAGGCGTCTGCGACTTCGATTGCGCCACAGTCGGCGCCGGTGGAGCGCCGCATCGCAAAGCCCGCGGTGCTGCCGCAGCCGCCAGGTGCCACGGGTGCCAGGGCTCTCAGCTATCGTCTGCGTCGCGAACTGGCATTGCGCCAGCAGCAGGAGCTAATGCAACAGGCCGAAGCCGGTACATCGGTGGAAGCCCCGGTCCAGCCAGCCGCGATCGAAGCGACGCGCGAGACCGGTGCCGCCGATCAGATCGATGTCGCCTGCTTCCCGGCAGAGCACCAGCACAAGCCCACGCTCGACGTGCCATCCTTCGCTGCCCACCTTTCCGACGACATGTTCTGGGAAGTCATGAACCTTCATGTCGAGGGCACGATTGCGCCGGACCGTCAGCCCATGCGCCTGTCTGAACTGGCAAGGCTGAAGGCGCAGCGTCTCGCCGCGACAAAACTCACCGCAGTTGAGCAGCAGCCGGCCCCCATCCGTGTTCCGCTCTTGCGCCAGCCACGCGCGGTCGAGCCTGTCGTCATTCGCCAGCAGCCCCGGCCAATCCTGCCTGCCATGCCGGCATTGGCCGAGTTGAACGGATCGGCCGTCTCGCTGTATCGCGAAGTCGGTGTTCGTGGCTATGAGCCGGCCCAATCCGAGCCGGAAGAGATCGTCGAGGCGACGCTGGTCGATGAGGCCGTCCCTGTAGTCGATATTGTCGAACCGGTTGGGATTGAGGCGCCGTCGCCGCGCCGCGAGATCCGCACGGTTGCCCGCAACAATCAGCCAATGTTCCTCGATGCACCTGTCTTCGGGGAAGGCGAATACGAGTATCCGCCGATCGATCTTCTGCAGCCACCGCAGGTGCAGCAGACGACGACAATGACGCCGGAAGCGTTGGAGCAGAGCGCAGGGCTTCTGGAAAGCGTGCTGGAAGATTTCGGCATTAAGGGCGAGATCATCGATGTGCGCCCTGGCCCCGTCGTGACACTTTATGAATTCGAGCCAGCCCCGGGCGTCAAGTCGTCGCGTGTCATCGGCCTGTCGGATGATATTGCCCGCTCCATGTCGGCGCTATCGGCCCGCGTGGCGGTTATCCCTGGTCGCAACGTTATTGGCATCGAATTGCCTAACCCGGTGCGCGAAACCGTCTACTTCCGCGAACTGATCGAATCTCATGACTACGCCGATACGCGGATGAACCTGGCGCTCTGCCTTGGCAAGACCATTGGCGGCGAGCCGGTGGTGGCTGAACTCGCCAAGATGCCCCACCTTCTGGTGGCTGGTACGACGGGCTCAGGCAAGTCCGTTGCCATCAACACCATGATCCTGTCGCTGCTCTACCGGTTGAAGCCGGAAGAATGCCGCCTGATCATGGTCGATCCGAAGATGCTCGAGCTTTCCGTCTATGACGGGATTCCGCATCTCCTGACCCCCGTCGTCACCGATCCGAAGAAGGCCGTCATGGCGTTGAAATGGGCGGTGCGCGAGATGGAGGATCGCTATCGCAAGATGTCGCGCCTCGGCGTTCGCAACATCGACGGCTACAATGCGCGCGCTGCCGCTGCTCGCGCCAAGGGCGAGACGGTGATGTGCAACGTCCAGACCGGTTTCGACCGCGCAACGGGTGAGGCAGTCTACGAGCAGGAGGAAATGGACCTTACGGCCATGCCGTACATCG